>Ga0208434_1000008_pt1 | contig 170685 bp, 210 predicted proteins | sample 13_taG_FD_184086 | JGI IMG/M metagenome (GOLD analysis project Ga0208434, IMG submission 184086) | Marine viral communities from the Subarctic Pacific Ocean - 13_ETSP_OMZ_AT15268 metaG (SPAdes) (version 2) | ecosystem: Environmental > Aquatic > Marine > Oceanic | place: Pacific Ocean... | reverse complement strand
AAGAAGGTTCTCCACTTGCAGTTAGGTCTAAGTTTGTATCTTTTGAAAATGTTGGACTTGGTACAACTACTATCAGACATCTTAACCTTGAGTTTACTCCAGAAGGCACAGAAAGAACTGCTAGAGTAATTGTAGGAACATCTGCAACTACTGGCATCTCTACGGTTGTTGGTGTTAGTAGCTTTACTAATCTATCATTCAAATCGACCGTACATGTTTCTTATGGATCAACTCAGACACTACATCAAATCTATGTTCTGTCGGATCCAGAAAAAGCAGATACTTATATTTCTCAACAACCAATCGCAGCTATTGGTACAACTACTGGTATAGGTACATTTGGAGCAGAATTTAGCGGGAGTAATGTAAATCTAGAATTCTATCCAGATGCAGGTGTATCTGGAATGGTGAGCATCTATTCATACAACGAAGTTCTTTACAAAGATCTCGATCCTAACGGTACTCTTGCGGGTATTGGTTCATTTGGATATGGAAATGTATTTGAAAATGTTACTCAAAATACTTACTTAGGTATCAACAATAGAAATCTTAGGACTTTTGATCTTAAGTACCAGGGAATCCCCATTTACGAAAGAGACTTAAATCCACAAAACCCCAATCAAATTGATTTTGGAAGTGGATTAATTAGTTTCAAACACTTCTTCTCAAATACCGAAGAAGTTACATATGAACCAGATTCCAATATTATTGGTGTTGCTGCTAGTGCTCTTGAGTATGTTACTGGATATGGATCAACGGTATTGCCATCCACCGTCTTTATTGTTAAGAATAACAATAGTCAGTTCTTCATCTCTACTAATATTACCGATGCTAGACAGGGTATTGCCGTAACATTCCAACCTGGAACATCTGCTGGCAATAAGCACAGATTTACAATGAATAAGAGAGATGAAAAATCAGTCATCGCTCTTAACGGTATCGTTCAAAAACCAATTTCTTTCACTTCAATCATTTATGATCTTGATGTTGCAGTAAATGGTATTGTCACATCGTTTGCTCTTAGTGGATTGAGTACCGTTACTTCTGGAGATTTACTAAAAATTGAAGATGAATATTCAATTGTAAGAACTGTTGGATTTGCTACTCAACCTCAAGGTCCTATTACTGGTATTGGTACTTGGAGTATTGTTGAAGTTGAAAGAGGAGCAGTTGGATCAGCTAAAACTGATCATGCTGCAGGCAGTGTAGCAAGAATTCATAGAGGTTCTTTCCAAATCCTTAATAGTCAAATTCACTTTACAGAAGCTCCTCTTGGTGGTGACTTAGGAATTATCAACCCTGCCAACCTTCCTTATCCTAGAGCATCCTTTGGTGGTAGAACATATCTGAGAGATGATTATGAAACTAACGAATTGTTTGATGATTTCTCAGACCAATTTGATGGTCTTCAAAATACCTTCAACTTATCCGCAACCGGTGCAGCTGTAACAGGTATTGGTTCTACAGGTGGTAACGGTGTTCTGTTTATTAACGGTATTTTCCAAGCACCATTTGGTAAAAATAACGAAGGTGTTTCTAACTTTAAAATTCTTGAAGATCCTGTTTCTACCGCTGCTAGTGTTCAGTTTAGTGGTATTACATCCGTTGGATTCACAGATTTAATTATTGATGAAGATGATATTAATCAAAACCAACTCCCAAGAGGTGGCATCATTGTTTCTGTAGCATCTACTCCCGGAATGGGATATGCACCATTCAATGGAGCAGCTGTTCGTCTTGAGGTTGGTACTGGCGGAACAATTACTAATGTTACTGGAGTTTCTACATCAGGAACAGCAGTTAACATCAGCACTGCATCTTATACTAGTAAGACTGGTATCATGACAGTTACTACAGCAACTGCTCATGGTCTGGTACTCCAGAATCAGGTCAAGTTGTCTGGTCTTGCGTTCACTTGTGGTGCAGCTCATGCTGGCGTTACGACTAATATTTTCCCAGATCATAATGATCCTTTCTATGTTGTTGGTATTATTTCCGCAACAACCTTCAAGGTACAAGTTGGTGCATCTACTATCCCACATGCTTATGTAAGTGGTGGTACTGCTGCAGAATTCCATCCATTGACTTTTGGTAGTGGATATAATACCAATCTGGGTACAATTGGTATTGCCATAACTTCTCCTACAGGAACTGGAGCAACTATTACTGCTGTTGTAGGTGCTGGTGGATCTCTCGTATTCAATGTCGTTGGACCTGGCACAAATTATACTGAAGATAACGGACTTATCCTTCCTCCAGAACCTAACGGAGAAAACCTCCCAATTGTTGGTGTTACTAGAATTGGTCTTGGAAATACAACTATAACTGGTGTTGGTTGTTCCGTATCTATTGACATTGCAGGGGTATCTACAGCTACTGGTATTGGATCTACATATTACCAAATATCTAATTTCCAGTTCTCCAAAAAAGGATATGGATTTAAGAGGGGAGATACCTTTACAGTAACTGGACTTTCTACAGATCCTTTCGCAGGTGATGACTTTAGACAGTTTGAAATTGAAGTTGTCGATGTATTCACTGATCAAGTATCTTCTTGGCAGTTTGGTAATATCGATTATCTTGATAATATACAACCATTCCAAGATGGAAATCAAAAGAGATTCCTTCTTTACTATCAGTCATCACTAGTCAGTTTTGAAATTGATAGAGGAGATCAAGATTCTAAAGAAATTGATCTTTCTGCAGTTCTTTTGATCTTTATTAACGGTGTTATTCAAGAACCAGGTATCAACTATACATTTGACGGCGGTTCTGTTATTGAATTTAATAGTGCTCCTACTACCGAAGATAATGTTGTTATTTTCTTCTACAGAGGAACAATTGGACAAGATAGTTTCTTATTCGATGTAAATGAAGTTATTAAGGTTGGTGACAACTTGAGACTTCAAAAGAGTAGTCAAATTGAATTGAATCAAGTTGATCAAAGCACCGAAAATCTTGCTCAGAGTGCCAATAGAATTGTTAAGAGAGTTGATAGTGCCGCTACAGTAGAAACAGCATTCTATAGAGGTGTAGGTATTAGTAATGATAACTACAAACCAATGGATTGGATTAAGCAGAAAAAAGACATTCTGATTGATGGATCTTTGGTATCTAAAGCAAGAGATTCTCTTGAGGCACAGATTAATCCAATTGCAAGTGTAATTGGTGTTGTTAGCACAACTGATTCCTTTATATTCACCGATACTACGGCTTTGTTTAGAGATACCGATGATCTACTAACAGGATCGTTTAGTCTTGCATATATTGCACCAGTCGGATTTGGAACAACAGCCGTTTATGGTAGCAACTATGAAAATATTACTGGTATCGAACCACTAGTTGCAAATGTTCAGGGATTTGTTGGTGTTGTGACTGGAATCGGAACTTGTCCTGGTATTGGTACTGACTTGGCTCTTCAAATTCAATTTGATGCTCAGGACTATGTAAATGATGGCAATAGTACTGCTGGTTTACTAGTTGGACAACCAATTAAGTTGTACGGATCTGGAATTAACACAGCAGGTGCTGCTGTTACATCTATTGACACTCATGATACTGATATTGTCGGTATCAGTACATTCAATGGTGATAACATTTATTATGTGCATGCGGTATCTACAAGAAACGGTGGTCGCGTGGGTGTTCTTACTTGTAACATTGCTTCTTATACAGATACTAGTGATTTTGTAGGTGTTGGTTCTACTGCTGGACCTTACTGCGAATTCACATGGGGTAAGTTTAGTAATGTCACTAGAGACGCTACGAATGCAGTTTATGCTGACATCAAGGGTCTTACTTTTGACCCACAGCTAACCAACTATCCTATTGTACAAAGGCGTGGAGCTGGATTGAGAGGAACTGGAGGATTGCCTAAGATCTTATAAATACAAAAAAGTTAGACCTTCCGCCCGTTCATAATAATGGCAGCCATTATCACCGACCAGTTTAGGGTCATTAATGCAAATAACTTTGTAGACTCTGTAATTGACGGTACTAACTCGTACTTTACTTTTTTGAGTCTCGCAAACCCAACTATCACGGGTTATGGGAGAACTAGTACCTGGAATAGTACAACGGTACAACCACCGTCACCTATTGATAATATTAGCTATATTAATCATGTCTACGATACGATGCTTTTTGGTCGGAAGGTATTACCTGCCGATGTAAGAAGACTTATTCGCAAAATTCAGTGGACAAAAGGTACATCATATGATATGTATCGACATGATTATGATACTAATAACCGATCATTAGTATCAAACTCCAGCAGACTTTATTCTGCAAACTATTACATTATGAATAAAGACTTTAGAGTCTATATTTGTATTAACAATGGTTCTGCTGGGATTACATCTTCAGCAAATGCTTCTCTAGATGAACCAACATTTACTGACCTAGAACCATCCGCAGCTGGAACGAGTGGTGACGGATATCTATGGAAGTATCTATTTACTGTTCCTCCTGCAGATATTGTCAAATTCGACTCAACCGAATATGTAGCAGTTCCTAACCAATGGACTACTAGCTCTGAGAATGAAATTAAAGTTGTTAGAGACAACGGCGATTCTTCGATTAACAACAATCAAATTAAGGTTGTTTCTATCGATGAGCAAGGTGAAGGATATTCGTTCTTATCATCTCCAGTAGAATTAGATGTTTTAGGTGATGGTACTGGTGGTAAGGTTAGGGTTCAAACAAACACTAATGGTCAAATTATTTCTGCAGTTGTAACTGCAGGAGGACAGGGTTACAGTTTTGGAAGAGTTAATCTTTCTTCGATCAATAGTTCTGCAACTAAGTTTGCAAGACTTACCCCAATCATTCCTCCATCAAGAGGGCATGGATTTGATTTATACAAAGAGTTAGGAACTGATAAAGTTCTAATTTATTCTAGATTTGATAACTCTTCATACGACTTTATTTCTGACACTACATTTGCTCAAATTGGTGTTATTAAAAATCCAATTTCCGCAGGTGCCGGATCTACTGCGGTTATTAACACTTCAGAATACTCCTCCACAAAGTCCTTAAAATTTACTGGTAATACAGTACAAACCCTTGCTATTGGATCTAAGATTCAACAGGATATTTCGGGAGTTGGAACTGCAAAGGGATATGTAGCTTCCTATGACACTAGCACAAGAGTCATTAAGTATTTCCAAGATAGGAACTTGTATTTGAATCCAAATCTTTACGATTCTACTGATAGTATCGGTGTTGGTGGAGATGCCGATGTTTTAGAATTCAGTTCTTCTGGAAACGCTGTTACTGGACCAAGTGGTTTCAGCGTAAACATCGATTCTGGATTTACCGGTATCTCAACAACTACTCCTTCTGGTAAGGTTATTGATTTGGGAGTGCAGTTTACTAATGGTCTTGCTGCAGAGGAAATAAATAAAAGGACTGGTGAGATACTTTATCTTGATAATAGACCATCTATTACAAGAAATGAGCGTCAAAAAGAAGACATCAAAATCGTTTTAGAATTCTAAGAAGATGCCACAACAGACTAACCTCAATATAAGTCCGTACTACGATGATTTTGATCCTGAAAAGGGATATCATCGGGTTTTGTTCAAACCAGGATTTCCGGTACAAGCCAGAGAGCTTACTACCTTACAATCTATTCTACAAAATCAAGTAGAAAAATTCGGTAGCCACATCTTCAAAGAAGGATCCATAGTTATTCCTGGATCCGTCACATTTGATGGACAATACTACGCAGTTCAAGTAAATCCAACTCACCTTGGTGTTGATATCGGAGTATATGCCGATAAGGTTATTGGTAAGAGGATTAAGGGACAGACTACTGGGGTTACTGCAAAAGTAATCAATTTCATTAGTGCATCTCAATCTGATAATGATTTCGACACTTTCTTCGTAAAATATATCAATTCTGCCGTTACTGGAGATTTTAATTTCTTCAACGATGGGGAAGTTTTAGTTGCAGAAGAGTCATTTACTTATGGTGGCACAACTATTAATGTTGGCGGTACTTTTGGATCTACTATTGATTTAAATGCATGCACTATCGGATCTTCAGCTTCTATTGATAATGGAATTTTCTTTCTTAGAGGAAATTTTGTACGAGTAGATAAGCAAACAATTGTTTTAGACCAATATAGTTCACAACCTTCTTATAGAGTTGGACTTAAAGTAGTCGAAACTACAGTTTCTGCTAAATCAGATGAAAGTCTCTATGATAATGCTAAGGGTTTTTCTAATTTTGCTGCTCCTGGTGCTGATAGACTTAAGTACACTTTAGTACTTGATAAGAAGAATCTGACAGACTTTAATGATACTGACTTTGTAGAGATTCTTCGTATCAATAACGGCGAAGTACTACAAATTAAAAGAGAGACAGAATATTCTAAGATCAGAGATTACCTTGCATCAAGAACTTTTGACGAGTCTGGTGACTACACAGTCAATAAGTTTCTACTAAATGTTACCGAATGTCTTAATGATAGACAAGGTAATAATGGAGTATACTTTTCAGATCAGACAACTCTTGATGGCAATGAACCGGATGAGGATCTTGCTTGCTTAAAAGTTAGTGCAGGTAAGGCATATGTAAAAGGATATGAGGTATCCACTGATGGCCCGACAACTATTGACTTCTTCAAACCAAGAGAAACTCAAGAAGTAAAAGGTAAAGCGTTCCCATTTGAAATGGGAAATAAGTTCGTTGTAAATAATGTAACTGGTATCACTACATTTACAAACAGAATTGATCTGTTTAGTGGTCCAAATATTAATGCTACTGCTAATGTCCCTGGAACATCAGTAAAAGTTGGTGATGCTAAGGTATATAATTTTGGATTAAGAGATCAAAAATATGAAAATGCATCTACAGAGTTTGATCTGTATTTGTATGATGTTCAAACATACACAACACTAAAACTAAGTGACAATGTAAGCTCAACTGAACTTATTAAGTCGGCGTTTATTGTCGGTAAAGAAAGTGGTGCTAATGCATTTGCAGTATCTGCAGGTGCTGGTAGTAGTACAATTCAAGTTACTCAAACCTCGGGTTCGTTCCGAAGAGGAGAAACTATCTTAGTTAATGGTACTGATGAACTTCCAAGAACCATTGAAGAAGTTACTGCTTACGGTATAAATGATGTTTTCTCGTTTGCTCAAAGTGGTAACAGTTTTGTCGCTAATAAGAAACTAACTGACAGAATTCCACCTAGATTAGGAACAGGTGAGATTAGTATGGTTAAAGCAGGTGCTACTGCAACAGTAACTGCACCTAGGATCGATAGTTTTCAAAGATTCAAGCCTGGTGATATTATTAGATACACTAGAAAAATTGGTAGTGTAGAAACTCAAGTTGAAAATGTTGTCGTTACCATTGCTGCTGATTTGCAGTCGATGACCGTTGGTGCTATGACCACGGTTTCAAATCTATATGATGGTTCGGTGGCCACTTTTACTGGTCAAATTAAAATTGGTCAGCAAGATAATAGCACGGAAAATGCATCTTTGATTACGGTTATTCCCGATCTCAATGTTTCTAATGTTGATTTTACGGGATCATCTCTTTTTCTTTCTGCTCAAGTTCAAAATGAGTCTACAAATGCACTTGGTCAATTAGTTCTTCCTATTTCTTCTGTAGATCTTGATGATGCATCATTTGCAGCTTTTGATGAAGAGAGATATCAAGCACAATATTCTAACGGAACTATTGCTGTAATTCAAGAGGATCAAGTAACAGTAAGTCCAACACAACTTACAATTACTGGACTCGATGCTTCACAAACTGGAATGACAGTTAATGTCACAGTTACTAAGGCTAATATTAAAAATAAAGTAAAAGAATTTAAGAGATGTCAGCAAGTTTCAGTCACTAGATCGTCAAATAGGAGCTCTGGTAGCGATCCTGCCACGAGTGTAAATGATGGATTAAATCATAGTGAATTGTATGGACTGAGAGTTCAGGACAGAGACATTTCTTTGCATGAACCAGATTCTACAGATATTGTCGCTATCTACGAGTCATTAGATACTTCTGCTCCTATACTTGATAAGTTAGTATTTGTATCTACAGATGATGTATTCACTAGTGCCATTATTGGAGAAAACATTTCTGGTACTACTAGCAAAGCAATTGCAAAAGTAGTTTCTATTGATGCAGCTAGTAATGAAATTTCAATCGTTTATCTTACTGGCGATAAGTTTTCTGTTTTAGAACCACTAGTTTTTGAAGAGTCGAACACTACTGCGGTCTTACAGGCATTTGTTCCTGGTAAGTATAGAGATATTACTTCCAGTTATCTACTAGATAAAGGTCAAAGAGACCAATACTATGATTATTCAAGAGTAGTAAGAAATAGAGGTGCATATGTTCCTCATAGACAACTTTTGATTATTCATAACAGATATGATGTACCTAGTGGAGATACTGGAGATGTCTTCACGGTTAATAGTTACGATGAAGAAAGATATAAAAATGATATTCCACAGATTGGACCGAGGCGTATTGAGGCACAAGATGTTTTAGACTTTAGACCTAGAGTTCCTACATATAATCCAGCTTCTGCTTCGGAATCGCCTTTCTTCTATACCTCTAGAGATTTCGTAGGAAAACCAGATAGAATCTTGACTCCTAATGAGTCAATGACTTTCGATTATGATTTCTATCTACCTAGAATTGACAAGTTAGTTCTCCTCCCTGATGGTAATTTTGACTTATTAAAGGGTAAGGCAGCTAGACAACCAATTCCCCCAGTAGTGTCTGGACCAGGAATGGAGATTGGTACAATTCTTCTTCCTGCGTATCTTAAGGATGTTGAAGAAGCAAGAGTTTATCTGAAGGATAATCGTCGTTATACGATGAGAGATATTGGCGATCTTGCTGATAGAGTCGAAAACTTAGAAGTAGTTACTAGCCTCAACCTCTTAGAAAAGAGCGCAGAGTCTCTACAAATTAGAGATGCTCAAGGTCTTACAAGATTTAAATCTGGTTTCTTTGTTGACAACTTCAAGACCTTTGATTTTATGCATCCCAGTTCACCAGCTGAGATTGATAGGGACCTTGGTGAACTAAGACCATTACGAGAATTTGAGTCTTCTGCACTTCAGGTTGCTGCTAAGTCCGACTTACCAGTATCTCAGATCGATTATAGTACTAACTTCTTATTACTTGATGATGGAAATACTCAGAAGACTGGTAATCTATTGTCCCTAAAATATGAAGAAGTTGAATATATTAAGCAAGAGTTTGCTACAAGAGTAAACAACATTAATCCATTCCATGTTGTTGCATACACTGGCGAATTAAAACTCAACCCTTCTATTGATAATTGGATCAATACTAGAGAGACTCAAAATACTATCCGTAATACTATTGGTATTACTGTATTCAATAACCAAGTTGCTGCAAACTTTAGTTTGACTAGAGGTGGTGCTCTTGGAGGTTCAGCTTCTGTAACTACTAGAGAAACTGGTAGAACTGTACAGAGAGATGACATTAGATCTGAGAATACTTTTATTGCAGAGGAAACTTTTGATCCATTCTGCCGTTCTAGAAATATTGAATTTAATGCAATTGGATTAAAACCATTTACTAATTTCTATCCTTTCTTTGATAACCAGGGTGGGGTTGATATTATTCCCAAGTTGCTAGAAGTCTCTAATGTTTCTGGTTCTTTCCAAATAGGTGAAACTATTAGAGGAACTATTGGTGCAACAGCCTTTGAGTTTAGATTGGCTGCTCCAAATCATAAGATTGGACCGTTCAATGCTCCCACAACAACATACACTGTAAATCCCTACGATCCTTCATCTACTCTTCCAAACGGTTACTCTCAGGCATCTACCGTCTTAAACATTGATGTTACTTCACTTGCTGCTCAAGCGCAGGGAGCGTTCTTCGGATTCGCTCCTACTGGAATGGTCATTAGAGGTCTTACAAGTGGCGCACAAGCGAGTGTAGCAGGGGTAAGATTAGTATCTGATGACTTTGGTGATCTATTTGGTTCCATCTTCTTAAGAGATCCTAATCAGACACCCACACCTCAAGTTAGAATTAGATCTGGTAATAGAGACTTTAGATTGACATCTAGTCAATCTAATGCAAACCCAGCACCAGGATCTACTTTAATTTCTCATGCTACCACTCGTTATACCGCAACTGGTACAACAAGAGTTGTTCAAACAGATATTAGAATTACTACACTTGAAACAACCACAATTACCAATCTTTCTACGATTGATATTAGAGGAACAATTCCAAATCCTCCTCCACCACCACCGCCAGTAATCATCAATAATACAAGAGTTATTGATAGAACTAGAACGGTCATTAGAAACCGTACTAGAGTTATTAATAGAACTCGTGTTGTCCGCGTAAGAAGAAGAGACCCGCTGGCACAAACGATTGTGACTGGACCAGAAGGAGCTTGGATTACCTCGCTTGATCTGTTCTTTGCAACTAAGAATGCAGGAACAACACCCGTAAGGATTGAAATTAGAACAGTTGAATTGGGTACTCCAACTCTGTTTGTTATTGATAGAGCTGCTCAGGCAACTATTCGCCCTTCAGATATTACAACATCTGCAGATGGTTCTGTTGCAACTAATGTTAGATTTGACACTCCATTCTACTTAGATCCAGACGAGTCTTATGCCATTGTTATCTTGTCAGATAGTGATGAGTATGAGGTATATTGTGGTGAAATGGGTCAGAAAGCCCTGAATGCACAGTCACTACCTTCTGCTAAGGGTAAAATTTACTCTCAGCAATTTGCTATGGGTTCATTGTTCAAGTCACAAAACGGTGCAACTTGGACACCCACACAGTTTGAAGACCTTACATTCACTCTATACAGAGCGAATTATACATCGGAGCAGGGTCTATTAACATTCTTCAACCCACCAGTTGAACCAAATAACGGTTTTCTTCCCCCATTATCTTTTGATCCCATCATTGGTATTCCTAAGAAAGGAAAACTTGGTATCGTAACAACAACAAATGCTGGGCTAATCGGCACAGTATTTACTGCTGGTCGTAAGATTAGTGAACAAACCTCTACATATCGCTATGGATATATTGAAGATAAGGGTGGTCCTGTAACGGGAGTAGTCGGTATTCTTACAGGTGGTTCCAATTATGGCACTCCCACCAATCCAATAACGACATACAATATTAATGGTAACGGAGAAGGTCTTACCTTAAACACCACTATTGGTGCTGGCATCTCAGCTGTTACTGCAGTTACTGTTGCTGCTTCTGGTAGAGGGTACAAAGTTGGTGATGTAATCGGACTAACAACTGCAGATGTTGGTGGATCTGGTTCTGGTGTTCGTATTGGGATTAACTCTATTAATGGTATCGATACTCTGTATCTCACAGATGTTCAAGCAGAAACTTTTGATACCTCAGCTGGAAATGAGGCTACTTATTCCCATACTTCAGGTTCTATAATCGCAACTGGTTTAGATATTACTAGTTTTAATGCAACCGGAAGTGTGTACACTGGAGAATACTTTAAAGTATCTCATCGTAATCATGGTATGCATAGTCCTTTGAACAAGGTAATTCTTTCAGATGTCCAATCTGATGTTATTCCTACGGAATTGTCCGTAAATTTAGCATCAAATGAAACTTCTATCTCTGTTGCATCAACTACACAATTTAGTACATTTGAAGGTGCTGTAGTTAGTGCCGCAAACACTGGATATGCGTTTATTAACAGTGAAATTATTTCTTACACTACTGTTGGAGTTTCAAGTCTTGGTGGTGTTGTAAGGGGTGTAGATGACTCGAACGCATTGAATCATCTCAAAGATGATATCGTGAACAAGTATGAATACAATGGGGTTTCTTTAAGAAAAATTAATACTGAGCATGATGTGCAAACCATTCTTAGAGGTATTGACGAATATTATTTAAAAGTTGACAGAGGATCTAGTAGATCTGTTGATGACAACTCTAATAACATTCCTCAGGTATCTTTCCAAGAAGAAGCCGCTGGTGGTGGTCAACAAGTACATGCTTCTAAAAACATCCAATTTGACGCTGTAAGACCACTATTAGATGCTTCCACCTTTGGACCCACAGACTTCATTTCTCTACAAATGAGAAGTGTTACAGGTACTTCTCCTGACGGTTCAGAGACATCTTTCCTTGATCAGGGATTTGAAGATTTAAACCTCAATAGAAATAACATTCTTGAGACAACAAGACTTCTTGCTGCTAGAACTAACGAGTCAGCTAGACTTGGATCATTACCAAGAAACAAGTCATTTACATTCACAGTCGAACTTGCAAATAGTGGAGACAAATTTAATTCACCTACCGTGAATCTTGAAGGTGCTAACGCACTATTCTATGAGAACAGACTCAATAATCCTGTTCTGGATTATCGTACTGATCCTAGAGTTAAGTCCAGATTCAATGATCCCCATGCTTCTTATTATATGTCGCAACCGATCTATACTAAGAATCCTGCAACTTCAATCAAACTTATTTTTGAAGCTCGTAGACCGATTGAGTGTGAATTTAGAGCTCTGTATAGCATTATGAAAACAGACTCTAGTGAGGTAACACCTGATTTTGAATTGTTCCCCGGATTTAGAAATCTTCTTGATACTGATGGAGATGGTATTGGTGATCAAGTAATTGATCCAACCCAAAATGATGGTATGTCAGATTCCTTTGTTGGTGCTGACGAGACCCAATATAGGGAATATACATACTCTGTAGATGACCTGCCAAGTTTCAACGGATTACAAATTAAAATTGTATTCACAGGAACTAATCAAGCAAAACATCCCGTAATTAAGAATTTGAGAGTAATTGCTGTAGCATGAGTTTAATTCCCGTTGAAGGGCATTCTAATCTCTGGAGAGATTCTGATACCGGAGCCATCGTTAACGGCGATGACTCTGCTTATTATGCTTATCAAAGAGAGAAAAGTGCCAAGAAAAATGAAAGGCAGGAACTTGATGATATGAAAAAGGATATTGATGATATTAAATCTATGTTAGTTAAAATTGCGAATAAATTATGAGAAATCCACACTCTGAGTTTTTAAAGTATCATGGATTTGCTTCCGAAGATACTCAAAGTATTCCTCCTACTGACATGGAAATGCTGAAAACAGATGTTTTAGAAATTAAATTAACCCTCCAACAGGTATTACAGGAATTAAGGAAACTAAATACCTAATAGGATAATCCGTGATGTAAAGAATGGCAGTTTACATTGCTAATCTCTCAGTCGATACAGGTGTTGATTTTCAACATGGTTTTAGTCTAGGAGATAACGACACAGGCACATTTTTGAATCTAACAAACTATACCGCCACATCTCAAATGAGAAAGTGGGCGGGAAGTACTACTGCCGTATCATTCGCGTCCACAGTTACCGATCCCGAACAGGGTCAGATCCAGATATCTCTGGCATCTACGCTTACAGCTGATATTAAGCCAGGGCGATACTTTTACGATGTAAATCTTGAAGATTCTGGCGGATTCAAGTATAAGGTTGTTGAAGGAATGGTCCTAGTCAGAGCAGGAGTAACAAGGTAATGCCATCATTACGAATAGGCACATCAAATCAAGTAAAAGTTATTGCCAGTGGTGCCCTTGGGGGTGGCTCTGGCGGTAGATTGTCATTGCTTGCTGATGTTGATGCATCAGACTTACAGGATGGTTCAATCCTGGTATATGAAGCGGCGTCGAACGCCTTCAAAACAACAAAAAATTTCCCTGCTGCCATCATTGACGGAGGTGTCTTCTAATGTCCGCAACGATTCTCTTAAAAAGGACACTTGGAACCTCCCCGCCGAATATATCTCCAGTTGGTACTGGCGTATCGTTTGGCGAACTTGTATATGCATACGATACCAGCGATGTTGGTGCTGGTAAGTCTTACAAAAAATTATATATTGGTAACCCTGCTGGTCCTGGTTCAGCACCAATTCCTATTGGTGGTGAATACTACACCAGTCTTTTTAATGACAACCCTGCTGATTACGGCAAACCTCAAGCATCTAAAGTTCTTATCCTTGATTCTCAAGGAAGAGTTGATTCTTGGACAGTTGTCGATGACTTCTTTACATCTGGTATTGGTACAGTCGCTGGCGACTTTAATGTTGGCGGAAACCTTAATGTAACAGGAGACCTCGTTTATGACGAGGCTAATGCTAGAAACTGGAATATATCTGGTGTTGCAACTGCTGCCACATTAGATGTTGGTGCTGCTGGATTCTCTACCCTAGGTGTAACTGATTTCCGTGCAATTGCGGGTGTTGTAACTACTCTTAGTGGTACAAATGCTGACTACTACGAAGTAAATGTAGGGCATGCACTTACTGCAAATAATGTAGAAATTACTGGGGTATCATCCTTCAGTAATATTACATTCTCTAATGATGTTATTAGAGTTGGTCGTGATGCTGCTGTAGGTCTTAGCAGTGCTGACTCTTCCATCTTTATTGGTGACTTTGCCGGTGCTGGTATTGGACAAACAGTCCTTAACCGTCGCAATATTGCGATTGGTGCCAGCGCAATGCAATATGCTGGTATTCTTTCCAGCAGTGACGAGTTAGAATCTAACATCGTCATGGGTAACTTTGCAGGTTATAGACTGCAAGGTACTAAGAACCTGATGATTGGTGATAAGGTAGGTTTTGCCTTATCTTCTCCCGGCAACGATGAGAACATTGCTCTGGGTAACCAGTCGATGTATGGTGAGACTTTCCCTGTTGTTGATGGGGTATCTCTCAGCGTAAGTATTGGCGATCAAACTGCTGTTGCAGATTATGATCAGACTGAAGATGTAACAGAAACCAGTGGATCTGGTGTTGGACTTTTAGTTAGATTGCAGACTGGTTCTACTGGTCTGATTACTAACATCGAAATCGTGGCCCCTGGCGATGGTTACGAAGTTGGTGATACATTCACCATGCCGTTTGGTTTCCAGACTCTCACAGGTAGCGTAACCAGCAAGGATGGTCGCTTCCTGGGTGGTGGTACAGGAACTAGACAGCAGAAACAAAACATTGCGATTGGTCCATATACATTATTCAGTGTAGACGGTAGCAGAAACATTGCTATTGGTTACTCTGCTGGTAACGATACTCTTGGTAGTGGTAATGTAATTATCGGTTATGAGCGAAATGTTGCTATCGGAGATAGTGACAATCAGCTTGCGATTGGTAATTCTACAATCAATTGGATCGACGGTAACCAACTTGGTTATGTCGGCATCGGAACCACACGACCCTTCGGGTTGCTGGATGTTGGTGGTGTAGTAATTGTTGACAAAGGCACTGGTAACACAGTAATCGCTGGCGTAACATCTGTTCCACAAATTGATGCTAATGATATTGGTGTTGAGGATATCAAGGTCACTGCTGGTTTAGCAACTGACTTTGCAATTACCAATGCTAAGATTCAGTCAGGTATTATTACTGACACTGTTGGTACTGCAGCAACTATTACGAATGTAGATTTCGTAAATGCAGACATTGAGGCAGCTAAGATCACTGCAGGTATCATTACTGATATCGTCGGTACTGCTGCTACTATTACGACGATTGATGCTACCGAAGGCGATATTGTCAATGCGAAGATTACCGCTGGTGTCGTAACCTCCCTGGTTGGCACCTATGCCACGATCACAACCTTCGATTCTAATGAAGGTGATATCAACACCCTCAAAACTGTTGCTGGTGTTGTAACATCTATTGTTGGTTATGGTCTAACATATACCGTTGGTGATTTTGCTAATCTTGATGCACTTGACGCTAAGATTACTACAGGCATCATCACCTCACTGACAGGTACATATGTAACCTTCCAAGATGCTAACTTCCAAGACGATGTTCGTGTTGGTGGAGCTCTTACTGTTGTTGGTGATCTGACAGTCAACGGAACTACAAGTTTTGTTCAGAGTACGGTTGTTCAGATTACCGATAAGAACATTGAACTTGGATTCAGTTCTACTGGTGGACATGCTGATGCTACAGCCGATAACGGCGGTATCATCCTTAAGGGATCAACTGACAAAGAATTCATATACGATCAGGCAAGAGAGGGTTGGGAATCTAACCTCAAGTTTATTCCTAGTGCCGATGGTACTCTGGATATTGGTACTACTGATAGAGAGTGGAAGGACATTTATATTGATGGTACAGCACATCTTGATGCTGCTGACATCCTCGATGCTAAGATCACTGCTGGTATTATTACTAGTCAGGTTGGTACTTATGCAACTATCACGACAGTTGACATTGAAACTCTTGATGCCAAGGATGTAAACATCACTGGTCTTGCCGTCACTGATATTGTCGGCACCGCTGCAACAATCACAACGATTGATGCAACAGAAGGTGATATTGTTAATGCTAAGATTACTGCTGGTATCATCACAAGTTTGGTTGGCACTGCTGCCACCATTGGCGATGTTGAGATTACTGGTGACCTCAGAGTTGGTGGAGCTACAACCTTTACTGGTAATGTAACCTTCAATGGTGGCACGATCGGTCTTGGTGACTCTACTACAGACAACATCGTCTTTACTGGTGAAGTTGACTCTGACATCGTTCCTGACGATGATGACACCTTTGATCTTGGCAGTGCCACTAAAGAGTGGAAAGACATTTATATCGATGGCGTTGCTCGTGTTGATGACCTGATTGTTGATTCTACAGTCGGTACATATGCGACAATCACAACTGCTGATATCGATGTACTCGATGCAAGACAGACAAATATTACTGGATTGGCAGTCACCGATATTGTCGGTACTGCTGCTACTATCACGACGATTGATGCCACAGAAGGCGATATCGTTAACGCTAAGATCACTGCTGGTGTTGTAACCTCGCTGGTTGGCACCTACGCTACGATCACCACGGTCGATATTGAGACCCTAGATGCGAAGCAAACAAATATTACTGGATTAGCAGTTACTGACATTGTTGGTACTGCAGCAACCATCACTACGGTTGACTTTGAAGTTGCAGACATTCTGAATGCAACTGTCTCAGTTGGTATTGCAACCTCTGCATTCGTGCAAGCTGGTTTCATTACCTCACTGTATGACTCCACTGGTGTTGTTGGTCTGAACACTCAGCACATGCTGAGTACTAATCCAGATGGCACAATCACCTGGCGCGAACCTGCACAGATTGGTATTGCCACAATCAATGCTAAGTTGGACACATGGTTCGTATCAACCAACGGTGTTGATGATGGTGATGCATCTCGCGGTAGAACACCAGAGAGACCATACAGAACGATTGCATACGCTCTGTCTCAGATCTCCAATATCGGCGTAAACGATATATTGAATATCGCCGCTGGTGAGTATGAAGAAGTCTTCCCACTTATTGTTCCTGCCGGATTAACGGTTAAGGGTGCTGGTCTCCGTGCTACCAAGATTTGTCCTACCGTTGCTACTAAGCAGAAGGACTGCTTCTTGATGAACGACAGATCTGTTGTTGAGGATGTCACGATTGCTAACATGTATTTCGATACTGCTGGCAATCAGGGTTATGCGTTTAAGTATGCTCCTGGTATCGCGATCACAAGCAGATCTCCTTATGTTCAGCGCGTAACCGTATTCAACAAAGGTAGCAATACTTCTGCTAGTGATCCATACGGTTATGGATCTGCTGATTCTGCACCTTCCTCCTACATCGCTGGTGGTGGTGCATACATCGACGGTTCTGAAGTAGCATCAGGATCTCTTGAGGCTGCGTTCCTGTTCAATGAAGTTACTTTCATTGTACCGAACAGTAAAGGTCTGATTATGACCAACGGTGCTCGCACTGAGTACCTGAACTGTTTCTCTTACTTTGCTGCTGAAGCAATTAAGGGTACTTCTGGATCTCTTGGTATTAGTTCTGCTGGTGAGACAAGATTAAGACTGACTGGTATCACTACTGTTGGTGTTGGTAACACGATTACAGTCTTTGATACTGACGGAACTACTGGCGTTGCGACTGCTGTTGTTGCTTCTTATGATGGCACTTACATAGGTGTAACTGGTAAGCAAACTGGGTTTGAACTTCTGAATGCTAGAACTGCTAAGGCAGTTACATTTAACGATGATGCTCAATTAGACACAACTGTCAAGAAGTTTGGTAGTGCATCACTAGCACTTGACGGAACTAATGATTCTATCAGCGTTCCTTCTAGTGGTGATATTGGCTTTGGCACTAATATAGACTTCACGATTGAATTTTGGGCATACGCAAATACAACTGGTTTAACTAGTGCAACTCTCTTTGACTTGAGAGATAACGGCACTGATGCTGAAGGTATTAGTATTGCATATCGGGCTGCTGGTGAAGTTGACATGCGGGTTGGTACTACCACCGCTATCACTGGATCTGGCGCAGGCATCGCTACAGGCGTCTGGAAGCACTATGCACTTGCTAGAGACGGCACAGACACTAGATTGTTCGTTGACGGTACTCAGAGGGGCATCAAGACCTCAGATACAACTGACTACGGTGCGTCTAAAGGTATTGTAATTGGTGCTGATTTTGATGGCGCAAGTCAAAATGTCACTGGTTGGATTGACGACTTCAGAATTGAAAGAGGAGTTGCCAAGTACACCGCTAACTTTACTGCTCCTACTGCTGCACATACTGGCGATAAGGACACTGTTCTCTTACTAGACTTTAATGGTGCAAGTGGAGTAACCACAACTACTGACAATGTAATCCGCAATCAAGATATCCGCATCACTCAATCGGGTGGCGGTATCGGAACTGCAACTAAGGTTATCCTTGCTGACTACAGCGAGTTCGGTGCGGACATGCGTTCGGTCGGATGTGCTGTTGAATATGGTCAGAAGGGTGTCATCGCTGATGGTGATGGCGTAAGTCTGAGAATGTTTGCCCTGAACTTCAACCATGTTGGTTCTGGTGGCGACTTCACAAACGATCCTAACCTGGCAATTCAGGCGAACGAAGTCACTGAACTGAACAACGGTGATGTATCTTTCGTAAGTATTGATCAAAGAGGCGACTTCAGAGTTGGTGACGCATTCTTCGTTGATCAAGAAAACGGCACTGTATCGTTCTCACAGCAGGTAACCAGCCTCCAAGCACTTTCTTCTCTCCAAATTACTGACGGAACTAACAGCAGCACTGTTACTCCTACAAGCGGTACATTCGGTAACATCCAGATCTCTGGAAACAACATTGAATCTACCTCAGGTGATATCAACATTGACCCTGCTGGTGCTGGTGATATCAACATCACTGGTGATGTCAATGTCCTGGGTATCTTAACTGCGACAACTATCCAACTTGACTCCTTCCAGAAGAACGATACTTCTATCGCTCTGGATGATTCTGGCGCTAACGGCACTATCAGATTCAATACTGATAATGTTGAGGGTATGCGTCTAGACGCTAATCAGAAGTTGGGTATCGGCACTGCCGCACCTAGACAAAGATTAGATGTCCTAGACACCGCTAAGTTTGAAAGACTTGATGTAACTGGCGTATCTACATTTGCTGAAAGAGTTGATTTCAATCTCAGCATTGACGCAGTTGACGCAAAGATTACTGCAGGTGTTGTAACTTCACTGGTCGGTACTTACGCAACCATCACTACGGTTGACATTGAGACATTAGATGCTAAAGATGTCAACATTACTGGTCTTGCTGTAACAGATACTGTCGGTACTGCTGCAACGATTACCACAATTGATACTGAATCTCTTGATGCATTTGATGCCAAACTTACTGGTATCGCTGTTACAAACGCAGTATTCACTGGTATTGCATCCTTTAAGGATGATGTCAAATTACACTTCGGTGATGATGATGATCTCTCCATCTATCATGATGGTAACAACTCATACATTGATGATTCAGGAACTGGCACACTTGCAATCCGTTCTAACCAAATAGAACTTCAGAAGTATACTGGCGAAACTCTCGCTAACTTTACTGCTGATGGTCGTGTTACCCTACACTACAATAATGGTATTAAACTTGAGACACTAGCAATTGGTGCTAGCGTTCGTGGCGTAACTCAGACTGGAACAATCGATGTTGCTACTGATGCAAATATCCACTCCACTCTGACTGTAGATCAAGGAACAATTCTTACAGGAATTGTAACCAGTTCTGCTGGTGTTGAAGCAATCAACATTAATGTCTCTGGTATTCTCACCACTAACAACTTCAGAGTTACTGGAGTTTCTACAGTCGCAGACATTACAATTGGCGCTGGTTCTTCATCAACAAAAATAAATACTAACAGTGGAGAACTTGTTCTCGATTCTGCTGCTGGTCAGGTAACTGTCCAAGACAATCTGAGCATAATCGGTTACGGTACATTCCGTGACGGTCTATATTACAGATCAGATCAAGGTGGATTAACTGGTATTGGATATAGCGGACCTAACGGTGTCGCATTCTTTGAAGCAGATGGAAGATTGGTTAGCGGTCTTAGTACTGTAGGGTTCTTGACAACCTCCAATTACATGCTAACCACGGATGAAAACAACATTCCAATTTGGTCCAATAGCATTGATGGAGGTACATTCTGATGGCAAAACCAACTACTAGACAGGAACTCAAGGATTATGCTCTTAGACAACTTGGGTATCCTGTCTTAGAAATAAATGTAGCTGATGAGCAGGTAGATGATAATTTAGATGACGCTCTTCAATTATTTCAAGAGCGTCATTTTGATGGCGTAGAAAGAGTTTATCTCAAGTATAAGGTCACAGCAGATGACATCAAAAGAGGCCGAGCAAGGGGTGCTAGCGAATCTCTTGGTATCACTACTTCTACTACAACATCTGGAGACTTTGAGGAGAATACAAATTATCTGACTGTCCCAGATTCAGTTATTGGAATTGAGAAAGTACTTTTGTTTGATTCTAGCTTCATCTCCAACAACATGTTTAGTTTCAAATATCAGTTGTTTTTAAATGATGTAGCTTTCAATCTTGGATATAGTGGTCTTCTCAGTTATGCGATGACTAAAACATATCTTGAAGATATTGATTTCTTAATGACAACAAATAAACAGATTAGATATAATAAGAGAAATAATCGTTTGTATCTCGATGTCGATTGGGGATCTGTAACGGAAGGAACATACATAATTATTGATTGCCAAAGAATTATGGATCCTGCAAATTATGCAGGTGTTTATAATGATTCTTTCCTTAAAAAGTATTTTACATCTCTTGTTAAAAAACAGTGGGGTCAAAACCTCATCAAGTTTCAAGGAGTTAAACTTCCAGGAGGCACTGAACTGAATGGCAGACAAATTTATGAGGATGGTGTAATGGAATTACAACGCATCGAAGATAGGATGCTCTCCACATATGAAGTCCCACCTCTTGATCTTATTGGATAATGGCGTTAAATCCCTTCTTTCTTCAAGGATCTCCTAACGAGCAAAATCTCATTCAGGAGTTAATAGACGAACATCTAAAAATGTTCGGACTTGATTGTTATTATATTCCTAGAAAAATGATTGTCACTGACGATGTGCTTGGAGAAGTACAATCGTCAAAGTTTAATGATGCATATATTTTAGAAGCTTACCTCAATAACTATGAGGGATATGCTAAGGGCAGTGATATCATGACAAAATTTGGTATCAATCTGCAGAATGAAATTACGCTAACGATTTCTAGGGAGAGGTATGAAGATTTTATTGCTCCCTTTGTAGTAACCCACAACGCAAAAAACGCTGGTAGTGATATTGTTTTTGGAGAAAGACCTAAAGAAGGAGATTTAATATTTTTTCCATTAGGTGAAAGGTTATTTGAAATTAAGCATGTAGAGTTTGAGAATCCATTTTATCAGTTAGGTAAAAATTATATTTACGAACTTCAATGCGAACTTTATCGCTACGAAGATGATTATGTCGATACTGGAGTTATTAGTGTTGATGAAAGAGTGATGCAAGAAGGAGAAACAACAACAGTTATTCTTGCAGGTATTGGATCCACAGCTAGTGCTACCGTTGACTCATTTGCCAGCCAAGGTGCATTACAACAAATTTTCTTAAATGATGATGGATATGGTTATACTTCCACACCCACTGTTAGTATCGAGCCCTCTCCTGCTGGTGTTACTTCCTCTAGGGCAGGTGCATTCGCATTTACCACAGAAAGATCAGGTTTGTATTCTGTTGATCAAGTAGTCCTACAAAACCCTGGATTTGCATATACAGAGGCACCAGCATTTACATTTGGTGGTCCTGGTGTAGGTGCAGCTGCAACAGCATCTCTTACAAACAGTGGTATCACATCAATTAGAATTACAGATCTTGGTACAAATTATGTAACTGCTCCAATTATTACAATTCAACACCCCTCTGATGTTGGCATTGGTACATCAGGTGCTACAGTCGGTGTAAAAGCAGGTCAAGTACAAGCAACTGCAATTTCTTTTCTTGATGGAGATAGTATTAGTAGAATATTCTTGACTAACGCTGGTTCTGGTTATGAGGAAGCACCTATTGTTACAATCGGAGACCCACTTTCTCTTGGAATTGGTACATTCTTCTTCAACGAAAGAGTGGTTGGATCCCTGTCTGGGACTGAAGGATATGTGAGAGAATTTAATGAGAATGATAGAAAGTTAGAAATCTCAATAAATAATGGCATATTCTATCCTGGTGAATTCATTACAGGAACAGCATCTTCAGCCAGGTATCAAGTTCTAAGTCATAGTGGAATTGACACGACAACCAAATCCACTTTCAATGATGAGTTTGAAGTTGAGGCAGAAGGTATCCTAGATTTCACTGAAATTAATCCGTTTGGTACTTTCTGATGTTAGGCACTTATTTTTATCACGAGATCCTTCGCAAAACGGTGATTTCGTTTGGAACTCTATTCAATGAAGTACATATCCAAAAAGAAGATAAGAGTGGGAAAACTATTAGTGATATTAAAGTTCCATTAGCATATGGACCTAGGTCTAAATTTCTAGCAAAAATAGAACAGCAGCAAGAGTTAGCAAAGGCTACTGCTATCACTCTTCCAAGAATGTCTTTTGAGATGACTAGTCTAGCTTATGATCCGACAAGAAAAACTTCAGTAACAAAAACATTTAAAGCAGTTGACGATAAAGATAGGGTAAAGAAAGTATTTCTACCAGTTCCGTATAATGTTGGATTTGAACTTAATATTATGACAAAATTAAATGATGATGCTTTACAAATTGTAGAACAAATTTTACCATTCTTTCAACCATCATTTAATATTACGGTAGATTTAATAAATTCAATTGGAGAAAAAAGAGATATTCCAATTGTATTAGAAAATATTTCATTTTCAGACGAATATGAGGGAGATTTCTCTTCGCGAAGAGTCTTGACATATACTCTAAATTTTGTCGCTAAGACATATCTCTTCGGTCCTATTGCTGAGAGTACTGATGGACTGATTCGGAAGGTACAAGTTGATTACTATTCTGATACTAATAGACAAACGGCTAAGCGTGAAATGAGATATACTGTTGAACCAGATCCAATTACTGCAGAACCTGGAGATGATTTCGGGTTTAATGAAACTAGTACTTATTTTGATGACGGTAAAAATTATAGTCCCACCAGACAAGAGGATGTATAATGGATTTCAAAAAAATAGACGAATCTTTAAATACATCTAGTGAAACTATTGATGTTACTCCGATTAAAAAACCAAAACCGGAACATTTAACTCAGAATGATATTGATAAAGATTATAGTTATACCAGGGCTAATTTATATTCTTTGATTGAAAAGGGTCAGGAAGTATTGAATGGTGTGATGGAACTTGCTGAGGAAACACAATCTCCTAGAGCATATGAAGTTGCTGGTCAGTTACTCAAGAATGTTGCCGATAATACTGACAAATTAATGAAGCTGCAAAAAGATATTAAGGATGTCAAGGAAGAAGTAAAAGGTCCTTCAAGTGTAACAAACAACGCTATGTTTGTTGGTAGTACTGCAGAGTTACAAAAAATGCTGAAAGAAATGAATAAGAAAAAATGAACGGGTTAGATCCTGAAGAGTGGTACTGCAGTGTCAATATCGGGATCGATGAAATACGGTTCATGTATTCTCACTTACAGTATTCATTAAAGATGTGGCCTGGGTCTCCTGCAAGACCAGTAGAAGAGCAACAATTTCTTATGGATATGAAAGATAAGTATTTTGCTATGCTAATGGAATATAACTTTTCTGAAAAATAAATAGAAGAGCCATGCTTCCTTTCAATGCCAGAAGAAGTCAAAAAAGAAGAACCTAAAAAGAAAGGTCTCTTAGGTAAAATTAAAGAGGCAGCAGATGACAAAGAAGAACAGCTTGCTATTCTGTCTACTTTTGTTAGGCTCGGCATCCTTGTTTGGTCTGGCGGAATACTCACGCTGGCATACATCAAACTTCCACCAGCACTTGGAATTCCTGAACAAAAACTAGATCCCACTTTTATAGCCAGCGTCTTCACCGGAGTTTTAGCTACTTTTGGTGTTCAGGCAGCAAAGAAAGCAGGAGAAGGTGGTGGTAATGGTGGTGGTGGTATCACCAAAGAACAGATGGAAAGATTGATTGAGAAAGCAGCACAAACTGCACCCTCACAAACTATTCGTATTGAGCAGGCACCAATTCAGTTTACTACAAAAGATAGTGAACCACCTGTAAAACCAACTGTATAATCCTAGTACTAAATAAATAGTTAGATAAGGTTCTAAACTTTTAGGTATGGCACTATCATATTCAGATATTTCTAACTTCCTAGCAGAAGGGAGGAAAAAAAAGCCTCTCACTACAGGAGACTGTGATGCCCCTAAAGTTGACGATTCCTCTGTAAAAATTACAGAGGGAAGTTTTACTATTGGACCAGGGCACAAAGGTGCTATGAGAGGTAGTAAGATTTATAATAAAGGGAAAAGTACAACTAATCCTAATGAGAAGGATGCTTTCTTAAAGAAATCTGGAGCACAACTTCCTCCTCTAGCTCAAAAGAAACCATCCACACAAATGGCTGGATATCAACCGCAAGGTGAGTTGATTGAGGAGACAGATATGAGATTCTGTCCTAAGTGTGAGAAGATGGAAGTCAGAGAAGAGTGTGCTTATGGTCCTGATTATTGGGATGCATTTGCTATTAAGAATGTCTCTCAGAAGGTAAAAGAGAGTGTTGTTAATGAATTTGTTGGCGGCAAACCTGGAGACGGATATATTGGTCATCCTAATCTAGATATTAAAAATCCACTTGCTAAGAAACAAGTTAAGGGTCCCACTGGTAATCAAGGACTTGCTGGTAAACTTGGTGATAGAAAGATGAGGATTGATAGGATGACTAATCAAATGCTCAATCAATCTTTTGATCCTGAAGGTGAGACTATTGAAGAGAAGTCTGCTGCATGGCAACGCAGTGAAGGTAAGAATAAAAAAGGTGGTCTGAATGAAAAGGGCCGTAAGTCTTATGAGCGTGAGAATCCTGGCAGTGATCTCAAAGCACCTCAACCTGAAGGTGGTCCTAGAAAAAGATCCTTCTGTGCTCGTATGGGTGGTATGAAAGGTGCAATGAAAAAACCTAACGGTGAACCTACCCGTAAAGCTCTAGCATTAAGAAAGTGGAAGTGCTGATAAATATGTCATAATATATCTGTAGGATATCCTACAGGAGTGATGATGTCCGATTTAAGAGTAATTATGTCTGACAAGGAATTTTCAGATTTTAAACTAGAGCGTAAAGAATGTGAAAAGTGTGGAGCAACTTGGATAAATGGACAACATGTCTGGCGTGGCACTGGCGGTTCATCTGTTTCTAGTGAGCTTGACCTTGCTGGTCTTGTTTGCAACAAATTGGGCAATGAGCAGTGCATCAATCCTTTAAAAGGTAAGGAGGGTGGACAAACTTGGGAGTATCGGATGGGGTATATTGACGGTGCAATGAAAGAGAAAAAAGAGTCAATGGAAAAAATGAGAGACTTAGGAAATGATATGGGATTTGAGTTCTGAAACGCTGATATTTTTTGAAGGAAGGTATAAAAAGAGTACTAGATAGTATAGTTGCAAACACTCAATGAAGCTATTTTTTGCACTACTAGCTACACTCTTTTTTGCTGCGCCTGCATGGGCAGTAGATGTCTCAATGGGTCATGATGGCAACCTAGTATTTGAACCGAATGAGATTACAATCTCTGCAGGTGATACAGTTCATTTTGTCAATGAAGCACTACCTCCTCACAATATTATTGTAGAAGGTCGTGCAGATCTTTCCAGAGAAGCATTACTGTTTGCTCCTGGAGAAACACAGGATGTTGTATTTGCAGACAAAGGGGACTATAATTTCTTCTGTGGACCTCACCAGGGCGCAGGGATGACTGGCACAATTCATGTAAACTAAATGACTTATTCAATCAAAGTTAAACTTTCAGACGGCACAGAATCTTCTTTTGAATGTTCTCCTGATGATTATATTTTAGACGCTGCTGAGGAAGCAGGTGTTGATCTTCCTTACTCTTGTCGTGCTGGTGCCTGTTCTTCATGTGCGGGAAAAATTCTAGAAGGTACAGTCAATCAAGAAGAACAATCTTTTCTAGATGATGATCAAATGGAGGCAGGATTTGCACTTTTATGCGTGTCATATCCCACTTCTGATTGTGTAGTCAAAGCAGAGGCAGAGGAAGAAATTTATTAAAATAATCAGTGCCACACAGAATGACTGAAATTAAACCTCCTCACTATATTACTAAAAAACAATGCCAGGAGATGATTGACGATGCAATACGAAAGCATAATCGTAACGCTGGAATTATTAGTATGTGTGTTGGTTGGGTTGTTCTCGCACTTTTTGCTGAGGGTTTACTTCGACTCATTGGAGTAATCCCTCCGATATTACCTTGGTTAAAAATTACACTGTAAAATTATGAAAGTTGGAATGATTGGTCTAGGTCGTACTGGTGAAGGTATGGCCCGCCGTATGATCGAAAAGGGTATTGAAGTCTGGGGTTACAGTAGTACCAACTATGAGAATGCCTGTGGACAATATGAAGCAGGACATATCAGTGGGTGTGTAACTTCAATCGAGTATCTTGTTCAAGCAGTTAAATCTGATAGTAAGAAGTTTACTAGTGCTGGTAGGATTCCTGGTATTTTTCAGATGACATGTCCAGAACAAAAAGCAGAAGACACCCTAGATGAGTTGCTGCCATTACTTGAGGAGGGTGATATTGTTATTGATTACAGCACCAATGACATTTCAAAATGTCAGGAACTTCAAAAGTATTGTAGTAAGTTAGGTATCTCATACATCTTCTCTGGAGTATATGGAGCACCCCATGCTGTAAATGTATGTTCTAAAATTTTCCAATCGCTATCACCAGGTAATGCCACACGAGTTTGATCCATGCGAAGCACCTGTAGAAGGTGAAGTTGATAAGTGGGGGTTTACTATTAAACCCACTATTAGTGATGATGAATTAATTCTTATGTGTCTTAAGAATGCTCCTTGTGGTAGCGATAGAAAACAGACAATAAAGTTAATTAAAATCTACGAGGAAAAAATTTAATGACTTTAGCACATGTCCTACTTTTCGGATCACTACCATTCATATGTGCCACCGCATATTTCGGGTACAGAAAAGGTGAAAATAACTATTATGAAACCGACGCCTACTCAGGAAATGGAACAGCGCATTAGAATGCGGTATGCGTTTGCCATGTCTTCCTTTGGTAGAATGTTTCGTCCAGATCACATTACTTTGGAAATGAGATCATTATGTAATGAATGGTCTCAAATTGAAGATCAACCACCTCAAGGTGATTTGTATAAAGTTGATCGTTACTTTTTAGAACTTTGGAAGAAAAAAAATGAATTTACTACTGCGTCCACTAGACCACCCAAGTGATCCCGTATGGTCGGTAATTATTCTGACATTTCTTGCTGCAGCATTAGCACTAGGATATATTGCATACATATTAAATATAGCATCTAAGGAATAATGGCTGAAGATATCTATCTTGGTAATCCTAATCTAAAGAAAGCTAATACTCCTATTCAATTTACTCAGAAGCAAGTTCTTGAGTGGTTGAGATGCAAAGACGATCCAATATATTTTACTAAGAACTATGTAAAAATTGTTTCTCTTGATGAAGGTTTGGTGCCATTTAAAATGTGGCCCTTTCAAGAGAAACTAATTCAAAATTTTCACGAGAATAGATTTAATATCTGTAAGATGCCAAGACAGACTGGTAAGTCTACAACTTGCGTATCTTATCTTCTACATTACATTGTTTTTAACGATAGTGTCAATGTTGGCATTCTAGCAAACAAAGCAGCAACAGCAAGAGAACTTCTTAGTAGGTTACAAACTGCATACGAGAACTTGCCAAAGTGGATGCAACAGGGTATTCTATCCTGGAACAAAGGTAGTATGGAGCTAGAGAATGGCAGTAAGATATTGGCAGCATCTACATCTGCAAGTGCTGTCCGAGGTATGTCGTTTAACATCATCTTCCTCGATGAGTTTGCGTTCGTTCCAAACCATATTGCAGAGTCGTTCTTTGCCTCTGTTTATCCTACTATTACTTCTGGTAAAAGCACAAAGGTAATTATGGTTTCAACGCCTCACGGCATGAACCATTTCTATAGATATTGGCATAACGCACAACGAGGTAAAAACGAATATACTGCAACAGAAGTTCACTGGTCAGAAGTACCTGGTAGAGATTCTGCATGGAAAGCACAGACTATTGCTAATACTTCAGAGCAGCAATTTAAAGTTGAGTTTGAATGCGAATTCCTTGGATCTGTTGATACTCTCATTAGTGTTGCTAAGTTAAGAAATCTTGTTTTTGATGACCCAATACAGAACAATGGAAAGGGCCTCGTGGTATATGAAGAACCAAAGAAAGACCGTGACTATATCGTAACTGTTGACACTGCGCGTGGCATTGATCATGACTATTCTGCATTTGTAATTTTTGATATTTCAGAGTTCCCATATAAAACTGTAGCGAGATATAAGAACAATGAAATCAAACCTATGCTATTCCCAAATATTATTTTGGATATGGCAAAGGCGTATAACAATGCCTATGTATTGGTTGAGGTTAACGATATTGGAGAGCAGGTTGCGTCAATTTTACAATACGATCTAGAATATGAGAATATGCTGATGTGCTCTATGAGAGGTAGAGCAGGTCAGCAAGTAGGTACAGGTTTTAGTGGTAAGAAAACCCAGATGGGTGTCCGAATGACCGCTGCTGTAAAGAAGACTGGTTGCTCAAATCTAAAGGCATTGGTAGAGGAAGATAAACTAGTAACCAGTGATTATGATATTATTGCTGAACTGACAACATTTATTCAGAAGAAACAATCATGGGAGGCAGAGGATGGATGCCATGATGATTTAGCTATGTGTCTAGTTATCTTTGCATGGTTAGTTGCTCAAGATTATTTTAGAGAGATGACGGACAATGATGTTCGTAAAAGAATCTATGAAGATCAGAAAGATCAAATCGAACAAGACATGGCACCTTTTGGATTTATTAGCGACGGATTAGACGATGAAACATTTGTGGAAGGTGGTGATAGATGGACTGTAGATAAAGAAATGTCATCCACATATGGAGATATGTCATATATGTGGGATTACAATTAATGGAGTTAGATGACGAATTTGGGTTAAGTCACTTATATCTTATAGAAAGAAAATGTAGATCCTGTGGTAAGACAAAAGATTTGATGAATGATTTTTATCGTACTCATAAGGATAGAGGCGATTCACCATCAGCATATTCCTATGAATGTAAGATCTGCACTGGGAAAAGAGTTGTTATGAGTCGAAAGAAAAAGGATAAAAAAACCATGTGGTCATATCCAGATTGGTAGTGTTCATAAGCAGTTTCCCCACTCAAAAAGGTCCAAACTCTAAATATCTATAGACAAATATTGGATTCTATTGGGAGTTAAAGATGCCGCTTAACCTAGCATCTCCTGGAATTGTCGTAAGGGAAGTTGACCTGACCCAAGGTAGAGTAGATCCTACATCTACCAAGGCCGCAGGTCTCGTAGCTCCCTTTGCGAAAGGACCAGTCGAGAAACCCACACTTATTGAAACCGAAGCGGATCTCCTTGAGACATTCGGTTCGCCATATAAGGACAGCAACCACTACGAGTATTGGTTGACAGCTTCATCGTATCTCGCATATGGTGGCGTACTGAGAGTCGTTAGATCTAACGACACAGGACTCAAGAACTCTTTTGTTGGCGCTGCTAACAGTGTCACTATTAAGAGTGTAGACGATTATATTAACAAAGGATATTCTGAGGACAACATTAGTGGTGTCGTTCTTGCTGCTAGAAACCCTGGTTCCTGGGCAAATGGAATCAAGGTTGCCCTCCTAGACGGTCTTGCAGATCAGATTATTACAGGTGTTAATACCTCTGCTATTCTTGGATTTTCGTCTACTGCTAATGGTGGTCTTGCTGCTGTTGCCGGATACGAAAATGGTATTTCAGATATTGATCTGACTGTAGGTCTGGGTATTACTCAGGCAGTACCTTCTGGAACAGTTGTTGCTGGTGTTGGCGCTACTTCACTGCTTGATGGATACCTTAAGGGTGTAATCACAGAAGTTGGTTCTGATCAAGTTTCAGTTAAGCTTGTATCGCATGTCAGTTCTGCTGGGACAGAAACTTCTGTTGAGTATTCTCCTGGTGGAGTTTATGAATTCCAGAATAGTGGTTCATTCTCACTACATGTTCAGTCCACTGTAGGTTCTTCTAAACTTGGTTGGGTATCAGGAACAGTTTCTTACGGTTCTAGTTTTGCATCTAGTGATTTCTTCACGGCTCTGACTGGTGCAGGTATTACTAGTGGAGATGCTCGCTGGGTTGCAGCTGCTGCATATGATGGTAACATCGATTACACTGGTGCCACTGATTGGTTCGATAACCAGAGTATTACATTATCTAATGGAAGCACTATTGCCTGGAACTCCCTTGCAGATAGACCCGGTACTTCTTCATTCGCCGCGGCCAGAAGCGCCAAAAACGATGAAGTTCATGTTGCTTTAATTGACGACGCTGGTAAAATTACTGGCAATGCTGGCACACTTCTTGAGAAGTATATCTCAGCATCTAAAGCAAAAGATTCCGCATACTCTGCTGGTTCTTCTTCTTACTGGAGAAAACTTCTTGAAACTGCTAGTCAGTATGCATTTGGTGGTGGAGCTCCTGCAGGTGTTGTAACAACAGACCTGGATGCAGACTTTGATCCTAAGACTGATGTTGCATGGGATCAAGACACTGAGAATGTTTCTTTTGCTTCTATCGGAAACTATCAAGCAACATTTGAAAAGGGAATTAACTACAGCGGCGCAACTGGAATTTCAAGTGAAAATGCGCTTAAAGTAAGCGTAGGAGATCTTTCTGCTGGTTACGATCTTCTTTCTAATAAAGATGCCTTTGAGTTAGATTTCCTGATTATGGGATCTGCTGCTCACGGTAAAGAAGCTTCTCAAGCACTTGCAAACAAATTGATTGCAGTTGCAGAATTAAGAAAAGATTGTGTTGCATGCATATCTCCATACAGAGGTGCCTTCTTAGCAACATCTGGAGATGGTGAAGACTTAACACTCAAATCAGATACTGTTACTTCTGCAGTAACTGCATTCTACTCTTCAGTCACTTCATCTTCTTACGCTATCCTTGATAGCGGTTACAAGTACATGTACGATCGCTTCAGTAAAGCGTTCCGTTATGTTCCACTCAATGGTGACATCGCTGGCTTATGCGCTAGAAATGACATCAACAATTTCCCCTGGTTCTCTCCAGGTGGTACTACAAGAGGCGCAATCCTCAACGCTGTAAAACTTGCGTATAATCCTTCACAGGTAGAAAGAGACAAGTTATACTCCGCAAGAGTTAACCCAGTAATCTTCTCACCTGGAGCTGGTATTGTTTTATTCGGTGACAAGACTGCTCTAGGCAAGTCTTCCGCTTTCGATAGAATTAATGTTCGCCGTTTGTTCATCTTCCTAGAAAAAGCGATTTCAGCTGCTGCAAGAGATCAACTTTTTGAATTCAACGATGAAATTACAAGAATCAACTTCTTGAACATTGTCGAACCTTTCCTCAGAGATGTACAATCTAAGAGAGGAGTTACCGATTTTGTCGTAATTTGCGATGAGACAAACAACACCGCTGCGGTGATTGATAACAACGAATTCGTTGCTGACATCTTCATCAAACCTGCTAGGTCGATTAACTTCATCGGTCTGACATTCGTTGCTACACGCACGGGCGTCAGTTTTGAAGAAGTTATTGGTCGAGTTTGATCGCCTTACCATAAACTCAACGGAGAAACATTCCAATGGCTATCAACCAACAAAATCCCCCAAAGACCGCAGACAGGACAATTGACAAATTTAAGTCAAGACTGTCTGGCGGTATTGCAAGACCTAATCTTTTTGAAGTGGTCTTGGCTTTCCCTGATGGGGTAGTAGACTCTTCAGTAAATGATCTTGACGCTAAGGCAAGATTTCTAGTAAAAGCTGCTGCTCTTCCCGCATCAAACATTGCACCGATTAGTGTTCCTTTCAGAGGTCGCACTTTAAAAATTGCTGGTGACAGAACATTTGATGAGTGGACAATCACCGTTATCAATGATACTGACTTTGCTCTCCGCTCTTCTTTTGAGAGATGGATGAACTCCATGTCAAAAGTATCTGATAATTCTGGTACTACTAATCCAGAAGATTATACAAGAGACGCATATGTCAACCAACTTGGTAGATCTTCAGTAGCACCTAACTCTCAGGAATCTGATCAGAATTTACCTGTTCTCAGAACATATAAGTTCTACAGTGTATTCCCAACAAACATTTCTCAACTAGATCTGTCATACGATTCTTCAGATCAAACTGAGGAATTTACAGTTACTCTCCAAGTACAATGGTGGGAAGCTGCTGGAAACGGTGGAGATGTCGCTTGATAAATAGTCTTTGATATCAAAGACGAAATATTTAAAATGGCGAAACTCTTCGGATTTTCTATTGATGACAACGAAAAAACCCCCAAGGGTATAGTCAGTCCCATTCCCACCACAGGTGAGGGTGGGGCTGATTATTATATCCAAGGGGGTTTTTCTAGTCAAGTTGTAGATATTGAAGGTATCTACAAATCAGAACACGAACTAATTAGAAGATATAGAGAAATGTCACTCCACCCAGAGGTGGATAATGCTATTGAAGATGTTGTCAATGAAGCTATTGTTTCTGATCAAAATGATTCTCCTGTAGAGATTGATCTAGAGAATCTCCATGCTAGTGATGGTATTAAAAATATCATCCGTAAAGAATTTAAACATATCAAAGACTTGCTAGATTTTGATGTTAAGTCCCATGAAATTTTTAGAAATTGGTATGTTGATGGTAGACTATATTACAATAAAGTAATTGATCTTCAAAAACCTGAAGAAGGTATTCAAGAACTTAGGTATATTGATCCTCTCAAAATGCGCTATGTGCGTAAAGAAAAGAAAGGACCCAACGATAGAAATGATATTTTTACAAGTAGAGGTGAAAGAGAAGAGCAAAGAGTAGCTTTCCCTGAGATTGAAGAGTATTTCATGTATACTCCTAAACCTCAGTACCCAACAAATATTGCAGCTCCTGGTGGTAGTCTTGCAATGAAGGGAGTTAAAATTACAAAAGATGCAATTACATATTGCACTTCCGGTCTTGTAGATAGAAACAAAGGATCAGGACTTTCATATCTTCATAAAGCAATTAAATCTCTCAATCAACTCCGTATGATTGAAGATTCTCTTGTCATCTATAGGTTGTCACGCGCACCAGAGCGTCGTATTTTTTACATTGATGTTGGTAATCTTCCTAAGGTAAAGGCGGAGCAATATCTTCGTGAAGTTATGATGCGGTATCGTAATAAGTTGGTGTATGATTCTAACAGCGGTGAGATTCGTGACGACAAAAAAATGATGAGCATGCTAGAAGATTTCTGGCTTCCTAGAAGAGAGGGTGGTCGTGGTACAGAAATTACTACACTTCCTGGTGGTCAGAATCTAGGAGAACTTGCTGATATTGAATACTTCCAATCTAAACTTTACAGATCTTTAGGTGTACCTGAATCTAGAATTGCTGGTTCTGGTGATGGTTTTAATCTTGGTCGTTCTAGTGAGATCCTGAGAGACGAACTTAAATTTAGTAAGTTTGTTGGTCGTCTGCGGAAGCGTTTTAGTGCCATGTTCCTGGATATGCTGAAGACGCAGTTACTTCTTAAGAATGTTATTACTCCCTCAGATTGGGAAGTAATGTCTGAGCATATTCAGTTTGACTTTTTATATGATAATCACTTTGCAGAACTTAAGGATAAGGAATTACTTGAAGGTCGTCTTGGACTTCTTGCAATGATTGAACCTTATGCTGGTCGTTACTACTCTACTGAGTATATTCGCCGTCAAGTTCTTCGTCAAAGAGATCAAGAAATTGTTGAAATTGATCAACAAATTGAAGATGAAATTGCATCTGGAGTTCTCCCTGATCCTAATCAACAAATGCTTGAGATGGAAGCAGGAGACCCAATGATGCAGGGACAAGAAGATCCTAATGCATTGCCAGGTCAATCTCCGCAACCTCAATTGCCAAAAGCATCAGAAGGGGAGATCTAATAAATAACTTTATATCTCTGATTTATATCAATGGAAGAACTAGTTAATATGATTGCGACGGATTCGTCGGCTGTGGATATCAGCGATCAGATCAAGGATCTCCTTTATCAGAAAGCTGCAACTAGAGTGGATGTAATGCGTCCAGCTTCTGCTGCATCTTTGTTTGGAGAACCCACTCAAGAAACTGAGGATTCAGAATAATGGCAAGAACATTACTAAAAGGTGCAGAGGCAGCTCTGCCCACAACAAGTGGTACTGCTACTAGTTTCTCTCAGGCATCTGCAGTCAGACTTGTAAATGATTCCAATCAAGCACATTTAGTTACTGTAGTAGAAACTCAAAGTGGATCTGTTGTAGGTTCAATGACTCTTCCAGGTAATTCTGTAGAAATTATTGAGAAACAATATTCACATTGTGTATTTGCTGCAGATGCAGCAGTACTTGGTGCAAAAGTAGGATTTACCGCATAAAAAAAATGAAACTCATCACGGAAGAAATCGAACAGGTTGAAGTTATCGTTGAAGAGCGCAAGGGCGTGAAATCAATGTATATTGAGGGAGTTTTCCTACAGGGTGATATCCAGAACCGTAATGGTCGGATGTATCCTATGGAAACTCTCCGCAGAGAAGTCAGTCGTTACAACGAAAGTTTTGTCGGTAAAGGCAGAGCTCTTGGAGAACTTGGACATCCTGAAGGACCTACACTCAACCTGGATCGCGTATCTCATAAAATTACATCTCTCAGAGAAGAGGGAACTAATTTTGTAGGTAAGGCTAAAATTCTCAACACCCCTATGGGTAAGATTGCACAAAATCTTATCGATGAAGGTGTCAAGTTGGGAGTTTCTTCCCGTGGTCTTGGAACTTTAGCAGTAAATGAGAATGGTATTAAGATCGTTTCTAACGATTTTATGCTTGCAACTGCTGCTGATATTGTAGCAGACCCCTCCGCACCTGATGCATTTGTATCAGGAATTATGGAAGGAAAAGATTGGGTAATGGATGGTAGTATTGTCCGCGAAAAACTCGTGGAGAAGACATACAAGCAAATTAATACCCTAGTAGATGAAAGAGCATTGCAGGAGAACAAGTTGGCATTGTTCAACAAGTTCCTGTCAAGTCTTTGATTTATAAATAAATATAGATTATATCTAAAAATCGATCTAATCGGAGAGTTCACCAATGTCCGCTAAGGAATTACAAGAAATGGAAAATCCCGTAACAAGGGGTGCGAAAGGCGCTGAGGCTATGCCTAAGTTGTCTGATCCTGGAACTGGTTTAGCTGCTGTAGAAGATCTTGGTGGGCCTACCCCCGAGAACTACAAGGCTGACGATGATTCAGCGAAACTCGCAGAACCCAAAGTTAAAACTGTTAAAGATGTCGTAACTCGTGGCGCTAAAGCTGCTGAGCCTATGCAAAGTCTTTCTGCTGGCGATACCGCCGAAGTAGAAGGTGAGCAAGAGGTTGTAGCTGAAGATGAGTCCACTGAAGCAGCAGCTCCTGCTGTTGATATTGAAGAAGATCTTTCTGCCCTTTTTGGTGGTGAAGAACTTTCTGAAGAGTTTCAAGTAAAAGCACGCACTATTTTTGAGGCTGTAGTTACTGCTAAAGTAACTGAAGTTCAAGAAGAAATGGCTGCACAATATGAAGCATCTTTGACTGAGCATCTTGAGACTGTAAAGTCTGAACTTGTAGAGCGCGTTGATGCATACCTTGAGTATGTTTCAGAAGAGTGGATCTCCGAGAACAAGATCGAAGTAGAGCACGGTCTTAAGACCGAAATGACTGAATCATTCCTTTCTGGAATGAAGAGTCTATTTGAAGATCATTATGTAACAATCGCTGACGACAAATATGATGTTTTGGAGAGTATGGTCTCCAAGCTAGATGAAATGGAAGGCAGACTTAACGAACAGATCGAAGCTAACATTTTTCTTAACAAGCGCCTTGGCGAATCTACAGCTGATGGAATTTTCCGTGAAGTAACCGAGGGACTTGCTGTTACACAAAGAGAAAAACTGGTCGCACTGTCTGAAGGTGTTGAGTTTGAGGGTGAAGAATCTTATCGTGAGAAGCTGGTTACACTGAAGGAATCGTATTTCCCCAGTGAGCAAAGGTCAGTTTCTAATAAAGTGGAAACACTGTCTGAGGGCGTGACCTCAGAGACTGGTGTTGAGGCATCTGCTTCAATGACCCAGTATTTGAAAGCCCTTGGGATGAAGTAAACAACTCCGCAAATTTAAACACAAAAATCTAATGTACAATCAAGAATCATTAATGGAGAAGTGGGGTCCACTTCTCGACGCCGAAGGCGTAGATCCTATTAAGGACGCGCATCGCCGGTCTACAACTGCTGTTCTCCTTGAGAACCAAGAGCGTTTCCTCAAAGAGCAATCTGCTTTTGAAAACGGCAATGGTATGCTTTCAGAAGCTGCCCCTACTAACAGTGGCAACGCTGTAGGTGCCTCTGGTGCTTTCAGTGGCGGTTCTACTGCTGCTGGTCCTACCGCCGGTTTCGATCCCGTTCTGATCAGCCTGATTCGCCGCTCAATGCCGAATCTGGTTGCTTATGAACTCGCTGGCGTTCAGCCGATGAACGGTCCTACTGGACTGATCTTCGCAATGCGTTCACGCTACACCAATCAGTCTGGTACTGAGTCGTTCTTCAACGAGCCTGATTCCGCATTCTCTGCTAACAAGGCAGGCACAAACATTGGTCAGTCAACTCAGGGTGATTACACCGCTGCTGGTGATGACGACGGTACTGTTGGTTTCGGTTCTACTGGAACTCAGCGTGGTACTAACCCCGCAATCCTGGAAGGCGCTGCTTCCGACGCTGTACAAGCTCAGTATTCACTGGGTCAAGGTATGGCAACTGGCGACTCTGAGGCACTCGGAGACGGCAGCAACGGCGACTTCAACGAGATGGCATTCTCGATCGAGAAAGTCACGGTCACCGCTAAGTCCCGCGCTCTGAAAGCAGAGTACAGCATGGAATTGGCACAAGACCTTCGTGCTATCCACGGTCTTAACGCTGAAGCAGAACTCGCTAACATCCTGTCTAGCGAAATTCTTGCTGAAATCAACCGCGAAGTTATTCGTACCATCTATAAGACTGCTGAAGCTGGTTCACAGGCAAATGTTGCCAATGCTGGTTTCTTCGATCTCGATGTTGACTCCAACGGTCGTTGGTCAGTTGAGAAGTTCAAAGGTCTTCTGTTTAACATCGAAAGAGATGCTAACAGAATCGCCCAAAGAACTCGTAGAGGGAAGGGTAACATCATCATGACATCTGCTGATGTTGCTTCTGCACTCACCATGGCTGGTGTACTTGACTACACCCCTGCACTGAACGCAAACCTTCAGGTTGACGATACTGGCAACACCTTCGCTGGTACTATTAACGGTAAGTACAGAGTATTCATCGATCCTTTCGCTGCTAACTCTGCTGCTAACCAGTACTATGTTGTCGGCTATAAGGGTTCTTCCCCTTATGATGCTGGTCTCTTCTACTGTCCTTATGTTCCCCTCCAGATGGTTCGCGCCGTTGGAGAAAACACCTTCCAGCCCAAAATTGGATTCAAGACCCGTTACGGTCTTGTTTCTAACCCTTATGCTGAAGGCACTGCACAAGGTCTTGGTCGTATCACCTCCAACAGCAACCGCTACTACCAGCGTACTGTTGTTAAGAACCTTATGTGATCGATCGGTCCATATGTTTCCCAGAGTATCCCATCGGATCTCTTTCAGACCTCCCTCAAAGGGGGGTCTTTTTTTGTGTTGACATCGGGTTTGTTTGGTGGTAGAATATCTTCAGTTAATCAAAGCGTTTAGAAAACCGCATGTCAAACTACTCACTATTCCACGAAGAAGACTTTCAAGATTTGAATAAGAGTTTGAAAGTCCGTCCGATGTTCACCGTGATGTCTAAGGAAGAGGAAGATTCAGTAAGGGTACTGAGCGGCAGGGGAGGTTCAACACACAGGTATCCATGGGATAGAATTCCTGTTGGAAGATCTTTTTTCAAAGAAGTATCAAAGAAAGATCTAGATGCTGATAAAGGTCGCCCTGCACTTACTCCTAATCTCAAGAAACTAGGACTCAAGTGGACTACTCGTAGGATCTATAATGGATATCTAAATCAATACGGATATCAATGCACTCGTCTAAATTGATCAAGAGACCCCCCGCAAGGGTCTTTTTTTTGTATACATTTAATTTACTTCATTAAGTTAGCATACGCTGACTAAATAGAAACAGAATTAACTACTACTATGATCTGAGATCTCTATATTATATTCAATAACCAAGGTGATTTAAATGCACAATCTACTATCAATGGCTCAACTTAACGAATGGAAAATTACAGAAACCCCAGTTGACGATTTCGCCGTAGAGGAACAAGAAAGATTAAATGATTATTATGAGTGTCTAATTGAATGCAGTTCACTAAGTGCTCCAGAATGCAAAAGAATTTGTAAGGAAGTCCTTATGTGATATAATATAATTTCCGTGTGAAGGAAGTGAGAGACCCGAAAGGGTCTCTTTTTTTGTCTAAATAAAAATAAAAATGACATTCCTTAGCAAGCAGATAACAAACAAGAATTATTTGTCGCCTACAGGATTTAAATTCAATATTGTAAAAACTCCCAAAGTAGATTTCTTTTCTAATAGTACAAAGATTCCTGGTATCCAATTAGGGAATATAAAGGTTGGAAACTACCTGAAGGCTATTGATCTTCCTGGTGATAATATTCAATTTGAAGATCTCACTCTGCAGTTTATTGTAGATGAGGATTTAGAAAATTATCTAGAGATTCATAACTGGATCTATGGTCTTGGGTATCCAGAAAGTGTTAATGAGTTTCAACAACTTATTACTGCTGCAGATGGATCTAAAGATGTTAAAGAACAATTTAGTGATGGAACTCTTGCGATCCTAAACAGTAATTTTAATGTAAGTGCAAGAATAAAATTTAGAGATTTATTCCCAGTCTCACTAAGTTCTTTAGATTTTACTGCCACAGATACTGATTATACATACTTTACAGCAACAGTGACATTTAAGTATCTGTTCTATACGATTGAAGTTGCAAACTAACTTATGGATCTTGAAACTATACAAAGTATGTGGGTCAAAGACACACAGATTGATCAAGATAATTTACATGATGAGGCAGCAAAGATTCCATCTTTACATGCCAAGTATTTTGACATCTACAACAACATTAAGTTGCTCAGGGAAAGATCAACAACATTAGAAAATAAAATTAAATTAGATAGGCATCTGTATTACACAGGTAAAGCAGACCCTGAAGTTTATGCAAAGGATCCCTTCCCATATAAAGTTAGGGAAAAGGATGCTGTACAAAGATATATGTTGGCTGATGAGAAAGTGCAGTCAGCAACTTTAAAAATTAAATACTATGATGTCATGTTGACATACCTGGAAGATATTATTAAGCAGGTAAGTAATAGAGGATATCTAATTAAAAATATTATCGATTGGCATAATTTCCGTGCAGGGTGAGCATGACCAAACTTATAGTATCCAAGAAAAACGAAGTTTTTTTAAAAATTGAATCTGAGCCTCATGTATATCAGGAGTTGTCTGACCACTTCTCTTTTGATATAGAGGGTGCTAAGTATATGAATCAGTACCGTAGAAGGTACTGGGATGGAAAGATTCGTTTATTTTCTACGCATACAAGAGAACTATATGCTGGGTTATTAGATAAGTTAGTATCTTTCTGTAAAAGGCAAGGATATGAATTTGAATTTACAAACAATAAATTTTATGGAACTCCTTATGAAGAAAATGAATTTATATCTAAGGAGGGAATAAAAGATTATATGTTGTCTATTTGCAATCGTCAACCTCGTGACTATCAAGTAGAGGGAGTATACGATGCTCTAAGACACAATAGAAGGTTAGTGATAAGCCCAACAGCCTCCGGCAAATCTTTGATGATTTACTCAATCGTGAGGTACTATACAGAGCGCAAACAAAATATCCTCCTAGTTGTTCCAACGACATCTCTGGTAGAGCAGATGCATAAGGACTTTGAGGAATATGGATGGGATGCTTCTTCATATTGTCACAAAATATATGCAGGTAAAGAACGAGAAGCTAAAGCACCCGTTATCATTACTACATGGCAATCTATCTATAAACTAGAGAAGAGTTATTTTGAGCGTTTCAATGTAGTAATTGGTGATGAGGCACATTTGTTCAAAGCAAAGTCTCTTACCAGCATCATGACTAAGTTACATCAAGCAAAATATCGTTTTGGTTTTACTGGAACTCTAGACGGAACACAAACTCACAAGTGGGTGCTAGAAGGATTGTTTGGACCATCTTACAAGTTAGTTCGTACCGAGGAACTAATGACCAAAGGGTATCTGGCAAAACTAAATGCTAAGATTCTTTTGTTAAAACATGATGAGAGAGTATTTGATTCTTATCTAGATGAAATTAATTATTTAATTTCTCATGAGAAAAGGAATAATTTTATAAAAAATTTAAGTATAGATCTTAAAGGAAATACTCTAGTTCTTTTTGCAAGAGTTGAAGATCATGGGAGGGTTCTTTTTGATATGATAAATAAAAACATAGGAGAAGATCGAAAAGTCTTCTTTATTCATGGTGGAGTAGATGTTGAGGATAGAGAACTAGCCCGTTCAATCATCGAGAATGAAACCAACTCTATTATTGTTGCTTCATACGGAACTTTCTCTACTGGAATTAACATTAAAAACTTACATAATGTTATCTTTGCTTCTCCTTCAAAATCAAGAATTAGGAATTTACAATCAATTGGTAGAGTACTGAGAAAAGGTACTAACAAATTTAGTGCGACTCTGTACGACATTGCTGATGATTGTACCTTTCGTTCAAAACGAAATTACACATTAAACCATCTCATTGAGAGAATTAAAATTTATAAGGAAGAAAAATTTACTTATGACATGGTAACCATTAATCTAAGAGAAAAGAATGAACGATGACTTTTACGCAAGTATCAAATTAGTATCTGGCGAAGAACTCTTCGCTATAACTTCTTCAGAAAATGATACATTAATAGTTCAAGATCCTGTCTGTATTGAAACTGTACATGGACCAAGAGGTTCTTTTGTAAGAATAGAACCTTGGATGCATGTTCCAAATGATCAGTTTTATTTTATTGATAAGACACAAATTATTACAATGACAGAAGTAGAATGCGATCATGAAATGGTCGAATACTATACAAATTATATTATTGACGCTGCTGAAGATCGGATGGGTATCAATACAAGATCAACTGGTAAGGTTAAACCATCAGAAAAAATGGGATATCTAGGAAATGTTAAGTCTGCTCGTAAAAATCTAGAGGATCTATTTAAATTAGAAGCAGACCCTAGAGCTGGTATTGCAACTCATGCTTAAGCTAAGAAGCTTAGATACAGTGCTTCTGAACTTCGACAAAGTTATTCTACAGACAAAAGCATAGATTGTCAAGCTGTGCTATAATATAAACACGAACTTAGCATAGATATGCCTAAAAAAAGATCTGAACATTATGTAAATAATAAAGAATTGTTAGATGCGATGGTTGAATATCGTATTGCAGCAAAACTTGCTAAAGAGAATGGAACTAAACCTCCAGCTATTAGTAATTACTTAGGAGATTGTTTTCTTAAGATCGCAACACATCTTTCTTATAAACCAAACTTTGTCAACTACATGTTCCGAGAGGATATGATTGGCGATGGAATTGAGAATTGTGTACAATACATTCATAACTTTAATCCAGAAAAATCTACTAATCCATTTGCGTATTTTACTCAGATTATTTACTATGCATTTCTTCGCAGAATTCAAAAAGAGAAAAAACAATTAGAGATTAAAACAAAAATTATTGAAAGAACTGGATATGATCAAGTTATGGTCATTGAAGAGGGTGCAAATGGATCCACAAGCGACTATAATACTATTAAAGATAACATCCAGTATAGAACATCTAGATAATTAAAATGAAATTGACTCAAGATCTAATTGATGAAATAGCATGTGCTATGGACATGCGTAAAAAAAATGGTGATCCAGTATGGGAAGATGGTGATGAAGTTAGAGTTGAAATAGCTGGTACATTTGCTGCAGATAAATTTATTGTCCTTAAGAACAAAACTAAATCTCCAGTAATTTCATCCTTACCTATGGATAGAGAACACAAACCACATCATTCAAAATGAAAATTGGCATTATTACTGATCAGCACTTCGGTGCTCGTAAGGGTAGTAAGTTGTTTCATGATTATTTTTTAAAATTTTATAATGAAACTTTTTTTCCTACTCTTCTTGCTGAAGGTATCACAACTCTTATCGATATGGGGGATACTTTCGACAATCGTAGGAGCATTGACTTCTGGTCTCTTAAATGGGCTAAAGAAAATTACTACGATCGTCTCCGTGATATGGGGATTACTGTATATACTGTTGTTGGGAATCACACAGCGTATTACAAAAACAATAACTCAATCAATACAATTGATTTACTATTACGAGAGTACGATAATATCATCCCTATCACTGATTATGCTGAACATTTAATCGGCGGTACTAAGTTTGCTTTTATCTCTTGGATCAATGCTGAGAATGAAAAGGATACTATAGAGTTAATTAATAATAGTGATGCAAAACTTGCCGTTGGTCATTTAGAACTTAATGGGTTTGCTGCTTATCGTGGATTCATGCAAGATCGTGGAGACGAAGCAGAGTATCTGAGAAAATTTGATAGGGTGTTTAGTGGACATTATCATACACGCAGTAACGACGGTCAAATCTTTTATTTGGGAAATCCTTATGAACTGTATTGGAACGATGTTAATGACCCTAGAGGCTTCCATCTCTTTGATACTGAGACATACGATCTAACTAATATTGATAATCCAAATAAGATGTTTTATAACATCTATTATGAGGATACTCCCCATCAGATGTTCAATGCCTCTGAATATGCTGGTAAAATTGTTAAAGTTATAGTTCGTAAAAAAACAAAACCAAAAGACTTTGAAAAATTTATTGATAAACTTTATACTGTTGGTGTAGAAGAGTTAAAAGTTATTGAAAACTTTGACTATAATCAAGGTTGGTTGCATGGAGAAGATTTAGAAATTAGTGAAGAAGAAAACACTATGTCTATATTGAATAGATACATTGAAGAAACTGAAACTGATATTGATAAATCTAGAATCAAAACTTTATTTGGTTCGTTATATTCAAAGGCTTGTGAAGTTGAGTAATGTTCTTGTTAACGGAAAAAGATAAAAAAGAAGAAGGTGCCTACGCTGTAAAGGATCGGCGTGGTAATAAAGTTCTCTTTATCTTTGAAGAAGAAGACGATGCTATTAGATATGCTTTACAGCTAGAAGAAGATCATGGGGTTGAGATGTCTACAATTGAAATTGAAGAAGACCTTGCAATAAAGGCGTGTGAGGTGTATAATTATAAGTATTCAGTAATCACTTCCGAAGACATCGTAATTCCACCTACACAAGATGATAACATTTGAAAAAATTAGATGGAAAAATTTTCTATCTACCGGTGATCAATGGACAGAGATATGTCTTAATAAAGTTTCCACAACATTAATCGTAGGTACTAATGGTGCTGGCAAATCTACGATGCTTGATGCATTGTGTTTTGCTCTGTTCAATAAACCATATCGTAAAATAAATAAACCTCAACTTGTTAACACTTCTAATGATAAAGGTTGCTTGGTAGAGGTTGAGTTTTCTGTTGGACCTAAAAAATATCTAATCCGTCGTGGTATCAAACCAAATGTGTTTGATATCTTAGTCGATGGTGAGATGAAAAATAAAGAAGCTGATGATAGAACTAATCAGAAGATTGTAGAAGATCAAATTCTTAAATTAAACTATAAATCTTTTACTCAAATTGTTATCTTGGGTAGTAGTAACTTTGTGCCCTTCATGCAATTGACTCAGGCACATCGTAGAGAAGTTATTGAAGACCTTTTAGATATTCGTATCTTCTCTGCTATGAATAACTTCTTGAAGGAGGATATTAGGCAGTCTAAGGAGATGATTAAGAGTCTTACTTTGAAGAAAAGTAATATCAAAGATAAAATTGAAATGCAATCATGCTTTATTGGTGATTTAGAAGACCGTCATAAAAATAGAATAGATGCAGATATCCTTAAAATTGAAAAGTTATCTTTTGACTCTGGTATTCTTAATCTTCGGAATGAAGACATCTCTAAAAATATTGAATTGCTCAATGAATCTCTCAAAGATGTAGCAAATTCTACACAACAACTTCGTAAACTTGGTAGTCTTAAGGGTAAGATTTCTCAGAAGGTATCAACGATTACGAAGGAGCATAAGTTCTTTACTGAGAATACGGTATGCCCTACATGCACACAACCTATTCAAGAAGATCTTAGACTAAATAAAATTAGTGACGCTCAATATAAAGCAAAGGAACTCCAAGAAGGTTTTCTTAAACTGGAGGAGTCGATACAATTAGAAGAAGATAAAGAGCGTCACTTTAAAAAACTCTCAACGGAGATTATTGAACTTACACATGACATTTCTCAAAACAATGTTAGAATTGCTGGATATCAGAGACAGGTCAGAGATTTACAATCGGAAATTCAAACTCTTACCAGTCAGTTGCAAAACAGAAATTCTGAACATGAGAAGTTAGACGGGTTCAAAGATTCTCTACAAGTAGTATTCGGAAAGCTTGCTGAAAAAAGCGAGGAAGTCAGGTACAACGATTTTGCATACTCTCTTCTTAAAGATGGTGGAGTAAAGTCCAAGATAATCAAAAAGTATCTTCCCCTTATTAATAAGCAAGTTAATCGTTATCTCCAGATGATGGATTTCTATATCAATTTTAATCTGGATGAAGAATTTGTAGAAACTATTCAGAGCCCTATCCACGACAAGTTTACTTACTCTTCATTTTCTGAGGGGGAGAAAATGAGAATTGATCTAGCACTTCTTTTTGCTTGGAGAGAAGTTGCTAGATTTAAAAACTCTGCTAATACTAATCTTTTAATTTTAGATGAAGTGTTCGACAGTTCTCTTGATACTGTTGGTACAGATGAGTTTAGCAAGATCATTAGATTTGTTATTAAAGATGCAAATACTTTTGTGATTTCTCATAAGAGCGATATGCTTGATAAGTTTAATAATGTAATTGAGTTTTCTAAGAAAGCTGGATTTTCATATATGGAAGAAAAGTCATCGGTGGAAGGATAATGTATATTGTAAAAAACCTTTTATCTAAACCCGATGTTGAACAAATATATGGGCACTTGATGGGAGAAGCGACTTGGAAAATTGGTGGCGCTTATGGCGGTGTTGATGATCCACTTACGCATTATCCAAGAACAATGGCTATGGATGCTAATGGTATGCACAGTCCTTTCTTATCTGGATACTTTATTTGTTTGATGAGTGTCCTTCGTGATAGAGTACAAGAAGAGTATGGGTTTACTTTACCAGTCGGTGGACTAGGTGCGATTGGATTCAACGCACAAAGAAAAGGAAATATTTCTGTCTTCCATACAGACGGTGATGCTAAAGGTAAATATATTTGGAGCGTTGTTGGATTTCTTACTCCTCAATGGGATCCTTCATGGGGAGGTGAACTGCAAATAGAGGATCGTACTTATACCTTTGAACCTGGAGATTTTGTTGTCTTCAGATCAAACGAACTTCATGACGCTCTTCCTATCAAAGTAGATACTCCCTTCTGGAGAGTTAGTGTTGCTTGTATGATGGGTAGGTAGACACATTACAAACTGTCCACTAAAGACCTCTGACTACTGTCAGGGGTTTTATAATAGGTACATACGAGAGACAGAACCATGCTTCAAGAGATCAAAGGTAAAGTTGCTAAACTACTCGCTACTGAAAATTTGATCGTTGAGCATCGCACTGTTGAGACGGCTCAGTTTGATGTTGTTCGCCGGGTCCTAACCCTCCCCAATTGGCAGATATCGTCGATGGATGTATATGACCTCCTAGTTGCTCACGAAGTCGGACATGCCTTGTTCACGGACCCTAGAGACTGGTCTCTGGAACCAGAGTGGTGTGATGTCCCTCAGACATTTGTTAACATTACTGAGGATGCTCGCATTGAGAAATTGATGAAGCGTAAGTATGCCGGTCTATCCAAAACATTTTACCGTGGATATAGTGATCTAAACGATAGTGACTTCTTTGATATTGAAGATGCAGATTTAGATAAGTTTTCTCTTGCAGATAGAATTAATTTACATTTTAAACTTGGCACCCATATCAATATAAAATTCTCTGAAGAAGAGATGGTAGTTGTTAATGCAACAACAAACGCTGAGACTTTTGATGATGCCTTGATGGCTGCTAAGATTCTTAATACTCTTGTGAATGACGAAAGTGTTACTAATATTCCCGAAGACAATCAACAATCTGGAATTACTCAAGAGTCTGAGCAGCAATCAACAGAACCAGCACCTCCTACTTCTCAGGAAGGGGAATCTGAAGACAGCACCGAGCAAGATAGTGAGCAAGACACTGATAATGTTGCTGAAAAGGGAGAAGATGAAGATTCTGATGGTGCAGAAACTGCTACTGATGAAACGGAATCTAAAACAGCGGACTCTCTAAAAGAGAAGTTGAAAAGTCTTGCCAAGATGACTGAGGAAGAATTCAATTATGTAACAATACCTGAGATTAATATCAAGCATAGTGTTGTGTCTGCCAAAGAAATACATGAGTATATTCAGAACTGTTGGTCAGAATGGGCTCAAGAGGCAATGGAAGAAAATGTTCATTCTTGGTATAAACATCATGCAGAATCCAGAATGCAAGTTCAAGATATTGATTTTAATAAATTTAAGAGAGAATCTGCAAAGGAAGTTAACTATCTTGTAAAGGAATTTGAGTGTAAAAAATCTGCATCATCTTATGCTCGTGCAACTACTAGTCGTACTGGTGTACTTGATTGCACTAAACTGCATTCATATAAGTATAATGATGATCTTTTCAAAAAAGTAACTGTAATTCCTGATGGAAAAAATCATGGACTTATCTTTGTCTTAGATTGGTCTGGATCTATGGCAGATGTGCTTCTCTCTACTATTAAACAGTTGTACAGCTTGATTTGGTTCTGCCGTAAAGTTGGTATTCCATACGATGTATATGCTTTTACTCAAGAGTGGAACTATAAGGCTGGTAGATTTTCTTCTCTTGAAAAGAAAGAAGGAACTATTTGGATAAATGATGAGTTCTCAATGCTCAACATTTTGACTAGTAAGGTAAATAACTCTACTGCAGATATTCAGATGAGAAACATTTGGAAGATTGCATCTTCGTTTACCGATCACTCTGGTGTTACTCCTCCTCGTATGTACCTCTCTGGCACACCATTAAACGAAGCTATTATCACCCTTCATGAGATTATCCCTGACTTCAAGAAAAGATACGGTGTTGAAAAATTAAATTGTGTTATTCTTACTGATGGAGAAGCTCCAATCCCTTCCCGTACAGTAGTATTGCGCCGTAACTGGGAGCATGAAGAATCTATTCGTCATCGTAGGATTAGCGATAACACCTTTCTCCGTAATTTGAAGACCGGAACTGTTAGGCGTCTATCATATATTTACAATACATTCACAAAATGTATGTTGGATGATCTTAAAGAAACCTATCCTGATATTAACATTCTTGGATTTCGTATTATCGCATCTGGAACTGGGTCCTCTAACATGATTAATCAGTATACTAATAGTTATGATGAAGCAGCAGATGCAAGAGTATCTTGGAGGAAGACTAAATCATTCTCATTAAAAAATTGTGGATATGATTCTTACTTTGTTCTTGGTGGATCAATACTTTCTAATGAAACATTGTTTGAAGTAAAAGAAGATGCATCAAAATCTCAAATTAAAAATGCTTTCAGGAAGTCGTTATCTAGTAAGAAAATGAACAAGAGGGTCTTGAATGAATTTATTTCTATGGTGGCATGAACTGGAAAGAAATCGCACTTCAAAGTGAAACTGACCCTAAGGTCCGTAAGGTCCTTTTAGAGGGTCCTAAGAAACTAACAGATGCATGGATGCTAGCTGCAATGAAATTTAAGTATGGTCGGTTTGAAAAGTGAACACTCTACCCTGACTCTGCCTCACTCTGCTCTATAATAGGTACATACCAAACAAACGACATGGCTCTCTCAACAGAATTTATCCGCTCTTCACTACAGTCCTTATATGGGGAGTCTATTCTTTCAGCAGATATTCGTGCATGGTGTCAGATGAATGGCGCAAATTATCAAACCGTTGCTAACAAACTTGGTGAATACAAGACTGCTCGTGGGAAATGGGAACTAACATTGCAAGAAAAACTAGAAGAGACATATGTTTCTCCTTCTGCTGTACCAGCAGTCAATAATAATTTGATTCCATCTAGAGATTCTAACTATATTCCCTTTGGTAACTTCTCTGATATTAAAAAGATTATTAAGTCTAGTATTTTTTATCCTTGCTTCATTACCGGGTTGTCAGGTAATGGTAAAACCGTATCTGTTGAGCAAGCATGTGCTCAAGTTGGTCGTGAATTGATTCGTGTAAACATTACTATTGAAACTGATGAAGACGATCTTATTGGTGGCTTCCGTCTTGTTGATGGGTCAACTGTTTGGCATAACGGACCTGTCGTGGAAGCACTTGAAAGGGGAGCAATCCTGTTACTCGATGAAGTTGACCTTGCTAGCAATAAAATCCTCTGTCTCCAATCCATCCTTGAAGGCAAGGGTGTGTTCTTGAAGAAGATTGGTAAGTATGTAACACCCACAGACGGATTCAATGTCATTGCCACTGCTAATACTAAGGGTAAGGGTTCTGAAGATGGTCGGTTTATTGGAACCAATGTTCTCAATGAAGCTTTCCTTGAGAGGTTCCCTGTAACCTTTGAGCAGGCATATCCAACTCCTAAACTTGAGCAAAAAATTCTTGAGTCATACTGTAATGAGATTGAGTTCTGTAAGCGTCTTGTAGACTGGGCAGATATTATTCGTAAGACTTTTTATGATGGTGGAGTTGATGAGATTATTTCTACCCGCCGTCTTGTTCACATTGCTCGTGCTTACTCTATCTGGAATGATAAGCAGAAAGCCATTGAGGTTTGTTTGAATCGTTTCGATGATGAGACTAAGATTGCATTCCTTGATCTCTATGATAAAGTTGATGCTGATGTAGATTTTACTATTAACAACTCCGATGACAATTCTTAATTTTTTTGGTCCTCCGATATATCACACTGCTATATTGGAGGAACATCTTTCAATGCTCAAGGATATTGCTAGTAAATCTGTAGATAGTGAATCTGTCGGTTATGGTCTTGCTGGCAATATTCAAATTCAAAATGAGGCAGTTGTAGACGACAAACCTGCGTTCAACAGTTTTGTTGAACACCACATCATACAATTCTGTACCCAGGTTAAAAAGGGCAGTGGAGAGTTCAGTTATCATCTAGGTCCTGGTCCTTGGATTAATTATATGAAACAGCATGAGTTTAATCCTCTGCATGTTCATGACGGTACTCTGAGTGTGGTGGCATTTATTGATGTTCCTGAGGAGATTGATAAAGAGCGGGAACAGTGGGTTGATAAAACTAATACATTTTCTGCTGGTATGCTGGAGTTTATCCATGCCAAATCATTCTTTAGCCCTGGATATGCTAAGGTAACACCGAAAACAGGAGATCTATACATGTTTCCTGGTGATCTTGCTCATTGCGTCTATCCATTCAAAAGTGATGTGACTAGAATCTCGATGAGTTTTAATATATTTGACTTGCAATTCAACTGAGGAAGTGCTACAATGAATTCATGGTCTCTTTTATATGACGAAATGTACGGTCCTGAAGACGAACTTGAATGGGTAAAGCAAAATGGTGGGTTTGAATACACTCCAGAAAAAACGGAACAGAAGTCAAATGATTATGAATTGACTGCGGATGGATTTGTTTGGCCTAGGCAAAACGATGAGGTTGAAAAACCCAAACCGTATAAGAATGTTTATAAGTATAACGAAGACAAAATTCTTGAAGAGGTAAAAGAATATATTTCCGGCACATATCGTGCTCATTACAATGCTTCCAACGGCATTCAGACACTTGATCTGATTGAATCCTGTGGAGACGGTGCTGCGTTTTGTCGTGGCAACATTCTTAAGTATGCATCCCGTTACAACAAGAAGGGATCTGCTAGAATGGACATCAAGAAGATCATCCATTATGCTGTTCTTCTCTATCACTTTTATGGCTTAGACCAGGAGACTATCGAGCGTGGATATGAAACTTTCTAAAGAAACTATTAATTTATTGGAAAACTTTTCTTCTATCAACCAGTCAATTCTGGTAAAGAAAGGTTCCAAACTTCGTACCATTTCGGTAATGAAGAATATCCTTGCTGAGGCAGAGGTTGGTGAGGACTTTGAGAAAGACTTTGGCATCTATGATCTTCCTCAATTCTTGAATGGTGTGGACCTCATGAGGGATCCAGACATTGATCTGAAGCATGATGCCTACATGATCCTCCGTGAAGGTAAGAGTACAAAAGTTAAGTTTGCTTTTGCTGATCCTGATGTTATTATCGCTCCTCCAGAAAAAGAAATCAAACTTCCTAGTATTGATGTTCAATTTCAATTGGAGTCATCACAACTATCAAACATACTGAAAGCCGCATCAGTGTATCAGTTGCCCGATCTTGCTGCTGTTGGTGACGGTGCAAATATCACGCTCACTGTTCGTGATAAGAAGAATAGTAACTCCAATGAGTATGCTTTGATTGTTGGTAAGACTGATAAGACATTTGATTTCAACTTTAAAATTGAGAACCTGAAACTGATTGACGGATCTTATGATGTTGTAATCTCTAAGAAACTTCTTTCTAAATTTACCAACTCTAGTGGTGATTATAATCTTGATTACTACATCGCACTCGAGCCAGATTCAACTTATGAAGGTTGATAAATGAAGTGCAAAGTGCAACTATACAAAGCAGGCACAGTCTTTGAAGAAGTTGTGATTGCTACAGATTATCAAGATGCTAGGAAAATTGCATTGGCAAGAAACCCTTCAGCAACTATTATGGGTGTAACGGCAGTATTTGAATGAATATCTTTGTCACTGATGAGTCTCCATGGAAATCTGCTGCTGTCCTACCAGACAAGCACATCGTCAAGATGCCCCTGGAGACCTGCCAGATGCTCTCTATAGTCGCCTCAGACAAGTGGGGACATGGTTATGGTACATTGCCTAAGAAAGACGGTAACCCCTATGCTACGGACAAGGGAGCGTTCCGTAATCACCCTTGCACTATCTGGGCAAACGAGACTGTAGCAAACACTAGATGGTTGCTCGCTCATGGTATAGCATTATGTGACGAGTATTATAATCGGTATGGAAAAAATCATACCTGCTACAAGACTCTTCTCGCTGCTGATGCAATTATCCCAACAGTGAGTTATGATGACCATACTCCTTTCGTTCGTGCAATGCCTGAGGAGTATAAATTTGATGACAGTATCGATACTATAACTGCTTATAAGATGTATATTGCTTCTAAGCCTTGGGTATGTGATAATTACCTTCGTATTCCAGATCGTAAACCTGAGTGGGTGTGATGAAAGCAATTAGAGTTGATGTGAAAACCCAAGTCAATGTCCTCATCGACGATGATGATGATTACTGGGCAATCAAACACAACGCAATGCAACAAGTGCATGATGACATTCACTGGCACTTAAAGGACAAATTTATTATTGATTATGATGGCATCTATGCGTAATGAGTTCCTTTGGGTCGAAAAGTATCGTCCCAAAACTATTGATGAATGTATTCTTCCAGAGTCTACTAAGAATACATTTAAAGAATTTTTGAAGCAGGGTGAGATCCCTAACATGCTCCTTGCTGGTCCTGCAGGTTGTGGTAAAACTACCATTGCTCGTGCCATGTGTGAGCAACTTAACTGCGACTATATAATTATAAATGGATCAGATGAAGGAAGATTTCTTGACACGGTGCGGAATCAAGCAAAGAACTTTGCTTCGACCGTTTCGCTTTCATCAGATGCTAACCACAAAGTCATCATCATTGACGAAGCTGACAACACAACCCATGATGTACAGCTCCTCCTTAGGGCAAACATTGAGGCATTTTATAACAATTGCAGATTCATCTTCACCTGCAACTACAAAAACAAACTCATCGAACCACTCCACTCCAGATGTGCAGTCATTGAGTTTGGAATCACCGGAAGTAAAAAACCAGCAATCGCAGCAGAGTTCTTCAAGCGTCTCCAAGAAATCTTGGGTGCAGAGGGTGTTGAATATGATAACAAGGTCCTTCTAGAACTTATCAATAAACACTTCCCTGATTGGCGTCGTGTATTAAATGAGTGCCAAAGATATTCTGTTGGTGGTAAAATAGATTCAGCTATTCTTGCTGAATTTGGAGATATAAAAGTAAATGATCTTATTCAAAAACTCAAGAACAAAGATTTTCAGGCGGTTAGGAAGTGGGTCGTTTCTAATTTGGACAACGATTCTAGTGTACTTCTTCGTCGTGTTTACGATGCTCTTGTTACATCCTTGGACGGTCCTAGCATTGCTGCTGCTGTGCTCATTATTGCTAAGTATCAATATCAAATTGCGTTCGTAGCAGATCAAGAGATCAATCTTCTAGCAGCATTGACAGAAATTATGGTGGAGTGTAAATTTAAATGAAAGCTTATAAAACCCCTCTTCGTTATCCTGGTGGTAAGTCTAGAGCAGTGCAAAAGTTATTTGCGTATTTGCCTAACAGGAAATACGATGAACTTCGTGAACCTTTTCTAGGAGGTGGTTCATTTGCTATAGAGTGGTCTAAAAGATATCCAGACTCTAGAGTATGGGTAAGTGATTTATATGAACCCTTAGTTAACTTTTGGGAACAGATCCAGAGTAATGGTATCGTGTTACGAGATGAGTTAGTAAAACTCAAGAATCTTCATCCTAATCCAGATAGGGCAAAGGATTTGTTTTTGTTCTCAAAGGAGAAAGTTAATGATCTTGAGAGGAGTAACTTAATTCGTGCTGTTGCTTTTTATGTTGTCAACAAATGTTCTTTCTCTGGTCTTACTGAATCTAGTTCTTTTTCAAAACAAGCATCCGAAAGTAACTTCTCAATGCGAGGCATTGATAGAATTCCTGGATATTCATCGATCATTAAGAATTGGAAGATCACAAACCTTTCCTACGATGAACTCCTTACTGATGATCCAGAAGTTTTTACATATCTAGATCCTCCATATGATATCAAAGATAATCTTTATGGGAATAAGGGTGATATGCATAAGAGGTTTGGTCACGATAAGTTTGCTATTGATTGTGATCAGTGTAAAGGGCATCAATTAATATCTTATAATTCATCTCAACTTGTAAAGGATAGGTTTAAAAACTGGAAAGCATCTGAGTTCGACCTTACATACACTATGAGATCTGTTGGTCAATATATGCAGGAGCAGCAAGATCGTAAAGAATTAGTTCTTATGAATTATGAGGTAGAGTAATGAAAATTATTGGAATCTATGGTGCTTTAGATTGGGATGCAAATCTTTTTGACACACCTGATACTTATATTCATGATGCAGGAGCAACTCTGTTCATTAATGGAATTCATATTAGAAGCATTAATGAAGAAAGATTGACTCGTATTAAAGATGAGGGTAATTTTCCATATAAGTCTATTGAATATGTTCTTGGTGGATATACAAAAGAAGAAATTGATGTTGTTTGTTACCCTACATCTTATCCTGATATATTTCAGAAACAACTTGTAGATGGTACTGCAAGTAGGATCATTAAGGAACAGTTTCCTAATGCTGAGATTTGGTTATTGTCACATCATCTTTGCCATGCAGCATCTACAGTCTTTACTTCACCTTTCAATAGTGGTAGTTTCTTAACTCTTGATGGACTTGGTAGTGGGATTTGGGATTTTGCTAGTGGTCATACTCGTGGTGGTGAAAGTAATAGTATTGGATATTTTGATAAGAGTAAACGCATCTTCCGATTCTTTAGGGGAACTGGTGATCTAGGTATGAACTCATTTGGTGAGTACTATTGTAATATGTCTCAGATGATTTATGATGATAAGCATAAAGAATCAATGCGGCAAGAGTCTAAATTAAAACCTGATGTAGTAGAAAATCTTCAGTTTGCTCAAAACTTTGATGTAACTCCAAAAGAAGGTAAGATCATGGGGTTGTCCGCTTATGGTAAGTTGTTAGAAGGTCAAGGACCTCCTACATGCATATCTACTTTGTTTCCTACATCTCATTTTGGTATTGATCGTTGGGAAACTGGAATGCCAGAAGTGCATTTCTATGACTATGAAATGTTGTATAATAATCTGAAGGGAACTGTAGAAGATAAAGCATACTATGTTCAGTATTGGTTTGAAAAAAGTCTTGAGTATTTTATACATGAATTAAAAAAAGACTATCTAGAAGAAGATAATTGTTTTGCTGGAGGAACTTTCCTTAATGTATGTGCAAATACTATATTGAGACCATTGTTCCGTAACATTCATATTCCTCCATTTACTAATGACTCTGGAATTCATTTTGGTGCAGCAGCTTGGGGTGCTTATAGATCTAAAGAAACTATTGAATTGCCACATAATATTGCACTACTAGGTAAATCTTATGATGACTTTGTTCCAGAAGAAAAAAATTGTAAGTATTATGATAATTTTGATGATCTCTGCGAATTCCTAGCAAAAGAATTGGATGATAATAAGATCGTTGGTTGGTTCCAAGGCAGGTCAGAATATGGTCCTAGGTCTTTGGGATCTAGATCATTGTTGATGAGTCCTAAGAGATCTGAAAACAAAGATATTCTGAATGATAGGGTTAAAAAGAGAGAGACCTGGCGTCCTTTTGCTGGTATAATGTTAGAAGAAAAAGTTGGTGAGTACTTTGATCCTGGTTTTGTGAGTCCGTATATGTTGTATTCTCAAACTTCTATCACTAAGAAACTTCCGGCAATTACTCACAAGGATATGTCGTGTAGAATTCAAACTGTAAATGAGCAACAGAATGCTAGGATGTATCGACTCCTTTCTAAACTTCAACCACCAGTATTATTGAATACTTCATTCAATCAGAGTGGAGAACCAATCATTGAAACTCCAGAGGATGCCATCTCCTCTTTTACAAAAATGGATATTGATTATCTTGTTATTGGAAATTATTTGTTATGGAATTAAAAGACTGGCTTAATTCTATTAACCTCACTAAAGAAGATCTAAGTGAGGATCCTGAAGATATTAAAAAGTATCCTCCTTACATTGTAAACCGCTGCCTCTCTGGACATTTGGATGCAATTCTGTTTGCGAATGAGATGAATAAGAACAATCATTTGTCAAAAGATATGCAGTACCAATTCCTGCTACATAGCATTAGAAAGAAGAAAAGATTCTCTCCTTGGTTGCGCCAAGAAAAGATTGCAGATTTGGAACTTGTAAAAAAATATTATAAGTATAACAATGAGAAAGCTCAGCAAGCTCTGAAGATTCTTATGCCAGAACAACTAGAGTATATTCGTAAAAAACTCGACACAGGTGGAATTAAATGACAAAAGTTCTTAGCATTGATATTGATTATTGTTTTCCTAATGTTGAAGACTGGCCCAATGAAGATGATGAACTCTGGGATGAGTGGCATCCGACTACAAAATGGAATCTATACTTTAAAAAATATCCTGATCTTAAGCAGAGAGAAAAAATTATTGATGAAAAGTGTCTAGACTATATGTTAGACACCTTTACAAAAGCATTGACAGCTAATCCAAATATAACTGTTGCCTTTGGATTGGATCATGATTATATTCTCGACTCTGTTCTAGATAAAGATGATCTGGAAATAATTAATATCGATCATCATGATGACTTTCTAGCAGGATGCTACATCGATAAGATTGAAACTGATACCGGTGACTACAGTAATGAAACTTTTCTAGCACTTCACCTCTTAGAGTATCACCTGACAAAGGCTTATGGTAAAGTTGACGAGGGAAGTTGGGGAGCTTATCTACACACCTTAGGTAAACTGAAGAGAATGGTATGGATTCATAATGGAGATAAATCTGAAGAAGATACTAGGAGTCCTGTAAATAGATTTATTTGCAATCATGTCGGAGAGTATGCTGACTGGGGGTTTGCAACTGCAGAAGAGTATGATCATGGGGAGTATGATTACGATCATATCTTTGTTTGTTTGTCACCTCAGTATTTTCCAAACTGCCACTGGGATTTACTGAGTGTATTCATGGGAATATATGAAGATCACACAGGCAAAGATTGCAAATTAGAAGAGTTTTGGGATAAGCGATGGATCAATAAAATGGCTTATAAGGAAACCTATGAAATACTTAAACCATCGTTAGAGAATGTCAAGAGGAGTTTAGCTAAATAATAAAAAGTTTTTGTTTTTGACATGAGCGTCGTTATTGAACCGACCGTTGAGTGGTCGTCTGAAGAAATGGTAGAAGTTTCTCTCAGTGAACCGGATGATTTCTTAAAAGTGAGAGAAACGCTAACTAGAATTGGCGTAGCATCTAGAAAAGAAAAAAAACTTTATCAGTCATGCCATATCTTGCATAAGCAAGGAAGGTATTTCATCGTACATTTTAAAGAGTTGTTTGCTCTTGATGGTAAGAAAGCAAATCTTACTTTAAATGATGTTCAAAGACGCAATAGAATTACTCAATTGCTTGCTGACTGGGGACTTATTTCTGTTGTTAATGCAGAAAGGATTCAAGATATTGCTCCCCTCAATCAGATCAAAGTCTTAGCATATAAAGATAAAGGAAATTGGACCTTGGAGACTAAGTACAATATTGGTCGTAAAGTTAAAGTTGAAAGTGAAGAGAATTCATAAATAAATCGTCGCTCTTTCGTGCGCGACTCTCTACGACGGATTCGCTACCAAAGTAGATAGGGGGATTCACGCCCCCTTCCCAATTAATGTAAACCGAATAAAAAAATACGGGGTTCTCTACCCCGTTTTTTAATGTTGTTTGATAAATATTAGTGGATGCCTTCGGGGTCCACACAATACAAACTCGCTTTTAAAGGAGCTAAAAATGACCGACCTTACTAAGTATGGTGCGTCTAACATCGACCAATTTTTGGATCGTGTTCACCGCAATAGCATTGGTATGAACGAATACTTTGATCGTTTATACTCACTACATGAGACCACTACTAATTATCCTCCCTACAATCTAGTATCCATAAATTCTGTAGAGTCCAGGCTAGAGATCGCCCTGGCAGGGTTTAAAAAAGCAGAGTTATTTGTCTATACACAGGATGGCAAACTCTTTGTAGAGGGTCAGAAAGAGGACAAGGAGACCGAAACTACTTATCAGCATAAGGGACTAGCACAGAGGTCCTTTACGAGGGTATGGACGCTCTCTGAGGATGTAGAAGTGAAGAGTGTAGAATTTGAGGATGGACTCCTTTCAATATGTTTGGCTAGGATAGTTCCAGAGCATCATCAACGGAAAGATTGGTTCTAAATATCGGCAGGGGGGTGTATGCCCCCCTTTTTTATGGTATAATAGGAAGAGGTAAAAACTGCATTATGTCCGTTAGAATTGCTATCATCGGCAATGACTCCATCATTGCTGACATTAAAGAGTTGATTGACCCTGAAGATAAGGCTCGTCAATACATGTTCACTAAACCATTTCGTGTTATCATGCAGCCAACCATGCTGCTATCAGAAGATAATAATGAAACCGCAGAGAATACATCTCAAGTATCTCTTGCTACTTGGCAACCTCTTACTCAAGAGACTACCTTCATTGTAAATCCAAATTCGGTTCAAACTATCTTTGAACCAGTCGCTGATCTCAAAAAAATGTATCAAGAGGTAACTGATGGATCCAATTAAAGTAATCGTATTCAAGGAAGACTACCTCTGTATTATTGCAGGTATTAAGGAAGTTGGTGCTGACATTGGAGAACCCGATTGTGAGTTAGACAACCCCTATGAGTTTATTCCTCAAGAGGATGGGTTCAAGGGTCCGTATAAAGATCGTCTTGTACCTTGGAAAGTACTGAACATTTCTTCTGATAAGAAATGCAGAATTCAAAGTGATACTATTCTGACTCTAGTTGATCCTGAGTCACATATCCTTCAAGCATACAACGAACTGCTTTCTGAATGAAATTCTATACTAATGTACAAATGATTGGGGATCAGTTCCTCGTTCGTGGTTATGAAAATGGTGAGTACATTCAGTTTAGAGAAAAATACAAACCTACATTATTTGTTCCTGCCAAGAAAGAAACTTTTCATAAAACTCTTGATGGGGAGTATGTCGAACCAATTAAACCTGGTTTTGTATCAGACTGTCGCGACTTCTTAAAAAGTTATGGTGAGGTAGATAATTTTAAAGTGTATGGTAATGAGAGGTACATCTATCAGTATATTTCTGATAAGTATCCTCAAGATGAGATTAAATTTGACGCTAGTAAGATTCGCCTCATCACAGTCGATATCGAAACTCGTGCTGAGAATGGATTTCCTGATGTTGAGACAGCTGATCAAGAGATCCTGCTGATTACTATTCAGGATTATAATACAAAAGAGATTACAACCTGGGGTCAGGGTCCGTTCAAGATTAAACAGGACAATGTTCGCTACATTCAGTTCAACAATGAGCGGGATCTACTCAACAGTTTTATCAACTGGTGGATGGAGAATACTCCTGATGTTGTGACTGGTTGGAACATTCAGTTGTTCGATATGCCATTCATTGCAAAGCGTATTGATCGTGTTCTTGGCGAAAAACTTGCTAAGAGATTATCGCCTTGGGGATTAGTATCCCAAAAAGAAGTCTTTATCAAAGGTCGTAGACAAATTTTCTACGATATTGGCGGTATTTCACAGTTAGATTATCTTGATCTTTATAAAAAGTTTACATATACCAATCAGGAATCATATCGTCTTGATCATATTGCCAATGTAGAACTCGGTCAGAAGAAACTTGACCACTCTGAGTTTGATACATTTAAGGACTTCTATACTCACGGGTGGCAAAAATTTGTAGAATATAACATTATCGATGTGGAGCTCGTAGACCGTCTTGAAGATAAGATGAAGTTGATCGAGCTTGCTTTAACTATGGCATACGATGCTAAAGTTAACTATAGCGATGTATTTTATCAAGTAAGGATGTGGGACACCATCATCTATAATTATTTGAAGAAGAAAGGCATAGTCATTCCCCCTAAGGAAAAAACTGATAAGGATGAAAAGTATGCAGGAGCCTATGTTAAGGAACCGATTCCGGGAGTCTATGATTGGGTGGTTTCTTTTGACCTCAACAGTCTGTACCCTCATCTTATTATGCAGTACAATATCTCACCAGAAACCCTCTTGGATGAAAAGCATCCAACAGCAACAGTTGATAAGATACTTTCTGAGCAAATAAGTTTTGAGATGTATAAGGACAATGCTGTTTGTCCGAATGGTGCCATGTTCCGTAAAGATAAGAAAGGGTTCTTGCCTGAGTTGATGGAGAAGATGTATGGTGAGAGAGTTATCTTCAAGAAGCGCATGCTTAAAGCCAAGCAAGAGTTTGAGAAGACTCCTACTGATGCACTTAAGAAAGAAATCTCCAGATGTAACAACATTCAAATGGCGAAGAAGATTTCTCTTAACTCTGCTTATGGTGCTATTGGTAATCAATATTTCAGATATTTTAAACTAGCAAATGCGGAGGCTATTACTTTATCTGGTCAGGTTTCAATTCGTTGGATTGAGAACAAGATGAATCAATATCTAAACAAACTCTTATCTACTGAGGGTGAAGATTATGTTATTGCATCTGACACTGACTCAATCTATCTTAACCTTGGACCTCTTGTTACTAAGTTTCTTGGTAATAAGTCTGATGATAAGGCAGCAATTGTTGCACTACTTGATAGGATCTGCGAAGATAAATTAGAACCGTTTATTGATAACTCGTATCAAGATCTTGCAGACTATGTTTCGGCATACGAACAAAAGATGCAAATGAAGAGAGAGAATATCGCTGATCGTGGCATCTGGACTGCAAAGAAGAGGTACATTCTTAATGTTTGGAATAGTGAAGGTGTTCAATACACAGAACCTAAATTAAAAGTGATGGGTATCGAGGCTGTAAAGTCTTCCACACCTGCACCTTGTCGTCAAATGTTGAAGGACTCTTTCAAAATTATGATGACTGGATCTGAAGATGATATGATTGACTACATAGGTGACTGTCGTAAGAAATTTAATGAACTAACTCCTGAAGAGATCTCTTTCCCAAGATCCGTCAGTGATGTAGTGAAGTATAAATCTCCGTCAGAAATTTACGCTGAAAGAACTCCTATTCATTGTCGTGGAGCTCTTCTATACAATCATTATATTAAGAAAGCGAATCTTACTAACAAGTATTCTCTAATTAAGAATGGAGAAAAGATTAAATTCTGTTATTTGAAGATACCAAATACCATTCATGAGAATGTTATTTCCTTTATTCAGGACTTTCCCAAAGAACTAAATCTTAATAAGTATATTGATTATGATTTGCAATTTAGCAAGGCATTTTTAGAACCGTTAAAGACCATTCTTACTGCTATTGGATGGTCCGTAGAAAAAACCGCAAACTTAGAGGACTTCTTCTCATGACAGATCAAGAAAAATGGAATAGAGGGCTTGATCTTTTTATCGAGTCCGTTCATAAACCGGATCAGGAACTTAGATCCTGTGCTCATAACCAAAAATGTTTTAATGAACTGATGTCAATGCGCGAAAATGTGCTAGAATACTTGAAAACCTTGAGATGGAGTTGAATGGATTTTCTTAAAGAGATCATCAAAGAAATTGGAGATGACTATACTCAGCTTGCCAAAGATATTGACGATTCTGAAACTTATGTGGACACGGGTTCTTACATTTTTAATTCACTGGTCTCAGGTAGCGTATTTGGTGGTGTTTCTGGGAATAAGATTACTGCCATTGCTGGTGAGTCTTCTACTGGGAAGACTTTCTTTAGCCTCGCTGTCGTTCAAAATTTCCTTGACACTAATCCTGATGGGTATTGTCTCTATTTTGACACTGAGGCAGCAATTAATAAGTCTCTTCTTGAGAGCCGTGGACTACCTCTTGATCGCTTGGTAGTTGTCAATGTTGTAACTATCGAAGAGTTTCGTAGTAAAGCATTGAGAGCAGTTGATTTGTATCTAAAGAAACCTGAAGGAGAGCGCAAACCATGTATGTTTGTATTAGATTCTCTCGGTATGCTTTCAACTGAGAAAGAGATCCGTGATGCTTTGGATGAAAAGCAAGTTCGTGATATGACAAAATCACAACTGGTTAAAGGTGCCTTCAGAATGTTGACATTGAAACTAGGACAGGCTAAAATACCTATGATTGTTACCAACCATACTTACGATGTCATTGGCGCATATGTACCTACAAAAGAAATGGGAGGAGGTAGTGGACTCAAGTATGCAGCAAGTACAATCATCTATCTCAGCAAGAAGAAAGAGAAGGATGGAACAGAAGTCATCGGAAACCTTATCAAGGCTAAGACTCACAAGTCTCGTTTAAGCAAGGAGAACAAGGACGCCACTATTCGTTTATACTATGATGAGCGTGGACTTGATCGTCATTATGGATTGCTTGAATTAGGAGAACTTGGAGGTCTCTGGAAGAATGTTGCAGGTCGTTATGAGATCGATGGTAAGAAAGTCTATGCCAAGCAAGTTTACAAGGAACCTGAGAAGTATTTTACTGAAGAAGTGATGCAACAACTTGACGAGATTGCTCGTAAAGAATTTAGCTATGGTGAATGATGAGTGACAGGATTGAACTGACTATTCTAAGAAACCTCATTCACGATGAAGAGTTTCTTAGAAAGGTTCTACCATTTATAGAACCTGATTATTTTGATGAGCGCAATGAAAGACTTGTTTTTGAGGAGATCAGTTCCTTTGTCAATCTATACGATAGGATTCTAACACCAGAAATCCTTAATATTGAAGTACAAAATCGTAGTGATATCTCTGAATCTGAATGTAAAGATGCTCTAACCTTAGTGGAAGTATTGACTGAGAGTGAAACTCATACTCAGTGGTTGTTAGATGCTACTGAAAAGTGGTGTCGCGACCGGGCAATTTATTTGGCACTGATGGAGTCTATTCAGATTGCAGACGGTAAAGATACTGAAAAGACCAGAGATTCTATCCCTGGTATTATGCAAGATGCCCTTGCGGTTTCTTTTGATAATCATATTGGTCATGATTATCTCCAAGATTATGAAGCAAGATACGACTTTTATCATAAAGACGAATCAAAGATCCCATTCGATCTTGAATATTTTAATAAGATTACGAAAGGAGGTATGCCCAATAAGACACTTACCATTGCTCTAGCTGGTACTGGTGTTGGTAAATCTCTTTTTATGTGTCATTTAGCAAGTTCAGTTTTATTGCAGGGCAAAAATGTTTTATACATTACAATGGAGATGTCAGAGGAAAAAATTGCTGAAAGAATTGACGCTAACCTTTTAGATGTTAATATCAGAGACTTGACAGAGTTACCTCGTCAGTTATTCGAGACAAAAGTATCTAAAGTTGCTGCAAAAACTCAGGGCACTCTTATAATTAAAGAGTATCCAACAGCTAGTGCCCACAGTGGACATTTTAAATCTCTGCTCAACGATCTGGCACTTAAGAAATCTTTTCGCCCTGATATTATTTTCATTGACTACCTTAATATTTGTGCTTCCGCTAGGTATCGCGGAGCTATCGGCGTCAACTCTTATAGCTATATCAAGGCTATTGCTGAAGAACTTAGAGGATTGGCTGTCGAAGCCCAGGTCCCTATCGTTTCTGCCACCCAGACCACTCGTTCTGGTTATAGTAGCAGTGATGTTGACATTACTGACACTAGCGAGTCCTTTGGCCTCCCTGCTACTGCTGATCTTATGTTTGCCCTTATTTCATCTGAAGATCTTGAAGGACTCGGGCAGATCATGGTGAAGCAATTGAAGAATAGATACGGTGATCCGACTATGAATAAGAGATTTGTTATTGGTATTGACAGATCGAAGATGAGGCTGTATGATTGTGAACAAAGCGAAGGTGGATCTCTCCATGGCGATGGCGATGATACTAAAGAAGAAACTTTTGTAAAAGAAAACAAATTTCAGGGGTTTAAATTTGATTAAATCAGCAACAAAAATATGGAATGATATTTCTCAAATCAATAATCTTGAATTTGAATACCATCTCTTGCCTGGTGGGGTTGCAATCCTTACTGCAAGAGATGTCTTCCAGTATCCTGATAAAGTTTATGATTTTATTTCTGAGTTAGATTACTGGGAAACTCAGCACTTTAGTGATACTGATATCATTCGTCCTGGACTAACTCATCAGTTTGCTCCTGGACTTTTCAGTATGCTTGGTAGTGGTTTTAACCAAAGAATGAAAAAAATCTTTGGAGTTTCTGAATTGAGTACATTAGATATGTACATTCAATCCACGAAAGGTGATATGACTTTAGATGTTACTGGCGGATTATGCTGCTATCCGCATATTGATTCGGCAGTAATGGATTCTAATGAAGAAGATCTTCCTCATATTGTTTCAAACCTCAATCTTTCAAAAAGTTCTGATCCTGTAAAGACCGGATTCTGGTCCTTTAGGGGTAAGAGTAATGTTCTAGAGTTTAATAGAGACGATAAGAATGCATTCAATAATTTTTATGATCGGCATGAAGATGTGACTACTTCCGAATGGTTTCAAATTCAGGATTACGAAGACTTTAAATTTGAAAGTTCTATTGAAATGATGTATAATAGTCTTGTAGTCTATAGTACGGGAACAATTCACAATCCGTACATCAAACCTAATTGGTTTGCTGATAATGATAGGTTAGTGTTATCAACTTTTTTCTCTGTAGATCCAGAGAGATTAAACTTTGAAGAAAAAGATGTCGATGTTGTTTCCTACACATGGGAACATTTCAAGCTAGATACACTATTCAACTATCACCCACAACAAACAGCACCGCAATTTTAATCATGCCTACTTATTCAAGCGCAATCGCTGATGCGACACCGGATCCTCAGCGTCCTACTACTGCTACTCCCCCTCGCCGTCCTAGGGCTAAAGAGTTTTGGGAAGCAGAACCCGGCGATCCTGGTACTGAAGGATGGTCTGATAACCCAGAAGATCGTACTGGACCCCAGCTAGGTAATCCTACTAATCCTCAACCACCAGTTGTTGCTACTCCTCCTGCTCCACCAGCAGCACCAGTCATGCCAGTAGTTTTGACTTCTCCTCAAAATACTCCTAAAGATGGTTATCTTGAGTTTGTTAATCAAGTAACTAGTGCTCCATCTAAGGATCCTGCACAGTTTATTGCTCGTGTTGCTGCACTTCAAGCAGGTGGATGTGAGATCCAGCGTCTTCTAACTGCTGCTGTAGGTATCTCTGCTGAAGGTGGTGAGTTCATGGAGATTGTTAAGAAGATTATTTTTCAAGGCAAGCCCTGGGAAGAAGATAATATTGAGCACCTGAAGATTGAACTGGGTGATGTTATGTGGTATGTTGCTCAGGCATGCATGGCACTTGATATTTCTTTGGAAGAAGTTCTCGACCGTAATATTGATAAACTGTCGAAGCGTTATCCATCAGGAACTTTTGATGCTTACTATTCAGAAAATCGTCAGAAAGGTGACCGGTAATGTCTAAGAGAACCTTTAACAATAAGGGTGGACAAACTTGGGAGTGGGAAGAAACTCCTGAAGTAGCAGCTGCAATTGCTGCTCTTCATCAAAGCATTCGTTCTCGCAAATTAAAAGAAGAGGATGATAAACTAGGTTACGATACTAGTGGCAAATAATGTATAGTCTCTGGATCCACCTACGAGCATTCTTTTCTGTTGTAGTGGTGAGTTGTGCTCACCCTGTCAACTGGGAGCAGTGTGTTCGTGTGGACCAGTGGCTTTTGCCAGAACTTAAACAAGGATACGAATTGTGGACAGGGAAGACAATCCCGTACCAATCTGAAAAGGACTATCTAAATAAGAGGGAGTAGTACTCCCTTTTTTTAATGGCTGAACCGTCTGAAGGATTTTTTGCAGGTTGTGCTTTATGCACTAATCAAGAAATGGATGCTGCTGTCAAAGATGAGACCAGTCTCCAAAACTTTTACAATACGATGTACCAGAGGTACATGAGTAATGGAGTTATTGGTGCCGGTAATGTAAAAAAAGATTTTGAGAAAGCAGTTACTCTGGGGCCTTCTGTAAAAAAAGATAAGTTTTATTCTGATCTTGTTGTAGGTATCTCTGCAGTAAAAGCAGTAAGATCTTTTCTTGCTACAAATTCTGCAATGAAGGGTATATCTGGGAATGCAACTCCTAATGCGGTATACTTAACAGGTACACAATGGCCTAAAGAAGTTCAGCAATTTAAGTTTGCTGCTTTTGGTATGGCAGACTTTAACTCTTCTGATTTGATTCTTCAGTATGGATCTAATTATGTTGGGGTATCTCTAAAGAAAAAACCAAAAGGAACTGCACCGGACCCGACTCTAATTAATAAAGCATTTGATACTGTATTGAATGGATCTCAATTTGCTCCTATCAAGGCACAGTTGCAGCAAGCCAGACAGCAGTTTTTTGCTGGAGTAATTAGGGATGCATTAACTACCGGTCCTTTAGTTGGACTTGCTCAACTTCCTGATGGATCTAATCCTAGAAATGCTGCACCAGAAAAACTTTGGAGCACTAGAATTGGTATCTATAAAAATGGTAAGATACAAACAGTTCCATTAATTAATCTGAAAGATGTTTCTGCTGTTGGTGATCCAACTCTATTGAATAGTAAAGAAGTTGATAGAAAGACCACAAATGCCATGCGTGATTATGTAAACGCGAGGCTTGGTAAAGTTGGTAATCAACCCAACAGTTTATATAAACAGTTTCTAACTATTATTAAGAGAAACCAGCAATTGTTTGCTGATACTTTAATCAATCTTATCCTTAAGAAACAACTGATGGATGAGATGAGTGAGTATACTAGAAGTGACTTTGAATTTATCTTGACTACTGGAGTGGGACAGGTTACGATATCTAAGTCCAACGGTATGAATATTCAGGAAGGTAGTGGTACTTGTATTGGTATTGACAGTGTTGCACTTGCTCTTGCTTATCTTAGAAGACAACCTAAAACTATTGATATAGATACTGCGAAAACAGAGTCATCAAATGCGGCTAAGTTATTTTTCAAAGTTAGAGCAGGTACACTAGATCTCTTAGAACTTGAGTTAAGATATAAGGGTGACTTTAAATCTCAACCTCAGTTCCAAGCATTTCTTTCCCCCCAATTTAAATCCTTACTTAAGGGTGATTTTGGAAACGCACGAAACATTATTTTTGGTTAAATGTACACTGATTTATTTCCCAGTAGAATTTTTAAATATCATTTAGATCTTCCTGACCTGAGACAAAATATGTTAGACAGGTATAACTCCTGGTCTAATCATTCATCAAATGAGACTCCTGATGGTTGGAGTTGTGATTGTAGAACAGAGTTTCAGGGTGCATTCCCTCTCGAAAATAGGGATCATTATACTCAAATTTTGAGAGAATGGTCAAGAGAAATGGGACTACTTGATCGTCCCTACATCGATGAGATCTGGATGAATGCATATGAGCAACAGCAGTTTCAAGAATCTCATACTCATTTGCCAGGATTCTTTTCCGGGATTCATTACATAATGTTTGATTCCGAAGAGCATGAAGCTACTACATTTCAAAACCCACAAGACAATATTCATTCTTTTATGTTCGATGAAAGTTTTCTAGATAAAGATATTAACGAATACCTACACGAAAACCATACTCCTAAAGTTGTAGAGGGTGATATTATTTTATTTCCATCTCATCTGAAGCATTTTGTTAAAAGAAATAATAGTAAAAAACTTCGTATGACTATATCCTTTAACATAAATAGAATTGCTGAGTCTACACGACGGGTGTTTGCGTAATAATGAAGAATTTTTTTCAATTCTTAACTGAAGCACAGACTAACGCAGCAAAGCAAGCTAAGAAGCTTGGATTAAAAGGTGATGGACATGGATCATGGATTGATCCAGCTGGAAAGATTGTTGGTAGAACTATAGAAGGTGAGTTAGTTTTCTCTAGTGGTAGGAAACCATCACAAGAATCTGATCCAGAAAGACCTGGAAGAGCCGCAAGAGCTTTACCTCCAGAAAATCCTCCTCCTTCAGCACAACAAAGTGGTGGAGTTGGTGAACCTGAAGAGCAGGAAGAGGTAGAAAAAACTCGCGGTACTGTTACTATTGGATTTGGTAGATTCAATCCTCCTACAGCAGGTCACGAAAAATTACTTGATACTATTAAAGATACTGCAGAGAATGGGCAGTACATGGTATACCCATCTCACTCAGTAGATCCACAGAAAAATCCTCTTGATTCTGAGACTAAAGTTCTCTTTATGAAGAAGATGTTCCCTGTGCATGCGAACGCAATCATATACGATCCTGCCGTTCGTACTATACTAGATGCAATGAAGCAAGCTGATGTCGAAGGATATAGTAGCGTCAACATCGTGGTTGGTGCTGATAGACAAAAAGAGTTTGAGGGGCTCGCGAACAAATACAACGGGCAACTCTATAATTTTGATGCGATTAATGTCATCTCTGCAGGAGAACGGGATCCCGATGCTGAAGGGGTGGAGGGCATGTCTGCTTCCAAATTACGAGCCTTAGCTGCTGATGGTGACTTTGATTCTTTTAAGAAAGGATTACCTAAGGCTGCTAAAGGAATGATTGCTCGGGAACTGTTTAATACCGTTCAGAGATCTATGAGTGCTGCAGCTGTAACAGAAGGCATAGAAATGTGGCAAATTGCTCCTAAGTATGATGTAAAAACTCTTAGAGAGAATTATGTTAATGGTAGACTGTTTGGTATGGGATCCCTTGTAGAGTCTTTAAATACCGGACTAGTTGGTAGAATTATTAGACGCGGTGCAAATCATGTAATCGCTGTTACATCTGAAGGCATTATGTTCAAATCTTGGATTAGAGATTTGACTGAATATGTTTCTCGTATTCCTTCTGGTGTTCCCGCAAGTAAAAGAGAAATCGGTACAGATTCCTATAGAGAGTATGTTCAAAAACTTACTCCTTTAGAGAAGGTAAAGTCATTTATAAATAGAAGTTAGGAGACCGCTGAGTATTCAGGATCGATGACAAATTTTATTGCAGATAGCGCCGACCAGATCGTGCTTAATAGCATGGCAAATGTTTTTATGGAAAAACTTGATCCTGTCGGTAAAGAAGATTCTGATATTGACAATGATGGGGATTCTGATAAGTCTGATTCTTATTTGAGAAATCGTCGCAAAAATGTTGGCGCTGCTATTGCTGCTGACAAGGCTAAGAAAGTAAAGAAGGAAGAGATTGAAGTTTCTCTTCGTGGAAAAGTTGGAGAATTAACTGAAAAAAAGCTCTACAAGTCTGAGAAAGCTACCAACTCAGACGAAAAAGAAGTAGAGATTACCGAGAAGTCTGTAAAAAATAAAGTAACTATTAACCCTGACATTCAAGAAGGTAAGAAAGGTCTCTGGGATAATATCCATGCCAAGCGTAAGCGTGGCGAAAAACCTGCTAAGAAAGGTGATAAGGATTATCCTAAAACATTGAATGTTGAGGAAACTGAAGATTCTTTGAGAGACCGTCGCATGGAGCGTGGCGGAGTTGACGGCAACAACCGTTACAATAAGGCACCAGGTAAACCTAATACCTTTGGCAAGAAGAAGCGTTCTTCTGATGGACCTTCTGCCATGGATGTTGTGAAAGCAAAGATCCGTGCTAAGTATGGTGATAAAGCAATCGTGGATACTAAGAAGAAAAAGGAAAAAGATTGAGCCTATATAAAAGAAGTTCGCTTCTTTAATAATGCTTGCTTTTTTACTTCCATTAGCATCAAAAATCATCACCGATGCCATTTCTAAAATTCCTGAGAATGAAGAACTGGGTGAGAAGATGGTTGAGATCTGTCTTGTTATTCTTGCTAAGGCGGTTAAGTTAACCAAGACTGATATGGATGATCAACTTCTTGAAGTTGTCACCAAGGCTATCAAAACCCGCGAGGATGCGTAGGTTATAAATAATTGTATGAAAACTGTAGTTCGGGTGTAAGAACATGGCTCTCTGGGGTCTTAACGACAATATTCAAACCTTTGGTACTGTTGCAGTTAGTGGTAATACTGTAACTGGCACGGGGACCACTTTTACAACCGATGTTGAAGTTGGTCAAGTAATTCGGGTTGGAACCCGTGGTGGTGTTGGTACATATTATGGTGACGCTGTTATCAGTGGTATCACCAGTGACCGAATTCTTACCATCGATTCTACTGCTGGACTTAGTGCAGTTAGTATTGCTGCTACTGCTTATGGTATCAGCGAACTGCCAATGTACACTGTTAAGGACAGTGTATATCAAGAAGAAAGAGATGAGGCAGATTCTTTAGTCTACGGTATTTCCACAGATACTGCTGGTCAATACGGTGTTGCTCATCATGGATGGGTTGGTGTTACCACTTACATGGATATGCATGGCAATCTGAGAGTCAAGAGTGAAGTTCTTGTTGCTGCCTCTGGTATTCAAACTGGTGCTAACGGAATTGCTTATCCTACAGATGAGTAATTGAGTGAATGAAATTCCATGAATTGAACGATAGCAACTATCTCCTTTTTGCAATTAAGAATTATGAGAATCCTCAAGCAGTTACTGAGGATGACTTCTATGATGATCTTAAAAGAATTAAGTACATTAAAAGACTACTAAAGAGGTATAAGAATAGTGGTGAGTTGAGAACTCATCTTATTCTAAACCACTTTATAGTCCTTTTTAATGTTTTTGGTGATGCTGGAGTTCCCCTTTTATATTTTAAATTGGATAAAGAACTTTGGTCCTGTACTAAGAGTTTTTTGACATACCTCGGAAGAGTTCCTGAATTTCCTCGCACGGAACTAAATAATATTATTGATGATGAGTATTGTTTAACGCAACTTAGAGAAGTCTAATGGACGATCCTTTAAATGAAATGATGACTGGCAATGCTGTGGGTCAATCTGGGGGATTTAGTAGCAAATCTGACGCTGCCGGTCCTGTTGCTGGATATGATAAGAAATTAAAGAAACCTACTATACTTGCAAGAGGTCGTATGCCTGGTGCTAGGAAGCGTTGGTCAATGAAAGAGGAGACTGTTGATGAAGGAATCCGACTTAAGAGTTTTGGTGAGTTTAAAGACGGCATCAAGTCTGCTGGTGAGCGTCTAAATCGGAGTGTAGTTCAACCAGCGACTAGGTTTATTAAAGACAGACTTCCAAAATCTGATTCTTCTCCTTCTACATCGTCTAATGATGGTCGCCGTGCTACTGGTGGACTTCATGGTGTAGGAACTAAAGCTGATAATAAAGGTGCAGTTAAATTAAAAGTTCAGAATGATCCTGCACTAGACACAATTAATCGTTCAGCTCAGATGAGTACAAAAAAATCTCATCCTAGTTGGTGGTCTCAGAAAGGTCCTTCTGGTACAGCATGGTATGGTCAGCAACAATTCCGAAGAGATCTAACTAAGTAATATGGCGGACATTAACTCAGCGATTCTAGAAAGATTGGAAAAAGTAGTTGATTCATTACAGGATAATTCTGTAAAGATGGGTCAACTACTTGCAGTACATAACGAAAAACTATCTACACAGGGTGAAGTTGATGGAATTCTATTTGAAAAAGTAGATAGACTTCACGCGGATCTGAACAAAGAATGTGACACAATCAAGAAAGGATGTGAGAGAGATATCCGTCATGTAGATGACAGACTCAGGATGATGGAGAAAAAAATGTGGTCCATCTTCGGTGGTCTCGCTGTGATCTCATTATTGGTCAGCGTTCCCGGTCAAGCATTGATGAGGGGATTGACATCGCCACAAAAAACCAGTATGATAGCACCAGGCACTGGACTGGTTAATGGATCTAATAGATTCTAAGTATATTGGTCTAGTTTCTGCTAGACTTCAAAAATTTAAAAGGGTCAAAGCAGACCTTTACAACTTTCGTTGCCCTATATGTGGCGACTCTCAGCGGTATAAGAATAAGGCTAGAGGGTACATCTATTCGGTAAAAAACAATACTAATTTTAAGTGCCATAACTGTGGTGCTTCAATGTCGCTTAACAATCTTCTAAAGAAGATTGATACGACACTGCATAAGAAGTATGTTATGGAAAAATTTAAAGGTGGATTTACTGGTAAAACATTTACAACTGATGAACCTACATTCGTTTTTGAAAAACCTGTATTCCAATCCAAGATCCTTCTCCCTCTATGCAGTGAGGTGGAAGTTGGTAGAGCCTATTTACAGAATCGTGGAATCGACCCCACCAAATTCTATTTTGCAGAGAAGTTTAAAACCTTTGCTAATTCATATAAGAAAGTTTTTGCAAGCACATCTTTTGAAGAGTCTAGGATCGTAATTCCTTTGTTTTATAATAAAAACCTAATTGGATTCCAGGGCAGAGCTCTGGGTCGTAGTAAGGTTAAATACATCACTGTAATGCTTGATGACAACGCACCAAAAATTTATGGATTTGACACAACCAATAAGAACTTACCAATCTATGTGGTCGAAGGACCCTTTGACAGCACTTTCCTCAACAATAGCGTGGCTTTGTGTGGCGCTGACGGTGACCTTCGTTGTCTTGAGGGAGGCGATTGCGTTTATACTTTTGATAACGAGCCCCGTAATGGCGAGATTGTTGGACGCATCGGAAGAACTATATCTAGAGGCGAGAAAGTCGTCATCTGGCCAAGCAGTATCCAAGAAAAAGACCTGAACGATATGGTATTGAGTGGCATTAATGTAAATGATGTGGTAGAATCACATACATACTCAGGTCTTGAAGCACAAGTAAAATTCACAGAGTGGAAGAAGGTATGACAAACGGGACTAAGGTTCGTAAGAGATCAGGATCGTTAGAGATTCTTGATCTAAACAAGATGCACAAAATGGTAGAAGAGGCATGCAAAGATCTTGCTGGTGTTTCAGCCTCTCAAATTGAAATTAATTCTGGAATTCAATTTTATGATGGAGTTACAACAGTTGAAATTCAGGAGATTCTAATTCGCTCTGCTTCCGACCTTATCGATCTAGATAACCCCAACTATCAATTCGTTGCTGCAAGACTCCTTCTGTTCGCTCTCAGGAAGCAACTATGGGGTCGTATGCATGAGTCTCCATCTCTACAATTACATATTGATAATTGTGTCGCCCGTGGAGTCTATGATGCTGAGATTATTTCTAAGTATTCTTCTGAGGAATGGGAAGATCTAAACTTGCTCATTGATCATGATCGCGATTTCTTATTCACTTATGCTGGATTGCGACAGGTTGCAGATAAATACCTAGTCCAGGATCGCAGTAGTGGTGAAGTCTACGAGACTCCACAATTCATGTACCTGATGATTGCCGCTACTATTTTTGCGGAATATCCCAAAGATACTAGGCTAGAATATGTCAGAAAATACTACGAAGCAATCAGCAAGCACAAAGTCAACATCCCAACGCCAATCATGGGAGGGGTCAGAACACCCTTGCGTCAATTTGCATCTTGTGTTCTCGTTGATGTTGATGACTCCCTCGATAGTATCTTTAGCAGCGATATGGCTATTGGTAAATATGTCGCACAAAGGGCTGGTATTGGTATTAACGCAGGCAGAATTCGTGGGATCAATTCTAAAATTAGAGGCGGTGAGGTACAACACACAGGCATTATCCCCTTCCTTAAAAAGTTTGAGAGCACTGTCAGATGCTGCACTCAGAACGGCATCAGAGGTGGTTCTGCTACAGTTCACTTTCCTATCTGGCACAAAGAAATCCAAGACATAATTGTTCTGAAGAACAATAAGGGAACTGAAGACAATCGTGTCCGTAAGTTAGATTATAGTATTCAACTTAGTAAACTCTTTTATGAGAGGTTTATTTCAAATGGGCAAATCACACTCTTCAGTCCTCACGATGTGCCGGGTCTCTATGATGCTTTTGGGACTGATGCATTTGACGCTCGCTATGTGGACTATGAATCAGATAGATCTATTCCGAGACAAACTGTATCAGCTCAGGAGCTATTCTTAAGTCTTCTTAAGGAACGGGCAGAGACTGGTCGTATCTATATCATGAACATTGATCATTGCAATTCTCACTCATCCTTTAGGGATAAGGTAGAAATGAGTAATCTATGTCAGGAAATTACTCTTCCAACTAAACCTCTCCAACATATTGATGGTGAAGGTGAGATTGCACTGTGCATTCTTTCTGCTATCAATGTGGGTAAACTTCGTAGTCTAGATGAACTAGAGGAACTTTGTGATCTTTCTGTTCGTGGACTTGATGCCTTGATCGACTTCCAAGGATATCCTGTTAAGGCTGCTGAGATTGGTACTAAGAATCGTAGGTCTCTCGGTGTAGGTTATATCGGTCTTGCACACTATCTGGCTAAGCATAAGGTGGGATATGATGATCCTGCGGCACATCAACTGGTACACGACCTTACAGAGGCGTTTCAATATTACTTATTGAAGTCATCTAATCAACTTGCTAAAGAGTATGGACCTTGTGGATATTTTGATAGGACTAAATATTCCACTGGCATGTTGCCAATTGATACATACAAGAAAGATGTTGACGGCATCGTACCTCATACTCTGAAATATGATTGGGAAGGTCTTAGAGAATCTATCGTATCCAACGGTCTTAGGAACTCAACACTGTCCGCACAAATGCCTTCAGAGAGCAGCTCCGTTGTGTCAAACGCAACCAATGGAATTGAACCTCCTCGTGGATACCTGTCCGTTAAGAAGTCTAAAAAAGGACCACTCAAGCAAATCGTTCCACAGTATAATACTCACAAGAGTCACTACACTCTTCTCTGGGATATGCCATCAAATGATGGTTACATTAAGATCGTTGCTGTAATGCAAAAGTTCTTTGATCAGGCTATATCTGGTAACTGGAGTTACAATCCAGAGAACTACCCTGACAATGAAGTTCCTGTGTCTCAGATGGCAAATGATCTACTTACTACATATAAGTACGGTTGGAAGACTAGCTATTATCAGAACACTTATGATAATAAAAATGATGAGATAGAAGAAGAAACGCCAGATCTAAATACCCTACTAACCAACCTAAGTAAAGAAGACGAGTGTGACGCCTGTGCAATTTAAAATCAACGCTGATCCCATGCCTAAAACTAGTGTTCGTGGGATGACAGTTTTTAATACGAGTGATCATAGTACAATGAAACAACCAATGTTTTTCGGTGCTCCACTTGGAGTTCAAAGATATGATTCCTATAAGTATCCTGTCTTTGATAGGTTAACGACTCAGCAGTTGGGATATTTCTGGAGACCAGAAGAGGTCTCTCTACAGAAGGATCGGGGCGATTATCAACTACTTCGCCCAGAACAAAAGCATATCTATACTTCTAATCTGAAGTACCAGATCATGCTTGATTCTATTCAAGGTCGTGGTCCTGGCATGGCATTCAGCCCGTACTGTTCTCTTCCTGAACTAGAAGCATGTATGAATGCTTGGCAGTTTATGGAGATGATTCATAGTAGATCCTATACTTACATTATTAAAAATGTTTATAGTGATCCTTCAGAGATCTTTGACACTATCATTCATGATGAAAGGATTCTAGAAAGGGCTAGATCAATCACACATGCTTATGATGAGTTTATCAATGCTGCCCAACAGTATGGTAATACTGATGATTGGATTCATGCTCAAGAAGGTGCAGGAACCTTTAGAAGTACTAGATATGAATTAAAGAGAAAACTATTTCGCGCTGTTGCCAATGTCAATATTCTCGAAGGCATCAGGTTTTATGTCTCGTTCGCTTGCTCGTTTGCGTTTGGTGAACTCAAGCTTATGGAAGGATCCGCTAAAATTATCTCTCTCATCGCAAGAGACGAAAACCTCCATCTTGTCATTACTCAAAACATCCTCAACAACTGGAAGAAGGGCGATGACCCAGACATGCAACAGATTGCTAAAGAGGAACAATCGTGGTTGATTGATACCTTTAAGGAAGCTGTCGGACAAGAGAAGCAATGGGCAGAGTATTTGTTCAAAGACGGATCTATGATTGGTTTGAATGAAAAACTTTTATCCCAGTATGTTGAGTGGGTAGCTAACCGTCGTATGAAAGCGATTGGTCTTGATCCTATCTATGATATTGCTGCTAAGAACAACCCACTGCCCTGGACTACGCATTGGACATCCTCTAAGGGTCTCCAGGTAGCACCTCAGGAGACAGAGGTTGAGTCTTATATCGTTGGTGGTATTAAGCAGGATGTGAAAAAGGATACCTTTGCTGGGTTCCAACTATAAATACAGTATATCGTCGCCGCAGAGGGTCCTGGTCACAGTCAGGTAACCCTCTTTTTTTATGCTTATAAATAATTCTACTGGAATATGTTGAAGAGAAATGCTTTCCTCTGATCTTAAAAAACTTGCGGACTCTTATGCTCAGATTGCTTCTGAAGCGATTGACCCAAAAGGTGCAGCTCGCATGGATGCCTCTAAGGGTGAGACGGCAGAAACTGAAGATGAAACTAACAAGCGTTTAATGTTAGGTAAGTATTCTCCTGGCAGTAAGAAGAAGAAAACTGATAAGTGTACATGTGAGTCCTTCTATCTGAAGAGACTACAGGCTATGAATCCTGTATTTGCTGAACAGTACTTTGCTATTGCAGAGATTCTGGTCGAAGATGGATATGAGAACTCTAGACTTATTGATAATATTGTAGAAGCATTTCCTCCTGAGGTGGTTGGGTATGAGTTTCGTGCTGCATTAAAGGCAGTTAACCCTAGGATCAATGAGAATCTTGACACTGCAGAGAAGCGGCAGGCAAGAGCTATCATTGTGGAATTTGATTTGATGCAGAAACTTCGTGATGTGAAGAGAAACGCAGGCAATTTCTTCTCAGGAAACCCTCAGAGTAGTAGATCTGTTTCTCCAGAAGTTATGAGAGCACAAGACTATCGTAACAAAGGTGGTAAAGGTGTTCCACCAGAACTGAAAACTAAGGGTGCTGCTCCTATTGATCCTCCTACAAAAACTAAACCTACAGTTCCTGACCATATCGGAATGACTAAAGGTAAGGTCTATGGAGATCCAGGTAAAACTCCTACTCCTACTCCAAGTCCAACACCATCACCCACACCAAGTCCTACACCTTCCCCAACACCAACTCCATCACCTACACCTAGTCCAACACCTAAACCAAAGCCAAAACCTACTGGTCCTATTACAAGTAGAGCAGCTATTGCTGGTGGTAGTAAAGAAGGTCAAGGTCCTAAGTCTGCTGCTAGTACCTACACTGGTGCCAATGATAAGACAAAGGTAGGTCGTTATAAAACCCTTGCACAACATCGTGCTGCTGTTGCTGCTAACAAGGCTAAGAAAGTAACGAAGGAAGAGATTGAGTCTAAGGGCAATTTCTTTGAAAGTTTGAAGAAAGCTCGTAAGAATGTTGGTGCTTCTACTTGCTGGGACGGTTACACGGCAAAGGGTACTAAGAAAAAGAACGGTAAGGAAGTTCCTAACTGTGTAAAGGAAGGTGGATTGTTAGAAGGTATCCGGGATAAGGATTCTGAAAAGGGTACTAAGGAGAGAAAGGAACGCCTTGAGAAGAAGCGTGGGATGAAGGTGGATGACCATCCTGAGTATCTTGAGACTAATATGAAGAAGCGTCAGGAAAATAATGAGAAGGCTCGTAAAGATATGGAAAAAGTGAAGGGTCAGAAAAACCCTCACTTTGAAGATGTTAGCCACTATGATGTAATTCTTGCTTTTCTTAGTGAGAACAACCTTATTGAGAGTGTAGAGGAAGCAGAAGAGATTATGATGCAACTCACTGGTGCTCAGATTGTTGAGATCATTGATGAGTTTATGAATGATTCATCTGTCGCAGAACAAGCTGGTGTAAAAGCAACTGCTGTTGATGGTCACGGTAATACATACCGCGATTACGCCAATGATGGACTGTCTGACAGACAAAAAAGAATGAAAAAGTTTGGTGAAAAGCGTGGTGCTATGTTAGTTAAAGGAGTCTGATATTCCACAACTATATAATATAGTTTAAATACATCATGGTTGATTATGAAAACCCCTGGATTTTTGAAGGACAACCTTTTTTATCTGAGAACATTGGTGAGTTTGTCGGTTTTGTCTACCGGATTACTAATCTTGAATCAGGTAGACAATACATCGGTAGGAAATACTTTTACCAACTACGAAAGCCTAGAGGTGGAGGTAGGAGAGTTAAAAGTGAGAGCGACTGGAAAAGATACTACGGAAGTTCTGACGAACTTAATCAGGACCGCCGTGGACTTGGAAATAGTTCCTTCAGACGAGAAATACTTTCGTTACAATTAACAAAGGGTAAAGTTAACTACGAAGAAACCAAACAATTATTTGTCCATTCTGTCCTAACAGAATCTCTTGAAAACGGTGACCCCAAGTATTACAACAGTAATATCTTGGGTCGTTATTATAAAAAAGATTATTATGATTATAAAATATGGGGTGCTGACTGAAGAAGTTTTACTTAACTGTGAAAAATTTCTTGAGGATTCTTTAGGAGAAAATGTTTGGGCTGTTAGTGAGTTATTTTGGAATGACTCGTTAAAGGTTGGTGTGACAGGAAATGTCACCATGACTAACTTACCTATAGAACTTAGGCATTCTGTGTTAAGATGTATAGATCCATATGTTCTACCATATGATGACGCTGAGGTACAACTTTATGTTTGGCATAAAAATTCTGGCATATCTATGCATGACGATAACGGTCGGTATGGGTGTACTATATACTTAAACAAAGAGTGGGATATCAATTGGGGAGGTATCTTTATATGGAATGATGGAGAAGAGTTGAGAGCACTTAACCCCACATATAATATGATGGTTCTTAATGCAGAGAACGAGGATCATATGGTAACCACAGTTTCTCCGTACTCTGATGACTTTAGATATAGTCTACAGATATGGTTTACGCCAGTTTAAATTAGTTATGGCAGAATACACAAGAGACATAAACAATCAAGATATTCTTTATGGTACTTCTGATCATCATCAATATATGATGGAGTGGGAAAAGAAGTACATGGAAGATTGTGTTGATGCCCTAGAACCATATGGAGATGTTCTTGAGATTGGGTTTGGTATGGGATACTCTGCCACCCAATTTCAAAAACATAATATTAAGTCATATACTGTTCTAGAGCCAGACCCAGTGGTGTATAATAGAGCAGTGGAATGGTCAAAAGACTACTCCAATATCACCATTCTAAACCAAGCTTGGCCAGACACTACTGGTCTTGGTAAGTATGACTGCTTCTTTTATGATCCTTACATGGAAGAAAAACCAGAGGTGACTCGTCAGTATGCTGGTTGCGAGACTTGTTATTTTATAATAACATGTGTCTATGAACACGCGAGAGAGATCGCAAAATTCTCTTTCTATTGTTCTAGTCAAGGTGAACTAATGCAAGGTCACATTGATAGGTACTATGCCATGCTAAGTACCATGAATATTAAATCGCAGTTTGATATGAGTTTCAAACCTTATGAGGTTGAAGTCCCTAAGAACTGTAATTATTGCAAAACTGGTTGGCTTTACAAACCAGTAATCACAATCACCTTGCCAGTTTAGCTCAGTGGTAGAGCAGGTCTTTTGTAAAGATCAGGTCACTGGTTCAAATCCTGTAACTGGCTTATGATAAAACATATTTTTCCAACAGCAATTTACAAATCAAATGTTTCTTGTCCACAAAAAGAGTGGGAAGGAATGATGAATCTTTGTGAGGAGTTTTACTATAAGAACTTGGAAGAGATTGAAGATACTGGTAACTTTACTGGTGATCAAGACATTCCAAAGTTTTTCCTTTTACATAAAACTAAAGAATTTTATTGGTTGAATGCTCAGATGGCACATGCTACTAGGCAATATCTATCTGGTATGTGCAGAAAAACTGATAGTGGTGAGGATTATGTGCATGATATTTTCTTTCAAAAGTCCTGGCCTAATGTGTGTAGATTAGAAGATGGTGGTAATCCAGATCACTTGCATAAGGGATCCCACTTTAGTGGCGTCTATTACTTAAGAACTGAGGGCGACGGTGGAACATTGACTCTTGCATCAGAAAGTTACATGGATAATCTTTCATTAAATGTTCTTGATGATTATTGTCTTTATAATTTAGATCCAGAAGATGGTGATCTAATTATTTTTCCATCTAATATTTTGCATAGGGTAACAGAGTTTAGTGGGGTTGACTTTAGAGCTTCAATCGTCTATGATATCTTTGTAACCTCTACTATAAATGTAGACCACAACTACGAAAATGTGGTCACATCACCACATCACTGGGTACAAGTATAGACTAAATAAGTTTGCTAGGGGTTTCAAATGCTTTCTACACAATATCGATTAAGACTAGAATTTATCTGTAAATGTATTGCTAATGGTGAAGAGGTAAAACTAGACGACATGATCTGGGCAGAGAAGTTGGCAAAGAGTCATACTACTGCTCGGGATTGGTTGCAAAAAGCACGACGACAATCTTCTCAAGACATTGAAGAAGGTAGTACCGACGATTTTCTGAATAGGATGGGTTTAGGAGACCCCGATCCATCCAATCATAGAACGGGGTTCAACAGTGCTGATGATATTAAGGACTGGTTCCATACTGACAAACCTGATGATTGGAGACAACGAGACTAATGAAACTACTAACACTTGAAGATTATCAATTGGCAGGAGAAACTTTCTGGCCTAAGTATTGGTACATTGCCAAAGAACTTGGTGAAGGTGCTAAGACAGAAGACATTCTCAAATGTATGGAAGCTGTTGGTAGTGTTGCGCTGAAGGTAGCACTAGAAGAAAAAGCAGCAGGTCCATTTGGATTTAATAAAACAAAGGAGGGTGAAGATGCCGAATCCGAATCAACTCTATGAGGATATGGAAAAACTTAATGCTCTTTACGAAGAGTTGATGTGGCATCCTGACGATGAATTAATTTTTACTCATGAAAATGGTAGAGTCGTCATTTATAATAGAAATTTAAATGATAGCAACAATCTTTGATAAACTTTTTAGTATAGAATACATGGCCAAGGTGGAAAAAAACCTCCACCACTTACCAGTGACTGCTATTAATATTGCGAACGGTAAGTCTTTTCCTAATGGGGAAAATGGAACCCATAGATTAATGGGAGAGAATATATTTGAACGAGAGAGTATAAACAAAGTAGTAAATCTCATGAACGACTGTGAGATTTATTTTGAAATGTTAGATCTAGTAGAAGAAGCACTAGAAACAAAATTATATCTTAATAGAATTGATTTTAATTTGCAGCATTCTTTCTGTGATGGCTCGTCACATATAGACGGTGAAGAGGGAGAGTATACTATCATGTATATGCCGAACTTGGAATGGGATACTAAAGAATGGGGAGGTCAGTTTCAATTGTTTGGTGATGATGGTGATGTTATTGAAGAACACGAATATGTTCCTGGTAGAGTATTAGTTTTCCCATCTGAAATTCCTCATAGAGGTCTTGGACCACGGCATCCTTATGTGTATAGATACACTGTTGTATGGCGAGTACAAAAACTTGACGATGTATTATGAAACCTAGTATTCTTAGTATTAATAAAGCTCTAACTCCAGATGATTTTCGGGAGGTGAGTGAGTATGCTTTTGATTGTCAGTATACTTATGGTGAACAAGATGATTCTGATTCTAAACCAACAGGAATGATCTGTGAGTTGGACCCAGAAGATGACGATGATGATACGATCGTTGGTATTCTTGAATCTCTAATTTATGCAAGGTTCCCAGAAGTAAAAGAGTATAAATTATACCGAGCATACATCAATTGTTTTGCTCCTAGAGAAGCAGCAAACTTTCATGTTGATTGTGACCTCGATGAAGATCAAGTAACTTTTCTTTTCTATGCTAATCCTAGGTATACTGGATTGAATGAGGGAGGGTGTACTGAATTTTACTTAGATGAAAAAATTATTGGTATTCCTCCCATTCCAAATACTCTGGTAAAGTTTACTTCTTCTATTTTGCATAGAGCAACTCCATTATTATCTGATCATAGGTTTACTTATGCACTCAAATATTGCAAAGAAGATAATTGAAGAAGAAAGATTTTTAGTTGAGGACGGAATATTTCTACAAGATGTAATTGATGAGTTAAGAGACTATGCTTTAACAGCCTCTGATCCAGATGATACCTACGAAGACTATCACTCACTAAACTTCTATCAAGACAACTTGCGCTTTCCTTTATTAGGTGTTATAATAACAGGGTTGCAAGCGAAGTTTCCATTCCTTGGTAAATTTTCCAGAGGATGGGCATTCGTTTACAACAACAATGCCGAAGGTGTGACTCCACATGCTGATCCAGCATGTTATAATGTGAATCTCTGGGTCACTCCAGACTCTTCTGTAGAAGATCCAGAGAAAAACGGTTTGATTCTTTATGATATTAAACCGCCTCCGACATGGACATGGCGTGAGTATAATACCGATGTCAAGTTGATTCGGAAATATCTGGAGTACACTAAATCAGAGAAGACGATTATTCCTTATGCGTGTAATCGTCTTCTCATATTCAACTCCAAATATTTTCATGAAACAAATAAAGTTTCGATGAAACCCGGCCTAGATAATAGGCGAGTTAATTATACTTTTATGTTCAAGACTCAGTAGCTCAGTGGATAGAGCAACTGCCTTCTAAGCAGTCGGTCGTTGGTTCGACCCCAACCTGAGTCGCTTGGGAGATTAGCTCAGCGGTAGAGCACCTCGTTTACACCGAGATTGTCACAAGTTCGATCCTTGTATCTCCCATGAAATTTTTTAATAATAAAGACTTTGAGTATAATGAATCATGGGCTATTACTAAAACCCCTTGGAAAGATTCTGAAATACTCTTTATAGATAATATATACAAGAGACCAGAAAGAGTTTATGATTATTTAAATTCCATTCAGGGTATTAGAACTAACAAATCTGTTAAAAATTCTCTAAATGGTACTGACTTTATGGATGGTCAAATACTATTCGATAGTAGATGGGACTTACATAGAGAATACTTGCTCAAAGGTGTAGCAAACAGCTACAATGTTGAAGTAGATTTGCAAAATTTATTTCATGTTGTCAATCAATTTAGATTGTTAAAAGACATACCTGGAGAGGGTTATCATTGGCATCCTCATTGTGATGGTCAATTAAATTTTATTATTTTTCTAAATCCAGATCACCATATGAAGTCTGGCACTTCATTATATACTCCTCTTAATACAAAAGCAAAAACTTTTTATTTAAAGAAGGACACCGAGCATAACAATCCTTGGAAAACATCTGATCAATTTAGAGAAGAGTTATGTATCTTAGATAGATTTAATTGCGGAGTCGTATTTCCTGGAAAATGGTTCCATGGACAGACAATTGTTGACAATTTTTTTAAAACCACTACCAGATTTACTGAGGTTATCTTTCTGTGAAAAAGCAAAAAATCAAAGAAGAATTATCTGAAATAAAGGAGTTATTGAAACATGCTATCTGTCAGATGCAAAATTTGCAATGTAGAATTGACCAGCTCAACCAAGAGTCAGAGTTGCGGTTGCCCAAATATGATGACATTATTGGGTGACAAAGTTACAGCTATGGATCTTAACGAAGTTGTTTTGTTAAAAACTGAAAACAATTCTAAGAATAGTCATACTCTCACTAGAAATGACTTAGAATACCAAGAGAACCGACGCAAACGAAAAGTTCGTAAACTAAATTTTGAAGTACGATGATCGACCTAGACAATCTCACTCACGAAGAAAAAGAACTATTGTCAGAAGACTGCGAAGACTTTCTTTTACATAGAAATATTCCCTTGCGTTCGCATTCTTATGATAATATTATCATGCATGCGATTCGTGAAGGATATCAGATTGGTAAATTTGATCGTCGCGGACCCGATATTAAATGAAGAGGGTGTGGAACATATGGAAGTACAGTATTGGTAGTTTTAGTGACGACAAGACAGCTCCATATGACAATTATGTTGCTATCATACGCACCAGTATTTTTGTTAGCTACATGGTCACTAACGCTTTTATTGTATCTGGTGTCATGAGACACTGGAACAACCGTCCACCTGAACTACCCAAGTTAGATCAGATGGTCTATAATAACAAGGTAATCAAACAGAGCAATGTCTGTCACCACTAAGTTCAAGAAGCACATCAACCTTCTTCGTAATACCGTTGAGGGTCAAGTTGATTTAGATCATCAGTATCCAAAGGTATTTCGTAAAGTTACTAAGTATTATCGTGAGAAAGGTGTTAAGTTCGTAAACGATCCTTGTAATGATTACGAAATTCTGCTAGACTGTCTCTACGCTGATCTAGTTACCGAAGGTATTATCAATGAATGATCTTGATCCAAAGTCTGTAGCATCGACTAAGACGCTTGTTGTTCATGAGCGTTATCCTTATCGCTATGTGCAAAAAGGTTACATTCAACTTAATGGTAAACCTGACTTGCGTCTTCAGAAGGCAGATGAGTACAGTAAAAAATACTCTGACATCTATCTTTTTGATAATGCCGACCAATGCTTCCTTGCTATAGAAGACTTTGAGTATGCTAAGTGGCTAGACCCCGCTGGTGTACCATGCTATACTACAGACACTGTATCATCTAATCATTAATTATGTCCTGCAACTCTACATACAAGCACTATCAAGCAGCAACAGACTCTCTTCGTGAGGCAGTCATTACTGCACTAAATAATGACGAGGAAACAAATACTCTTAGCGAACTCTGGCGTCACTATCTTGGAATGAGATCCATGAGTGATGCAGCGTATAAAGATTCACTTAAGTGTGATGATACTCCTCGTTCCAGTCAAAGTTTTTGGGAAAATGATGGCGTCAGTGTAACCGGCAACCCTGGCACCGCATCTTCTGATACTATTAGTTTTAATTTCAACGACACTGTTATTAGCACTGGCACTACTGGTGATACTATTCTTGATGGTATTACTTTTGGTGCAGCAGGAATGGTAGATATGGGAGGATTGATTGGAGGTGCTGGACAAGACACTATTTCTTTTGCATAAATGATAGCATTAATAACTGGTATTACAGGACAGGACGGTTCGTACCTTGCAGAATTTCTCCTTGAAAAAGGATATGAAGTTCATGGCATTGTACGCCGTTCTTCTCTTATTAATACTCATCGTATCGATCACATCTACGATAAGATTCATCTCCATTATGGAGACCTAACTGATGCAGGTAACCTCATCAGTCTCATTCAGAAGATTAAACCAACCGAGGTATACAACCTTGGTGCCATGAGTCATGTAAAGGTATCCTTTGAGATGCCTGAATATGTTGGACAGGTTGATGCTCTAGGGACCTTGCGTCTTCTGGAGGCTATTCGTCTGTTAGATCATCCCTGCAAGTTCTATCAGGCATCTACTAGCGAACTGTATGGACTTGTTCAGGAAGTTCCTCAGAGTGAGACAACTCCTTTTTATCCCCGCTCTCCTTATGGCGTGGCTAAACTATACTCTTATTGGATGGTCAGAAACTATCGTGAAGCGTATGGTATTCATGCTAGTAATGGCATCCTATTCAATCATGAGTCTCCTAGGAGAGGAGAAACCTTTGTTACTCGCAAGATTACTATAGGACTATCGAAGATTTCTAGTGGACTACAGGATGTCCTGGAACTTGGTAACTTGGATGCACAGCGTGACTGGGGACATGCTAAGGATTTTGTTCGTGGTATGTGGATGATTTCTCAACATGAAACTCCTGATGACTTCGTACTTGCTACAGGTGAGATGCGTAGTGTCAGACAGTTTATTGAAGAGGCTTCGCAGTATTATGGATTCAATATTGAATGGCGTGGAGAGGGTTTAGACGAGGTTGGTTACTGCAAAAACATGGGCAGAAACATCATCCGTGTCAACCCTAAATATTACCGCCCGACAGAAGTGGAACAACTTCTGGGGGATTATACTAAGGCTAGAACTGTTCTAGGATGGGAACCAGAACATAGTTTTTCTGACCTTGTACAAGACATGTGTATTTACGGACAATGAATAAGTTTTACAAAATTGAAAAGTGTAGAGTTTGTGGTAACGAACATCTAATCACAGTGCTTGATCTTGGTGATCAGTATCTCTCTGGTATTTTTCCAAAAACCATTGACTTCGGAATGTACAGGGGTCCTTTAGCTCTTGTCAAATGTGATGAGAGGAAAGGTGGTTGTGGGCATGTTCAACTAGAGCATACCTTTGATCTTCCTACCATGTATGGTGATGAATATGGATACCGTTCTGGTTTGAATGGTTCTATGATTCGTCACTTGCGTGAGAAGGCAGAGAAGATCAAGGGAGATACTAATCTAGAGTCTGGTGATATCGTTGTAGATATTGCTGGTAATGATGGAACCTTCCTTGGATTCTTTCCTCCAGATCTACAGCTCATGTCTATTGATCCTACTTCTAAGAAGTTCAAGGATTATATTCCTGAGCATGTAAATTATATCGCAGACTTTTTCTCTTCTGATACCTATCGTAATCGCTTTGGTAAGCAGAAAGCTAAGGTAGTTACATCGTTCTCTATGTTCTATGACCTAGAGGATCCTTGTGAGTTTGCTCGCCAGGTCCATGAAGTTCTCGATGCTGAAGGTATCTGGGTGCTTGAGCAGAGCTACATGCCTGAGATGTTGAGGCAAAATTCTTTTGACACTGTGTGTCATGAGCACTTGTCCTACTATGGTATGCGGCAGATCAAGTACATCATGGATAAAGCAGGATTTAAGATCGTTGATTTTGAATTCAATGCTGTTAATGGTGGAAGCATCTCTATCGTGGTTACTCCTACTATCAATTCACTGCGTAAAGAATGTACTACTAAACTCACTGGCGTTATTGCTAGGGAAATTGAGGAGAAGTTGGATACGACAGAACCTTGGGATGCTTTTGCAGAGCGTATTAACGATTGCAAAGACCAGTTCTGGAAGATCATGGACTTCTACAAATCAAATGGTGCAAAGATTTGTTGCTTAGGTGCTAGCACTAAAGGTAATGTGACTCTTCAAACATGGGAGATTGGTCCTGACGATGTAGAGGCTATTGGTGATGTTAATCCCGATAAGGATGGATCATTTACTCCTGGTACATGGATTCCTATCAAAGATGAGGAAGATATCATGATGAATGAATATGATCTACACATTGTTCTTCCTTGGCACTTCAGAGAGTTCTTCCTTAAGAACCCTAAGTTTAAAGGTAAGCGTTTCTTATTCCCTCTACCAGAACCTGAAGTTGTAATTGCACCGTGAAGATTAGGACAATGAATAAAGATTCAAAAATTTTTGTTGCTGGACACCGTGGTCTAGTTGGGTCTGCTATTGTTCGTCGTCTCAAAGAAGAAGGGTACACTAAAGTTATTACCAGGACTAGGCAAGAACTTGATCTTATGGATCAAGAATCTGTAGAAAGTTTCTTTGACTATGAACAAATTGATTATGTATTTGATGCTGCTGCTCGTGTCGGTGGCATTCACGCTAACGATACTTATTCAGCAGAGTTTATCTATCAGAACACTCAGATTCAAAACAATTTAATTCACAATGCCTGGAAAAGTGGCGTTAAAAAGTTTTTGTTTTTGGGAAGTGTATGCATCTATCCTAAGTTTGCCGAGACTCCTGTACAAGAAGAGTCTCTGATGTCTGGAGAACTTGAGCCTACTAATGATGCATATGCTCTTGCCAAGATTCATGGTATCTATATGCTCAAGTCCTACTATAAACAGTATGGATTTAAGAGTGTTAGTCTCATGCCTGCTAACCTGTATGGTCCTAACGATAACTTCCACCCTCTGAACGGGCATGTGATCCCCGCGATGATGCAGAAGTTTAATAACTGGCAGCAGGGTGATAAACCGGTCACCTGCTGGGGTACAGGCACCCCTCGTAGAGAGTTTCTCCATGTAGATGATCTTGCCGATGCATGTATGTTTGCTATGGAGAACTACAGTTGTGCAGAGTTGCTCAATGTAGGATCAGGCGAGGATGTTTCTATCAAAGAACTAGCACAGATGATGGCAAAGGTAACTGGATATCCTGGAGAGATTGCATGGGATACTTCTAAACCAGATGGTACACCCAAGCGTCCTCTAGACTATACAAAACTCCTGGAAAAAGGTTGGAAGCCGAACCATAAATTACTACAAGGTCTTCGTAAAACTTACGACTGGTATATTGCACAAACTGATTTGCAAACAAGATGATTGGTATTAATTATGTTGGTAAGATGAAAGAGCGTCTTGCCAATCAAATGTTTCAGTATGCTGCAGTAAAAGGTATTGCTGCTAATCGGGGGTTTAATTATTGTGTTCCCCCATCAAATTTCAAAAGTAATGCGGATGAGTGGAATGAGCACCAGTTGTTTGTTCCTTTTAATTTAAATTCTTTGAACCCTCTTCAAGTTCAATACATTGATTCTTCTCGTCCTGTTGTTAGAGAGGAGTTTTATCACTTTGATGAAAACCTTTTTAATAATTGTCCAGACTTTGTGAGCTTGCTGGGATTTTTTCAATCAGAAAAATATTTTAATAATGTTAGAGATGATCTCTTAAAAGATTTTACATTTACTGACGAATATCTAGAACCTTGTAAGAGGATGATTAAGGATGTGACAAATCCTATTGCTCTGCACATCCGTCGTACAGATTACAATCATTATGATCACCATCCTATTTGTGATATAAATTACTATAAGGAAGCGTTAACACTATTTGATTCTGACCGGGAAGTAATTATATTCTCAGACGATCCAGAATGGTGTTTACAGGAATCGACTTTTAATAATGATAGATTCCTAGTTTCTGAAACAAATGATCAGTACCTTGATCTTTGTATGATGACTCTCTGCAGTGATTTTATTATTGCTAATAGTTCTTTTAGTTGGTGGGGAGCATGGCTTTCTACTAACGAACACAAGAAAGTTGTCGCTCCATCAAAATGGTTTGGACCTCCTTTGGATCAAACTAATAATACCAAAGATTTATATTGTGAGGGATGGCAAATTCTATGATCAGTGCAGCAATTATCTTCATCGGAACAAATAAGTATTTGGATTTTCTTCCAAAATATTATGAGAGTTGTGAAGAACTCCTGTTTCCTGATTTAAAAAAACAATATTATGTCTTTACCGATGGAGAACTTGGGGGAGAAATACCTGAGAACATTACTCATGTTCAAATCAGTCATAAGGAATGGCCTGCAATTACATTGGAACGCTTTCATACGATCCTACAGGCAGAAGAACTTTTAAAGCAGCATGATTGGTTACTTTTCCTAGATGCTGACATGAGAGTTGAGTCAGTAGTTTACTCTGAAGAACTTCTTGATGATGATAGGGACTTTGTTGCTGTCCATCATCCATGTCATTACATGACTGGTACAGGAACCTTTGAAACTAATCCTAAATCTGAGGCTTATATAAAAGGACAACCCCTTCAATACTATCAAGGATGCCTATGGGGAGGTAAAATGGAAGCAGTCATTCCTATGATGAAACTCTTGAGAGATAGAGTTGACAAAGATTATAGTAATGATATAATTGCTCTATGGCATGATGAAAGTCATCTCAATAGATTCTTTATTGAACATAACGATAGGGTGTTTGCTGCCTCACCAGACTATGCATTCCCAGAATGCTATCCTGACTATCCCTATCAAAGAAAAATTGTACACCTAGCCAAAGATAATTCATCTTATCAAACATGAGTGACCCAAATGCATGGCAAATGCCAACCTTTTTCACTGTAGATAAAGGAAATGAACTGCGCTACAAATTCAATGGACTTGAACTGGTGAGTCACCAGAACTTCTCTCAGTGTTATCAGGATATGTTTGTCCTGTGCATGCTTGATGGAATGCCTAAGGGAACCTTTGTAGAAATTGGAGCAGGACATCCAGTAATCTCTAACAACACTGCTCTTCTTGAGTCTCGTTTTGCATGGGATGGTATTGGATTTGAAATCAAGGAGCATGAAGCAGAACTATACAATCAACATCGCCGTGCAAAGATTGCTGTAGGTGATGCTACTACTGCAGATTTTGATCAACTCTTTGAAGAGCTGGGCATTGGTCCTAACTTTGATTATCTTCAGGTAGATTGTGAACCTGCATCAGTTACCTTTGAAGCACTCAAAAAAATTAACCTAGAGAAGTATAAGTTCGCTACAATTACATTTGAGCATGATGCGTATAATGACGGTACTGATGTTAGAGATGCTTCTCGTGAGTATCTTCAGGCATATGGCTATACATTGATTGCAGACAATATCTCTGTTGATAACGATCATCCTTTTGAAGACTGGTGGGCTCATCCCGATCTTGTTCCTTCACATACTATTGATGCTATGACATGTGTCACTGGTGAAACTAAGAAAGCAGAAGACTATATGCTCGGGAGGGTATGATGAAGTGTGTACTATGGGGGTATCCCTTACACTCTGACACATATTCTTATGTTCATGAGGGATTTAAAAAAGCCCTAGAAAGATCGGGACATCAAGTTCATTGGTTTCATGATGATGAATATCCTGATCACTCAGACTTTGATTATGAAGATTGCGTATTTTTTACCGAAGGATATGCTGACAAGAACATTCCAGTTCTAGCAAGTTGTGTATATTATGTGCATGTCTGTGTTAATCCAGAAAAGTATCTTGGTAATTGTAAGAAACTAATTGACATGCGCTATCATCAAGATAGTATGGACAAGGATAACTATGAGTTTCACCATGACCTGAATGATTTTGAAGAGCTAGACACAGGTGTATGTGTTGATCGTTTGTCATCTAGAGATAAGGGATATGAGATTGCCTATATTGCATGGGCAACTGATCTTATGCCTGAAGAATTTGATGAAGAGTGGATAAACATTCCAAGAGATGATGTCTTCTATTTCATTGGAAGTATCTCTCATGAAGGACGCTTTAAGAATGCTCACTTAATCCAAGAGTTTGGAACATTGTGTGCTAAAATAGGAGTCAAGACTGCATGGTCTAATCCATGGACTAATCCTTTAGATGGATCTGTTATGAGAGATCTCATGCAGAAGTCTTTTATGAATCCAGATCTCAGGAATGATACTCATAAAAGATGGGGTACTAAAACCTGTAGAGTTTTTAAGTCTATGAGTTATGGTCATCTTGGTCTTACTAATTCTCCCAAACTTGCTGCCTTTGCTGGACCTGAAGTTATCTGTAGGGAAAGCATTGGTGATCTTTTTGAGACTGGTCTGAAGTATAAGGACGACAAAGAACTTATTCTCAGGCAGATGAATTACACTAAAGAGCATCATACATATGTCAATCGTATAAACGGACTCCTTAAATTGCTATGAGTAAATTAACCTTTGGTTTTATCGTTGGTGGTGACGATAAGTATTACACCAATCTCATGAGAGCATGTGAGTCTCTTGAGCGTATTAAACAAGATCATGAAATTCTTATCATTGACATGGAAGATCGTCTGGAGATTGACGATCCTAAAGTAAAAATTGTTAGTGGTAAGGCTGAGAAAGTAGAGAATGAAGATGATCGCAACTGGTTCCAACCACACATCTGGAAGGAGCGGTACAATCTTTATAAGCATGTAGAAACAGATCATTGCATTTACCTTGACACTGATTGTGTTATTGTCAATGACCGTGTTGATGAACTAATCGAAGAAGCAGAAGATGATTTCTTACTCACCCGTCATTGGTGGGTTCCTACTCTTGAAGATTACTTTAGAAATGTAATTGTAGATAGAACCGGAATGGCAAATTATCTACCTGATGATCATTCTGAATATGTTTATGGAGCTTCAGGTGCTTTCTTGTTTCAGAAAGACAAGCATGATAAATTGTTTGTAAGATACAATGAAATCTTTGAGGACATCTTTGGTAAATCTGGTACTCATAATGGGGTGACTGATGAACTGATTCTTTGTCTTACTTTAAATGAAGTTGGTGGATATAAGTTTACCAATGGATCTTTTAATCATTGTGCTGCAGCTGATCAGCAAGACTTGAAATTGGAAGACGGTATTTTTTGTGGAAAGAATCCACAGGAAGATGAGTATAAAAAGATCTTTGCATTCCATAGTGCATGTGAGAATGTAGATTCACTGAAGTTTCATAGTCCTGGGTTCATTGATCAAATTAAAAAAACTATGTATTGGGAGGATTACCAATGAAGATCGCTTTAGTTGGTCCTGGTATTATGGAAATCCCACCCGATGGTTGGGGTGCTGTTGAAATGTTGATCTGGGATTACACTGTAATTCTTAGAGAACTTGGACATCGTGTTGAGATTATCAACACTCCAGATAGAGAACTAATTAAATTTGAAGTAGAGCATGGTAAGTATGATGTAGTTCACCTACATTACGATGTCTTCCATGACATTATTAAAGACTTAGTTCCTTTGTGTAAGGCATTGATTGTCTCTAGTCACTATCCATATGTCAATACTCCTCACATGTGGGGTAGAGATGGTTATGGACCTGTGGCTGAGAGTTATGCTGCCAATAGAAACTTTCATATCTTCTGCTCTTCGCAGAAAGATATGGATACTTGGACAGAACTTGGAGCTAATCCCAACCGTGTTTGGTTGAGTAAACTTGGTGTTCGTCCTTATCCATATAAGTTCGATGAGTTTGCTAGTTGGGATAGAACATTGTGCTTCTCTCAAATTGTAGATCGTAAGCGTCAGTATCTTCTAGAAGGTATAGATACTGTTGATTTCATGGGTCGCATGGAGTTTGGTGGTAAGTTTGATGGTAAAAATAAAAACTATAAAGGAGAAGTTGTTAGAGAAAAACTCAACGACTTCATTACTTGCTACTCAAATATTGCTCTTCTAAGTGAGGTTGAAAATACAACCCCTCTTGTAATTAAGGAAGGACTTATTTGTGGACTAGGAGTTGTGTGTTCAGAAGCTATTACTCCTGAACTTGATACATCAAAACCTTGGATTGATGTCATCCCAGAAAGTAAAATAAATAATATCGATTACATTCTCAATGTGATTGAGAATAATAAAAAAGTATCGAAGCAGCATAGAAAAGAGATCAGAGAATACGGCATTAACCAGTTCGGTCTTGAAAACATTCTTGCTTATGAATACATTCCGAAGTTGCAATCGTTATTATGAGATTTTCTATTATTGGACCAGCTACTGCTATCCCTCCAGTAGGTTGGGGTGCAGTAGAAAGTTTAATCTGGGACTATAAACTTACCTTAAATAAACTGGGACATGAAGTTGACATCATTAATATCTCAAGTCCTAGAGAGATCATCAAAAGGATCAATGAATTTCGTCCTGACTTCGTACATATTCATTATGATGACTGGGTTGTTCTCTATCCTTATGTGCAGTACCCTTGTGCATGTACAACTCACTTCGCCTACCTTGAGCAGTCCCATAAGATGAATGGGTATGGGCAGATCTTTGGTCAGTTTCAGAAGACCCGACCAAATGTATTCTGTCTCTCTGAAGGTATTCAGAAAGCATATCATATCCTTGGGGATATCCCTAAGGATAAATTATACATCGTACCTAATGGTGTCAACTTAGAGTTGTTCCGTACTACTGATACTCCAGAGTTTCCTGATCGTAGTATCTACCTTGCTAAGGTTGATTATCGTAAGCGTCAGCATAAGTTTCAGTCTATTGATAGTTTGTTCTTTGCTGGTAATATTGCAGATAAGAAATTTAATCCTAACAAGAACTATCTTGGTGAATGGAAGAAGGAGTATCTTCATGATTATCTAACTGATTATGGCAACCTTGTCCTTCTATCTGACGGTGAGGCACACTCTCTCGTCATTATGGAAGCCTTTGCTTCTGGTCTTGGTGTAGTAGTAAGCGAGTTCGCTCAAGCAAACCTTGATACTGATAGGGAATTCATCACAGTCATCCCAGAATCTAAGATTGATGATGTAGAATTCGTAGAGTATGCTATAATTAAGAATCGGGAGTACTCGGTATCCCATCGTGAAGAAATTCTAGAGTATGCAAAAGAGTTTGACTGGACATCAGTCTTACAGAAGCATTATCTTCCTAATGTACAGAAAGTGATTGCCAAGCATGGACAAAAATAAATCAGTACACAAGTTAAAAGATTTGCCCCATGTCTATTGGTTGAATCTTGATGGCAAAGACGATCGCCGTCAGTGGATGGAGAATCAATTTGCCTATTGGGAAGTAGAAAACACTAGGATTTCTGCTTATGATGGTCGTGATGATGATCTTAGTGACATCATTGCAGGGAAGTACCCCGACAACATGTCTTCGGGCGAGATTGGATGCGTCACATCTCATCTCAAGGCTATCCATCATTGGTTGAGCAACTCTGAAGAAGAGTATGCTATAATGATGGAAGATGATTGCGATCTTGATGTGGTCAAGCATTGGCCATTCTCTTGGAAAGACTTCTTCCGTAATGCACCTGCTGCATGGGACTGTCTCCAAATTGCAATCATCAATCCTGCTGTCCCTGTAATGCAAATGCACTACAGGTTCATTAACGACTTCTCAACGGCTGCTTATGTTATCAATCGTAGATACGGGCAAAAGTTACTAGACCTTTACACAAGGAAAGGGAAGTACAAGTTAGATGGTAGAATAAAACCCCGTGCAGTTGCAGATGATCTCATCTACAATAGCGGGATGACCTACGCAATGCCTATACTCATGTATAAGATTGCACTTGGGTCAGATATTCATAACATTCATGTTGATGTATATCATCGTCAATGTCATGATGCCCTCTGGAACTTTTGGAAGAATGATGCTAATATGGTTGAGGATTGGAATCAATTCTTTGATCTCAATCCCTACCTTGGCAGACTTCCTCCTGGTTTTGAAGGGAAGTAACATGTATAAATATTACAACTGTCACATGTGACAGTTCGTATCTAAAGCGAGAGAATGTCGATCTCTCTATCATCCGTGGGATACTCCACGAGATATACTTAAAGGAATTTTCAAATGTTTAAATCTGTATTCGCAGCCACCGCTGCTCTGTTTGCTTCTGCTGGCGCTGTCTTTGCAGGACCCTATGTCAATGTCGAGGCTAATTCTGGTTGGACTGGATCCGACTACAATTCGACCACGACAGATCTTCATGTAGGATATGAAGGCGCACTCGGTGAGTCCGCTTCGTACTATGTTCAAGGCGGCGCTAGTGTAGTCTCCCCTGACAGTGGCGAGAGCGATACGGTTCCCTCAGGTAAAGCTGGTCTTGGACTCGCTGTCACCGACAACCTCGGTGCATATGGTGAAGTATCGTTCATCGGTTCTGGTGACGAAGATCTTGACCGTGGATATGGAGCTAAGTTGGGCGTCAAGTACAACTTCTGATTGTTCATATAGACAAGTAAATATCTAGATGTTATACTGGGGGTGCGACGGCATCCCCTTTTTTATGCGAAATTATTTTGTAAAGATCGTCACTCATCCTGCTACACACTTTAATGTGATGTCTATTGGAGTGTTGATTATGATTGGGATGCTCCACAACCATGCACACTTCTCCATGAGTAGAGATGCAGATGCTTATGTGAGACAGTGGTGTAGGTCATCAGCAGAAAACAAAAAGACTTGCATCCGTTATGGTGGTAACATGGATTATTGACTTGACAGGATCTTATATTTCCTATATAATATGTAAAGATTTATAACGGAGTGTAACATGACCGTAACAACTGAAGATGGTGGTCGTACAAACATGTATGCTACTGAACCTAGAATGTATATCTCCGAGACAGACGCAGAGCGTTATGGTCTTGAGACATATGCAGAGAGATCTGAAAAACTTAACGGTCGTTATGCTATGATGGGCATTGTCGCAGGATTCATTTCGTATGCTATCACCGGCAACTTCTTTTTTGGTATCCTTTGAATGGAAACTTCTTTAATTGAATTACTCACTTACTATGTGATTGGTGGGGCTCTTATCATTGGACCACCAGCAATCTTTCTCATCATTGCTATGATGGCAGCACTCCAAAATACGAAAGGTCGTATGGTTGGATACAAAGACCATAAAACTTATGGCGATTCATCTATCTACGATCCGGCATCAAAATTGCCAGTAGATCAAACTAAATTTTATCTTACACTAGAGGAACAATCATGAAATTCGGATTCACCCCTGAGGCAGAGCTCCTCAACTCTCGTTTGGCAATGCTTGGATTTGTCATTGCTGTTGGCACTTACTTGACCACTGGACAGATCATTCCTGGTATACTATAATGCTTCTACTATCTATCTGTATGATTTGCGCTTTTGTTATTAACTCGGTGCTCACTGATATGGATGGCGGTGATGATGATGGTCCCGGTGGTGGACTAATGCAACCTATCTAACATGAATCGTATTCCTTTCTCTGAATTTATTCTTCAAGGATCTGTTATCCCTGATGAAGATGGAAACTTGGAACCCCCAGTGTATCAAGACTCTCCATTTTTCTTTATTAATAAGAAAGTAATTTTGTTTGGAGTGCCAGGAGCATTTACTCCTACATGTTCAAACGAAATGCTTCCTACATACGATTTGCTTTTTGATAAATTTGCAAAGGACTTTGGCATTGATGCAATTTATTGCACCAGTGTCAATGACGACTATGTAATGGAAGCCTGGGCAAAGTCTCTAGATATTAAAAATGTAGAGATGCTCCCCGATGGCAATGCATATTTTGCTGAAAAAATGGGTATGCGTGTCAAGAAAGAATGTATAGGATTTGGTATTCGTTCTTGGAGATACTCTTGTTATGTTGAGGATGCAGAGATTAAATTAATGTTAGAAGAACCTGGCAAAGAAAACAATTTGCTAGAGGATCCTTACGAAGTGTCTTCACCTGAAAACATGTATAAACAATTAAAAGATCTGCTGTAGTATAATGAAGGGGCACCTATATAAGGTGTCCTTTTTTGTAGGGGAATGCAAAAACTAATTAATGTTCTATCTCTCATTTCATTCGGTGTATCTACGGTTATCGTAGGTGGCGGAGCGTATCTTTATCTGAATAAAGACGCTATGATTGAGAAGGTAAAAGAACAGGCAACAGAAGAGATTACAAAGGCATTAACCGATGCACTTCCTAGTATGATCAATGGTGCTATGCCAGAGATTCCTAGTATGACTGGTGGTGCTGTTCCTGATTCTCTTCCCAAAACAACTGGTCTTCCTATTCCTGGAATGTAAATTATGCCTCATGGATCTGTGACAAAAAACGATATTCTTGCGAGAGTCTATAAGCTAAAGAATGAACTTTATGATGGTAATTATGATACCCGTCCTGGGCAATGGCACGACGGTGCTCACTATTCTCTAGATAAAGTCCTAGATCTTCTTCAAGAATTTACGAGATGAAAATTGGTATAGTTGGTGGTGGCAATGGTGGACTCACTGTTGCCTTAACTTTATTGGATCAGACTTATGGCGATGATGTGGAGATTGAAATCTACTATGATCCTAATATCCCTATTGAAAAAGTAGGGCAAGGATCACTAGTAAATTTTGTTGGGATTCTTTCTGATGTCCTTGGCATGGATTGGTATTCCAATCCGATTGATGCAACATTTAAAACTGGAATTCTATATGAAGACTGGGGAAAGAAGAATGATAAATTCTTCCATCCCTTTCCCATGAACTATACGGCTATTCATTATTCTCCCAATAAATTGAGAGAGTATATGATAGAAAATAATATATGTAAGTTTATTGAACAGAATGTATCTGATTGCAATGAACTTGATTGTGATTATGTCTTTGACTGTAGAGGAACTCCAAAAGATTTTTCCTACTACAACATGCTAAAGAATCCACTGAACAGTGTTCTTCTTGGAAAGAGTGATGATGTGGATACTCATCAGCATTGGACGAGGTGTATTGCTACACCAGATGGTTGGATGTTCTCTATACCTGGAAAAACAAATACTAATTATGGTTACCTGTATAATGACAATTGCACATCAAAGACTGACGCAGAAGAAAATCTAGCAGATCTCTACGATATTCAAGGTACGGAACATATTCAATTTAAGAACTATCTTGCTAGAAGACCCATTCAAAATGATAAAGTTATCTTGAATGGCAATAGATTAATGTTTATTGAACCGTTGGAAGCAAGTTCGGTCGAGACATATTTTCGTTGGACCTCTTTAGTTTGTGAATGGATTTTTGATGGGAGGTCTAAGAGGTCAGTTCTACAAGAGCTTGTGACAGATGTGGAAGAGGTACAGAACTTTATCCTTTGGCACTACGCAAATGGGTCAAAGTATGCTACAATGTTCTGGTCAGAAGCGGAGACGATGGCAAGGAATCATTCTTATGATGAATCTTTCTTTGATACTATTCGTTCTGCTAAATCCAACAGTAGACATGAACTTGTCTATAACCATGAAAATTCCTACGGGCATTGGTATGGAACCAGCTTTAAGAACTGGATTGACAATACGCACCTCTTGACAGATATGTGAGGATGTGCTAATATAAATAGAGACACAGTTACGAAATGTAACAGTCAAGAACACCCCGTAAACCAAGACCTCTAGGGTGTATAAAAGCGTCTTTAATACCTATCTCTGAGGGTGAGATAGGAATAGTAAAACCATCATTTCCCTGATGATCTTACTTTCTTTCAAGTACAATGGCTACAACTTTAACAAGACAACAAACATCCCCGTGGAATGATTTCTGCGAGTGGGTAACCTCCACCAACAACCGTCTGTATGTCGGTTGGTTCGGTGTACTGATGATCCCAACTCTGTTGGCGGCAACCATCTGCTTCATCGTTGCTTTCGTAGCAGCACCCCCCGTCGATATCGACGGCATCCGTGAACCCGTAGCTGGTTCACTCATGTATGGAAACAACATCATCTCTGGTGCAGTTGTCCCATCCTCCAACGCAATTGGTCTTCACTTCTACCCCATCTGGGAAGCCGCATCACTCGATGAGTGGTTGTATAACGGCGGTCCTTTTCAACTGGTAGTCTTTCACTTCCTTATCGGCATTTATGCCTATATGGGCCGTGAATGGGAACTCTCATACCGCCTTGGTATGCGCCCCTGGATCTGTGTAGCATATTCTGCTCCAGTCGCTGCAGCAAGTGCAGTATTCCTAGTCTATCCTTTCGGTCAAGGTTCTTTCTCCGATGCTATGCCTCTTGGTATCTCTGGTACTTTTAACTACATGCTTGTATTCCAAGCAGAACACAATATCCTTATGCACCCGTTCCACATGCTCGGTGTTGCTGGGGTATTCGGTGGATCTCTTTTCTCTGCTATGCACGGAAGTCTCGTTACTTCCTCACTTGTTCGTGAAACAACTGAAACAGAGTCACAGAACTACGGTTATAAGTTCGGTCAAGAAGAAGAGACATACAACATCGTCGCAGCACATGGCTACTTCGGTCGTTTGATCTTCCAATACGCATCGTTCAACAACTCCCGTTCACTTCACTTCTTCCTGGCAGCATGGCCTGTCGTTGGAATCTGGTTCACTGCACTGGGCGTAAGCACCATGGCATTCAACCTCAACGGTTTCAACTTCAACCAGTCCATTCTCGATGGTCAAGGTCGTGTACTGAACACCTGGGCAGATGTACTGAACCGTGCAGGTCTTGGTATGGAAGTGATGCATGAGCGCAACGCTCACAACTTCCCACTGGATCTGGCTGCTGCTGAGTCAACTCCTGTTGCACTTACCGCACCTACCGTAGGCTAATATGCCTGATGGTAGTCTTCACCCTCTCACATATGTGGGGGGGTTTTTTATAGGTATTCTTACTCTGGTAGTTCCTATACTTTGTGTGTTACTATTATGATTAGTTCTGATACTCCTATCAAACTTGCCGAGATCCTTAGAGATACTTGGCCACAACAATACTGGTTAAAGGATTTTAAAACGGTAAACAAAAATGACGACAACAACACTAACAACACCAACGAGGGGGTGGTTTGATGTCCTGGACGACTGGGTTAAACGGGATCGCTTTGTCTTTGTGGGTTGGTCTGGACTCCTTCTTCTTCCCACTGCTTATCTGGCCATTGGCGGCTGGCTTACTGGCACAACTTTTGTCACGAGTTGGTACACCCACGGTCTTGCTGGTTCCTACCTTGAAGGTGCTAATTTTCTCACGGCAGCTGTCTCAACGCCTGCTGATGCTATGGGTCATTCTCTTCTTCTACTTTGGGGTCCTGAGTCTCAGGGGAATTTCCAGCGGTGGTGCCAACTTGGGGGACTCTGGAATTTTGTGGCACTCCACGGAGCCTTTGCTCTCATTGGTTTCATGCTTAGGCAGTTTGAACTTTCTCGCTTAATTGGAATTAGACCTTATAATGCGATTGCTTTTTCTGGCCCTATTGCTGTATTTGTCAGTGTTTTCCTCATCTATCCTCTGGGACAGTCCTCTTGGTTTTTCGCGCCGTCCTTTGGTGTCGCGGCGATCTTCAGATTCCTGTTGTTCCTACAAGGATTCCACAACTGGACACTCAACCCCTTCCATATGATGGGAGTGGCTGGTATACTAGGTGGAGCATTGCTATCAGCAATCCATGGCGTAACTGTGGAGAACACACTGTATGAAGACGGAGAACAAGCAAATACCTTTAAGGCGTTTGATTCAACTCAAGAGGAGGAGACTTACTCTATGGTCACTGCAAACCGCTTCTGGTCGCAGATCTTCGGTATTGCGTTTTCTAACAAGCGGTGGCTGCATTTCTTTATGCTGTTTGTGCCTGTTATGGGTCTTTGGGTCTCCTCTATTGGCATTATTGGGCTTGCTCTTAATCTTCGTGCTTACGATTTCGTGAGTCAGGAGATCAGAGCAGCAGAAGATCCTGAGTTTGAGACCTTCTACACCAAGAACATCCTTCTTAACGAAGGACTCCGTGCATGGTTGGCACCTGCTGATCAACCACATGAGAACTTTATCTTCCCTGAGGAAGTTCTACCTAGAGGCAACGCTCTTTAATAAGAACTCTTGTTATTAAAACTTAGACCCATAATCTTTAATAAGACATGATCAAATCACTCTTCAGTATTATGTTTGCTGCTCTAATGTGGGTTCAAGTCCCACAGTGGAGTGACGATTGGTCTAAGTGTGCAGTAGATGTACCAGACACAGCATGTCATTGGTACATCACAGCACCCGATAGCACCATGGGTGAAGGCTTCAGTTGGGCGAATGCTCCCTGGTTCAGTGCTGAAGGTCTCCTTGATATTGGAGAACTTCATGATACAATGATGTCATTACAAACTAACTCTTAAATTATTATGTCTTGCAATCTTCGCCAAAAAATGTTGGATGCTTTAGTTGCTGATGCTATAGGTAATATTGCCAAAGCAAAAGCAAATATAGAAGTATACCTACACAATCCTGTAGGTATTGGTGAGCACCCTGATGTGCTTGCTGCTATTCAGGAACAACTAGATATCATTGCTCATGAAGATGAGCGTATTGAAGTTATTAATAATCATTTTAGTGATCATGAGTAGAGGATGCTGTGGTGCTGGGTGTCGCGACTGCCCATTCAGACCACCTCCTAAATCGACCACCACTCCTTGACCGGGGTGGTTTTTTATTGTATAATGACTGCATGACAAACAAACCTAGATGAAGTTTAAAGCATTAGTATTCATCCGTCTGAGATCACAGGTTGATGACTCACCAGGTAACGCCGTTAGAGATGCCTGTAAGAGATTGTCTGACTTAGACATCAAGAAACTTAGACTTGGTAAGGTAGTTGATGTTTGGTTGGAAGCAGAGAGCAGAGAGTATGCTGAGAAGGAACTTGAAATGCTATCTGATAGATTCCTTGCTAACACAGTCATGGAAGACTGGGACTATGAATTGACTGAGATTGACACTTTCCCACCAGGTATTGAATAATGGATAATTTTAACACACCAGGATCTAATAAATCTTGGATGGACGATGGGTTTAAAAAGTATGCTGCTGAATGGCAACTTAATAATATTGAGAAATTATTGAATGCTGATGTAAAACGCTGTCGTGTATACAAAAGCGACAATAGAGACGAAGTATTCAATCAAATAACTATTACATACAAACAGGAGGATTGATGAAAGTAATTCTAGAAGGCAAGGTCAAAACTGTGTATGCTGGTGATGATGCTGATCGTGTCATCATTGAGTACCATGATAAGGTGACTGCTGGTAACGGTGAGATGGTTGATCATCCACTGGGTAAAGGATCCCTCTGCTGTAGTATTTCATCTCTAATCTTTGAGAAACTTTCCAAAGAAAATATTCCAACACATTATATTAATATGGTTGGTGCTAACAAGATGATCTGTAAGAAGGTAGATATCGTTCCTTTAGAAGTTATCTGCAGGAATCGTGCTGCTGGATCTATTGTTCGTGAGACAACTCTTAAAGAAGGTTACTCACTGCCACATCCTATTGTTGAGTTCTTCTTGAAGGATGATAACAAGCATGATCCGCTGTTGACAAGAGATCGTGTGCGTCTGATGGGTTACAATCCAGAACCATTTGAGGAGATGACTCTACGCATCAATGATTATCTCCGTCAGATGTTTTACATCCTAGGTATTGATCTTGTGGATTTTAAGATCGAGTTTGGCTACACTGCACATGGTGAGTTACTACTTGCTGATGAGATCAGTCCTGATAGCATGAGACTGTGGAAGATTGGTAGTGATGAGAGATTTGATAAGGATTTATTCAGGAAGGATGAAGGTGATATTGTTCCTGCCTATCGTGAGATTCTAGATAGACTGCAACCCCTGGCAATCCAGTAAATGAAGCAACTGTTTGTAGTATCTGTTGGTGACAACTCATGTGTTACCCATGATGGATATATTCAGATCGGTATCTTCAATCATTCTCTAGAGAAGCATCTAGAGTTAAATCCTTTGATTGATTGGCAGGTAACATACTGGATGCCAGATCCATTTTGTATTAGATATAAGAGGATTAACTTCCAACATACTATGAGGGCGAATGAGGGTTCGCCTAGAACTGACAATGCACTTGATAGTCGCCCTAGAGACTTCCCTGACCAAGCAACTGAAAGACTTGAGAGAACATTATGAAACACCAACTTAAAATTTACTGTCAAACTGAAGACGACCAAACAAATATTGTTGATTTTATTTTCTCTCAATATGATGATGTGAAAGTATGTACTTGGGATCCTGATCCTGTGGAAACAGGAACATGGGGAATGTTTGTTGATGAGTTTCCACCAGAATTAGTTGGTAAGTTGGAGAATTATCTTGAGGGTGAAGATTCTTGGGAACTTGATGAAGAAGTTGAAATTGTATTAGAATGAAAAAATCATCACTCCTTGATCAAAATATTATAGTCGCAGGTATAATTCTCCTGGTATCACCTTTGATACTTATGTTGATATGGAATGCTGCCATACCAGGTATTTTTGGATTACCAACTTTGGGATACTGGTCTGCAATGGGATTGTATCTAGTTTGTAGTTTATTATTTAAATCATGAAACACGAAATCCCTGATGAGATTAGAAAGAATGCCTTCACCTGCTTCACTAGTTTGAATCAGGCAGAGAGAGCAGTAGTTATGTTAGGTGATGAAGCATACCGCGAGTCACTAGACCTTGAGAATGATGATGCTCCCTGTTGGGTTATGAATTCTGGTGAGACACATGGGTTCGTAGGTTGGAACCCTATATGTGTCCCTACCATGGACTACATTGTATGGAAACTAAAGAACCGTGAAGGTATTATCAATGGAGAAATTTACTAATGGACTATAAGACTTCTGGTGTTGACATCATTAAGGGTCGTTCCTTTGTAGAATATATCAAAGCATTGGCACCTAACATTGGTGGTTTCAGTGGAATGATGGAGATCCCATCAGGATATGAGAAACCCGTCTTGGTATCTGGTGCCGATGGTGTAGGAACTAAAATTAACATCTGTAGAATTGCTAATGATTACACTACTATTGGCCAGGACCTTGTTGCTATGTGCGTTAATGACATTATATGTTCTGGCGCTAAACCATTATATTTTCTAGATTATATCTCCACCAAATCACTTGATGCTAATGTCAGTGACATTGTGTATGGTATCAATGTTGGATGCACCATGGCTGGCATGGAACTCCTGGGTGGAGAAACTGCAGAGCATTTTAGAGCAACTGATTATGACCTTGCTGGTTTCTGTACTGGTGTTGTAGAGAAGAATCAGATTGTTGATGGCAGCACCATGTTTCCTGGTGATGTAGTCATTGGTATTGAGAGTAGTGGTCTTCATAGTAATGGATACACTCTTGTCAATGATATGTTGTGGAGAAATTACATCTTCTATAAAGAGATGCCTGAGTTGCTTAGACCTACCACCATCTATGCCCGTCTCATTCAGCACTTGTTAGATGAAGTTCCTATCCTAGGCATGGCACACATCACAGGTGGTGGTATCCCCGAGAACCTTCCTAGGTGTCTTCCAAAGGGTATGACTGTTGATGTTGACTATGACGCTTGGGAGAGACCTGAATTGTTTAACAAGATCCAGGAAGCAGGAGACATTGCCGAGGAAGAGATGCGTAATGTATTCAATCTAGGTATTGGATTCTGTTTAGTTGTGCCACCAGACGCAGTAGAGATGACACAAACTCTCATTGCTGATACACCGTTTGGTATGAAATCGTGGGTCATTGGACAAGTGAAATAAATATGCTATAATTAGTTGGGAATAATCAAACATTCTCTTATGGGAAATGAATACTACTCAGTATATACCCCTCTTGGTCAGAAGTATGCTGACTGTGGACGGGAAAGCGATGCAATAAACTTATGCTCCATGGTCCCTGGTAGAACATATAGAAAAAATAAATTTATTACTGATCAAGTTATTGATATCACGGCTACTACAGACAAAGAGTTACCTGGACAACAGGGACTTCCTCCCGCAAAGATTGTAGTCAAGGGTCAAGAACTTGAAACTCAACAGTCTTTACCTCAATCAGATCATCAACCAATTCACTTTAGAGTTTAATTATGAAAAAAATTATCATGGCCTTGATGGCAGCATGTCTGACTATCCCTGCTGCAATTGCAGAACCTCTAAAAGATGATGAGTATTACTCTATGCATTCTATGGGGTGTATGCTACTCGGTGAATGTACCGAAGGTGTGGCGAAAATTACCTCCTTGTTAGATGTTTCATCTGAATATCCCAACCCAGAAAGGTTTACTGGAGTGACAGGTGAGTTCAATAATATGATTCACTCATTGAATCAGATTGGTGTGAATGTATATCTTGCTGACGAGAAGTATTTCCCAGTAGGACATCGTGGCGTCTATCATACTGTAAGTAATAACTTCTTTTTGAACAAAGCATTTATGTCACGCCCTGGTGTATTGATGAGTGTCATGCGTCATGAAGGGTGGCATGCTGCACAAGATTGTATGGCAGGCACGATTGATAATAGTATGATTGCTATTATTATGCCTGAAGATGATGTGCCAATGTTGTGGCAAGAGATGGTCAAGCGGACATATGCGCTGCAACCATCTGCAATTCCGTGGGAGAAAGAAGCAATGTGGGCAGGCAAGACTGAAAATATGACTATGAATGCTCTTGCAGCATGTGCTGGTGGTAATATGTGGGAAGTATATGAACCAACTCCCATGACAAGAGAATGGCTTGAGAGGAATAACTACATTGACTGAAGAAGCTTATTCTATCTTGCCATATGTTTTGGCTAAATCTGAAGATAATAATTTTGATGATATTCAAGATGACTTTGTAGATTGGATAGAAAATTATTCTAAAGTATACCAACCAAACTGGAGGAGTAATGTAAATGGGTATCAAAGTCCAGATGATTTTTATCTGGATAAATCTTTTACTCCTTTTTTAAATTACATGAGCGAGAGGATTATAAAGTTAATTGCAGTATATAAGCAGCACGAGAATGTTGATATTAAATTTGATCCTCGTCTCTCAAACATGTGGTTTAATATAAATTGTATTGGGTCATATAATGTTAGACATACTCACCCCGGTTCATCTATAGCAGGAGTTCTTTATGTTGATGTTCCAGATGATTCTGGCGACCTTACTTTTCATCATCTAGATGACCATAACTTATCTTTAACCCAGGATACTACTTTTAGTATTGATCCCCATGACGGACTAATGATATTATTTCCTGCATCATTATCCCACAATGTAGCACCAAATTATACAAAAGAAACTCGTATATCTATTGCATTCAATCTCTATGAATACTACGCCGACAATTATTGATAACTTTTTAGATCAAGATTACTTTGATCATCTAAAAAAATGTGTGTTCAGTACTCAATTTCCCTGGGTTTTTTGTCAAGAGGTGGCTAACTTGGGAGAAATGAACGATGAGCATTTCTTTTTTACTCACAGATTATTTGATAGATTTGAACCATTGAGTTCATTCATGAAAGAACTTGACCATCTTATCGTTCATGATTTAGAAGTTAAGTCTCTTATCCGTGCAAGGATTAATTTGTATCCTAATACTGGTAAACTATTAGAACATGACTATCATCAGGATTTTAAATACCCACATAAAACAGCTGTTTTATATTTTAATACCTGCGATGGATATACTGGATTTCGTGATAGTAAAGTGGAGAGTGTGGAAAATAGAGTTGTTCTTTTTGATGGATCAAATGAACATTATAGTACTACATGTACCGATCAAAAAGTTAGAGTTGTATTATCGGTAAGTTACTTCTGATAAATACTATGAGTCACACATCTATTTTGAAGTAATGCCTACACGCATTAAACCAAAAAGAAGTACCACGCAAGGTCAAATTCCTGGTCTAGTTGACCTCGAAGATGGCGAGATGGCTATTAATATAGTTGACCAGAAAATCTACATCCGATCAGGAAACAATGTAGAAACTGTTGCTCAAGCAGCAACTGGTGCTACTCCTGTTTATACCGATCTTACTGGTCCGATCACAACACAGTTAGTTGTGAATAAAAGGTATCTTGCCAACACAACTGCTGGTGCTATCAATGCAACAATGCCCGTGGTCAACCTGTCTATTGGTGACAGTATTGAGATCGCTGATGGCGCACAAAATTGGAATATAAATAATGTTATATTGAGCTCATCTTTGCATCAATTTAAAGATGCGATTGGAAATATTGATGATGGTCCCGTGAACTTAGATGTTTCGGGAGTGACTGTTATGTTTTTATGGACTGGTAGTTATTGGAGAATCATTAGCTAATGGCTTTAACTTTAAGTAATGCTCATTTCCAACCTAAGGATTCGACCGGTTACTATGTCTATGCTCTAAGGAGAGATGCTGATGATATGCTTTACTTTAGTAAGGTAAGCACTGCATCTACAACTGAAACACTTGATCCCCATCGTTTAGATGGTACGCAGGTTGAAGAATTCGGTGACTACAACGATTATGTTGAAGAAACCACTGAACAAAAGGCACTTGCCAATAACCCGCAAGATAAATATCAACAGATACGCTTTGATAGGCGAAACCTTTTTTATTACTTAGACACTGACGGATACATCGTCCTTCAGGTCAATGGAACCCACTCATACTCTGAACCTGTTTAACGAGAATCTACAATGGCAGAATTTAGACTAGGTAGACTGAAATTTAACTGGCGTGGTGCCTGGACAGCTTCTACCGCATTCATTATTGATGACATCGTTAGATACGGTGCCAGCTCTTATGTTTGTACTACCAACCACACATCGGACGCAGGTGCTACTGGCTTCCCCAACGACAGTGCCAACTGGGACCTCCACACAGAGGGTCAGAACTTTGCTGGCGAGTGGACAGTTGGTACTGGATATGTTGTAAACGATATCGTCAAGGAAGGCGGTAATCAATATATCTGTACGGCACAACATGTATCAGTTGGTGTACAAAGCAACTGGTACAGTTCCGACTTCCCACAATATTGGGATCTCTATGCTGAGGGACTGAACTTCCGAGGTGCTTTCACAACCGCTACTTATTATGGCATCAATGATGTTGTTAAGTATGGTGGACAAGAATATCGTACAACTGTTCCCTTCCAAGTCGCTAGCGACTTTACAATGCAGGGGGTTTCTACTAGTTTCCATGATCCTACTGGAGTAGGTTCGGACGGTTTCTATCCTCCAGCATCTAATTTTACAGACTTTAACAAAGCCTTCACTAATGAAGGTCTCTACGATGCAAATACCCGCTATGAAAGGGGGGATATTGTAGAGTATATCGGTGCATCTTATGTTGCTATCGGTACTAACCCTAAAGGTTCTCAACCTAACGAAAATGCTGCTGACTGGTCAGTTCTTGTTGGTGGTATTGGTACTGGAGCAGGTTCTACCTACGATCCTGGTCAAATCTATGCTCGTGGTGAGATTGTAACCCTTGGTGGTAACACTTATATTGCTGACCAAGTTAAGATTGTTGCAGACAACCGACCTGTCGGTACTGCTATTACTACCATTGATACTGGTACTAATGGTTGGTCTCTGTTGACCAGAGGATTTAACTGGAGAAGTACCTGGAGTGGTTCTGGTGTATACGAGATCGGTGATGTTGCTGAGTTCTCATCTTCTGCTTACATCTCAGTAGCTTCATCGAACATTAATGTCCAACCTGGTACTGCTGTTACCATGTGGGCAGCGTTTGCTATCGGTGATAGCGCAGCACTGCTGACAACCAAAGGTGACTTGCTCACCAGAGATGGTACTGGCCCTACGAGACAGGGTATTGGTACGCAAGGTACATATCTAAGAGTCTCTTCTAGCGATGAGATTGAGTGGCAGTATCCTGGTCTTCGCACCAAGGTATACTATGTTGACGCTCAACAGGGTAATAACGATAATACAGGTCTTACCCCAGATAATGCTTGGGCCAATATTGCTTATGCTTCTACTGCTGGTCAGATTAGAAGAGATGTTACCAACTTCGTTTATGATGAGTCTAGCGGTATTGCAACAATTACTGCTGCCGCTCATGGTTTGTTCCCTCAGGGTCAGGTTAAACTTCAGGGTATTGGATTCACTTGTGCCGTAGCTCATGCTGGTGTCACAACTACTATCTTCCCCGATGGTACACAAGGATTCTTCTTCAAAGTTGACTCTGTAGTTGACTCCAACACATTCTCTACCAATGTTGGTATCTCTACAATTGCTCATACTTATGTGAGTGGTGGTGAGGTTACTGATGTATCTCCTATCATTCTTAAGTTGTCTGCTGGTGTATTCAGTGAGCAACTTCCTATTACTCTACCTAAGAACTTCTCCATTGCTGGTGATGTTCTGAGAGGTACGACTGTTCAACCAGCTTCTGGTGTTTCTACTGACGGTCTTGTTCCTAATAGTCGTCAGACGATGTTCTTCGTCTCTGACTCTACTACGGTTCAGGCGATCACGATGAAGGGTCTGCAAGGATTTGATTATGATACTAATGATCCTTTCAATACTGATAAGTGGCAGAATAAAGTTGGTGTAGGTACTACAACTTGCGGTGTTTACTTCAGACTTAATCCTGATACTCCTATTCTTGAGCGTTCACCTTACATTAAAGATTGTACCGCATTCTCTAATGTATGTACTGATGGTACTGGTCATGGTGGTGCTATCGGTATCTTTATTGAGGGTGGTGTACACGAGGGTAAACCTGAGGGTAGAGGTGGTAAGTCGATGGTCTTCGACGCCTTTACTAACATTCACTCCGGTGGTGTAGGTTTCTGGCTTGAAGATGATGCTCTTGCTGAAATTGTTTCTTCCTTCACTTACTACTGTGCTTTCGGTTATGTTTCTGATGACGGATCTGAGATCAGATCTCTCTCAGGTAACAACTCCTACGGTACATACGGTGCATTGGCTGTTGGATTCTCCACACTAGAAGTTGCTCGTTCTGGTCGCCTCTTCGGTGACAAGATGTCTACCCAAGTTGGTACTGCTGCTGGTACTATCTCTGTTGGTGCTACGATGCGTGGTACTGTATCAGGAGCTCGCGCTGTAGTTACAAACAATCAGATCTCCGGTGATCAACTGTACTTTAAGTACAATAGTGGATTTGGTAACGCTGATGGTGCTAACGGTGCTGTTGGTGTTGGTACTACTGTCTTCACACCTGGTGAATTCATTGAGTTTGATAGCGTTGGTGCTGCTGCTACAGGATATGTTAAGATTGCATCTGCATCTAACGCTGTTGGTGGACAGAAGGATGGACTATTTGAGGTAGTCGGACTAAGCACAGCACCACTTGTTGGTGATGCGATTGGATTCACTACAGTTGGAATGGGATTCTCCGATTCAATTAGTTACATTATCAGAACAGTTTCTGCATATGACTTTGCATCTGGTCGTGCAACGATTAACATTGCACCAGTTAAAGGAGCTTCTCCTTCTTCCTTCGATGATCAAGAGTTCTTGATGAGATCTAAGTTCTCCAAGGTTCGTCTCACGGGTCATGACTTCCTGCTGATTGGTACAGGCAACACTTCACAAACTAATTATCCAAATGTTGATGAGAACACAGCTTCTCAGGGTAACGAGACAACTGTACTGAATACTGGTAAGATCTTCTTCGTCTCTACTGACCAAGGTGGTAACTTCAGAGTTGGTGAATACTTCTCTGTTAACCAGTTGACTGGTGCTGCTACCCTGGATGCTTCCGCATTCAACCTATCAGGTCTTTCTGAACTGAGACTGGGTGCCATTGGCGGTCAGATTGGTGAAGCAGTTAACGAATTCTCTTCTGATGAATTCCTATCTGGCGACTCTAACCAAGCATGTCCTACTGAGAAAGCAGTTCGTGGCTTCCTCACTCGCGGTAAGATGGATACCACTTCTGGTATTATTGTTCCACCTCGTGGTACTCAGGCAACTAGACCTACTGGTATTGATCTGATCGAAGGTGGTCTCCGCTACGATACCGACGCTGATGGATTTGAATTCTATAACGGTTCTGGTTGGTTACCTCTAGGTGCCTACGCTAATGTAGATGTCAGTGGTAATGGAACCACATTAGCAAACAGACAGCAAGCCTGGTGTAATACTAGTGGCGGTGCATTCACTGTTACTCTTCCTGCATCTCCTGTTAAGGGTGATTCTATTAGAATCTTCGATGTTGCCAAGACATTTGACTCTAATAACCTTACGATTGGTAGAAATAGTCAACCAATCATGGGTGACTCTTCTGACTTGGTTGTATCTACTGAAGGTGCGGCATTTGAATTGGTCTACTATGATGGATCACAAGGATGGAGAATCATCACTATCTGATTCGTACTTCAGGGGAGAGCAATCTCCCTTCTTTTTATTATGATTTCATAAATACTATTACGAATTTCACCATTAAGAATATAAACAATGGCTGACTATCAAACCTATAAAAAAATCGATGCCTCTGATGCAATTATCGATGGAACCGTTGGACCCGGTAAAGTAACAGGTGTATCTACAGGTAATGTTTGTAGAAGCTTTTATTTTAACTGTTGCCATAATACCCCATGTAATGGTGGTTGCTGCCATCTCTGGACTGTACCAGAAAAAGTAACCACGATTCAATTTGAAATTGTATCTGGTGGTGGATCAGGTTCAGGTGGTCGCTGCTGTGGCAATGGACCTGGTATGGGCGGCGGTGGTGGCGGTTACGCTACTAAAATGCAATACGCTAACTGCGGTCACTTCACTGCAGGATCTACTCAGTTTACCATTTGCTCTGGTTCCACTAGCAGATGTTCCTGCTGTGGTTGTTGCCACGGTAGAACCGGTTGTGGATTCTATGGATGTCCTTCTTTCGTCTTAGGTGGTGGATTAGGAACCTTCTGTATGCAAGGTGGATCTTATGCAACGCAAAGATGTACTAATAGTTGCTATACTTGTCTGAAAGTAGCACAAAGAACTAACTGTTTCAATGCATGTTCCGCTGCTTGGCCTGATGGACAATCTAAGCCTGATTCAGCAAACCCAGAAAACGAATTCTATATTTGTGGTTTGTCTGGTGGTGAACTGAAGCATGTGGACTGTCACTCAGGAGCATGGGCAGTCGCATCTTCTCCAGTTGGTCCTTGGCAGACCCAAAGAAACTTCGGTACAAACCGTTGTGCTTATGGTAATACTAGAGGATGTTGTTCTGCACCTTCGCTGTTCCCTGGTGGTGGTGGATTCTCTGGTTCTACTCAAGGCAGTCAATGCTGGGGTGATTGGGGCGGTGGTGGCCTCGTAGTTGTTACAACTTGGTCCTGATAAATACTTATAACGGAGTACATTTTTAGCAATGGCGCAAATTACTAAAACAATTGTTTATCCTGTACCCACTGAATGGTATGGAGATACTCAGGACACAAATAGAAGTGGTATCTGTACATATACTGGACCAGATAAGATTACTTTCTGGTATACAAATACTGGAACAGATGCTGATCCTAATTGGGAAGTAGAGCATTCTTTCCCATCTGATCCTGGTGAAGACAGAGATCCTCCAGTTGGGACAAGAGTTGTCGAGCTTAATGCTGATACTCATCCTATGAATGCAGTTGCAATGTTTGGAGGCATTCTTCCTCCAGAACTGATTGAAACTCCTGCTGGTCCTGACTCAGAACCTAACCCAATTCTTCCTAACTATCTTTACTTCAATGAAGTATATGATATGTGCTCGTTTGGTTATAATTTTGAGACTAGTCTTTGGAATACAGGTAGATTCTCTGGTCCCCATACAGAATTTGAGTTTGGAGATGAAACTGATAGTCAGTCCTTTGGGTGGGAAGAAGTAAGAAAAACAAGAGATATGCTACTTTCACAATCTGATAATAAAATTCCTGCAGATGCTCCAGCAGGTTATGTTAGTGAATGGACAGCGTATCGTCAAAAGTTGAGGGAGCTGCCCGATACTTGGAGTAGTGTTGGTAACAATACTTATCTGATCGTATGGCCTAGAGAGCCTGGTGATGTTGATGGATTTACAGGAGAGTCTCCTGAGACTGGACTGAACTCAACTGATATTACTACTGAAGAATAATAATTGATCCTGAAACGAAATTGACTTTTTAATTCCATAATTTCGGGGAAATTTTCCCCGGAATTTTTTTTGATTTTTAGGATTTTATAAAATGTTTGAACTAAATGAAAATCTTGATGTTAGTATTAAGAGAGTAGGACCACAAAATAGAACGATTATAACTGTTGATAATTTTTATAAAAATCCAGATGAAGTAAGAGAACTTGCATTAAGATCTGAAAAGAAAGATGATAAGAATTTAATCAAGGGTCTTCCTGGACAGAGAGTATTCCAAGAAACATCAGAAGTAAAAGATAAACTCAAACCATTCTTTGATAAGTATTGCTTAGACAATTCTTTGTGGAGCAAGCATATTCACCAAAAAATGTATGAATTTCAATGGGATGCTGTTGGATTCATGTGCAATATTTTGAATTATCATAGTGTATTTCATGCACCTTGGTGTAGTATTCCCCATCAAGATGCTTATATGAATGACATTACCACAGACTTTAATCAGTTTGGAGTGGTGATCTATTTGAATACTCCAGAAGAATGCCAAGGTGGTACAAATTTATATTCGTATAAAGGGCAGATGTCTCTTCCATATAAGGTAATAGAATATATTGACAAACCCGAGGGATTTGATGATGAGGTTACAAGACCTGAACAGTGTTTTCCATACATTAGAAAGTGGTTGTATGGTGATAGGGAGTGGAGAGTTGAATATGAGGCTGAAATGGTGTATAATAGATGTATCTTTTATGAAGCTGATGTGATGCACTCGCAGAACATTGATCATGGGATGTTCACCGAACATGATCGAGTGAATCAGGTTTTCTTTTTATAACTATATACTTTGTTGACCAAATTAGTATGAGATCAAAAGCATTCTTCATTAATGGAGGAGCTGGTAGAGTTATCACCTCCATCCCTGCCTTTGAAAAATATGCAGAGACACATGATGATTTTATCATTGTGTGTGAAGGTGGGATGAATTTCTATAAGTCCCATCCAGTCCTTCACAAATACGCATACGACAACTGGCATAAAGATCTTTTTGAAGATAAGATCAAAGACAGAGATTGTGTTACACCTGAACCATATCGTCGTTGGCATTACTACAATCAAAAATGTAGTATTGCTCAAGCATTTGATATGGAAATTAATGGTACAGAAGAACCTAGGGATCTTCCTAAACCTACAATTAAACTAGCAAAGCATGAGGGTATTCAAGGTCTTCAGCTAGTCGATGAAGCAATTAAAGTTACTGGTAAAGAAAAAGTTGTTGTAATTCAACCTTTTGGTAGAGGTGTAATGGATGAGGGTGGATATATTTTTGACCCAACATCTAGAAGTTTCAGTCTTGGAGATATCAGTAAGATAGTTAATGATCTCAAGAAAGATTATTGTGTAATTATAATGTCTGAGTTCCCATTTCAGACAGAGGAGGGAGAATCTAAGTACCCATTTATTCTACCTCAAATTCCCGATGTCCGTATCTGGACATCTATTATTAATAGGGCAGATCATTTCTTAGGTTGCGATTCTGTTGGTCAACACATTGCAGCTGCAACTGATACTAGTGTAACAGCAGTGATTGGATCAACATATCCTATTAATATTAGCTATCCAAATGATAATCAATTTGATATAATTGATTTGGGAGAAGATAAAAGAACATTCTCTCCTATTAGATTGACAATGGAAGACTATGCGGATATGCAGAATGATGAGTGTATGGCAATGTCAGAAGATGATATTGCAAGTGTGTTAAAGTCTTGTAGAGATAGACTTGGAAAACCTGTAAAGAAAAAAGAGACAACAGAAACCCCTACAAAAGGATTTGGTAAATGACTCAGTGGATTGCTGGTATTACTCGCGGACACAACGCTGGAGTATGTCTTCTAAAGGATGGTGAGATTGTTTTTGCTGTTGAAGAAGAGAGATTATCTCGCCGTAAATATGATGGTGGACCTATTGCTTCACTATTGGAGATAAAAAAGTATACCGATAAGCTTGATTTTCTTGTTGTTGGTCATACTCAATTGATGGAAAGAGATTGTGGTCATCTTGAGTATAGTAATGAACCAATTTATGTTGGGATGGCAAGAAAACTGGGTTTGATTAAAGATGTCGAACCAGATCCAGAAAAGAGGCATCCTCAGGTTGTTGATGTTGGTAATGTTCATCATAAACTTCACGCTGCTGCTGCTTTTTATCGGTCTGGATTTGAAGAAGCAGCTGCCCTAGTAGTTGATGGAGCTGGAACCTTCATTCAGTTTGATGTAATGGGGCAGACTGAAACTGTATGGGAAACTGAAACTATTTTTGATTGTAAGTTCCCAAGTGAGATTAATACCTTATATAAACATCTTGGATCTCGTGGACCTTGTACCACAAACTATGTTGCTGAAATGGAAGCAGCAATGGCTTATCCTGGTGAGACTGGATCTTTCACATACACTCTTGATGAAACTGCAGGTATTGTAAAAGCATATGAAGCTGCGACACAGTATTGTGGTTGGCATGCTATTGAGGCTGGTAAAACTATGGGATTATTCCCATATGGAGAACCTAATGATGAGGTTCCTACTTTATTTAAGAAGAGTGGAACAGTAGATAGGAATGTTATTATTCCTACTTATCCTAATGCTGGGCATGTCAATGTTCAAGAATATCCTTTCTTAAATAATCATGATTCTGACGATCTAACTAAACTTAAGAATCGTAGAGACCTTGCATATGCAGTACAAACTGAAACTCAAGAAGCAGTTCTTAAATTAATCTATAAGGCTGTAGAGGTAAGTGGTAAAAAGAATGTTGTTCTTTCTGGTGGATATGGATTGAATTGTGTAGCAAATTATTGGTATCTTGATAAGTTGAAAGATGATGGTATCAATCTCTTTGTTGAACCTGTCAGTAATGATGGTGGAACTGCTATTGGGGCTGCATTGTTAGTGTATTATCAATCTTTAAAGGATGAAGAACCAGCAGTTCCTCCTAGAATTACTGATTTATATTATGGTCCAGACTATAACTATACTATTGAACAGATCATTGACATTGCTGATAAGTATAGTGGTACGGTAACTGACGCTGAGAATAAAGATGTTATTGATTTGATCTCTAATGAGAATATTGTTTCTCTTTTCCAAGGAAAATCAGAAGCAGGTCCTCGTGCATTGGGTAATAGATCTATCATGTATGATCCTCGTGATCCTGATGGAAAAGATTTTGTTAATTTAGTGAAGAATCGTGAGTACTTCCGTCCCTTTGCTGGATCTATTCTTGCTGAACATGCAGACGAATGGTTTGATTTGCGTGGGATGGAAGATACTCCTTTCATGATGTATGCCGTTAAGTGTCAACCTGGTATCGAAGAAAAAATTCCAGCTATTATTCATGTTGATGGAACATGTCGTATTCAAACTGTTACTGAAGAACAGAATAAGAACTACTATGACCTCATCAAAGCCTTCTATGATGCTACGGGTTGTCCGATTTTGTTTAATACCTCTTTTAATCTTGGTGGAGAACCTTTGGTGGAGACCCTGGACGACGCTTGTCGTACTCTTGCTAACTCTGACATCGAGTATCTTTATCTTCCTGAACATGGTAAGATGATCAAGGTATCTAATGACTAAAAAAGTTTTTGTAAATGGAACCTTCGATATCCTTCACTCTGGACATTTGCAACTCTTAGAGTATGCAAAATCTATGGGTGATGTGGTAGTTGTTGGTATTGATAGTGATGAGCGGGTAAGGGAAAAGAAAGGTCCTTCTCGCCCAATAAATAACGCCGAAGATAGAGCATACATGCTACAAAGTCTTAAGACTGTAGATCATGTAGTTCTATTTGGTTCTGATGAGGAACTAGAAAAGTGCATAGCTGTTACTGCACCTGATATAATGGTAGTGGGGTCTGACTGGGAAGGAAAGTCAGTCATTGGATCTATGTACGCTACTGAATTACATTTTTTCCCTAGGTTAGAAGATTATGCAACTAGCAAGACCATACAAAGTATTATTGATCGGGGATAGTTGTACTGATGAATGGGTCTATGGTCCATGCAATAGACTAAGCCCAGAGGCACCAGTTCCTATATTGATCCAAAGCGAAAAAGAACAGGCACCTGGCATGGCTGCTAATGTTCATGCCAATCTAGAGTCTCTTGGTATTAATGTAACCTTTCTTACTAATAAGGAACCTCTCACTAAGACGAGATACATTGATAGTAGATCTAACCAACAGATTGTCCGAGTAGATAATGAACCCGATGTAAGACCCTTACATCCATCTGAATTGCAGATGGCTTTATTGCATGAAACATATGATGCTATTGTTATTTCGGACTATGACAAAGGATATATTCCCGACGCAAAAACAATCAGTGACATTGCTGGTAGGTATCCTAATACTAAGATATTTGTGGATACGAAAAAAACTGTCTTACCTACTGAGTATAATAATGTCATCTACAAAATTAACAAGAAAGAGTTTGAAGGTTTAGATCCAGATCATATTCCTAACTCTGCTAATATGATTGTTACTATGGGATCTGATGGTGCTGCATGGAATAAAAAAAAGTTTCCATGTGTAGATCTTGTTCGGACATTTGATGTAACTGGAGCTGGAGATACTTTCCTCGCAGCTTTAGTCTTCTATTATATTCAACTTCCGTCAATGGATGAAGCAATTTGTTTTGCTAATAAGGCGGCTGCTATTGCAGTACAGAATCCTGGTACTTACACTCTAACAATGGATAATGTCGATAGAATCCTCAACATCTGATCTAGTTTTATTTCCTGGTCCTTTTCTTTATAAAAAGAAATTGCAGAGTCATGATGAGATCAAAGAAAAATTACTTCCTTGGATAACGCAACGACCAGTTGAATCATGTTACGATAATTTCAATGATAAGTCTGGTAAGTTTGGAGACTACCTTGAACTTCATGATTTATTTTCTGAAATTGTATTTGATCCAGTCGCATCTTGCATAGAGTCTCTACCTTTTAACATTCCTGATGTAGATGACATAAACTTACAACATATCTGGTATAATAACTATAAGGTAGGTGAATCGCATGGTCCTCATGTTCATGCTGACGCTACTTTCTCTGGAGTATATCTTCTTCATGTAGGAGAAGAGAACAACACAATATTTTTTGGTGCAGGAACATCTAACACGGCATATCAAAACTTTTCTTATGATACTAAACATATCAGTGAAGGTAGCGTACTAGTATTTCCTTCTGATTTGTATCATTGTACTGAACCTGCACAAGATAATAGGATTACTATTTCTTTTAATGTTACTTGCACTTTTTTTGAATGAGATATACTGTTGATATTGATGGTACTATTTGTTTTCCTGGACAAGGAGAACACAGATATACCCATGCAACACCCATGTGGGATCGCATACAAACAATAAATAAACTCTATGATGAAGGTCATATCATTACCTATCTTACTGCTAGAGGTATGGGTAGATATAATAATGATAGAGATCTATCTGAGAAAGAGTTTTATGAGTTTACTAAGAGTCAAATAGAGTCATGGGGATGTAAGTTTCATAATCTATACTTAGGAAAACCTTCAGCTGATTACTACATAGACGACAAAGGAATCAATGACAAAGACTTCTTCAGACATTAAAATCGTACCCAAAGGATGGGGTCATGAAAAGTGGATTGTAAATAATGAAATGTATTGTGGTAAACTCTTATTCATTGAAAAGAATAAGAGATGCTCTTGGCATTACCATGAAATAAAAGATGAGACCTTCTACTTACAGAGTGGACTCATCTCATTATATTATGGGTGGGATGACGATCTTAGTAAAGCAGAACTCACAGTCTTAGAGCCTGGAGATAAGTTCTATGTTCCTACTGGACTAAAGCATCAGATGATTGCGTTGGATGACTCTGAACTGTTTGAGTTTTCAACGCAACACTTTGACTCTGATTCAATTAGAATTCATCGTGGTGATTGACATAATCTGCGACGGTTTTAAACTTATAAGTTAACCAATTCATATCTGCTTGAGTATTATATTGATACTTACCAACGAGGTTTGGTGGGAAGGGAACTTCCTCTACCACAGCCTCGGTTTTTTGTGCGACTAAATCTGCCACCTCTTGAATAGTAATTGCGGCACCAGTTCCTAGATCGTATATGCCACTGCCTGCACTATTAGTGAGAACAACACTTACAATGTCACCCACCCAGATATAATCTCTATGTACCTTATTTGATCCTTCAAAGGGGTGAACTTTGCCTGTAGCAGATTGCCACTTGAACTTACTTACAAGACTTGCCTGCTCTCCTTTGTGAACCTCACCGCTACCGTATACATTAAAGAACTTAAACCCCTGGATATGGGAGAATCTGTGCATATTGTCTTGCACCCAGTAATCAACAGTTGCTTTAGATAGTGCGTAGTAATTTAGAGGATTGATGATGGGACCAGAATCACATTTTCCATAAGTAGATGCTGAGGATGCATACTTTACTGGAATTCCATGCTCAATGGCTTTCTCAAATAATTTTATACTATAATCAATATTATACTTATAAACTAGGTCAACATCCTTATCTGTTGTAAAGGAACGAGCACCCATATGAATAATCATATCTACTTCGTCCCAACGATTAAATTTGTTCAGAAGATCAAAGCAGTTATCAATATCAATTTCAAGTACATCATTCATGGTCTTAGCAAAATGACTACCGATGAAACCTTTTGCTCCAGTAACAATATTCATAGTAAGACTCTTTATAATATATATTCTACCATACCTAAATATAAAAAAGGTGCTCACCGATAGATTTTGAGGCATGACTCTTAAAAGATATACCCTGGCAGTTACCAGTGCAGAACATTGGAATGATATTCATGGTGCTCTCACCATTGACTCAAACCAAGATGGAATTCCAGACAGACAAATAACTTGTACCGACTCGCACTCAATCAGTGCGGTTCGTGGTACTTATGAGTTAACGGATGATGAGGCTCAAGAGATTGGTCGTCATCCTTATGTCAAGTGGATTGAACTTTCACTAAAAGATAATAGAGAAAGCTTTCCAGATCCATCTCTGGTGATGCCCAACAGATTTTCTGGTGATGTAAAAATTTACAGGGACTTAGATAGTAATGGCCCACCAGCCACAAATCCAACCTCTGCAGAATTAAATAGAACGAACTGGGCACTTCCTAGACTTTCTGGTATTACAACCAATGGAGAGTTTTGGGCTGGTGTAGTTGGTGATATTGCACCTAAGCAAGGTAACTTTGAGTTCTTATATGATGGTAGAAATGTAGATATTGTTGTTCAAGACTCTGGTACTCTGCAATCACACCCAGAATTCTTGAACGATGACGGAACAAGTAGGGTGCTTGATCTCGTTCTTGACTTCCCATATTATCTTGATCCTGGATATTTTGCTGTTAACGGGTTTACTTTTACATTAGAAGATGGATCTATTGGTATTGATACCAGCAGAGCAGAAGCATGGTGGGAAGATAACAACGCTAGATCTTCTGAGTTTGTTCTTCTTCCTGAAGTTTCTATTCCTTCTGGATACAATAGGAATGGTGCTATTGGTATTGGCACATCAGGTAGCAACGACTTAGGCGATGGTCACGGTACTGCAACTGCATCTCTTGCTGCTGGTAAAAACTTTGGTCTGGCATTTAAGTCAAACATCTGGGCAATGCCTTGTGTGTCTGATAATGTTGGTATGGACATTGAGACATCTTATGATCTCATTAAGTTCTTCCACTTATATAAACCAGTAAATACGCAAACTGGTGTAAGAAATCCTACGGTTGTTAATGGTTCTTGGGGTTATCAGGCTGCTGTCAACGCAACAGGAGTTGCAAGATATAAATTTACTGGTATTTCTAGCACCATTGATGTATCAACTCTCTCTGCTGGAGATCCATCTGGCGTTGAGGATATGATTATTGGTTTCAATAATCAAGTGCTTGGTGCTTATAAATCCTGGTCTTCTTCATCTAGATCTAACGCCACTAATACTGCTGGCGATGAGATGATGGAAGCCGGTGTCATTATGGTCGCTGCTGCTGGTAATAACAACCAGTATATTGGTCTTGGATTTACGGATCCTCATAGACTTAATGGAGTTGAGGATTTAAGATTCGGTGTTAATGATCCAAGGACTGAGTTTGGTGGACAGAGAACACCAACATCTCATAGAGATTGGATGAACCCTCAGGGTATTGGATTTAATGAGTTTACTGGATACCATCCTGTTATTAATGTGGGTGCTCTTGATGACTTTGTAGAATCTAATTTTAAAGAAAGAAAAGCACAATATTCTAACAGTGGTCCTGGTGTTGACATTTATGCACCTGCCGAGGATACTCTAGCTGCTGGTCTTCCTAGCGGAACTTATGCAGACTTCCAGAGATATGATAACCCTACTCATTTCGATGCCAACTTCAACGGTACATCTGCTGCTGCTCCTGTAGTTACTGGACTGATTGCTTTATACCTACAGAGAAACCCCGGTGCTACATCTGAAGATTTGAGGAAGTGGTTATTAAACGATTGTGGACAAGGTGTTGGTAAGGGTACTGCAGGTTATGGTGGTACTAGTAATCTCATTTCTTATGGTAGTACTAGTACCGGTACTGACTTACTATTCGATCAGTTCTCTACTGTTGACTATGGTGTCTCTGATTACCGATGGTGGACTGGACAGTTTAATCAAAGAACTGCCACTGGAGATGGTCTAGTCCAAATTGCTTACTTGGATGTCAGCGCAGGTATCTTAACAGAATTTGGTGGTATTACAGAACCCTCTGTTGAATCTCCAGTTAATAATGATATTGGTATTAGTACTGAAGGACTACAATTAAGATCTAGTCAATATGTTGCTATTGGAGACACTACCGTATCTGGTACTCTAAAAGCAATTGAGATGCAACTCTCAGTCGCATCTGACTTTAGTTCTATTGTTTGGGAATCTACTGGAGATAATGATACTAATGTAATTCAAACAGTTGATGTTCAGTTAGCAGGTTTCACTACACACTATGCCCGTGTCAGACATTTATCTAACGATGATGGCACCGCATTCACTTCTTATACATCTGATTATTCTGTAGGTATTGTTTCATTCTCTACCTTAGGTAATGCTCCTGGTGTTCAAGCACCTACTATTACATCACCTATTAGTGGAACTACTCTAAATCAGAGATTTGGTATTGCTCTTGTATCCAGTGCATTTGTTTCTATTGATAGTGAAGCAGTATCTGGTACTTTAAAAGCAGTTGAATTTGAAGTTGCTGAAGATAGTGGATTTACTACCATAGTATTTACTAGTGTTGGTGATAATAATACTTCTCTATCTCAAATAATTCCTGATGGACTTAACTCTAGTCATACTTTCTATGTAAGATGTCGTCATCTATCTAATGCTGATGGCACATCTGGTGTTGCACATGCATCTCCTTTCTCAGCAGTCGTCACATTCACCACTCCTGGTGCCGCTCTTGCCGAGGTAGGTAGACTTGCTTCTATTAAAACAACACTGACGAATGGTGTTGTTGAGCCCGTTCAGTTGTATGAGTCAGATAACCTCCTTGAGGTTAGTATCAGTGTTGCAAACCAGAATGACTTCCGCTCTACATTCTCTATTGGTATCTCTAGTACACCAGGATTTAAGCAGAGTGACTTTATCACTTATGGTATTCCTCTAGAAAGAGGTGGTACGAGACTGATTGAGAAAGTTGGTATTAAACCTGGAGATAAAATTTTCGTATCTTCTTTCGACCCTAACATCTCTTTCCTTGCCTTTGCTACTAGAAAGTTTGATAAGTTAGGTCCTGACTCTGCTCTGGTTCATGGCAGAAGAAGATCTGGTACTCTTGGATTTAAACCTCCTTTCCAGATCAATACTAACCTTGAGTTTTTTACAGCACAAGAAGATAGTCTAGTCACAGTTCACGCTACAAACCAGAACTCTGATTCTACTGTTGGTATGTCAGTCGGTCTGTCATCTGGCGGTATCGCTGAGTTCCAAGAGTCTGACTACTTAGTATTTGGTCTAAGACTGGCTCCTCTACAAGATGTTCAGATTGATAACCTTGCTCTTGCTAAAGGTCAGAGTCTAATTGTTCGTGGTTCTAGACCCAACCTAACATTTGTTGCTCACTCTGTACCTCAGGATCCTGGTCCTTCTGGTATTGGTACAAATATTAATGTTAATACTACTGGTAATATCACTGCAAATTCGTTCTTTGGTGACGGTTCCGGCATCACTGGTGTAACTGGTGTTGGTGCAGGTGTTATTATTAAGGACAATGATAGTCCTGTTGGCACTGCTGCTACTATTAACTTCGCTCAAAACCTGACAGTATCTCCTATCTCTGCTGGTATTGTCACTATTACTGCTGCGGATACTGTAAGTATTGCACAAACTGCTAATAGTCTTGCTGCTGGTGTTTCTGTTCCGAAAGCAACTCAAGCAGACTTTGCAACTGTTGCCGGAATTGCTACTCAAGCAACTACAGCAACCTCGGCAACTACTGCTGACAGTGCATTAACTGCAGTAACAGCTTCTCAATTAGACTCTGCTGCTACAATCACATCTAGTAATGACATCACTGCACCGAGATTCATCGGTGACGGATCTCAGTTAACTAATATTGTTGCTTCTGGTTCTGGTGTCATCGTTCAAGATTCTGGATCCGCAGTTGGTACAGCAGGAACGGTTAACTTTAATGCTGGTCTTGATGTAAGTCCAGTCTCTGCTGGTATCGTTACAGTAACGATTAACGAGGCACCTCGTGCTACACTTGCAGGCATTGCGTCTGAAGCAATCATTGCTGGCATTGCTACCTACGCTACGCTCGCTGGACTCGCCTCTCAGGCAAACAATGCACTCTTTGCTAATAGTTCTAGTTTCTCCACCTTAACGGGTGCTGCAGACACCGCTAAGAACCTTTACACGGAGTTTGAGGGTACATTCAAGCCTCTACCTACTACTATTGGTACAAAGACAGCAGATCACAGATACTTTGGTATTGGATCCGATCGTTCTATCAATGTTCAGGGTTATGAATCACCTTATCTGAGATTTGAAGTAGGTCAAACCTATCGCTTTACCAATGCAGCACAGCAGGCAAACTATCCGATCAGGTTCTACTATGCTCCAGATGGTTCTGCAGTAGGATTTGGTACAACAACTCCGAACCAGTTCTCTGATAATGTAACTGAGACTGGAACTTATACTGAAATTCTCATTGACGAGAACACTCCACAGCAACTTTACTATGGTGCTGGTGTTGGAACACAATTTGGAAACATGGGTAACTCCATCCAAGTGTTCAATAATGATTTCCATAAGGTCAGCAGAGTTGGGGAGTTTAAGAACCTTGTAGGTCTCAAGACTGCTACTTACACCCAGTTCTATGAGGGTCGTGCTACCTCCTGGTACATGAACAGCAATCTGGGCGTTGGTAATAGTGATTATGTCCCTGGAGATCGTTCACACAATGTAAGTTCTATTTTACAAACTGCAACAGGAACATACACTGTGAACTTTGCTGATGCAATGAATGATACTGACTATGCTGTCATTGGTATCGCAAGTGGTACAAATGCTTTCCCAGGTGGTATCGTTAATTTACGAATTTCTGACAGAACAGTTAACGGATATACCGTTAGGGTGTATAATGGAATCCCTGCCCTTGAAGACTTGGGCGAACTCAGTATCATGACGCTTGGTGGACAGGATGGAGAACGGACCTACATCTAAGACTATTCATTACGACAAGGTGGTCAGTCAGCTGCCCACCTTCGTCATTGAAGATGGTCCTGAAGAATTTAATAAATTCAAAGATATAATTTTAGAAAAAAGAGAGAAAGATCCAGAGTATCTGGATACTAACGAGACAGCAGGCCATTCTGTTAAAGCCTGGTTGACCAAATGGGACACATGCGAAACTGACGAAAGATTTCTCCCTGTTGGCGATTATGCTTTGCATGTGCTAAAATACATCATGAAGCATGTCTTTGACACTCATGCAGATTATAAAGTGGTGTCCTTATGGGCAGTTGTCATGGAAAAGGGTGACCAAGCTCTTCCCCATGATCACCTTTCTGCAGCATGGTCATGCGTCTACTACATAGATGTTGAAGAAGATGTTGCTCCTATCTTTTTAGAAGACAAGGAAGTGCATGTTAAAAATGGTATGATGGTCTTATTCCCTGGACTACTTACACATCTTGTTCCACCAACTAAGGGGAGAAGAATAGCAATCGCCATGAATATCGATAAAGTATGTCTGCCATAACACTGTCAAAAGTTCAGGTTGAAATGCCAATTTTTGAGTCTAAATGGACTGAAAGGTTGGATGAGTTCAAGCAAATTATTCTTGATCATAAAAAAGAAAATCCAGACACATGTAAGGACAGCAATGTCAATGCTAACTGGAGATCTGCTTGGAATCTTCATGAGGTTGATTCTAGATTTTCTCCAATTGTAAATTACTTTGAAGGGGTTGCAAACTCTATTGGCAAACAATATTTTTCTACTAACGGCATATATGAGGTAATTAATCTATGGGCTATGGATTATGGTCCAAATGAAGGGACAAAATTTCATAGTCACTTTCCCTCAGCGTTGTCTTTGGTTTTTTATATTGATGTGGAGGAAAACTCTGCACCTATTTGTTTTGGAAACACATGTAGATCTGTAGAAAATGGACTAGTTTTAGCGTTTGACGCTAGTTTACCCCATTGGGTTCCTGATGATCATGAGGGAAGAAGAATAGTTATTTCTGCAAATATTGATCATGTTTCCCCACAGCTTCGGGGATATAGTAGGGCAATTTAATTTTTTTATAAATCTATTTGTAGGTAGAAATCGATTATGTTTACAATCTACTCAATGCCTGGTTGCGGACACTGCCGTCAGGTAAAACAGCTCATGGAAATCACAGAGCAAAAGCATGTGGTTTACACTCTGAATCAAGATTTTACTATTGAAGAATTTGAAAACGAATTCAAGACCCAGTACTTTCCTCAGGTAGTCCACAATGATACAGTTGTTGGAGGAGCTGCCGACACAGTGAGGTATTTTAAAGAGCAGAATCTTGTCTGAACCAGAACTAAATAATGATATCAACCCAAATCGTGGGATTGAATTTATTCTCAGCGGAGGAAAAGAGAAAGAAAAACCGAAAACTTTCCAAGTAATTTTTGGAAATATGATCCGGTTTTTTAAGAGAGAATTCCATTTTTATCTAGAAATTAATCTGGATATCAAAAAAGATATTCCAAAAGGAGAATAGGAAAATGCTAGCAGTCAGTTTAGTCGTAGGATCATTCTTAGTCCTAGGTGCTTTAATCGTTGGTTGTATGTTAGGATGGGTACTTAGAGAGTATATGATGTATAATCATGATCGTCCAGAGCAACAGCAAGTCCTTCATCCAGAAATGTACGATGAATATGGCAATGTCCTCCCCGATTCACTAATCGCTTTTCGCTTCAACGAGAACGAAGAAGACGAAGACTAATTATTAATTTAAAATTATGGCCACAAAATTACCTCCACATCCGCTCCAATCTGAAATTTTGCAAGCGGTATCTAGTGCTAAAACAAAATCAGCAAAAATTAATTTGCTTAAGGAGCATAGATCTCCAGCACTAGTATCCCTTTTTGTGTGGAATTTCGATGAGAGTATTGAAAGTGCTATTCCTGACGGTGAAGTCCCATACAAACCAAATGAATCTCCTACTGTAGATAGTCAAAGTAAGTTAGCTAGTTCGTATAGAACCCTCTATAACTATGTAAAGGGTGGTAACGATAGTCTTAAGCGTACTCGTAGAGAGTCTCTATTCATTGAGTTGTTAGAGTCTCTGCACCCTGATGAGGCAGAAATTGTCTGTCTGGTTAAGGATAAGAATCTGAGTAAAAAATACCGCATTACTCATAATGTAGTAAAAGAGGCTTATCCAGATGTTGAGTGGGGTGGACGGCGTTGAGTAAATTGAGCAATGACAGAGTAAGTATCCTACATGAGGATTGTGATCCTGAATTGGCAAATGATAAAAGTTTGCCAAATTCTGCTTTTTTAGTGGAATACTATGATTCAGAGGGAAATAAAAAATATGATATTTCCTCAGCTTATAAGCAAGTAGATCTTTTTGATTTTTATTACGATAAGTATAAAAAAGGATTTAAGGGGTGGATTCAAACTGAGGGTAGAATCAATCCAAAAATGTATGGGTACAAAAGTAAGGTTAAAGAATCCAAAAAGTAATTCAACTTTTAATTTCAAGAATCCGGGGAAAAAATCTCCGGGTTTTTTTTGCTCTATAGGGTTGACTAAATACAGTATGAGGTCTATAATAGACCTGTCGTTCATCCCACTCTGTGGGACGCAAGTAAGTCGCGGAACGGAGCCGTTCATCCCATGCTAGAACTGTTATTCTATACAACACTCAGTTGCACTCAAACTGATGCTATTATGTTGAAGATTGAGAACAATACTAACCTTAGTAATTCACTTAAGGTTGAGTTAGTTGAGACCCTTAAGGACTCAGCACCAGAATGTCAGTGGTATTGGGACGCAAACGACTGAAGGAACGGGGATTAAACCACCCTAACTTCAGGAGTAACAACATGAACACACTTAATCTCATTCGCAAGCAGATTCAAAAAGCATCTGCTTTGCATGACGCACAGATTACCCACACTTCATATCGTGGTGTTGAGTATTCTACCCGTTGTGTAGAAAGTAAAGAGTCTCACGGGACTTTCTGCTATCGCGGTAGAACTTATAGCAAGTGATCACGCTTACATAGATAAAGGGGTTCCTTGACGGGGACCCCTTTTTTGTGTATAATAGACAAAACCTTATTATTCTGATGGATAGACAAGTTTTAAAGGGTCTAGTCTTAACCATGAAAGCCCTCGTTCAGGAATTGGAATCTGAAGTATTTTCCAATAAAGAAGCATATCAACAAGATACGCGAGAAAATCTTGATGATCCAGTAGAGTACTTTGCTGATGGAGACGATGACGGATATCCCGACTGATTGGCGGTATACGCCAGATAAGATGCAAGTGAGGGCTAGTGCTCTCAACACTCTACTTGAAAGATTTGGAAGGGAGTTAGATCCCAGTGGTCAACCTAAATATAGTAACAGGTCCATTTATGAGTGTGCCCATGATTGGGTGTCACAAGGTAATATGATCACCCACGGAATTATCAAGTATTACGAGGTCTATTATGCGGATGAAGGATACAATTCGGTTAACCAAGGAAGCTCTTAAGAATCCTTGGTTATATACTGAAGAGGAACTTTTGTATATGAAGAAAGCAAAGAAAGTTGCTAAAAAAGGTTTAAAATTAAAACAACTGAAAGGAAATCATGGAAAAAGTGAGACTAGTTCAATCGACTCCGAATCCAGAGGAGACGATGGCGTACATAGCAAGGGTTTCAAATCCTAATAATCAGGATAATCCTAGCTTTGAAGGTCTCTTGAAGTATTGCATTAATCATGGACATTGGTCTGTGTTTGAGCAAGCATACATGACTTTAGAAATTGAAACTTCTAGGGCAATCGCAGCTCAAGTGCTTCGTCATAGGAGTTTCACATTCCAAGAGTTTTCTCAACGGTATGCTGACAGTTCTATGTTATCTAGTAGTATTCCTATTCCCGAATTGCGTGGTCAAGATTATAAGAATCGTCAAAATAGTCTTGATAATGTTGATGCATTCAAAAAGCAAACTTTTGAGATTGCTATACAGAAATACTTTACTGAAGGTATGGATCTATATCAGACCATGCTAGACGCTGGAATCGCCAAGGAGTGCGCTAGAATGGTGCTTCCCTTAGCAACTCCCACAAAAATCTACATGACAGGCTCATGTCGCTCATGGGTCCATTATATCGATCTTAGAAGTGCTCATGGCACTCAGAAAGAGCACATGGATATCGCAGTTCAGGCTAAGAGCATTTTCTGCGAACAGTACCCTACCGTAGGTAAGGCACTTAATTGGTCATGAGCTCAATTAAAGCGACTAGGTTTGTATGCGAACCTCCTTTCACACCATTTGCTCCTGTTTGGGACTATACGATTGCTCAAACAACATCAGATATTGATTTAGAATCTCTTGCTGAGTATATCTTAGTAAAAGAAAAGGAGATTATATCTGAGTATAAAGAGGATCTTAGTGATGGAATGACTAGTCTAGGGGATGATAGTCTTACAGCTAGATTTAAATACTTCAATGTATTAAAATGGGATCATCCTGAGTGTAAAAAGTTGTTGGATGAAATTGCAGAATTTCATGAGATCTATCATACTAATGTTGCTCCTGAATATACACCGCCGAAAATGAAAGTTAGGTGTTGGGCAAATGTTCTCAGGAAGGGAGAAAAGATTGCTAATCATAATCACTCTATACATCCTCATACATATCTCAGTGGTCACTTTTGTGTGAAAGCTGAAGATACCGCTACAATTTATTATCCACCTTATATTAATAGTGCCGATGAAGAAATTGTGATGCAAAATATCCCAGGTGAGATAACTTTATTCCCAACATGGTTAGTTCATGGTACAAGTAAACATGAACATGATGAACCGAGGATTACAATTGCCTTTGATATCGTTTATAATACGGAGGATATAATTCGGCATGTTGATGCAGACAATCTTATCGATCTCTAAATAAAACTACAACATTATTCTTATGGCAACTTATCCCGTAGTAAACAAAGAAACTGGTGAACAAAAAGAAGTAGTTATGAGTGTTCATGACTGGGTTTCTTGGACAGAATCTAACCCAGATTGGATTCGTGATTATTCTGACCCATCAACCATGCCTGGTGTAGGTGAAGTTGGTGAATGGAAAGATAAACTTCTTAAATCTAAACCCGGTTGGAATGAAGTATTAGCTAACGCACAAAAAACTGGTAAAAACTGCCAAAAACTTACTTTAGACTAAATTATGCCTAGGAAGAGAAAGTCCGATCCAAGTGCTGGCGCTGGAATGACCAGCAAGCAGATGAGAAGGAAGAAACCTATTAATACGGACTTCCTGGTTGATATTCATCCGTTAACAGATAATCAAGAAACCCTATTCAAGGACTATTCTCAGGGAAAAAATATCTTTGCTTATGGAGCAGCTGGTACGGGCAAAACCTTTATCGTGCTGTATAATGCTATTAAAGATGTTCTTGACGAATATTCTCCTTATCAAAAAATCTATATTGTCCGTTCTTTAGTATCTACTAGGGAGATTGGTTTTCTTCCTGGAGATCATGAGGATAAGTCAGCTCTTTACCAAATTCCCTATAAGAATATGGTAAAATATATGTTTGAGATGCCTACTGACTCTGACTTTGAGATGCTGTATGGTAATCTGAAGCAGCAAGAGACTATTTCTTTCTGGTCTACATCATTCATTCGTGGAACTACTCTCGATGACGCAATTGTCATTGTAGATGAATGTCAAAACTTGAATTTTCATGAACTTGATAGTATAATTACTAGAGTTGGTGAGAATTCTAAAATTCATTTCTGTGGTGATGCTACCCAGACTGATTTGACTAAGACTTACGAAAAAAATGGCATCCTAGACTTTATGAAGATTCTAGAGCAAATGCCATCATTCGCATCAATTGAATTTGGTGTTGATGATATTGTTCGTTCTGGTCTCTGTAAAGAATATCTTTCTACTAAATTGGCACTCGGTATGTAATGTTTAATCATCTTGAAATTGAACTTCCTCGGTTAGAGAGGAACACCATTGATGGTGTACGATATTATGAAACACCTGACACAAAGATGGTATCCATTACCTCTATTATCAGTTTTTATAATAGAGAAATTTTCATCAAATGGAGGAAAAGAGTTGGAGAAGAAGCAGCAAATCTAAAGACTAGACTCTCTACGAGTCGTGGTACAGATATGCACACTCTCACAGAGCATTATCTAAAGAATGATACTCTCCCTAAGGTAAAACCTCTTCCTGAATTTTTGTTTAAAATTGCCAAACCTGATCTAAATCGGATTAGTAATATTCATACTCTAGAAGGATCTTTGTACAGTGAGCAATTAGGAGTTGCTGGAACTGTAGATTGTATCGCTGAGTATGATGGAGAATTAGCAGTTATTGATTTCAAAACATCGGCAAAACCTAAACCATACAAGTGGATTGAAGGTTATCTTGTCCAATGTGCTGCTTATGCTTGTATGTACTATGAACTGACTGGCACACCTGTCAAAAAGTTTGTCATTATCATGGCCTGTGAAGATGGGTCTTGCAAAGTATACCAAGAGTATGATAAACTTAAGTACATGAAGTTACTTACCAAATACATCAGAAACTTCGCGGAGTATCACTTAAATGGAAAATGAATTAACAAAGGCACTGGGCAAAAAGTTCATGAATGCCACAAAATTCTCTCTAGAGATTGAGACTCTTGTATTGAAAGAAAAAATGAATTACATTGAAGCTATTGTGCTTTTTTGTGAAGAAAATAGTATAGAAGTAGATTCTATCAGTAAATTAATCTCAAAACCATTAAAAGAGAAACTGAAGCGTGATGCTCAGGATCTCAACTTTATGAAAAAGACCACCAGAGCAAGATTACCGCTCTAAATAATCCAAGAACGAGAGTAAAAATGTCAGATTTCTTTGATTCTGAATTTGTTCAAGAAGCAATTCATGAAATTAACGAACTTCAGGAAGAAATCTATACTGAAGTGTTTTCGTTTGAAAAATTAGATCGTGAAGAAAAAATTGAGCACATTGATAAGCTAGATCTTTTGCTTGAAAAGCAGAGGAATCTTTATACAAGAATGGCACTTTCCGATGATCCTCGCGCACAAGAAATGCGCGAAAGCGTTCGTAAATCAGCAATTTTGATGGGTTTCCCTCAAGATGTTGACTGTGGGGTTCTTTTTGCTAATATGCAGAAGACCCTCACAAAAGTCAGAGCACAAATCTCTTGACAATGGGAGCACTGTCGCCCTATAATAGACCAGTATACAAGCCAAATCCAATTACAGGCCAAATCTAATGTCATTTGCATCACTTAAAAAGCAGTCATCCCTTGGTGCCTTAACAGCGAAATTAGTTAAGGAAGTAGAGAAAACCAATAAGGGTGGTAACTCAGCTGACGAGCGTCTCTGGAAACCAGAAGTCGATAAAGCTGGTAACGGATATGCTGTTGTCCGTTTCCTCCCCGCTCCTGATGGAGAAGATCTCCCATGGGCAAAAATGTATTCACATGCATTTAAAGGTCCTGGTGGTTGGTATATTGAAAACTCTTTGACTACTAATGGTAGTAAAGATCCTGTTTCTGAACTTAATACCAGTCTTTGGAATAGTGGTGTAGAATCTGATAAAGCAATTGCCCGTGATCAAAAGCGTAAATTGTCATACTACTCAAACATCTATGTGGTAAAGGATCCTGCTAATCCTGATAACGAGGGTCGTGTATTCTTGTATAAGTTTGGTAAGAAAATCTTTGATAAGGTTATGTCTTCCATGCAACCAGAGTTTGAAGATGAAGAGCCAATCAATCCTTTTGATTTCTGGCAGGGTGCTGACTTTAAGATCAAGATCAAGAAAGTTGCAGGATACTGGAACTATGATTCTTCTGAGTTTGCTCGTCAAGCACCACTTCTGGATGACGATGATGCTATGGAAGCAATCTGGAAGAAGGAATATTCTCTTGCAGAATTAGTTGACCCTTCTCAGTTTAAATCTTATGATGAACTGAAGACTCGTCTGAACTATGTTCTAGGAGCTTCTACTCCTAAGGCTCCTGATCCTGAAGTTATTGATGAAGAGACTAACTTCAACTCTCCTGACATTATGGCATCTTCTACAAAGCAAATGTCTCCTCAAGAGAGTGAAGATGATGCTCTGTCTTACTTCCAGCGTCTTGCAGAAGAATAATATAAATATATGGGAGGGCAACCTCCCTTTCGTAGTTTTTACATTTCAACAATGGCTTTCTCTGGCACTAGATATGTTGTCACATACGATGATGGTGACAATACTAATACTCAAAGACTTGAAGTAGTTGCTGAAACTGCAGATATGGCAGAAGCAAGAGTAAAGCATCTCTTCCCTTCTGCTCAAAATGTTGTAGTCGCTGCTGCTTGATAAATGTCACGCACCCAAGTAATTGTTTACAATGGTGATGACGGATTCTGTAATGTCGTCATTCCATCAGATCAATGCGTTCTTTCCGATGTAGATATCATCTCTAAAGATGTTCCTACAGCAGAGTATGCATTAATTTCTCATACAGAGTTGCCCACTACATTATTCAGGAACGCATGGAAATACAACCACTCAAGTTCAACTGTGGATGTGGAGATTGCAAGTGCAAAGGTAATAACGACACAGATTCTGGAAAGTCGTTATCTAGCAAACGAGAAGGAAAACGAGGAGATAACGAGAGTAGCCAACATGAGAGGCGAGTCTCCTAGTCTTATCGATAATCCTTCAGTTCCTTATTCTACAATCACATCTGAAACAAGTGTTAGTGGATTATTAGGTCTTCTCTAGAAATTGTCAAAAGCGACTTTAAGTCCAGTTTGACGATCATACTGAGAAGATTCTTGATACTGTAAGAAATCTCTAGCCTCATTAACGAACGATGTCAAGTACGCTTTTTTAAGTACTTTGATCGTTCGTTTTTCATTGTTTTTTCTTACTTCAACTAACCAGTTAGATACTGCTACAGTTGGGTTAATTTCTTGCCCAGGAGAGTCTGGATTTGGGATTCTAAAAGTAGAATCAACGACTTTACCACCAGGTAATAAGAGCCTATCTTTACTATCTCTAATCTCTTTTGTTTCGTAGTGACGAACTGAGTTTAGATTCTCTTGATACTTATCAAGCATAACCTCATATAACAATCTACTAGACAGAGGCCATTCATCTTTAACATTAATGATGTTTGCAGTAATTAATATTACCCAATCAAAATTTGGATCACCGTACAACTCTTCAGCAATACTATCAGGTCTTTGATCATCTCTTATATTATATTTTTGAAAATTAGTTGCTAATGGAGATACCGCATCTCTTAGTTTTAATCTAAGAAAAAGATTTTTTGCTTCTACATATTGCTTCTTTTTTCCACCAACCTGGATTGGATTGATATACTGGAAGTTGGGTAGAAGACTGAAGTATGAGTTACTAGCCATTAGAATCCTGCTTCGAGAGCGTCGGTGTAATCTTCAGAATATATTGGTTCGAGTTCAGTGAATGATAAATTCAACCTATAATGAACGGGAGTTCCATCATGATAAGTCGCATATATTCCTGATCCAGTATAATCTACTCCAACACTTGTTAGAGCACATATCTTAAATTTATTTAGAAATCTTTGGCCATCAGTTCCTCGTTTATAAGTAAGTCTAAAAACATCTGGCGCTTCCAAGAATCCATTCTGTCCTACGGTTCTCTTCGGGGCCGCTGCTCTTTTAAGAGACTTTATGATTTGCAGAACAGCAGCAGATTCGTCATGATTTCTAGGAGTAAAGTCCCAATTAAATCCAAATGGTCTGATACTTACACTATTAAATAAGAGTTCGACATTTTGATTAACAATCTGACCTTCAGCTCTTCCGAAGACATCGTTTGTGCTAATAGAACTTCCTGCTACTGCATTAACTAAACTTGCTTGGATTCTAGCTCTTAAAAACTCTCTAGCACCAGAATTAACAAGTCCCCGCCCTTGGCGTGTCATAAACTTTCCTATCTCTTCAGTAGCAGCAGCTTTATTGTCTTTTACATCACTACCAGTAACACCATCTAAAGCTATACCTGCTACTTTAAGTCCGGCACCAGCAAGTGCAGACATATTAGATTCACCCCATCCAGTTCTATTGACAGATGCAATAGAATTAGGCATAGGCAAAATTATACTTTGTGTTGCTTTAGTACCTTTTGTACTCAAATTGCCACTGCCCTGCTTCTCTAAATCTGGAAGACCACCAGCAACATATTTCAATATTTCAACATACATATAATCTGTTGTAGCATCGATAATATCGAGAGGATATCTTAGTAACTTGGGAGTAGCCATCCTTCTTTTATTTCCTATTTATGAGGACATTTTGAATTTTGCATATGATAAAGACCTGGCATCTTCAAGTTCATTAGCCTCAATAACATATAACTGACTTTGACACTCTTGCCAAGTATAGTTTCTTGTTAGATTCCAATGAAAGTTAAATCCAGTGAATCCCCATTTGTCTATGCTAGTACAAGCAATTAGTGGAAACTCATCGTATCTTATATTTGGTGTTTTTGCTTTGTATATAAAAGTATAGAACTTTCCTCCTTCTGGAATAATTTCTAGATTATCTAGAACTTCCATCAATTGTTCAAAAATACTATCAGGGCTTTCAACACCAGTGAAGCTATCTACAATTGGTTGTAACCTACTCATACACCTAGATTGTCTTCCGTTAAAATTTTAAATTGAAATAATCTATCTTTACAATATTCACTAGCAGCTTTCCACTTCGCTTGGTTCTTAGCATACTCAGCAACTTCACGGATATAAGTCTTAGTTCGTTGCTTTTGTACCTTTGGTTCAATACACTGCTTCTTTGGTTTTACTTCTATAATATATCTTTGAATACTTCCGTTGTCCTCACGAACTTTAATATAGAAGTCAGGAAAGTATCTGTGGATTCTACCATCTAATGGGGATCTGTATGGTATAATGATTTCTTCACTACCCCACTCAAGGATGTTTTCATTTCTATCACAGTAAACCATGAACTTTCGTTCCCATAAACTGCGATAAATAATACTGCGATGGTCTCCTCGATATTTTTCAATATTGCTAGGTTGAAATCTACCTTTATATGCCATTATAAAAAATTTAACCTAAGGTATTTAGCGTGCCACGAAGAAATTACCCCAGGAAGAGAGCTACTGAAGATATTAGATCGTTGTTCACAAATGTTGCGACAACTAATCATTTTGAGTTTCAACTCCTGGCTTTTCCTGGTTCTTTAATAGATTTTGTTCAAAAAAGAGAACCATTATTATCAACATATTTTCTAACTAGAGAACTGAATCTTTTGTGTAAGGGTGCAGAACTTCCTGGTGCTACTTTTGCTACTGCACAAATAAAGGGCAACTACATGGGCGTTGTCCAGAAGTATGCTCATACAAGAATTTTTACTGATACTACATTCACATTTATTGTGGATAAAGGATATAAAGTAATGAAATTTTTCCAATTATGGCAAGAATTTATTGCAAGTGGTGGCGAAGTGAGTCAAGATAAAAAGGCATTTTATAATAGGATGCTATACCCAGACACATATAAGTGTAGTCAAATGGGTCTGACTAAATTTGATAAAGATCATTTTCAAAAACTTGAGTATACCTTTATTAATGCATTTCCTGTTAATATCGTTCCTAGTGCAGTAGATTATGCTAATAATCGAGTATTAGAAATTTCTGTTACATTCGCATATGATCGTTATGTTCTTGGCAGTATTAGAAGTTTAGAGAGGACTACCAAGAGTGACCAACCTGCATCTGGAAACAGAGAGTATAGTTCAAGGCCACGAGGGGATGGACAAACAATTGAAAAAACAGGGCCCATCCCACCTGCGACTAACAACCCACCTCCACGCCAAGAACAGTGGACTTTTCCACAATTTGAAAATGGTGGAAATGGCACCAACAGCAATTTTGGGAACACCTATGGACCAGGCAGTGACTTTGTACCTCGTGATTCTGCCACAGGTGTACCCATCTAAATAAATTTACTGATAAAACATTATGTCTTTACCAAAAATTGCAACTCCGACATTTGAGTTGGTTATTCCGTCCACAAAGAAAAAAATCAAGTATCGTCCATTTCTAGTTAAAGAAGAAAAAGTTCTTGTTCTAGCTATGGAGAGTGAAGAAATTGAACAGATTGCAAGAGCAATTAAAGATGTTCTTAGTGCATGTATTATCACCCGTGGAGTAAAGGTAGAGGAACTTGCTACATTTGATATTGAATATCTTTTCCTCAATGTTCGGGGTAAGTCTGTAGGAGAATCTATTGATGTTCTTGTGACATGTCAAGACGATGGTAAAACTAAAGTACCTCTGACAGTCTTTATCGATGAAATTAAAGTTATTGATGATCCAGATCACAAGCGTGATGTTAAACTTGATGATGTATTGACTCTTAGGTTGAAGTATCCATCACTTAGTGAGTTTATCTCTCAAAACTTTGGTGATGGAGTTGATCTTCAAAAATCATTTGATGTTATTGCATCATGTATTGAGATGATTTACTCTGATGAAGAAACTTGGGAATCTAAAGACTCTTCTAAGAAAGAGTGGCTTGAGTTTGTTGATCAGTTAAGTTCTTCTCAATTCAAAGAGATTGAAACTTTCTTTAATACAATGCCAAAACTTTCTCATACGGTTAAGTTTGAAAATCCTGAAACTGGTGTAGAGAATGAGATTGTACTTGAGGGATTAGCCTCTTTTTTCAGCTAGCGATGTTGCATGAGGATATCGTTGCTTATTACAAGATAAACTTTGCCCTCATGCAGCATCATAAATACTCCTTGAGTGATATTGAAAATATGATCCCTTGGGAAAGGGACATTTACCTTAGTTTGTTAGAATCATTTATTGAGGAACAAAATTTAAAGGCACAGCAATCTAATGGTTATTGATCCCACTAAATTACTTCCACCAGGAAAAGAAGGAACTCCAGAAGGTAGGGTAGATAATCCTGGAGTTCCTGAAGGGAATCTGACTGTCAAGCAATATAATTCATTAAATAAAAATATTTTCGCAATCCAAAGAAATTTGGGTGCAATTGCAGATTTAATTGGTGGTAGAAACGCTCAAGATGCTCAGGAAGATAAGAGAGAGATAAAGCAAAAGAGAGAATCTGCAGATAGTCTTAAAAAAGGTACAAAAGAAAATTTTATTGAGTCTTCTATTAAGGCTGGTTTAGTTAAACCAATTCAGGCTTTAAAGAAAAAAGCAATGGGTCCTTTTGGTGGATTTATGAAAGCCCTTGAGACATTGTTTTTAGGGTGGTTAGGAATAAAAGGATTAGATGCTTTAGAAGCATGGTCAGAAGGTGATAATGATGCTTTTGAAAAGATAAAGAATGATATTATCAAAGGATTAGCAATTGCTGGTGGTATTGCACTTGCTTTGAATGGTGGTATTGGTGCAATCACTGGGGTAATTAGTGGTGTTCTTACATCAATGCTGTTAAATATTCCAAAGATTTTGGGATTATTGTCAAACCCATATCTACTGCTAGGTGCCGTGGCGGCAGGACTTGGGATGAAACTTTACGATATTCTTGATAGATCTGGTCCAGATGGTACTGGTCGTGGTAGTTATGAGGAGTACACTCAGGGAGTTATTGATAAAGTTTCGGATAAAGGTAAAGACGCAGCTCTTGAAGAGTACCGAAGAAGGAGAGAAAAGTTACTAGAAAAAAATCCTGGATTGGAGAATAACATAATTGCTAGAACTTTCTCTAATGTAGGATCGGAACTTAATGAAATTGAGCAAAATATAAAGTCAATTGAAGACGGAGAATTTGACAAGTATACTGCAGAATCTCTCTCTGATGCAGAGAAGAAGGTTATGAACAATGTTTCTGCTGCTCTTGGCACATTGTCAGGTTATCAAAAGGAACATGAAATAGGACAGAGAAAACTTGATATGATGCTTCGTGGTGGTAAGTTATATGGAGAATTATCTGCGGAAGATAAGTTAAAGTATGATGCTTTAGAAGATAATGTGGATGATCTTCATTCAAGAATGACGAAAAGTATGAAGTATATCCAAAATCTGCGAAATGGTTTGGATAATGATGCGAGATCTTATCTTGATGCAAGAATATCGCGAGTAGATCATGATATGTTTAGAAATACTGGAGCTCTTAGACAGGGACCCCCAGATCCTGAAAGATTAAAGGGACTGGACGCTATTAAACAGATGTTGGATATGTCTTTAGGTAAATACACACCACCTTCTCCACCTACTAGTAGTGCTCCTCCTGCATCTACTGTTGCTCCTCCTGTGCAACAGATGCCACAATCGAATCAACCAACAAATATAACAAAACCGCAAGTTATACCATTAAATAATACACCTTATACACTTGAGCCAGTTAGTAGGGCTCCATTTAATGTAGAGGGGCAGATAACATCTGTACCTAATGTTGTTGTTATGCCAATCGATGATCGTGGTTCTGAGGGAGAAGAACTAAATCCATCGACACCAACTGCCACAGCATATCCTTCTATAGTTACATCTGATCCTCTTAATGATCATCTTGGTTTTACTAAAATAACATACGGATAATGAAATTAATTCCTACTAATGAGGCATTAAATATTGTTGATGTAGGTCTGCTTTCTATTAGGCAGACCACTCAAGGTCTTAGGAAGTCTTTAGGTAAGGAGATTAGAAAAGATAAACAAAGAGAAACGACTAAGTTAAGTCTTGACAGATTAGAAGTTGATACTGCAAGAACAAAAGATGCAGAGAAAATTGTAGAGGCAAAAAAACCTCAGAATTTTATTAAAGGTGGAATTTCTTCTGCCATCAAAGGATCTAAGAGTATATTTTCTGGGTTACTGAAAGCAGCTGGTTGGATTCTTCTTGATTGGTTATTAGCAAATCTCCCAAAAATTATTGTAATTGTTGAGGATGTAACTCAGTTCGTTACTAATTTGTATGATAATATTGTTACAGTCGTCAGTAGCATTGGAAATGTCTTACAAAGTCTTAAGGATACGGCTGCTGCACTAAGCAGAGATTTAATATCTGGAAAAATATTTACAAGTGAACGGGAAGTTACACGAGAGTTTGAAGAGTTAACTAAAGATTTCTCACAACTTCAACTAGATGTTGACAAAACATTTAATGATACTATTAGAGATTTTGAGGATTTAAAATCACAGAGTGAAAGAGAAATTGCTGATGCTAGACAAAAACTAGGATTAGATCCTATGCCAACAACACCTGCAATACCTACTGGACGAAGTGTTAATCAACAGTCTCAAATTGCAGAAGCTAAGGAAAAACTAGATAGGGGAGAAATTACTCAACAAGAGTACAATCAGCAAGTAGAGACTATTATGCAGCCTCCAACTACTCTTCCTCCTTCACCTCCTGCTGAGACAAGACAGGCACCAACAACTCGCCAACAACCTTCTCCTGGAGTACAACCACAAACATCTGGATTAATATTTCAAGATACTGGGAAAAAACCTCCTGGATATGCTCTAGGAGATGGTATTGGTGCTGGGCGAGGTCATATGGGATTAGATATTCCTGCGGAGTCTGGTTCTGCGCTCACGGTTCCCTCAGATTCTACTATCACTGATAAGGGGTTTGAAAAGAGCTATGGTAACTATGTTGTGTTCGTGGATGCAAATGGACTGGAGCATTTTTATGGACACATGTTGGAACAGTCTCCATATCAGAAGAATGATAAAGTAAAACCAGGCGATATTATTGGTAGAGTAGGATCAACTGGAAGATCTAGTGGACCACACTTGCATTGGGAACTTGGTAAAGCAGAAGGTATTACTGGATATCCTAGAAAGAATGCAATTAATCCCATGGAATATGGATTCCCTGGCACTGCCCCCTTTACTGGAGAAGTTGTTGCTCCTCCTAAGAGGCTTGTCTCATCTTTAGATGGTATGCAAAAAATACCATCAGTAATGCCATCTTATGAAACTGTGCAATCAGAACCAATAATGGTTCCATTCTCAGTTGCATCTCTAAATATTAAGGGTGGATCATCATCTGTAAATAGCGAATCTGAAGATAATCAAAACATGGGCAGTAATGTATACGAGTCAGGTGGTGGAGATTATATTGATATTATGAAAGATCTAAAGTATAGGTATTCATAATGTCTGCTTTAACTGGACCATCAGTTTATACAAAATTTAATATTACCTCAAAAGACGGAAAAAAGACCGTATCTATTATTGGTGGTGTTATTGATTTTCAATATTTTGAAAACTTATATTCGCCAATAACAACGGCAATAATTGAAGTTGCTAATACTGGAAATACTGTCAAAGGACCGGATGGTGATCTTCAAGGAGTCTTTAATGGATTACCAATTCGTGGTGGAGAAAGAATCCACTTCCAAATTAAAACCCCATTCGATAACTTTGCAGGAAAATCTGAACCTTTTGATTATGTAATGTATGTTGATAAAATACTAAGTTATGCTACTGACAAAAGATCAGAGCATTTTATACTACATTTAGTATCAAGAGAAGGTATTACAAATGAGCAAACTAGAATTTCCCGTAAGTATACTGATCCAACCATCGATAAAACTATTGAACAGATTATAGGTCTTTTGGAACCTTTACAACCTGTTGACTTAGAAAAAACTGAGAACGCATTTCCATTTACCGGTAATATGAAACACCCATTAACATGGGCTGTGTTATTATCAAAACATGCAGTTCCAGTTGGAGCTAAAAGTAAATCTGCAGGATTTTTCTTTTGGCAAACAAAACGAGGATTTGTTTTTAAATCAATTGATGGATTAATAAAATTTGCTAAGGAGAGTGAAAAGTCTGCACAAAAATATTATTATAGGGAGACGATGAGTAACCCATATGAAAATCAGGGAGAAAGTGCTACAACTATTTTAACTGTCCAAGTAAATAAAAGTGCTGATCTTCGTAGGTCTCTTAATGAAGGAGAGAAATCATCGTATCGAATTTTCTTTAATCCACTAGATTTTTCTTTCACTCAACCAAACGAGTCATTATTTACACCTGATTTTAAAAATCTACTAGGAGAAGTAGAAAAACCAGCTGCTGTTGCAGATCCAGAAAATATTAATGCAACACAATGGGCTCCTAGAGTTCTTTCTGGAGTGGCTAATGTTGGTACTCTAGATGTTGGTGTCTCCACAGAGTTCAATTACAATCCATATCAGGATCAGGCACAATCAGCAGCTAGATATAGTTCTTTCACTAACATAGATCTCAATATTTTAGTTCCAGTTAATACAAATTTATGTGCTGGAGATCCAGTATATCTAGAATTTCCTAAAGTTAACGATTTCAGGGAAACTCCTGAAATAGACCGTAAAATAAGTGGTCTATATATTATTAGGGAAATTACTCATAAGTTTCTTCCCACAAAATCATACACCTCTATGAGGGTAGTAAGAGACTCACACGGAATTAAAACAAAAAGTTAAATGGAAAGTATCGAAGCTCACATCCAAAAAGATAAAGAGATTTTGGATGATTCATCCACATCTCCACAACAGCGGCGTCATATTGAAGGAGAACTTCAAGAATTAGAATTTTATGCTAAAAATCACGAAAAAGATATTGAAGCAGGTGATCATCATGATCCCACAGCATTAGAACTCTATTGTGAGATGGAACCTGAAGCAGATGAATGTAGAGTATATGAAGACTAATGTCAAAAATTCCTGATTTCCCACTTACTAGTTATTTTGGACTAGGTACACTTAGAGCCTTTATCGGACAAGTTGCTCCTGATGATGCACAGGAAGAACAGCTTGTAAAGGGTGAAGGGTGGGGTAACAGGTGCAAAGTTCGTATCATGGGTTGTCACCCATATAACGAAGATATTGATAATAAAAATCTACCTTATGCTATACTTGCTCTCCCAACAACTTCTGGTGCAGGTGGGGCAAATTATGCACAATCAACCCTAGTTCAACAGGGAGATGTTGTTTTTGGATTCTTTCTGGATGAGGAAGGACAACAACCCTTGATTTTAGGAACTTTTCCTAGAACATCTTTTGTAGAAAGTGGAGAGTATAAATCACCTTTCGCACCATATGGTTCATATGGCTCTAATACACCTGAAAGTGCCAGAGTTCCAAAGGATGAAACTAACGAACAAAACAAAGCAACTCAACCAACACCTAATACTTCAACAAAAACAAAAAAACCAGATAATGCTGGTAATGGGACTAAAGTATTAACTGCTGATACTTGCCAAACTAATCCTATTAGTGAGATGGCAAATGTTGTTGAGAACTTAGCAAGTAAAGTAGAAAATCTCACACTTGCTGGCACTAATCTTGCTAATGAAGTTAGGTTAGCAGCAGATATTATTGAAGTTCAGGCCAACAGATTTGTTGGTACAATGATTGAAAAGTTATTTGATAAACTAGAAACATTAGGTCAAACTGGATTGAAGGCTTTATATGCAGCGGTTTTTTCTAAAGTATTAGCATCAACTGGATCTGCTACCATTGCACACCTTGCTGGTGTTGCTGCACAGACAGCAATGCTTGGTCCATCAAAATTCTTACAAGAAGCAATTGGTTGTGTTGCAAATAAAGCTGTAGAAGCTCTGTCTGGCACTATTGAAGATCTTTTGATGGATATGATTAATAGTGGAAGGGAATATGCTGGATGTCAGGGAGCACAGTTTACTGGTGCATTTGTTGGTGCAATAATTGATCAAATTGCAGATTTGATGGTAGGTCCTCTTGAAGGTGTTGCTAAAATTATTGCTCCTGGATTCCAAATTGCAGATTTCTTATCCAGTGCAGCTAGTAATCTCAATACTGTTGCATCATTCCTTGATTGTAATCAATCAAATAAAGGCAAGTGTCCGCAAGATAAAGAATATGTCGTTGGCGGTACTAGTAAGGAAAAGGGAGAGGATCCTTTTGAATATGTAATGGATGCGCTGAAAATTTCTAAAGGTGCAGCAAATCTTACTAATGATTTTGAACGAAAATGGGGTAAATGGGATATCTTTGGTGACGGTGAATTACTAGGCGAAACTGCTGCTAACAGTGTTATTCCTGGTGGATGTTATGGTGGTCCTCCTAGAAACTGTACTGGACCTTATGTCGAAATCTTTGGCGGTGGTGGTGTTGGTGCAGCTGCGGAAGTTGTTATGGGATATTTTGTAGAAAATGCCGGACTCGGTGGAGTTCTTGCTGGTGTTCAAAGAACTGGTAGTATTATTGGTGCTAAGATGAAGAATACTGGGTCTGGATATCGATTCCCGCCTATTGTCAACTTCAGAGATAAATGTAATCTTGGATATGGTGCAGTAGGACAAGCCATTCTTGGTGGAGAAAATAATGATCAAGTTATTGAAATTGTCATGCTTACAACTGGAGAGTCATATCCAGAAAGACCAACTGAAGATAATCCAAATAATGATGGAATCACTAGGGTTATTGTTACCAATCCTGGATCTGGATATGTACCAGGAAGAGACCGAGTTACAATTCCTGGTGTATCTGATGATGGACTAGTATTCATCAATCTTCCTGAGGGACCAGAGTATACTTTTGAAGATGGTAAAGATACTCCTATTGGAATTGGAACTCCATCACCAATTTATGATATTGTTACTGATGATAATGGTGGTATACTTGAAGTTAAGGTTCTAAATATTTTAAGATTTGATGAAACCTTACCAGAATTCAGAATTTTAAGTGAAACTGGATCTGGAGCAATTCTTAAAGCAGGATTTGGAAAAATTCCAACAGGAACTGGTCAAGTCGGAATTATTTCTGCAATCGATTGTGTTCGTTCAATTCCATCTAGTGAGGGTGTGTAATGGCAAGTAAACCAAAGAATCATAAAAGAAGAGTTATTGATTCTAGAGGAGCTCACTTTAGGATTGATACTGGTAATCCTACCGAAGGGGCGACGGGTCCTGAAGTATGTAAGGTATATTCTGTTAATGATAATGACGATACTTTTCTAATCGCCCATACTCAAGGTGGGTTAGCTAGAATTGCTCAAGAAAAAACTTTAGAAGTTCGTGCCGGTGATAAAAACTCTCCGGGGATTATTGATATTAGAATCAGTGCTGCTAATGGTGATATTACTATTACTGCGGATCATGGATCTGTAAGGGTCAATGCTAAGAATATCATGCTACAGTCAAGTCAAGATATTGATATTCATGGAGGAAGAAATGTAAATATTACTGCTGGTCAAAGAATCTCTATGAAGGCAAATACTGTAGCTACAACAGGTAAGCGAGGTAATGCTGTCGCAAAGACTTTTGGTATGGGTATGTTCGACGGGTCATTTGTTCCTGGAGATATAGTTGAATCTTTCGTAGGACCATTTGCATCTCCAACTCTACTTGGAGTAGCCGGTGGAGCACTAAGTGCTGTTACCGGAGGTGGTCTAGGTGGATTAGCCTCTGGAGCACTCGGTGCCGTTACTGGTGGTGGTGGTCTAGGTGGATTAGCCTCTGGAGCAATAGGTGCCGTTACAGGGGGCGGTGGACTGGGTTCATTAGCTTCTGGAGCAGTTGATGCTGTCACAGGTGGTGGTGGTCTAGGTGGATTTGTTGCCGATAGTGTAATCTCTAAAACAGGTATTGGCGGAGTCGCTAATAGTGCTATTAAATCTACTCTCGGAGGATTTCTTCCATAATGACAAATAATTCAATAACCTCATCGCTGAGAACTGGGTCTCCAGGTAATTATTACGGACTACCAACAGCTTTTGCAGCACCTATTGACTGTCAAACAGGAGCAGTAGTTACCGGTCCAATTTTAGGAAAAAGTGAGATTTTAATCACAGGCAATGTTGCAATTGTTCCTGACCCTTTACCTGATGCAATAAAACCTTCAGGAACATTGACTGTTGCTGGTGCAACTACACTCAATGGAGTAGTTACTATTACTGCTGCCACAAGTATTACTGGGGCGACTCAAATTACTGGAGTACTTAATGTATCTGGTACTGTAACTGCTCCTACATTTGCAGGGAATATTAATGTCCAATCTTGGAAAGGATTTGATATTAAGCATCCTAATAAAGAGAATCATAGACTGAGACACATTTGTGCTGAAGGTCCAGAGGCAGGAGTTTATATCAGAGGTAGACTTAAAGATAGTAATACAATTCAATTACCTGAATACTGGAATGGTCTGGTGGATTATGATAGTATCACTGTTCAATTACAACCTATCGGTGAGAGACATTACCATCTAAATGTAATGGAGATTGATAAAGAGAAGATAGTCGTAAAAGATTCGGATGATAAACCAGTCGATTGTTTCTATCATGTATGGGCGTCTAGAATTGATGGAGATCCATTGATTGTTGAGTATGAAGGAGAAACTCCAGCAGAGTATCCTGGAGATGATAAGCAATTCTCAATCTCTGGGTATGATTATGACAAGAGAGGGGGTTGACACGGGGTGTCTGAGTGCCCTATAATGGGCAGGTAAATAAAAAAACCTCATGAACGACGACGAGTACAGTTTTGCAGACTCTACATTTGAGACTGCAGAGGGTGAGTATCTTGAGTGTGTTGTTGTAGATATGTGTAAGAGGAGGTTTGCTTGTGTCTCAGATACGAACACTATAAAAACCTTAGAGTGTAACACTCCTGATGAGTTCATTCGTGTGCTTGAAATGTGCCAAGCATTTCTTCCAGAAGAAGCAGTTCTTTGGGTAGATCCTATCGTTGCTACTACTAAATAAATCGGTATTAATTAGATTATGAAGATCTTTCTTGACACAGCTGACACAAAGGTAATTCAAAAGCACTACCTTACTGGTCTAATCGATGGTGTAACAACTAATCCATCTTTGATTATGAAGAGTGGTCGCGACCCTGAAAAGGTTTACGAAGAACTCCGTAACATTGGTATCAAAGATATCAGTATGGAGGTTGTTGGTACTCAAGAAGAGATGACTTCTGAGGCACTGCGTCTTTCTCAAAAGTTTGGTGATTGTTGCACTATTAAACTACCATGTACTCCAGAGGGTCTTTTAATTTGTAATTATCTTTCTGGTAAAGGTATCAGGACAAATGTAACATTGATCTTTAGTGCTGCTCAAGCAGTCCTTGCAGCTAAAGCTGGTGCTACATATGTTTCACCTTTTGTTGGTCGTCTTGACGATCAATCTATTGCTGGTTTAGAAGTAGTTCGTTCTATTTCTGAACTATATCGTATGTATAGGATGGAAACTAAAGTTCTTTCTGCTTCCATTCGTAGTGTGCAGAGAGCAGTTCGGTCTTGGTATAATGGTGCAGAAATTGTAACAATGCCACCGACAATCTTTGAAAAGATGTATAATCATATTCTGACTGATAACGGTCTAGAAATTTTTGACAAAGACTGGGAGGCTGTGCAAAGTGCAAGAACCTGAAGAGAAAAAAGAAATTCCACCTACAGATGACGCAACAGGAGTCTTTGAGTTTCCTGAAGATGATGATCTAGAAGAAATGTACACTAATCATGATGAAGGTTCTTGATAATTTTTTATCTGAAGAAGATCACCAAACAATAATTAATATCTTCAAGGATATCAATTGGTTCTATAATAAAAATGTAGTGTATGAGGGTGAAGAAGATCCAAACCTATATGCTATGGTGACATGCATATATCAATACGGTTCTAATTATAATAGGGAAGTTACTAATATATTCACAAAATATATCAACCCATATAATTGGACTAGAATTAAAGCTAATTTTAGTCCAAAGAGAGATATATTTTTAGAAAATGCTCTTCATATTGATAGGGTAACCACTCTTCCAGATCAATGGACAGCTGTCTACTATATCAATTCAAATAATGGATATACTTATTTTGAGGATGGAGAAAAAGTTTCAAGTGTAGCAAATCGTATGGTCATTTTTCCAGTAAATACCATGCATAGTGGTACTACATCTACAGATGACCATAGACTTGTTATTAATTTCAATTGGTTTGGGAGTATGGCGGAATAGGTAGACGCACCAGACTTAAAATCTGTTGAGAGTAATCTCGTGGGAGTTCAAGTCTCCCTACTCCTATATAATGTAGGTTCTCCTACAATCAAATAAAAATGAAGAAAGCTTTACTAGCTTTTGGAATGTTATTGATGACCGCTAGTGTAGCAAACGCTGGCGGATTAGTTCATAAAATGTCTTCTAGTGTCCAACTGACTGTGGACTCTGCTAGAAGTTCAGCAACAAGATTAGGGTCCCAGTATAGTATCTCTGGTTCCAATGTAAATACTACAGACGGAACTACGGCAGGTGCTGTTTCTGCTGGAACAATTTCGAGTGGAATATATTCTCCTGGAAATATTTCTGCAACTCAAGCAACTGCAGGAGAGGCATTCTCTTTCAGTACTTCCTACCTTCAAGGTGATGCAGTCCCAACTGCAGCAGTAACAACAGGAACAACTCCAAACTTCTCTAATGTAACTTCTTACACTGCAGGAACTGCTGGTAGTCTAGCAGGTACTGTTAGCACTACTGGTGCTCTTACGGTGACGGCTGGCGGAGCTGGTAGTACAGCAATTGGTCAATTTGTAAGTGAAATCACTGTAATTGACTGAGGTTTATCATGAGGAAGATATTTCTCTTGACCATACTAATGGGATCTCCAGTAATGGCGGTCCCTGTGGTCCCAAATTTTACTCAGGGTAGTATGTCTAGTCACACTGAGACAACATCGAAGGTGACTGAAACGATTAATTCCATAGATTATGCAACAGGATGGCAGTATTCAGTAAGCGGAACAAATGTGGACAATGGTGGACAATCATTGACTCCATCACAAACAACAAACTCTGTGATAGTAAATCCTCTTGGGGGTACAGAAGGGCAGATAACGAGCAACAACTCAGCATTGAGTATGTCCAATCAAAACTTCAAGATAACAAATCCGGGTGCGGCTTTTCAGTTTACTCAAACTTACAGCGGTCCAGGGGTTTCAAATCAAACTGTGATCCAAAGGTTGACCGAGGTCACAAGCGTAACCGACACAACAAGTATCTTTACCCAGTAAAAACCTTATGTCTATCTGTTCTGACTGTGGTTGTAGCTGCCCCTGCTCATGCAGCGGATGTAGGGGGTGTAAGTGCAACAGCAAACCCAATCGCAAATAGCTCAGGCTCAGTTACGAACCAAGCTATTCAGGTATTACAAGGACCATATATAACCAACCAATATGGTGGGGGTATTGCATGTCAAGGACCGACTGCTAATATCACACCATTCATTACTCATGCTCGTAATGAGAAGGATCCATTCTCCACATATTATATGGAACCTCAGTATGACAATAGAGATTTTGAAGGTCAGATGGTAGAGACTCAAAAAAATGTCAAGAACTGGCCATGGGAATCTTGGTATGATGATAGAACATATACCAACTCAGATGGTGAGACTGTTCGTGCATTTGAAGATGGTGCAGACATGACTATCACCACCATGGAAATGGCTGGAGACGGTGTTCCTGATAATCCAGGTCGTGAACTTTGGAAGAAACCAGTGAGAACTGGCGATACTAGAAACTATAGTACCAGTATTGGTTTATCTGCAACAATTTCTTTCCCACTTGATGGTGGGTTACAGGAACGATGTAAGGCAGCAGCAGATACTCAAAATGCACTTCAAGGTCAAATGCTTGCCAATAAGAGGTTAGACTTTGAGCTAGCCAGACTTAAGAATTGTGGAGAATTAATGAAGGCAGGAATTAGTTTCCACCCACGCAGCCCCTATAGAAAAATATGTGCGGATGTCGTAGTTAACAATGTTAATAGTATTAAGCAACATCGTCACACTATCCCTTCGGTTTCAGTGCCGACCGTAAAATCTTTATCGCCCGGTTCCGATCCCGTTGCTCAGCCTTCCTCTCAGACGCAGACAGTACCGGGGGCGTCTTACCCCGTAAGGTCGCAATCTTCTTCATTACCTTCTTCACAGTCGGTTTCACAACCTTTAACAAAAGATCAGCAAGAGGCTTTGCAAGCAGTGCAGATGTCGTCGCGACTACAGCAATTGAGGCGGTAACAGTTACAGCACCTGGAGATGGTAGGTTAGCAATAATCTGATCTGGTATATTTAAATTCTCAAATACGGGGAGACATTCTTTTCCTACTGTCTCATACCTAGTAATTTTTTTATCATTTTGTAATACTTTTCCTACAGGGTTCTTTAACTGCTGCTCTCTTGTAGGACACTCTGCCTTTGCAGGCGGTGGAGGAGGTGGTGGTGCTTCGGTATCTGTTTTAGTATCTTCTTTCTCAGGAGGTGTAATGGGTGGAGGTGGTGGAGACTCTGTTGTTATCTCCAACTTATTTGGATCATAATCTATTGGGTTAAAACTAGGTGTTCCTGCATCACAAAATATCTGGACACCATCTTTATCTTCTTCCTTGAGTGTTTGATTCTCACCACTATCTCTATGAGACTCAACACATCCTGGCATGTTTATAATAGGTGTGCCAATTTGTGAAGTAACTGGTGGATAGATTGGTATAGCCTGAGGTGGTTCAGATGTCAACCATTTAGGCACATCAGGTATACCTAGTGAGTTAATATTAATTTGCCGAACTGAAAGATCAATGTTAGGTATTTCGGCCATCAGCAATCATTAAATACGGATCCAACTGTAGATCCTGCCTCGGATCCAATCTTACCACCCAAAAGTGAAATCCATCCAGCTGCTAACCATCCAACATATGGAATACCAATCACAGCAGGAACACCAATACCGGCAGCAATGCTAGTTCCTGCCATTGCACCTTGTGATCGTGCTCCAGCGTCCGCGATCAAACACTCTACTTCTTTTGCAGACTTTCCCTCGCTGTCTAATCCAGCACCTCCTAAGTTACGAGTGCCGTCCATTGTGTATTCATCACGGCGATATTCAGTTCTCCTTTCATTACTATTACCACCAAAGAATCCATTCTTATTTTTATCTAAGTCAAGAGATCTTTCAGAATTAAGAACAGCAGGATCGTTCGCTTTATACTCTATACTATATCCGTCTTTACTTGCTTCAATTTTGTAAGAAGAATAATCTCCTCTGGGTAAATTAATAATTGGAACTTCTGGCGTTTTTGTTGTATTGATTAAATGTCCAAGAACACCAATGTGCGCTATAGCAAACAATGTGCCCGTGCCAATTGCTACCCATTTAATCGGTCTAATATCAGACATGAAAATTAGCCGCAGAGATCACTGCTTATTTAGTCTAAATAGTCAGAGCACACAGTTCTCAGTCTGAAGAGAGATGCCACTTAATAAGCTAGAGAATTTCATCAAGAATACTGAAGGTAAAATTCTTTATGTTAACCCTAACGATCTTGATGCCACTGATAGTATCACGAACCAGGGTAACTCCTTAACAAAACCCTTCAAAACTATTCAGCGAGCATTATTAGAATCTGCACGATTCTCGTATCAAACTGGATTCGATAACGATATTACTGACAAGACAACTATTCTCTTGTTTCCCGGTGATCACTTCATCGACAATCGTCCTGGTTTTGCTATTAAAAAAGATCCCAGTGATCCGACTAGGGCGGTTGGCGTATCTCCAATCGGTGCAGAAACATTAGGCACAACTGAATTTTCTTTGTCATTGACAAGTGAATTTGATCTAACCGTAGAAAACAATCAATTATATAGATTCAACTCCGTCAACGGTGGTGTAATTGTACCTCGTGGTACTTCCGTTGTTGGACTTGATCTTAGAAAGACTAAACTTCGTCCTCTGTATGTACCTAATCCTACAGATGATGATGTTCCTGCAAGTAGTATTTTCAGAATTACTGGTAACTGTTACTTCTGGCAATTCTCTTTCTTCGATGGAGTGGGTGATCGATTAGTATTTACTGATCACCAGCAATTTAATGACGACAATAGATCATTTCCAGCATTTTCTCACCACAAACTTACTTGTTTTGAGTATGCTGATGGTAAGAATGATGTCAAAGGTTATGGTATCACTGACCTCAGCATGTATTATTACAAGCTGACATATGCTTTCCAAGAAGCATCTGGTCGTGCTATTTCATACGAATGGCCTGAAAATCAAGGTGACTTTGAAGCAGTTCGTCAAGAAAATGAGATCGTTGGTGCTCTTGGTACTGACCCTCTAGAGATTGCAAGTATCATCTCTGGTGATGGTTTAAGTCCTACATCTCAGATCACTGTTACGACACAACTGGAGCACGGATTAAGTGCCGGTACTCCTATTAAGATTAGTGGTGTAAATGTATCACAATACAATATCTCAACAATTGTTCAATCTATTGTAGATGCTACTACATTTACATATAGCCTTGCAACCTTTCCAAATAATTTACCAGCAACACCTTCTAACATTACAAGTGCTGTTGTTACTATTGAATCTGATACGGTAACTGGCGCATCTCCATATATCTTTAATATCTCATTGCGTTCTGTCTTTGGCATGAATGGGATGCATACGGATGGTAGTAAAGCTACTGGTTTCCGTTCAATGGTTGTGGCTCAATTCACTGGAATTAGTCTACAAAAAGATGACCGTGCATTTGTTAAGTACAACTCACAATCTAGACTCTACGAAGGTATTGCATATCAAAAAGTATCTGGATCTACGCTTTCAGCAGAATCTTCATCTACTGATGCCACCACTGTTTATCACCTAGACTCTGGTGCAGTTTATAGACAAGGATGGGAACAATCTCATATCAAGATCTCAGAAAACGCTGTTGTTCAAGTCGTTTCTGTTTTTGCTATTGGTTACAATGCTCACTTTGTTGGTGAAAGTGGTGCTGACGCATCTATTACTAACTCAAACTCTAACTTTGGTCAATTTGCTCTATTAGCAGATGGATTTAGAGATGCAGCATTCCCAAGAGATGATCAAGGATATATTACACATATCACCACACCTCAGCATGTAGATACATCAGCATCTAAAATTGATACTGTAAGTTTCTACCAGTTAGATGTAAGTAAGACCAAAAATGTTGGTTTATCCAGTCACCTGTATATCTTCGGGTTTGATCGTCAGGATGAACCACCTCTATCACTCTCTCAGGGTTTTAGAATTGGTGCCAATAATACAGAAAAATTATATGTCTCTATTGGTGGTACAGAATATAATGCTGATGTTCGTATGTCAGAGAATGTTCTGTCTGGTGTTGCGACAGCAATCCTTGGTGATCAAACTGGGTCTAAAAATAGCAGTCTAACTGTTCCAAATAGTCAGTTTGCAATGACCAATACTGCTATTGGTTTGGTAACAGGTGAGAAGATTAGAATCTTCAGTGATGATGGTGATCTCCCAGAAGGTCTTCAATTTAATAGAATATATTATGCTATCGTAGATTCTCCAACCGAACTAAAAGTAGCAACTACATTCTCCAATGCTATTAATGGTATCCCCATTGAATTATTTGGTGGTTCATCATTAAGAGTTCAAAGTACAGTATCTGATAAGCAAACTGGTGATATTGGTCATCCAATTCAATGGGATATTAACCAGGAACAATGGTTCTTGCATGTAGAGGATGGTAATACAATCTATCCTCAGATTCAAACAAATATCAATTTAGACGCTGGAGCTGGAACTAACATTGGTTTCATCAGAAGATTTGAAGATAAGAGAAGTATTGAAGATAAGTTGTATAAGGTAAGATATGTTATTCCTAAAGAGGCAGGAAACTCTAGAGACCCTGTAAATGGTTTCATCATCCAAAACTCTAGCCTCACTGGATTTGCTAAGACTAGTGATCCGTCATCAACTACAATTTCTCTTGACGATAACAACTTTAAGAGAAATCATCAGTTTATTGCTGATATCAGTGAAACAGGATCTGTTGTTACTGTTAGAACTGAATTACCTCACATGGTTGAGGTTGGAGATATCATCTTCGTAGAGAATGTTCAAGACTCTAATAATACTGGTGGACTTGCTAACAAAGGATACAATGGATATTTTACTGTTAGTGGATTAATTGATGCATATCAATTTAATTATGGCAATACTGACAATGGTGGTGTAGAAAGAAACACTGGTAATTTTGTCTCTACTGTCAACAGCAGAAATTTATTCCTGCCTAGATTTGCAATTAACAATAATAAGAAAAACTTCTCAGTATATCGTAGTACCGTTGTTGAAAAATATCTCGCTGGACAGGAGGATGGTGTTTACATCTTAGAACTTCTTTCTGCTGACTATTCACCACCTCAGGAGTTTACTCCTAAGAAATATGAGCAGAATGTTACTTTTTACTATCCACAACAGGATAGAGATAATGTTCTAATTAACCCACCAGCTGCAAAATCATTTGCAAGACGCTCACCTTTGGGTAAAGTTGATGTAAATGATCTTAAGAACTCTTTGACCAGAGAAACTGTTGATAAGTTCTTAACTACATTTAATGTTGGTTATGCAGTATCCAGTGTTACTGGTATTTCTGCTGGTGTCTGTACAGTTACCTTTGAAAACCAACATGATTTAGGTGGACTTAAGATTCACGAGAATTTGGTATCTTCTACGGGATATGCTGTAACTACACAACATAATATAAGACTACTAAATGGTAGTGTTTGGAATGGTGCCACAGCTACAGTTACTGTAGGTGTTGGTTCTACTACCATTACTGGATTTGAAGTATTTGCTCCTGGTTCTGGTTTCTCTGGTGGAGAAACATTAACAATTGAGAATTATCCCGGATCTTCTATTGGTGTTCCCACTTCTGGTATTTCATCATGTATTGGTGATGTAGTATCAATTACTGGTATTGGCACAACTAGTGATGGATTATTCCGAATTACTAGTGTACCAGATAAGAATAGTATTGCTATTGCAGTAACATCTGGCGATCCTATTGTTATTGAAGGTCAATATGCTTACAGAGTTACACCTTCTGTCTCTCTAGCATCAACTCATTTTGATAGCACATTAGGATTGACAACTGTCACAACATCTTATCCTCACGGACTCCGTAAAGGATCTAGATTCAAGATTGTAGATGCTAGTAGCAACAATCTTGGAGAATTTACGGTTAATACAGTTGCAGGTATTAACACATTTACTACTACAACAGTAAATGATATCAATTATAGTGCTGGATATAGACTGTATAAAACTGCATTCAATGGTAATAATCAGACAGTTCCACTTAGTGAAGCTATTGGATCGAGATATACCAATCTATATGGTGGCGAGCATGCAACTGCTAAAGATGCACTAGATGCAACATCAACAACACTTAGACTACAACTTCCCAATGCTGGTATTGGTACTGATTTAAGATTCCAACTTGGTGATTATGTTGAGGTTGATGCTGAGATCATGAGAGTATCTGAAAAAGGTTTGATTGGTGGTGGTAATGATGGTCTTCGTGTTATTCGAGGTGCGCTTGGTACACTACCGGCAGAACATTATGTAGGATCATTGATCAGAAAAGTCGATCCTTTAGCTATTGAAATGCGTCGTCCATCGATTCTTCGTGCATCTGGACACACATTTGAATATCTTGGATATGGTCCTGGTAACTATTCAACAGGTCTTCCCCAAGTACAAAACAGAACACTGACTGATGATGAAGAGTATTTGTCACAGGCACAAGAAAGATCAGCAGGTGCAATTGTATATACTGGTCTGAATAATGAAGGTGACTTCTACATTGGTAACAAGAGAATCTCTTCTTCTAGTGGTGAAGAATCATCCTTCGGTATTCCTATTCCTACTGTAACAGGTGAATCTGCATCTAGTAACTCTGTTGTATTTGATGAAGTTATTGTTAGACAAAGAATCATTGTTGAAGGTGGTCCTCAACAGAATATCCTATCTCAGTTTGATGGTCCTGTCACATTCTCCAACGATGTTAACTTCACTGATGACTTAATTACTAGTGGTACTGTTGAACTTGGTGGAAGTCTTGAAATTGTTGGAAACTTCCCGAATGGTGCTAAGTTAAACAATGTTCTGGTTGGTGTTGGTACTCAACAGACAGAAATTAGAACAGTTGCTGGATCTGGTGATCTTGTTCTTAATGCTGCAACTGGATTCGCTGTTGCTATCGCAACTGATACTAGGTACACAGCATCTGTAACATTTGAGAAGCAGGTTAACTTCAATGGTTTCACCACATTCTCTGGTGATGTATTCATGAGTGGTGCAGGATTTACATATTGTGGTGGTCCACTCCATGTATGTGATGACATTGTTGCTTTCTATGGTCAGACATCTGACCTTGCTATGAAGGAAAATGTTTCCACACTTGATAATCCTCTCGCTAAGGTTATGCAGATTCGTGGTACTGAATACGATTGGAAGGAAGGTAACAAGAGCTATACAGGTCACGATGTTGGCGTTATCGCTCAAGATGTAGAAAAAGTTCTCCCTGAGGCAGTATCTACCAAACCTGATGGCACTAAAGGTGTCCACTATAACAAACTAATTCCTCTCCTTATTGAAGCAGTCAAAGACCTGAGTTCACAGGTTGATGAACTAAAGGATAAATAAGTAAAAAGGTCTTGCCACTAAAAGATAATGCCTAATAATTACAAGACAATCATCAACTTTAGAGATGGCATTCAGGTTGATGCAGATGATCTAATCTCTAGTAATGGTCTAGTCGGAATCGGCACGACTATTCCTAGAGAGGAACTTGATATTCGGGGTAACTTGATTGTAGAAAATCAAGCTAACTTTAGAGATGTCAATGTAATTGGATATCAAACACATTATGGCAATGTTAATGTTGCTGTAGGATATTCAGTTGGAATTGGAACAACAGTACCTGAAGCAGTATTTCAAGTTGGTGTAGGAACAACGGGTGTTACTATATCCACTGGGGGTACAGTAAGAGCTGTCAAGTTTGAGGGTGATGGATCTCAATTAACCAACCTTCCAACATCTGTATGGGATAATGATACACCTGGAGTAGGATCAACAATATATGCATTTAGACCTGTTGGTGTATCTGTAACATTCCCACAGGCATCTTTTGCTGTTGGTGATCTTGTTGGAGTTGATGCTATTAGTGGTGTTGGTACATTTGAAGGACTGAGTGCAAAAAATATTACACTTACTGGTAATGCACAGCAAGGTAACATCAACCTGGTTGGTGATATTGTTGGCGTTCAAACTGTCAGTGGTAGTGGTAATATTGAACTGACTGGTATCGGTTCATTTGTTGGTGGATTAAATATGGCATCAGGTGCCATGATTGGCACTGATCGTGGATTGACATTCACTAATGATGAGAATAGTATTACTTTCATTGGAACTGTATCTAACGCAGACAGTCGTCATGGCATTAGGTTTATTGAAACTAGTGGTGCTATTCCAAGACAAGCAATTCTTTTCAACGGTGCCGTAACTGGTGTAGGTAATACCCCTATCGGACAAGTTGAGTTCTGGGGGCAAGATGATTTAGATCCAGATGCTATTAAGAATAAGCCTCGTGTAGTTGTTACTAGTGAAGGTAAGATTGGTGTTGGTAAATCTAGAGTTGACCCCGATTATGATCTCGATGTGGTCGGAACAGGTACATTTAGCGGTTCGGTTGGCGCTGCTGGTGGATTCATTGGCGATGTTATCGGTGATATTACTGGTGTCGCAGGTTTGGCACAAGGATTAACTGGCGTACCTGATATTAGTGTTGATCAGATTGATTCTCTTGGAATTAACAGCATCTTTATTAGAAACACTGGCATATCTACATTTGGTGGTGAGGTAATCGTATCCAATTTTGTTGGTGTAGGTAGTACATCCTCTGCACTTGGTAGGGGATTGGGTGTTATTGGTGGTGCTGATTTCTCAGGAGATGGTACATTTGGTGGTGATGTTACTATTGGTGGTGATCTTTCAATCGGTGGTACATTTGGCGGATCTGTAAATATTTCTGATGTTACTGCTACTGAGTTAGTTGTACTTGGCATTGTCTCTTGTGTACCAGGATCTAGTGCAACTCTTGATGACACAACAATTACCGGGGATATTACTCAAACTGGTGGAGACTCTGCAACATTCAAGCAAGTCAATATTGGTGGCACATGTAGAATTCTTACAGATACCTTAGTCTTTGGGGATCTATCAACACAAGTTTCTGCATCTGGTACAGTATTTGCTAACTTGAGTGGTATTATTACTACAACATCACTTTTCGCAGAGTCTTTGACTCTTCAGAGTACATTTGTTTATAATGGTGGTGGTATTAGTACATTTGGATCTATTCGGTTAGATGGTGGTACTGGAGAAATTAGTGGTACAAGTGTTGTTGTAGGAGGAGCGGTTAGTTGTCAGTTCATGATTGGATCTGTCGGTGTTACATCTGTTGCTGACCTTGACATTACTGACGGAAATAACACTAACTTACTAATTAAGAAGGTTGGATTTAATACTACACTTGGTGGTATTAGAGTAGAAGAAGGAATCAGCATGGATGACAATGCTGAAATTGCTGTAATTGGATATGGTGGTATTGGTATTGGTACTACATCAGGTAAGCGTCAAGATGATGTTGATTTCTATGTTGGACTGAGAAGAAATGCATCTCAGGAATTTGTTGGTGGAGAATCAATCTTTGAGGGTGGTGTTGGTATCGGTACTAAGGTTAGTCTAAATGACTCTAATGCCGTAGAAGTTTATAAAAATGCCAAGTTCTACAGTAATCATACTGGTCTTGGTGGTACTGATACCGGGAGTTTTGTTAGAGTTGGATTCGATACATTATCCCCTTCTTCGACAATTGATATATCACAATCTGTTGGTAGTCTTATTCTCTGCAATACAGATGATGGAACACCAGTTGGATCTAAAGCTGGATGTCTTTGGTTTGATGCTAATTCTGATGTTAACAACCTATTTTTCCAAGGTAATGGTCCTGATGCAGTTGGTATTAAAACAGTTCTAAGTGAGTATCACGATCCTATTGAATATATTCAAGAAATTGGATATATTGGTGGTATTGTTGATAGCGATGCTGATCGTTCTGCTAAAATCCTGGCTAATGTTGACAATGCTGTTCAACCTGGTGCTGAGTTCGGTGTAACTCCTGTTGGTTTTGGTACTGCACATATGACCTATAACAAGGCATATAATAAGCACCAATATGCAACCACTCAAGGTTCGAGTGCAACAGATGCTAGCATCTTCAGATCATATGTTTCATCTGGAACTTCAGCCCTAAATATTGAGCAGGACGCATCAGATCCGACTAAAATTTATATCTCGGTTGCGGGTATTGGTTCAGTAACATTCACGCTTTCATAAGGATTGATATATGGCTTACGGAGATTGGAGCACAAAAACTCAACAACTCCTCACAGGTACACCAGGAACACAGATTTCTTATGGTGATGTTAGGGCGGCAGTAGGTAATACTTCCGCCTCAATTTCTGCATCTGAGATGCATCGAGTCACAGATCTTGATGCACCATATGATTTCAATACAGGCAAATATGCCACATCATCTTCTCCTCATCTACCATATGTGTTGGATGCAACTGAAAATGTAGGTGTTGGTACGAGTGGAGCTATCACACCTCAAGATCTTAGAGGTATTATTGATGAATATGTAATTGAGCAGGCAGCTAACTCTGAAGAAGAAAACTTTAGTGTTACTGATTTAAATAGTCCATCAACTCCTAGTATCAATGCACAATGGAATGGAAATCTTAACAGAAATATATCAAAGTATCTAAGGATAAAAGGTAGAATTGTTAGTACCAGTGTTGCATCTCCTGCTGTTGTTGCTAATGATGCATCATCAAATCTAAACATCTATGTAAATAATGCACCACCATCATATGGTGTTTATTCTGCCGGGGGAAATGCACAGGGACAACCTGGCGGTCATGCGATTGAAATATCTAATCCTGGTGCTCCTGCAATTCGTAAAGTATTTGTAGAATGCGAAGGATCAGACTCTCGCATTTATGCTGGTGGTGGTGGTGGCAAAACTGGATCTAACGGATCTCCTGGATCTAATGGATCCGGTGCATCTTCTGGATCTCCTGGTAGTCCTGGATCACCCGGTGGTTCAGGTGGTAGTGGATCACCCGGTGGTCGTGGTGGAAATGGTAGTCCTGGATCACCCGGTAGTGGCGGTCAGCAGAGACATGGGTATCAGCAAAGATCCGGTAAGCAAAATAGAAATAGTAACAGAGATAGAAGATCTAGAAGAAAACGGTATGGTGGTTGGCCCCGTAGTAGAAGGGGACCAAAACAGGAGAGGCAAGGTTATCAGAGCAGAAATACATTTCAGGCAAGAAACAGTATGAGACATCGGCATCATTGCTCCGGTGGATCCGGTGGTGGCGGTGGATCAGGCGGTGGCGGTGGATCCGGCGGCGGTGGCGGCGGCGGTGGTTCAGGTGGTGGCGGTGGTTCAGGTGGTCCTTCAGGATACAATGGAACTGGCGGTGGCGGCGGCTATCGTGGGGTAGGTGCTCCCGGTCGCGGTTGGAACTATAAGACGGGCAATATCACTGGACAACCTGGCACTCCTGGACAACCTGGCACCCCTGGTGGTGGTGGCGGTCCCGGTGGATCAGGTGGTGGCGGCGGAGGCGGTCAACCTGGTGGTAGTGGATCTCCTGGATCTAGTGGAACTCCTGGTGGCCGTGGTGGTGGTGCATCATGTGGTGCTGGTACTCCTGGAACTCCTGGAACCCCTGGTGGTCGTGGTGGTCGTGGAACACCCGGTGGTAGCGGTCAACCTGGTCAACCCGGTCAACCTGGAACCCCTGGAAGAGCTGGTACTCCTGGACAAGGTGGCCAACCCGGTCAACCCGGTGGATCCGGTGGTGATTGGGGTCAACCTGCATTTGGTGGCGCTGCTGGTGGTCAAGGTGGTCGCGCTGTTAAGGGTAGCAAATATGAAGTGATTCCTAATAATGGGGATATTAAAGTAGTTTACTGATTTTATTATGTCAATTTATCGCATATCTCCCTCACCAAACTTTGGTACGGGGGAAATATTATATGAGTCTTGGGAAGATGGATTTACATCTGAAGAATGTGATAAGATTATTACTTATGGAGAGTCATTAAATCCTCATGACTCAGTTGTAGGGCAGGATGAAGAATCGCACGAAATAGAAACAAGTATTAGAAAGTCAAAGAACTCATGGATTGAGTTGAATGATGATACTGAGTGGATATATGACAGACTGGGTAATATTCTTAGATGTATGAATGGTATGCATTGGAGATTTGATATTCATGGATTTCATGAACATCTACAATATACTGTTTACAATGATAATGATTCATTTTATCGTTGGCATGTAGATAATATGGTTCTGGGTGAAATGCCACCCAGAAAGTTAAGTATGTCGGTGCAACTATCTGATCCTGATGATTATGATGGTGGTGAGTTGCAGTTACATAATGGTGTCATTCAAACAGCAGCAGATGATAGAGGCATAGTTACGATGTTTCCTAGCTATGTGGTTCATCGTGTGACACCTGTCACAAGGGGCACTAGACGCTCTCTAGTGGTCTGGGCAAACGGTCCTGGGTTCAGATGAAGAACTGTCCACTAAACCGCCCACAACGCAGTGTAGGCGCTATAATACAGACATGAAGAACACACACCTTGAGCACCTAGAAGACGAGATCCTGAACAGCGGCACCGCTGGTGGTTTCAATGTCATCACATTTTTGCGTCAGTTCAGTGACATGTTGTCTGGCAAGTCTAGTGACTTAAATATCACCACGAAGTGGGATGGTGCTCCAGCTATCATTTGTGGCACAGAACCTGTCAGTGGTCGTTTCTTTGTTGGTACTAAATCAGTATTCAACAAAGTCAATCCAAAGATCTGTTTTGATGACACTGATGTAGATCGTTTCTATACTGGTCAACTTGCATCCAAACTCAAAGATTGCTTGCAGTATCTTCCTCAACTCAATATCTCAGGTATCGTTCAAGGTGACTTATTATTCACTGCGGAAGATAAGAGAAGCGGCATTATCGGTGGAAACAGAGTTATTTGTTTCACTCCTAATACTATTACTTACGCTGTTGATCGTAATTCCCGTACAGGTTCTGTCGTTCATCTTTCCAAACTTGGAATCGTATTTCATACAAAATACAAGGGCGATACTCTACAGACTGCGGAAGTTGTACCTCTCAAGAAAGCCCCTAAGTATCATTCTACTGAAGATGTTTTTGTTGCCAGTGCGAATTTTATTGATGCCACTGGTTCTTCTTTGTTTGATCAAGGAGATCTGTATACTTTCAATGCTCACATCAATCGCGCACAAGGTGCGCTAAAGCAATCTTCTAAGTTTCTTGACATCTTACAAGGTCAAGGTAGATCTAATCTAATGATGCACCTTCTCATTAAGAAGTTCTTCAATCAGCGCATTCGTGCTGGTCGTGGCATTGTCAATGCAAAGACAATGGTTGCTGAGTTTGCACAATTCTACAGAGTTGCTATTCAAACTGAGAAAGGTAAGAAGAAGACTGCTGCCACTCAGAAAAAGTATGACAACATGGAATCTGATGGTCTTATGTTTATTGCACATCACCGTCGTGAGTTCTATTTTCTAGTTGCTGCATATATTTCTATTCGTAGTGCTAAGAAGATGGTTATCGATCAACTCAACAAAGTCGGTACTATCAAGACATTCATCGGTCAAACTCCTACAAATCCAGAGGGTTATGTTGTCCACAACGATAAATCTATGATGAAGTTTGTTGACGATGAGTTTCGTCTTGCCAACATTACGGTTGACAAGACCTGGGCAACCAAGTAGACTAACTTTGTCGAAGTTCAGCACAACTATAGCTATGAGTTCAATGAAATTCGCTCTCTGTTGGAAGCGTCCAAAGAAAGGATACTCTTCATTTCAAAAGGCAGTATTCTACAGACAAGAAGATGTAATCTGGTACATTAATGTGCTAAAAGAGCAAGGAATTGAAGACTATGATATTCTACCGGTTCTTAACTAAATAGACGAAGATATAATTCTAGACGCATGAGTAGGAAAATCGCTGTTATCGGTGCAGGTGCAGATGCTGTAGCGACTGTTACACAACTCATTGCTCGTAGAGATAATTCAGATAGCATTTTTCAGGATGACGAAATTACATGGATACGGGATTGCTCGCATAAAATTGACAACTTCGGAGTGCAAGTCAATACACTTTGGCTTACTGTTATTGCTACCAACACCACAATTAGTACACTCGACTTTCATAAAAGATTTGATGCGACTCAAAAACTTGGGTTAAAGTTTATTGGGTTTGGTAATCGTACTGATAAAAACTTCTTCGTTATGTTTGATCCTACTGAGGTATCAATGCATATTGATGAAGGTAAGTTTGTTGACTTCTTTTGGGATAATGTACGAAATCAACACTTTAACCTTAACTTAGTTGATAAGAGAGTTAAAGATGTTACATTTGATGAGGATAGTGCATATATCGACGGTGAGGAGTTTGATTTCGTCGTTGACTGTGTAAGAGGTGGACTGTGGGATAAGACTTCATTTAAAGATGCACTATTCAATCCATCTGATACAAAATTAACTGTTAATCGTAAGATTCCTGGTGACTGGGACTACAGCGCATTTATTGCATGTGAGCATGGATATTTGACTGGTATTCCTACACAAGATGCACAAACATGGATCTATTCATATGATCATGAGATTACAACTGAAGAAGAGGCAGTAGAAGATTTTAATAAGCATTGCGCTGTTAAAAAGCATTGCTCATATAAGAAGACTGATTCTGATCATAAAGTATCTGAGTATTGCATTCATAGTAATAAAATGTATGCAAGATGTGGTCGTGCTCTAGGTATGAACGATGATTTAATTGGGTTTAATAGTTATGTTGAGACTGATGTTGGCGAAGCATTAGGAGAATTTATATTTGGTGATAATGATAGTCCATGCAATAACTTACAGCGTCTAGAAATTGAAGATAGGTGGAGAGATCACCAGATCGATGCTGCTGCTTTTATGGCATTCTATCTACAATTTGGTACACAGTATCGTCAATCTGATTTCTGGATTAACGCTAGAGAAACGGCATGTAGGTTGCTTGAGGATAAAGATCTACACTCAACTGAGCGTAGATTAGTATATGAGAAGATGGAAGAAGTTCCTGTTGAAGAGAACATTAGACTTGATTATTTTAGACATCAAGCACAATCAGAGGATAAAACTTATCTGCGTCAAAGAATGACAGATGAGTCAGATGAACCATATAGAATGTTAGGTCCCTACCAAAGTTTCTGTCAAGCAGTATATGGTTTAGGTGCTCCATATGCAGATAAATATCCTCTCATGTCACCATTGTGGGAACCTAGTGAGAAATTTGGTGAAATTGTGTTAGACTCCATGATGGATGGACACTTTAAGAAGCGGACCAAAAAGAAGTCATGATCCGGTTCTAGTTGCTATAATATAGACATAAGACAGGGAACCATGAACGCTACTGAAGCAGGACGACTCGCCAAATTTGAGGGTCACGCATATGAGCATGATCTTCCCGCATATTTAAATGAGGTATTTGGTGGTGATCATGTTGTTAATGGTCGCCCAGATACTAAAGTCGATGTTTATGACAACGATTCTGGTATTGCATACTCTGTCAAGAATGTAAGTAAGAACCATACTCAAGTAGCATTATTATCCTCTCGTAAATTCATTGAGTATTTTGGACTTCAAGAGACTTTTCCAGCTCTGTTTATTAGGTTGTTCTTTGGTGTTCCTAATAACTTTGGTATGTCTACTGTTTGTTTACGCCATAAGGATCTCGTTCTGAGTGACGCTGAGATCCGTCAAAATCGTGTGTACGCTGACAATATCCCTCAGGGTATTAAAGACGCCTTCATGACCTTCATGAACGCCAATAAGATGGCAATTTTTGATGTGATAGTGCGTCATGGTCTTAATGATGGATATCCTGTGAGTCAAATGATATGGCGTAATAAGAAAACTGATGAAATGCGCTTCATCGATGTTGCATATCTTAGAGAGTTATGTGAGGATGGAGAGTGGACTCTAAATAATACGACATTACATTTTCGTACCGCTAGTGGAGTTAAACTGTTCCATCTTCAGATGAAAGGATCAGGCAAAAAGTATAACTCTGGATACCACGGTATGATGTTTCACATCTATCAATAACATGGGCATGTTTGATACTCTAAGATCTTCTTATGATCTTGGTGCTGGGTTTACTAAAGAATTGCAGACCAAGGACTTAGAGTGTTGCATGTATCATTATTGGATAGATCCTCTAGGTAGATTGTGGGATATCAATTATCAAGGAACACAAGATCTTATTATCAATGAGAAAGCAGAGAATATATGGGAGAAAGTAAAACCAGTTCCAAATGGTTGTCATGGTAAAGTTAGTCCCGTATTCATAGATAAGGAGATAGAAGTATATCCAGCGCAGTGGAACGCGCACTATGCAGCACTTCCGCGACGATATTTAACATTCAAAGGTGGAGTATTATATGGCGTTGAGTAAGTATGAATTTGGTGGACAGGAGAGATGTTCTGCTAATTATGCAAGGTTAATTAGTGAGTTAGAGGGGTCATATCAGATGCTTAAATTCTTAGGATTTGAAGAAGATATGCTCAAGATTGAATCTATAAAGAAAAACTATTATAAACTATACTTCAAGCAAATACGAGCGGAGAAAAATGTCTAAAGACAATGAATTAGCATGGGCTTTGCATACTGCTGCTAAAATGCTTGGTGATAAGTATAAAATCACTCGAAGAACTGTCACAACTGACCTCGCAGAACACGATGAAGTTGTGATAGAATATGGACATCGACTCAAACCAGAATGTCCCAATTGATTGACCGTAACGATCCGCGTTATTTCACAGAAACTTCTAGCGAGTCTTATGAGAGACATGATTACAAAATTGTTTATTCAAATAAACAATCTGTAGTTGTTGACAATTGGGAACATGCACAAATGTTATGGTTTCAAGCACCTGCACAATTTCTATCACACATTGAAGTATTAGACAAAAATGACTGAAGAAGCGTTAATTTGGAAAGCGAGATACGAATCTCTGAAGAAATGGGTAGAGAATAATATGCAACAAGAGTATACTCATCCATGGTACGAGTATACTAGGACAGTTGATGAACCGTCTGGTGGTCATAGACGCAAGGATATGGATCTGCTATAATTAACCCATAAGCAAGCAACGCACTTGATGCAACTCCGACCTCACCAGAAACGCGCTCTTGATGCTATTCAAAACGCAACTAAAGGGTGTGTCTATGTTCCTACTGGTGGCGGCAAGACCGTCATCATGATGGAAGATTGTGTTCGTAAACTTGACAGTGCAGTCAATCCTCTCACTGTAGTTGTTGTTGCTCCTCGTATTCTCCTCGCTTCACAACTTTGTAGTGAGTTCATGCAATATCTTGACGGTATTGATGGATATGAGTACAACAACAACTATACTGTGATGCATATTCACAGTGGTGAGACTTCTCATTTCAAGACTACTAAAGTCGCTGAGATTCAGCGTCATGATGATGTTTGTATGAATGCAGTTGTCCATCAACTGATCTTCACTACCTACCACAGTTTACACAAGATTGTTGACAGTGGCATCAAAGTCGATGTTTTGTATTGTGATGAAGCACACAATGCAACTCAAAAGAATCACTTTGTTGGTGTTGCTGCTACTTCACAACTAGCATCTAATGCTTATTTCTTTACTGCAACTCCCAAATACTCACGCAATCCGTATGCTGCTGGGATGAACAATAAAGTCGTCTTCGGTGATACTCTGGAGAGTGTACCTGCCCCCGAACTTATCAACAATGGCAGCATCATTCCTCCAGAGTTAGTTGTCCATGAGACAGAACTTGTGCGTAACAAGCATAATGCACATGATGTAGATCGTGAGATGGTGTTAGATATCATCGATGATCTTGGTGATGAGAGTTCTGCAAAGATTCTAGTTGCTGCTCCCAATACTCGCATATTGTGGGCTATGCTATCACGCACAGATATCCTTGATTCACTCAATGAGATGGGATATGACATCTTACATATTACATCAAAGCATGGTGCATATGTCAATCGTCAGAAAGTTGGTCGTGATAAGTTCTTTGAAACCCTCACTGAGTGGGGTAAAGATGATGACAAAAAGTTTATCGTCTTTCACTACTCCATTCTGTCTGAGGGTATCAATGTCCCTGGTTTGACTCATACTATTCTACTGCGTAATCTGCCCGTGATTGAGATGGCACAGACTATCGGTCGTGTCATCCGTCTACACAAAGATGATGCAAAGGATATTGCAGAGGGTAGAATCATCCCTGGCAAATTATCAGATTACCGTAAATCTCACGGTGTTGTGACTGTCCCTCTGTGTGGCAAAGCATCACAAGCAACACGCAATCGTTTGCAAAGAGTCATCGATCTCATCTTTGTTGACGGTCTCCCTGCTCACTCATTCGCCTAATTCTCTCTTTTATTATGTTCGGAAACAACAATCGCTCTGCTGAAGTCACATTCTACTCTGCTAGGACTGGAATGCAAACTGTCAATGTTCAGTGCCAAGATCAACAAGGTGCAGAACAACTCGTTGAATCTCAGTATGGTAATGTGCAAATCATGCGTGTTAATATGAATGTCTGATAACTATCGTTCCTTCTATCATACAAATACTCACATCCTTGATGCACAACTAAGATATTCTGGATATGTGAGCAAAAACGGGTTAGTGGCAGCGGTCCCGCTTGTAAATAGCAAAAAATTCGTAGTTATACATCAGGGCAGACAATATAAGGTCTGCCGTAACTATCAGTCTGCCTTAAATCTCTGCAAAAGGTTAGAGAAATCAACCAGTTCACGAACCGGACCCGCTACCTTGCCACTCTAGTGGTGGGGTGCTAGAATATGTAAGGTTAAGACACCTCCATGAGTACCAAGATCCCCAAAGAACTGCGAAAATTAATGAAATCTTATGATTTCATCTTGTATCGAATCGGCAAACACTACACTTGGCACGGTCCTAATGGTGCTGTTGTTGTTACATCGATGACACCAGGCAAGGCAAGATATCTGAAAGAGATCGAAAAAAATATCAAACGAGAGACAGCAACATGAAAATTGATGTCACTGCCAGAATTATTGGTAGTGTCCTTTCTATCATCTCATACTTCATTGTTCTTCATGTAAGTTCAACTCTAGGTGCTATGATGATGTTGGTTGCTGATTTAATATCAGTGCCGTACTTTGTAAGAACTAAGTCATGGGATGTAGTTCTTATGTTATCATTTCTACTCTTTATTTCTTCTTCTAAATTATTCTTATGATTACTTACAATCAACCTCCCGCACCAATTATAGTTTGCTTTGATTGTACAACAAACGAACAAAAAACACTTGAGTTTCTCCAGAAGCGAGGAATTCGCAATCAAAATGCACTTGCTGTCGTGTTGGGCAATATTAAACAAGAGTCTAAGTTTGAGACGCTAGTTTGTGAGGGTGGCGCAATGACTGGATATCATGGATGTAAATCAGGTGGATTTGGTTTAATTCAGTGGACCTCTCCCAATCGTTATTATGGATTAGGATCTTTTGCTGCTAAGTTTGGTGGAAATGTTGATAGTATTGAAACCCAATTGCGTTACATGGTAAACGAACCTCAATGGAATCGTTATGAACTTTATCTTAGGAGTGAGGATCAATCAGTAGATTTCTATATGAAACATGCATATAATTGGTTGGGGTGGGGTATCCATGGCAATCGTACTCGGTTCGCATATAATTATCAATCACGGTTCTCCATTATCCAACCACTTCCCGAAGTGGCATAGCCCCGGTTGATCGGTCCCCGATCTCGTGTATTATAAGAGAGTCAAAGGAACACACCTCACAGCATGCAACTCACAGCAAACGGCGCTCACATGGTAGTTGACTTCTATCCCGTCAAGTATGCTGATGGAACTATCAGCGAGCGTCTAATGTATAAGACAGTTACATTCTGCGATAAAATGCAATCTAAGTCATATATCAACAAAGAATCATTTGAGAAAGAGGTTGAGAATCGTGTTGAGGGTTATAAGTATGAAGTTACTGATATGCATACAGAACCACAACTTTTCAACTCTGCACTAATTCAAACTCGCTGGTGATTGAAGCGATTAACTCACTCTAATCGCTTCATTTTTTTATCCTTCTATCTAACACAATGAGAGGCACACAATTTCTTCTAAGTGGCATTATTGCCTTTGTCACTATCACATGCTACCTGCTATTCCTTGCGGAGCGTGATAGTAAGATGATGAACTATTATGACTCAACAATTGAGAGAGTTCGTTAACCTCATTAAATAGTAAAGACCACAATTTCCAAAAAAATGACAACCTCCACATTCAGTACAATTGAAGTTACTAAAGCGCAAGCAGATGTAATTCTATGGTGTATTGAACAAATGTATATTGATTTGAGTGACGCTGAAGAACATGATCTTAAACCAGTTATGGATAAACTAGTGGAGATTGTCCAGTGATAGTTTTAAGAGTTACTCTTGTTTGTTCTATTTGTCTTTTCGGGGCATTGCTCTGTATTGATCTTGCCGACAATATGCAAAATGTTGTTGATAAGAGAAACGACAAATTGTGTCAAATTCAACCATCTTACTGTAAATGAATAACATTGAAGATGTAACAAACTCACCTCACGATTGGTACGATTTCTGGTATAATGAAGACACCTCTGATGATGAACCAACCGATGGAACTACCACCGAGTTTCTATCATAATGCCCCAGATGGATATTCATATGAATGTGAAGAATACAAGAAGAACTTACTTCGTATTTGGTTACTTCATCCAGATGTTTATAGTTACACTACTGATCGTGTTCGCACAATCTGGGGATTCTGTAAAACAAAGACAACAGCAAAGAGAGGCACTACGCACACTTATCATTCCCCCATCAACTCAAATAAGGTAGGAAAGGAGGTGTGCATTAAGGATACTACTTCCTTCACTTCGATGCAAATTAATTATACAGGATTAGAGGCATTTTTTGTATGAACTACACTAAAGAACAATTGATTGATGCACTTGTTCATGAGTGGGATTACCTCTGCCACGATGATTACGATCCACAAGATCCAACACCAGAAGAATATCGTAAAGAGATGGAATCGTACACAATAGAACAATTAATTGAAGAAACATCAACAGGCGAAGGTTACACTCTCGATGAATTTATGGAGAACCATGGATAACATTTAGTGTTTTTTCCATCCAGTTGGGGAACTGGTCTAGCCCTGGTTGTGCGGGGTCTGTTTTCGTGTATTATAAGAGAGTCAAAGGAAAACACCCCATGCGATCCATCACTAAAGCACAAGCACTAGAGCAATTCCGTTACAACTGGAAATGTGATACTAAGGGCACAAAAATGGCGACTGATGCAATTGCCAAGCGTTTGCAGTGGTCATACTTTACTGATGCACTTTGCAAGGAAGGTTACATCACCATGAAGAAATACGAGTCATGGTCTAACCCTTTCTGATCTTAAATGAAGCGATTAATTCACTCTAATCGCTTCATCATTCATCCCTCTATTTTACATCATGCTCAAAGGTCAAGTTCTCAAAGTCGTCGGTGAAACTGCAATTGGTGTTGATGCTAACATGACACGATTGGAGAAGTTTGAAGTATTCTGTCGTGTCTGTGATGGATTACTTCAAGATGGCAGGATTAGTGCTGCTAAACATCAAGCATGGACCAACGTATTCTGATAACTATGAAAATCACACAATATCTACTAAGCGGCATCTTTGTCTTCATGGGTCTCACTTGCTACCTGCTATTCCTTGCGGAGCGTGATAGCAAGATGATGAACTACTACGACACAACTATGGAACAGACAGCACAATGACGTACACTAAA
>Ga0208434_1000004_pt1 | contig 277787 bp, 324 predicted proteins | sample 13_taG_FD_184086 | JGI IMG/M metagenome (GOLD analysis project Ga0208434, IMG submission 184086) | Marine viral communities from the Subarctic Pacific Ocean - 13_ETSP_OMZ_AT15268 metaG (SPAdes) (version 2) | ecosystem: Environmental > Aquatic > Marine > Oceanic | place: Pacific Ocean... | reverse complement strand
ACCCGACGAAGCCGAGGCTATAATCACCAGTACTTAATCAAAGCTACTGGTATAGCGAGCATAAACAACGATAACATTATCGGTATGAAGCCTTCCATGTTACTCCTTTCTTCAGATATATGTTGTGGGATGAGGTGTTGCCTTATATCTACATTATAGACTAAGGCCAAACTAGTTTACACGTGGCCCGACGAAGCGGACCGTGGTTAACTGAGATTATCTTTATCGATGCGGATCGGAACCTTTCCTACCCTACATCTTTATTATACCAAAACTGTCAGCACGTTACACGCCAGATCTCCTCCACCAGAACTTCTCACTACCTCAGCCCGACGTGTAAAAGGACTGATGTTCTGTGGATGATAACCTACATTGTCAAAGAATTCTTGGGAGGAGACCGGTTAAACCCCGATCATCCAGTGGAACCACCTCTGGGTTCCTTTCCCTCCTTATGTTTTATTATACAACAGTCTCGTCGAGAGATACACGTACGCCCCCTACGGGCCCCGGCCCTCTAAAGGGCCCCTCTAGAGCCCCCCTCTAGGAGCCCTCTGAAACTCAGTGTGCACGCCCGCGGGGGCCGGCTAAGTTAACTACCCGAAATTTCTTCGCGGGACTTTTCGAAAAAGTTTTAGGGTACACACTTGACCACACCATCTGAATATTTTGTGTATACGATTAAGTTGTGTAATACTATCAATGAGCGTTTGCGGCACTTATTTGGAATAGTAATTTTTCAGTTTTGTGCAAAAAACTTCGGGAGAAATTTCCGAAAACTTTTACATTTTTATTGATAAATAAATTTAACTAATATTTATTATAGAAAGAGTTTTGAATATGAGAATAACCGAGAGAAGATTGAGAAGACTGATAAGAAGTGTAATCAAAGAAACTGTTAGCGATTATCGTTTAAGCGTTGATTTTAGTCAAAAAGTTGAAAGTATGATTGACGAAGTTAAACCAGGGTTTATTAAAAATTGTCGAATGTTAAGAATTTTTGATGAAAGTGACTTAGATGATTATAAAGTTAGCGATTTTTTAAGAAAGTATTTAGGTGAGGTTATTCATCTTATGGGAGAAGAAACAGCCAAGAGGCGATTTGCCGGCAACTATCATAGTGTTACTCAAGATTTTAAAAGATACTTGGGAATGTAAAAGATCTTTGTGTGAGATCGAGAGAATATTTTTATCTCGAGCTGGGTGTCGCCTGTGTCACGACGTTTATGTGCGTTTTGTGTTTTTTATTTTTTTTATGAAATATATAGTATGTGTATAAAAGAATGAATAGAGAAAAAACATGTTATTAAAAGAATACGTTTCGTTTTACATAAAAGAAGCTATTTCACATAAAAAGATAAGTTTAGTTGTAAATGAGTTGAATAAAATAACTATGAATTATAGAGCTAGTAGTAGTAGCTATTCATTGTATTATGACTTAGTTAAAGTTGTTGACAAGTTTGGATTAAAAAAGCTAGGAGCAGGTGTTTCTAGAAAAGCATATTCTTTAGAAAACGAAGACTGGGTTTTAAAGTTTGCATATGGACATAATGACGTTGATTACTTAGACGCTTTAGACACAAACGCTGAAGAGGTAGAAATTAGTCAAGGGTTTCATGGAATGGGATCTCGAGACATGTTTGTTAAAGTTTATGACTGGGATAAGTTGAGCGAGAAGCCTGCTTGGATAATTGCTCAAAAAGTAATAACATTGTCAGAAGCTTGGCGTACAATGACTTTTTTAGATCTGCAAAAAATATTTCCTACTTTTTGGAATGCTTTGTACAAAGATGCAAAAGAAAAGACATCAAAAAACTTTTTTTGTGATTTTGTTGCGGATACTATGTTTGAAATTAGTATTGAGTCTTCACTTCGTGGAAAAAATTCAAGTGGTTTAAAAGAAGAAGGTTTTTACATAGCTATGAAAGAAGCTGCGATAAGCGAACTGAGTTTAATGCCTATTGAAGCCATCAGGTTTGACTTAGACTTTCTTAGAATTGCTCGAGCATGTGCATACAGTAGACCTGATGATATGCACAGTGGCAATATAGGGATAATTCCTTCACGTGATGTTAGCCCAAAAGATATAGTTATATTAGATTATATGTTAGACTTTGGTTCAGATACTTATACAGTATAATTACTTATAATATTATATTATAAAATTTTAATAGACAGAAATAGGGAAAATAAAAAATGGACAACAAAGAATTTAAATTGTTAATTGAAGGTTTTGACAAGTTTTTGTTAAGTGAGCATATAGGTCATACAGCACAGCGTACAAAATTATTCGATGAAATTCCGAGTGAGTTTAAGCCTTATATAAATGACACAATGAGCTGGTATAATGGTGATGCATGGATGGCTGAAACTGATCATGATAGTTTAGACGAAGAAGAAGATGAAAAATTGCTTTTTGAAGAAGTAGCAAAAGCATGTGGCTGTAGTGTCAAAGATTTGCTAGTTCATTTTGTTGACAACTTTACTTACGAAATTGACTATGGTTCTTCAGCAGGTAGTGTTAACTCGCAAGACTTTTTAAACTCTTATAGATCAAATGGAACTTTATGTGGATCTTTTGAAATTGATGGAGTTTCTTTGAAAGGGTTTTATTTTATGCTTGGAACAGATGAAACACAATTTGGAATACAATTTGATGGTGCTATGAGTAGTAGAAATTTAAAAGGACTGATTTTTGTTGCACCATCATGTTCAGGTTTAAGTTCACAACAAAAAAGTGTAGAGCCTAAAAAGCAATTTAAGTCTAGCCTAGGTGGAGCTTGGGGTTAATATATAATAATAGTAAAGGTGAACTTTTATTATGATTTTAGAGAAATATGTTAAAAATTATTTAATAGAAAATCTTAAAATTGATGATATTTCTATAATTGACAGTGTTATTGAAAGATTAAATGACGCCGGAAAAGTTCTTCTGGATGATTTATATTCTCAAGGTGATGAAAAGTACTATCATCATTACGCTTTCGAAGTTTTTGATAATGTTGCTTATTCAAATAGCCCTAAGCTTGAGGAATTAGGGAAAGGTGCTTTTCGAAGAGTATATTCAATACCAGGTGAAGAATGGGCATTGAAATTATCGTATAATACTGAAGCTGCAAAGATAAACAAGGAAGAAGTAAATATTAGTCAAGGAAAGCATGGTTTGGCAGCAAGAGATATTTTTATAAAAGTATACGACTATGATAAGTTGACTGAGTATCCTTGCTGGATTATATGCCAAAAAGTATTTCCGATGGAAGACATTGCTGATTTAAATATTTTAAAAAAAGTTTTTCCTACATTTTGGAACATGATCAAAGAAGGTGACATACACAAGACAGCGGGTCATCATTTTATCAGTATGATTAGTTCAGCATTAACTATGTTTGGTTATTATTTAAGCAAAAACAATCGAGAAACAAAAAAAGCTTTTTTCCAAGCAGTTGAAGATCTATGTGAAACATATGATTTCAATGATATTGTTTTCTATGATGACTTTAAAAGAATAAGTTCAGCGTACAATTATATCAGTACTACAGACATGCATGAAGGAAATTTTGGTTTAGTAAGTTTAATTAATCCAAGCCCAGAGTCTTTTGTTATTATAGACTTTGATGTAGATTCTCATGTTTGATATTTCTGCTATTTAACTTTTCAATAGTTTTGTAGATATTTTCTATTTCACTTTCAGAAAAAGTTTTTCTATTAATTGCTTCTTGTAAAGTTCTAATTAAAATATTTATGCACGTTAATTCTGTTTGTGTAATTTCATATTTCATTATAACTTACCTTACCAGATGACTGCTATTCCAGTTTTAAAAATAATATCTGATTTTTTTATTTTTACTGCAGGTTCTGAGTCATGTAAATAAGCAAACGATGTATTTATTCCAAGCTTAAACAATTTTGATTTTAGTATAGATGATCTTAGATTGACTTCGTTATTAACTCTATAGTCTTTATAATTTAACAATAACGGTTGATAATAAGATGTAATAGAGATAAAACTGCTGTTATCATTTACAAAGCTTTTTATTATTGTCATGTATGAAGTAATTCTAGCATTCATTGTAGTTTCATAAGAAATTTGTTCATAATCTGACATTATACCTGTACCAAATGCAAATTTAAAAATTTTTGTTTTTGTAATTACTTTTTCAATTCTTATTCCAACGCCATTTAACTGACGCAAACTTAAGTCTTTAAACTCATCATATTGAGTTTGAGTAAATATTTCATACCCTATGAAATTGTGAAGCATAATAGTATATCTAAAGTGAGAAAAAGCATTGTTTCTGTACAATATTTTGTCTTGATATCCTTTGCTAACTGAACTTTTTAATAAAATATGATGTTTATTATATTTATAGTGAAGATCTTTTTTTAATTCATAAGCCTGCGAATTAACGTTTCCTTTTTGTAGTTGAATTCCACAGTTTAAAGATCCATAAAAACCTTCTTTCTTTGCTTCTTCTCTAAAGCTTTCTATATTTACTTGAGAAAAAGAATTGTTTAAATTAAACAAACAAACAAACATAATTGCTAAAAATTTTGTTTTCAAATTATTGTCTCCTTTAACTAAAAAGTATTTTATAAGCATTTTTTAAAGAGTACACATTTTCTTTTAAACTATTTTTTGCTCTTTCGTAAGCTTGATTTAGCAATGTTGTATTTTTTTCTGCTCTTCTATTTGAAGATTGTTGTTTATGATAGTCGGGAGATCTGTCTTTAATTTCTTCATACATGTTTTTTAAAGCTTCAATTTCTTTTTGACTATCATCGCTTTTAATTGATTCTATATACTCTTCAACAAAACCATTAAAACTAGGGAATTCTTTTTCTAAAAAATACATTCCTACGTTATAAGACATGTCAATAACTACATCTTGTACTTCATCGTCCATTTTAAACAAATAACCGTCTGATAGACCTTTATGATAATCTATTGAATTACTAATATATCCTTCCAAGCACCTTTCAGCAAGTTTTAATGATATTAATCCTCTAGACTCAGCTACTTCTTTTTCTAAGTCTAATTCTGACTTTTGATCTTCTAAAGAAGCTTTTCTTTTATCTAGTCTTTTAATTTCTGTCTCAACTGTTTCAGTATAATTTTTTCTTTTCTTTGCATCTCTTATCTTTTTCCATTTTTTCAGTTCAGCATTCTTTAACTTAATTTTACTTTCAACTTTAGAAATTATTTTATCAAGATTTGCTTTTTTACTTTCAATAGACTTGCTGAATTTAGCTAATAATTCTTTTTGACTTTCTTGTTCATACTGACTTTTTTCTTCTTCAGATATACCACATTTTGCGTACAAATCATCAATCCATGCTTCAGGCAAACTATCAGGGCCTATATTGTCAGCAAAAAAAGTGCCGTATCCTATTGAAACACCAGTTCTATCTTTGTAAGGGTACGGCTTGAATCCTTCAAATACTTTTATTCTACTTTTAGCTCTTTCTAATAACTTTGTTTTGTTACTTGAAGCAACAGGAACAGACTTTTCTTTTGGCTTGACTTTAGCTTTCAATGTTGTATTGATATCTTTATTGTCGTCTACTACTATATTTGCTGATGTGTTATATTGAGCTAGAGGTTGTTTCACAATTTGATTGCTTGTTTTTTCTATTACTTCTTGTACTTCAACATTATTATCATTAGCAATTTTCTGTAAAGCTTTAAGCTCTTCGGCTGAATTGTCTCCTCCAAAAAAAATTGCAGCTGCAATCGCTGATATTTTTAAGCCTTTTTTAAGACCTTTTAGTAGTTTATTCATTTTAGGTTTTATTATTGAAGCTTTTTCTAAGTCAACTTTATTTACTATTGTTTCTGGTTGATCTGTTATTATTGGATTATCAACAACAGTATCATTAAAGTCTAGCGCGCTAATGTCTAACGCAGTGTGCTCTCCTGCCTGATTCTGTTTAAAACTTTCGTTCAATCTTATACTAGATATTTCTTTAAAAAAATGCTTAAGTAAATAATGATTCTGTTTATTTTCAGCAATTATAATCATGTTTAAATGTACCTTTTTGTATTTTTATCATAAGATAAATATGAAATATATTGATTAATTTTAAGAAAGTATAACAATGAAAAGTGATGATTTATATATCATACAATCAGACGTAACAGGAATGATTAAAGTTGGTAGGTCAAAAAACCCTGACAAACGTTTAAAGCAGCTACAAACTGGCAATCCAAACAAGCTTAGACTTATTGCTTTTTTTAAAGGCGAAGGGTGGAAAGAAAAACTAATTCATGAAGAACTTAAACGTTGGAGAAAAGAAGGTGAGTGGTTTAGCTATGATTGTGTAGGTAGTATACCCGTAAGTCTTTATGAAAAAATTGATTTTGGTTCATTTGATGATTGGTGGGATAAGTAGTTTTATAAAAATAAAATCTATATAAAAGGAGTTTAAATGAATAAAAATAATAATAAAGAAATTTTTAAAGAATGGGTTTACTTTATTAGAAATACAAATTCCAACATTTTAAAAGAAAGTCTAAACATAGAAAATCAAATTGAAAAAGCAAAAAAAAAGATATGCGAAGTAGAAAACCAAAAGTTAAGTATAAGAATAACTAAAGAAGTAAACGAATTCGTATTAATTTCTGAAATTGTTGATTCACAAAACACTAGCTTTATTATTGACGATGTAGCTTATATTAGCTTTAAAAAATTTAAATATAGTAATGTTATTGATGAAGAAAGCAACATTAGAAATTGTTATGTAATTGATTTTACAGAGTTTGTAAAGTATGATTTAGGCCCATTGATGTACGATATCATGATAGAATATGTCTCAAAAGATAATTCTGTTTTATGTCCAGATAGATTTGAGATATCTAATGAAGCCAAATCTTTATGGGAAAATTATTTTTACGAAAGAAATGATATAAAAACTGTGCAGCTAGATATTGAAAATGATTCTTTGGATAATAAAAAATTTCCTAACTTAACTCCGCAGTTAGAGGATGACTTTTATCAGAATGTTTCTATATCACATAAAGGAACTAGTTGGTATGAAAGCCCGTTTTCAAAAGGATATTATAAAAACAATGCATATGTTATTGAAAAGTTATCATATGATCCATTGTTTATATTAAAAGGAATTTTATAAAAGGAAAATATATGTTAATAAATAGAAAAGAATATAAAAAAATAGTCAAAGAATGGAATAGGTTTAATTCAATTCAAGAAGCATTTAATCTTGTAAAAAAGCCTGATCATGTTGATGAAGATGACTGGAAGTTTGATTTTGGTTACGAAGATGAGACTGAAGATAATTACAATCAAGTTTCTTCTAAAAGTAAAGAATTCTACAATGAATTTGATCCTATTAAAGATAAAGCTAAAATAGAAAAATTTAATTCTAATAACGCTACATACGGTGTTAACTCCAAAATATTTAGTATAATTAATAAACTTGAGAACTACGTTCAGCAAGAAAGAGAATTAAAAAATGACAACAGCATTGTTGGTAAAATTTTACTTTATGAAGACGAGTATGAAGGTTTTGTAAAGTTTGATTTTTCTAATTTTACATCTGCTTGGCCTAACAGCAACAGTCCTGTTTCTAGTACGATTGACTTTGAGTCAACAGACAAAGATTGGTCTCCTGGATACGGCAAAGGAGCATATAGACATATGCTTACACATAAGTCAACTATTGGAGTAAGTTCTGTACTTTTTGAAATAATGCTTGAGTTTGTTTCTGTTGTTAGAGAAAAAGGAATATGCTCTGATCGTTATTCTTCAACTGTTGAGGCACAAAAAAAATGGCAAATATATGCTAATAGAAGTGACGTAGAAACAGAACAGCTTGACATTAACAAAGACGACTCAGAAAAACATAAATTACCACAACTTACACCAGATGACCCTACAGACGATGCAGCGCAGGGACTTGCAATAAAACATAAAGGAAACGAGTGGTATAATTCAATTTTTTCTAAAATAATAAAAAAGAAAGATATGAATACAATTAAATACATATGTAATCATTCAAATCATTTAGACCTAATAATATCAATAACAAATGAAAGCCAGTTTACTTCAAAAATATAAAACTTTATTATTAAATAAATTAATTATTGTCTATTTTAGGCATCCATTCGTCTACTTCTGGATGTAGAACAACTTGATCTTGTCTTTTTGTTTTTATTGGTTTTTCACCGCTGAAAAGTGAAAGCTTATCTATAACAGCTGTTTGCAACTCAAATATTTGTTCTCTTGCAAGCTGAAGTTGTATTTGAGAGTCTCTTAGCCTACCTATTAAAGCTGCTCGGTCAGCATTTGCAGATGAAAGTTTGTCTTTAAGCTCTTCAACCTCAGATGGATCTCTTCCTGCAGCTATTGAAAGCATTGAAGATATAGCACCTGTAATCATACCAATCATTCCTACTATTATGTCTCGATTGTCTTTCTGGAGAGGAGTAAATGCTAGAAACATTATTAAGCTTATAACAAGAACCATGAAAATAACAGAAAACCACCAACCTCTTTTTGCTTTTTCTGTCTGCGTAAACTGTTTATTTGATTTTTCTTCTTTTTCATTAATATTTTTTTTCATTTTTTATAGTCCTTTATTTTTATAGCACTTCGTTTAAAACGTTTTGTATAAATTTAATAGCAGGATGTAGCCATCCTAAAAAATACTTAAAGTCTATACCGGTAATGTCAAATATCAGACGGTTTAAACTATCTTTCATAGATATATAAAAGACAAAGTAAACTATTATTAAAGCCTCAAAAAAAGCTATTCTGTAAACTAACCACCAAAATATTTCAGACATTTTTTTATGTTTTAATCTAGTTTTTATTTTTTTATGTCCACCTATTCTTTTTGCTTTTTCGCTATCTTTAGGCGGCTGCAATTGCATTTCTATTAGGCCGATTGCATATAAAGATTCAGGATCACGCACACCTTTAAACTTGTACAATCCTACTAAAGCAATTAACGCATTATCAGGTATATACCTGTTTCTATGCCCGAGTTCTTTGTACGTCTTATATGCTGAAGCGGAAAGCAGTATTTGCTCAGCAGCACATAAAGACATTGTTCTTGCAGCAATATTTTTACCTATGCCTTCAAGATTAATTCTTTTTCCGCCAGCTCTTACTATATGTTCTTCAGCTTTGACAATTAACATTTTATCCCAATGTATACCAACTCTACTTCTAAAAGGAAACTTTTTAATTCTTAAAAATTTTTTATAATCAAAAGCAAAGGCTATAGCGTCTCCAACAGATCCAAAATACATTAAATGACCATCAGATGCGTCGACTAGACGACCGTTGTGTCTTTGTATGAAATTCATGACTGCTTTGTCGTGTACACCAAACCATTGAGCTGCAATTCTAGAGCCATTTCTCTGCACAAATTTTGTACTACCTATTATATCTGTTAGAACAATTGCAATTTTAGCTTCTATAATATTTTCAGGAAGGCTGCTACTCATTTTTGTCACATACACAATCTATCTCTAAACAGACAGTACATAAACATTCAGGCCAAATACAGTTAATAGCTTCAATGTTGCAATGACAGTTTAACTTTTCACATTCACATAAACTATCTTTTTTTTCGCATAATGGACAAAAGCCTTGAGGTGGCATTTTTTTAGTTAGATCTCTAACAGTATTTTTATTATTATCTTTTATTTTTAATTTTCTAACTAATAACATAATATTAACCTGTGACTAACTTTTTTTCTTAGGCTTCTTACTTAAGAAAAGATGACTTCTAGGTATTTTATTAGGAGGTCCTGAATGGTTTAAAATATTACTAATGTCTTCAATTGATCTTATTTTGTCTTTTTCAGATGAAATTTCTTTGGTTTTTAAGTTTTTTCTTTTTATTGTATGTTCATCTTCTATAGACTTCAATAAGTCAGAAAAGCTCTGACTTTGATTTGCAAAAGAAGATTCGAGAAATATTTTTATATACTTTTTAAGCATATTGACTCCTTTTATTGTTCATTAAATAATTATCAATAAGTTAGACAAATAAGGACAAATCAAAAATGTTACTAGATAAAACACCTATGAAAAGTAAAAAATTTATTGCATATATGACTTCTGAACTTGGATGGAAGTGCGTTATTTTTTATTTGCTATTTCATTTACAAGGAAAATTAGACCATTATTCTTTAGCTATACTTATGACAGTTGTTATTACAAGTGGCTTTATTCAAATAGGATATATACTAGGACAAGCAGCTTTAGACAAATATGTAAATGCTGCTGTAGAAATATTAGACAATGATAAAAAAAGGATAGACAGTGAAACAAAAAAATAAAAATCAAAAAAGAATATTATCTAAAGCTTTATATAACAGTTATGGAATTATGTTAAAAGAATCAGAAGTAGCTTATTTTGATTTTTTGCTTGAAAAAAATAAATGTTTTGAAAAGTCTCTTTTGTCTTTTTTTGAAAGCTGTGAAACTAGATATTTTAAAAAAAACAAAATCAAAGAAATAGCAAGAAATATAAAAATAATAAGTGAAGTAGGAAGAAACATTCACACTCCTAGAGGTAAGGGTGCAGCTCCTGACGGTAAGGGTGCAGCTGGAAATATTACAGATCAGCAACTAGTTGCTGATATTGAAGGACTTTACTTGGAAGACAGCGTTAACACAATGTCAGGTAAAGAGTCACTGTATATTGAAGACAGAGAAAGTCAGGGTAAAGAAGAAAAAGATAAAAACAATATCCATGTAGATATGGAAGAAGACTATATGCATATTTTTACAAGAAATTTAAGGACAAAAAATATTAATAATTAATTTTGTAAATTTATTGTAAATTAATTATAATAATACTAAAGTTTAAGACGGTTGCGAATTATATCTTTTTGTCGATAAAACATCTCATGATATTTTTGCATCATATCTTTAAAAATATCTTCTATTGTTTTATCGAAATTTTTATCAATATCACTTAGACGCATACTGCTAGTATGTTTAGAAACATATTTTTCTATTTCTTTTTTTAGTTCGTTTCTTTGATATTTTTCTATTTCTTTTTTGACAATAGACTTGATTTTTGAAATTTCTGTCTTGTTAAACTTTTCTTTTAATAATTTTTTATTGCTCATTTAAATACTCAAGGTTGTAATTTGACTTCTTCTACTAACAATAATATATATAATCCTAAAAAGGATATTAATACTTTGAATTGGAAAAGTAGCTTTCCATATTCTTCACCAAGAGACCAACAAGAAAATTCTATTAATAAAGTTTTAAACGCATTTAAAAACGGTAAAAAATATGCAATAATAGATTGCGGTACTGGAGTAGGAAAGTCTGCGATTGGTTTAACTATAGCTAAATACATTTCAGACAACGAATATCAATTTAAAGGTGTATATGAAGAAGGTTGCTACTTTTTAACTACACAGAAAGTGTTACAAGAGCAATATGAAAAAGACTTTAGCAGTAAAGGTTTAGTCTCTTTATCCTCTTCATCAAATTACCAGTGTAATATAGATAAAAAAGCATCATGCAAAGATATATTAACAGCAAATAGATCTGGAAGTAATAGCAAAAAATTTGAAAAATGTAATTACGAATGTGTGTATAAAGCTAAAAAGAAGAAATTTATAGAAAAAAGACTTGGAATAACAAATTTTAGTTATTTCTTAACAGAAAAAAACTATAGTCAAAAACTGCCTAATAAAAGAGTTTTAGTTGTAGACGAAGCTCACAACTTAGAAAATGAGCTAACAAGATTTATAGAGATATCGGTTTCAAGTTATTTTTCAGAAAAAATCTTAGGCCTTAAAGTTCCTAGAGGGTTAGATACACAATTTAAAGTTTACAACTGGATAAAAAATACTTATCACACTTCTCTTAGCAATAAAATAAATTTTATCTCTGCACAAATGAAGAAATTTGGTATTACAAGCACTAAACTAGAAGAATTTAAAAAAATCACAAAAAGATATGATTTGCTAAAGAGTCATGAACAAAAAATACTGCAGTTTATACAGCTTTACAGTAAAGATAATTGGGTTTTTGACATAGAAAAAACAAACCAAAAGTATATTAAATTTGTTTTTAAACCTATTGACATATCAAAATACGCACATCAATATTTAATGAAGTTTGCTGACTATATCATTTTTATGTCAGCAACTATTATATCACATGAAGGCTTTAGTCTGACAATTGGTCTGCCTTCAGACGAAATTATATCTATAAAAGAAGCATCACCTTTCCCGCCAGAAAACAGGCCAATTATATACTCGCCTGCTGGTAGCATGTCAGCAAAAAATATTGACAAAACATTGCCCACAATGGTAAGCATGATTAAAGAAATCATGGGAAATCATAAAAACGAGAAAGGTATTGTTCATACACATAGTACTAAAATTGCAAAATATCTAAGTGAAAATATAAAAAGCAACAGGATAATAGTTGCTTATGGAGAAAACAGAGACAAAGCTTTAAAGCAACACAATGAGTCTAAAAAGCCTACGATACTAATTTCACCTTCAATGTCAGAAGGTGTCGACTTAAAAGGAAAACTTTCAGAGTTCCAAATATTATGTAAAGTACCATTTCCTTATTTGGGTGACAAAGTTGTAAAGAAAAAAATGTCTAAGTGGAAGTGGTGGTATAATACACAAACAATTAGAACAATAATACAAAGTGTAGGTAGAAGTATAAGATCTGAAAAGGATAAAGCAGTTACATATATATTAGATAGTGATTGGAAGAGAATTAAGTCTATGTGTAGAAATGATTTTCCAAAGGACTTTTTTGACAATTATCACGAATTCTAAGGAGTTGATATTATATGGAAAAATGTACAGGCGCTGGAATAATAGTTTTTTTTGATAATAGAGGAATTAGACATGAAAAAGTTAAAGGCTTAGAAGAAAATATTCTTTATCTTTTCATGAAAGGCCTAGACGGTTTTTACGACTTTCCAAAAGGATCTATAGATGAAGGAGAATTTCCTTTAGATTGCGCAATAAGAGAAACATATGAAGAAATAAATTTAAAAAGTGATGACTATGTTTTTGTCGACAATGTAGGAAAGTCTTTTTTCTCAGAAAAACAAATAAATAATCACGTTTTGAGAATGTATATTGCTGAGATTAAAAAAGACTGTCTATATAAGCCAATGATACGAAAAAATCCTCATACAGGTATATTAGAACACAAATCTTTTACTTTATCAAGTAAAGAAAAAAAATATGAAATGCTTCTGCCTTACTTAAAAAATCCTCTTGACTGGGCTGAAAATGTTATTTTACAAAGTTTTAAAACCTAAACTTTTAATTACTATTTGTTATAATTTACACTATGATAAACAAAAATATTTTAAATACAGCTGCTAGGCTTTCTAGACTAAATAAAGACTTTTTTTATAACAAGTGCAGAATTGTTGATAAAGATGTTTACAATAGTAAATTTCTTTTTTATCATTACTTTTATTGGTCATCTGACTTTTACAATGATCACTATAGAAATCTTTTAATTGACTATTTTGACAAGTCAGAAAAAAGCTATCCAGGTAGCAGCCACATGCTCTCTGTTAAGCTTTGCAATAAAATCTATGGTGTTAATAAAGAAAAGCAAAACCAAAAAACAGATAAAAACTTTGAAAGTATTCTTTGCCATTTAAAACAGCTTTCAAATAAAAGTGCATATGAATTATTTGAAAGCGTAATACATTTTTCAGGAGCAGATGCTTCTATAATTTGCAAAAGCTCAGATAATGAGAAAATTGAAGTTAGTAAAACTTGCAAGCCTGTATTTGACTTTTCTATTGATAACAGCTTTAAAGAAATATATTTTAAAAATATAAACAAAACAACAAAAGATTTTTTTGTTTCAATTTTAGATTGTTATATTGAAAGAGAATCTGAAATATTTTCTTTAGTTGAACATGCTAAGGTTAATAACACGCCAGTAATTATAATTTGCAGAGGCTTAAGCGATAATGCAAAAAGAAACCTTAAAAATATTTTATTAAAAAATAATATTCTAGTTTACCCTTATGTTGAAAAGTACAATAACGAAGACCCTTTTAAAATGAAAGATTTTGCAGAAATGATTGGAGCAAAAATAGTTTCTGCAGAGTCTGGTGATAACATAAACAATTCTTTAGTGGAGAAAGCTGTGTATACAAAATGCACAATTTCTAGTCACGACATTTCAACTAATCCAAAAAATAAAAGTCTAATAAATTCAATTAATAAACAAATTACAGAAAATTCTTCAAATTCTGAACTGTTAGATTATCTAAGAACAAGAAAAACTAGATGCTCGCCTAACAATACAATAGTTAGAATTCCAAAAAAAGATATAACTTTGCTCAATGAATTAAAAAACTTAATAAAGTGTTATAACTTTTGTGCAATTAAAGGTGTATATACAAGAAGTGACAATATTATACAATCAATACAATGCGAAAAGATAACTGATATTCTTGCTGAAAAGTTATATAAAAACATTAAAAGTATATCTTATAAAATAAAATTAGGAGAAAAAAATGCCAGTAGCTAAAAAATCAAATACACAAACAACAAAAAGTCAAGAGCCAAAAGTTAATATAGCTGAGGTTGGTAGGAAATATTATGATGTTTTAGATGTATATTCAAGCAAAGTAATTTCAAAAATTGTAGAAAGTTCTAATGATCTTAGAATTGACAAAAAAACAATGTTAGAAATTAATAAAATTATACATGAAGAAACAGCTAGCGCTAAAAGTTGGGGAATTGATCAACTAATAAAAGCTGTTAAAGGAAATTAAAAGAAAGAATTTAATTTGTTTAAAACTAATTTTACAAGACACTTGTTAGAATGTCATTGCATATTAAAATTATTTCAAAATAAATCAAAACCTTTGTATCACAAATTCCCAGTATTTTCAGTTTCAGAAGATAACGGGAATATTGAAAAAAAATATGTTAAATGTAATAATTGTGCAGTAATACACGAAGTTACAGACTTTTGCAAAAGTAACATTAAGTGGGGAGATGATATGTACGAAGGATTAGTTACTACAAAAGATGATATAATATTTAACTTTAAGCAAAAAGAGTTATTCAATGTTGTTGAAATATTAGAAAAATATGAATGTGATGTATCAATATGGGAATTAGTTGAGCATTGTTTAGATAACAAAATTGATTATTCAATAGTTTTAGAAAAAAAAGACATACAAGACAATACAGTGTATAATTGCCTTAACATATCTTCAGGAAATGTTAAAATTAAAAAAGAAATATCACAAAGGTACATTTAATGTTAGATCCAAAAAATGTTGATGATTTAAAATCTTTAGAAAAATGTCGCGACATTACTCAGGAAATATTGAGATATGGTGCAAGTAACAATGAAATTATAAAAATAATTGATTTGCTTTCTTTAGAGTTAGAAGATACATTTGTTATGAAAAAAATACAGAGTGTACTGAAAAATGATATTATCGAAGAGACAGAAGAAAAACCTAAATTTGAAATTTAAAAAGGAGACAGAAAATGTCACAAGAAGAACTAGATCAACTTGAACAAGTAGATGAAGTATTAGAGCCTAGCACTAACCAAGAGTTTTACAGTTATATTAAGCTCATGATTGAAAGTATGGAGTCAGACGTAATTAAGTCTGGAAATGGCAATAAAGCAGCTGGAACAAGGCTTCGAAAGAGTTTAAGACTCCTAAAATCAACATCAGGAGACTTTGTCAAATTTACTCTAGGAAAGTTGGATCGATAATTTATTGAGACTTTGCCTTTAACTTGTTTATGGCAGACTTTTCAATTTGACATACCCTCATTCGAGTTATATCAAACAAATCACCTACTTCTTGAAGAGTATAAATTCTTTTTTGAGAAGCGTTAATAATGCAGTTATTGTCACTTTTTAATTTGTGCCAGTACCTGCATTTTTTATTTTTGCAAGACACGCTGTTTTTTTTATGTTCATTAAAACAAGTTGTTGTATGTTCACTCATAGTATAATTTTCCTTTCATTAACTTTATGATAATTACAAATATAGTTTAATAGTTATTAGGAGGATTTACAATGAGTAACAAATCGAAAGATAATAGAAAGTTATTTGTAATTGATACAAGTGTACTGTTATATGACAAAAATGCCATGTTTAATATGGAAGGCAATGATATTGTAATACCTTTAGTAGTATTAGAGGAAATAGATAAGTTCAAGTCAAGAGAAGGTTTACTAGGAGAATATGCTAGATTTATTAACAGATTTCTTGATGAGTTAAGAGAAGAAGGTAGTCTAAATGAAGGTGTTTACTACGAAAAATCTGACATCAATATAAAAGTTAGTTCAGATAGTTGTTGGGCAGGGTTAGAAGGTTTAGATAGAAACTATAATGATAATGTAATTATTGCTAACGCAAACTACTATAAAAAACATCATAAAAAAATTGGTAAACATGATTACGAAAAGTATAGTAAAATCACAGTAATAACAAAAGACATAAATCTTAGAGTCAAGTGTGACGCTGTAGGTATACCTGCAGGAGATTATTATGCTGATTATGAGTTTATCCAGGAAGACAATCTTTTTCAAGGACATGTTGAACTAATAGTTGACCCAGATATTATAAACAGAGCTTATTCTGGTAATCATTTGAAAATAGAAAGTGACCTTTCAGAATTAGAAGATTTTCATTTAAGTGAAAACGAATTTGTTGCCTTGAAGTCAAACAATGGAAACAGCCAGTCTTGTCTAATGATGAGAAAAGACAAAAACTTGATCATACTTGAAAGCAAGCAGGAGCTTTTAAAGCAAAGTGGTATAGAAGCAAAAAACAAAGAGCAGATTTATGCTTTGGAGTTGTTATTAGATGAAAATATTCCCTTAGTAACTTTAACTGGAATCCCTGGTAGCGGTAAAACTTATCTAGCTTTGATGACAGCATTAAAATTTATTGAAAGAGAAAGTAAAAAAAGAATTATTTTTACAAGACCTATGGAGACTGTAGGTAAAGATATAGGCTTTCTTCCTGGAACTGTTAATGAAAAAATGGCACCATGGCTAGCTCCGATTGTCGACAATTTTAGAAATCAATTTGGAGACTTAACTTACTTCGATATGATGATGGAAAGAGGACAGATTGATGTTGCACCTTTGTCACATATAAGAGGTAGAAGTTTTAATGATTCTGTTATTATTGTTGATGAAGCTCAAAATGCAACAGTTCATGAGTTAAAGACAATAATAACTAGAACAGGTAAAAATTCTAAAGTTGTTTTATTAGGAGACATTGAACAAGTCGACTTGCCTTACGTTAGTAAATTTTCTAACGGCTTAACAATAGTAATTGAAAAATTAAAAGAAGAAAGCTTAACAGGCCACATTAATTTTAAAAAAGGCTACAGATCAGAATTGGCAAACATTGTAGCTGGTAAATTATAATAAAAAAGGTTATACACAATGTCAAGAAAAATATATGATCTCAACAGATTTAGAAAAACTTATCCTTTGATAAGAAGAAAACCTGTTTTTGCAGACTTAGACTTAAACATAATAGAGACTGTAAAATTACAGTATCTATCTGGAGAGTTTAGTAAAACTTACACGTTTAAAAAGTTATACACAGAATCACCTATTTGTGTAGCTACAGCAGAAAATGAAAACTTAAACGCTTATATTATAAGCGTTGATAGAGGACAAGTAACAATAGAAATTTCAGCTCCAGCTCCTTCTAATCCAGATGTTTTTGTTCATTTGCAAATAATTAGTAGAAACAGTGAGGAATAAAATAATATGTCAATTTATTTATCAATAATTGCAGCAGCTGGTAATGAAGTTCAACAAAGTCAAGTCGGTGCTAGCTTAACAAAGTCTTTGACAATATCAGAAATACATGATACAGATAGTGGTGCTTTAAATGTTGCGGACTTCAATTATGAGTGGTATTTTGTTGACAAACCTACAGGATCTTCTGTATCTATTGATGATTCTAGTTCTCCTGCAAACAAAAGCACTGTACTGATTAACTCAATTGATACTTGGGGTACATATAGAATATTTGTAATAGCAACTAATATTGCTATACCTTCAACAAAGTCTGGTACTAATCCTCTAAGTGCAGATGAAAGAAATTTCGTAAACATATCAGTTAAAAGTACTAATAACAGTCTAGAAAAGCCTGCAGCTTTCCAGAGAAACTGGAAAGAAAAATACGATAAATTAGTTGATGTTGTTGACAATACACAAAAGTCAATTAACAGTATTAAAATATCTAATTCTTTAACCCTTACATTACCAAGTACAGATGGCACTTCAGGTCAAATTTTAATAACAGATGGGCAAGGGAACTTATCTTTTAATAGCGTTAGCGCTGCTGAGTTAAGTAATGTATCACTTGAAAGCTTAACTAATGTAAGCAGTACCTCTCCTACAAGTGGTCAAGTTTTGTCTTGGGACTCTTCTATAAGCTCTTGGAAACCAGAAACTCTTGGTTCTTTTAGTTTCAATCTAGTTGATGATACAACACCTCAATTAGGAGGAAACTTAGATTGCCAAGCATTTAATTTAACTACAACAGGAAAAATTCTTTTTTCAAATGTATATGCAACTGAAGCAGACCTACCATCAGCAGCAACATATCATGGTATGTTTGCACACGTCCATGCTACAGGAAAGGCATATTTTGCACATGGAGGCAGTTGGATTAAATTAGTTGCGGAGTCAGCATCAACTACTGATAATTTGTCTGAAGGTTCATCTAACTTGTATTATACTAATGCTCGTGCAGATGCACGCATTGGTGCAGCTAATCTTAATAGTTTGTCTAATGTATATAGTAGTATAGCTCCTACAGACGGTCAAGTTCTTAAGTGGGATGACAGTGAGAGTCGTTGGGACGCTGGAGATGACAATAGTGGTGGCAGTAGTTTAAGCGGTCTATCTTCGTCTAATAGCATACTAACAATAGCAAATAATTATAGTTTAGTTCCTGAAAATACTGCTAATGTAGAATTGGGCTCTGATTCTAATAGATTTTTAAAATTGTGGATAGGATCAGGCAGCGCTTTTGATGTAGGTATAAAGTGTGACAACACTATAAACACTAATAGACTAGAAGTTAATGATAGTGTAACAACAAATTCAATAATAATTGGTAGCGCTGATCCTTATATATTACCTGTCGATGGAGGTTCAGAGAATAACAACAAATACTTAAAGTTTTCTTATGACAGTGTAGACGGAAGTTCTGTAGAATATTCTAATATTACAGCAAGTGAAATATCAGATCTTGGAACAAGTGCTACTTTAAATGTAGGCACTAGCGCTAATAATATTGTACAATTAGATTCAACAGGGAAATTACCTGCAATTGATGGAAGTCTTCTTACTGGAATATCAGGAGGAGGATCAGCTGCTGATAATATTAGTGAGGGCAATTCAAAAGTTGAAACAGTAGATACAGGATCTGATGGTAGTGTAAATTTTTATACAGAGGTTTCATCAGATAGCTCTGTTTTTTCATCTATACCTACACCTGTATGGAAAATTGATGAAAGCGGAAACTTAACACCAGGTAAAACAGATACATTTAATTTAGGCTTTTATGATAGTATGGGAAATGCTAGTGATAATCGTCAAATAAATAAAATTCACGTAAACAAAGTATATACTAACGGAAACTATTTTAGAATTCCTCCTGCAATGAGTTCTTCAGACTTTAAGTTAAATGCAGTACATGATGCTATGAGTCAGACTTATGACATTCCTTTTTACGACAGCAGCACTTCTCCAAGTTCAACTACAGGTCATATTTTAGTTAAGAATTTAAATGAAAGTGTTGGACCTCACAATTGGATTCCATGGAAACTTAAGCTGCCTTCAAGTTTTAGTTACAACTCAAATAGTGTAATGGTTTCAAATAGCGCTGTTGATGAACTTGCTTGGGAAAAAACTGATCTTTATAAGACAAAAGAATGGTCAAATATGCATTCAGATGAATGGACTACAGAAACTACTTACGCATCTTCGTATACTGCTGGTGTAGTGGGTAAGTCAATTTTTATTTTTGCGTTTAAAAATATTACAGGAAAAACAATAAACATTACAAAAGCTTCACTTTCTTGTTTAGAAATGTATTCTTCTAAAATTTATTGGACACTAGTTGGTGCATCTGATACTAATTTTAAGACTAACAAGGGCACTTCTTTAATTAGCGAGCAAACAATTTCTATAGTAAATCAAGATAGCAGCTCACCTTATAGTGGGATTGGTCAATCAGAAGCTAATTTAAGTGAAACAATTAGTGACGGTTTATGGACAGCATTTTTAATAACAAACATGACATCAGGATCAAGTAGTAATAAAAACTTTGTTGCTAATTTGACTTATACATTAAGCTAGGATAAATAAATGAAAAATATTGTCAATTATTCAGACGTAGGATTTGGTGACACAAATATTAATTTTTTAAGTTCTCCTTTTGATCAAATTGGTAATACTTCAATTGTTTTAAATGGTTTTGGAAATCCTGAATTTGCATCGTTAGAAAGCAATACGTATTTTAATAATAAAAATTTAAACTTTGGTTCAGTTAATCCTGTTTTGTCAAAAGTACTTGTCAAATATGAGTATGAAGAAATATATGAAAAAAGCAAAGTTTTAATCAAAAAAAATAGTTCAGAAATTGTAGCAATAAAAAACAAAAACATACACGACCCAGTATTTTTATGTACTGCAAATAAACAAAACATAGCTGTTGATGTTGTTTTGTTTGTAGAAAAATTAAGTGCTAGTAAGTTTAAAATTACTAATTCATCAAGTATAGACTTGTTAGCAGACTATATTGCTTCTGGTGTTAACATAAAAAAAACAGCAATTTATTACAATCAATCAACTGTTGATAAATTAAACAATAACATTAATAAGTTTTTAGAATAGATTAAAGCGCTATAACTCTATATGTTTGATATTTATCTTTAGATTAGATTTTTAAATCGTTTTAAAATTAGATTTATAATTATTAAAGTAAATAAATAGGATTAAAACATGTCTAGAGACTTCTTAGCATCAAGAGTGAGATCAAATGCTTTAATTGGCAGCAATAATGGAACACAGCCTAGCTTGCTTATGTACCCATCAAGCCAAGCTACAAACAACAATGGCGGACAGTCAGCTTCTTTGCAAAACTTTTTAAGTGATGCAAGTAATTACTCAGGTACAGCATTTTTATATGTCCACGGCACGCCAACAACTTCATCAGCACAAAGCGGTGTATCACCTTCTTTGAATTATACAATATTTGGAGGTGATGTTTTATTAAAAGGAACACTTTTTGCTGATTATTTGAGAACAACATCAGGAACTTTAATCAGCTTTAACACTTTAGGATATATTGCCCCTGTTGGTACGAATTACATAAGTGACCCATCTGGTCCGACTTCTTCACCTTCTGCAGATAAACTCTTAGATGCTCAGATAAAGATAAACGAAACTGGCATTTCAACAAATTTATCTAGCATAAACAATATAAGCACTCTCATTAATACACATGAGACATCAATAGGTCTTGATGATGACGGTGGTTTCTTACAAAAGACAACATCTAATTATTTAAATTCAGCATCTTCAATTACAAATGAAACGTTTTTACTTGATGCACAAATAAAAGTAAATGAAGATGCTATTTCTTTAAAAGCTAATACTTCTTCTTTAACAGCCATACAAACAGAAGTTGATGCGATTGAAACAGGCGCAGGCCTTGATGCTGACGGTTCATACTCTGCTAATTCTAATACGAACTATTTAAATACAGCTACTTCATTGTTTGATGCTGATGTTAAATTAGATACTCAATTAAAAACAAATACTGATGCAATTGCAGCTCTAGGATCAGGAAACGTATCAAATTTACAAACAGAAGTTAATGCAATTGAAACTGCAATAGGTCTAAACGATGACGGTTCATATTCTGCACATGACAGCTCAAACTATTTAGATGCTTCAACTTCTACAAAAGATGCATTAAGTAAACTTGATGTAAAAATAAAAGAAAACTTAGACAATATAGCGCTAAAAGCTTCATCATCTGAATTTAGTGACTTACAAACAGAAGTTAATGCAATAGAAACTGCAGTAGGTCTAAATGCAGATGGTTCTTACTCAGCTCATGATGATTCAAACTATATAGACACAGCAATATCTTCTAAAGATGCTTTAAGCAAGCTAGACACACAGCTCAAATCAACGCAGTCAGACTTAGACACAGCTGAGATTAGCATATCAACATTGCAAGGTGAAATGACTGCAGTTGAAACTCTTTCTGCATCCAATGCTTCACAGATAGAAGTCAATGCAATAGAAACAGCAGTAGGACTAAACGCTGATGGTACATATTCTGCGCACGCAGGGTCAAATTATATAGACACAGCATCTTCAACAAAAGATGCTTTAAGTAAATTAGACACACAGCTCAAATCAACGCAGGCAGAATTAGATACAGAAGAAGCAGCAAGAGCAAATGCAGATGCAGACTTACAATCTGAGTTAAATTCAATAGAAAGCAGCTTAGGTCTTACAGCGACAGGTTTGCGACCAAATTACTCTAGCACAAACTTTGTTGAGAATACACAAAACCACCATGAAGCGATTGGAGAACTAGATAAAGAATTAAAGACTACAAATGATGATATATTATCTATACAAACTGAAATGTTGGGTTTGGCATCCTCAGCTAGTCTAAGTACATTACAAACAGAAGTTGATGCTGTTGAAACTGCAATAGGTCTAAACGCTGATGGTACATACTTAGCTCATAATGATTCAAACTATATAGACACAGCAATATCTTCTAAAGATGCTTTAAGTAAATTAGACACACAGCTTAAATCAACTCAAACAGACTTAGACACAGCTGAAAGTGATATTGAAAATCTACAATCAAATATTTTACTTAAAGCATCTTCAGCTAGTTTAAGTACATTACAAACAGAAGTTGATGCTGTTGAAACTGCAGTAGGTTTAAACCCAGACGGTTCTTATTCAGCTCATAATAATTCAAACTATATAGACACAGCATCTTCAACAAAAGATGCATTAAGCAAGCTAGACACACAGCTCAAATCAACGCAGTCAGACTTAGACGCAGTCGAAGCTGATATGTTGACGTTGCAAGGAGAAATGACTGCAGTTGAAACTCTTTCTGCATCCAATGCTTCACAGATAGAAGTTGATGCAATTGAAACTGCAGTAGGTTTAAACGCTGATGGTACATACTCAGCTCATGCAGGGTCAAATTATATAGACACAGCATCTTCAGCAAAAGATGCTTTAAGCAAGCTAGACACACAGCTCAAGTTAACTCAAGATGAAGTTGACAATGAAGAAACATTAAGATCTAGTCAGATTAGTGGAATCAATTCTGAAATTAATTCTATTGAAAACAGCTTGGGTCTAACACTTACAGGGCTTAGACCAAATTATGCTAATACAAACTTTATTGAAAATACAGATACACACCACTCTGCTATTGGAAGACTAGATGCTGCAATAACAACGATTGAGGGTGGAAATGCTGGTCAGCTACAAAATCTTCAAAACATTAAAGACAGTATTGGTACAGATAATGACGGAAATCTTATTGCATTCGATAATACTACAAACTTTTTAGAAAACATTTCTGTTGTCAAGACTGCTTTGATAGCTTTAGACACTGCAATTGCTAGCAAAGTTTCAGATATTTTTGAGCTAACTGGGATAGATGATACAGATAAAGAAAGTGGCAAGATACTTCAGTACGTTAATGATGGCGTAAATCCTGAAAAGTTTGTTTATGTAGAAGCAACTACAGGACCACAAGGACCACAAGGACAATCAGGTGCAGATGGAAGAGGAATATCTTCAGTAACTGAAAATAATGATGGAACTTTTACTTTAAACTTTATAGATGGACTAAATCCTTTTACAACTATTGACTTAACCGGCCCTCAAGGTATACAAGGTGATATTGGTCCACAAGGTCCACAAGGAGAAGCAGGTGCTCAAGGTATTCAAGGTGAGCAAGGTCTACAAGGTGATGCTGGTCAACAAGGCCCACAAGGAGACTCTGCATATCAATCTTGGCTAGATGAAGGGAATGTAGGAGATGAAGCAGCATTTCTTTCTTCTTTACAAGGAGCGAAAGGCGATGCTGGTCCACAAGGTCCACAAGGTCCACAAGGTCCACAAGGAGAAGCAGGTGCTCAAGGTGAGCAAGGATCGCAAGGTGAGCAAGGTGAGCAAGGTATACAAGGTATACAAGGTGAGCAAGGTATACAAGGTGAGCAAGGTCTACAAGGTGCAGCTGGAGCAGCTGCACCATCAATATCAGGTGTTAGCATAAGCGGATCAACAATTACTACTTCGTTTAACGGCGCAAATGATGCTGTAGTTAATGATGCTTTTAGTGTTTCTATAGCAGAATTAGATAATGTCAATATTAACTTAGATACAATCGCAAATGGAAAAATTCTTAAATGGGACGATAATACAAATAATTTTATTGCTGCTGATGATATTAATGGAGGAGGTGGTGGAGGAGTTAACCTAACAGTCACAGATAATACAACTTCAGTAGCACAATCAACAACTCTTGATGTGCAGCAACTTGCAACTGTTACAGACTCAGGTAATAATGAGGCAACTCTAGTGGGTATTATAGGTAATGCTGAAGACAATTACGACGATGGACTATTTACAGACTTTACTCCTAAAACAACAATAGGCACTGCAATTGATAGATTTAATGAAGTTTTAAAGGCTTTAGCACCTTCACCTGCTCCAGATCTTGACCAATTTGATGTCGATACTGCAAACAGTGCATTACAAAATATTAAACTATCATTTGGAACATCAAATGATCAGTCTGCAGCAGGAACGCCTTATTCGTCTGCAGGAGACATTTCAGGTTTTGCTGCAACAAACGTAAACGAAATATTTGCAATAGAGTCATCAAACGGAAACTATAGAAAAGGTGTTTATACGGGTAATACGTCAATGGTAGGTACACTTAATGAAGATGTATCTAATGACACTTATACAAATAACATTGTTAACTTTGCAGACAATAGCTTTGGTAATGGTGATCAAGGCGCCTTACAGCTTTGGTTAAACGGTAATAAGTTAAACTGTGATGTAGATCTTTCAAGTGACGGTGCAGGTGATTACTTAGATGCAGATGGAAGTGGATTTGTTAATCTTACAGCTGCAATTAACGGAAAGTTTGCTTCAGATACAGAATTTCCAACATTTAAACATAGACAGGGTGAATGGAAAGTTGATTCTGTAAGTCAAAGAGATGGTTGGAACTATGCTCAAGTAAAACATGTAATAGGTGAAAGCACAAAAGAAACAGGATATGCAGAGTGGATTAATGACAGTAATAATGAAGCTATTTCTGTCACAAACAAGAGTTTATCGTTAAACATGGCCGGTAGTAAATATCTTTCAGGAATTCAGTATCATACAAGTGGAACAGCAACTTATGCTGCAGATATTGATAATTTTTATAAATATGTATATGCAACAGATAATATGACTTTTACTGAAAGTCCTGATGCTATAGCAAATTTTGGCAGCATTGCAGTCTCTGCTATTGATACAGAAAGTGGTGAAGATCATACAAAACAAATTAACTTGTCACAAGAAGCAGATCTTTTGCCAATAAGTAATAGACTTTTAAATCAATCACTTACAACAGGATTTTCGCTATCTCACCCTATAAAAGCAAATGTTACAACAGCTTCTACTAATGAAACAGTTACAGGCATTCTTTTAGACAACGTGACAGCTAGTAGTACTTCAATATTAGAAAATTTTGATGATGAAAGATATAGACAGTATTTAAAAAATGCATATGCACAAACAGATTTGACTGATAATGGTGTGGATGATCCGTCAAATACATGTTCATGGGATTCTACAGAAAGTTTAACAGGTAATGATGTAGGCCATAATACAGGTTTAATTGTTTATAACTCAAGATTATATTCTCCTAAAAGTGACGATCTGCCAAACTCAGGTAATTTTAGCACACTAAGTTCTTCATATGCAAATCCAGACTATAGTGCTGTCAATGATAACGACGTTAAGGTCTGGATAAGGAAATTTAAAAACAATAGTGGAAATACAATAAAAGCTTTACTGTTTAACATGAGTAAAAACAATAGTGATATTGTTAATTCAAATACACCCAATAGCGATGAAATTAATGTACAATTTAAAATTCCTTCAAAAGCTGGCAATCCATCTGAGTCTGAATGGCTTACTGTAGCTAGCGATTTTAATTTGTCGAATTATGAAGAAGGAACACTTACATCTTGTGGGGATCAAATTTACAACGGTAATATTGACGGAAATATAATTAATAATAAAATAGCTATTTTAAAAGATAGCATACTAAATGATGAATATGTTTTGGTAAAAATTACTGCAAGTGCAGATTGGTCTGGTTATGTTGACTCAATTAACGTAAATTTTGTTGATATAATAGGTAATGTATTAGATGCTCCAGAAGTAGAGCATATTGATCTAGAACAAGCAGGCGTAACCGGAAAGCTTTCTTTTGGTGCAACTAATACTATCAATAATTTTACTAATTATACTGCAGATATAAATACACTTTTCGACCTATCAGGGGATAAATCTGGTATATTTGATAGTACCCAAACAGTTACAGGTTTTATTAATGACTTAACAAATGTTAACGGAAACAATTACGTACAGTATGCATTTGGTGGAGGCGAATCACACAAAGGTACATTGAAGCTGCATGTTAATGGTCAAGATATTCACACAATTAATTTAGCAACTAGACCTTATTTGACAGGAAATCAACTAAACAACGATGGAAGTGGATTTACAAACTTAACTAGTCCTACACCTGCAAGAGATGTCAATAATCGACCAGACTTTGACAGTGTATATAGAACATCAAAGTTTGTTATAACGCCAGCAGATCAAAGATTAGGATATAATTTTGCAAAAGTTGTTCATGTTACTGATGATGGTGACGAAGAATCAAATACAATTGAGTGGATTAATGATAATAACACAGATGCACCAGATTTTACGGATAATGGTGCATCTACTTATTCCATTGATTCTGCACAAATATCCTCAACAGAAACAAACAGCTTATCTGGAATTACATATTATAAAAAAGTAACAAATGTACCTTACGAAATAAGCGTAAAAAACATGTACAGAAATATTTATAGTTCATCATCTGATGCTGTTGTAGTATCAGATGCAGACAATAATTCAAAAATTAAATCTATTTTATTGACAGGTATGAATAATAATGCGATTACAAATGTAGGATCACATACTTTACCTGGCAATTCAAGGGCTGGAAGTAAAGCTTTGCCTGTTATAACAGCTTTAGGTGATGAGTCTGAAGTTTTAAAAGTGGTATCAATTTTTGAAGTTAACTATGTTAAGTCTATATTAGATTTAGATGCAGTTAATAATTATACAAACATGAACGACATTACTGTTAATACGACTGTTAAGCATCCATTAAATGCAGCTAATGGCGAAATAACAAGCGGTGTTAATGAAACTGCAACATCAAATAAATTTTTACAATACACAGTCAGTACCGATAATCAGTCTTTCATTGAAGAAGACTTTAGTAACGAAACAAGAAGACTTCTTTCTAGCTGGGCAAACGCAAATGATAATCAAGCAGCAGCAAGTGGATCAAGTTGGGACTCTACAGCAGAACTTACTGATAGTTTAATGATGTATGACGATAAACTTAGATATCCTGATGGTGACTTTAGAGATGCAAATGTAAACATACATGCTCCAGCGGGTAATCCAAATTATACAGGATTTACTGGAACAAAGAGTTTTTATAGAATATTTCAAAATACTACACAGAATGCTAAAACTGGATTTAGTTTGCAACTCCAAGGCAACGGTAGCGTTATAGTGGACCCAGACACAGCTTTCTCTGCAACAAATATTAAAATAGCAGTCAAAATACCCGAAACTGGCGATGCACAATTAACTGGGTATCTAAATATTGCAAAAGCATTTGAAACAGGACAGTATAATGACAGCGATGGTTCTCTAAGTGGTAACCTATCAAATTCTATTACAAATGGACAAACAACAACAAATACAATAACTTTTGGACAAAAATTCCTGCAACCTAATGAATACTTTGTTTTGAAAATAGAAGCAAATGAAAATTGGACAGGATATTTAAGTAATATAATAGTAGATTGGAGTTAATAAATGGCATTATCATCTTCTTCAAAAGAAAATATTTCTCTTAAAAAGCTAGTTGGTAAATCACATACTTCCAATTCGCTTGAAGCATTTAATGAAAATAAAACTACAAGTTTATCATTAAGTACATCTTCAATATTTGCCGAAACTATTCCTACAACACCTAACAGCACTAATCTTTATGACACTACAAATAACGTTGTAGAATATGTTAGGCTAGTTGCAACATCATTGCCTGAGTCTCTAGTGAATGGTAAATTTCATGCATTTAAATTAAGTCTTCCTGACGACTATGTTGCTAGTTCTTCAAATCCTAAAAAAGATACATTGTCATTTAAGGATAGCGAAGATTTACACTCATCAATAGGAAAATTACAAATAGTACCACCCCAATTTTCTGACTCGTATGAAGCAAAAGTTTATTATGATGGCAATGGAACAAAGTCAAATGGCACAAGAATTCCTTTGCTAGACGAAAGATCTTGGTACTTAGATTATTTTAATGGCATACTTTTTCAAGAAATACCTCCAGACAATGCTAATGAAAACCCAAGTCATGTTGAAGTGTATATCTATATTGGTAACATGGCAAACACAGCTATTAGCTCATCTGACATATCATCATCTTCTATTGGGGACTTATCTGATGTAGATATAACAACAAATGCTCCAAATAATAATCAAGTTTTAAAATGGGATGGCACAAAATTTGTTCCAGCTGATGATAATGCAGGTGGAGATTCTTTTACTGCATCTACATCAACACTTTGGGAAGTAGATGCCAATGGTAATCTTTTTCCTCACGGAATAATTGACGGCACGCTAGACACAGGAATGTTTGCAATTGAATTAAGTGCAGGAAATATGGATTTTACTAGTAACAATACAACTTTGGATGATATAGTTAACGCAATACAAAATATGAATGCTTATACGTTGTCTGACAGAGATCAAGCTAGTATAAGTGATACGTATTGGGAGATTGATGTAAATGGCAATGTAACACCTAAAGATGCTGGTTAATGTATAATATATTTAAAACAACAAGTTTTTTTGTCATCTAACAAATAGTTATTAATGAAATAAAATTAAGTTAGGAATAAGATAATATGTCAACTCGAAATTTAGTACCAAGAGGCAATAATGAAGGCAGCTTAGGAATTTCAACACAACGTTGGTCAGCACTTCATGTGGCCAGTATATCAACAGATGCGTTAAAGGTAAATGATAATTTGCCTTTATTTACAAATGACGTTGGTATAGCAAGTATAACTGCAAACAATGATGGCCAGTTCGTTATTGCAATGACTAGCGCATTTTTAGAGGACTTAGGCTTCACTACAGACGGAGGTATTAATCCAGGTTTTACAAGAAACGATGGGAACGTATTAACAAATGACGATTCAATTGCAGCAGGTGATTCATTTAAGGTAGCAATTCAAAAATTAAATGATGATGTAAGACAAGTAGCAGTACCGACAACACTAACAGTTGCCAACTTTTCAAATGCAGCAATTTTAATAGGTGGCGAAGCTTTTGCTGATAATGACGATAATTTAATGACGGCAGCTGCAATAAATGACAGAATTGAGTCATTTGGTTATACAACAAATACTGGTGATATAACAAGAATAATTACAGGTACTGGCTTGGATCTAAGCGGAGGAGACGGTCTTTCTGGTGACGTAACTATAAAACTATCAAATATCAATACATTAACAGCGGGAGATTACGGATCAGCAACTGCAATACCAACAATATCAGTCGACGATCAAGGTAGAATAACTTCTGCATCAAATAATAATTTAAGCGGGATAAACGTTACATCTTTTAGTGATGTTACTGATGCTGGGTCTGGAGCAATTATAACAGTAACTGAAAGAGCTAAACTAGCGGATGCAACAAACAACAATACAGCTAGTAAATTAGTTATAAGAGATGGAAATGGCGATTTTTCAGCAGGTACAATTACGGCTTCACTATCAGGAAATGCTACTTCAGCAACTACTGCAGCTTCATGGGCAACTGCAAGAACACTTACACTCGGAGGTGATTTATCTGGATCTGTTGATATAGATGGATCTACAGACGTTACATTAACAGCTACGGTTATTAACAATAGCGTTGCATTAGGCACAGATACAACTGGCGACTATGTAGCATCATTGACTGCCGGAGCTGGTCTTGCTGCTTTTTCTGGTGGTGAAGGTGTTGCAGAAACAGTTGCAGTTGATGGTGTGCTAGAGGATTTAGACACATTAGGTGTAGCTTCAGGTGATGGAGAATTTATAGTAGCCACCGGTGCAGGCGCTTTTGCATATGAAAGTGGTGCTACTGTAAGAAATAGCTTAGGCCTTGGTTCTGGTGATAGTCCTTCTTTTGCTGGTTTGACTTCTACAGATAATATATTAATTGATAATCAAAAAGAATTAAGGTTAGGCGAAGCAGATGGAAGTGGAACAGAATATGTTGCAATAAAGTCACCTGCTGCTTTAGATGCCAGTTATACTTTAACACTTCCTACCAATGACGGTACAGAAAATTTTGTTCTAATTACAGACGGCTCAGGCGGATTAAGTTGGTCAGCAGTAACAGGTGCTTCAGGCGCAACAAATTCTTTTTCAACAGTTAGTGTAGCTGGTCAAGATGACTTAGAAGCAGATACAGCCTCAGATACATTAACAATTGCTTCAGGCAGTGGTATTTCGCTTGCTACAACTGCAGGAACAGATACATTAACAATTACAGCAAGCGGTATTGCAACAGGACAATTGGCAGCTAATGCTGGTATTGTTGATACACAATTAGCAACAATTTCTACAGTAAACAAGGTTTCTTTAACTGCATTAGATATAGATGGCGGCGATGATATAGGAGCTGCTCTTGCAGATGCAGATCTTATAATCATAGATGACGGTGCTGGCGGAACAAATAAAAAATCAGCTTTATCACGTGTAGCATCATATATCAATAATCATAGTTCTATTACAACATTATCTAGCTTATCTTCGGTAGGAGTTGCTAATAGCACTTTGACTGCAGAAGGAAGCTTGCAGGTTGATCAAAATTTAATAGTAACAGGAAATCTAACTATTAATGGCACTTCTGCTACAATAAACACTACTAATTTAAATGTAGAAGATCCTTTAATTTCTTTGGCAAAATCAAACAATGCTTCAGACACTCTCGATATCGGATTTTTTGGTTTGTATGATACAACAGGAAATCAAGATTTATATGCAGGTTTATTTAGAGACGCTTCAGACGGAAAATTTAAGCTATTCAAAGATCTTCAAGATGAACCATCAACAACAGTTGACACATCAGGTACAGGCTATGAATCAGCAGCTTTAGTTGTAGGTGCATTAGAAGCTTCAAGTTTATCTTTAGACACAGACCTTTCAGTTTCTCAAGGTGGTACAGGAGCTTCTACTCTTACAGATCATGGAGTCCTAGTAGGTTCTGGTACAGATTCTATAACTCCTCTTGCAGTAGGTACTAATGGTCAATTATTGATGGGAAGTACTGGTGCAGACCCTGTGTTTGCTTCTTTAGCAGCAGGTGATGGTTTAGAATCAACAGTAGGTGCTGGATCTTTAGCATTGTCTGTAGATCTTAAAGATAACGGTGGCTTGGTTATAGAATCAGGAGAAGTTGCTGTTAAGTTAGACGCCAGCTCTATTACAGGAACATTGTCAGTAGGCGATGGTGGTACAGGACAGACTTCACTTAATGACATAGTTAATGCTTCAAATGGGGGAATTACAGTAACAGGTGGTGAAGATACAGTTATTGGTGGAGACGTTTCTCTTTCTTTGAATCTAAGCAATCTTGCTGCTGCATCAGTTGATGTTTCTGCAGACAGCATTGCAATTATTGATGCTAATGACAGCAACACATCAAAACAAGAATTGATAAAAGATGTTATTACTGCTGTAGCAGGTAATAAAGTATCAACAGGATTATCAGCGACTAATGGAGTACTTTCAGTCGACCTATCTGGTATAGCAGATGTACAAGTAGCTTCAGGTGACAAATTCTTAATGCTTGACTCTGACGGTTCTACAGAACAACTTGAATCTGTTGATGACATAGCTGGCTTTATGGCTGGAAATGGTTTATCAGCATCTTCTGGTGTAATTTCTGTAGACTTAAATGAGTTAACTGAAGCTGTTGTCAATGTTGCAACAGACAGTATTATATTTACAGATTCAGACGACAGTAATTCAACAAAAAGAGAAACTATTGGAGACTTAATTGCTTCAATAGCAGGAGCAGGATTAACATCAACAGATGGAGTTTTAGCAGTTTCTCAAGGTTCTGGACTAGAAATAGACAATGATACAATTAGAATTTCATCTGCTGCAGCTGGTGATGGTTTATCAGGTGGGTCAGGTTCAGCTTTAGCTGTAAACTTAAATGAGTTAACAGCAGCTGTAGTTGATGTATCAAATGACAGCATTGCAATTATTGATGCTAATGACAGTAACGGAACTAGAAAAGAATCAATTGGTGACTTAATATCTTCAATAGCTGGTGACGGTTTAGCTGCAAATTCTGGTGTTCTATCAGTTACAGTTGATAATTCTACATTAGAAATAAATGCTGATACTGTTAGAGTTAAAGATGACGGTATTACATTGGCAAAGTTATCTCATTTTACTGAGGCAGCTATGGTTGTTGTTGGTGCACAAGCTTTATCTACTACGCCTGTTGAAATAACTGTCTTAGACGAAGACGATATGGCTTCAGACTCAGCAACAGCATTAGTTACACAACAATCTGTAAAAGCTTTTGTTTCTTCACAAGCAACAAGATTTGGTGGAATATTTGCATCATCAATTAAGGTTGATGCAAACAAAGATTCAAACGATATATATGATGTTGAAATGGACTCAAATCCGATTATAAGAGGTAAAATTGGCCCGTTTGCTTATGACTTAGGCGGTTTTAATAATTCTTTCCCATTTGAGTCAGATATAATTTTCTATGGAGAAACAGTAACTTCAGCTTCTGATAGACATTTTAAAGTTAATATCAATGGTGACTTAGAGTTTGAAGGCGCAGGATTTACAACACCTTAGAATCTTATTTCTAATAACATTAATTAATCTTTGTTTAAACAAATAAGATTTACACTTATAATCTTAAATGAAAATTAAAAACTAAAAACAAGGATCAATTTAGTGAAAAAAGAAAGCATATCCAGATCAATGAAAGAATTTTGGAATAAAAAATCGCAAGAAGAGCTTGTAAGAATTAATTCCAAAAGATCTGAATCATTAAAAAATAAATGCATTTGGGTTAAAAAAGAAGGTGAAAAACCTTTTCCTTGTAATATTGAACTTCTATTAAGCAAGTTAGCTGAAGGTTATTTAATAGTCAATACTACGAAAAATAAAGAAAAAGTAGATATTTTTTTTAAAGAAATTCCTAGTTTTTTTTACGCAAACAAAAAATAAATATATTAACAGTAATAATTAATAAAAGAAACAGAGATAATTTTTATAATTTCTGTGGTTAGTTCATATTAAATTTAGAAAGGTAAAATTTTATGGCAGCTTTAAAACCAGATTCAGATGGCGGACACGATTTAGGTACGTCATCACTTAGATGGGGAACACTTCATGTGCAAGACCTTAATATTCCTGCAGGACAATCAGATACAACATTCGGCTCTAACGTCGTAGTAACAGGTAATTTGACTGTTAATGGGACAACTACTACAATTAGCACATCAAATTTAAATGTTGAAGATGCAATACTACATCTCCAAGCAGAATTAGGTGATGGAGTAGCAAATGCTACAGATATGGGCTTTATCATGGAAAGAGGCTCAACTGGAGATAATGCAGCAATTATCTGGGATGAAAGTTCAGATACATTCTTATTGGGAACAACAGCAGAGACTGGTGCAGATACAGACGTGACTGTAGCAGTAGGTTCTGTTCAAGTTGGAAAGCTAGAAATTGACAGCTCAGCAGCTCATATTGATGTGTTAGGTGGCACTTTAACAGCAACTAATGATGCAGCAATTGAAATTGCTTCAGGCGGAACAAGTGATATTGTACTAGATTCAGCAGGCGACGTTGTTATAGACGGTGTGAGTGCAAAACTTGAATTTGGTTCTGCAGCTTCAGGAGAGCATATCACTGGAGACGGAACTGATCTTACTATTGCTTCAGGCGAAAAAATTAATCTAACAGCTACAACTGACGTTCACATTCCTGCAAATGTTGGTCTAGTTTTTGATGCTAATGCGTCAGAAAAGATTGAGTCTAACGATACAGACTTAACGATTACTTCTGGGGCTGACATTAATTTAACAGCAACCGCAGACGTTAACGTTCCAAGTGGTGTAGGATTAACGTTTGGTGATGACGGAGAGAAGATTGAAGGAGATGGAGCTGATCTTACTATTTCTTCAAGTAATAAGCTTAACCTAACAGCTACAACTGACGTGCACGTTCCTGCAAATGTAGGTTTGGTATTTGGAGATGGCGAAAAGATTGAAGGTGACGATACAGATCTTACAGTTACATCTGGAGGAAAGATTAATCTAACAGCTACTTCTGATGTCGTAATACCATCAGGTGTGGGTCTAGTTCTTGATGGTACAGGAGCAGAAAAGATTGAGTCTGACGGTACAGATATTTCAATTAGCGTGGGAGCCGGAGGCGATATCAATATTCCTTCAGCAATTGGTTTGACATTTGGTGATGACGGAGAGAAGATTGAAGGAGATGGTACTGATCTTACTATCGCATCAGGTGCAAAATTAAATCTTAACGCTACTTCTGATGTTCACCTTCCTGCAAATGTTGGCCTAGTTTTTGATGCTAATGCGTCAGAAAAGATTGAGTCTAACGATACAGACTTGACAATTACATCTGGCGCAGATATTAATTTAACAGCAACTGCTGATGTTAATTTACCTGCTAACGTTGGTTTGACATTTGGTGATGATGGCGAGAAGATTGAAGGAGATGGAGATGATCTTACTATTTCTTCAAGTGGTGTCTTGAACTTATCAACATCAGATGTAAAACTAACTTCTTCTGGCGCTAAGTTAACTATTGGCAATGCTCAAGAAGCAGATACTATGTTGTTATTTGATGGAAATATTAATAATTTCCATGTTTCTTTAGAAGACTTTTCTGATTCTTTAGTTATTGGTAGCGGATCAACAGCCGGCACAAACGCTAATTTAACTCTTGATGCATCCAACAACGTAACTGTAGGGAATAATTTAACAATTACAGGTACGTCTATTGATGTTGACGCTGCTAGTGCATTAACAATTGGTTCTTCTGTTGGCGCAAATAACTTGACTTTAGGTGCTGGATCATCTACAGTTGTTGTCCCTGGTAATCTTACAGTTAATGGAGCAACAACAACTGTAAGTACTACTAATCTTGACGTTGAAGATGCAATCATCATGCTTCAAGCAGAGCTATCTGGAGCTGCAAATGCTACTGATATGGGTTTCATCATGGAAAGAGGTACATCTGGAAATAATGCAGCAATTATCTGGGATGAAGATAATACTAAATTTCTTCTAGGCACAACAGCAGAGACTGGTGCAGATTCTGATGTTACTGTAGCTGTAGGTCCTGTTCAAGTTGGAAAGCTAGAAATTGATGGCGCAGCAAATCACATTGATATTGTATCTTCAAATTTAAAGTTAACAGCAGCAGCAGATATTGACTTAGGTGCTGCTTCAAATGTTAACATAGCATCAGGAATTGGTTTGACATTTGGCGATGATGGTGAAAAAATATCTGGAGATGGAACTGATCTTACTATCGCATCAGGTGCAAAAATTAATCTAACAGCTACTTCTGACGTGCATGTTCCTGCAAATGTTGGCTTGGTATTTGGAGATGGCGAAAAGATTGAAGGTGATGATACAGATCTTACTGTTACGTCTGGAGGAAAGATTAATCTAACAGCTACTTCTGATGTTCATGTTCCAGCGAATGTAGGCTTGGTATTTGGGGATGGTGAGAAGATTGAAGGTGATGATACAGATCTTACTGTTACATCTGGAGGAAAGATTAATCTAACAGCCACTACAGACGTTGTTATACCAGCCGGCGTAGGTCTAGTTCTTGATGGTACAGGAGCAGAAAAGATTGAGTCTGATGGAACTGATATTACATTTAGTGTAGGTGTAGGTGGTGACATAAACATTCCTGAAGAAATTGGTTTGACATTTGGTAATGATGGAGAGAAGATTGAAGGAGATGGTACAGATCTTACTATTTCTGGTAATAATATTAATTTGACTGCTGTCGCAGACGTTGTTATTCCTGCAAACGTAGGTGTTCTTTTTGGAACTGGTGAGAAGATTGAAGGTGACAATACAAACTTAACATTAACTTCAGGTGCTGATATTAATCTAACCGCAGCATCTGCTGTTGTTGTGCCAAGTGGTGTGCCATTAGAGTTTGTTACGGATAGTGGTGAATCAATATCTGGAGACGGAACTGATCTTACTATCGCATCAGGTGCAAAAATTAATCTAACAGCTACTTCTGATATTCACGTTCCAGCGAATGTAGGTTTGGTATTTGGAGATGGTGAGAAGATTGAAGGTGACAATACAGACTTAACATTAACTTCAGGCGGCGACATTGTTTTAGATGTTACTGGTGAACAAGTTATACTTAAAGATGGCTCTGCTAATGTTGGTCATTTTGATTTATCTGGTGACAATTTGACAATTAAGTCATTAGTTAGTGATAAAGATATCGTTTTCCAAGGCAATGATGGTGGAGCCGGAATTACAGCACTTACATTAGATATGTCTGCAGCTGGTGCAGCTTCATTTAATGATAATGTAACTGTTGGAGGATCTTTATTAATTCCTGATGGTGGCGCTATTGGATCTGCATCAGATGCAGACGCTTTACAGATAAGTGCCGGCGGACAAGTTCATCTTACAGGCACAACTGCTGGTACAACTGCAACAAACGGTATATTAAGAGTTGACGGTGGTACTAGCATTGCAGGCGAAAGCTTCTTTGGGGGCGTAGTTAATTATGATGGCGCTAATGCAGACATTAAATTAAAAAATGGTGGCGCGCCAAACTTAACTTTATCTTCTGCAACAGGTAATATTACTTCAAAGGGTCAATTAAACTTAAGTGATGCAAACGAAGACCACACAATTTCAGGAACTCTAACAGTCTCTAAGGCAGTGAGTGCTGACGCAAACCTTACAATTGGCGGCAAAGTAATTCTTGGGTCTCCTACAGAACTAACTATTTCCTCTGGCGCGATCACAGTAACTAAGTCTTATCACAAGGTTGATACAGAAGGCAATGCAAGCACTGATGGTTTGGGAGTTATTAATGGCGGCGTTGCAGGTATGACATTAATCCTACAAGCTCAAGACAGTGGACGTACAGTTATAATGTCTACAGGTGGTAATATAAAGCTGGCTGGTGACGCCAGCTTTAATTTAGACCATGAAGACGATACAATCCAATTAATTTATGATGGAAATAATTGGTGTGAGATTTCAAGATCTGACAATAGTTAATAATTAAAAATAGATTTATCAATTGACCTCACTTTTACTATAATAATATTGAAAGTGAGGTCTGTTATGACTATTTTAAAGGAGCATGTCTCCTATTCTGAGGTTCGCCAATGGAAAGAATGTCCTTGGCGACATAAGTTATTATATATAGATAAAATGAGGACTTTTGAAGAAAGCCCACATCTACATTACGGAACAATAATCCACGATGCATGTGAACATTTTTTAAAAACAAAAGAGCTTAAAATCGAAGAAGCCCAAAATAAGATTAAATTAGCTTGGGATGAACACGGTTTTGATGCAGAAGATTTTATTCAACTACAAACAAATAGAGCACAATTACAAGGTTGGAAGTATAAACATAATAAATTAAAAGACTGGCTTCAGTGGGCAGAGACTAGCTTGAATTCAATGCCACAATTTATGAACGATACTTTTCCTAGCTGGGAAATAGTGTCTGCTGAAGAGGCAATCTATGAAAACATGGAAAACATTCCGACAAAGTTTAAAGGTTATATTGATTGCATTATTAAAATACCTTATAAAGACAAATATAAGTATTGGGTTATTGACTGGAAGACTTCGAGTGGAAGAGGATGGTCTTTAGATAAACAAAGAGACTTTAATACGCAAGCGCAAGTGATACTTTATAAACACTTCTGGGGAACAAAGCACAATGTTGAAATGAAAGATATACAATGTGGTTTCGTTTTGCTCAAAAAGGTTAAAACTATTGGTAAATCTTGTCAACTAATAAAAGTTTCTGCCGGCCCAAAAAGCTTAGAAAAGTCTAGAAAAATGGTTAGAAGTATGATTAAAACTGTTGAAAAACAATTTTTTCTAAAAAATAGAAATTCTTGTATGTTTTGCGAATTCAAGGGAACCGATTATTGTAAATAAAAATTAACTTTTTTATAAAATTAATAAATAATACATATAGTTGCTAAAGTTTATTTGAAAGGCACATGTAGTTTGATTTACTTTTTAATATTACTAGGTGTATTGTTAACATTGTCAGTTTTTTATTGTATTAAGTTTGCTTTAATAATTATTAAAATTCAAGATACAATTGAAAATTCTCTTGATAAAATAGACGACAAATATAATAAAATTTCACAAATCTCAGAAATACCTGTTTTTTTTGATAGTCCTGAAATCAAAAGCCTTTTAACAGAAGTGTTAAGTGTTAAAAGTATTGTTTACGAAATATCATATGACTTAGCAAATATAAGTAAAAAAGATATTAATGATGATGAAGAAAGCTACTGAATTGAACGATAAAAAAAATACTAGAGAAAAGAAGAAAAAAAAGAATTATTATTTTACTGCTGAAACGCAAAGTAAAATTGTCGATTATCAAAACGAAGATCGAAAAATTAAAAAAAATAGAATATATTCAAAACACATACATACAGCATTTGAAGAATTAGTTCACAACTTAGTTTCAGTTTACAAATTTAAATCAACAAATGAAGAAATAACACACTTAAAGTCTGATTGCGTAACTTTTTTATTTGAAACTCTTCACAAGTGGAATCCTGATAATGGAACAAAAGCATTCTCATATTTTAATGTTGTTGCAAAAAATTGGCTAACAATACATTCTAGAAGACTTTTGAAAAACGCTAAAAGAAGTGTATCATTTGACGCAACAGAAGATTTTACATCAGCAGAAAAGCGACAATTAGCTGACATGGAATTTGATGAAACTCAATATAGACTTGAAAGAAAAGCAATTTTAACTAAAAACATAGATAGTATAGTTGTAGAAATTAAAACAAGGCTTAAGGATGAAAGAGACTTAAGATGTATTGAAGCTGTAAGGGAAATATTTATGAAGGCAGACGACTTAGATTATCTAAACAAAAGAGCAGTTTTTGTATACCTTAGAGAAATTTCTGGTCTAAATAGCACAGAGCTTAGCTCTTCGCTTTCTACAATTAGAAAGCATTTTAAAAAAATAAGTGGAACAAAAGAAGAATTTGATTTATTCTTTTAGGAAAAAATATGAACACTAACGAGATTGAAAAAGCAAGTAAAGACTTAGATAAAAACGAAAAAAAAGAAAAACAAATCAAAAACTTTGCTGATATTTTGGATAACATTGACTCTTTAGAAGACAAAAAAAAGATGCTGTGGAAAGATATTTATGAAAATGCACTTGAAGATAGAGAAAAAGCAAAGCTTTTATTTAACGATGCTTATATATCTATGCAAGGAGGTGTAAATGAACACATGAATATCGGTTCTATTATGTCAAAATACATTGAGAGAATGAGCAAATCAAATGATCAAATACTTAAATTAGCGGAACTCATAGCAAAAGAAGAAGAAAAGTCTGAAAGTATATCAGATGATGATATCTTTAGTAAAATAAACGGGTAAAAAAATGTTAAAAATTGCAACTATCTTGTATATTGTTGAAAACGATGCTGGCAATGCTAATCTTGTAGATCAAAGTCTTAAAGAGCTAAACATTCGAAGATACTTTTTTGACAGCAACGACGGATTGCAAAACAAGCAATTTGTTAGATTTGCAGAAAACTTACCTCCAGAGGCTTTATTTTGTCATTGTAAGCAAGACAGTAGATTTGTGATACTAATACCTATTGTTTCATCACACGTTAACACTCCTGTTAAGGCAACAGAGTCTGTTTGGTTTTACCCTATAAACAAGGCAAAGTCAAAACAGGCAGTTCATGGTGTTTATTTTGGTAGAGCGCACGGATTATTAAACACAGAGGATGTTGGGTTAACGCTAATTGATAGAGACAACAACGTTTATTCAAAAAACAAATCAGATATATTTGACTTAGAAAACAAAAGTTTATCTTCTGGCGCAAATAGCTATGAAAGCTTTTTAAAGTCAGCTGCAGAAATATCTGATTCTATCGTTAATGTATTTGAAAATCAGTTTGGATTTAAAACACACATTACAGAAAATGCCTTCAACAATATTATAAATAAAATAAAGCTTTATAATATTGATGGTGTAGAAAGAAATTTAAATAAATCAACTGATACTGTTTTGCAAGGAACTTATGGTAGTATAATAAAACTTACTGATGAGAATGCATCACTTGAAGATGGTGAAGGATCAAGTAATACTGTTCCTGCAAAATATAGTAAAGTTGACTTAATTGCTGGGTTAAATAAAAAGTCTAGACGAATTTCTCCTGAGGACAGTAGTGTATTTAAAGTTTATAAGCCTAATGAAAAAAAAATTGAAGAAATTAAAGATATAAATATTTCTAATTACAACAGTGCTATGCCTGTAATTGATAATGGTTTTTTCAAGGAAACAGTTAAGTCTCAAAGAATTTTTGCAGGTGATTCAAGAAAAAATGAAAAGTTTAAAGAAAATATTAGATTTAAATCTTCTACTAGCTTTGATAACGATCTGTCTAAGCTAGTAATATCAGAATCAGGCAGCGAAATAATTGATTTTTTAAAAGAAGTTGACTTTAACTTTCAAGATTTAAGTAAGGAAATCCTTGTACCACAAAAAAACACTTCAAATATAAAAAATCAAGAAAAGACTTTTAAAAACTTTTTTTATGCAGGTGCTTCTTTTTCTAGCAATTTTGAAAATACCTTTAAAAACACACCTTCAGTAGCTTGTGTTTCTAATAACATCGTCTTTTCTTTACATAAAGATGCTGCAGGTGTAATGAGCTTTTTAAAGCCTAATACACAAGACGATATTTCTAGTCACATTACATTAACAAATTTAGGTAATATTGTTTTAAGTGCTCCTACTATTACAATTGGAGAATCTAAAAGATATAGCTTTCTTCAAAACGGAAAGACACCTTCTGTTTTTATAGGCGGCAGCAGCAATGATTCTCAAAGTTTAGTTTTAGGTGAACAGCTTAAAGAGTTTATTGAAGAGATTAATAACGTAAAGATTTTAAATTTAAAACAAACAAGGAAAATGCTTTTAGATACAAAAAGCGTTTTTGATACTGTTAAGTCTGAACTTGAAATCTCTTTAACACCTTTGGATTCATCAATTACTGCACCTTTACAAAGTAGCTTAAGTGCTGCAGGACCTCCTGGCGCTGCTGCAGCATCTGTTCTTGCATTGTTAATCAATTATCATTCATCTTTAAACTCTAGTATCAATAAAATAAATAGCAAGATAGACGAATATCAAAAGTCTATTGACAAAAACTTTAATGCAAATAATGCTTTATCAGATAGACTCGATTTAATTAATCAAAATTTAGATAGTATTCTTAGTAAGCTAGCTAAAACTGTATAATTTGATATTTATTATGTATTATTTAAAGAGAATTAGTAATGTCAAAGTTTAAATTTAAAAATTCAGGCAAAAAAGTAAACGATTTTGTTGACTCTGAAGAGTATTTAGAAAAAATACAAGGTAAAAAAAATAAGCCTTTTGGTATTATTCTACCTATTCAAAGTAAAAAGAAAAGTTCAGAAAGTTTATTTGCAATGACGTATTCTCCAGAAGATCAGCTTCTAGTTGATCTTAAAACTTTAATTCTTACAAGAAAAGGAGAATATCTTACAAAACCAAACTTTGGAACGAATATAATAGATTTATACTCCAGAACTGATATTGACGATGTTAATGATATCGTTACACAAGAAGTTCAAGAAGCAGTGACAGAATATTTACCCTCAATTAATTTGATAAACTTTACTTCTACAAAATTTAGAAATAATGATTTGGACGGGGAGTATCATAAAGTCATTATTGAGTTTAATATTCCATTATTGAGTGACAAATCACACGAATTAATACTAAACATAGCATCTTCGAGGTAAGCAAATTGACAAATATTATTTTAAAAAATAGCGAAAAAAACGCAACAAATAGAAACAACTTTATCGCTAAGACAAGAGATGATTTTAAAAGTGAACTCTTAGATTACGCTTCTAAAAACTTTGAAAATCAAATTCAAGACTTTTCAGAGTCGAGCCTTGGAGGCATGTTTTTAGATTTTGCATCGATTGTTGGTGAATCTTTGACAAATTACGTCGATTTTCAAATAAATGAACTCAACTATGAGACTGCAACTTCTGAATTCAATATAAACAATCATCTTAAAAAAGCTAACATCCAATCAGGATTTGCTTCGCCCTCTAGCGTATACGTAGACTTTTCTTGCATTGTTGCGGCGTTATCAGAAAACTCTACAGAGCCTAATCCGGAGATGTTGCCGACTATTTTAAAAGGAACTCAAATATCTTCAAATGATGGAATACCTTTTACTCTCGAAGAAGATGTTGATTTTACTAAAGAATTTATTGTAACAAGTGTTTTAAGAAACAATGGTAACAATGATAATATCACTCATTTATTTGTTAAAAAGCAAGGGCTTTGTACTTCAGGGGAAGTTACAACTGAAACTGTTAGCTTTGACCCGACACAAACCAGTGATTTTTTAAGTTATACTATCTCTAATGAAAATGTTACAAATGTTATTAGTATAAGAGATAATGAAACTAATAACCTATATTTTGAAGTAGAACATTTGACACAAGATACTATATATAAAAGAATAGAAAACAATAGAAACGAAGACTATTTTGAAGTTAGAGCTGCGCCTTATAGATACGTTCTAGAAAGAGACTTTGACGACGGATTAACAACTATAAGGTTTGGTAATGGCGAAGGAAAAACAATATTAGATGATGGTTTATTAATAAACCCAGAAGTATTAACTCTACCTCTTGTGGGTAGAGAATACTTTACAAATTTTTCTTTAGACCCTAAAAAGCTAATTTCAAGTGACAGCTTAGGAGTTTCTCCAGCAGGAAATACTTTGACTATTAAATATAAGTATGGCGGAGGCATTTCTCATAACGTAAGGTCAGGTTCGATTAACACTATAGATAGTTTATTAATAAGATTTGGTAATACGGAAAGTGATAACACCAGTTCAAATTTTGATATTGTAAAATCAACAATGTCAGTTAACAATCCTGAAAATGCAGTTGGTGGCGCTGAAGCTATTGATATTGATGAATTAAAAAAGCAAATTCCTTTAGCAGTAAAAATGCAGTCAAGAATAGTAAACCATGAAGATTTAATTGCTAGAATTTACACGATGCCTACAAATTTTGGAAAAATTTACAAAGCTGCACTTTTACCCAATCCTTTTACAAAAATATCAAAAGATTTGTTTGTAATTTGTAAAGATATTGATGACAATCTTGTTAGTGCTAATGATGCAATTAAAGTTAATCTTTCTAATTTCATTAATAATTTTAGATTAATCGGCGACACGTTTAATATAGTAGATTCTCCAATATATAATTTTAAAATTTTTCTAAAAGCTAAAATTAAGTCAAATTATGATGTAAATAATGTTATAAGACAAATAAAGAATTCAATAATACAACAGATGGAGTTTAAGGCATTACAGATTGGTGAAGGAATTAATGTAAACAATATTATTGCAATAACTTTAGCAGTGCCTGGTGTCATGACAATATCTTCAAATTACAAGACTATAGTTAGATCTTACACTTCTTTTGATGAGTTACAACAAAATTCTTCAACACAGCTTAAAGATTATAGTGAAAATAGATTTTCACCTTTTGAAAACTATGATAATGGAATTGTTTTTCCTCCTAGAGGAGGAATTTTTGAATTAAAATATTTAAGCGACGTAGTAGTTATAAGCAATTAAAGGTTAAAGAATGATTATTTTAGGTGAAATATTAAAAGACACATATGTAACAAATGCAGTAACAAGTACAAACGTAGGTGAGCTATCAAATGTAGGAAAGTCATCTACTATAGATCTTTTTAAAATTGCAAGAGAAAATAAAAAAATAAAAGCAAGAGCACTCATTGAAATAAATGATGTTCCAATAAATGGTTCAACTATTACATTAAGAGATAATAATATTTTAAACAATGAGAATGGAGTTTCTTTTAAGTTTGTGCACGAATCTAATGCTTTTGATGGCACGCTTGATGGAGAAGATGTCATAGTAGGTCTATCGAATACTTTGACTATACAACAAACTTTAGAAAGACTACGTGATGCAATAAATAGTGTTAATAATTTTGCAAATAATCTAACTTTCACAATTACAGCAAAAGAAATATCAGATAACAAGATATTATTGACACAAAATATAAGTGGTGTATCAGGAAAAAAAGAAAACAGTAGCCAAGTAAATTCAAACATAATTGTTTCTAATTTTTACTTGTTTGAACATTCTGCAGGTCTTTTGAGGTTTAACCTTGATAGATTAAAAACAGATCACGTATTTAATTTAGCACAGTCTGCTTTTAGCAATAAAAACAACTATAGAGTATATATTAAACTTAAAGATGTAGGTAATCTAAATACAAAACCTAGAAACTTTACTCTAAAGCTAAGAGCATTAAAGAATGATTTTGTTGAAGGCCTTGGCAAAGATACAATACACTTTTCAGACTTAGGCATTAGTAATTTTGTTAACATAAACGAAAGCAACGACTGGCATGCAAACAGCTTTGTATCTGAAGAAGATTGTGTTAAACTTAGTAATGATCAAGTATTTGAGGCTTCTTTTGACTTTATTGATGGCAACGAAGAGCTGTATTTTGATATAACAGACTACTTTGATGAATACTTAGCAGGAAATGTTACAAGTCAATCGTTTGTTGTAGGTTTTAACTATACGGATTTGTTTAATGAAAACACCTATTTTGTAAAAAGGTTTGCCAGTAAAGATACAAGAAACAAAATTGATTATCCTCGCATAGAAGTTAAGATAAAAGATGACTTGATTAACGAAGCAACATACTCAGATAAAAATAGATTTATTGCGAACCAAGAAACATTTTTCATATTCAATAAAGTCACTAATAATAGGCTTAAAGACTTTAGTGATGACATTGAGTTAATAATAAACTCAGAAGAAGATGAAGCTTTAGAATTTGGGCCTATTTTAGGAACAGATGTTTACTCTTATAAAGGCAATAAACTTACAGGAATTAAACAATTTATAGTTGCTGATAATATTATTACTTTAACAAATGATTTCATAAAGCAAAAAATTGTTAGTAATGGCAAGGTTGATTTAAAATTTGTCTACAGACACGTAAACGATCCAGCGATTCTTGTCAACGAAGAAATAAAAACTTTTCAAATGCCAGTAACAGAATCTCTAGACAATGTTCAGCATATAAGAGCGATTATCAATATGCCTGAAAAGGATTTATATGCCAATGATTCAATTCAAAATATCAAAGTAGACTTTATTGATACTAAAAGACAATATGACGCAAGGAATGTTCAAATTGATCTAGAATCAGAAGACGTTGGCGACGTTTTTTACAATATTATTTGTGTTGACGAAAATAAAACTCTAATAGATTCTATTCCGATTGACTGGGATGGTGATAATCTAACTCCTTTTACTAAAGAAGACATGAAACTTAAACATTTAGGCAACAGTTATGTTTTGAAACTATATTGTGCGAGTGCTTTTAAAAATAAAAGAATAAAGTTGGAATTTGAATATGTAGATATTGTTTCTGGTATTAAAAAGCATGTTACTTGTAATAGTATACTAAGGTTTATATAATGTCAAAAAAGCCAAACATTGAAAAATATTTTAACAATGAGTCATTAAAGAGAAAAAACAAATCTCATAGTCATTTTTTGTCTTCAGAAGATATTGATAGTACAAACGACATCAATTCTTATTCTGAACTTTATAATAACAACATTTCAGAATTTTATAGCAGAATAGATGATTATGAAGGATATTTTACAACTCAACAAATAGAAAGCATAGATTATAGTAATTTTGCTGAGCATGTTTTTTTTGATTCAGCCTTAGAAAAAGTTAACTTTGCCTACAGTAACATATTAAACTATTTTCCTTATGATAAATCTTTTTTTGAGGTAGATCAATACTTTAAAAAACTTTCAGGCTTTGAGAGATATCTGCTTAACAATAAAATAGAATGCTCAACTAACTATTTCGATACAGAAGGAAACTACTATATTGAGATAAAAGACCAAAATGGCATTATTTTAGACGATTTTAAAGGATTACCTTCTTTTAAAAATTTTAACCCGCTAGGTAAAGAATTTAGCTTTGACTTTAACTTATACGTCAATAGTGTTAATGTCAATAATAATAAATTTGTTTTTTGCTATAATGAAAATACAATTGCTAACAGTAATGCTGAAAATACCTTAATTTCTTTAAAAATTAGTAACATAAACACAACTGATAAAACTTGTAATCTAAATCTTGAGCTAAGAAACGAACAAACGACTGAAGCGACAGTGTACACATGCACTATTCAAATAGAAACAGATGCTTTTGTTCATTTAAATTTTAGCATTGAAAAGTTTTTTTCCGGAGGTGATATTAAGAAGAGAATCGTTGTTTATAAAAACGGCAAAAAAATAAACTTTATTGAAGACGGAAGTCTTGATCAAATTAAGTTTGTTGATTCTGGGAGTCAAAGCGGTGCTTTTTACATAGGTAAAGCTGGAAGTATATTTAGTGGACTAATAGATGAGTTTAGATATTATATAGGCAAGACTAGAAGTCAAAATAAAATTGCAGAAGAAAAAAACAAAAACGTTTACAGCGAAGATTCACTTGTTCTTTATTTAAAGTTTAACGAGCCATCAGGTGAATACGTCAATAATAATCTTATAATCGATTCTTCAGGCAAAAAGTTGCATGGCATTATAAATCAAGTAGATACTGACTATGAAAGATCAGGAATTTTTAATAATGTTCAAACTCCTTTGATTTATGAAAAAACAAGTGATAATCCTGTTTTATTTATGAATTACGGTCAAAACTCAACAAATAAATTAGAGCTACAAGCAGAAGCAAAGTTTTATGATCTTGAAAATCCTAATAGTTTTTGGAAGCTTTTGCCTAAAAATATCTTTATAGAAGGCTCAGACTTTGATAATATAGGTGAAGTTTACGTATCAAATGAATCTGCAGAGTCTCAAAAAGTATTAGGAGAAAGTAAATCTATTAATCAGACGTTAATAAAAATCTTTTCAATATGGGCAAGATTTTTTGATGAACTGAAACTCTATATAGATAGCTTATCAGAAATTATTAACTTAAATTATGACAGTATATCGTCAAATAAAAAAATCGATGGCATTGTTTTACCTCTGGCACTTAAGTCTATGGGATTTGATTTTAAAGAAATATTTTCATATCCTATAAACACAAAGCTTGACGGCAAAAACTTAACTTATGAAAAAGAACTTTCAAGTATTAGCATAAGACAGATTCAAAATATTTTATGGAAAAGATTTTTAATAAACTCTCAAGATTACGTTACGTCAAAAGGAACAAAAAATTCGCTAAGAACAATTTTTAACTCTTTTGGATTAGAAGTTGATCGATTTGTCAAGATAAGAGAGATAACTGGTCAAAATATATTTAACATTCAAAACAACTTTTACGAATCTATTGTTTATAAAGACTTTATTAATTTTTCTAAGATTAATGAAAACAAAGAAACATTTGTGTATATTGATAATGTAGATGGTGAGGGCAATTCGTTAAATGAAGACAATCCAAATAGATATAGAAGACTTCCTAATAATATTTTAAATTTATCTTCATACGATAATTATTTTGACAGTCGACTTGTAGATATAAATGAAAACTGGAATTTTGAATGTCTTTATCGATTTAACCCTAGTATTATAGAAAAGTTAGATAAAGATCAATCTTTAGTTAGATTTAATATTGCAGAAAGCATGGACGATATACAGCGTTATAGTTTAATTAAGAGCAACAAGACTACTGACGTTAGTGTAGAGCTTAGTGAAGATGCTAATAAATTTCAAGGGCCTTATATTGAAGTTTATTTTGAGAGAAAGAAAAAAAACTTAACAAAAGGAAAAATTGTAATAAAAATAGACCAGATGCTAGGCTACGCTAATCCTAATAATGTTTCAGGTGTCTATATAAAAGATAAAGCTACACTGGAAATAGAAGATGTTGATTTGATGAGCGGCCAAATATATCTTTTAAATGTCAGCAAAAAAAGAATTAGTGCATTTATAAACAAGTATGAATTTAATATTTCAAGTATCGGAAATAGTTCTTATTCTTCAACAGTTAGGAGCGTATCTGTTGAGTTGGATAATAAATTTTGGAAGCGCGTCGACGGTAATCCAACTTACAATACACTCCAAAACACTCATGATAAGAGAATTAATATTACTATTGGTCCTGAAAGGTATCGCAATGAGATCGATGGTTTGCTTAGCGACAGTGATACAATAGACACGTCAACAAATTATATCACAAACTTTCAAGGTTTTGTATCAAATATAAGACTTTTTAATAGGAGCTTGTCTAAGGAAGAATTGAGATTAAAAAGAAAAGACATTGAAATAATTTCAAATGAAAGTATTGATAATTTAAGCCCTTCTGCTTCTGGTCTTGACAGAACATTACTTAATATAGAGTTAAAAGAAGACATAAACGCAGAATATTCGGATGCTATTTTAAACTCATTTAAAAATTTAGAACTTTACTCACTAACAACAATTTTAGATGAACTGCAAGGTAAAGATAATATTGCGTGCTATTTAACTTGCACAAAAAACGAATATACAAACCAAGATTTGTTTTTTAGAGACAAAATAAGCGTTCTTAGACAAGCAAGTGAAATTGACATGCCTGTTTCACATAATAATGTTTACATTAATAGTTTTGAGCAAGAGTCTTACAAAGATGAGTTTTTAAATATAAACAAGACAGGTTTAAGTCAAACGCCGCCGGGTTTTGTTTATAATGAAGACTTGAGAATGTACATTGACTTTTCTATGGTTAATTTTATTAATCAAGATATAAGTAAGATATTGATAGCGAACGACTTTTTCACAAAAATGTTAAATAATACTAGTAACTTTTACGAAGAAGAGTACAAGTCTCTTGAAGTATTAAGACAAAAATATTTTAAAAGATTGAGTAGTGATTTAAATATTGATATTTTATATCAAGTTTACAAATATTTTGACAACATTTTATCAGATCTTTTACAAGAAGCTGTTCCATCTAAAGTTAATTACTTAGGTTTTAATTTCGTATATGAGTCTCACTTACTTGAAAGAAATAAATATAGACATAAAATGTCAAATTCAAGACTTCCTGTAGTAGACGTAAACAATTACAGCAGCTATAGCGTATACGACAAAAAAATAAGATCAGATGACATTTTAGATTTTGATGAGGCTGACAAGTCTGTAGTGAGGAATAAAAGGTAATGTTAGTAATTAACGGATTTAAAAGATCACATTTTATTGAAGGCAACATATCAGATGTGCAATATGTTGCACCTTTGACAGAGTCTAATAATACAGACAGAAACTTTGTGCACGTTAAAAAAATTAATAATCACTTTTTTAGTTTGATTTTTAACAACAAAACAAACAAAAAATTTACAAATGTTGAAGTTATTGATGTCAATAGCAAAGATGATGTAATATTTGACGACAGAGAATCTTCAGAACAGTTATTAGTTAAAAAGAAGTCAAAAACAAGATTAATCTATAGCGATATAGATTCTGATAGCGAGTTATATACTAAGAAAAGTCATGGGCCTTTTGTGGACAGAGGCAAGCTAAGTACTAGTAATATAGTTTATCAAGTAGATCTAGGCCTAAATGACTATCCTGCTGAGTATAACGTTTCAAACATTGTAGCGCATGGTGGACATATATGCGTCTTAGAAAATTTTCCTTTTTTAGGCAGCAGAAATGATTCTGTTAATGGCTTTATCGGAGTAAAAGGCAATTCATTAAAGGCATCAAAAAATGCTTACAGAGAAAATAATAATATTAAAAATCATTTCTTTAAAGACGAAGAGGCTACATACTCTTTTCTTGATGATGTCGACGAAGATTATTTAGTTAATCAAAGTAAGAAAAGATTAATTGAGAGTTTTAATTTTACAGAAAATGTACAAACTGGGCAGCAAGAAAGTTCTGTAACGTATAGGTATAAAAATGTTCACTCTAACAAAGTAATGTATTTTAACTTTAAAGAAATTGATATTTTACCTTTTAGAGAAAAAGAAAAAAATCAAAACGAACCTCATATAAGCAATCTAGACAATAGATATAAACTTTTAGATAATGAAATGAACGCTGTCATTTTAGAAAATAGAAATATAAACAATACTATAAAAGAATCTATTATTTATACATCGTTTGGAAGAGATATAGATAAATCTTCTAGATCGACGATAGAATCAATTGCATTTTATGAAAGATTAAATTAATGGCTGTAATAAGAAAGAAAAACAATACTTTTGGTTTTAGTAGAAGTTTAGGTGACTTTGTTATTAAGTCTGGAAATACTTCAAAGTCAGTCCGACAAATTCTTGATGATGAGGAAAAATCTTTTTCTTTTTTTTACGACGAAGACATCTATAGTAAAGAAGGTGCGCTTCAGGGTGACAACGACTTTATCTCTTTCAATGATGACAATACTATAATTTTTGAAAACAAAAGTGTAATACCTGAGTATGGTATTGAATTAAAATACTTTGATGTAGCTGTAGAGACTTTAAGCAATAAACTAGAGTTTACGCCAAATCGACTTGCTACAAACTATCAGACAATTCTTTCTCCAGCCAAAAGAGAAGTTTACAATAAAACACTTGTTCCAAATTATTTAGAAGAAAACTCAAAAGAAAATTTATTTTATAAAGAAACGCCAATAACAGAAATTATTTCTGGAAATAAAAATACAATAGTTTTTAATTTTGACCTTTACACTTCCTGCAAGTTATCTTTTAATAAAACTTCTAGTAACAATGAAACAATTACATTTCAAACTTTAAGTGGCAACAAAACTTTTAAAAAACATAATGGTAATATTGCATACCTGTACGGTTCTGAACTAGAAAAAATAGAAGAAAACGGGTGGGCAAGCTTTGATTATCTAGAAAATATAGCAGCGTTGTATCGTAACAATATATCTTCGTTTGTGACTGCACCAATCGCCTTTAACGGACCTTCTCTTCCTCAAGCGCCTACTATGATATCAAGCACTTTATCAATGCCTATTGATACATTTTTCTTTCCTTACGCTTCAAAATTCAAAGCTGAAAAAAGACATTTTATTGACATTTCTAAATATATTAAAAAGTCTTTTGTAATTGAAAAGATAAACATTAGAGCAAAAGTATCAAACTACTCTGTTAATAAAACAAGCGGGCAAATTGCTTTAAATTTTTTAAACTTTTTTGTTTTAAATCAACGAGGAAGCTTAGGAGATACTGCTAGATATGAACAAGCTAGAGAAGTTAACTACGCAGTTTCAGCTTTTTCTGCTGATAGTTCTTCTTTTCAAACGCTATCATCTGTGCCTGATTTGTCTAGTCAGCCAAAGTATACTAGCGCAGGAGCAACTGATTTTGCGTTCGGCGCTGTAATAGATAATGAATCAAGTTTATCATCTCAAGAGTTTGTAATTGATAATCTTAACAATACTAATACTTTCAATGAAGAAAGATCACAATTAAATAGCGTTAGAGAGTTAATTACTTACGCAACACTAGCAAACTTTTCAGCTAATAGTTCAGACTTAGATAACCTTGGAAACGTTATAGAAAGTTTATCACAGAATTCAGACTTTTTAATTAATAATTCTAACGTTGGCATAATAGATTCATCAAATCATGCCGAGTGTATTTACGAAAATAGAATTGTTGAAATGGAAGTTACACCTAGAATAGTCAATGCCACTAAAAATCTACCGCACATAAGCAATTATGCTATATTTCCTGAGAAGACTGATAATAGTTCAAATTCTTTAGGCTCTAGAAGTAATAAATTTTTAGATTCTTCAGAAGTAGCAAGTGATCTAGGTAACTTTATTATAGACACTTCAGTTTCGCAATTAGCAGGTCGGGCAATAGGTCTAAACGAAAATGTATACAAAGAAACAAAATACGTAATTGAACCTGGTGATAAAATCATTGTTGGCGTTTCTCTTAGCCCCAGTTATTATATAGATACAACTGGAACAGACTTACGAGGCTTGGATGTACTGGAATTAATTGATAACGTAGAAGTAAGTTTTTCCGGGTATTACCTTGAAAACAACAAGAAAAAATATTACAATACACAACGACGAAATTTTAAAAGAAACAAAAGATTTGGAGACGTTTATAATAAAGTAACTGATAGTCTTGGCTCTCCTAATAAAATGATGCAACAGGGTGTTTATGTAGACAATTATCACCAAGACGACAGCGACGATTTACATAATGTAGCACTTGCAGGTAGTAATATCTTAAATGCTGCTACACAAAGATATACTTTAAACAGTTCTGTCATAAAACTCCCGAACGATTACACAAGTCAAATCAATAACAACGTAAGCAAGGTGTCAAATAATTATTTTATTTATAACGACAGTGACAAGAGATATCCATTTCATTATTTTGATCTAAGAAATTTTGGCCAATTTTCTAATTTTATAAAATACTTCAAAAATGCACCTTACTTCAATAGTGAGACTAATAAAATAGAACATGCTTTAAACAAAAATCTCAAAAGAGGATTTTTTATTAATAAAACACCTGCAACAGTTTATGCTGATATTGAGTTTGACTTTAGCAGTCTAGAAAGCTATAATAAAACAGACGGAAATTGGTTGCGTGATAACTTTTTTAATCAAATTAATATAAAATATCGACCTAGTATTTTTAATGATATTGACATGATAGATTACGGCCAGATTAATGTAGCAGGATTTACAGTTACAGACTATAAAAATAACAAAGCTAATATTTTAATAAGAGATGTTGAACCTTTGCCCGTTGGAGGCTCAAAAAGGTTTTTAAGAGCACTCCCAGGATTTGATAGTTATTATTTCCAGTTAAGGCAAAAGAATTTTAACATAGCAGACGGAGAAGATTTTTTAATTTTAGATATTGAAAGTTATATTACAGATTCATTTACTTTTGATGCTGAAGGTCGTAGACAAGATAACATTGAAATTGACGAGCTTATTAATAAAATAGCTAATCTTTTAAATACAATTGATAATAATAATTTTAAAAGTTACGATTTAGATCCTTTAAGCAATATAGGCTCTGGTTATTCACATGCTCGTCTCTCTTTAGACCCCGACGACGTTGGCTTTTATGATAATCAATTTATAACTTTAGAAGACGTACAGGGTAATGAAATAAAATTTAAATTTAGTATTAATGACGATGTATATACTAGTGAAAGCTCATCATTAGTCTTTGATTCAAGTGATAATACAAACGAAACAATAATTGTCGGAATAAGACAAATAAGCGAAGTTCCATCCTTAGCGTCAAAAGAGCAGCAGATAATTAGCTTAAAAAAAGCAATTGAGCTTTCAATTTTAAAAATAGACACTTTTTTGCCGTATAATATTATAGATCAGTTATTTATTCAACAAAAAATAATAGGATTAGACGGTGACACTACTATTACTAAGTTCGTCGCCGGCCATAGTTCTTTTGCCATATCAGCAAGTTTTGAAAACGGCGGAAACTCAACAGATAAGAAATTTAAGCTCGAGGTTGAAGCAGAAGTCTTAGAAACTACAGAACAATATAAAAGGACAATAAGGCTGAAAAGTAAAAACGCAGGTAAAATAGATAACCTTAGTTTGAATTCTGGAACCATTGATCAAGCAAATTTTGTAAACTTTTATGTAAGTGAAGGTGATTTGGTTAATAGTTATAATATTGACAATAATGCAAGATATAATACTGAAGAAATATCTTTTGAAGAGAGCTAAAAACAATGGCAGGATTTCTAGATAGAAAAAATAGATTAATTGACTTCAAGCTTACTCATGACGGAAAGTCACAATTGTCAAATGGAAATGACTTAAGATTTAAGTATTATACTTTTTCTGATTCATCCATCGTTTATCACGAAAATCATGATTCTTTAAAAGATGAAAAGATTTCTAATTCTGAAGAGTTTTTTCTTCCTTTTGAAAACGACTCAGAAGTTTCTGTAAAGGCAAATCCAGAATTATATCTTGATGGAAAAGTTAGTTATGATAATAGAGACGTAAACATTGTTTTTAAAAATAATGCAACAAATATTTCTTTAAGCGATTTTCTAATACAAAAAAAATACCTAGATAAAAAATCTTTTAATATTATTGAGAGTAATGAGATACTATTTAGTAGTAAAGAAGAATTTAGTAGCTTTGACTTTGTAAGTGAAATAAATGTACGAAATTACCCAACAATAAAATATCTAAGTGAAGACATAAGCAATTTAGATGAAATGTTATATGACAAGAGATTCCTGGGCAAAATAAGATTTAAAACACTTGTCCCAATTAACACAGACGGTTCTCAAGTTGACATTGAGCAAAAAGAAACTAAAGAAAATTTTAATGTTAATTTTTTATTTAAAACTTTTGATGATCCTAGACTAAACTTACTTGAAAGTGATAGTAAAAATGAGTCTATTAATAAAGTCTTAAATGCTTTAGAAAACAATACTAAAGTTTTCTTTCAAAGGTATAATATTAATCAAGACTTTCAAAAGCAAGAAGACGCTTATATTTTTGAGCTTCATGAAGTTTTAAACGACAGTAATCTAGATAAGCTAGTCTTTATTAGACTTGATGACATTATTGACCCTTCCTCAGGAAGACAAAGATCTATTTACTTAATTGGCAAAATAATCCTTACACGAAAAATAACAGACAGCGTTAATGCTGAAAATAGGCAGTTTATATACAACGTAGATAATGACTATTGTTTTATATCTATGTTTACAATGGTAGTAGAATAAATGAAAAACGGCATTATAAATAATATAGACACAAGTAACATTTTTGCTTCGCAAGATAGAAATTTGTTTTTTGTACCAGTAGTTATAAACACAGCAAATCTTACAGAAGATATCTACGTTTCATGCCTTATTAAAAGAAAATACTATACTACACGAAGTAAACCTACACACTTAAGTAACTCACTTAATCTATCAAGAAATATTGAGTTTGACCAAATTAAAGGAAGTTATGATTCTTTAACAAGGAAATTATTTTCAAAAAACATATCAATAAAGTCAGGTCAAAGAGAAATTGATAAACAAAAAATTCTTGTTAATAAAAGCGTTAACGAAATTGAAGGTTCAACAACAATATTTTGTTCTATTAAAAAAACTACTTTAGAATTTCTTTTTGCAGATCAAGACTACTCACACGTTTTTACTGTTTATGCTACAAACAAAGAAAACAATATAGTAGAAATTGCGTCTTCTGACCAAGAATCAGCTAATCCTTTTAGTTATCTACAAAATTCATTAGCTTCAAGAAGTATAACACAGAATTTATTAGATCAGTTACTAAGTTCAACAAGAATTACTATTACTCCTTTTTTCCATAGAAGATCTAGCTTTAGTTCTGGTATTCTTGGTAGGCTTTCTGCTAAGAGTCTTTTAGACTCTGGGATTAATTTAAAGTACAATAACACATTATTAAGGACTTTAAGTGAATTTTTTAATGGTTCATTTCTCGGTATTAAAATAAAATGTGGTGACACAACATTTTTTGCAAACGCTAACGACATTGACAGGATTAATTTTCTTCTTTTAAGAGAAGAAAATTTTATTTCAGATGTGTTAAGTAAAGCCCAAGAGCTAAGTGACTCTGCTACTTTGGACTTTGAAATTACTTTTTATTATAGTTTATTTTTTCAGAGCGAAAAAATATTTCAAGTTGAAGCTTCAAAAATAAAAAAAATTAAAGAAAGCTTTTATTCCTATTATAAATACAAATATTTTCAAGAAGGTAGATTTTTTACTGTAGAAGCTGCTGGTAGTAATATTTTAATAAAAATTAATAACAGCATAGTAGACAGTAATAAAGAGTTATATAACATGTTGTCAAATGTTTCTATTGTTTTTAAAGTAAGCGATGTTCTTAAAACTAAGCTTTATTTTGCAAAAGGTTCACAAAAAAGAATAGAAACATCTAGTCACTTTTTATTTAAAAACATAGTAACAAAAAGTTTTGATAAATTATACATTAAAAATAGTAATATTAACAATTTGAGCATTCAATGTGTAATTCCACAAATCGATTTAGGAGGAAGACCTATTTCTGTTCCATTTGATATATACCCACTGCAAACAAATGAAGATGATGGCGAGGAGAGCACAAATGATTCCGACGAGTGTGAGACGTCAACTAATATGTCGGATAATTGTGAGGATGAGTAATGATTAATTTAACGAGAATAAAGCTTAATATAGAGAATATTAACAAAAATAATTTAACAAATCTTAAATACGATACTCAGTCAGAGGACGCCAACTTATATTATAGCAAGATATATTCAAATACAGTTCTTAAATACAACATGATTTATATCATGAAAAACAATCAGAAGAAAACTTTTACTAAGTATTTTATTTTGGCAGACATTGTAAATCAAGAAACGAATACGTACGAAATAATAGATGAAATTAGTTCTGCTGTTGTTTTAGAAAAGATAGGTTTTATTAAGTATATTGTTTTTAAAAATGAAGACTTAAAGACGATATTTAACTCACAAGCAACAGACGATGAAAAAGAAAGTGTAGTTACGTCGCTAAATAGAATTTCTCCAGATCAATTTGTAAAAATAGATAAACTAGCTAAGAACTATTTTTTCAAAAGTTTACAGACTAACAATAATTCTAGTGTAACTTATAGAAAAAATATTGTTTTTGAAAAAATATTTAATATTGTAGGTAAAAATTTAAAAAGAAAGCAAATTAATAAAGTCAACAAGATTGATTCTAGTGCAGGTTATAAATTAAAAGTATCTAGTGATATACAGAACAAGAGTCAAAAATTATATAATTCAAATAAAAGTATATTTAAAAATAACAATGTTTTAGCTTCATCATCTAGAAGTTTGTCAGGAAAAATAAGCCAGACTAACTTAAACGCGATATTAGATTATAATTATGTTAATTGTGAAAATTATTTCTGTAATAGTACGTTAAATATTAATTTTAAAAGTAACAACAATTTTATAAAAATTGAAAAGTCTATTAATTCAAATGAATCTTTAGCAGAAGTAGACATCAAAAAGTATGTTGAAAATATTGAAAACATCAGCGCAGTAAAAGCTTATAGAAATATCAACATTGAATTTTACGAAAACAATTTTAAAGAAACAATACATAAAACTTTCAATAATAAAATATTAATAGATTCTGATTTTATTTTTGTTGAAAAGCTAAAAAACTTAAAGTTAGAAGAAGATAAAATTGTTATTATAAATAGTGATTCTAGACAAACATGTAACTTTAATAAAGAGTTTTATAGCAGAGCACTTCGAATCTGGGGAATTAAAAATGTTGATAACGATAAAATTTTATTTAACACAAACAAGAATTCTTTATTTATTAAAAATATTATTGAAAGATACGTTATTGTTATAGAAGAAAAAAATCAAGAAAAGTTTATATGTTTTAATAATATTATTAGAAGAAAAAAAGAAAACAATTCTGGAAAAAGAGAATTGTTTTTAAATGTAAATGAAACTAGCAACTTAAAACCAAATATTTTAATAGAAAAGTAATAAAATAATGACATATCAAATGAATCTTTCAAGAATTGAGTCTACAGGAAGAAATGAGTCTATAGGTGGATTGAATAATACTGCTAGTGCTGTCCAAGAGATGATGTCTGCTGATTATAGAATATCGAGCGCAATAAGTGCTTTTAGGTCAGAATTACGTGATAGGGCTTTATATAATACGACTCAACAAGAGTTAAACAATGAATACTTAGATAGCTTAACAGAAGATAGTGATGATGATTTAATTACTAACAACATTAATATAAATATTAGTAACAATTTAAGACTTTTAATAAACACAAAGTCTGACGATAATTTAAATATTTTTCCTTCTGTCTTGAGTCATGAAATTTTAACATCTACATCAGATGGCAAAATAAATACAGATAGTTATTTTGACATTAAAGTTGACTACTTGAAAAGCAAGCAAGAAACAATTGCTAGTAGGTTTTTTATTAATAGCAGTAACGCTGAGTTAAATAGAAACCTATATTATTCTAATTTAGAAGAAAGTTATAATGATATAAACTTTATATATGACAGTATAAACTTGTCATTTAAAAAACTAGATGATTTATCAAAAGAAAACAGTATAGGCAATAATATTCATAAATTTTTTATAGGAAATACTTTTAATAAAATAGGAAAATACTATAGAAGAATCGCAAGAGAAGAAATTGTTATTATTGAGAACATAACAACTTCTATTCCTACAACAAGTTTTGAAAATAGTGATACAATACTAAACCCATCTGAATCGAGTAGGCTTGAAACAATATACTCTTCTGTTTTAAGATATAAAAAAGATATAGAAGACGATAGAATATTAAATTCTGATAAGATTATCAGTCAAATCTTGTTAAATACATCACTTTCTCTTAATAATATATACAGAGACAGCTGGAGCTTTGATTTTTTACAAAGTAGCTCACCAAATTTAAATGCTTACGATGATTTAAGTTTAAAAATATTTGATCAGTTTCCTATAGTTAAACTACTCCCTTATTTGACTAGCTCAGAATTATATAATATTGATAATAATACTGCTGATGAATTTAAAAATATTTCATGCTTTAACGATATAGAAACAGATGATTTAAGATATGATGAATTATCTTTAAGCAATAAATCATCTTCAAATATATTTAACTATCTAAACCCAATAAGCAGAATGGTTGTAAATAGCAGTACAAACGAAAACATACGGCCTGAAAGTTTTAAAAAAATAAATGACAATTCATACTATAACATGTTATTGTTACCAAACAGTTTTAAAAATATATTTTTAAGAGACAAAAAACGTATTACAATATCAGATGACAGAGACGCTAATGTAGACTTTTCGTTAAGAGATTTGTCACAAAACTATGAACGAGAAACAGTCGAAAAGCTAGCTTTTAACTATAATATTAAGGATGAAGCAAAGCTAGCTTTTAAAGCCTCAAGATGGGAGGTTCCAAAATTAACATTTACTTCAAGACTTTTTAATATTTCTTCTTTCAATAAAGCTGTATTGAAAATAGCATCACTACGACTTCGAGAAGCGCAAGAAAATAGAGTTTTATTACTAGATACTAAAGCAAAGTCGATAGTTGATAGTAATGTAAAAGACTATTTAGACTGCCCAAGCTTTACAGTTTTAAATGTAAATAGTCTTTCAATCACAGGTGAATCAGGTATTAAAATTAGTGCATGGTTGCCTGAAGGTGTGTTTTCTGATCGCGTGTCCACAGAACAAAAGTTTTTTTATTCTTTTTCTATTTTGGGTAATTTTAACTTTTTAAGCTTATTTGAGTATAAACGTTCTATGCTGGGAAATATTTATCCTGATCGGGGAGATCAAGTTGATGGTGGAAAAATAGTTTTAAAAGAGAATGAATTAATAACAAGTCCTAGGATGAGACTTGAACACCCCGAACTCTCCCGAGAAAATCAGGTTCCAGCTGGAGAAATATCTTTAGCCAAAGTCCTTGAAGAAAATACCGGAAGTAGCTTTTATTCATACAGAGAAAACATGCAACAGCCTTTTGTGTTGCTTGAGAATACAAACAAATTACACAAATTAAGTGATATGAAAGAAAAGTTTATTAATAGAAATGAAGATTTACAAAGTCAAGAGGAATATTTTTACGAAAGAATATTGATACAGCAAAACTCAAATACAAAAACAACAAAAGATCATCCGTTAAGAAATAATATATACTCAGGAATAGAAAAAGGAAAACTTTCTTTTAAGAAGTCGAGCAAGGATATTCCTTTTGATGTTTTAAACATACAGAATGATTGGCCTTCTTACGCAACAAGAATTAAAAGAATTATTAAGAATGTAAAATTTGCAAAATTAAAATTAAATAATGACGGTGGACTAAGAATTATAAACTTTTTAAATAGTTATAAAGAAAAAGCAAAAAAACTAACTAACTATAAATTTGAAAATCAGCTAAGCCAAGAAAACAAGTTTTCTTTAGTTTATGGTAAAGAAGAACATTCTTTTTCAAGCTTAGAAAACAGCCAGTTTTTATTAAATAGTAATGAAAAGTTTTATTCAAAAAATAATTTTTTGTTAAACAGCGAAAAAGTAAAGCCTTTAGATCAATATGTTTTAGAAAATAATCAAGTCGGTAATATTCAATTTGACATAAATTCTTCAGACTATAGAAAATTTATGTCAAATTATTTTCCCGTTGGATTTTTTAAATCAGAAAAAACTTATTTAAATTATTTAAATCTATCAACAAAAATAGCTATTTCCCAAACAAACTGGTGGTTTCTTGGCTTTGAAAAACTTTTATCAGATGCGATTGCTGGGGATGACAGTTTGGATATTGCTAAGTACTTAGTTTATGTAGCTTTAATGCAAAAAAATGGTTTTAATATTGGTAGTTATACTGAATTAAATGAGGCAACTAACGGAAGTTATAACAAGTATATAGGAAAAGTCTTTGACACGGAAAATTTTAAAAAGCAACAAAGTTTTACTATCAGGACTTTAAGTGAGCAGTGTTTAAGCAAAATAAGTGCAAGCAAAGCAAGAAGCGAGTATAAGTTAAATACTGCTGCCGCAAATAGAGATGAACAAAATGATAGTTACGGAGAACTTTCTACAATAGGTGGAGAAGTATATCAACTTCTTTTTCCTTTTATACTGCATAAATTTAGATTTAGCAATAACATAGAGCCTATGAAGTTATTTTACTCTGATATTATTGCGTTTGGCGACGGACAAAATATTAGAAATAGAGGTTATGTTTTATCTTCAGATGACAAGTCTTTTAAAAATTTCATTACAAGCAAATCATTTAACTATGACGCTTATTTATGTGAGAAAACATCTTCTATAAACAGTGAAGATAATTTTTCAGCAAATATAGAAAACATAGACAATAAAAAAGTTTTATTTAATATAGCATCAGAAAAATCAGAAATTAGTTATATTGTGATGGAGGACAATTTAACAGATACAAATAATGATACAATCCTAGAGGGCCAAGATGCTATGCTTAACTTGGACACAGATAATCTTTTTTATAGACAAATGATAAACCCGTATACTAACAGCACAGATGAAGTTAATAGTAGGTATGAAAGTTTAAAAAATAATTTAAATTATACTACTTCATATTCTATGAATCTTGAAGACTTTTATAAATTAGAATCTGTTGGGACGCTTTCAAAAAATTTAAAAAATAGTATTATTGAAGTGATGAGTTATTATAACAATTCAGACTTTGATGACGCATCTAGTATAACAGACTTTATAAATAACAATGATAGTATTATTCAAGTTGTATATGATCTAATAAAGCCTATTGCTGAGCATTTTTCTTTTTATTACGACCAAGTTACAAACTTATCTATTAAGAAAAATATAGATAAAATAACTAAATTTGAATTTAATCAATCAGGAACTTATGGAGATAATCTTTATAGCAGCGACAATGATGTTTCAAAAGGAAATTCAACGTTTACTTTAAGCCCAGAGCTTATTTGGGACAATGAAGTTTTGGATGTGGTTAGAGAAGAGTTAAAAAACCACCAGCGGGCAGCTAGAGCCGCAGTCTATGTCCCGGGAGATCTGCGCAGGCAAGTGTTCAGTGGAGGCGCACTGCCCACTGGAAACACTAAAGTTAGAAATGACTTGGACGCTTGTTATAATACTTTTTGTAATACAAATGATCTTGAAGCAGTAAGTCATGATATTTTACACTATTGGTTATATAGTAAGGAAAATATTCAGTTACAAAGTATTTCTGGAAGTATAAACAGTAGTTTTAATGAAGTAGAAAACTTATTGGCAGACTTAGGTGATGGTTTAAATAGTTTGCCTTCTTTCTTAAGATACATTAATAATGATGCAAAATTAAACAAAATATCAAAGTATGCAATTGATAGATATCTTTACCAAAACTTCGTGTATAGTAAGCTAAATAGTAGTCAAGGAATTTTAAATCTTGAAAACTCTCTTTCTCAAGATGGTGCGTTTGGACCAAATAAAAAGATAGAAGAACTAAGTAAAGAACTATGTAAAAAGTCTATTCATAAAATTTATAGAACATATGAACAACAAGGTATAGACAGAAATTCAAATATCGATATTATTAGATTAGGTATTAAGTATGATTTAGCAAAAGAAGTTTTAGAAAACAAAGTATTGCATATTAAAATAAATATTGTAAATCATAAATTTCCTGATGTTTATTTTAAACCACTAAATTATTATTATATGCCTTGTTTTACAAATATCTTACCTTTTCATTATAGACTGCTTAAAGAACAAAATAATTTTGAGCAAATTGATCCATATGATTTTGTCGGATATTTTGATCATAATATTAAGAGTTTAGAAAATAGAATGTCTATTTTAAATAGAGATACAGCAGAATTATATATTAAAAACATAGTTGAAGGAACAAATTTTGAAAATGCCTTGTTCGAGCCTGAAGATGGGTCAATTAGAGAGAACGAAGACGTTTATGCATTAATATATGATCAAATTGCAACTTCTAATGCAGTTAAATATTGTGATTATGTAAAACAAAAAGTTTTTAATGAAAAAGATCTAAACTTAGAGAGTACGTCGTCAAAAAATATTTTATCTTCTATGACAACTAACGTATATGAAAACATGTCTGATCAAGAATTCAAGAAAGTATTTTTAAAAGAAAAAGATGTTTTTGATAGTATTATAAACTTAGAAAATGGAACAATGGACTTGTTAAACAATTTAGAGGTTATTGACAGTCAGATTTATGCATATGACTTTTTAAAAATGCTTGACTACAATATGTCTATGACAGAGTTTGCAAAAATATTCACAGACGATATTTATTATGATATATTTAATATAAAAATAGAAAGAAGTGAGTTAATTAGAAGAATAGACAAAGAAGTGTATGAAAATTCAGATTATAGAGAGAGTTATGATGATTTTCGTAAAAATCTATATACGAAAAAAGAGTCAAACGTTGGATATTCATTTATTATAGAGGCAAACATATTATGACAAAAGTATTTGATAATTTAATATCTATAAATTCTTCTTTGAAAAGTAGAATTAGAATAAACAGCGATGCTTTGTCGCCTAAAATAGACTTTGTATACAATAGATATAGAAATAATGAAACATCAATAGTTGACAAAGGAATAAAAGATAGAGGGCAAATAGACTTAGTTAAAAATAGATTTGTTAGATTAAGTTTTAATTTTTCTAATCTTTCTAATGAAGAATACAATTTTAATAACTTTGAAAACGATGTTTATTTATTATCACTAACTGACTATATTGATCAAGCTACTATAAAAAAGTTTAATGAAATAGACAACTTCAATGCAGAAAGAAATAATTTAACTGTGAATTTGGATGTGGACGAATCAAAGCATTCATTAAATCATTATCTAGCAAATAATATTGAATCTAAAGATTACTATGCAGGATTGCTTAAGACAAGTTATAAAGTTTCTTTTAATAAAGGGTTAAATATATCCAATTTGCTTTTACAAAAAGATTTTCCTGAATCAGACTTTTCAGAGCATATTGATTTATATGATGAATTAATTTCTTCAAATAATCTAGGAAAAATTGAAACACTAAGATCTGCAAGAGAAAATGGTATTTTGTTTCCTAATGTCGTTAAACTAAGCTCTAATATAAATACTAATCAAACACTTGAAGACTTTAGTAAAAAAAATGCTGTATTGTGTGGCCTATTAGTAAAAAAGTTTAGAAAAGAAAGTAGTTTTACTTACACATACCTGGGAGGAAAATTTTATACTTCAAAGCCTGGAGATATTAAATTAAGTATAAAAAACAAAATAGAAGACGAAAATGTTGCGTATGGTAAGACGTATCGATATGTTGTAAGTAAAGTTTATTTATATAACTGGCCAGATCCAGATAATCATTATATAACAAACAAATTTTTAATAACTGACTTTCCTTTTATTACTAAAGATATTGACTGTATAGAAACTGAAGCGCCGCCGCCGCCACGAGAAGTTAACTTTAAAGTGAACAATGATAAAAAAATAAGAATTTCTTGGAAGTTTCCAAAAGACTATCAAGAAGACGGTAGAGGAGTACAAGTCTTAAGAAGATATTCTATTGATGACCCATTTACAGTTATTGCGCAACTAGAAGCACATAGTGTTAATGATTTATACACGAAAAATGAAATTATCTTACAGGAAAATATTATTGCAACGCCAAATAAACTGCCGTTTAAGTATATTGATAAAGACTATCAGCCAGGTAGAGTAACCATATATTGTCTTAGACTTATTGACGCACATGGACTAATTTCAGACTATTCTACACAAACTGCAGTAATGTTTGATCCCTTTGAAGACAAAGTAATATATGATGTAATTTCTCCAGAAGGAGCTAAAAGAGACAAGCCAAATGAGAAAATAAAAAGTAAAACTTTGTTTTTTCAAAACGAAGTAGGCGTTGTTGATAATTTACCTTTTTTACAAAATGTCAATAAAATATCACTTTACGTGACTCCAGAGTTTACTAAAATCTCTAGAGATAACAATCAAACAATTAATGTTTTTAAGGATGAAGCAAAGTTTAAGTTTACTATTTTAAAGCTAAATACGCTATCTAAATACGAAAAAGAATTTAATATTGCAAATTTTGACAGATAAAATTTGTTAACGATATATAGAAATATAATAATATTTATAATAAAACTAGGAGTTATAAATGGGCTTTTTAAATCATGCAACAAACAATATAATAGTTGATGCAGTCTTAACAGAAAAAGGTAGAGAACTATTAGCTAGAAATGACGGTAGTTTTAATATTACAAGTTTTAGTTTTGCTGACGATGAAGTAGACTATGAAGTATTAAAGCATTACGGATTAATTATTGGAAAAGAAAAGATTGAAAAAAACACACCTGTTTTTGAAGCAATAACTGATCAAGATCTTGCAATTAAATATGAAAATATTTCTCTAACAAATAATACAACAGAAATATTTGCTTTCCCAAAAATTCAGTTAGAAGACAGTGCGCTAACCTATACTTTATCATCTAACTCTGAGTCTACAAATAACAAAAGTTTAGTTGTTAATGTTAAAACTTTCTTAAGTCAAGACACAGACTTTGAGCTAACAGAGTCAGGTCTAATAGATGATACATTTTCTATAAAAGTTTTTGATGAACTCTTAGAAATAACAGGAGAAGACATAGAACCTCCTGATAATAGAAATAATGTTGCTGTGTATGAAGTTAACAGTGTTATAGAAGGTAGAAATACTACACAAGAATTTGTAGGCCAAAGATTTTTATCATTTACTATATCAGCAATAAATAAAGTTTCTACTAGCACATATCAGTATTACGCTTCTTCAAGCAACCCTAATGAAATAAAGACCCAGATTGAAATAGAAGGTGCTTCTTCAGGAGCAACATTTATTATTCCTGTTACGATTACTAGCAACACATTATAAAAAGAAGGACTATAGAAAATGGCATTTAGAGGAAACTTTAGCAACGAAGATATAGTTGTAAAACAATCAAAAGTAAGACAATTAGTCGACATAATACAAGCTGATATTGCATCAACTTCTAGCAGAAAAACATACGACGTATTTACAAAGTCTGGAACACCTGATATAACGAGTTCTCTTTTTCATACTGTGTTTGATCAGAACTTTTCATTGCAAACTTCTAATGAAATGCTTGATATTACAATTGGTGCTTATGCAAAAGCAAACGCAAATGGTTCTTTTGAGGTTTGTGATGAAACGATTCAAGTTGACAATAATGGAAAATTAAATTTTGCAGATACTTTTTTAATGGGTAGAGAAAAAGTAAATATTTATAAACAATACGCACAAGTATTATTAGGTGATTCATCTGCGTCTTTTCATAGCCCATATTCTAGTAGCGATGATGCTTCAAGAATTGATTACCCAATTTTTATTAACATAAAAAGACTTTTTACTCGAGACGGCTTAGACAAAGACCAGTTTTCAATAAAGTTATACAATGATACATCAGCTGCCAATAATAATGATGTAGTTGATCTTGACGTCGTCGGGTCAGACACGAATGAATTTAATCTATATACTGACAGTGACGCAAGTAGTAATCTAAGCATTACATCAATCGGTGGTGCAATTGGAAATATTAAATCGCCTGATAGTTCAAGTAACGTCGGTTTGATCTTTTATGATAAAGGCATAGTAATACTTGATGCAGAAAAAGTATTTAACGTGGATCAAGTATTAACAGGCGATGTAGCGACATTGTCTGGCACAGAAACGTGGGTTGAGGGTGGCGGTAATAAGATTTTAGATTTGTGGAAAGTTGCTTCGATTGATCAAATTTTAAATCATATATGTGGTACTAGATTTGGTACGGCAGTTCAATCTGCAATGGGATTTATAAATACAACAAGTATTAATTCGAGTATTTATATTGCTAGAGTAGGACCTAATGATTGCAATTATTCTTCAAATCCAACATACACAGACGATGATGGGACAATTAGATGTATTCAAGACAAAGGTGACGATCCTTTTTCTTATGTAACTACAATTGGTCTATATTCAGGAAATGACTTAGTTGCTGTTGCAAAGACTTCTAGGCCTATTGAAAAAAATCCAGAAGTTGACTTATCTATTAGCGTAAGACTAGACTTTTAAAAGAAAGTGATATCATGCCTTTAAATCTAATCAGCAACAACATGGTGACTAAAAATAAAATAGAGTTACAGCCTCAAGTAGAATACACTTTTGTTACTGATGAATCAGAAAATATTACAAATGCAATAAAAGAAGATTTAGGCGTTAACGAATCTGGAACTTTTGGTCAAGTAAACGCAAAGTCAATTGTATATAATAACAGCGACGAGAGTGGCGCGGGTGATAGATATTACAACGTAAAAGGCTCGCTGGGAGATTCTGTTCAAGTTGGACAAACCTTTTCTGAAAATGACAACTTATTTTTAGATAATTCAAAAGATTTCAAATTTGGTGTAGAAAAAGTAAAGCAGCAGTATATTGTTGAAGATAGTAATTACTTTAAGAAAAAGTCAATAAAAAATCTCTTTAATTATTATAAGAACAATATGCAGCATAGAGTAATTAATCCTTCTTGGGGTTTTACTAATTTTAACTGTTTAAGCTTTTTTACAATTTCTAAAAAAGATACAGCTAGAAATCAGGCTGAATTTACTCGTCAATATTCTCATGCTAACGGACTGTTTTACCCAAACAGACTTGAAGATGAAAAACAAGCTTACGACTTTTTAAAAAACGACGATATGACTGTGTCTTTTTGGATTAACCCAAGACAACAAAATATAAAACTAAGTGATGAAGATATTCATTATTATAATCCAGGTTGTATATTACATATTCCTGGCTTAATAAGTGTTTATATTTTACCAGGAGATTCTCTTGATGAAGAAAACAAAACAGATAAATTTAATATATGCGTAGTAGTTGGTGTTGATACTTTTGGGAACGATTTAAGCAATCTTAGAGGTAGTAGTAGCAACGATAATTATACTACACAAGGGTCAGGTCGTCTTATCAATGATGATGAAGGTGCACACTATCAAAATAAAATATTTTTTACAAAAAAAAATGTTTTAAATCATAATAGTTGGCATAATGTTTGTATAAGACTCAAATACTTAGGAGATCCAAGTCCGGTCACCAGCGGTCATGGACAAACCACGAGTACACATAAATGGAATATTTTAATTGACGTTGACAATGTTAATTTTTGCAAACAAGAATTTAGACACAAAGTTTATCAAAATTATACAAATCAGATAAATAATAGTGATTTTGGAGTCTTTTTTAATGATGATTTTAAAAATATAGAAAAAAGTAAACTCCAGGGTTTAAGCTTAAAAAAAATTTCTAGATTAGGAAACAATATTATATCTATAGGAAATAGAATCAACAGTTTATCTCATCAAGATCACAGCCCACCACTTATAAAGCTAGAAAGTGCTTTCAAGCTTTTATTCTCAAGAGATAGAGATGCTGATGATGATAATTTAGGTCCTTTTATAAATAAAAACATATCTTTCGGCACAGACTTTAATAATTCAGATACACTATTAGGGGTGCCAGAAACATTCAGTCCTAGAAATGCAGATAAATTTTATTTTTTTATGGGAACTAAAATTGTCAAGATTGGTGAACCTCAGAGAAGGAGAGGAGAGCCAACTGACTTTATAATCAATGATAACGACGGAGCTTATGAAACTGTGTCACTTGGACTTAATGCTGATTTGTATGATATAAGAATCTACAGTGAATTTGTAGAAGATATAAATAAAAAAATAATGTTTAAAAACATTACAGACTTTACTGAAGAAAACCTTGTATTTTCTGTGCCTGTATTGTATTATGATGATTACGTTGCAAGAAGTTCAATATATAACATTAATGACTCCGGCTACACTAGTATAGCTACAAACAATGAATACACTGGTTCGGAAATCTCTACAGTTAATGCTGCGTACAGAAGCCCTGTCAATCCTTACTTTTTAAATAAATGCTTTGGTCACGAAGTAAATGTTGATGCTTTCGTAGTCGAATTTAAAAAGAAAGTTAGACCTAATGTTGTTTTTGGTCATAACTTTAATGATGACGAAAGCTTTTATAAATATGCGAGTTTTCTTTTCCATAGTAATAATAGTAGGAATGAAGACTGTAAATTAGGTAGACAAACTCTTGACATGCTGTATTCTTCTAATGAAGAAGAAAAAATTTTAAATCATGAAATTTTAGACTTGCCAGCTTATTTTGGCTCAGGAGCTGGCAGTCCAGATGATGATGAAATTGCTACTTCTTCTCATAGTTCAATAGCAAACTTCTACTATAAAAACAATTTTATTATGCCATGCGATAATGGTTTGCATTATATGGATTATAGCAATTTCAAAGGATATTATGATAACTATGACGGCTTTTCACATATATTGAATGGTAGAGAAGACTTGAGTTATATAGACTTGGAAAAAGTATATGATAATGAAATTGTAATAGAAAAACCAGAAAAATTACAGTTAATATCAGGTTTCCAAGAATTAATTAATGCTGATCAAACTTTTATTTTACCTGAAGATGAAAGAGACTTAATTACAATAGAATCTGGAAAGACTTTTAGATCTTCTTATAACAAGTTTAAAAATGCTTCTTTGAGAAACTATCACAGAATCAATTACAACATTAATAATTCTATGACTTTGCTACTTAGATACGACAAAGCGGATGCCGACTTTTTTGTAACAACTCCACTGTCTTTCTTTAGAGATCTTTCAAATCCTGTTTCTAGAGTAATTAATAATAATATTACTAATAGTATTGATACTTTTAGTGCTCCAGTTTTTACAAAAAGTATTAATGAAAACGAATCTATTCCTTATTTTAAACTAGATGCTCCTTATTACGACTTGACAAGAAGTTTAAGTGAAATTCATTCTACTAGTTTTTGTATTTCAACACAAGTTTTTGGTAACGAAATCAAAAAAGAGTCTTTTGAAATATATGATGGTAGTTTAGGTGGAACTCTTGGGTCTGTTAAAGTTAGGCTTAAAGATAACGGAAAGGGAGGTCTTTATCGTGCTGACTGTAATACAAAGCATGCTGATTGGAATACAGTTGGTCATGTCTTATACAAAGAAGGCATTTGTTCTGTATTACATCCATCCTTAGAAAATTTTGGTAGAGATACATTTAAAATAACGTTTAATTCTTCTTCTAGTATTAATGTTTTTGAGCTTAATCTTCCTGCTTTCGAAGGAGAATCTAATTTTTCTAGAAATACTTCATATAATGAAGATTTAAGGCATAATGAATCTGCGTTTAACGCAGACGAAAGTTTTGTTTATATTACAGATATAAACATACATGATGAAAATCTTAATGTCGTTGCAAAAGCTAAATTAGCTAAGCCTTTTGCTAAAAAATCTTCAGATAATGTATTATTTAGATTAAAGTTGGATTATTGAATGAGTGAAGTAAGTTATATTGGTTTAGATATCTCTACATCAATTATAGGTATATGTCTTTTAGATTCTAATAGAAGAATGATAAATTTACATAATATTAATTTAAAAAAAACAAAATGTATATTTGAAAAGTCAAAACGTGTAAAAGATTATTTTAGTGAATTAAAAAATAACTATATTATAAACAAAGACTTAAAAATTATCATAGAAGAATCATTTCAGTCATTTAGTAAAGGTTTTTCTTCTGCAAAGACTTTATCTCAACTTAATAGGTTTAATGGCATTGTATCATATATTGCTGCTGAAGTTTATTTAAGCACTCCTATTTACTTAAATGTTAACAGTGCCAGAAAGAACTTAGAAATAAAGTTAGATAGAAAAAGTAAAGAGTCAACTAAAGAGCAAGTATTTCAGTGGGTAAAATTGCAGGAAGATACCAGGGAATTTTCTTGGCCTGAAAAAATATTGAAAAGTGGTCCTAATAAAGGGCTTGTAAAATTTGATGAATCTTGTTATGATATGTCTGACGCATATGTTATATGTAAGGCATTAAATTATGACACAAATACAAACATACAAAAAAATTGATTTTATTGAATCTATAGTATATAGATCTTTACTTTCAAACGATGGCAAAAACCTAAGTATATGGTGTCCTTTCTGTAAGCACGAAAACAAATCAAAGCTAAAACTTGCAATTCATCTAGAAAAAGATTTGTTTCATTGTTGGTTGTGCGGTAAAAAAGGAAGTGACATATCTTACTTAATAAACAAGATTAATCCATCAAAACAAAAAGAAGCACTTGCTTTATTCCCGAAAAAGCATAAAAAATCATTTGATTTAAATATTAACTTATTTAATGAAGAAATATTTGAAATCGAAGAAGAACAAGTAAACATACCAAATGGTTTTAGTTTGCTTGTGAACGCTTTCAGCTCGAACAATCCAGACACCTTAAAAGTTTTCAAATATGCAGTCAAAAGAGGGGTCGATAAACATAAAATGTGGATGCTTAGACTGGGCTATTCTAGTGATCCAGAGTTTCGTCGAAGCTTAATAATACCTTCATTAGACAAAAAAGGTGATTTAAATTTTTATACTTCACGAAATATCGATGTTGATTCTAATAGTCCTATAAAATATAAAAATGCAAATGTTTCTAAAAAGAATGTTATTTTTAACGAAATAAACATTGATTGGAACATACCTTTAACTCTTGTAGAAGGGCCTCTTGACTTGTTAAAAACAAATGATAATGCAACTTGTTTGCTAGGATCTTCATTGACAGAAGATATGCTTTTATTTCAAGAAATTGTAAAAAACAAAACAGAAATAAATCTTGCGCTTGATAGTGACGTATACCATAAATCTTTAAAAATTGCAAAGCTTTTGACAGCTTATGATGTAAAAGTTAATATACTTGACACAAGAATTGCAGACGATGTTGGTGATATGTCAAAGTCTCAATTTAATCAATGCTTAACAGACTCAAAAGAGTTTAAACAAAACGATTCTCTACTTGCAAAAATATCACAACTTTAAGGAAAACATGAATTTTACTTGTGCACATATATCAGACGTTCATTGGCGTGGTCTAAAAAGACATGAAGAGTATAAAGCCGTATTTGAAAAATTATTTAAAAGACTTCGTGAAGAAAGCCCAGATTTAATTTTTATTGGCGGTGACATTGTACATTCAAAAACACAAGGTATTTCGCCAGAGTTAATTGATAATTTAAACTGGTGGTTTAAAAGCTTAGCTGATATTGCTCCTACTCATATAATACTGGGAAACCATGATGGTCTTATTTTAAATAAAGACAGACAAGATGCAATATCTCCTATTATTAGTGCCTTAAACAATCCTAATATAAAGCTCTACAAGGAAAGTGGTGTATATCCAGCTTTTACAACGGCTGACAATAAAGTAATTAACTGGTGTGTTTTTTCATGCTTTGACGAAGAAAATTGGATAAACGTTAAACCTGTAAAAGGTGATATTAACATTGCCTGTTTTCACGGAGCAGTTTGGGGTTCAAAAACTGATATTGATTGGGAACTTGAGGGCGAAGTAAATCTTTCTTTTTTTGAAGATTACGATTTTTCTTTTTTAGGAGATATTCATAAAAAGCAGTATTTAGACGATGAAAAAAGAGTAGCGTATCCAGGTTCAACAATTCAGCAAAACTACGGTGAAGATATCAAAAAAGGATTTTTGCTTTGGAACATTAAAAACGCTAATGAATATGACAGTAAGTTTATTTCAATAGAGAATCCTAGTCCTTTTATTACAATTGACTGGAAAGGTTCTGTTGAAAAAACTATACCCTATCTTGCAAAAGTAAAGAGTAAGTCTAGATTTAGAATCAGATCAAATAATAACATCTCACAAGTAGAAATAAAACTTCTCCATCATTATCTAAAAGAAGAGAAAAAAGCAAAAGAAATCGTATACCAGAATACAGGTAAAGATAGCTTTGAAGTTAAAAATATCAGCAAAGAAAAAGCAGAAATATTTGATGTAAGATCAAAATCAAGCAGAAAAAATTTAATTTCTGACCTTTTAGGCGAAACAATTCAAGATGAATTAAAAGAAACCGTTAGTAGTTTATTTGACAAATATCTAGACCAAATACCTCAGAACTTGGCATCTTTTGTTAACAAAGACTGGTGTATAAACAATATTAAGTTTAATAACACATTTTCTTATGGGAAAGAAAACTATATTAATTTTGATAAATTAAATGGTGTGGTAGGTGTTTTTGGAAACAATAGGGCAGGAAAATCCTCTATTCCTGGAACTTTGATGTATTGCTTATTTAACAGTACAGACAGAGGATCGATTAAAAATCAGAGTATTGTTAATACTAGAAAAGGTTTTTGTGATGCAGAAATAGAATTATCGTATAACTGCGAAAAGTATAGTGTTAAAAGAAAAACTGTTAAAAAGTCTAAAAATAATGGAGAAATTTCCTCATCAACAAGTCTTTCTTTAAAGAACCTAAATAACAACTCTGATAAAACAGAAGAACAAAGAAGAGAAACTGAAAAAATACTTAAATCTATGATTGGCACTCCAGAAGATTTTCTTTATACTTCTTTTGCATCACAAGGAGAAATTAATGCTTTTATAAAAGAAAAGTCGAGCGCAAGAAAAAGCGTCTTGGCAAAATTTTTAAATTTAGATTTATACGAAGAGCTTTACAAAAAGTCTAGAGAAGATTATATTGTTTTAAAAAATAAATACAAAAACATTAAAGAAGAAAACTGGGATCAGATAATTGAAAACTATAACTCTGACATAAATGAAAATAAAAACGAAGAAAATAAAGCAAAAAATTTCTTGTCACAATTAAGAGAAAAAGAAGTTAAGCTTAATGTTGAAATTGCAAGTCTTAAAAAAGACGAAACAAAACACCCATCAGGTTATACTTTAAAGTCAGCTGAGAGTGAATTAAAGTATCTAAGTAGTAAAATAGAAGAAAACAAGTCTAATGTTGACAAATATAGATTGCTAATTGATCAAGATTCTACTTTGCTTAAAAAGATCAATATTTTTAAATCTAGCTTTTCTATAGATGATATTGAAAAAGAAAAAAAGAAGCTTGATTCCCTTAGGAAAAAACTCGACAATTTTAAACGAAGCAAGGTAATTGCTGAGGCAGAAACTGATAGAAATAAAAATAGACTTAAAATACTAGAAGAGGTACCATGTAATGAAGAATATTCAAGTTGTAAATTTATAAAAGATGCTTATCAGTCAAAAGAAAACATTTCTTCTTTAGAAGAAGAAATTAGATCAATTGGTTTAAACGTATTAGAGATATCAAGTGCTGTTAAGTCTATTGAAAAGCAAGATTTAGAAGAAAAAATTAAAAAGTTCAATAGTGTTCTTAATAAAGAGTATAAAGCTAATGTTGACACTGAAAGAAACCAAGAAAAGCTAGAATTATCTTTAAACAATATAGAAGCACTTAAATCAAAGACCAGAGAATTAGAGAAAATACACCAAGAGCTGTTAGCAAACAACAATGATGATTTAATCATAAAGATGAAAAAAGTTAAACAGGAGTTAAATAATACAACTTCTAAGATATTGTCCCTTGAAAGCAGTATCATTGAAATTAATAAATGTATATATGAAATTGAAAGCAATATAGTACGATGCAAAAATAAAAAAGAAGAATATTATAGTTTAATAGACGAGTGGAAGTCTTATGATTTGTTTTCTTTTGCAGTTTCAAAAAAAGGCATACCTACAATGTTGATAAACAATAGTTTGCCTTTAATAAATAGCGAAATCAATAAAATTTTATCAACAGTTACTACGTTTAGTATAAATTTAGAAGATGATGGAACTAATTTAAATGTCTATATAGATTATGGGGATTCAAAAAGAATTATAGAATGTGCTAGTGGTATGGAAAAAATGATGGCTTCAATTGCTATTAGAGTTGCATTAATAAGTATTTCTTCTTTGCCGAAGTCTAATATTTTTATAATTGATGAAGGCTTTGGTGCATTAGACTCTTCAAACATTGAAGCTTGTTCTAGACTTCTGAAGAGTCTTAAGAAATACTTTAAAACAATAATGATAATTTCTCATGTTGACTCAATCAAAGATATAGTAGATAAAAATATCGAAATAAACAGAAAAGGAAACGACTCACATGTCGAATATAGATGAAATTGAATGGATCGATGCTGGTAACAATGAAGAAGAAAGAACATATAAAAACATGACTTTTTATAGAGTTAAAGGTGACATACCTGTAAGTCTTGACTGTCAAATTTGCAAAAACTTGATCTATACAGTTGAAGATGTTGAAAGAGTAAAGAAAGAAAATTGCTGTGATACATGTTATAATACTTATTATTATAGTAATAAAGAAAAATGGGAACAAGGCTGGCGACCTAAAATAAGTAACAAATATTAAATTTAATTAATAATTATAATAATTATAGTATAAATAAAAGGAAAACATCATGGAATATGATTTAGTATCAAACTTAGGCAATGCAATTGACAATGTATTTAACTATTCAAATGGTCAAGATAGTTCTAGAAAAACAGTTGCAAAACTTATTAACAATAAAGAAATGTCTATAACTTTTATGTCTATTGTTAATGTTGCTAGAGAATCAGATTTACAAGTTCAAGTAGTTCATATAAATAAAGAATCCAATCACCACATTACAGCAAGACTCAACCGCATAAAAAAAGAGTTTAAATCTTGTGCTGGTCGACCTTTAAAAACAAAAAAGATAGGTGAGTCAGATTCTTTTGAGGCAATAACAACAAGCTCATTTAGTCATTTTAAAACTTACAAAGTTTGCTATACAAAGACTTTTGAGGTTTCTTAGTAATGAGTAAAAACTCTGGGACCAAAAGAGGTCAAATTTCTGAAATTATAAAGTGCGGAAAAGACCCAATATACTTCATGAACAAGTATTTAAAAATACAACATCCGTTAAAAGGTTTGATCCCGTTCGCAACTTTCCCTTTTCAGGACGATTGTGTAGAAGACTTCAATGATCATCGATTTAATGTAATTCTTAAGTCTAGACAGCTCGGTTTGTCAACACTTGTAGCAGCTTATGCAGTATGGCAGGCTGTTTTCTATAAAGAAAAAAATATTTTAATTATAGCAACAAAGCTAGCTGTTGCACAAAACTTTATAAGAAAAGTAAAGACTTACATTAAATCAATGCCTAAGTGGTTATTGGTACCAGAAATTGTTGCAAACAACAAGCAACAAGTTGAATTTTCAAACGGCTCTCAAATCAAAGCAGTCCCTACTTCTGAAGACGCAGGACGATCAGAGGCTCTCTCTTTGCTTATTGTAGATGAGGCTGCTTTCGTAAGAAACTTTGATGAGTTATGGATGGGTTTGTACCCTACACTTTCAACAGGCGGTAGAGCAATACTTTTATCTACACCTAACGGTGTTGGCGGACAATACCATGATATTTACGTCAAGGCTGAACGAAAAGAAAACGAATTTAATCCTATAAAGCTTTTATGGGATGTTCACCCAGAAAGAAGTGACGAGTGGTTTGAAAAAGAGACTAAAAATATGTCTCAAAAACAAGTTTCTCAAGAACTTCTTTGTGATTTTTCATCTTCAGGTGACACTTTTTTATCAGCTGATGTTTTGGATAAAATTAGAATACTAACAAAACAACCTATGGAAAAAAGTGGTCCTCAAGGAAACGTGTGGTACTGGTCGTACCCAGTTCAAGGTGACAAATACATGCTCTCAGCTGATATTGCCCGAGGTGATAGCGGTGACTATTCAACTTTTCATGTAATTAATCTTAAAGATTTAACCATTTCAGCCGAATTTAAAGGAAAAATACCTCCAGATCAATTTGGAATTTTAGTATATGATATTGCGAGAAGATTTAATGAAGCAACTATATGCCCGGAAAATAATGCATATGGGTATACAATGCTTATTAAATTGGGTGAGTTAGGATACAAAAATATTTATTTTTCTTCTGAAAGAGAAAGATACAAATATCTTTATGGTGAAGGAAATAATTTAGGGAAAGCTGGTTTTACTACTAGTAAAGAAAGTAGAGACAAGATACTTGCAAACTTTGAAGAAAGTTTAAGAAACAATAGAGTAAAAACATATTCAAGCAGACTCTATCAAGAATTAAAAACTTTTATTTGGAATGGTAAAAAGATAACAGCTATGAAAGGTTACAACGACGATTTAATAATGTCGCTAGCTATAGGCTGCTATCTTTCAGAAAGTAATTCTTCAAAGTATAACGCTACTCAAATGCAGCAGTCTGATGAGATTTTAAAAGGTATGAAGTTTAACAATACGAGTCAAGATGATACAATGTTATCACCTTTTTATTATAATAATCAGAATTCTTTTAACCCGTTTATTCCAGTAAATTTGCCTCAAAATAAATTTAATAAAGAAATAAGCAAAAAAAACCCATTGGGTGATTTATCATGGCTGATAGGAAAATAATCAATGGCAGATAGTAACAGTTTATTTAAGAAACTAACAACTCTATTCAGATCTGGTCCCGTTGTTAGACGCAAAATTAAAAAAATACAAAATCAGAATTCTTATTCTAAGTCTTCTTTGGAGGTTTTTAAGAAAGCGCATAGTGACGTATATAATTCTACTCTCAGAGCTTACGGCTCTTATGATAGAATGGCAAGATACTCAGATTTTTCAGAAATGGAAGCAACGCCAGAAATTAGCTCGGCATTAGATATTTACGCAGAAGAATGTGTCTCTCCAGATGTTGAAGGTCAAGTTTTACATATTTATTCTGAAAACAGGAATATCAAAAAGCTTCTTAATGAGCTTTTTTATGATACACTTAATATTGACTTTAACTTAGTTATGTGGACAAGAAATCTATGTAAATATGGTGACTTCTTTCTGTTTAATGATATACATCCTGAAGAAGGAGTTATTAATACATTTCCTATTCCGATATCTGAAATTGAAAGAGAAGAAGGTTTTGATAATGATGATCCAGGTGCTGTTAGATTTAGATGGATTACACAAGGAAACAGAGTATTAGAAAATTGGCAGGTTTCACATTTTAGACTTTTAGGTAGCGATGCATTTTTACCGTATGGTTCTTCTGTTTTAGAAGGCGCAAGAAGAGTTTGGCGACAGCTAATTCTTATTGAAGATGCTATGCTTGTTTATCGTGTTATTCGATCACCTGAAAGGCGTGTTTTTTATATTGACGTTGGTAATATACCTCCAGAAAACATTGCAGACTATCTAGAACAAGCACAGACTTCGCTTAAAAGAAATGCTGTAGTTGATAAGACAACAGGCCAAGTCGACTTAAGATACAACCCGCTATCAGTCGACGAAGATTATTTCTTACCTGTGCGTGGTGGAGACACCGGTACAAGAATTGATACGCTTGCAGGAGGCTCTAATACAACTGCTATTGAAGATGTTGAATATATACAGAAAAAGTTATTTGCTGCATTAAAAGTCCCAAAAGCTTATTTAGGTTACGATGAAGATATCGGTGCAAAAGCTACATTAGCGCAAGAAGACATTAGGTTTAGTAGAACAATCCAAAGAATACAAAAAACAATTATTTCTGAACTTAATAAGATTGCAATGATTCATTTATATGTAAATGGTTACACAGACGAAGACCTGTTAGACTTTAACTTAAAGTTAAGTAATCCTTCGAGTATTGCACAGCAGCAAAAACTAGAGCTAATAAGGACAAAATTTGAAATATCAGCTCAGGCACCAGAAGGTTTTGTTGATAGAGAGTGGATTAGAAAACATATTTTAGATCTAAATAACGATGAAATATATAGAATTGAAAGAGGCAGAGAAAAAGATAAAATAAGAGATATGGAGCTTGAAGCAGTCCAACTCCCAGAAGACAAAATTAATCTTTTTGGCGACGAAAACGAAGGTGGAGGAGATGACTCAGGTGGAGGAGATGACTCAGGTAGTCTTTTCGGTGGAGGAGATAGCGGTGACTCAGGAGACTCCGGAGGAGATGACAGTGGTGGAGACCTTTCAGACCTTTTCGCAGGAGAGATTAAAAAAGGCAGCCTTATGTCAGAAGAAGAACTTTCCCAATATGACGAGCTTTTAGAGGAAGATGATAGCGAAAAAGACAATAAAGATAAGAATCCTATCAAAGCTTCAAATAAAACAAGAGGTAAAAGAAAGCAAAGCATGAATGGTAATACACCTATATACGGAGTAAGTGCCAAAGACATAAACAAACTAGGTGATTTACCTAAGGTTATATCTGTTAAAGATCTTAGCTCAAAAAATATATTTGACAGTATAATGCCACAAAGTCCTATTGTTGACAGCTTTATTGACAGGCAGATATCTAGAAGAGATTCAATTGACTTAAATAATTTATCTAATAAACTAAACTTAAATACAAATAAGCTTTTAAAAGAGTCAAACGATAAAGAAATAGATATATTTATAGACGATGACATATTAAATGACGAGGAAGATTGAAATGCCTAAGCATCATAATAAAAAAAGAAATATTGGAATTATATATGAGCAAATTATAAATTTTGTCTCTGAGTGTTTAATTAACGAAAATAAAAAAGATGCTGAAGTTGCTATCAATATTATTAAAAATAATTTTACTAAAAATAGTCAGTTATATAAAGAATATAAACTTTTCAAAGCACTATCAGATACACACCAAGTAACTGATCAATTGGCAACAATGATTATTACAGAAGCTAAATCTGCCTGTAATAATATGTTTAATAGTAACCAGCTAGAAAAAGAAAAATCTAATTTAATTAAAGAACTAAATTATACATTCGGCAAAGGTACAATATTTAGTAAAAAAATATCTAACTATAGAATTTACGCCACAATCCAGACTTTATTAAATGAGTGGCGAGAAAATACAAACAACTTTGATAAAACTACTGAATACGAAATTTTACTTCATGAAAGCTTAACAGAAAAAAGTCTAAAAGAAGAAAAAAAGCCTATTAAAGTTGATAAATTAACATATTCCTTGATGAAAGAAATATTTAAAAAGAAGTATTCTTCCAATCTTAATGAAGACCAAAATAAATTAATTTCTTTATATATAAACGAAGATTATAAATCTTTAAGTGAAAATTATACTCTAATAAAGAAAAGAATTAAAAATTTCTTAGAAAATAAAATTGTGAGTCTAAATAATCAAATTATCTTAGAAAAAAAAGACAGTGTAATTAATAAAATAAAATTACTTAAAGAAAATGACTTTTCTAAAGAAAACTTGCAAAAATACTTACTGGCTTTAAAATTAGAAGAAGAAATTTTAGGAGAATAGAATGGGAACGCAAAGACTGATTACAGAATGGGTAAACTTTGAATATGACCCAAAAATCATTAAAGAGCAAAGACAGCCAGGGCAACCTTTGATTATGAAAGGTATCTTACAAAAAGCTGAGACTTTAAACCAAAACGGCAGAGTTTATCCTAAGTTAATTCTTGAAAGAGAAGTTAGAAATTATCAGAAATTTATAAAAGAAAACAGAGCTTTAGGCGAGTTAGATCACCCAGACTCTTCAGTTGTTGAACTTAAAAATGCTTCTCACAATATAAAAGAAGCTTATATTGAAGGTAATATTGTATACGGAACAGTTGAAATACTTAATACACCAAGCGGAAAAATACTACAGTCTTTAGTTGAAAGTGGTGTTACATTAGGTATTTCTTCGAGAGGTGTTGGGAGCACAAAGACTCAAGGTGATATGCAAATTGTACAAGATGACTTTCAACTTATTTGTTGGGACTTTGTTAGTGAACCTTCAACTCCTGGCGCTTTTATGATGAAAGAAGGCAAAGAAGTTTCTCCTCAGTTTATAAATAATGTATTTAACAAAACAGATAGAATAGATAGAATTTTTAATGATATATTGGAGTGGAAATAATGGCTGAAAACGATCGCAATACACGAGTACCAAGACCTTCACATAATTATGTACCTGAATATCAACAAAGTGGTATTCCTTTTGTAAGAACCGTTGAGATTATAGGTGACAATGGTGCAGATGCCAGAAATGATGGTAATGCAGTTATAGCTCAAGTAAAGTTTGACTTTTTAACTAGATGGATTATTTTAAGATGTCAAACAGGAACAGTAACTATAGGATTTAACAATGACAACGGTAAAGGAGTAAATTCTACAGCAACACTGTTTGACGGTGGTAATGGTGTTGTAGAAGCTGATGCTGATGGGGATAATGCTGCTGTAAAGTTTGATCAGAAAAAATCATCGTTTATAACTTTAGCTGCTGGGGAAGATTCTCCTCGCTTAGAAATAAAATGCAAAGAATTATTTATAAAAGGTGCAGCTATCGGCAACAAAGTAGAAATTATTGCTGGGTTGACAAACATAAGATCATTAGATTTTCCTGATCAAAAAGCTTCAAACGGATTTACGGGTGTAGAATAATATGGCAAAAGTAAATAGAAGCATGCTTAAAAGCATTGTTAAAGAATGTTTAGTAGAGTTACTAGCTGAAGGTTTAAGTGAAGGAGATACTTCTTCTTTAAATGAAAGCTTAACTTCTAGTTTTTCTACACGAAAAACAAAGCAGAAAATGAAGCAGAATAAAAGCAAAACAACAGACCAGGTATTTAATCCTAGTTTTGAGAAAAAGACGAAACAGATCATTTCTCAGGTTACTAATGATCCTATTATGGCTTCTTTGCTTGAAGATACTGCACAGACTACTTTGCAAGAACAAAACTCAGCTGATCGTCCAAATCAATTTGCTGGAAAACCTAACGATACTTATAGCCAGATTGCAAGTGAGTCTGATCCAATGGAAATGTTTGGTGAGGCTTCTAATAAATGGGCAACACTAGCATTTACAGATAAATAACATTATTTTTTAAATTTATCTCATTTAGACATATTTATTTCTATGCGAATATTTAAAATTAAAAAACACAGGAGATTTTATGTCTAGTAAAGATAGAATTGTAAATGTTACACCAAATCTAATTAAGCAACTTGTGCTTGAAGAGCGACAAAAGTTAAATGAAACTTTAGAGCTTAAGATGAAAAGACCGGAAGACGTTCATAAGAAAGTGAGAGAAGTTGATGCAACTGGATACGCAGACACTCTTTCAAAATGCATGGATTATTACCAGATGTGTAAACTAAAAGAATCAAAGCTTATTAAAGATCTTAAAAGTCTACAAGAAGTTAAAAGAGAGCTTAAGGCAAGAATACTTAAAGGTATATAGGATTTAATTTTATACTTTGAAAGGAAAAAATTATGGCAGGTTATAGAAGAACAGGTGATAAAGACCACGTAAATGCTACAACATTTAACGAACAAATGAAGCACCAACGACAAGCCTATCAAGCTCGCCCAGAAAATGCTGAGACTGCTTTTGGCGTTTATAGCGCTTCTAGCATTTTTCCTAATAATATGGGTGAAATATTTGAAAGCTCTCTTAGCGTAGCACAAGAATTAGACGAAAAATATAGTCCTTCTGGTGAAAATCCAGGAAACCCAGACTTTACAAGTTTAATTAAATTTGACTATAGCCAATCAACAGAAATGTTTGGCAATTTATCAGAGCCAATTGATAAACCTAACAAGCTAGGACCAAACTTACTTGTACCAGATGTAAACAACCTTTCAGTAGCAACAGAAGGACAAGTTTCTGCAAGATTCTTAAATAAAGGTTACGGCTGGAGAGATGAAAGAAATAATCCGGGCAGCGAACAGTCTACAATAGGAACTTATTTTAAAAATCACTATACTTCTGGCGCAAACAAACCAACACTTGGTGAGTCAAACGACTTTAATAATAACATAGACTATAATCAACCTGTATAGTAGCAAAGAGTAAAGTAATGCCTAAATCTTCTGGAACTATAAAGACTAATCCAAACTCGTTTGGTGGAGCCTTTGGTTATGACGGCAGGACAGGTTTAGGCATTGGTTCACTTGGTGGTGATCCCAATAGTGGAATTGGTAGAAACTGGAATATGGGCGATGCATTAAGCACACCAAAAGGTGAATTTGATGTATCTAGTCAAGAAGTCGAAGAAAAGTTAACAAAAGATACAACAGTTAGAGAATTAGCTATATTTGCAGGTCTTATTGATAATACAGAAAGTTTTGACGATATAGATGCAAGCATAGAGAAAAAGGCCTTTAGTTCAACAAATCAAACACCTACAGATAGCTTGGCTCATAAAGGCACAGACATATCAAGCTTGGGCGGTCTAGGAAATTCTATAGCAAGTGTGATTGGAATGTCAGAAAGTTATCTTGTTAGTTACATAAAGGAACAGTTACTAGAATATAAAGGTTCTAGCGGTCGCCTTGCCGTAATGTCTTCTCCTAACACGGGGAAAAATCTTGGCGGGAAAAACAAGAAAGATCCGTTACCTATTGACGATGCATCAGCATCGTCAAATACTGCAGACCCAGGCCCAGAAGGTGCTTCTAACGATTTAGGACTTAACAGCATAAGTAGATCAGCAATTAATTCAAAAGGTATTGGTCAAAGAAGAATCACAGTAAAGCTTGGAAAAGATAAATACGATTTGCACCCTACAACTGACGGTGGAGAAACAGTTTTTGATTCTGATCTTAAAGTTGATATCGACTCAGATGAAACAACATATCAAAATCTTGAAAGAACTTCAAGCAGAAGTTATGTTGATAATCAAGTTGTGCACAAACAAATTCATAAAAAACTAAAATTGACAAATATATAATCAATATAATTAAAGGCAAAATAATGAGTAATAATGTATTATATAGCGAGGCAATTAAAGCTGCAGAAGAAATAAGAGTTTCTGCTGAAAATAAAGTTAGACAAAATCTTATCGAGACTTTAACACCTCAAATCAAGACGATGGTAGAAAAAAAACTTTTTGAAGAAGACGGTTCTGAATCAATTGACGAAGAAGAATTAGAAGCATATGGTGTCGAATCAATTGATGAAGAAGACACAGAAGAATGTGGTCCTGAAGCAATTGAAGAAAACGAAAATATTGATTTGAACAGTGAGTCAAGAAGAATATTGAACAAATTAATAAGCAAAAACATGCAAAAAAATGCGGTAAATGAAAAAATAAATAGTATTAAAGAAAGTTTAAACGCTTTAAACAAAGTTATAATTTTAAGTGAAAATGCATCTAACAAAAGATCTGTTAATAAAAAAATAGTTAAATTTTATAAAAAAATTATTTCAGAGTTTAAAAATTTAAAAAGCAACAATATAGTTAAAGAAGACAAAGATTTATTAAAAAACTTTTATATATTAAGCAAGGAGATAGAAAATATGTCTAATAGACGTTACAACAAGAAGTTTTTGAGCGAGAGCCTTGAAGACTTGCTAGAAATGAACTTATTTGAAGAAGATAGTGACGATGAGTCAAGTGAGGATGTCGACGCTGAAGATATTTTCGGTGACGAAGACGCTGAAGATTCTGAAAAAGATGATGACTCTTCAGATTTGATGGCAGGCCTTGAAGAAACAGACGAGCCTCAGTCTGTTACGTCAAATACAACTGTTGAAGAATTAGCTCAGATGGCAGGTCTATTAGAAGACGATGCTCCATCAGAAATGCCTGCTGCAGATGATGATGAGGATGAAGACACTTCAGAAATGGAACTTGAAGGTATTTTTGAAGATGACGCTCCTGAAGAAGGTGAAAACTGTGGTCCTGACGAGATGGCTGAGTCATTTGGGCGTCGAGATCGCGTTTTAGAGATTGATGAAAATATGCTTAGAAGAGAGATTGGTAGAATGAAGACTCTTCGCGAAGGTGAAGCTAAAGATATGGCTTCACACTTTGGAGGTGGTTCTGTAGAAGGTGAAGTATTTGTTGATGGTGTAGAACTTAACAAGCTTCATGAAATGAAAATTAAAGCTGCAAAGGTTGTGCGCAAGAATCGCATGCTAGAAAGCAAGCTTTCTCAATATAAAAAGGCACTTCGAGGAATGAAAGGCCAACTTCAAGAGATGAACCTATTCAACGCAAAGCTTCTTTATGCTAACAAACTTATGCAAAACAAAGACTTATCAATTAAGCAACAACGCCACATTGTTGAGTCTTTAGATGAAGCAAAGACTTTAGGTGAGGCTAAGATTCTTTTCGAGAGCCTTTCTAAGTCACTTGTAAGCGGTAGAAAAACTAGCAACGGCAAAACCCTTTCAGAAGGTGCAATTCGACGTCGTAGTTCTGGGTACTCTTCTTCACCAGTGAAGAGCGCACAAACTATAAATGAGTCAGTAGCACTTGATAGATGGGCAACACTAGCTGGTATTAAGAACTAAGAATTTTAAAATATATAAAAAAAGGATAAAACATGAGTTTTACATTACAAAAGTTAACTGAAGGTATTAGAGACCGCCACGTAGGCCAGCAAAATAAGCGCCTCGTTGAGAAATGGTCTCGCACTGGTCTTCTTCGCGGTATGGAAGAAGTAAATCGTGAGAATATGGCTACTCTTCTTGAGAACCAGGCAGCACAAGCTCTTCGCGAGAGTAACTCAATGGGTAGCGGTGACGTTGGTGGTTTCACTAACATCGCATTCCCAATTGTTCGCCGTGTTTTCGGTGGTCTCGTAGCAAACGAGCTAGTTTCAATTCAACCTATGAGTCTTCCAAGTGGTCTTCTCTTTTATCTAGACTACACATACGGCAGTGACCAAGGTGGTTACAAGGCTGGTGAGTCTATTTACGGATCTCCCGCAGGTAGAAAAATCCAAGACGGCGCCGATGCTGTTGGCGGTCAATATGACCTTGCTGGTAGTGGTTTTTCACGTCGCCACATTACAGTTCTAGATGGACAAGATCCTAAAGTTGCTGCTAAGCTAGGACAGGCAGCAGCCGGTGATGTTAATAATAGATTTACTATCGCTGATGCACAATTAGGTTCGTATAACGCAGACGCAGAGGCCCCTTTAACTGGTGTTAATTCTTTAAATACTACATCACTTGCTGACCTTAAAGCTTTGCAATTTGATTCACAACTTATTGAAAGAATTGCAGACGCATCAATTGCTGACAAATATTCACTTTTACACCTCACATTAAACTCTTTACGTATTGATAATGCAACTACAAATCCATTTTCTTCTGAGGGTCTTGATAAGACAGCAATTAAAGACGTTGCATTACACTTAGCAGGAGATGGTGGCAAACTTAAAGTAGTAGCAGGAGCAGTTCAGCAAGGTTCTTTATTAAATGTAAGAAGACTAAACCAGCTAGGTACGTTTGATGTCGCTACAGGTAAGTTTGTTGCAGACGTTGATCAAGATCTTACAGCAGCAAATGCAGCAATTCGCTTTGTAATAAGAACTAACGGTGCAGCAACACTTGCTGCAGAAGATCTTTCTGCTGTAACAGTTTCTTTTGTTAAGGCTGACGGCGCGTCAATGGCTACAGCTCAAGGCTTTGGTGAGGTTGCTGGTGCTCCAGCATTTGAGGCAGACTTCACCACTGACGGTACACCTACAATCCCAGAGATTGATATTAAGATTGAGTCGATTCCTGTAACTGCACAAACACGTAAGTTACGTGCACGTTGGAGCCCTGAGCTTGCTCAAGACCTTAACGCATACCACTCAATGGATGCTGAGGTAGAGCTTACTCAGATTCTTTCTGAGCAAATTGCTCTAGAGATTGATCGCGAGATTCTTGGTGATCTTCTAACAGGTGCTAAGGGTGCTAACTTCTTCTGGAGTCGTTCACCTGGTAAATTTGTTAACAAGCGTACTGGTGCAGAGGTTGCTCGTACATCAACACTTAACCCTGGACCAGCTTTCACTGGTACAGTTCGTGAGTGGTATGAGACTTTGACTGAGACAGTTATTGACGTTGCTAATGAGATTCACCGTAAGACTCTACGTGGTTCTGCAAACTTTATCGTAGTTTCTCCTGATGTTGCAACAATTCTTGAGGCTTCAGTTCTTTATCGTCCTAGCTATAGCATTGACGGTGACGGACAAGTTGGTGCTCCTTTCACAATGGGCGCTGAGAAGGTTGGTACTCTTTCTAACCGCTTCACAGTTTACAAAGACCCATACTTCCCACGCAACAAGATCCTTGTTGGTTACAAGGGTGGTTCTTACCTAGAGACTGGTTTCGTTTACGCTCCGTATGTTCCATTGATCGTTACTCCTACAATCTTCCAGCCTGAGGACTTCACACCACGTAAGGGCGTGATGACTCGTTACGGTAAGAAGATGGTTCGCGCTGACTTCTACGGATCAGTTACATGCCTCGACATGAACATTATCTAAGATAAGTTCTAGTGGTTGACACCTTAGGGTGACGATAAACCAGCTTATGCTGGTTTTTTTGTATTTGCTTGGAGAAGTAACGTTAGTTTTGACTTTTTTAGAAGCTAATATGAATAAGTGTGTTAGGCTAAAAAGTTAAAACAGTGATCATTAAGATAACAGCATTTTGACGTATTGTCTAATAAGTGAGTCCATTTGTAACTCTGCTTCTTCTTCTGGTGTATTTGCGCTTAAGTTTGATGCTTCATCAGGAAAAGCCATTCCCATGTGCATTCTTGCATGCTTGCCCATTTTCTGGACAATTTCAAAAGCTATTTCTTTTGAATATCGAGTGCCAAACATACTACTATTACTGTTGAATTTTCTATCTCTAAACAATTCTTTAAGCGTTTCTCTTACAATTGTGAGCTCTTTACCGTATAAACTATTACTACCATCTTCAGATATACCGATAAAGTTTTTAAAGAAGTTTTTTATACCGTTAGCTGAATTGTAGTTTTGACCTGTAGATAATGTAGCGATTTTTTGCATAATATCTTTAGGAAAAGCTTTGTTATTCTGAGTGAATATATTAATTAAACTATTTGTAAAGAGTGTATGTAACTCCACTTTTCCGTAATGACTTATAACATGATTTATTTTTTTCCTCAAGGCATTTATTGTTTCATCACTTCCTATTATTTCCATATCAATCTTTTGAATTGCGTTTGTTGCTAAACTTCTTTCATGTGTTGATTCATAGTTGGTGTTGTCTCTAGAAAATAATTGTTCTACAAATTGACTAAAATAAACTTTTCTTTTTTCCATAGGTATAAAATCTAAAAATGTCAATATTAAAAACGTAAATTTTGGTATTTGAAGTCTATGCAAAGAATAGTAATTGTCAATAAAGTTTGATGACTTTACAAATATTTTAGATTTATTTTGAATATGGTTTATAACGTTATCAATATTTCTTTTGCCTCGCAGAATACTTATACGAGCTTTATGAAAAGTTTTAGTAATAATAAACGCTCTCAAACTATCAGGCAAAGTTTTAAATATTTCATATGCATATTCAAAGTCAAAGTCTCTCGTTGCGTTGTCTAATATAACTGTTTCAAAAAACGATTGACAAGTCGCTGTGTCTGCTAATTCATCATTGTTATATGATCTATCAATATGATCAGCAATATTTTTTAGAGTTTTTGTGTTTAAGTCAGTAGCGTTTTTCTTGTATGCACTTAAGAATGTTATAAAGTTTGCAAAATAGTCATTACTTTTAAAAACGTCTTTGTACGAAGTTAAATCATTAAATATGTCAAATTCATCTTGATTATAAGACACATTAAGTGGATTACCTTTTTCGATATTGCTACCAATTAGTCTGTATAGCACATAAGCATCTCTACTTCCTAAATAGTCTTTTATTAGTCTAAAAGTTTTGTATTCTGTTAATACATTTTCTTTTATTTCTTGATAAGCATTTTTGTCAAGACTTAAAAATCTTCTTTCGTCGTTGCTTTCTTCGCTTAGGTATTCACTTGGCTTTGCACTTGCATCTTTAATAATATATCTTGTCACAAGACTTAAATCGATACTTACTATTAAATCTTCACTTGAGTCTTCACTTTTTTCTTGTAGATTATTAACAAATATCTCAGGATATCTAAAAATTAAATGTGAGATAAATACATCAGGTCTAAACGATCTCCCAGAGGATAAACCTCCTGTAATTTTATTTAGTGAATTCGTTCCAAATTCTGAAATGTAAGATTTTATTCCTTGCGATTTCATTATCATGTCATATATTTCTATGTTTTGCTTTGTAAGACCTGCTGATTTATTTTGAACTTTATAGGGATTTAAATATGAACTGTACTCATCACTATCTAGCGCTAGCTTTATTATTCTTTTTAAGTTATTTGCGTTGTTTGTATTACATGCAATGCCTAAGGCACTTTTAAACTCATTAAAGTTGAGTTGCTTAAAACTATAAACAGACGTCGTTTTTTTTTGAATTTCTGCAAAAGCATTAAAATATCTTGGGTGAGATCTTTGATTTAGTATTTTATTTTTTAAATTATTATAAATTTCTTCTCTAGGATACATGCCCTGAGTAAGGAAAAAGTCAGTAAAATACAGCGTCTCAGCGTCTAAATTATCAAATATATAATAAGCTACACTATCAACAATTACTTCAGCTGCATCTTCTTTAGAGAGCTGTGTTTCTGTGCACATTAACTCATATAATCCCATAGTCTGTTCAACACCTGAGAATGCGAGTGATTGTGAAAAACAATTTTTTAATTCGTTGACATCGTTAAGTTTACTAAGTCCTATTACATTATCTTCAATCTCAGAAATGTTTGATTGCAAGCTAACTTGTTCTGGCAGATTTGAAATTTCTGTTTTCATTTCATTTGTTATGTATTCATCCAGAAATTCGTCATCAACGTGATTATTGTGAAAGTCGCAAGTTCCTTCTACATCAATGGTTCCGTCTTTTCGTACTTTAAGGCTAATTGCATAAGCGTCTTCGCCAAAGCCATCTTTTTTTGAATGGGCAACTGCTACATACTGACTTGAATTATAACTGCTCCAAGTTGATTCGCTTCTATACGTGCACCAAGTTAATTCGCTCGCTCCTAATACACTTCCAAGCATATGTTTGAATGCTTTGTAATTTGTTGGATAAACAATTAACATATCATCGTCTTCATATACTTTTAACAATGATTCAGACAACATTTTCCCAACTGCAGCTATCTTTTTATAGCCTTTTGCAAATGTCATTCTTTTCATTATGATATTAAAGTCAAAGTTTCCCTTTTCGATCTCATCTTTTTCTTCTTTTCTTGCAATGTCATAATAAACACGCATATAAAGATCAGCAGCTTTAATACAAGTATCAATATCTACGTCAACAGATTTTTCAATATATTGTATTATGCTGTCAAACATTGGAAGAACTTTTTTAAATTCGATAAACTCACCGTCAGAATTTTTATGTTTCCTAAGCTGTTTAATTAAAATTTCTTCTGCTTCTTTGAGTTTGCTTTTGTTTTCTTTTCCTTTAAGCTCTAGCAGTTTTGTTACATGTACTATTTTTATAATTTCTAAAGCAATGTTTTTCTCTTTTACAGAAGTTGCCTCGTAAAGTTCAAGTTGATATTCCTTTTCTTTCTCAGATAGTGTAATTGGTGTTAAGTCTTTTTCGTTTACTTTAATACCTTTACTTTTTCTAATATCAACACTTTTTTGTCTATCTTTCTCTTTTGACTCATATTCAGCTTTTAATTTATATAAAAACTCATTTGTTTGCATCGCTGTCAAATATTTTCTTTTTTTATATAAATTATCATCTATTTTGTCGAAAGCTTCTTCTACAGAACTTATTGTAGGATCGCCAATTAATTGAGGTTTTTCTTTGCAGAGTTTTATTACTTTTTCTAAAAAGTTTTTAGGTGTTATTAGTGCCATTTCATTTAATAAAGCACTATTTTTATAAAAAACTTGTTTTAAAGAATATTTTGTCATTTTATAACCTTAAGATAATATTTATAGTTGCATTATAATTATAAACTATACTTATAAAAAAGGAAATATAATGAAAAACAACACTAAGCTCATAATGGAAACTTGGAGAAGATTTTTAAAAGAAGGACCTGAAGGCATTGACCCAGACGGAATGGTTGTAGATGAAGAAGAAGAGGTTAATGCTTCTGATCGATCTCCTGTAGAGGATGAAGATCTTGAGAGCGACAGGAATATGATCGATAGAATGCATGGTATGGATGATATGGGTGAGTTTAATCCTTACGAAAACTCTCCAATACCGCCAGAAGGCTTAGACCGTGAAGATGATTATGATTACACTTCATATGACGAAGAAGAAGAAGAATACTATGCTTCACGCGGTGGAAGACCTGCACCTGGCGAAGATACAGCTAATGAAACCATGCCTTTTGATGACAGCCTAGATAGAATGCCTTAACAAGAAAAATTAAAGTAATAATGAAATATCCAAAGTTTTACGAAAACAGCAGGTTGCCTGCAATATTAAGCAAATTTGCGCCTATTGACATATGGGCAATAACTTTAGGCCCATGGGTTTTTTGTCGAGGAGAGCTTGCTGAACAGACGAAGAGGCATGAAACAATACACTATTTACAATATAGAGAACTTTGGTTTATTGGGTTTTTACTTGTTTATCTATTTGATTATTTATGGGCTGCAGTTTTAAGCAGAAAAGGGTTTTCGCGTGAATCTTACCTTTCCATAAGGTTTGAGCAAGAAGCTTGGAACTGCGATGAATTTGAGGATTATATTGAAAAACGAGAAAAGTTTGCTTGGAAAAGTTATCCTTTAGGCGGCGCAAAGAAAGAAAGTTAATTATGCCATTTTTAAATCAATACCAAAAAAAAGAAAATAAAAGAAAAAGTATTAATACTTCACCTTCAAAATCAGAAATTCAATTAGCAAAAGAAATTGGTATTGATTTAGGCAAAAGCTGGAATGCGTATTCAAAAGAAGTAAGAGTGCATATCTATGTTAAAAACATGCAAGAAATGGTTAGGTTTTATAATAAGATACTCGAGTTTCCTGTTGTTAGGTATTGGAGATATAGTGATGGCGATGGGACACAAATAAATGTAGGAGGCAATCTTATTGAGCTTTTTTCTAAAGGTCCAAGAAACTATTCAAATAAAGCTTTTTATGGCAACGTATCATTATCAGTCAAAGTAAGTGATGTTTATAAGCTTTACGAAAAAATGCAAAAAAAGAATATTCAAATTGGTGAGTTAATAGAAAATCCTTGGGGAGATGCTTCGTTCCACATAACAGACCCTGAAGGGAATCGTTTGGCTTTTTTTAGTCCGACAATATCTAAAGAAAAATATTACAAAGTTAAGAAAAGCTAGTAATATATAGAAGTATTACGTTATATTTATCTATTGATGCGTCTTATATATAAAGCGAAGAAGAAGTGTGTCAGTGTATAAGAAGTGTCATAATGCCGTTTGACTTGCTAGGTTTTCACACTTTCATTAGCAAGAAGGAAAAGTAGATAAATATAATGTGGTATGTTTACGTTTTGTTATGTGCTGATAATTCTCTTTACTGCGGTATAACTACAAATCTTCAAAAAAGATTAAAGCAGCATAACGGAGAGATCAAAGGAGGCGCCAAATATACTAGGGGAAGAGGACCTCATCGAATTGTGTATATAAAAAAAGCGATGAATCGCTCCATCGCTTCTAAGTTAGAATATCAATTTAAGCAGCTAAGCCGCAGAAAGAAAATTGATTATCTTATTCGTCACCCTCTGCCTCAGGATCTTCTTCAGACTGCTCGCCAGCAGGAACTTCCTCTTCTCCCCCTACAGGATCTTCTTCAGTAGATTCTTCACCAGCAGGAACCTCCATATCAGCCTCTTCACCAGCAGGAACCTCCATATCAGCCTCTTCACCAGCAGGAACCTCTTCAGGAACCTCCATGTCCAAATCATCAGGCATCTCTTCACCAGCAGGCGGTGCCTCAGGAAGTTCCTCGCAAGGCATTTCTTGAGGTGCCTCTTCACAAGTCTCATCTTCAGAAACTACACACTCTACTACTTGGCCGGCTTGAGGTTCTTCTTCTGTTTCATCATCATCACATCCTGCAAAAAACGCAAACATTGAAACTAAAAGGGCTAAAACAATTGTTCTAATTCTTGACATATTTATCTCCTTTTTGAAATATAAATCATTTAAATATGTATTACAATATTATATAAAGTTATAATAATTTTTATAATTAATTAAAACAAAGGAGATAAATATGCCTATTAACATAGATGCAGAAGATTTTTTGAAAATCATAAAAGACAATACTTTTCAGAAAGTATTTATTGGATTAGTCTTGGTTGTCTGTTCTTTTTTTGCAGGAAAAGCTACAGCACCTGAATGTAAACAGACAATAATATGTTCAGATATCATTAGAGATCGTGATATACTTTCATCTCAACTTACAGAAGAAAGAAGTAAATGTCAAACAGAAAAAGTCAAATCCTTGCAGACTCTGACGAGTGATCTTAACAAAGACTGTGCACTAAGAATTGATGAAGCAATTGGTCACTGTGAATTTAGTGAAGATTTACATTGTCCTATTTGTGTAGCTAGAGGAGTTTGTTCGCAATGATTAAAAACACTATTTTAAGTTTAGCTTTAATTTTTTCTTTAACATTAACAAAAGTTAACGCTCAAGTTTCTGTCAATATTCCAACTACTAACTCAGATAGACAAACTGAGTCAATAATAATTCAGCATAAAGACGTAAAAATTACAGTTGGTGACTTGGAAATATATGCACCATTTATTTATAAAGGTGAGGTAGCGCCAAGGCAAGGTTACTTGATTGGAATAAGAGATACTATAAGAATGAAAGACATAGTAACAGGCTGTCAAAGTAGCTGTGATTCTTTAGTTAACATAATTAAAAACGAATACGAGCTTAAACTTTCGCAATGTCAAAGTAGCTGTAATAAAAGAATAAAGATAATCACATTAGACAATGATTTACTTAAAAATAAAAACAAAGATCTTTTAAGAAGCTTAAAGTCTGAAAAAAGAAGCAAAATAATCTGGGCAACAATATCAGCTGTGAGTGGAGCTGGCCTAGGTATTTTAATTTACGAGATTTCAAAATAACAACTTTTTTGTGATAATTAATAAAGTATATTAAAATTAGGAGGTGCATGTGGATATGCAACCAAACTTAGTGTTATCAATAGGTACAGTTTTATCAGTTTTAGGTTTGTTTTACTCTTGGCATAAAGACTCAAAAAAAAATGCCGAAGAAATGGCAGATTTAAAAGCAAGAGTGAATACTTTAGAAGACAAAGCAAAAGTTACAGAAAGTGTTCTACAAGAACTATTAGCATCTGTCCAAGAAATTAAAGTCACTTTAGCTAAAATAGAAACAAAAATGACAATTATAGAAAAAGACATTAATATCTTAAAAGAAAAAAGCGACATTTAGTAATATATAATATAGTAATAGTTTAACAGGAGAATACAATGAGATTAAGCCCAAGAATGTTAAGAAGAATGATTATGCAAGAAATGCGTAACCTTGAGAGAAGTAGACTTGTAGAAGGAACTACTGAAAGACCTGTAAGAATTACAGCAGAATATCTTAACAGAGTTATCAAAGAAGAGTATGCAGCGCATCAAAAACAACAGCGTCTAGCAGAAGCTAGAAGCCGGCGCCGAAGAGCTAGAAGCTCTTATTACTACTAATAAAAAAAATAAAAAAAGAGTGTACATTTATTAATTTGTGTTTATTATATACCTGCATTTAATCGCGAACAAAAAAATCTAATATTAAATGAAAGGATTAACAAATGCAATTATCACCAGAACAAGTTCAATCAATAAATATTCTTCTCTCGGCAGTACAAGTAGCGCAACGACGAGGAGCCTTTTCTTTGCAAGATGCTTCAACATTGCAAGAAGCAATTGATCGACTAGTACCTCGTGAAGAGCAAGAGAGACAAGCAGCAGAGGCACAAGCTGCCGATGCGAGTGGCGATGAGGCTGAAGCAGTAAGTATGCCTGAGTCTGACGAGGTTGTTGATGCAGAACCTGCCGGTGACTCTGAGTAATATTAGCTTATTACGTATTTTTAACGTTAAATAAATTAAGGTGCACGTAAAAAATGCACCTTTTTTGTAATATATAGCATTAGGCCCGATGCAAACATAACAGCTGACCCCGCCAGTGCATCGGAATCATGCGGACAAGTTTATCCGAAAAGGAGGAAGTTATGCCAAGTGTAGAATATACGCAAGTAAAAGGGTTAGTGCAAAAGTCATCGACAGATGCTGCTCTAGACTTGCGTGGTGAATTATCAGGATTTAGAAAAAAAATTGTGCCAATATCAGCAGCAGCTAATACTTTAAAAAATGAAGATTCAGGAAAAGTTTTTCTTGTTACTCATAACGCAGATAACGATATTGATATAACATTACCAGCTGCCCCTGAAACAGGTGTTAAATATAGAGTTATAACTGCTATAGATGTTGCAGCAGGAAAAACAATAGAAGTAATCCAAGGTGATGGTGCTCACGATTTTGCTGGAACTTTATATCAAGGAGGCGCAGCAGTTGATAGAGCAAATTTAGCTGTTAACAATGACCCAGAAGATGATTCGAAAATTCGGTTTGTAGCAGACACAGCCAAAGCAGGAGATTTTATTGAGCTATTTTACACAGGCTCAAAATGGTCAGTTCAAGGCGTAAGCCAAGCAGCTGGCGGATTAATATTTGTAGTATAATTTAATATAAAAATAAAAAGGAAAAATAATATGCCAAGCGTAGAATATACAAAAGAAAAAGGTTTAGTTCAAAAATCATCAACATCTTCATCACTTGATCTTCGTGGTGAGTTATCAGGTCATCGTCAAGCTGTTCGAACATTAGCAACTGCAACAGAACAACTATCTGTTGCTGACAGTGGAAAAGAATTGCTTTTAGGCGCAAACGTCAGATCAGTTTTACTTCCTGCAGTTGCTGGAGTTAGAACATCTGTAAAATTTACAGCTGCTAATGGACCATTTACTGTAAATGAAGTATTTACATTTGAAGGATTTGGTAGGAAATTTAAACTAAAAGTCGTTGCAGACGCTGCTGACGCTAACAACGGTAAATTAGTTTCAACAGATTCGTCTGGAGTAAGTACATTTCAGCTCGAGCGAGGCCTTGATATCGACGGAGCAATTACAAATTTGCATACTTTGCTAGGAACAGGCGCAAACGATTTCTCTCCTTTGAGTGGAGTAGCTGTGCAAGCTGTTCAAGGTGGAACTAATTTTCAAATTGACTCAACTTTACCTGGAAATAGAAACGGAGTACTTGTAGATAAAGACGAAGCTGCACTAACAACTGCAGGTGTAATTGCTACAAACTTAACTGCTAATATTATTCCTAATCAAGGACAAGATGCAATTGCTGATGCTTCTGGTTTAAGAATTAGATTGGTAGCAGCTGCTATTGATGGAAATATTGTTGTAGAAATTCCAAAAGATGACGCGCTAGCTGCCCGAGACGAAGGCTCTCTGGTTGGTACAGTTCTTAATGCAGGAGGAGTAGAGGAAGTATCAGGTGATGCTATGACAATTGTAAATGCTCACGACACTGCAGGAGACTTTTTTGAGCTTCTATGTGATGGAGCTGCAGCACCAAAATGGTATGTTAGCGGAGCAATTCAGTCAGCTAATGGCGCTGCGTTAACATTTGCATAATTTAAAGGAGTAAACTAAAATGTCGAGAGCTAAAAAATCAGAAGAAGATAAAAAGGTTAATTTAGAAAAACCAGATGAGAAACCTGCTTCTAAGAAGACAGAAGCTAAGCCTGCGCCTAAAAAAGCAGAAGCTAAGCCTGCTCCTAAAAAAGCAGAAGCTAAGCCTGCGCCTAAAAAAGCAGCTGTAAAAAGCGTTGCTTCTTCAAGCTTGAAAGTTTCTGCTGGTGATTGCGTTCAAAATAATTTAAGAGATGGATTAAAAGGTAGAGTTTTAAGCTTTAAATCTAACGAGCAAGGGTTTGCAACAAAATTAACTGTATCGTGGGAAAATGGTTTGCAATATGCAATTTCATACTTAAACGTTTCTGTTTGTAAAAAATGTTAATTAATAGATAATCTTATTAATATCTATTAAACCTCTGCAAGATTTCTTATGTTATCTGTAGAGGTTTTTTAGTATTTGCTGTTTGAAATCTTATTCTTTAGCAAAGACTTTTATAATTAGATATGTATATAAAAGATTATAGGAGTTATGTATGGCTTCATTTTTAAGCATGCTAAGTAATCAGCCGACGCCTTTTGGCTCATTTGATAGTGATAGCCACTTTCAAGAAGATGCAGATAAAATTGTTTTATACGTTAAACGTCGATTAGGTGATGATGTAATGTCGGTAGAGTTGACAAATAAGCAAATATGGGCAAACTTTGAAGAGGCTACATTTGAGTTTTCAAAAAAAATAAATGCTCATCAGGCTGAATCTTATATGTCTAACATACTTGGTCTCAAGACTGGACCAACTGAAACATATAAAAAAAATGCGCTTGGAAATTATTATTACGGTGATGAATTGGATGCTAATACGCAACCTTTGTTAATACAAAACGTAAACGATCCTCGGTTTTTAGCACAAAATGTTGAAGGTCAATACGACAATGGTGAAATTGTTGCTAAAGATAATAATCCTCCAGCAGTGCCTATTGAAGATAAAAAAGTAGGTCCTAATGGACAAGAGCAAAGATTTCCTAGAGAGACTTTAGAATATTTATTAAGAAGAGCTGAACCTTATGCTAGCGAAGCTTTTGTTGGTGGTGTAAACAATTCTTTGGACGGATTTATAGAGTTACAACACAACAAACAAGATTATAACATCTATAAAGAACTCCAAATACCTACAGACGATGTTGTCTTAAACTTAGATAAGTACAATAACGATCCAGCACAAAAATCTTTATTTAATCCAGTCTATAAAGAAAAAGTTTTGCCGACTGCTTCAATGACAAAGATTAAAGTAAATGAGATATTTCACTTTTCTCCTCAAGCTGCATATCGATTTTTTGATACAACGTCAGCAATTAACTACTTAAATAATCAATTTGCATTTGAATCTTTTACACCAGAAACTGTATTTTATGTTTTGCCTGTTTTTGAAGATTTATTAAGAGCAGGTCAATTAGACATATCAAATAGAGTTAGAAGAAGTAATTACTCATATAAGTTACAAGGGCAAAATTTAAGAATTTATCCTCGACCTACACAAGATAATCCTATGAATCTTTTCATTAAATTTTCTTTCCCTACAGATCCTTTTTCGCCTAATCTGCCGTATGGGGACGAATCTATAGACGGCGTTTCAAACTTGTCAAACGTTCCTTTTGGAAATATTACTTATAGTAAAATTAATCAAATGTCTAGACAATGGATAAGACAGTATACACTTGCACTATGCAAAGAAACATTAGGACTTATTAGATCAAAGTTTAGTTCTGTGCCTATTCCTGGTAGCGATGTCCAGTTAAATGGCTCTGATTTGCTAAGCCAAGGTAGAGATGATCAGCAAAAGCTTATAGACTCTTTAAATGAGCAGCTTGACAAATTAACATACCAGAAGTTATTAGAAGCTGATGCTGCTCAGAGCGAAACAATGCTTAATATATTAAAGCGAGTACCTGTGCCTAATGGCAAAGCAATTATAATAGGATAATAAAGATGGCGCGTTTATTTATAGGACAAAAAGAAGTTGATTTTTTTGCTGATATTACCAAAGAGCTTATTAAAGACGTAGCAGGGCAAAAAATATATTACTATACAATTAGAGAAGATTTGAGTGACATACATGACGTTTACGAAGAGTCTGTCTATAAAATATTTAATCCTCCTGTTGAAATAGAATGTCTTGTGGAATGGCAACCGTCTGAAGTTAAGACTACACAGTTTGGACATGAACAAATAAAAACAATTACAGTTTACATACATGATAGAGATATTATCGACAGAAATCTTAACATTAGACAAGGTGACTATTTATCTTATGGTGAATTTTTCTTTGAAATAACATCACTCATATACGATAAGCTAGTTTACGGTCAAATTGAACGCGTTGCATCAATAAAACTTACAGCTAAGCAGGCACGTGCTGAACATATATTCAAGAATGCAATTGGACCTACATATGAAGGTTACACAGAAAAAGATGCAATTCAGACTACATTTAAACAGCAAAGAGGAACAACAGAAACTGATAAACGCCAGCTAAGAGAAGACGGTGTTTTAGAAGAACCAATTAGCGGTCCTAAAAAAGTAGCACCTGACGGCACTACAAAGAGTATTAATGGAATCGGGTCTTCTTTTTACGGAGATGAATAATGGCAACAAGATTTGATAGCAATACAGAACAAGATAACAAAGTAATATCAGGCTATGAAGACGAAAAGTCATATGACTATGTTATCCCGTCATGTGGTTTAGAAGATCTTGACTTCGCTGTCTTTTCTTTATTCGATAAACAAATACCTCTTTACTACGATCTTGAGGGAGAAACAAAAAAAGTCCCAGTTGTTTTTGCAACCGGTGAGAGATTTGCGCTCTTAAGAAGAAAAATGCCTATTACTGATAAAAGAGGCGCATTAATTCTTCCGCTTATTTCTATTTCAAGAGGTGCAATTGAAAATAATCCTTCGAAAGGAATTGCAAATAATCAAATGTTTCCTGAAGTTGTTGCACGAAGAGTTGCTAGCAATAATGCCGCATGGCGACAGCTAAATAACTTTGAAGGCATTCAAAATCTTTCTTATACATCTAAAGAAAGCGATCTAAAAAATCCAAACTTTAGTTTAAAACCTGATCTTGAAAATAATATCTATGAAACCATAGAAATACCACCTGTAAAATACTTTGGTACGACATACGAGATTACTGTGTGGTCATCTTTTACGCAACAAATGAACAAACTATTGGAAACGATAATGAGCGCTTACACGCTTAATCCTGGTCAACAATTTAGAGTTGAAAGCCAGAAAGGATATTGGTTTCCTGCTTTTGTTGAAAGTTCTTTTTCGCAAGATACAAACTACGCAGATTATACAGACGCGCACAGGTACATCAAATACTCGATGACAATATCTACAACAGGTTACATTCTTGCTCCTAATATACGAGGCGGAAAAGTAGGAATTAAGTCTCTTATAAGTGCACCAAAGTTTTCTTTTGAAGTTTTACAAAGTGCTAAAGATATTGATCCAAAAATCAAAGGAATTCCTGCAAATACTGCAGACGCTCGAATGTTGCTTGAAGACGTAAATAGTAATGACGGTTTTATTTCACAAATTACAGGTGTAACTGATATTGATAATTTACAAAATCTTTTAGAATATGACAAATCACATGCTTTTGTTGCAGAACCCGGCAATTTGCAAAAATATGATGCTGTTGCAGAAAAATATACAAACGAAAGAAAGCACACAAAAGTAAACGTAAAAGATCAAGATGGAAATATCGTTAAAGTAAGAGCAGTTCAAAATACTTCAGGTGAAACAGTCTATGACGAAAAATATGCTGAATTAATTTTTAATATATCAAATAATGATAATTAGTAAAATTGATGTATATTTATAATGTCAAATAATAATACTAAATAGGAGAAATAGCATGGCAGAGCAGACATTTAAGTCTCCAGGCTTTTTTGAACGAGAAATTGAGATAATAAGCAGACCAATAAGCAGAACAAAAGCGACGCCTGTTGGAGTTATATCAACGTCAAAAAGAGGTCCTGCATTCGTACCCACTACAGTTACATCTAGAGAAGAATATATTAGAATTTTTGGTGAACCTGACCCAAATAGACTCGGCGGTCATGCAGCAGCAGAATATTTTAGAAATAGCACAACTAACTCTGCACTAACTTTCTGCAGAGTTTTAGGCAGCGGACTCAAAAGCCAAGAAAACGCTGGATTTAAATTTACACCGAGAACTGATGCTGTTGGTGGCGGTACAGCCGGAAGGCTAATTGGTGCTTCTTATTTTCTTGCATCTACACACACGGTTAGCGCTGGAGAATGGCTTGGTTTAGGATCTATAAACGATAACGACTCTTTTACTACAAATATGGACGATGATGGTGGCCCAAATGCTCCAAATGGTAACGATAATCTTGTCAATATAGTTAGAGCAATGATTATTACTCACAAAGACTACTCTATCATTCCTTTGCAAGAAGCTAGCGGATCTTTTACCGAGCAAATAAACAGCTATCATGTCAATCAAAATAAACTTTTTTACATTAGATTTAAAGATGATGCAGGCCAAGCGGGAGATAGTTTAGACTACGTTTTTTCTTTAGATCCAGGTAGCGACAAGTATATATCAAAGGTTCTTAATACAGATCCTTTTGCTTTAGAAAGTAAAAAGCATTTTCTCTACGCACATTTCCCTATTGATTCAGAAGTTGCAGAACCTGCTGCAAACTCGCCATATTCTCTTTTACAAGAAAAAACAGATGGCTTTGCAGGCGCTTTTGAAAACTTTGAGTCAAGATTTAAATCAGCAACTTCACCAATGTTTATTTCGCAACCTTTTGGTTCACGTGAATATGACTTGTTTCATTTCGATTCTTTGGACGACGGTGCTTACGCAAACGACAAATATAAAATATCTATATCTAACTTAAGAGCAAGCACAGATCCAACTGATGAGTATGGAACGTTTACAGTTACAGTTAGAGATTTAAAAGATACAGATGAATCACCTATTATTTACGAAACATTCAACCAGTGTTCTTTAGATCCTAATTCTAGCAACTTTATAAGCAGAGTAATTGGTGATCAAAAGGTATACTTTAACTTTGATGCTGCAAGCGAAAACGAAAGAAGACTTGTAAGAGAAGGTACGTTTAAGAACAATTCACAGAAAGTAAGAGTTGTTGTTAGCGATGCAATTATGCAAGGCGAAGTTCCAGCAAAAACACTTCCTTTTGGGTTTAGAGGCATTGACGCTTTGCACTTTAATGCGACAGCAAAAGACTCAGACACCAATTACAGTCTTTTTGCAGTAGACTCGGGCGCCGGTGATGCTAAAGTTAACGAACTTTTAGATTCTATTTTGCCTCCTCTGCCTTATAGATTTAAAGTAACAAACGGTGACATTAGAACAAATCAATCTTACGAACAAACTTTCTTAGGTGATGCATCTCCGTCTGAAAGTGTTAACTTTGCTCTACACTGGGGTCTTATGTCTACACGCGTTTTAGACATTAATAATGCAAATAAAAGCACAGAGTTTAACGAGCTTCTTTCAAACTATACAAAGTTTTTTGGTGTAGATCAAACAGTGATTACTTCTGGCTCACTATCAGACAGTCATAATAACAATAAGTTTTCTTTGGCAAAGGTTGCTCTTAAAGGTGCTACTGTTAACGGAGTAACTGGGACAACAAACGATGTTTTTAAAAGCGCAGTTTACGTAAGAAATGCAGAAGTTTCTAATTCTGACGTTTATGACGCTTCAGCACATTTAATTAAAATGGGTGGAACTAATGACGATATTGATGCAGCTGACAGAGTTTCTTTAGCAAAGCTTTTAGCAGAAGACACTTTAAAGTTTAACAAATATTCAGTTATGGCAAAGTTTACTGCACCGATGGGTGGTGGTTTTGATGGGTTAAACATCTTTGATAGAGACTCTTACTTTATGACAGACAGAGCAGCTTCAGTTCATACCTCAACCACACCAAAAGGTAAAGGCGCTATTGAAGGATTTGAAAGTGGAATACATGGAACTTTAAAGGCTGACGTTGGTTCTGTTATGCAAGGTAGTGAAGACCTAAACAATGTTATTGCTTCTTATAAAAACGCGATCAGAATAATGACAGATGATCTCGTTGTTAATCATAATGTCTTGGCTATACCAAATATTCGCGATAGATTTGTAACAGATCTCGTTAAGGATAGAATTGAAGAAGAGTATGGTAAAGCAATTTACTTAATGGACTTAGAGCAGTATGACAAAGATAGTAAAAGAGTTTTTGTTGATGCAAGAGGCACTGAGAGTTCAAAGCCTGACGTTGTGCTTACAGCTGGTGATTTTGATACTCGTGAAGTGGATTCATCTTATGTAGCATCTTACTTTCCGGACGTAAAAGTTTTGGATAGCGGTGACTCTGACGAAGCTGCTGTTAATTCTAGAAGATCTGTGTTGGTGCCTTCATCGATTGTTGCACTTGGTGCATTAGCTTTGACTGATTCCATTTCGCAGCCTTGGTTTGCTCCAGCAGGATTTTCAAGAGGTGCATTAGAATCTATTTCTTCAATTTCAGTTAGACTTAACGCTGAAGATAGAGATACATTGTATGAGTCTAGAATTAATCCAATTGCAAACTTCCCAAATAAACAATTTGTTATATTTGGACAGAAGACAACACAGCTAAAGAGAACTGCACTTGATAGAGTTAACGTAAGAAGACTTGTTTTAGAGATTAAGAGAAGAATAGAGTTAATTGCGCAAGGTTTACTATTTGAGCAAAACAACTCAAAGACTAGAAATAGATTTATTTCTTCTGCTAGCAGTCAACTTGCAAATATTCAGATTAATCAAGGTATCGAAGACTTTAGAGTTATTATGGACGATACAAACAATACAGCACAGGACGTAGATAATAATAGACTTAACGGACAAATTGTTATTGTGCCTACAAGAGCTATTGAATTTATTGCAATTGATTTTGTAATTACTAACTCAGGTGTTGAATTTCCGTAATATATAGTTTTATAGATTTAAAAATAGGAGACTAACAATATGTCTAATAGACAAGGCTCAGCAAGAGTTACACTTAATGAAATAGATAGATCAGACGTAAGTAGCTTAGAACAACTACCTGTTGGCGTTCCTGCAGCTGTTGTTGGGCCTTCACGTCGTGGACCGGCTTTTGTGCCTAAAACATTTGCGACAATGGAACAATTTAATAAATGTTTTGGCTCAATGCAAGAAGTTCACAAAGATAGCAACTCAAATAAGTTTGGACCTCTAGCACTTAACGAATGGATGCGCCAAGCACAAGCAGGTACTTATCTCAGAGTTTTAGGTGTAGGTGATGACGCAGGTTTTGTTGTAGGTAATCAAGTATCATATGATGGTGACGATAAACTACAAGATAATCCACATGCCGCTAAAGAATCCGGAGAAGGCTTAATTGATGGAGACACATATTTCCTAGGCTGCTTCATGAAAGATACAAACGAAAGCACATACTTAAAAGATTCAGGCGTCACAACAGAATCGACATCTGGTGTTTTGACATATTCACTTAAAAACGGTGCACTTCCTACTATTGACGATACGTTTAAAATTAAACATAAAGATGATGTAGGTGTTGACGTTGAATCAACAATAACATTTGTTGCTTCTGCTGGAAACGCTAGCCAGTCAACAAAAGGAACAAAATCTGTTGAAAGTGTACGTAACTTAAGTCAAAAAATTGATGCACTTACCGACCTTACAGCAACTTTTATTCCAACAAGATTTAGCGATGGAGAGATAGCAAAAGCAGACGCAATTCCTTTAAATGATGGTGGCGGTGATATCGCAGGCATTTTTGTTGGCGCTACATATAAAATTGTAAATATTAATGCAGGCGACATTGGCTTTTTTGCAAACATCAGCACTTTAGGCGCAGCAGAAGCCGCTGTGGGTGGCGAGTTTGTTCTTACAAGCACTGCCAACCAAGGCTTCAATGCACTCACAACTGTTAAGCTTGTAGAAGACTTAGATCAAGCTTCTTTAGAGATACGATCAATCCACTCAACACAGTTTCCTTCTTCTAATAGTTTTACAGTTGATTATAACATAACAAATTCAACTTCAGGAGGCTCAGAATCAGACATAACAGTTCAAGATGGAATAGCTTCTTCTGAAAGAGACTTTTTCTGGGGCTTAGATAACGCTGTTGCTGCTGAGTTTACAATTAGTTCTAGAGATGGTGTGAGCAAACCAAAAGATGATACTTCGATAAAGTTTTTTGGGTTAAAAAATGAAGGTGATGGAACTTTTACAATTGACGGGAATCATGTAACTTATGAATTTGATGATACAGCAATTGCTGCAGACGTTGCAGGTGCTGACGATGTTGCAAATCGATATGAAGTTACAAGTGCAAATGCTGTTACAATATACAGCGGTGGAACTATAAAAGAAACATTATTAAATCTTAAGTCTGCTATCGATAGAACATCAATAGATGATCATACTTTAGTGCATAGAGGATTATTTGAAACTACGATTTCTCCTAATGGATTAAGTTTAAGAATTGTAAGTGTCTATAAAGGCAACGCAGGCATTAAAAGGACAAACAACACTGGAAATATTGTGCTTAAAGGTGCTGTTGGTGAAAATAGTCTTATTATAGAATGTGCATCAGATGCCGATACTAACTTAACGAATGGAACACAGCAAACTACTGAAGATTTTAATTTAGTATCTACACAAGGTGAAGAAGACAAAGTAAAGTTTATGAAAAATGGTAGAGACGCTGATCCTGTATCATTTGATTTATCACTATCAGGTCAACCTAATAACAATGATGTCTTAGAACTTCAAACAGTTAATAATGCAGAGACTGATCAAATAGATAAAGAAAAAATCAAGTTTACTACAAGTAGTGCTGTGACAAATGCTTCGGTAAATACTACAGACAGTACTAAGGCAACAGCAAGCTTTAAGTTTAAAGGTAACGTTAGTGTTGATGGCAAAAACATAACAGCACTTACAGATCTAGAAGGTACAACTATTAACGTTGCTTTCGGCATAGCTGATGCAAATGTATCTTTTGATGTACCTTCATCAACTTTGACTATTGGTTTTGATGTTGCTAATGATTCAGATGCTAATCGAGCTACACGACTAATTGCAGGATTTAATGATTTATCTAATCCATTAAAAATAACTGCTATTGCTGACCCCGGCAATGACCTTGATAAAGTTATATTCGAGCAAGACTTGACAGGTGAGTATGGATCAGAAGTTGCAGATTTTGCTACTGACGCTGGCGTCAATGCGGAAATTACACAGTTTAGTGATAACAATGGATTAAGAGTTACAAACTGTAAGATTGGCTCTGATATATTAGAGACGCTTTATAATCTTAAAAATTGTTTAATTTCCACATCAGTTCAAAACTTAAAAGATAACTTGGTATTGTTTGAAAGTGATAATGTCACACCGCTAGACATAGTATCAGATAGCGGCACCATTTCTTTACAACAAGCCTCAACTGAAAAAGGAGTAAGAGCTAAGTTAAAGAATAAGTTATCTGCGACAAGCACAGTGACTATTTCTAATAGTGAAGGTGAAGTTGTAGTTGGTAACTTTGGTAAAAAGCAAGAAAACTTTGTAGGCGGTGGCGGTGCAGCAGCTCCTTTAGTTAGAGGTGTCTTGATGGTGCCACAAGGCGTTGTTCCTGCTTTAGCAAACACGACATTTAATCAAGCAGATACTGATTCTCGCCTTAATGTTGCGGTTACAAGTAGCGGTGCGCTTAAAAACTTTGCTTCTCCAGACGTAGGAGACGATACAAAGTTAATTGGTTATGAGCTAGGAGAAATAGCAGATGATACTCAAGCATTTAGTTTATTGTTAAATGGTTTTAACAATTCATCTGAATTAAATACTTTGTCTTGTTCTTTTGATCCAGAGAGCCCAAATTACTTTGCAAAGGTTTTAAACACAGATCCTACAAAGATTGAAAAGTTAGGCCATTATCTATATCTAAATTGGGATATTGACAAAGCTTGTGCCGTTCCAAGTAATGATGGTGTTACAGCACCAAGTGGAGCTGCAATAGATGTTAATTACGCTTTCTGTAGTAAGGCTAGTGAAAACTATAGAACTTTTAGAGAATCATTTAAGACTGCACAGTCACCTTGGGTTATTTCGCAAACTGATCAGGATTTATTTAAGGTATATGCACTTGACGATGGTGAAGTAGCAAATAGTAGATTTAGAGTTCAAATATCTGACTTAAAGCTTGGCAACTCTGCAAGTGATTATGCGACATTTACATTAGCACTAGAGAGATTTGACAGCGATCCTATTTCAGGCGAAGTAATTGCATCTTGGAGAAACCTTACTTTAGACCCTGATAGCAGAAATTATATTGCTAGAGTAATAGGTGATAAACACATTTATTATAACTTTGATGCAGCAGAATCCCGACAAAGACTTGTTGAAGAAGGAACTTACGATGTAACTAATGATTATATTAGAGTTGAGATGGATCCGTCTGTTGATGCTGGAGACATTACATTTGTAACAATGCCCTGCGGATTTAGAGGACTTAGCTATGCACCACTTGCAATAGTAGAAAGTGGAACAGATGGAGATGGCGCAGGCAAGGTCGTGTCAGATGCTTCTTATGATAGACATCAAGTTTTACCGGTTCCTTATGTTAAATCAATAGCTAAGAAATCAGGTTCTTCTAAAGTTGCTGATGCAAAGCTTTCTTGGGGTGTTAAGTTTGCTAAAAAGACTAAGCGCGACGACGAGCCTAACGAGTTAACTGAAATAAGAACAAATACTAGTATGCCATCTTGGACAAAATTCTTGCCAAATTTAGTATCAGACTCTACAGCAGATACTCATCAAAACAGTAAGTTTAGCTTAAATAACATCTATCTAAATTTAGATTCTGATGGAGAGCTTGACTGGTCAACTGCTGAGTATCGACGTGATGGTGAAGCAGGTTCTTTAACAACTCAATTAAATGTTGGAACACATGCTGTAGGTAAAAACTCTAGATATCTTAAGTTTAGATTTATGATGCAAGGCGGATTTGATGGATTAGATATCTTTAATGAAGAAAAATCTAAGATGAGTTCAGTAGCAGCATTTAGAGAAGCTAATGATGAAACTGATAATGCCAAATTTACCGGTGTAACAGTGGATTCATATAAGAAAGCAATTGACGTATTAAGTGACAAGAGTGCAACTGAGTTCCAGCTTTTGGCAGTTCCAGGAATGCGTGAGCCTTTAATTACAGATTACGCAATTACAGCTTGCGAAAGCAGATTTGACGCGATGTTGTTGGTTGACATTGAAGAAGTAGCTGAGGGTAATACTTTGCCTACAACTGATGAATCATTACCTAATGTAGCGAATACAATTAATAGATTTAGAAACAGAAGTTTGGATACGTCATTTGCAGCAGCTTACTTCCCTAATGTAATTATTAGAAGACCTTCAAATGGAACGCCTGTTGAGGTTCCACCATCTGTAAGTATGTTAGGTGTTATGAGTCAAAACGACTTCCTTGCAGACCCTTGGTTTGCTCCTGCAGGTCTTAGTAGAGGAAAGCTTAATGCTCTTAACTCAAAGGTGCAGATGAATCGCGACGTTCTGGATGATCTTTATGATGAAGATATAAATCCAATATACGAACCATCAGGTCGTCCTGGCGAAGTTTATGCGTTTGGACAAAAGACATTGTTACAGAATCAATCTGCGTTAGATCGAATTAACGTTAGAAGGTTATTGATCAATGTTAGAAGAAGAGTTAAAGCAGTTGCAAACACGTTACTCTTTGAGCCTAATAGAGCATCTACTCTAGCTAAGTTTAGTGCGCTTGTTGAGCCAATTATGGCAGAAATTCAAGCAAGACAGGGTGTTGATAGATATAAAGTACAAATTGATACTTCTACAACAACACAAAACGATGTTGAAAACAATACAATAAGAGGTAAGGTATACTTACAGCCTACTAAGTCTGTAGAGTTTATTTCACTTGACTTTGTTGTAACTAACTCAATTGATTGATATATAAATACATAAGAATTATTAGGAGAAAATAAAATGCCAGAGACACTTTCAGTCACGGAAATGATTCCAAATAAGTTTGAGCCAAAAAGAAAGAATCGATGGATCTTGGCAATCGAAGGCATCGACGCTTTTCTTATTAAATCAGCTGCAAGACCTACATTCCAAATAGGCGAAACTGAAATCAACTTTATTAATGCGAAAAGATACATCGCAGGTAAGATGACTTTTGATTCACTTTCTGTTACTATTCATGATCCTATTGCACCAAGCGGAGCTCAGCAAGTAATGGAATGGATTAGAACACACTACGAATCAGTTAGTGGTCGTGCAGGATATGCAGACTTTTATAAGCGCGATATTCAGCTTAAGATGCTTGACCCAGTTGGGACTGTTGTAGAGCTTTGGGACATCAAAGGCGCATTTTTAACAAGTGCTGCTTACGGTGACCTTAGTTACGACGGTGACGATCCAACAGATATTTCTTTAAGCATCAGGTTCGATAACTGCGTTCTACAATATTAATTAATTGATTCTGTCAACTTACTTTTTGCATAAATAGTTATAAGCACAAAAAAAAAACTATTTATGCAGGAGACTTGAATGTCAAACAGAAATAATGCACAAATTACAGGCGACATAGTTACGCAAAGAATATTTCTAGAAGAAGAAACTATTTCTTTAACTGACGAAACGCTAAGTCTTGTCGGCACAGCAATGAGAGGCCCTGCTTTTGTTCCACAACAAGTCGTCTCTTTTGCGCAAGATTCTAGTATACTCAACACTTGGGAAAATATCTTTGGTGACTTTAATTTTCAAAAACAACATGCAAGCCCAATTTCTTCAAAAGTCTGGCTAGAAAATAACGGTAGTCAGCTTAGTTATACTCGAGTGTTAGGCGTAGGCAACGGTAGTTTTGAAAAAAATCAAGCAGGTGAATACGATCACGCAGGATTTACAGTCGGAAATCAAATTTTTTTTGACCCTAATGAATATGCCGTTAAAAGCAGTAATGATTTAATTAACGGTTTATGCTATTTTGAAGGCAAATATGTTTCTGAAAGATCTTTTGTTGGGCCAGATGGACACGACGATCAAGAAGTTGTATATACTTCTTCTTTTGAAAACTACTTTGATCAAATAGGACAAACAGATGACACAATAGGAATTATAACAAATGTTATATTTGCAGCACAAGGAATAAAGTTAGATCTACAAAAAGATTTGCTAGATGAGCTAGATTTAAGTCAAAAAAGGCAAGAACTAGGAACTTACCAGTCTGACAATCCTAGTGCAATCATCGAATCTGACATATCTTATCCTTACATTTATATTAAAGGATTGAGTGACTCGAGCAAAAGTATTATTGAAACGCCTCTTAAAACTGATTCTTATAAAAGATTTAGTATGTATGAAGACAAGTTAAATACAAGCAGTTATTTTAATTTAAACAGAGGCCACTTAAATTATTGCTCGTTTAGAGATATTGATTTATTTGATTATCCTAATGAGAAAACAAAAAAAGCTTCAACAGCATCATTTATAACATTTCAAAACTCAGCTGTCCAAGATGCTATTAACTATCAAAGTTTTAAAGATGTTTTTAGAAAAGCAAAGACGCCTTGGGTAGTATCGCAACCAGTCAATACAATACAGTCTTCAGACACTAGTAAAGAAAGTATATGGAAAGAGTGTGTTGAATTATTTAGATTTCATACTTATTCAGACGGTGAAGAAGGAAATAAATATAGATTTAGAATAACGCCTAAAAGATTAGGAAATTATAACAATATAGATCCTAATAAGTTATATTCTAAGTTTGATGTTGAAGTTTTTTATTGTCTTAAAACTCAAAACAGATATAATTCTATTGCGAAGTATATTGATTTAAACTTAAACCCAGAAAGCGATGATTATATTTGCAAGGTTATAGGCACTGAGCATGAGTATTATGATTTTGATTTAGGAAAAATAGTAACTGCTGGCAACTATAAAAAAACAAATAATCATATTTATGTAGAAGTAACAAATGACGTTGAAGATAAAGTAATCCAAACAACTTTGATGCCTTCCGGCTTTAAAAACTATCCTATTATAAACACAAACAATCTTCGTAAAAATACTAACAGCACACCGATTATTCAAAACCCAATGAGGTTTGCTGGAAATAGACAGATTTTAAGATTTGAAGGTATAAAACCTATTTTTAAAGAAGATGCATCGTGGGGCGTGCTATTTGATCAGACAGAGTTAACTAAAGTCAGAGACGTTTTAGTAGATGGTGAAAATTATAATTTTATAATGGAATTATACAACGATAACGTAACAAATAGTTTTGATCAAGCATCACAATATTCAAAATATTTTAGTAGTTATAGAGACGAATATAGTGTATGGAAAGAAGAACTAGATCAAAATACCCAATATAACTTCTTTCATCTAGAAAAGATTTTATATAACGCCGCAGATGATATAAACGTTTCAAAAAGATGGGACTATTCATTTTACAGAAGAGATGGTAAAGATATATCTCAAATTACATCGTTAGATGAAAAAAATAATTTTAAATATGTGGATATAAACAAGCTTCTTTATTCAAACGACGAAAATTATTCTGATAATCATTTGTTTCTTTCTTTTGACTTTTTTAGTTATGGTGGCTTCGATGGCGTTAATATTTTAGATTATTATAAAAAAGACATGTCAGGATTTTCTGTGGCAAGAGAAACAAATAATGCTGCAGATCCAAATGCAGAAATGCAAACCACAGAGATTTATAGAACTGCATATAAAATTGCAACAGAAGAGACAGATTGTAGAGTTGATTTGTTTTGCATGCCAGGAATATCTTCTCAAAGTTTGATTAAAGAAATTGTAGACTTAGCAGAAACAAAAAGAAGCTTTAATTATATATTTGATGTTCCTGAAATTGTTACAGGTTCAAAGCAAAGAGACAAATCTTATTACTTTTTAGATTTTAATAATAGACCTAGTGATTTACTAAACTTTGATGAAACAGTCAAAGATGATCTAAATGATATTAGTAATATAAACGAGACAATTAATAATTTTAAATTAATGTCTATAAACTCAAAATATAGTCTAGCTTTGTACAATTATTGTGAGGCTGTAGTTTCAAATGAGTTTAATGTTGAAATTCCTCCTAGCACTGTTTATCTTAAGTCACTCTCAAAGTCACAATTAGCTCAACCTATAGCAACAGTAAACTATGATAATACTGATGACACACTTTCAGTAAGTTCAACTTTAAACATGCAATTTAAGTTTAATTGTAATAATTTTGATAGTTTACTTAAGCAGACAAAAAGCTTTGATTGTAGTATTAATCCTATAGGTCTAATGAGTCAAAATAGATTTGTAAAACCTCTTTCTTCTAATACTTTAAGTACAAATAATAGATCTGTATTTAGAAGTTTTCATAATATTAGAATTTATCATGATATAACTAGAAATCTTAGAAATATATTATTCACAGCTCCTTTAATAAATGGCTCGCCTATGTTATTCTCTCCTAATACTATAGATAGTAATGATAATAGAGTAGATGTTAATTTATTTTTAAGTTTAGATGAATTTATGTTAAGCTACGTTGATAGAGAAATAATAAATGATTATTATGTTAATACTGTAAAATTAAATTCAGAAAGAGCTAGACAACAAAAGTTTAGAAATGAGTTTAGCGGAGAGATAGGTATTAACTTTAAAGGTTCACAAAGTAGTGATTTATTTAATTTAATAAGCACAAATAATTTACTAAACTTTGTTAACAATTTTGAAGAAGATAATAATATAATAATAGAATCTGTATAGCAGGAGTACTTAATGAATAATCTTGATAAGCCGCTAGACGCTGCAGAAATTGCAGACAGCAGCCCAATTAAAAAAAATAATGTAATGTTAGATGACTTTGGCTTTGAACTAGCTATTGAATCTGTTCCACTTCCTTCTAGAGGTGTTATATACTCTGAAGATAAAGGTATTTATGATACTGAAACTTTAGATATTAAACCTATGACAGCTAAGGAAGAAGATATTCTTACTTCTAGAGCTTATATTAAGAACGGAACAGTGATTTCAAAACTAATCAAAAGCTGTTTAGTCGACAAGTCAATTGACCCCGACGATCTAATATCAGGTGACAGAAACGCTTTATTAGTCGCGCTAAGAATTACAGGATACGGTGCTGATTATGAGCTTGACATAAATTGTCCTGCTTGTAGTAAGTCAAATAAGTCAACTTTTAATTTGTCTGAATTAAAGATTAAAAGATTGCAAGTAGAGCCAGATGTTTTAGGTGAAAACGTTTTTAATGTTGTCTTACCTGTAACGAAAAAGAATGTTAAAGTTAAGTTTTTAACTGGTCATGACGAAAAAGAAATGATGATTACAAATGATCGAAAGAAAAAGAGCGGTTTAAATACAGACAATAGCGTGACTGATCGCTTAAATAGATCTATTCTACAAATTGAAAACATTAAAGATAAAAACAAGATTAAACTTTTTGTTCAAAACATGCCTGCAAGAGATTCTTTGGCGCTTAGAAGATTTTTGGATAACCACGAGCCTGGTGTTGATATGAAAGCAACTATGGAATGCACCCACTGCTTCGAAGAAAGTGAGGTTGAGTTGCCAATCGGACCTACATTTTTTTGGCCTGACGCCTGAAAATAAAGACATTGTTTTAGAACAAATATATGTCTTAATGCAACATTTAAGTTTTTCTTATGCAGACGCATATAAATTACCTATTTGGAAAAGAATATGGTTTATAAGAAAACTTAAGACAGACTTAGAAAAACAGTCTCAGCAAAACAATAATCCTTTACCCCAACAAAGCAAAAGAGCAAATAACATGTTTAAAAAGTCTTTTTAGTTTTAGAGTTATTTAAGATAAACATACTTATAACATATTTGATAGTTACTAACTAAAGGATTTTTTTATGTTACAGTCTGAGCTTATGGTTGATCTTCTTAAGAAAATAGAAAGAAACACAGCTAAAGGCGCCCAAGCCGGCACCAAAAATAAGAGCTCACAGTCTGATGTGGCCAATCGTGCGGCAGCTTCACTAGATGCTGATGCGGAAGCTTCTACAGACGCGCTAAAAAATCAAACAGCAGCAATGGAAGATCATGGAAAAGCTGTTAACATAGCATCTGAAAATGTAAAAGAATTTTTGTCATACGGCGAAAAAATGAAAAACTTTGCAGAATCAGGAGAAAAAAGCTTTTTAGGTCTTAATAAATCAACGCTAGCATACGGAAAAGTTCTTGACGACGTTTTTGGCGGAAAACTACAAAAATACGGCAAAAAATTATTCAAATTTACAGGCGGTATAAGAAAAAGCTTTTCAGCATTTAAGAATTCAGGAAAAGATCTTGATGCTCTTAATAACGGTCTTGTAAACACAACTTCAAATTTTGCCAGGTTTAGTGCTCTTGCAAAATTTGGAGCTACAAGAGTAGCTGCAGTTCTAGGTCCTATAGGAGTAGCCATTGCAGCAATTGGTGGTACAATGGTTAAAGTCTTTATGCAGACAATGAAGGTAGGCGCGAAGTTGACAAAGTTTTTTATTGCTTTACCTTTGACTATGGCAGCTTCTGCTGCAAAGATTGGTAATTCTATTAGAAGAGACATAGTTGAAACTATTGGAAATGCTGCGCAAGAAACAAAAGAGTTGTTTGATATGTCAGATAGACTTGGCGGAAAAATAGGTCAAGCAACAAAAGGGCTTGTACAATTTGCGCAAAGTACTACAACATTACTAAAGTTTAAAAATGTAACAAATGATTTTGTTAAACTTTTTGGCTCCGGCGCCGGTGGAGTGACTGCTTTAATAAAGGAGTATACGTCGGTTTTGACAAATGCCGGCGTGTTTGCTGATATCTTTGCTGAGAATGTTGCTAAAATAAGTAAAGAAGGAACACCTGATAATTTGATATTATTGACTAAAGCAACTCGAGCTTTAGGCGTGTCGACGCAAGATTTTAGTTATGTTGCACTGGAATCAGCAAAAAACGGTGAATCTTTATTTAAGACGCTTGATGACATTGCAGGATCAACTGCGACTGTTTCTAAAGAATTTGGTCTCAATGTTAAGCTTGTTAGAAAGAATTTCTTTGTTTTAAGAAATGATATCATTAATTTTGGGCACTTGACAAATGAAGAACTTTCTGAGACTGTTGCAAAAGTAACACAAATGGGTGTTTCTGTAAAAGAAGCATCTGCTATGTTTAATAAGTTTGGAACTTTTGAAGATGCAGCCAATTCTGCAGCATTACTATCACAGACTTTTGGAATGAATGTCGATGCTTTGCAATTAATAAGAGCAGAAAAACCTGAAGAAATCATTGAAATGTTTAGTGATGCAATGTTTGCGACAGGCAGATCTTTTGATGAGCTTAATCGTCATGAAAAAGCTGTAATGGCACAACATACAGGTCTTTCAGCAGAAGCTCTTAAGTCTGTTATGAATTATAAAAACATGGGAATGACGTATGCTGAAATTCAAAAGAAAATGGCTGAAGATGACCCAACTGTTCAACAAACAAAAAATATTAAGTCCATGACAGACTCATTGAAAGAAATGCAAAAAGTAATTACAGATACCTCATTTTTTGAATCTTTCAAGAAAGGACTAACTGCAACAATTACACTGGGATCTGGTCTTGACCCTATTTTTAAAAGAATATCAAAAAGAATGCAAGATTTTTATATTTCAGGATTGACTTTAGATAAAAGTACTACGAAAAAAATAAAAGGCATATTTTCACCAATTACAGAAACTTTTGAAAAACTTGTCGGAAAACCCGGGTCTAAAGAAGGAGGAATTTTTAATACAAAAGATTTAAATAAAGCTACAAACTCTTTCGTTGACTTTTTTGGAGACTCTTTAATTAAAGCATTTAAAGATGACAGTGACCTTTTAGAAGTTCAAGACACTTTTTCTTTAAAAACAATAAGAGCTATACAAGGCGGCCTTAAACCCGGTGGCTCAGTTGCGTCAAAGTTGATGGAAGCTTCTGGAGAACTTATAGGAAAGTTCTTGAAAGGATTTGCGGCGATTGGCCCGGGCATTATTAAGTTTGTAGGTAAAGGCTTTAGAGATTTGGTTGCTTGGCTACAAGGGTATGGCGGAGAAAAAAACAGTGTATCAACTATGTTTACAAGCTTTTTCAAACTTGGAAAAACTGATGTTGAAGCAATTAGAAATACTTTTAAAACGTTATTTGAAGAACTTAAAAAGTCAAGTGGTCCTTTTATGAGTTTTTTCGTATGGGTTAATAAAAAAGTGCTAGGTATGGCTTTTGATATTGCTGGTGAGGTCGGAGAAATTCTTAACGAAAGACTAAATCCATTTGAAGGCATGAGTAAAAGTAACGCAGAACTTAAAGAAGTAGGTTTTAATAGAGCTAAAAAGCTTTATAGAGGCGCAGTTTCTGCTCAAGATATAAGAGATATGGTTGCATCAAAAGACTTCCGAGGAGGATCGGGAGATCAAAATCAAATGAGAGCACAAGGTATGCTGCAATACATGCGTGAAGCATTTAAAAAACAGCAGTCTGATTCTAATAAGGAAATACTTAACGCTAAAGCTGAGCTTAGAAGTAAAAATAAAAGAATAAAATATGTTCATAGACTAGACGTCGATAAAGCTCTTGAATCTTCCTCTTCTGACCAGGATGTAACGTCTAACCAAATAGGAAGAGCAATGTTGCAACAACTTGACATGATTGCTGAAAACAATAAAAACAATAAAAACAATACAACAATTCAAGTTAGGCAAGCAAATGATTTTCTTTCAGACTTGTTAGGAGGAGGTAAAGCTTTGTTGCAAGGAGGTCTTAATGGCTTTGACATGACTTTGTTTAATCCTGCAGACCAAATAATGGCAGGAATGAGTGGTGGGCCTATTGATGCTGCAATAAGATATAGTGGAGATATGGCTGCAGAAGTTTATAGTTTAATCGCAGGAATGGTTTCTCCTGCTGCTAGTGGTAATACACAAGGTGCTGGTCAAGTTAAACACGTTGACAAAATAGAACTTTCTGTTAATCTGGATGGAGAAATGATTGCAAAGCAGTGTGTTAAAGCAAACATAGTAGCTTTTGCAAAGGATAGAAATCTTGGCGGTTCATACGATACACTAGGAGACGGCACAACAAGAAACTCTTCTTTCGGTTCTACAGAAGACGCTTCATATTAAAATAAAGGAATATATATGTTTGAAAAAGTTAAAAAATTAGATTTTAAAAAAAATGAGAGCACAAAAGAAATAGTTTCTGGCCTAGCAACTTTATATATGGAACTTTTTAAAATGTCAAAAGAAGATGCTGAAAGTCTTGTTGAGAAAAAAATGAATTATTTTAAAGATGACTTTATAGAAAAAGTTGAAAGTGCAAAACAATATGATTTTAATAAAAATCATAAAAGCTATGAAGAAGTTAACACTGAAGACTATTTAACAGGTAAAACTGTAATTAAGGGTTAATTATGGCAACCAAATATATCTTAGATCCTAGCGGAAAGATTTTAAAAAAAGACGACACAGATGGAAATTCTTTAGAAGACGCTTACAACGTTAGTAAAGATTATCTTTCTAGACAAAAGAATTACAAAGAAAGCATTAGCTTAGCTGACGTTAAGTTAGGCTTTAATGTTTTACCACTTGGTGGTATAGCAGCTGCACTTACAGATGTAAATATTACAGACGAACAAAAAGCTACTTTGAAAACCGACAGTATTTTTCCTGAAAATATTTTTGGAAGTTTAGTTAATAGCTCGTTTGGTTTTGATAACGACAGCCCACTAAAAAATTATACTTCGTTTGATAGCTTTAATGGTGATTTTCAAACCTCTTCAGTTTTTGCAGACGAATTAGAAATACTTGCTGGATATGATTTTAATTCATTAGGCTTTATTTCAGCTAAAGGCGCAGACTTAACTGCTCTTTTCTTTGTTACTCAATATCTAATTAACACAATTGTTTATATAATTGTTGCAAATGAAATTTACAATTTTTTCATAACAGACAATATTAGTGGTGTAAATAGTGATAAATTTACAAACTTTGAAAGATTTTTTTCAGACCACTTAGGATTAAGATTTTTTGGATTTGATGAAATGACTTTGACACAAGTTATTGTTAGTTTTATACACGGGTTTGATTTATTTTTAAACACAGATCCAAAAAACGTTAACTGGCTTAAAAAAAATCCAATGGCAACTAAGGAGAGTCCATTTGACTCAGCTGTGCAACAATTTGTTCGAACAGTCTTAAGCTTTTCTAAACAAGGTTATAATAGACTTAATATGCTTATAAGAAAATTTCAAATGCAGTCTTATTGGCACACAAATATACTTTATAAGGCTAAAACTACAGAAAGTGATTACATTGGAAGAAACTCTATATCTCAAGAGAATCCTATTGATAAATTTTTTGTTGAGTTTAGTAGATATTATTTTAAGTTTATTATAGAAAGAGTACAAATTGGAAAGATAAGTGCCGGATATAGATCTTTTAAAAGTTTGCAAGGAGAAAACGTATTTACCATTTTTGCAGATCAGAATTCTGCTAATTTTGGCTTGCTTAGTAATACCAACAGATATTCAGCAAATAAAAGATCAGTTTTTTATACAAATGGTCTTTCAACTTTAAAAGACCCACAAGGCTTTTATGACTATGGTGATTTAAAATTTAAAGATGGTTACGGTAAAGGTGGAGAAAAAGAGTTATATGTTGACAAAGCCCGGTCAAGTGACGCTGAGACTAAAATCGTTTCTGACATATCTTCGTCAACGTTACAACAACTTATAAAATACGATTTCGAGTTATTAACAACTAATAGAGAAGACTTTAAAAAATATAAATACAAAGGTGCTGCATCTCAAAACAAAAGATTTAGTAAAAAGTTAAAAGATCAAATAGAAAAAGCTTTTAATAGAGAAATGGCACCTTTTTATTTTCATGATCTTAGAACAAATGAAATGCTTTCTTTTCATGCTTTTATAGACAATATCTCAGATAGCTTCCAACCTCAGTATAGTCCAATTACTGGTTTTGGTAGAATTGATGATGCACAGCATTATACAAAAACAACACGAAGTATTAGCGTATCTTTCTCTCTTGTTACAATGAACGAAGAAGACTTTGCTTTAATGTGGCAGCAAATTAACAAACTAGTGACTTTAGTTTATCCACAATGGTCAGACGGTCTGCCAGCAAATACAGGAGATTTTAAAGAAAATAGAAGTTTTAGATTTCCTTTTACGCAAGTTCCAACAGCTTCACCTTTAATAAGACTTAAAGTCGGCGATCTTATACGCTCAAACTATACTGAGTATGACATGAAAAAACTCTATTCAAAAGGAATTAAAAACAAATTTAACAAAGTATTTAAAAAAGAATTACTTGTTAGAGAAGGCGAAGTAAGCTTTAACATTACTAAAGATTTTGATAAGTCAAAGTTTTTTTATGTTTTCAATGATGATAGTGAGAATATATATAATTCTGACATGTCAACAATTTCAGGTGACTTAAGTATGTTTTTGAATAAGGGTTTAAGTTCCAGAGGCGTGAGTGATTTTTATCTTTCGGGAAGTAACCAAGAAAATTCTTTGGAAGTTACTAATCCAAAAAAAATGTATACATTCAAAGACAAATTTAAGGTAAAAACCTTTATTTCCCAGGGTAATAAAAGCTTTAGACAAAAGTATTATATATTTAAAATTAAAGAAATTAATAACGGAAATGCTTTTTTAATACACGAAAATGAAATAACTAGTGTTAGACAGGCAGTATATAAAAATGTCTATGATTTAGCAGAAGACTCTGACGAGAGAAAACTAGAAAGCGTTTTTCCTGCACATTTAAATAGTGACAAAAGAATTAACAATCCTTATCAAAAAGCATTTGAGTCGACTCAAGGCTTGGGTCTTGCTGGATTTATAACTTCTTTAAGCATAGATACAAACAACCAACTTTGGGAAACAACAAATGTTGAAGGACGATTTGAGGGAGATGTTTCATTGCCAATGGGTGCCAAAATAACAGTACAATTTGCACCTATTCACGATATACCACCGGGGATTGATGCAACAGGTGTTAATCGTGCAGAAATATATAGAGATGTTATCACTGACATGAAAGAAAGAAGCTAGTTCATGGAAAAGTATAAATTAGTTAATGACACTGAAGTCAATATTTCACCTTATATATACAAATCTGTTAACAACGAAGAGATAGATTATGATTTAGTTATTACGCAAAGTGGTAAACGACTAGATCACTATGCATATGATTACTATGAAGATGGATCTTTGTGGTGGATAATTGCTGCAGCTAGTGGTGTAGGTTGGTGGTTACAAGTGCCTGAAGGTGTTGTTTTAAAGATACCTTTAAACTTAAGTGATATAGAACAAATAAAGGATAGTATTTAAAATGTCAACTGGGTTAATTCCAAAAAAATCAATTTACAGTAATGTAAGTGATTCAACTAATTACGGAAAAGTGCATAAAGTAATTGATGACTCAGGCTTAATAAACTATTTGCAGCTTGTTACAAACGAAGAAATACTTTTCGAAACAAATAGTAAAAAAATTAACAAGAAGCTTGATCAAAAACAGTTTTATACATTTATTTCAAATCTTTTTCAATCCTTAACAAACACTGGATATACTACTTACGAAATAGTTACATTTATTAGTCAAACAATTAATACTCAACTTAAGTCTGTAAAACCAGAAGTAATTGATTATCTTAAAAAGTCAATAATGATTTATCACTCTAATTATGAAGGAAAGCTTGACGGCCGAAATTATAGTGTCGCAAAAAACTTTTTATTTAACCACGTAAAGTCTAACTTAGGTGCTTATACATCTGCTACTGGGGCAAGCCTGCTCTCAAAAAAACCAGCTTATAAAAGAGACCTCAAGACTCTCTCAGCGTTTGCAAATTTTAATGCAGCAAATGCTGCTCTTGTAAATACAACTACTACAACAGGTAAAGCAATAGAAAAATCTATTGCTCAGAGTTTTAAGGCAAGTTCTTTTAATAAAAACATAAAAAATCCATCCAAGACCAAAACTTCTGTTTCAAGTATTTTAGTGACAAATCCAGACATGAAAGTTGGCACCCAAAATGCGCTAGAGCTTTCTGCCTTTTTTAATTCTATGAATAGCATAGAGTTGAGTAAAGCTTATCCTTTTCTTGATGCCACTTTTGTCTTGCCAAACATATCAGACAAAGGGTCTCCTCAAGATTCTCATGCAAAGCTAAGAACATCAACCATGAATCAATTTCTTTTTGGGACAAGAAATTCTGGTGAAGTTACGAGTAATTACACAAGCTTCGAAGGAGATCACCTCGGTAAAAATAGAATTAGAACAAATCTATCTTTATTTAGCACGCCTCAATCTATAGTCAATATGAATGAGCCTATAGGGCATGCACAAAATCATAAAGTAAAAAATAGACTAACAACAGTACACGATCCTGCAAAGCCTTTTATGACGCTTAAAAACTTTAGCATAAATGCAGCGCCAACAAAAGGATTAATGTCCTATAAAACTGGAAAGCTAAGTCTAGTTTTACATGATAGAACAAGAATGAATGACATCGCACCTTTTGTAAAGCCTGATTTGTTCGGTGTTTTTGGCGCTGAACTTGTTTTGGAATACGGCTGGATTAATTCTGACGTCGATAATAAAAACAATCCACTTAGTTACTTTTTAGGCAATTCAAGAGTTACAGAAAAGTATATGATTGTTAATTCTTCTATGAGTATAGACAACTCTGGTCTTGTCAACATTGATCTTTCTATAGCAATGAAAGGTCCTTATGAGTTTAAAGCTCAGCAAATAGAAACATCAATTGCCAATAGAATAACTATAAAAGAAATTTCTAACTACTTTAATTTAATAAGACATAATAGAAAAATACTAGTAAAGTCGTCATCAATAGACAATTCAGAAAAATTAGACACAATATCTAATGCTATTCTTAATAACTTTACAGATATATTTAGTAGCACACAAAGAATTTCTGAGTCTAGTATTGAAAACATAAGAGTATTTATTGATAACTGGTCTTTTTTTCAAGAAGACAGCACTTTTATTATAGATGATCAAAAAAAAATCGATCTTAATGGATTTGGTAATAATAATTTTCCTAAAATAATGGGTTTGTTAGGATTGACCGGATCAAAGGGTATTTTACAATTAAACGATGATTACGACGTGTCAGCTCTAACTAGGTCTTTTGAAGAAGTAAAGGAGTCTTTTTCGAATATAATACAAACATTAAAAAAAGTAGTAGATCAAGATGCTGAAGAAGAAGAGCGAGAAAAAGAAATAATACAAAGTGTTGTAGGCGGATATGGACTAATCGACCCTTTTTTTCCAATTGATTTACCAGAAAACGTAGAAAGCGAAGGTGACTATGTTTCTTTAGGCACTATAATCAATACAATAGTGCAAGGATATGTCGCAAACTCTGGAAACTTTGATGAAGTTCAAACTATTTTTTATAATACAAATGAGTTTTGTGGTGCAATGTCTTGTTACAATATTGCGACTCTTTTAGTATCAAAGTTTGAACTCAAAGAATTGCTTTTAGGTATATTTAGCAAGAGAACAGTAATCACTCCAGAGTCATTAATAACACAAATAATATTAAGGTGCATTCAGCATAAAGACAATCCTTCTTACGGATTAAAAGATCTTTACGAAGAAAGAGAAAGTGTTTTTGACCCTGTTAAACCGAAAGACGCACAAGATGAATCTCAAAGATATCAACTTAAGCTAGCTAGAAAGTTGCATGAAATTTATTACCCAGATGAGCCTTATAACAAAGAAAATGATGTTAAGTTTATTATACCACAAATTAGTATGAATTTTGATTGCCTTACAGAGAAAAAACATTCTAATTTTGAAAGAACAGTATTAAGAATATCTATTTATGACAGAACTGAAATACCTTTTGCATCTTCAGCTAATATTTTAGAGCAGATATATGGCGAAAACTTGTTAAAACCTATTAATTTACTTGCAAAAACTAGAAAAGATTTAAAGTCAGGAAAAGGAACAAGAAAAAGTTACATTGAAAATGCAAAAAAAGAAATACAAAAGCTCGAAAAAGAAGGAATTCTCCTAAAAAAAGGCAAAAAATATTTTATTAATCACGAAAATATTTCAAAAAACAGCAAACTGTCGTCTAGCTTTATAGGTAATACAAAAGATTTTTACAAGCAGATATATCCTTCTTTAACATTTGGTACACAAAATACGGCATTAATAAGCGCAAATGTTTCAACCATAAACGAAAACAAATTGCAAACAATATTTCTTACAAGACCAGATAGAAATAATCAAAACGAGATAAACAATAGAGTAAATGCTGATCTTCCGTTAAGAATATTACCTACTCAAGCAAGCGTTGAAATAGTAGGCTGCCCATGGATTAACTTTGGACAAAGTATTTTTCTTGATTTTGAAACAGGCACAACAATTGACAACAAGTATGTAGTAACTGGAATTACGCATAATCTTTCTCCTGGTAAGTTTACTACAAGTCTAAAGCTTTCTTATGGTGACAATTACGGACAGTTTGAATCTTCTGCAGACTTAATAGATAAACTACTCAAAGAAACAGGAGGTGAAGGTCTTGAGGTATTTAGTAGCAATGCAGAAGAAACTTTGACTGAAAGTGATTTTGGTGTTCCAATTAATGCAATACCTATAAGAAAAACGTGGAAGTCTGATCTTGCCGGCACAGGATTTATCAATACAGCACTTATAGCTCTAGACGCAAAATCGATAGAAGTACCTATATATTCTGACATTATCACCCAGTTTAGAAGTATTTTCTGTTTTTTGATTTACAACAATAGCTTTTTAGAAAAATTAGTAAAATCTGCTGATATTTTAAAAGAAATGAAAAGTTTTGACACAAAAAACAATAAACGCAACTTTAGTTTTACAAAAGCTTCAAAATCTAAACCTGATAAAGGTAAAAATCTTTCAAGCGTAATTAGTTATTATTTAAATACTTTTAGAGAGAGAAGTATTTTTTTTAAAGTAATTGAAGATAAACACTTGAAATCTCCTGTTAAATTTACTTTAGCTTCTGATCAAAACAATATAATAACTGAAGCTGGTAAGTACCCTTTTGTTCAAACAAAATCATTAAATTGCAAAGTCAATCCTAAGTACAAACCTAGCTTTTTCATAGAAGATTCAGAAAGTTTAAATACAGGTTTAGACTTTTTTATTGATATTTCAAAGTCTAGTTTTCATATTGATAAATTTAAAGAAATAAAACCAGTAATACAAAAACAACTAAACGGAGAAGACATTGTTTCTCTAATAAACACAATTGATAAAAAGTCTGTATGGCTTGAAGTAGAAGCTACAACAAAAATTATTAATGACTCACCAAGATCTAAGGCAGAAGATGCACCTGATGAATTTGAAGAAATTGCATCTGATAATGATAATTTTTATTATTCAAAGATTAAAACAAAAAATTTTACAAAAGAACTGTTTGACAAAAAAGAAAGTTCATATTTTAAAATATTTTATAAAACAAAAAACCAGTTTATGGTTGAAAGCAGAAATATCGTAAAAAACATCGGAAGCGAATTGATCAATAAAGTTGAAATTAAATTTGATAAAAATATAAAAAATATAAATGATGGTCAACTTTTTGACATGAATCTTTCTTTAAATACAGACGAAGAAGAGATAATTATTATCTTAAATACTTATTTTAGTGATGAGCGCAATATAGCTAAGTTATTTAAAGTAAAGGACGAAGTAATGAATGAAGGTTTTGTTTGTAAAGTTCCAGTGCTAACATTATATACGAATTTTTTCAAATTAGACTTTAACAAAAAAGATGAAAATATAATAGAAAATGTAGTAAATGACAAAGGAGAAATTATAGCGCATAAAAAAGAATATACATATTCTTTGTCGTTAAGAGAATTTATAAATCAGTTTAAAGAAATAGAATATTCTTCGGAGTTTTACAAGTAACATGGCAAATATAGATCAAAACAAAATAAAATCAATAATAGAAACACTTGCACGCACATACTTGACTGATTCTACGCCACAAATAAGTCTACCTCTTCCTCGCGCAGCAAGCGCTCCTGTTGACGTCAAAGAAATTGACGACAAAGCTTTGGCTGGTCTTAGTTTAAACTTAAGAGTTGTTAAAGGCCCATCAAAAAAATTGTCTGCAATTAAAGCGTCACGATCAAGTCAAAGATATTATTATTCAAGTGAAGACTTACTTCCAAAAATATCAAAAACAAGTGATGCAAAGATAAATGGCTATATTGAAGAGCTAAACAAAATAAGCCTCGAAATGTCTTATGAGTTTTTAACAGATAAAAATAAATTAACTGTAATGGAAAAACAAACAGGCGGAAAAGTTATATATAATAGGGTAGGAAAGAATAACAAAATAGATTTTCCTAAACCTAATCAAGTTAGAAGACTTTTGGTTCAACCAGTATTGTTTAAACTTGTTCATTTTGCTTTTCTTTTAACGAATGAAGCTTTTAATGACTTAGATCATATTGTAATTTATAGCGGTGGACAATTTCCTTTGTACGAAGCTGGAAAAACTTTAAAGATTGGTAAACAAGAGATAAAAGTGCCACCGAGACTTGCATCTAGAACTATTAGACATGATAAAGGCTTTGCATGTGATGTAAGACTTAAAGATAAAAGTGGCAAAAACATGTCTTTAAAAATAGAAAAAGATGCAAAAATAATAAAAACATTTGCAAGATACTGTTATATGTTAGGAGCACATGGTATAGGCGCGCACGCAGAATATTCCAAAGGAATAGGCTTTCATATCGATATAGCAAAAAGAAACGTAGAAGTCACAGGAGAAGATAGTCCGTATAAAAAAATTACCATGGATCAGCTTGATGTAATAACAAAAAGAAAAATATTGCAAGATATTGCTAAAGACAAGCTTGTAAGTAATTTATCACAATTAATTGCTAAAAAAATAAAAAACACAAACAACGTCAAAGCTTGGGGGCGAGGATCAAGTGCTAGAGGTAAAAACTTGGCGCCTTGGCTTAAGGCACTTAAAGATGAGCATAGTCATAGTTAAAATTTAAATAAAATAGTGTAAATTATATTATTTGTTTTTAATATTTAAATATGAACATAAAAGATATAAATAAAACAATTAATTTTGCAAAGATTTATAATTTAGACTTACCAAGACTCTACAGTTTAAATCTAAAATTTCTTAAGAAAGAAATAAAAAGTTTAGATTGGCAGTCTATTTTACCTGATCACTTTTTAGAAGATTTTTACGACGATATTGATTTAATTAAAAATAGACTAAGCGATTTAGATAAAGACTTTAGCTTCTTGAAAAGGTATGATTTATATGAAGATTTTCTTAATAGTTTCGTAGAGTCCAAAATCGATATTTTAGCTTACAAAGCTTTTCTTGAGATAGAAAGTAATGAAACAGTAAAGTCGTCAATTAAATCTTTTAAGCCTACAAATAGTTTTGCAAGTAAAATAGAGTATGCAAACAATACAGTAACAGGAAGATTAACTGTAAAAGAAGGCCCAAGAATATTAACCTTACCTAAAAGGTGTAGAAACATATTAAAATCTTCATTTTTAAATGGTAAAATAGTATCAGTCGACTTTTGCAATCTAGAGCCTCGTCTTGCATTGCACCTTCTTGATAAAAGCAACAATGAAGATATATACGAATACTTTAGAGATAAGGTATCGTTTAACGTAGACAGATCAGTTATTAAAAGAGCAGTTATTTCTATTCTCTACGGAGCAAAAAGTAATAATTTAGCAGACTTAACGCATGCTAGGTCTGAAGAAGTATTTAATATGTTAAAAAGTTATTTTAATATTCCAAATCTTTTAAATATTGCTGAAAGTAAAAAGAATAATTCTTTTAGAAGAAACTATTTCGGAAGACCTTTGCATAATATTAAAGAAATAAAAGAAAACATAATAGTAAATAACTACATACAATCAACTGCAGTAGATATATCTTTAAAATGTTTTTCAGAATTGTCTAACACAATTGACAAAAACTTATGTAGACCAATTTATGTTTTGCATGATGCAATTATTTTTGACGTAAGTAGTAATTACATAAAAGAGTTAAATGTTATAGTAGATAAAGGATATTTAGAAAAAGGTCTAGGATATTTTCCTCTTAGCATAGAAGACTTTATTTGAAGGAATATTATGAAAAACAAAAGTAGTTTTTTACATCAAGTTGCTGCCAACTATATAGTTGGAAATAATATTGAGGCAGAATTATCAGGAGAAAAAATTCAATTAGAAGTGTTTCAAAATCTTTTAGATACATCAAAAAAACTTAGAGAATCTCTTTGCAAAGAAAACTCTTTAGATGAAGTTTTAGAACTTGCAAACAAAAAAAAAATTTACACTAAAAAATTTCAAGACCTTACAGGAATTGAATGGAAATTATAAGGAAATAAATGTACAAAGAACGTGACGTTGAAACTTTATGGAACAAGTATAGTAATTTATTAAATAAGCTAAACGATGAAAACGTGGACAATCTAATAAATAAGTGGGACCAAAGAATAATTACGTCTTCTTACTCACAAAGAGAAAAAGAGCCTTTTTGTGGCATTGGAGGATTAGTTGAATATTCTTTAGAATTAGCAAAAGCTTCAAATAATATCTTAAAAGCTCTTAATTACGATACAAACCCAATGTCTATTATTAAATGTTCTTTACTGTCTATCTTAGGTAGAGTAGGCAACGAAACACAAGATAGATATGTCGAATGTACATCAGACTGGCATAAAGAAAAACTTGGTCAATATTATGACTGGAATGAAAAATGTCCAAAGTATCAGGTAAATGATATGACACTTTTTCTACTTCAAAGGTATAAAATTAATTTAACCTGGGAAGAATGGGAAGCTTTGTCACTAATGAAAGATATGACTTCTGAAGACAATAAATTTTACAATGCATACAAGTCTAGACTTTCTTTAGTTGTACAGATGGCACATGAATCTGTGCTAAAAGATGAAAGAGATAAAATTTTAGGTATATATAAAATTCCTTTTTGATAAATATATAATATATTAAAGAGGTATATTATGCAAGATATTTATAGTAGAGTTTTAGAAGCTTTAGTTAGAGAATTTAGTGGCGCCGGCGCAGTAGGTGGCGTATCAACCCCTCTAGGCACAGGCCCTAAAGCTGGATCTCGTGGTGTAAACATATATAAAAAGTCTACGGCAACAGATAAAAAGCATAGATCAAAAGGTAAAAAGAAAAAGACATATACAAGATCTGTACAGTGGTATCTTAAACACGGCGGAGAAAAAGGTAGAAAGAGGACACTAAAAGAAAATTATTCTTTTTTGTTTGAAGCAAAAAAAACACCACAGCTAGAAAATCTTTCTAAAGATCAGATCTTAGCTTTTATAGAGCATATGTTAGGTAATGCTGTTGAAGGCTATCAAATAAGTATGACAGAAAAGTTTAGTGGTCAACACGTTTCAGTTTTGGTTGGACCAGATGGTTACAAAAAAGACAAAAAGACTAATAAAACTATAAACACAGGACCACAGATTTTTATTGCGACAAAAAAATCTTTTGATAAAGCAAAGTCTGATAGGTTAAACAAAGGTCTGCCAGTATCTAATGTTGATATTATGAAAACAAAATATAGCGACTTATATACATATGATGAGTTTAAAAAAGAAAAATATAGTAGACGTGCTGGGTATAATTGGTATCTATTTTTAAATAGATCCGGAGCTTCTAGTAGTATTTATAATGCTTTTAAATATTCTTATCCTCATAAAATGCCAGAAGGAACTTATAAATACTTTGGCGTTGAATCACTTAAGTCAGATGATAGAAAAGGTGACTACATATCTTATAGTATACCTGGTAGAAAAGAATATGCAGTTGTATACTCAGGAGAATTTACCGAAGAAGATGCAAAAGCAATGACAAATCCAAAATACAATATTTATTTTATGGGACCAAATCAAGCAAAAAGATTTCCTGAGTTAACTCAGGAATATATTGATATACTTTCTTCTTTAAAACAGAAAATTCAAAGTCATTCAACAGGATCTTTTAAGCAGTTTGTTTTAGAAAACATAAAACCACAGCTAACTGAATTGCTTATGACTTCTCTAAGTGGATCTTTAATTGCACCTAACTCTCCTTTTGAAGGTCTTTTTGTTTCTATAAAAGATCAAATAGGATTTAAGATACCTAATCCAGCCTATGGAGACTTACAACGAATCCAAAGTCCATTTGCATCATCATTTGAGTATGGAGCTATCAACATAAGATCAGCTTCTCAAAGCTTGTTTGAAGTTGCTGAAGCAATAAAACTACAAGATGTAACCTTAGATTCAAGTGATCAAATAAGAAAAAACTCATCAGGATATAATACTTTAAACTACGCAGTGACACTTGGCAACATAAACCTAAGGCCTAAACTAAGGGTCTTCTTTACACCTGAAAGTTTTTATGAATTTACAAGTGATATTGTTGACTTGTTAAACAATCCAAATAAAAGCTTGGCTTCTAAGATAATGAAAACAATGTTAGGAGTTGTAAGAAACAAAAGAGCTTGGCGGATTGTTGAGCCAAGCGATAACTATAACAATGAAAATATTGCAATTATAACTCAAGCATTTGACAACTTATGTTCTAAGATAGAAGAGATTAAAAGGCTAAAAGCTGAGAAGAAAGCTAAAGAAAAAGCTGAAAGGCTTAGCTGAGAAGAGTTATAAAAATAAATTAATTTAATGTGTAAAAATTAAAAATCTATAATATAATGGTATCACAATTGGTGATCAAAACAAATTAAAAAAATAACAAATAACAAATAACCAATTAAAAATTTAAACAAATACTATGAAAGGTATTAAATAATATGGCTATCGACCTAGCAGCAATTCGCAAGAAACTTGGACAACTAAGCGGACAAAATTCAAAGAAAAACACTATGTGGCGTCCTGAAGAAGGTGCAGAGACTACTGTTCGTCTTATGGCATACCCAAATAATGACGGTCAACCATTTAAAGAGCTAATGTTCTATTACAACATTGGCAATAATCCTGGTCTTTTAGCACCTTATCAATTTGACAAGCCAGATCCTATCCAGGAGCTTATTACAAAGCTTCGTGATGAAGGTTCAAAAGAATCATATGAGCTAGCAAAAAAGTTATACCCAAAGATGCGTTGTTATGCTCCAGTTGTTGTAAGAGGTGAAGAAGAAAAAGGCGTGCGTTTATGGGCATTTGGAAAGACTGTTTATCAAACACTTTTGAACTACATGCTTGATGAAGATTACGGCGACATTACAGACCCACATGAAGGCCGTGATGTTCGTATTAGTTGTCAAAAAAATCCAGGACAGCAATGGGCAACAACTGATGTGAGGCCTCGAGGAAAAGATTCCCCTCTTTCAGAAGACTCATCAAAGTCAAAGCAGTGGCTAGATAACATTCCAGACGTTAACAACTTATTTGAACTTAAGACCTATGAAGACTTAGAAAGAATCATTAACGAATGGCTAAACGGTGACGAAGAAGAAGTTAAAGAAACAACTCGTGGAGGATTTAATCAGAAGACAACTCAAGCTGATGACAATTCTCCTGATGCAATTAACGGAAAATATAAAAGCCTTGATGACGCATTTGCTGACTTGGACTCACTATAACAAAGAAAGTTAACGATCATAATGGCTAAATCTAAAAAAAAAGAAGAGTTAGACGACTTTACTTCTGACTTAATTAAGTCTTTAAATAAAGAAAGAGGCGCTAGAGTAGCTTACAATCTAAGCACAGATGAGTCCCCTACTCATGTTAAAAGATGGATAAGTACAGGTTCTAAACAATTAGACTATATCATTTCAAACCAAAAAAGTGGGGGCTTGCCAGAAGGTAGAATTGTAGAAATATTTGGTCCTCCTTCTATTGGTAAGTCACACATTGCAACTCAAATAGCTAGATCTACACAAAAAATGGGTGGAATAGTTGTTTATATTGACACAGAAAACGCTACTTCTGTAGAGAATCTTAGAATACTAGGGGTTGACATATCAAAAAGATTTGTCTACGTAGACACACACTGCACAGAAGAAGTGCTTTCTATCGCAGAGTCTACTATTATCAAAGCTAAAGCAATGGACAAGGATGTCCCAGTTACTATTATATGGGACTCCGTTGCAGCAACTAGTCCTAAAGCAGAGCTAGTAGGTGACTATGATAAGGAGAGTATAGGGCTTCAAGCCCGCGCGATATCAAAAGGTATGCGAAAGATTACAGGCGTTATTGCTAATGAAAAAGTTCTAATGGTTTGTTTAAATCAAATCAGAACAAAAGTTGGTGTAATGTACGGTGACCCTACAACTACGCCAGGTGGTATGGCAATACCTTTTCACAGCTCTGTTAGGATTAAACTTGGGGCTGGTTCTCAAATCGTAAACAAAGAAAAAGAGCCGATTGGTATTAATGTCTCTGCAAAGATAATCAAAAACAAAGTATCAGCTCCTTTTAGAACATGTAACTTTGAGATACATTTTGGCAAAGGTATTAAAGAGCATGAACAGATGTTTGATTTGTTAAGAAAGCATGGACCAGAAGAAATCGATAACTATCATATTGAAATATCTGGTAATGGTGCATGGAAAAACTTAATAGTTTCTACTTTAGATACAGGTGAAGTTATTGTAGATAAGAAATTCTACAAGGCAGACTTTGATCAAATTATTTCTCATCCTGAATTTGGTCAATATGTTGATATGATTCTTGAAAAAGCTATGATTCGTAAAAATGAGACTGAAGATCCTGAGATTGACACAGAAAGCTATACAGACATTAAAGCTGTTCATGATCATATTATGGAAGAACACTCTGAAGCTTTTGAAATGTTAAAATAGGAGTATAATGAGCAACAAGCCTGTTATCTATATTGACGGCTTGAATGTTTTTATGCGACACTTTGCAGCAAACCCAACAAAGTCTCTTAACGGTAATTTATGTGGAGCCATTGTTGGGTTTTTGCGTAACATAGAGCATTTATCAGCCAAGTTTAATCCTCAAAAAATCGTAGTTGCGTGGGAAGGTGGAGGTTCTTTAAGACGAAGAAGTATTGATCCTGACTATAAAAATGGCAGGCGACCAGTCAGACTTAATAGAAGTTCTTATTATAGCGATATACCTGATACTTCTGAGAACAGAAACAATCAACTTAAAATACTTATTGAAATATTATACGAAACTCCAGTAACACAAATCTATGTTAGTGATTGCGAAGCTGATGATGTTATTTCATATCTAACTAAGACTAAAAATGTTGATCATGAAAAAATAATTGTTACCTCTGACAAAGACTACTATCAACTTTTAGATGAAAATACAAAAATTTGGTCGCCTAACAAGAAAATACTGATTGATAAAAAATATGTATTAGACAAGTGGAGCGTACCAGCATATAATTTTTGTTTAGTAAGATGCTTTGCAGGTGACACTAGCGACGGTATTAAAGGTATAAAAGGTGCTGGTATAAAAACCATGGTCAAACGATTTCCAGAATTAACACAGCAAAAAGAAATGTCAATAAGTGATATAATTAATGAATCAAGTAAAAAAGTTAACTTAAAGTGTAAAATAAAGCTTTATGAGAATATAATAAATAACAAATTACTATTACATAAAAACTGGAAATTAATGTATTTAGACTCTGCTATGTTAAGCGCTGATCAAGTTAAAAAAATCAATCATCAATATGACAATAAAGAGTCAAGCATTAACAAAATGAATCTTCTTAAAATTATGAATCGTGAAGGCTTAAACTTTTTTAATATTCACACATTTCTAATTGCACTTAAATCATCTCTAAGGAACAAAATTCAATGAGTCAAAACAAAAACTTTTCTAAGTTTGGCAAGCCATTTCAGGAAAAAGTCTTCCAAAGCATGCTTACAGATATAAACTGGTCAGCTCAAATGATTGAGGTAATGAGTCACGACTATTTTGATTTAAAGTATCTTTCTTTTCTTTGCGAAAGATACTATTCTTATTATAATAAATACAAGACATTTCCAACGCTAACAATTCTTATCACAATCATTAAAGAAGATTTATCAAAATCAAAAGATCATGTATTGAGAGATCAGATTATAGAATATCTTCATAGAATGAAAACTAACCCAGATATTGGCGATTTGCAATATGTTAAAGATAAGTCTCTTGAATTCTGCAAACGTCAAGCATTTAGAGATGCATTAGAACAAAGTGTTGAACTAATTCAAACAGAAAAGTATGAATCAGTCTTAAAAATTATGAAAGAAGCTATTTCTGTTGGTATGCCTAACACAGCAGGTCATAATTTCTTTGATGACATTGAAGCAAGATTTGTTCAAATAAACAGGCAAGTTTGTCCGACTGGTTTAGACAAGATTGACTCGCAAGACATATTAAGAGGCGGTTTAGGCAGAGGTGAACTAGGCGTCATTGCAGCAAACACAGGCGTAGGTAAATCACACTTCTTAGTTGCAATGGGCTGTGCAGCTATGAGAGCTGGCAAAAATGTAATACACTATACATTCGAACTATCAGAACATGACACAGGCAAGCGGTATGATTCAAATCTTTGTGATATACCAAGTAACGAGATTATTGAAAGAAAACTTGAAGTAGTTAACAAATACAAAAAAATGGAGCTAGGAAAGCTTATTATAAAAGAGTACCCAACAGGTTCAGCTTCAGTTATGACATTAAGAAATCATATTGAAAAGCTTACACTGAAAGGTTTTAAACCTAGTTTGGTGACTGTTGACTATGCTGACGTAATGAAGTCTTCTAAAGCATACGATTCTTTAAGGCACGAGTTAAAGTTAATTTATACAGAATTAAGAAATCTTGCTGTGGAATTGCAAATACCTATTTGGACTGCTTCACAAGCGAACAAAGATTCTTCAAAGTCTGACGTTGTAGGCTTAGAAAATCTAGGTGAGTCTTATGGCAAGGCACAAGTTGCAGACGTAGTTTTATCGATAAGTCGTAAGCCAATGGAAAAGTCTACAGGCGGAGGTCGAATATTTGTAGCTAAGAATCGTGCTGGAAGAGATGGATTGTTATTTCCAATAAACATAGACACAGCTAAATCAAAATTTGAAATTCTTGATGATACTGAAATGTCATTGAATGAAGCAGTCGCTCAAGACAATAACACAATGAAAGAAAAATTAAGAGAAAAGTGGAAAGAGGTAAATCAAAAAGATGGTTAATATTTTTTTAATGGAAAGTTTAAAGTTTACTTTAGGGACAAATAAAATAGCTGTAGAAGATTACTCTCCTGCATATAATGGAGAAAGCGCTGGTCTCGATCTATACAATGCAGGTAATAAAGTAACAATTTGCCCACAATCAGTCTTACCTAAAAACAATAAAACATTAATTCCAACCGGTTTAAAAATGCAAGTGCCTAAAGGTTATGTTGCGCTAATTCAAGAAAGAGGATCGATTACAAAGACACCACTTAAAGTAAGAGCAGGTGTTATTGACTATGGGTATACAGGTGAAGTTTTTGTTAATTTAGTTAACGTAGGTTCAGAAGAATTTATATTAGACTCAAACGTAAAATTACCCGTTCAAATTGTTGTTGTTAAATGTGACAATCAATTCTCTATTGTAGACAAAGAAGAATATTTAAACATTACAACATCTTCTCAGAGAAATCATGGGAAGATTGGTAGTTCAGATTAAATAAAGGAATATATATGAAAAAAGAATGCTATGGTATTACTATAGATTTAGATAGAGACGACTCACTCACAGAATTTTCAAAAAACTTGTTACGTGACTACTATATGAACGAATATGAGAAGTCACCTCAAGAAAGCTTTGCAAGAGCCGCTGTAGCATTTTCTGGTAATTGTTTAGATTTATCCCAGCGAATATACGACTACGCGTCTAAAGGTTGGTTTATGTTTAGCTCGCCAATCTTGTCAAATGCGCCAAGACCTAATGAGACAACTCGAGGATTGCCAATATCATGTTTCTTAACTTACGTTGACGATTCACTTGAAGGATTAATATCACATTCAGACGAGCTAAGGTGGATGTCTGTTAAAGGCGGTGGAGTTGGCGGTCACTGGAGTGACGTTAGATCCAATAGCTCTATTTCTCCAGGACCTATGCCTTTTTTAAAGACTGTTGACAGCGACATGACAGCTTATCGTCAAGGTAAGACTAGAAAAGGCTCATATGCAGCTTACATGAATGTTTCCCATCCTGATATTGTAGAGTTCCTTAACATTAGAGTTCCAACTGGCGGTGACATTAATCGAAAATGTTTTAACTTAAACAATGCTGTAAATGTAACAAATGAGTTTATGGAATCTGTGGTTAATGGTGAGACGTGGAACCTAAAAGACCCGAATGAAAATACAGTTAGAGACACAGTTGATGCTAGGCAGCTTTGGCAAAGAATATTACAAGTAAGATTTAGAACTGGCGAACCTTATATTAACTTTATTGATGAAGCAAATAAACACTTGCCAAAGTTTCAAAAAGACTTAGGTCTTAAAATTCATGGTAGTAATCTTTGCAATGAAATCCACTTGGCAACATCACCAGACCGCAGTGCAGTTTGCTGTTTAAGCTCTCTTAATATTGAAAAGTATGATGAGTGGAAAGACTCTACAATAGTAGAAGATTTAATTGAATATCTTGACAACGTAATTACTTACTTTATTAAGAATGCGCCTAAGTCTTTAGAGCGAGCAATTAGATCGGCAATCGCTGAACGAAGCCTTGGTTTAGGCGCAATGGGTTTTCACGCATACCTCCAGAAAAAAAATATACCGTTTGAATCCAGTATTGCTATTGTAGCAAATAAAAAGATATTTATGGATATTAAAGAAAAAGCAAAACAGAAAACAATAGAGTTGGCTAGATTAAAAGGTGAGTGTCCTGACGGAATTGGCCATGGAGTTAGAAATGCTCACTTGCTAGCAATTGCTCCTAATGCAAATTCTTCAATTATTGCAGGAACATCTCCTTCAATAGAACCGTGGAAGTCAAATGCATATACTCATCGTACTAGAGTAGGATCTTATCTTGTTAAGAATCCTCATTTAGAAAAAGTTTTAAATCAATACTCTAAAGATTTAGAGGTTAAAGACACAGAAATATGGTTAAAACAGCAATGGAAGTCTATAATACTTTCAGAAGGCTCTGTGCAACATTTAGAATACATGTCAGATTGGCATAAACAAGTATTTAAAACAGCATTTGAATTAGATCAACGATGGATCGTTGATCATGCAGGTGATAGACAAGAGTTTATTTGTCAAGGTCAAAGTGTTAACTTGTTCTTTCCAGCAGGAACAGATAAGTCAGTTGTTAATGCTGTACATATTAGAGCATGGAAAAAGAAATTAAAAGGATTATATTATCTTAGAACAAATGCAGGTGCTTCAGCAGAAAAAGTAAGTCAAAAAGTAGAACAAGATAAACTACAAGACTTTGCAGATCCTGATGAATGTTTAAGCTGTCAAGGATAATTATATTATACAAGGATTAAACAAAGGTTGAACGATGTCATTACTTAAATATAATACAACATATAAGCCCTTTAAATATGCATGGGCAATGGAAATCGCAGAAAGTCACGAAAAAATTCACTGGGGTAGTTGGGAAGCAAAGCTTGCCGAGGACGTGAATCAATGGAAAGGTGGAAAGATTTCTGCAGAAGAAAAAAATCACATTACACAAATACTTCGTCTGTTTACACAAAGTGACGTACAAGTAGGTGGTAACTATTGTGATCTGTTTATTCCTAAATTTAAAAATAATGAAATCAGGAGTATGCTATTAAGCTTTGCAAATCGTGAAGGCACGCATCAACGTAGTTATGCTCTTCTTAACGATACTCTTGGTTTACCAGAAGAAGAATACAGTGCTTTTTTAGAATATGAAGAAATGAGTGCTAAAATTGAATTTATGCAACAAAACGATGTAAGCACTAAAAAAGGATTAGGTATTGCAATTGCACAGTCTGCTTGTAATGAAGGCATGAGTCTATTTTCAGCATTTGTTATGCTGCTAAACTATCAACGTTTTGGTAAAATGAAGGGGATGTGTGAAATCGTCGAATGGAGTATTCGAGATGAAACAATGCACGTTCAAGGTATGACGCAATTGTTTAGAGAATATGTCAAAGAGCATCCAAGAATTGTAAACGATGCTTTTAAAAAGTCAATTTACAAAATGTATAGAGAAGCTGTTAAGCTTGAAGATAAAGTCATAGACTTGGCATACGAAATGGGACATATTGTAGGATTAGACAAAGAAGAAGTAAAATTATATATTAGATACCTTGCAGACAGACGACTAATACAGTTAGGTTTAAAACCTAATTTTAAGGTAAAAAACAACCCCTTAGATTGGCTTGACTGGATCATTAATGGTGATAGCTTTAAAAACTTTTTTGAAGGAACTGTTACTGATTATAATGCTGACGGTATGAGCGGAGATAGCTGGGGCTGGGAATTAGTGAGTTAAAGGAAGAAAATTATGAGTAAAGAAATATTATTTTTTAGTGCACCGTGGTGTGAGCCTTGTAAACAAATAAAAGAATCTCTTAACGAAAAAATTAGAGATGAAATAAATATAAAATTAATTGATATAACAAAAGACATGGATTTAGCAACAAGCCATCAGATTATGTCAGTTCCTACATTTGTAGTTTTAAAAGACGGTGTTGAAGTATCAAGAAAAATTGGCTCAACAACAATTGAAAATCTTCAAAAGATGTAAATTAAATTATTTTTAATATTATATTAAAAAACAAAAGAAAGGTTATTTATGATTAATTTTATTGCAGATGTGTCGCCCTTAATTAAAGAGATTGAGCTTAGAAGTGATCCAGTAGTTATTACCGTTAATAAGTTTGACGAAGAGTCTGCAAATGAATTTGCGTCACTAATAAGTGCTGCTCAAAATACTGGCCAAAGAGTAGTTCCTGTAGTTATTGACTCTTACGGTGGTGAAGCTTATTCGTTATTATCAATGATAGCAACATTAAAATCATCAAAAATACCAATTGCCACGATAATTAAAGGTAAGGCAATGTCATGCGGCGCTTTATTTGCTTCTTTTGGAGAAGAAGGCCTACGATTTATGGACAAAGATGCTGTCTTAATGATACATGATGTTTCTACGATGGCATTTGGTAAAGTTGAAGAATTAAAAGCTGATGCAAGAGAAGCTGAAAGACTTAATAAAAAGTTATATACAATGATGGCAAGAAATTGCGGCAAAGCTGATAATTACTTTTTAGATCTTATACATGACAAAGGTCATGCCGATTGGTTTTTAGAAGCCGAAGAAGCAAAAGAACATAATATAGTGCAACAGTTAAGAGTTCCTTCGTTAAAAGGAAAGGTCACTGTTGCTATTGAATTAGACTAAGGAACAACATTATGGAACAATTTAAAACTTTAAATAAAAATAAGGACTACGTAATTTCACTTCAACAAGAAGTCGGAGTCAAGGCAGACGGAGTGTATGGACCAAATACACATAAAGCTGTAAGGAATTATTACGGAATGCCTATTATGATGCACATGGGAAAAGTTGTTCCTATTGATTCGCCATTAGAGGTCGACTGGTCAGCATCACTTTATGAGCTAGATGACGGCACAAAAAATTGGTATAAAAGAAAAGCAGATCCTTCAACAATATGCGTTCACTGGGGAGGCTTAAACTCTAGACATTGTTATAATGTATTTAATCTTGCGAGAGGAAGACACGTATCTTCACATTTTTTAATTGGCAGAAATCATAAAACTAATGAATATGAAATACTACAATGTCTAGACACAGGGCTTGTGGCATATCATGCCGGCAAGTTTAATAAGCATTCTATCGGTATTGATATTTGCATGCATCCAGACGACAAGTATTGGGAAAAAACTAAAGACTGGTACCCAGATGCATCACTTCAAGTTTGTAAAATACCTGATCGCAGAGTTAAAGGTCGAAAGCTCGTAATGATTGGTGATGACTTTGCAGATGTTTGTCGACAGTTTTTACAATCTTTAAGAGAGGCAACAGGTCTAGAAGACAAGCCTGTATGTGAAAGCTTAGATGTAATGCCGGTTGCCGAAGCTTCGAAATATAGTGTAGTAGGCCACCATAATATTTCAGCAAAAAAATGGGATGTTATTCCTTGGGCAGAAAAACTTTATTACGGTATTGATAAAGATATAGTTTAGTTTTAATTTATTTTTAATATTTGTGTAAATTATGTTTTAATTTAATATAATCAATATTATTAAATAAAAGGTTTTATATGACAAATACACATTATCTTTATAAAGACAATATTGGAAAAATAGAGCTAGTACAACATATGGGTAACGATATTACTGTTGTTAATTCTGCTCGTGTTTCTTTTGGAGTCCAGAAAGAAACTTTAGATAGTAAAGACAAAAAGCTGATCAATTATTTAATTGATCATCAACATACTTCTACTTTAGAACATAACATTGCTACATTTAGAATAAAAGTTCCTTTATTTGTTAGATCACAACACCATAGACATAGGACATGGTCTTATAATGAAATATCACGTCGATATACAGATGTAAACATGGAATTTTATATTCCAAAATCTTATAGGACGCAGCATAAGTCTAATAGACAAGCATCTAACATAGATAACCAAATTAATCCACAAATGGATTCTTATCCGATTTTACTTGAAAGTAGGCTATGTAATGAAGCTGTAGATTATCACGTACAAAATTCTGTTAAATTATATTATGATATGATTAAAAAAGGTATTGCTCGTGAGCAAGCAAGAATGATTCTTCCTCAAAATCTATATACAGAATATTATGCGACTGCTAATCTAAATAATATTTTAAAATTTATTAAGCTTAGAACTCATGAAGGATCACAGCTAGAAATTCAAGCATTGGCTAGTAAAATGCTTGAGATTATTCAGGAACTTTGGCCAGTCACAGTAGAAAGTTATATTCTCAATAATAAATAGTTATTATAATAGAAGGAGAATTATATGAAAAACTTAATACTAGAAAGACATACTGACTTAGTTAACACCTTAGTAAGATGTAGAATAAAAATCGAAGAAAGAGAAGATCCAACTGTTTTAGACATCATGACAGATATGAGAGCTCTTCCGGGAGTTGTAACTGTCAGGCAAACACGACCAATATCAGACGTCGTTTCTTCATACGGACACAGACTAATTGAGCTTAACGTTTCTTATATACCCACGTTTATTGAAACAAGAAAACCTTTTTTAGATATGATTAAGTCCCTCAAGAAGATAGAAGGAGTAGACATGATTAAAGTAATGGAGCATGACGATCAAACTATAGATAAAAATTTAAAGAAAAGACCCATAATAATTTAGGAGAAAAAATGAATTTAGACGATACAACAATTGCACAAATTGTCAAACTTATACAAATGGCACTATTAACAGGAACAGACATTGTTGATCATTTAAGAATGATGCAGATGGAAGTAAATGAAAAGAATAAGGTAGTTTTAAACAGTGAATATGAAAAAATATTTAACGAGCAAGTTGAAAAAATGGTAGACGCATCGCAAGAATCTAGTTTTGAGACAGAAAGTTAAAACATGCAAGATAGATTAGACGAAATCTTTGAAAAAAGAGAAGTCTTTATGCACTTAATTAAAGAAAAATATAAAGATTCATATCCGTCTTGGCCAGTAAATATTTCAAGTAAAAGTAGTCAAGCTTTACTGCGTGAAACAGCTCTTAAAGGTGTAGAAGAAATGTTTGAAGCACTAGGTCATTTAAAAAACTGGAAGCCGCATAGAGAAACAGAAGTGCCAGAAATAAATAGAGAAGAGTTTTTAGAAGAAATTGTTGATGCTTTTAATTACTTTTATTCTCTTATTATTTTAATAGGTGTAGATGTTGACGAATTTTACAATGCATTTAAAAAGAAAGACGAGATAATTAAAGAAAGGTTAACAAAAGGGTATTAATCTAAAGGTGTAATATGTTTTTCCACGAAGATCTAGAACTATATAGAAACAATAACTTTAGGTCTTATTATTATCTTGACAACATATGGCGAATTATTGAATTTGATTTAATTTATATTTCAGGAATGATAAACAACGGAAACATTACAATCAATATAGAGTCTGACATTTTACAAATGACAGCGACCTCGAGCTTTAAAAACATTTTTAATAAAACCTATGAGATTAACTTTAACCACTCTTTGCTCGTATGTTACGACTTTATGTGTGACATTACGTTAAATTTAATTGATACTTTTAAAAATTTTTATTTTGAAGTTTTAAATTGTAATTTTTATTATGATAAAAAACATAAAAGTGATGAAGGATTTATAGAATGTATAATATCCTCGAATTTAACAATTAAAGATTTAAATAAATTCAAGACCTCGCTTTTTTGCGTTCTAGCTAAAGAACTACAATTTGTCGTTAATAAAAATGTTTTACATCTAGATATAGAAAAAAAAGATGCAGTCCAAGCTGATATCGATTCTTTGTACGAATATATTATGACTACTTGCATTTTAAAAAAAGTCAGTTTTACTGATGTATTAAAAACTTTAAGTGCTTCACGAAAAGACAAAGAACTTTTGATCCAGTTAAGAAACCAGATCAATAAAACATAAATGTGTAAATTTTAATTTTTAATATTAAAATAAATGGTAAATACAAAGGAGAATAAATTTGCCAATTAATAATGATCTTAAACAAGTCACACTTCCTATGGAGCTTAAATTTGATCAAGTTCCTAATACTAATTACATTAATAACTTAGAATCACTTAACATTGAGTTGATTGATGGGCCCACTAGAGAACAAGCTCAAAAAATTGCTTGGCACATGACCAAAGCAACCTGGGCTGACACACCTTCTGAGACTTCATTTGAAAATGCTTTACCAGAAGAAGCTTCAATTAACTTACAAGATGTTCTTAATTTTAGAGCATTACCTACACCTATGGAATGTTTAGGTTTTACTTTTAAAATTAGCGGAATTGATACACAAACAGTGACGCATTTAATTAGACATAGAGCAGGTTCATTTGCAGCGCAGTGCACCGGTGATCGTGATCTTAGGAATGACAACATTTTAGTTCCTGAGTCTGTTGAAAATTCAGACTTTCATCATCGATTTATTGAAGTTGCTTCTGCAGCAAAACAACTTTATTCTGATATGGTTGATTCTCGAGTTGTGTCTTTAATGGATGCACGAGTTATTTTGCCTAAGGCACTTGAGACTTTTTACGTTGCTCGATTTAATCTTAAAGATTTAATTGGTTTTATTAGACAGCGTCAAGATGTGCAAATTCAACCAGAAGTAGACAATATTATTGCAACGCGTATTGCAAAAATTGTTTGCGAATCAATTCCAGAAGTTTCTACATGCTTAAACTTTGAAAAACCTGACATGCATTATGTTCGCACTTTTAGAGTTGAATTACCCGATGGTTCCTTTACTTCACGAGGCACAAATCTTTATCAGCCAGAACCAAAGAACGATTTATTTGAATTTAATGAAAAAGATTCAATTTATGCATGTCGTCGTGAAGAGATTAATGGCAACAAATCTGGTGAAGAAAAAATCTTTACAAGGATGTGGAACGATGACGTAGCAGCTGTAAGTTTAATTAGACAGCAGCTAGATAATGAATTTTAACCTAAAACAATTATAAACAACAAATTTAATTTATTTACAAAAGGAACAATTTAATGAAAAAGATTTATTTAGCAAGCGGTTGGTTTAATCCTATTCAAGACGCAGAACTTACACATCTGGAAAAGATTTTTGATGATCGAGTTAACCACTTTGAACTAGCTTCTCCTCGAAGAATTTTTGTTTGCCCGCCTAATGCGCCAAAAAGCGTGCAAGATGAAACATTTAGTGGCAATCTTCATCATATACAGACAGCAGACTTTTTACTAGTAAATACTAGAGATAAAGATATTGGTACAATTTGGGAAGCAGGATACGCTTTTGCATTTAATAAGCCTATAATCTATTTCTGTGCCGGACTTCCTAAAGGCGCAAAATTTAATTTAATGCTCGCGAGAAGTGGTATTAAGGTCTGCACAACATTTGAACAATTAGAAGACTATCTTGATAGAATTATTGAAACAGGTATCTTACCAAATGAACCTTATGCAGATGCAATTGAATAAGCTATGAATTTTAAATACGAAAAATTTATTAAAAACTATGCATTTCACAATATAATTGGTCACCCTCTAATGCAATTCCTTAAATGGGTCGGAAAAGATGATTTAGCAAATTATGTGCATGACAATACCTTGCCTGACTTGGAAGAAAATGAAAAAGATTTAGCAAATACAGACTTAGATGACCCAGAAGCCAATAGGATTTTAAACAATTAAAGGCTTTAATTTTGTAGAAAAATAGTTAGGAAGGTGTATTATTCCAGAAGGACCTGAAGTTAAATTGTTTGTTGATAAACTAAATCAAAATTTTAGACATTATCAAATAAAGTCAGTTAATATATTGAGCGGAAGATATATTAAAAAACCAATTCCAAACCTAGAAACATTATTAGACAAAGAAATTAAAAGCTTTAATTGTAAAGGCAAGTTTATATGGCTTGATTTAGAAGACATAATTATTTTCAATACTTTAGGAATGACAGGAAACTGGTCTAGAAAAAAAACAGATCATTCTAGAATAGAGATTAACTTTTATGAGGACGATACATTGTATTTCAATGATATTAGAAATTTTGGAACAGTTCAGATTAAAAATCAAAAAGATTTGGCAAAAAAGCTTAAATCTATTGGGCCTGACATGTTGTCTAATCCCCCTTCTTCATCTGATTTTATTAAATTTTTAAGACAAAAAAACAACAAAAATATATGTGATGTATTGATGAATCAAAAGGTTATTTCTGGAGTTGGTAATTATATCAAGGCAGAATCTTTATGGTATTCACGTATAAATCCACATTCTTTAATAAAAGATTTAACAGACAAAAACCTGATAACTCTTTATAAAGCGATAAGATTTGTAATTAACAAGTCATATAATGAACAAGGAGCAACAATTCAAAGTTACTATACTTTTGATGGTAATAATGGGAATGCTGTTCAAGGTTTTGTTGTTTATGGAAGAAACAAAGACTGTAATGGTCATAATGTAATTAAAGAAACGACGCTCGATAAAAGGACAACACACTGGGTTAGAGAAAGACAAACGATCGGAGCTAAAAAAAGAGATTTTCAATGATAGATTATATACACGACCTGAAAATAGGCGACCTAATTAGATATAATTTTCTTTACTCGAACGAAGAAGAAAAGTTAGGGATAGTCTATAAGATTAAAAAAGATCTAAATTTTTCTGCAATGATTTATGTAATAGGCAATAAGATAACTGATGTTGTGCCTTATAGCATTATGGAGTATAAAGTTCTTGATAGAAAAAATTAAACAACACATAAAAGAAATAGTTAATATATCAATCCAGTATAAGAGTTACAGCTTCATATCTAATTATCAAAACTGCCTTTTGATATGCATTGAAAAAGGAAATTTAAATAAAGACTTGTTGCTTTTTATGACAGAAAAAGGCAGACTTCAGGCTGTTGATTTAGAAGATGAGGATGTATTTGTTAGCGTTACGACAGTATGACGAAAATAAACAGCGATTTTATAAGGTTAAATCAAGACTTTTATTTAGACAAAAACGATATTGGCAAAATGATAAGTGTAATTATTGATTATTCATATTATAATAAACCAAAGAAATATGAAAATTGCTTATTAGTAGGATTATCTCTTAAAGATGGTCTTAGACCCACCGGAATGACCATTTTCTGGGATGGTAAAGTAGAGAATATAACAATACACAAAATAATTGATATACAAGTTAAATATCTAAGTTAGGGAGTTATATGTCATCTTACACAGAAGGACTGGAATCTTCTGATCTTGTAACATTTATGCATAAAGTTTTTAAAAATCAATTTTTAGGACCACGAACAGCACTGGTTTTAGGTAGAGAATATCTTTTTGAGAATAAAACAAAATATGGTATTAAGAAGTTTTTTGACTATAAAATGCTAGATACACAAAGCAATAAAGTGTATAACGTTAAAACAAAAGACATTAAAGTCGTTAAAATTATTAAAGGAAACAATTAATGAGAATAGGCATCACTGGTGAAAAAGGTTTTATTGCAACTAACTTGGCTAATCAAATAGAAAATTATAATCATACTTTTGTATCGTTAGATAAAAGTATTTATTCACAAGATTATATTCGTACAGGAGTAGGAGAAGTTTGTGTATATAGAAATTCTATTGAAGAGTGGTCACAACTACTTTCAGACTTAGAGCTTGACGTTATTGTTCACAATGCAGCCCTAGTAGGTACAGATGTAGTTGCATTAAACCCTGAGCGAGCAATTAATACAAACATATTAGGCACACATGTTCTAACTGAAGCTGCTAATAATACAAACACAACGATCGTATATATTGGAACGACAGTTATTTATGATACATATCAATATCAAGAATCTGATATTTTTGAAGATAGCAAAATATTACCTAGGACAAACTATGCAATTCAAAAATATGCAGGTGAAATGACAGTTAAAAATAACGCTAAAAGCTGGCTCGTCGTGAGACCGCTATTTGCTTACGGCGGAGAAGGTGACATGAACTCTCTTATATCTAAGTCTTTGTTCTGTTTAAAAAACAAAATAAATAGTTTAGATATGTTTTTAAATCCAGAAAAAATAAAAGACTATATGCATGTTGAGGACTTTTGTAGTAGTATAATGGACTTAATTACAAACAATATATTAAACGACGATTTCAATATTACAGCAGAAAACCCACATAATACTTTGGAAATTGTAGAATTAATAGAAGAAGTAACTGGTCTTAATTTAAAGCCTGTAATACAATGGCACCCACAAACTGATTATCTTGGAAATCATAGGTTAAGCAATAAAAAACTTGTAGATACCTTGGGCTTTAGTAGGACAAGAGATTTAAAGGAAGGCATTCGACAATCTTGGCAATCAATTAAAGATTCAAATATCTACTTTTATAATCCTTTAAAATATTTAGATCAAGCTAAAGAGCAAGATATCGATCTAAAACAATTCTTTCCTAAGTAGTTTACTCAGGGTTTTAACCCTAAGACATACTTATTTTAAAAGGAGTAAGTATGTCAAGAACATCAACCCAAGTCACATTAATTTGTGAATGTTGTAAAAAAGAATACAAGAAGCCCGCTTCAAGAGCAAAAACATCTAAATATTGTTCTAAAGAGTGCAAAAACAAATCAAGCGTCAAATACGAAATAAAACAATGTGAAGTTTGTGGAATTGAATTTAAGTCTAAACGCGGAAAGACTTATTGCTCTAGAGCTTGTTATTTAAAAAAGAATAAAAAAGAAAGAGTTAATCTTAAATGTGAATATTGTGCAATAGAATATCAAAGACCTAAAGGCAGAGAAACAAAGTATTGTGGTAAGGAATGTCAAAACAAGGCACAAAGCAGTGGTCTTCATGAAATACCTTCTAACGGCAGACTAGGATTTAGGTATGATTTACCTTCAAATTATTTCTTTAAATCATCTTTAGAAGCAGACTATGCAAGGTGGTGTGAAGCTACAAATAAGCCATATATATATGAGCACAAAACATTTACAGTTCAATATGACGGAAGAGACAAACAATACACACCGGACTTTTATCATCCTGACACTGGTAAATATGTAGAGTTGAAGGCAATACGTCGAGACAGGAAGTTTAATTCAAATCTCTTAGCTGCTGACATTCTAAAACAGCAGGGTGTAAACATTGATGTTTTGCTAATGCATGAGTTTTATACTCAGATTAAACAGAGCAATCATTATTGGAATATAGACAATATAGAAAATAAAAATTACAATGGAACAAAACATCTTATATACCTCAAAAAGTCTTCAAAGTAAAGGATTTGCAGCACTAACAACAGTTTTACTAGCTGCTGTCTTGGCTAGCATTTCTTTAATAGTAATTCAATATGGAAGAATATCTTTAAACATATCTTACGAAAAACAGCTGCTCGATACGTGTAGTATTGACGCAGGAGAAGGCATAAGAAATTCAAATGACATTGAAACAATTTGTTCGAGTAATACTTTAAACCAATGTGCAATAATTCTTGATTCACCAGAGCCAGACTTTTCTTGTGAAGACTTAGGACTCGAATGTAATGCTGAAGATTTGTGTAAGAGAAGATTTAAAATTACATCCACATATGATCCAGGAAGAGGATATGTCTCTAAAGAAAACATCTTAGAGGTAAACGAAGAAGTTCATGACATTGAGTTAATAGACACAGCTGTTATACTTTTGCTAGACTTTAGCGGCTCTATGCAAGGAAATAGAATAAATCAGCTAAAAACTACTGCAAGGCAATTTGTAAATGCTGACTATAATTTAAACTATTCAGTAGTTCTTTACAACGACAATGTTATAATAGAAACTCCTATTGGAAAAGGTCAGCAACACAAATTAAACGTATTGTCTATTTTAAATACTTACAACGCTGGAGGAGGAACTAATTTTCTTTCCCCTTTAAATAGCGCTCTATCTAAAATTAGAAATACTGATTATGAATCTTATTATATTATTCTAATTAGTGACGGATCGCCCAATGAAGGCATTGATCCTTCTCGAGACTTTGTGCAAAATAATATTTTCAGTATTAATCCAGATAATTGCAGACAAACAACTGTTCAAAATCCTTGTATAACAACGTATACGCTAGGTGTAGACAATGCAAACGTTGCTGCTTTACAAAGTGTCAGTGGTAACGTGTTGAATCAAAACTCAATTGACTATAACTATATTGTTAATACACAACAAGTTAATGGTGCATTCAACGCGATTATTGAAGAGATAATGTGTAAGATTGGTCCAGTACTAGCAGATTACCCAGCAAATATATTTAATGGTTTGACTCTTCTGGAAGAAAATATTGATTATACATACAACGATGAAGAAAAAATATTTAAATTCTACGATGTAGCACCTTTTTATGCATGCACTGAAATGTTGAGTAGCAATGCACAAATTACTTTGCGATGGGGAAAGACTAAAATAAATGTCAGATAAACATAAAGAAGAAATACGATTTGTATCACAGTTAAAAGAAGGAGATATGATTGATATATTTTATTACGGTAAAAAAATAAAGAATAACTGCTTAATTGTAGAGATTATTCAAGACCACTATTTTATAAAAGGTTTGCTTGTTTATCTAAATGGAACTTCTAGAGAAACGATTGACTTGGAAAATCAAGACGGGCTGTGGGTTGCTAAGGCTGGAGCTTAGCCTATTCCATGCTTTGATGCATTCTTTAAATAATTGTATGCTCTTGGTAATTTTTTCTTAAGATTTTCTCCGCCAGGATAATACTCTAAGTAAGGCAAGCCATCTTTAATTAAATCAAACTTTTTAGGTTCATCATCTTCGTCGTAGTCCTCTTCCTCAATCATCTCATCAGACTCTCTCTCATATTCCAAAACTGTTGACAGCATGTTGATTTCTTCTTCTAGCGTAATGTTCATTGCATCTAAAATTTCTCTGCTAAAGTTTTTATTATTAATTAAACTAACTGTGCAATACACTATCCAAGTGTCTATACCATGTTCATTACTTGTGCTATTTTTTAAATGCCTCCCAGCTATTAATTTATCTATCTTTTCAGAAACATATAACAACTCATCTTTAGTTATTTTTTGGTTAACAAAAATTGTGTTAATTCTTTTCATTGCTCGAGCCTGTATAACAGTAGTTTTATCTAATATATTTTCATTATCTAAAAATTCATCAAGATCATTAATTAAATAATTAGCAATTGGTGCATAACGATTGTTAGTTAAACTGGATTTTTCATAACCAAATTTGTTAAAAATTTGTATGCACGTTTCTTTGTCCAGAACATGAGACCACTCTAGTCGGCCTAAAATGTCCGGAAACACCATTTTCTCTCCTTTATTTACAAGTTCTGAATTTCTCACTATATCAAGCTGAATTGATTTTGGTAACGACGGACTAGATACAAATTGTAAAATGCAACCTAAGCCTTCATTATACATTTCACCACTTGACATAGTAGAGTTTAACAAGCCTTTAACAAATTGATTATAATAATCATACATTACTTTTTTATCAATACTTTTATTTTCTAATAAGTAATATAAAACATTTTGTCCTGATGATAATTCAAAGTTTTTATATTTATTGTATATAAAATTTAATACTTTTTTGTTTACATTCTGTCTTGCCACTTCTGTAATAAAATCAAATAATTCTTCATTTTTACTTAATGTTTTAACTACTGTATTAAACGATTTAAGACTTAAGTTTTCATAGTCATAATTTGCAATATTTCTATCTATTTTTGGTGACCAGTTTACTAACCCACTGTCTATCAAATCTTTTAATATAACATCGAAAGTTTCTTTTAAATTGCTAATATTTTTCTTAAAAACATTTCTAAATGTTCCTATAGGTGTAATTGTATTACCTGAAAAGTCGAAAGAAACAGATTGACTCGGCTCGTTTCCGTGAATAGTGCTAGTTGAATCGTCTGTGATGCCTGTAATGCCTATTGCTTTTAATAAAATTGAATAATACTGTCCTCTGCTTGTTTCATTTATCTCTGCAATAGCAGAAGATATACTTCCTATAGCATCTTTTAAAATAACAAAAAATGAATATTGTTTGCTAACGTTTTTATTATAATAACCAAATTTTTCAAAATGACTTCTCATATGCGCATATATTGCGTCAGCAATTTCAAATTTATATATGTTAATTAAACTTTGTTTTTCATCGATCTTTTCTTCGTCAACCTCACCGACTAGATGACTATATTTTGTAAAGATTGAGTTGAAGTAATAATTATCATATGAGACGTTACTTTTAAGATTTTTAATGTCTTTTTCTAGATCTTTATAATCTTGCAAAATAGCATCTTCTTTTTCTTTGTCTTTAATTAAACTTGTAGAAAGCCTTATACATTCAGCTATGTCATCTATCACTTTTTCCTTGTTAGTGTATTTGCCTTGTATTACACTTAGACTTTCTTTATCTTTTTTTACGTTAGCTGTTTTTGACGTATCAATTTTGTAAACATGGAAATAATCATAGTTTGTCGCAAAGCCTGCACTAGTTGGCTGTCCTCTTGTAATTATTGACTGTAAGTTGTTTTGGTTTAAGGGATAACCATATATTCCGTGAGGCGTTTGAAATCTAACTTGCGGGCTAACTTCCATCGGAGGGACTTCTACGTCTCCAAACTTATTTTGATATCGTATATAAGTAGTCGGACCAGCTGCAACAATAAGTTCTTCTAGTATTTCTTCTAAAGAAAGCTTTGTTTTGTCTATTGTTTCTATTTTTGTTAAAAATCTTTGCTGGTCTGCAGCTGTATTTGGTAAAGACAACCTTTTTGGAGAAGACATAATTTCTCTTCCAAGTGATTCTTTAATATATTTTTTAAGTAGTCTAATTTTCATTTCAAACCTTATTTGTTTTTAATAAATATTTTAATCATATCTCGATTTTAAGACAGAATTAAAGAAATGTATCTTTTAATTAGTGTCTCATTTGATTCTTGCGGATCTTGCGAGTTTTGTCTTTGTAGAAGTAGATGTCTAGTCTCACTAATTAATTTAAGTATAGATCCTTTGCCAAACATTTTTTCTATATAATCTATTACGATTTCAATACCTTCGTCAGGTAAATATAAATTGGCGCCAGGTGCAAGTGTTACTGCATAATTGACGCTTCGATGTATGCCCTTAGCAATTTTAAGAACTTGCCGCTGACTCATCCCACTAAAAAACAATGATAGCAGACTAGAATTATTTGCAACCTGTTCAAATAAATCGTTGTCACCTTCTGTATAATGTATTCTACCTAGTTCTAAACTATTCATGTGAGCTTCTGGTATTGTTTTTAACAGAGCAATAGTCTCAAGATATTGTTCTACACCTTTCGAAGATCTTAACAAAAGCATTAAAAGATCATTAAAATGTTTTTTACTGTTTGGTTTGATATCAATATAACTAAAACAAGCTTCACATAAAGAGATGAGTGTCTGAAATGGTAGCTTTATTTCATAACTAATCCATCTTAAATACATTTGGAGATTGCTAATATCTGGAGGAATATCACCTGAAATTATGCCTGAAACCAATGCTTCAGCGTATTCTTTGTTCTTTGTTTCAACTTTTCTATTATTTTTAAGTATTAATCGGGTTTCTGCAGGCGTTTGTGATTGCTTGAGTTCATCAATTAAAGGACTCCAATTGTTTGCAGTGTCAAGCTTTTGATTAACAAATTGGTGGTATTTCTGGTTTGTAATCTGTTTTTTAATGTTTTCATCTCTAATGTCTAATAAATTTTGTTCAACATTCTGTCTAGCTTTTGTGCCTAATCTATCGATGTCTTCAAAAATTATATCAATTATTTTATTTAAAAGATCAATTCTTACACAGCTTATTATTTCATTTTGGAATAAGGTAAAAACACCACGAGTCATAGTGTCAATAGATCCTGCAATTTGTGCTGAAGAAATTGTATCAAGCTCTTCAAACAGAAACTGCTGAATTTCAGGTAATTCTGTAAAGTATTTTCTTTCCCAAGGAAGCTTGCAAATTGCTGTTTTATAGTCTTTGTTTTTTGTCGGAAAGTAAAAAGTAAGCATTTTTATTAAAACATCAAGTATATCTTGGCCAGTAAGATTATCTAAGCGACTTCGATATCTTGCTAATTGAGAAACTTGATACAATTCTACGTTCATCATTAAACGACTATTGTCAAGACTGTTTAACTTATTTAGAGACTTTCTAGAAAATAACATATCATTTACAGATAAGTGGCCGCCATATTGTATGTTACGAAAAACTAACATACCATAGCTGACTTTGTCTGCATTTTCTATGTAAATATCAATAAACCTTTCGAAATCTTTTTTTGTAACACTTTGCTTGTTTATTGGAGAAGTTATTACATCTAAAAATCTTGGAAAATAATAATTAACGTCATTGTCTGTGAAATAGTTTATTTTTTTACAAAGTTCAGTTATTAAGTTTAAACATTCTAAGTGAATATTTTCTATGTTATTTTGGTCAACTTTAAAGGCTTGTAATGGATTACCACCTGTGCCAACAGCTTTATTTACTTTACTTTTTGTATTTGCAAACAAAACGTGATTGATAAACATTGTTTCTATTTTTAAGTTGTCATTAACAACTAAGTCATAAACCTTCTGTATCATTTCGTATGTTAGATCAGGAGAGTCTGCAACTTTATTGATTTCATTGCACCAATAAAGTGTAGGCAAAAGTCCTTCTACTTTTTGTAGCTGATCTTGTTTAAAGTCTTCTTCGTCGACATCGTTTTCTTGTGCAATATCATTTAGAGTTTCAAAATCTATGTCTAATGCTAGCTTTTGGTCTGGAAAAAAACTCGCAACGTTTGAATGCCATTCTACTTCTTTACCTACAACTCTACCTAATTCTACAACTTTTGCTTTTCTTTGCGGATTGTAAACAACGCAAACAGGTCCGTCATGGTCACCTCTAAATATAATACCGTCTATGACAGAAGTTAAATACTTAGGTGTATAATTACCCATGACGTATTTAGTAAAAGAAAAAGCAGAAGATGAAGTTAGATTTTTATTGTTAGGATCGTCCACTAAATAACTAGTCCCATTTATTCGTTGTGTTAATGGAGTGCAATATTGTTTTAAGTCTTCTTTTGTTTTCGCAAATAATTCGTCTTTTGCAAGAGAAGAAAACTTTTCATCAAACAACTTTTCTATCTGGTCTTCTAGCTTCCATTTATCACCGTGAATTTGTTTAGCCAGATCTTCAAAAAATATAATATAATTGCTAATGTCAACTTCAAATTTAAAACATATATCCCCATACAAATGAACAATAGAAGGGTTAAAGTCGTAACATGTATATAATCCTGGGCCGTACATATCTCCGTGGCCAGGTGTAAACCCAGTTCCTACTGTATACGGGTCTGATAGTAGTTCTGTAATTCCTTGAAACTCTATGTCACTTTTGCTTTGCGTGGTTGCACCACTCCTGCCTTTGTCATAAGTAACTCTATTAATAATGTTTCTAGCACGATCTTTGACTTTTCTTGGTTTACTAGGTTTAAAAGGCTTTTTTGTATCTTTTACATAAGACGAGTAATTTTTAAACTTTTCTGCACCTGTTAAGTGATAAACTGAAAGCTTGTTTCCTCTTAACTCTATTCCTTTATTTTCTTTAATAAGAAAATTTTCTTTTAAACTATACTTTGTCATTATAAGCCTTATTATATCTTTTATGTGTAAATATAAATATAATGTTAATATAATAAATAAAAATAGAAAGGTTATAAATGTCGAAGTGTCTAATTATTATAGATCATAGCTTTAGAACAAACAGCCTTTTATTTTATAAGGCGCTAAATTCATATAGTAATGTGTGTGTTGTTCATGTTTCAAATTATTACTTAAGCGAAAAGTTTAAAAGTTTTTATGAAATGAGCAACAATGAATACTACTACAAAGTCTTAGATGACTTTGCATGCCAAATAAAAAAGAAGTATGACTTAAGTCTTAAAATAATAAAGACACCTTCAGCTGTAAGTGTTATCGAAGAATTCTGTAAAAAAGAAAATGTTGAAAAAGTCTTTTACGACAAACCTTTGTTTTCTAATCAACTTGTATTTAATAATTTAAACGTCGAAGAAGTTGACTCTGACTCTTTTATAGACTCATGCACAAAAATGACAGCAAAGAGCAGATGGATTTATTGGGCAAAAAACAAACTTTCAAATAACGATATTTACTGTGCCTATAGAAAAGTTAATGACTTTGGAAACATAGGCAGCGTGCATATTGTTAATAAAGCGAATGCTGAAGAAATAAGACAAGAAGTCGTCAACGTCTATAGACGATTTAAAGAAAAGCTAATAACGTATCATATAACAAGAAATGAGCGCGAAGGTAGCACTAAGCTTTCAAAGTTTTTTCATCATGGATTAATAGATGCAAGAGTTATAACGTATCTTACACTTGCAGTATCTCCTCATTACATTGAAAAAGACTTTCCAACTGTTCCTTTGCTTAGACAGTTAGCATTTAGAGAGATTAGCATAAGAAAGTGTCGAGAAAAAAGCATTGGTCTTTTTGACGACATAAAAGTGACAGCTAAAAAGCTACTTGATGAAAAGTCTTTCAATAACCTCCGCGATAACGAGTTTGACGCAGTTTTTACAAAAGACCAGTTTATGAATGGAAACACAGGAATTAATTTACTTGACAAAGAAATAAAACTGTGTATTCAAAATAGATGGATGCCTAATCGACTTCGAATGTGGCTTTCTGGTGAGTGTTACTGGGGTCTCGGCGGAGGATTTAAATCTTTAGAAGCTCTAATTGAGTTTTTTAATCGTTACAGTGAAGATGGACAAAGCCCAAATAATATAGTGAGTTGTATTGGGTGCATGCGCATGTCTTACGGTAAAGTCATGAAGTATAACAAAGAAAGAACTTTTAGGCTAATCGATGGTAAAGAAGTAATCAAGTAATTTAAATTCGTGTAAATTAATTATTAATTAAATATAATAAATAAAAACAAGAAAGGTATATGATTTGTCTATTGATTTAATAACACCACCAGACAGATTTGTTTCTCTTCATTCACACTCAACGTTCAGCACTTTCGATGGACTAGGATACCCATCAGATCATATAGACTTTGTTCTTTCTGAATCACAAGGCATGGATGCTTGGGCGCTAACAGACCACGGTAACGGTAACGGTCTTGCACATGCACATTCATATGCAGTTAAAATGCAAAAAGCAGGTCGAAAGTTTAGACAGATTTATGGTGTAGAATTTTATTTTGTTCCTTCGTTAGATCAATGGACAGATGACTATGCATCACACAGGCAAGCAATTAAAGATGCAAAAACTGCTGCTGCTGCTGAAAGAAAAAGCAAAGAAAAAATTGTTATTGACGCTGATGATGAAAGTGGTGGTCTTGTAATCGAGGATGAAGATGAGTCCAAGAAGATTGATATTCTTAAGGATGAATGGAAACGTCGATATCACTTAGTTGTTACAGCAAGAAATAGAAAAGGTCTTAATAATCTGTTTACCCTTGTAAAGAAGTCGTATAAGGATGGTTTCTATCGATACCCACGTATTGACTTTAAAATGCTTAAAGAACACGGTGAAGGTTTGCATGTTAATACTGCATGTTTAGGCGGCATTTTTAGCAATAGAATACTTCGAGGCGTAGCTCATGATAAGTCACGCGACGAAATCCAAAAAGATCTTTTAAGTCTATCAGACAGGTTTACAGATGCTGTTGGTATTGAAAACTTTAAATTAGAACTACAATTCAACAAGCTTAATAAACAACATGTTGTTAATGATTACCTCATAGAACATCATAAGTTGACGGGTATTCCTCTTATCTCAACAGCAGATTCTCACTACCCAAGTAATGATAAGTGGCAAGCGAGAGAATTATATAAGAAGCTTGGATGGTTAGGTAAGAAGGATGGCATGACACTGCCTGCTTTTGAAGATCTTAAATGTGAGCTATATCCTAAGAATGCGCAACAAATGTGGGATGAATTCTTAGAAGGATATAAAGAACACGATTTCTATAAAGGAAACGAGCAGCTAGTTAAAGAGTCGATAGAAAGAACACATGACATTGTTTGGAATGATTTCGAAGATACATGGATAGATGTAAGCGCAAAGCTTCCAACAATATCAGTACCTGATAAGACGCCGTTTAAACATCTATCAGACTTAGTCAAGAATGCTTTGATTAGTGAAGGTTTGCATACAAACAAAGAATATGTAGATAGAGCTAAATATGAGCTGTCTGACATTAAGTATCTTGGGCACGAAGCTTACTTCATTACAATGTATGAGATCTTTAAAAAAGCTGAAACAAAGACTCTATTTGGACCGGCCCGTGGCTCAGGCGGAGGTTCTTTAGTTAATTACTTGCTAGGTATTACTCAACTTGATCCTATTCCTTATAACTTACTTTGGAGTAGATTTTTAGGAAGACACAGAGTTTCGTGGCCTGACATTGATACAGACGCTGGCGACAGAGATGAACTTATTAATGCAGCAAAAGAATTATACGGCGACGATGCAGTTATTCCAGTATCAAACTTTAATACACTTAAGCTTAAATCGCTTATTAAAGATATTGCAAAGTTTTATGATATTCCTTTTGATGAAGTAAACAAAGTAACTGGTCCTCTTCAAGATCAAGTTATGCAAAAAGCGATGGATAAAAATCAAGAAAAATCTGTATTCGTCCTTAAGCATGAAGACTGTATGAAATACTCTCCTGAGTATAATGAATTTATGACAACCTATCCGGAAGTTGCCGAGCATGTTGAAACGTTGTTTATGCAAAATAGAGCTATTGGTAGACACGCAGGTGGTGTAATAATAGCTGATGCTGATTCTCTTGCTGAGTCAATGCCGATTGTTGGTGTTCGCGGCGAACTACAAACTCCTTGGACAGAAGGTATGAACTTTAGAAATCTTGAAGATAACGGCTTTCTTAAGTTTGACTTCTTAGGATTGACATTGCTTAAAGACGTAGAAAACTGCATTTATAGAATTCTCAAGAAGCAAGGAAATAATAATCCTACATTTACAGATGCAAGAGCATTCTTTGATAAACATTTAAACTGTAGGTTTGTCAAACAAGATGACCCTAAAGTTTGGGAACATGTATATAAAGACGGAAAGTTTTGTGGCATATTCCAATTTACAGCTCCTGGTGCTAGAAACTTTGCCAAAGAGGCAGAACCTGATTCTATTGAAGAACTTGCAGCCTTAACAGCTATATACAGACCTGGTCCGCTTAAAGCAAATGTTCATAAGAAGTATGTTAAAGCAAAAAGAAATGCATCTGACATTAAGTATGATCACCCTATTATTGAAAAGATATTAGGGCCTACGTTTAACTACGTAGTTTTTCAAGAGCAGTTTATGTTACTTGCACAAGAGTTAAGTGGATTTGATCCAGGTGAGGCTGATAAGCTTAGAAAGACGCTGGTTAAGAAGTCACTAGATACACTGCATTCTAAAGGCTCAGAAAAAGCAATTGCTAGAGAAAAGTTTATTAAAGGTGCTAAAGAATTAAACGATGTCCCGGAGTCGGTATCTTCTAAGTTATGGGCAGATATAGAAAATTTTGCTGTTTATGGCTTTAACAAGTCTCACGCAGTTGCTTATGCTATTGGTTCATATTACGCGGCTTGGCTGCATACACATCACGAGACTGAGTGGTTGGCTGCAATATTACAGTCTGAAAATGGTAACCCCAAAGGCATGTCAAAAGCCATATCAGAGATTAAATCATTTGGATACGAAATTGCAGCAATAGATATAAACCACTCTGAAGCAGAATGGGAATATTCAGACGTATTAAAAGCTTTTGTTCCTCCGCTAACATCGCTTAAAGGAGTAGGAGATAAAGCTGTTGAAGAAGTATTTGCGAATAGACCATACAAAAATTTAAATACTCTATTTTACGATGCAGAAGGAGTATGGAAACATTCCAAGTTAAACAAAACAGCTTTTTCATCGCTAGCGAAGATGGAAGCATTTAAGTCTCTTGACGAGTTTAAAAACGATGAACTGGATAATCACAAGCAACTCCATGATTTAATACTTGATAACTATACTACACTCAAGAAAGGTTATTGGGGAATGACAAAAACTGCAGTAAAAAGAGCAAAAAAGAACGAAGAAGAAATTGTTCCAATTGTTGAAGATTTATTGACAAAGTATCGTGTTGTGTCTGACTGGAATAGATCAGAAAAAATTAGGAATTATTTTGATCTCAGCAACGATGCAAGTGACGACCTCCTGTTTCCACCTAGTCTAATTAAAAAGTTAAACGACAAGCAAATCAAGAGTGTATTTGATATACCTCAAGGTGAAAGAGGAATTGGCTGGTTTACTGTTACAGAAGTTATTCATAAAACAACAAAAAACGGTAAAGCGTTTATGCGTTGGAAATGCGTTGACTCAGACAATCGTAGTGGCTGGTTAAGGGTTTGGGGTAGTGTTGAAGATGGTGTTGAGTTTAGTACATGGCTTGCTGATGTAAAGAACGATGCAGGTTGGGGTATGTCATCTACACTTGCTAAACTTAAAAAGATTAATGCTTTTGATTAATTACATGTATTGTACTTCTATGTCACCGTCGTAGCTCATGTGAATAATTACAGGCACAATGCGCCCGTCTTCAGACAGTTTAACACTACAGCTCCAGCCATCAGGAAAACGCTCGCTAGAACGTTTACAACTTACACTTCCTTGTATTCTTGATTTTAATGGACTATACTTTTGAAGATATGAGTTTGCTCTTGCAGAATCCATAAGTTGTTTTGATACTTTCATAGGAGGAGAATAAGGCTCAGTAGGGCGATCGCCGCTTATATCAAACAACGTCTCAGAACGATCTTGACCTACTGCAGGATCATAGTCTGGATGATCACCATGACCTACGTGATAATCTAACATCTTGTCAGCACGTGACTCTCTAATAACACTTCTAATAATTGAACGTAAACGTCTTTCTGTAATTTTCATATTTATTTTCTCCTGAAATATGTTTTTAAATATGTTTTTAAATATATTTTTAAATATGATAAAATTTATTGTTTGTAATTATAATATAAAATAAAAAAGGTTTTAAATGCGATTTTTTAATATTAATATTGAAGGTCCTGATTGTAGTGGTAAAACTACACTATACAATCAACTTCATAAAAAAACTAACTTTAAGTATAATATTCAAGACAGAAGTTGTATGTCTATGTTTGTTTATGCAAAGATGTATGAAAGAGAAGATGCATCACTTTGGTTTGATAAAATTTTAGACGATCTTAAACGACTAGACACACTTTACATATTACTTCTACCTTCTGAATCAACTATTCTTGACAGACTGGAAAAAAGAGGTGACGAGTTTCAAGATAAGGACAGTATTTTAAAAGTAAGAAGCTATTTTAGAAATATTGCTAAAATGGGTTTTGGTTCTTATCCTAATGTTTTAGTTCTTGAAGAAGATGACTTAGATAGAAACATTAACAAATTACTACAGTTCATTAATTCTTTAAACGAAATGCCAGGGCAAGAATTAATAAAGTCTTTAGTGCTTAACAGCGGAAGAAACGAGCTTGTTGATGTTCAATGTAAAGAAGTAGTTGATAAAAACCAATTGGATTTAACTGTGCTAGACTTTCCTCAAGAAAAAGAGTACTATGAAAAAATTGAGTTTGAGTTTTTCAATAAAATATTTAGAGAGTTTACAGGTCTAAACGAGTATAATCAAGCCCAAAAACATGATAGTAGGAGATTTGTATACACTGATGATAGTTGCATTTCAATAATTCATGTTTTGTGGCGTCAAAATAAATTAAATGTATCGGCTACTCTAAGGTCTTCAAACGTATCAAAAACTTTATGGGCTGACTATGAATTTCTTAAGATACTTAGCGTTAAAACCGCCAAAGAAATGTCTTTACCTGAAGATTGTGCTATAAATCTTACAGTTAGTATTCGATCGGCACACATAATACCTTAGAGAAATTTCATGAACCCACAATTTATAATTTATACTGGCCCAATGTTTGGATCAAAAACAACAAGACTAATGTCTGATATTGATAGAGCCTTATATAAAGGTCGTCAAGTTGTAGCTTTTAAAGCAAATAAAGATAAGCGTTATACAAAAGAAACGATTAGCACCCATACCGGTGCAACTTACCCAGCATTCTGTATAAATCATGCAGAAGAAATATTGCGTTATGTAAATGAAGATATGCATAATTCAAATACAATAGTAGCGGTTGATGAAGCTTTTATGATTCAGGATATTGACTCTGTTTTGATTTCTTTGTATCGTAAAGGTGTTAATATAATTGTGTCATCAATTCAATTAGACGCAAACGAAATACCTTTTCAAAATATAAAAAACATGATGCCTTGGGCAACAAAAATTGAAATTTGTCCGGCTGTTTGCACCATGTGCGATCAAGATGCTTACTTTACTGAGGCAATGTTCGATATAAATAATGCAACTGCTGAAGAGCGTGTTGGTTCGTTTGGAATGTATGAGCCAAGATGTTCAAAACATTACACTACATTTAAAGAGAAATAAAATTGAAAAAGATAAATGTTCCTTTTGAAATAAAAGATTTAGGCACAAAGTTTTTAACTTCTGATATTTGGTTTACTTTGCATGATAAAAAATACAAGAGAGTCTTACGACCGCAAAGGTATTCAAAAATACCTGGAGGAGAAAGACTAAAAGAGGCAGAGAATGAATTAAGAAAATATTTTCCTGATCACGGGAGAGATACTTCTTTTTTAAGGGCTTCGTTGTTTAATGCAACTAACACATCAAGACCAGACCAGATACTTCAGCGAGATGAATACACTTACTATTTTAAAATGCTGCCTAGCGAAATAGAAAAGTGCTTGTTTTTAATTAATGTAAACGGCGAGCAAGTATTTTCTAAAGGAATACAAGGTTTCGCTGATGTCTATAAGCTTTGGCATACAGAAATTAAAGATCTTAATATAGAAGGCAGATCTAAAAAAGACATACAGGTCTTTGTTCCTTTTAAAGTAAAACCAGACTGTTACATACCTGAGACTAGAAAAAGAATATTTTATCATGGCAGTAGTAAAAGATTTGATAGCTTAAATAAATATTCTTATGTTACACCGTACAAAGAAGACGCAATTAAGTTTGCAATACCGTGGAGTAGCAGTGAGTTATTAATAAAAGACGAAGAAATGTCTAGTTTAGGTCGACCGCCAAAGTGTCTTTATTTTAAAAGAGGCACAGAAATTAAGGACAGTAAAGTCTACTTATATTCTGTAAAAGGTATTGATACAATTTCTTCTGGATCAAATACAGGAAAAATATTTCCTTGGAATAGAATAACTTTAAAGGAAGCATCAAAAGAAAACAAAAGTCTTAAACTAGAAAAGAAAATAGCATCTTGGAAGAAAGAACTAAGCAATTACAACATGTGAATTAAATTGAATTTTTCTGCTATTATGTTTATTGTTTTGATCAATAAAACTTTTAGCATGCTGTAGGTTTTCTATATTGTCTTCCCAGAAATTAACTTCGTTTGCATAACTATAAGCGTTGAGAAGTCTGACTATGACGTCAGTTTTATACTGTGCAGTTGACATTTTTATGCCTAAAGGTTTATAGAAAAGACAATTGTCGTCAAAAAGCAAAACTTTTAATCGAAGTAAATTATTTGTAACATACATAATTTCTGGTGTCTTGCTTCTTGCTGTGCATAATACTGTTAGTGATGCTGGATCACTCATAGACAGCTTTACAGAATTAACTGTGTTTTCTATCCACAAACTGTTTAAGTTGTCCTTATGATATGCTTGATTTAAAGATTCCTCTGAATTCCACCAAAATCCTGACTCTTTTGTATTCCAACGATTAGGTGCTGTTAGCGATTTAAACAAAGTCATATCAAAGTCAAAAACATTTATAGTTTTAATAAATTCTTTGTTTTCTTTTAAAATATTTTTTATATAATCTTCTAATAATAAAATAGACATTTTACCTCGGAGCAATTTAATGGTAAATATAAATAGGCCATCTTGGGATAAAATTTGGATGCAAATGGCAGAAACAATAGCACAACGAAGCCATCATTCCACATTTAAGGTAGGGGCACTTATAGTGACGTCAGATAATACACAAGTGCTTTCTTTAGGGTATAATGGTAATGCTGCTGGTATGTCAAACGCACCTCAATCTGAAGAACCTGGTTGTAGTGGTTTGCTGCATGCTGAAATTAACGCACTGTTAAAATTGGACTACAACAACCCGAAGACAAAAAAAATGTATTTAACTCTTAGCCCGTGTGAATATTGTGCGAAAGCTATAGTAAATAGCAAAATAGAAGAAGTCATTTACTTAAAACCTTATAGAGATCTAGGTGGAGTAAATATTCTTAAAGAAGCAAATTTAAAAGTAAGGTCATATTTAGACTAATAAAACTAATAATGTAAGGTGTATAATGACTCTAAGTATTGCTGAATTATTGTTTGAGGATGCTACCCTTAAAAACAATCAACCGCTACCAGAGACTGCATCAGAAGATTTCACAGTCAATCAAGCGTTTTTAAATTCGCTAAAAAAAACTGTGTCTGGTAAAATTTTTAGTAAACTACCTGATGCTAAATTAGTCAAAAAAGTAATTGACGAAATAAAAAGCGTTGACTCGCAAGAAGAAAAAGACAAGATTCAAAAGCAAGTCGAGCCTATAATAAGCGATCCTCTTGGTGCTTTTTCTAAACAAGATTTGATGCGAATAGCAATATCAACAACAAATGTCTCAAGGTTAGGCCCAGTGGTGTTTGATGTTGCGCAAATGAAAACTGGTAAGGAACAAGTAAAAGGATTTACAGGAATAGATTTAGAGCTTATAAAAAGCACGCAAATTATTCCTTTTCTTGTAATGACAAAAGAAGGTGAAGTGTTATCAGGAGAAAATAATAGAAAAGGTTCTTTTGGTTATGCGTTTCTTGCACCTGCTTATTATGCAAAAATAGAAGAAAAAAACGTTCCAGTATATGAAGAACTATTTCCGGGTTTGCTAGAAAATCATATAATTAACGGAGAAGAGAGTAAGTTTGCTGCGAATGTAGAAAACTTAGAGTTGCCTGTTGTGCCAATAGATAGCGAAATCTTAAAGTTTGTGCAACAAGCATTTAAAAACCAGAAAACTTTGCCCGCCTTAGTTCAAAAACTTCAAACCACGTATAGGAGTACAATGCAAAATATAGTTAGAGACGAAGAAGAAAAAGGCGATTCTCCTGCAGAACGCCAATCACAAGAAGAATTAAATGCAGGACTCTTTGAAAACAATTCTTTGGTGTATAAACAAGGAATAAAATCCCTTCTTGCTGAAAGTAGTGGTAACGACTATATTGCGTTTAAAAGCCATTATGAAGATTTAATGAGTCTACAGGAAGTTATTGAGCATTTAAGTAAGAAGGGTGGAGATTCTAGCAATAAGTTATATTGGTCAACTGTAGTAGAAAAAATAAGAAATGACAAGCAATTAAAATCTTTGTTTTATAAAAGCACTCTTGATCAAATGGAAATGCCTTCAAATGATGAGACGATATTTGCTATTATAAAAAATTATAGCTTCGAGGCTGATAGGCTGGATAAGGATAACAAAAAAAATAAAACTATCCTAAGAATTCAAAGTATTGCTGAATCTTTTGAAGGCGAAGAATTTATTAAAAAAAATAAAGAAGACATTAAAAAAGTTTTTGATAGTAGTACGATAAAAGATTTACTTTCCAAATGGCGATTTCTTTACAATAAAGTGAAAAAAGTAGATTTTCAATCATATGATGTAAAAAGATTTATCACTAGGGGAAGTAATCCTGATAAACTTGATGAGGTTGACAACAATTTCGAAGCCGGCTTTGCAAATCTAGTTGTTTACTGTCTTGCTAAAAAACAAACATTAAAACTTGAAAGTAAAACATATAACGATTTTAATAAAGTGTTATTAAAAGAAGACCTACAGGTTGTATTAAATTATGTAAATAATTATGCAGTGCCACTCACTTTACTTGCCAGCACAATGGCTTATTTCGGTACTTCTGGGCTTACAAATAACGTGGCTAAAAGCGAACAAAGACTTGCTAGAATATGTAAACATATTGAAACTCAAAAGTTCTGGGGTATCTATAATGAGCAACTAGCGTATGAATTTGCGCAGGTAATAAAAGCTTCACATAAAGCTTCGGAAGCTGCTATTGAAAACTTAAGCGGCGAGAATCTCGAAGATAACGAGCCATCAGATGAAAGTGCTTCTCAAGATGACCAAGTGCAGCCAGAAGAAGAACAGGTAGTACAACCTGAGTCTAAACCGCCAACTAAACCACCAAGCCCGACAGACTTTAAAGGTAGATTAGAAAACGCAGCTAGAGAACTTGAAAGAAGTCTATCTTTAATCGTAAATAGACAAGAACAATCTGAAGAACCAAATATAGTCCTTGCTAGAAACTTGTACGCTAGCGGTAGTGATAAACAAAAAGAAGCACTACAAAAAGATGACACTAATTCGAGTGAAACTATAAAAAAACTGTTGTATGGTGATAACGATGCTAAGCCTGTAGACGATGCTTTGCTTAAGTCGTTTAACTCTATTATTACTTCAGATCTTCAAGAACTAAAGATTAAGTTAGAAAAAGATCTTGAGCCTGATCAATTATATACAGACATATTTAACAACAAAGTGCCTAAGTCGCTAGAAGCAGCAATTACAGCCGCTGCAACAGAATCTGCTGGTAGTGATGAAGACCAAAGTACTTATATTGAGAGTCTGGATGAGTTTAAGAAAAGAGTAAACGAAACTTGTCAAAGATTTAATAAAGTATTAAAAACAGTGAATATAGGAAGTTCAAGCACGCAGAGAAATCTTGTTTTAAAGAATAAGCCTATTTTAAATTTTGTTGCAAGAAAGATAAGAGAAGAAGAAAAAAGTTACGAAGATTTCTTTGCAAAATTACTACAAGGAAAAGACGTTGATGAGTTGGCTACGATTTTAAAGTATTTTTCTTTTTCTCCTATGTTTGACTTTGATGGTAAGCTTATTGACAGCTTGTTTGAAAACTTTCAGAGGCATGTAAAAGAAAGAGAATTTAAAAGCTTGATTTTCTATGTTTTAAGATCTAATCTTAATCAAGAACCAACTCCAATTGAAGAAATTATGAAAGAAGTTTTAAATGATCTCTTTCAAGGTGATGAAGAAAAAGTTCAAGAAATAATTAATGGTTGTCAAGAATATAAAGACCAGTGTGAGTTATTTTACGGAGTAGAACCTAGTGAAGAAGAAGCAAAAGATTCGCAGTTAGAAGAATTATGTAAGAGCATAAGTAGAAAGCTTCTCGAAGCAGAAGATGAAAAAGCATATAACGAGAAGCGTCGTGAAGCTCAAGAGAAGTACGAAAAAGAAATGCTTGATGCCAAGAAAGAACAAGTTCGAAAGGAAGGCTTTAGGTTTGGGGTTGGTGCTGCCATTCCTTTAACTGTTGGTGTTCTAGGCGCTATTGCAACTGGTGGTTTAGGTGCTGTAGCACTTGCTACTGCAGGTATTCTTGGTATGCCTGTTGGCGCTTTAATTGGTCATAGCACTGTAGGACTTGGTCCTGTGCAGAAAGATGAAGTAAATAAATCTGATTTAACAAAAAAAATTGATGCGGAAGCTAAGAAGCATCTAAAAGGATTAGACTCTTCAATAATCGAAGCTCTAAAAGATGCGAAAATTGTTGAAGGTATCTATGTTCACGAAAGATCTTTGACAGAGCTTTTATTTGAGCTTAAAGATTTTGATGTAATCGGCAAAAAGAGCAGAAAGAAAGAAATAAAGAAAAAAGAGATTAAAAGAAAAGACTTTGAAGATATACTAACAAGAAATAAAGTCTTAATGTATGATTCTAAATACGCCAGTTCTCCAGCAGACATATCAGCAGTTAAAAACGAGTTTATCGAAAGTCTAAATTTATTACTTTCATATTACTACAACGCAACAATTGAAAATGTAAAGCAAGCTACAAGTAAAGCTGAAGTAAAAGCAGTTACTTTACAAACTGCAGTTTCTAATAGATTAGAAGCTGCAAAAGATTCACTCGGAGATAATGCTGGTCAACAACTCGTGGAAGAGTTTAATCAAACTACCGTGCAACATGATATTCCTCTTACACCTGAAGATATAGGAAATTCGTTTAGTAATTTAGACGTTGAAAACATCAGTTTTGATTTTTCAAACTTAAATGCTAGTTTTATAGACGCAGATGAGCCAGAATCACAGGCTTATAAAGATAAATCAGGACAAGAACCACAAGATGGAACAGAAGATGATGATGGCAATATATTACAGCCTTCTAAAGATAAATCAAAATCATCATCTTCAAACAGCAAGTTGTCTAGTTTAAAAGTTGAAGTATCTGTGCTTCAGGACTTTTATACAGATAATACTTGCGTGTCCAGAAAGGAAATCAGTAGCAATATTGACTTCCGGAAGAATTTGGTAAAATTTTTAGACGGTAATAAACTTGATAAAAATTTGTTATTACCAGTCGTGTATAAAAAAGAAAACACTGCGTTTATAGTAGGATTTGTTCATGAAAATAAATTCACATGTGCTTCAATCAGCTCGGGACCATTTGGCGCCCCGGTGAATTTTGAGTCGTTCAGCAAAACTCAAATATCTGATGGAACCTTGAATTTATTCAAATTTAAGCAAAAAATTCAAACTGGCAGTGAGGAAAACGTCGATTATTACATTTATTATCCTAAATCTAATAAAATAAAAGATTACAAAAAAGAAGTTAAAAATTTTTTACGAAAATTTTTAGATGAAGATAGTAATTCTGTAAAGAAAGCGTTGTTTAAAGATTTGATGGACAATGAAGAAAATCTAAAGTTAGAAAACAAATCAAATAAAAGTAGTAGTGACTACATACTAGGTAGTTTAACTAATTTATTGTTTGAGAGTAGTAACAAAGAAGATTTAAGCGTGGTTAAAAGAGTATATAATAAGAAAGACAGCGTTAATTCTTCGAGTCTGGAGAAAGAGTGGCGTAGACTTTGGAATATATATAAATAAAGTAAGGAATCAAAATGAGTCTTAACGAGAAAAAAATGATTAGGCTTTTACGTGAGGAATATGATACTCGTATAAATCACTACTTAAGAGAAATTGAAGTAAAAGATAACAATGACAACGATTTAATTGCAAACGCAAAAGGGTTAAAAGTAAAAGACAAAGCCGGCTTTATGTATACAATTGCAGGTGTAGTAGAAAAAGAAGGCATTATATATGTCAGACTACTTTCTTCAGGTGAGCCTTTAGAAGATTTAACTATGAGTCAGTCAAAAAGTCCTATTTACGAAAGTGACGAAGAAGAAAAGTTTGTTAAGAAAGAAAAAGCTAGAAAGAAATCTAGTGAACAGTTAAAAGACAAAAGTAAAAAATCAAAGCCTGAAGATAATACTATTATTAAAAGAAATCCGGATGCAAAGACAAAAAGATCATTTGAGACAAATGCATCAGACTCTCCTGCATTTAACGATTATGATTTAATAAAGAGTGATGATAAAGTTTTTTTTGATGTTGAAATAAAAGAATTTGAGAGAGAATTTACACTATGAAAGATTTAAATGAATTAGTAAAAGAAGCAGTTGAAAAAACTTTAAGAGAAAACAATCTTAAAACCGAGCCTGTTACTAATAAGAGAAGCAACGAAAAAAGTCAAATGATATCTGAAGCATATGTGACGCAAAGTGGAAAGTTTGATTTGCGAACTGAACTGTTGTCCCAAAAGACTAAAAAAGCACATCAAGAGTTGCTAGATGGTTATGTAAAAGAGTTAAACGACATATCAGCAAGACTTGATGGCGTAGATAAGTCAAAAGCAAACTTAAATAATTCTCAATTTAGAAGTCTTAAAATAGACGAAACTTACAATCACAATGCAGCTTTTTTGCATGGATTATATTTTCAAAATATTAGCGACTTAAACAGTAATATTTCTATGGACTCTTTATCTTACATGAAGTTATCAAAAGATTTCGGGACATTTGATGCTTGGCAAGAAGACTTTGTCGCATGCTGCCTTTCTGCTAGAAACGGCTGGGCTATGACAGTTTACAACATGAACTTGAAGAAATATATTAATACTGTAGTTGATTTACATAGTGACTCTGTTTTAATTAATTGCATTCCTATAGTGGTAATGGACTGTTGGGAGCATAGTTATTACAGGGATTATTTAAAAGATCGTAAAGCATATGTTTTCGCTATGATGAAAGAACTTAATTGGGATATCATAGAAGAGAGAATTCAAAAAGCTGAAAAGATTTCGAAAATCCTATAGGAGAGTAAGATGAGTAAGTTTGGTAAAAAAATCTATGATCATATGAATGAAAGCAAACTAGTAAGCTTAAGAGTGCTTTACGAAGACGATGAAAGTAAAGACTCAGACGACTCTAGCAGCAGTGACGAAGAAGAAAGCAAAAAAGATTCAGGTGATGGTTTTGATGATAGCTTGTTAGACACAGATTCAGATAGTTCAGGCGACGACCCTAGTAGCAGTGATGAAGAAGAAAACAAAAAAGAAGAAGAAGCAGCAGATCCTGAAGATCAAACAACAGGCGTGTCTGAAGAACAAGTTGCTGCTTTAATTGACGGAATTGAAGGCCTTAAAGACTTAAGAGCAAAAGTAATTAAAGATCCTCATGTTGATTTAGCACTTGATATGAGACAAAAGCTTGCAGCGTCTAAGAACGTAATGTATACTAGAAAAGGCATATCAGAATTTCTACTAGAAAAGAGTGATGTTAAGAAACTTGAAAAAGAGCTGGAAGGTCTAGAAGATACTCTTGATTCCGGATATGAAAAGTTAAACAAGAAAAAGAAAGATCCAAACTTAGATATTGAAAGATACGTTGAAGTTGCAATAGACACTTTGGAAAAGTTTGACAAATATGATAAAGAAAAAATTGTCTGCATAACTATGCAAAACATAATTGCAAATGACGCAGGCTTTTATGCTGAAAAATATGTTGTGGACTTTGAAGATGCTTTCTACACACGCATATCATCTTCACGTGATCCTAACGAAAAATACAGCATTTTTAATTCAAACTATGATACAAGCTCTGGCGCTTTAAAGCAAGGATAATGAGTAAAAAAGATTTAAATAAACAAATAGAAAAAGTTGTCAATAATAAAACCATACACTTTGAACTTGCTGGGCAAGTTCATAGAAAGCTTAGAGCTTCTTTATTTTTAAAAGAATTGTCAATGCAAGCTTTTTTTCGAATGATTGCAGAAAAGTTTGTTAATGAAGATCAATACATTCATCGGCTAGTTGACGAAAGAGTTGATGAAATAAAAGAGAAGAAGCTTAATAAGCTAAGAGATATTGACGAAAAAGACTTATACGATGCAATTGAAAAAAATTCTCCTTTTAAATAAAAAAATAGCAGGTTTATATGAGACAGCTAGTAAAATTAAATTAATTAAATTAGATATTGAAAATTTAAAAAAAGAAAATAAAGAAAAAGATAATAGAATAAAAGTTTTAGAAAATGCTATTTTAAAAGTTCAAAACGAAAACAAGGTAATCTTAAGTGACTTTTATACTATAACGAGCTATATAAACAACATACACAGTTTAATTGAACAAAGTATTTTGCATGACAACTTTGATTTTGATATTTTAAAAAAAGAAAAAAAAGAAGAATATCATTAATTAATAATTGCATGTTCCAAATAATTAATTTGTTTTACGAAAGTATTTATGTATGAAAAAAATAACATTAAACGAGTTAAGATTAGTAGCAAAAGATATTCTATTTGAAAATCAAGTATCTGCAAGCGGGCGACCAGATGGTTTTACTAACTTAAGACACATGGTTCACCATAGGCCTGCACCTATAGATAAAGAAGGAAATACAGACATCCCAGACGAAGAAGAATATATTTTACCTTTAGTGGCTGATGACTTTGTTTCTGGCGGTTATATTGGTTATTCTGAGCGAAATATGGGCGCCAGAATGGATCCTGAAGTTTATACGCCTGCAAACAAAAAAGAGTTGTCTACATATCTAGCAAGTAAACTAGACGACTACGATAGTAGCGAAATAGATAACAAGGTTATTGAAAAAATATTTAAGTCAGTGAATAAAATTTTAGAAAAGGTATAAAAGATTGATGAATAAACGTAAACTGCGTCTAAGAGCGCAAAAAATACTAAACGAAAAAAACAAGAGTTTTAAAAGAAAATATTACATTTTAAGTGAAATATCTTCTACAAACATATACATCAATAAAGATGCTAAATCAGAATTTAAGTGTTATTTAAAATCACTTGTTGAGTCAAACGGAAAATATCCGAGTGAAAAGTCGCTTTTAGACTTTTACGAAAGTAGATATAGCGTGAAGTCTAAAAGCACTGCTGCTATTAAAAACTTAAAAGAAACTGTAGACCTTCAGTATAGTAATCTAGGCTTTACAACAGTAAATGATATAATTAACGAAGAAATGAGCGCTTCTTCTATTTATAGTAATCAAGTAGATAAAAAACTTTACAGTATAATGCTCGAAGGAATGAAGAGGAATATTAGTATACTAAATGAAGGAAAAACAATTGACTTGACAAGTATGTTTGATGACGTCGGGCCTAGACCTGAGGAGCTTGCAAATATAGAGTCTGAAGAGGATATTGATGATTTTAGTATGTCTGGAGATGATTCTTCTGAATTAGGGGCTAGCGCAGGAAAAACAATTGATAAGATTATAGACATATTTAAACCAATTGTTGGCGGAGATCCTGCCAAGATGTCTAAACAAAAGATTGCAACAAATTTAGGATATACTGGGACAGGCAAGTATGTCCCTGGTCAAAAAAATCCAGTCCTTTCAGGTTGGGATGTTTTAGAAAGAGATGTAACTAGTAAAATGTCTGCTTACGGCAAGTCTAGCATGTCAATTGTTGCAAAAAGAAAATGGTGGATTTTAAAGTCAATCGAGTGCTGCTTAATGCTTAGCTCACAAGCAAGATTTTTTCTCGGAATATCTGACGAAGAAAAGTCTAGACTAGATGTTAACAATACAGAAAGAGATGCTGCTGCTAGCTTTCTTAAGTCTAGAGGTAATCTAAACAAAGCAGGTAGAGACGCGATCATAAAAGAAACACACGCTGAACTTCTAAAAGGAAATTATGATTTAAACAACTCTGCAATTTCTGAATCTAGACTGATGATGTTATTAAAAAGATCTTCTTCTGATAATCCTTCAAAGCAGTCAGAGTTTGAATCTGCACTTGAAATGATGTATCCACTTAGTGACAATAGAGCAGATTTTGAAAAAGCACCAATGCAAAGTGACGAAGAACGTAGTGATACGCAAAAAGAAGTTGAAGACTACTTTAAAAGTAAGGATCAACAGACCAAACAATCATACGCTGAAGAAATTGATCCTGAAACTGGTGAGCCTTTATATGCAGACGAAGAAGAAATATCAAAAATTAATAAACAAAAATCAGAAGATAAAATAGAGACTGGCGATATAATTTCTGATATTAAGACATCTAACTATTTTAATTTTACTTCTTTAGAGGCAAAAGAATACTTGCAGCAAATAAGTAGAGACTTAGAAAGACTTAAGTATCTAGAATTAAAAACTAAAGATAGAATTAATCCAGAGATATTTAGTGAGTTCAAGTACGATACAAATGGAAATTTAATCGATGTTCCAGATATTATCCCAGCAGAAGAACTTACTGTCGAAGAGAAAAAAGAGTTTGAAGAGATAATTGAGAGATTTGCCACTAAAGATGTTGTTAAGATGATTAATGACTCTGAAAGAGAACAAATCTATCAGGAACTTGTAGACAAAGCTGTAACTGTCGATGAATTTATAGAATATAATAAGAAGTTTAGACTAGAAGATGCTGATAAGCCTATGTCTTGGGAAGACATCAAGAGAGCATCAGCAGGTTCATTTACAGGGTCACAAGGTGCTAGACAGTACGGCGTTAAGTCTTGGATAAAAAGTGTATTCCTAAACTTTTCTCCTAGCGACAAAGCAGAAATATATTCTTATATTGCAGAAAGATGGTATGAAAGACTTAAGCAACTAGATCTAATTGATGATCAGTCGTTTGTTGTTAAAAGAGACAAAGTCAATCCAAGTGATTCAACTTTAGATAAAGCAATACCAAGATCTGTATTGGACAAAGCACAAGCTGCAGGAAAATACTCTAGAAGTCAAAAGCTAGTTGATGTATCAAACATGCTAGAATTAATAAACAAATATACTTCTCCTAGGTTTGTTAAGCGATATTTTGACGAGAAACGTGATGACAATTTGCCACAAGCAGTAGGCGAAAAAATTAGGCAGATTCAAGCATTTGCTGATTCTGAAGAAGAATATGACACTCTCATGAAGCGTCTTGAGGCAGAAGATCCGGACACTATGGCTTTCGCAATTATGGAGTCTATGTTTAATGACAAGTCAGGATTTAGAATTTTTGCAACCGGCCTGATGAAAGAATACTATAACAATATAATTTGGCCAGGGACTGAGGTTGGTCTGGCACAATCTGTTAAAGAATACTTTAAAAAGAAATATCCGTCTGCCGGTATTGCTAAGTCTTTATCACCGAACGAAGGTGCTGCTGAAGTTAGACCTGATGAAGGTAAAGATTTGTTTAATAAAATTATTTACATTGTGATGGAAAGAACAGGCATTAAAACTTCTGGCAAAGGTGTACCTAATGTTGGTCAAAGTAGAGAAGAACAAAAAGATTACATGCGAGGAAAGTCTGATTCTAGAGGTGATTTTGTTAAAGCAGTTGATACCTACAACAGAAATTATCAGCAAGGAAAACGTCCTTTACTAAGTAAATACGGTAGTGGGCCTTTTAACCAAGACGATCTAGAAGATTTAATTGACGACATGTTTAGCCCGAGTGGAATTATTGGAAAAGTAGGCAGTCAAATGAAAAGACTTAATCAGACATCAGCAGGAGAAATTATTTCTTGGGTAGGTGACTATCCTGAAGCAAAGCTTGATCAAGCAATTGTATTAGGTATGGGACTCTCAGATTTCTATAGAAGAACAGGAACAAGTGAGATGCTTACCTTGCCTGTTGAAGGTATTGGTAAAGATACGAGCAAAGCGCTGAAAGATTATAAAAAGAAGTATAAGTCACAACTCTTAAGTAAGGACTTTGTTGAGTTCTTAGATGATTATTTAGGCATTGAGCCTGTCGATGTCAGCGCTAAAGGTTCAAAAAACCCAGGCGGTAAAAATTTCCAGTGAGTAAAAAATGAATTTACAAAGTATTATGACAAATTATCTTTATGAAGACAAGAGGTTTGAAGTTGAAAATAGTTTTAGACCTTTAGAAGTAAAGAAAAGTACATGGGAAGCAAGAGAAAAAAGGCTTGTAAAAAAATTTAGTTTTGAAAAAACAAAGTTTCTAGAACAATTTGTCGTAGAAATCATTAAGTATAATAGAGAATCTAGCGCTTTAATTGAAACAAGATTTAAGAAAAATACTGTGGCTGTTCTTATACATTCAACTTCCTATAATATTTCTGAAATTGAGCTAGAAGCGTCTAAAGATATAGATAAAATCAAAAAAGATGTAATGTATTACTATGCAGACTAAAAATGATTTATACTTGCAGAGTCAGTCTAATAAAGAAAGTGTTTATATAAGCAAAGACCTAGAAGACGTAATTGATATTAATAGTGGTTATAGAACCTCTAGACTAATTACAGCAAATGTTGTAACAAATTCTATGGTTAAAAATGCAGAGGTCACAAAACTTAAAAACAGTGTAAACGAAATAACAATTAGAATATCTTGCGATGTAAGCTTAGTAGAAGACTTTATAAATAAAGAAGTAGTTAAAATTAAAGTTTTAAACAAGGAATACTCTTTGGAAGACAACTATTGTTATAGTTTTAAGAAAAAATTAGATAGTTATAATATTAAGATAAAGATAAGAGGCAAAGAAAATGGAGTTTGATTTTAGCAAATTTATAGATGACATTGAATCTAGAAAAGAAAAGATCGTTGAAAAAAAGCGAGAAGAAAACCACGTTGTCGAGCAAGATAGGTTAAGAAGACTTCGTGCTGAACAATATCATGAGAGATGGCAAAATAGAATTGTGTGGAGAGATAGTTAAATGAATCACGATGTTTTACTGAGTTTATATCAAATCTTAAACGAGTCTGATTATCAGGAAAGAGCTGATGAGTTTGTAGCAGAAATGCGTAGAGAAGGAAATCACAGCGAAGATAATAAAGATGAAATATCAGAAAAAGAAGAAGAAGTTGAGTTTGACGAAGAAGATGAAGAAGAAACTCAAGACGATGATGATCTAACTTACTTTGACAAAAAAGTAAAAAGCGAAGATGAATCACCTACAGCAATAAATCTTTCTGATGCTGATGATTTAAACAAGTTTATTAGATTGGTTAATCAAGTTAGAGCTTCAAGTTCGCTTAAAGATAAAGATGTATACGTTGAAGTAGAAAAATACTTTAATCGTCTAACAATAGAAGAAAAAAGAGTTTTGCATATCTTTGTTAAGGGGCTTATACAAGTAACTTCGCCAGGACTTGATGTTGATGGCAGCGCAGCATATATACCTTCTATGTTTTATTATACATTCAAAAAAGGCTCTGCAACTAGCGAAAAGAAAAAGTCTATCGAAAGAAAACAAAAATCAAAAGAACAAGCTAAAGAAGATAGCATGTCACCAATTAAAATAGGTGAGTCTAAACAAGATAAGTCTAGAGAAAAAAGAATCATATTAGAAAATAATGATTAAGGTAGTCAAACCCTACCAGATAAGTGCTATTAAAAAACCTAGTGACTTCTTAGTTTTTACAAAAAACGTATTCCGCATTCTCCAGAAAGAAGGATACTATAAAATAGAAAAAGGATATTACACTGCAGTAAGGTTTTGTAAACTAACAAATAGTTTTGTATTGGATAACGGAACAAACAAAAACAGGGACATATCTGGAATCAATAAGAAAAACTTAAGTTTATACTATGAAAAAGGCTGTGAAACTTACAGTAACTATTTAAAAATCATTACATATCTAAATAAAGAATCATCAAGAACTTTTTTAAAAAAATACAATCTTTGCAAAAACCACACCAAATTTCTTTTAATCTACGTTACAGAAGAAAGTTTTTTTATAAGAGGTCTATACCAGTTTTGTCAAAACAAATACAGAGAAGGTGCATATTGCGACTGTAAGTGTAAAGTTATTACAAAAGATATAGAATTTTTGTCAGAAATTGAAAATAACTTAAAAATATTTACTTCTCAAAACTTTGTAAAAATTAAAGATTCTAAAAATATGTTTAAAAATTTTTTAGATTATTTAAATAATACTTCTGTTTTTAACAATAAACTTCAAACTGAAATTGGTGTTAAATTATTGTTAGAAGATAATGGTATGTTTGACAGAGATAGATTAAACAAAAAATACAATATTTACAAAAAAAAATTAAATATTCTGGACGATAGTGTTAAAATAACAATAGAAGAAAAAAACCAATTTATCTTTGCTTTGCAGACATGTCTAACTTTATTTTTGCAAAGCATTGATCATAAAAATATAATGTTTTATGACAAATCATTAATGTCTTATGTTTCTTTAGATAATTTTATTTTTAATCTTTTAGAAGAGAGTAGTCAAGAATTACAAGATAATTTAGAAAAAAAAGAAGAAAATATGGTTTATTTTGACAGTCTTTTACCTAAAATATTTTAGTAATGAATGAATGCACAAAAGAACAAAAGTCAGAAATACTAGAGTTGCTAAGTGAAATTTTGCCGCTTTATGACGGAGACGATTGGATTAAAGTTAAAAAGTACGTTGTTAGATACTCAAAGTCTAATACGAGAAAATTGTTTTCGACAAGACATGCAAAAACAAAAAAGCATACTTTAAATAATTTTGAAAAGTCTTTGTTGTTAACAATCGAAGATATTTATAAAAAAAAGTTAATCCTTTACAAAAAAGATAAACACGATTGTGAGTAATATTTTATGAAACTAAAAATAACTAAGGACAAGGTTGTTCTCAAAGAGTATAGTGATGACGAAGACATGAGTAATCTTTTTAAAATGTCTGGACTAGAATCAACTTTTAAAGCAGGTAAAGATATAGCTTCTTTTGTAAAAGCCAGTGTAACTCTTATTTATAAGTCTTTCGGTTCTTTTCTTTATAATATCTTACACGAAGATGGAGATATGACTAAATTTGCAAAAAGAATGCAAAATCTAGACAAAGAATACATTACAGATACAAATGCAGCAATTCAAAGTCTAGATAACACAACAAGAAACATGATTTTATCTGCTGGCTTAAAAGAATCAGAAATAGATATGATTTTTGCTGCAGGAATACCTGCAGGTGCAATTGCTGAAAGATTGCAAAACAAAGCTTATAGCCCACCTAAAGATAAACCAAAAGATTATAAGGCAGGATCAGATCCTTATGTAACAATTACAGAAAGCTTGTATAATTATTATTTAGCCGGCGCTGAAACAAGCGAGATTTCTTATTCATCAGACGTTACAAATACTATAAAAAATGTAATTACACAAAAAATGTCACCACAAGTTGTTGAATGGATTAACGGCTTAACAGACTTTAGTGAAAAAGATAAAAAGATAGTTGCTAGAATTAAAAAATTAAGCTTTTTAAAAAGTGATGCTAAAGATATAAAAAAACCTTTATCAGAAAGGCTTAGAGCAGACATAAGAAGTATTATAGACAGTCTTGTTGAAAGTTTTTATATATTAAGAATAACTAAAAATAATACAAACTTAGGTTTATTAAGAGAATTTTCTGATCAGGAACTTTCTACAATCGCTAGAGACGTAGGTGAAGTTTTAGATGCTATAGCTGCTTGTATTATGTTTGAAAAAGAAATTATAGAAGTTTTCTTTTCAAACTTAAACACTATTGCTGCAAAAGGAAATGATAAAATTAAAAAAGATTTTTCGACTATTTGTCTATTAATTATTGCTTACAAGTCGTATTTAAATTTAATTGAAGTAAATAAACCTAATCCAGATAATTTTAGCATTGAATCTTACGCTAATAGCTTGAAAAAATCGATTCCTTCTGGCTTTGAAAATCACGCTGATAAGTCTGCTTTGGAAAGATTAAAAGGCTTGAAAATAGAGCCTGTTAAAAGTGAAGACGGCAATAGTAATAAAGCTTTGTTTATTGGAACTTGCAAATCTATAATAAAGCTTCTGGAAGAAGATTTTAAAGTTTATCCATCGCTATTAAACAATTATTATGAAAAAATACAAAAGTTTGTTGTTGAAGATGCCATGTCTATGGGTGAGGATAAAAGCACACAAGTAAATAAATCAAAAAGTGATCTTGTTTATTTGTTTAGTTTTTTAAAAAAAGAAGTCAAAAACGTTAAAATCGATGATAATATAAATGCAATACAAGCTTTGATAAAAGAACTTGAAACAGAAGCAGAAGCAGAAGAAAAACCTGGAGAAGAAGCTGAAGAAAAATCTGGAGAAGAAGCTGAAGAAAAATCTGGAGAAGAAGCTGATAGTGATTCTAAAGATGATGAAAGTAAATCATAACAATTTAAACCATAAAAAGGAAAAAAATGAATAACAAATGGATGCCAGAAATTTACTACGAAGAAACACATGAAGGACCAACGTCAGGTCTGCCTTTTATAAAAGTGCCCGAAGATTATTCGATGCCCGGGTGTTTATTTATGTGTGAAGTAAGAGATGTTAGTAATGATGAAGTCGAGAAAGAAATAGCTGTTCACTCTTATGCCAATATGACACTTTTAAAAGAAAAGCTATCAGAAAGTCATTATGATGTTGTAAGACAAGCATTAGGTCTTTTGCCGCTTAAGGAAGCTGCCAAGAAAGGTCAAGAAATAAATGGTGAAATAAATAAAAATATTGATGTAAAATAGTTTTTATTTTATTATAATGTCTCTTAAAGGAGAAATGTAATGAAATATTCTGTTGGACAGGTTATATATTCAATTCTGCAAGAAAAACAAATTATTATTCCTCTTAAAGTAGTTGAAGAAATAACAATTAAAAATGAACAGGGCGAGCAGACAAATTATAAAGTTATGTTGCCAAATACCAAAAAGCAAAAAGTAAAGACGAGTATGTTTAAAGAGCTTTTTGTAGACTTAGATGAAGTCTCAAACTATATGATTGAAAATGCAAAAAAAGCAATTGATAAAATGGTTGAGGACGCAATTTATTTAGAAGAAGACTACTTTAAGGAAAATAAAAGCAAAGATGTAGTTATTGAAAAAGAAGCCATTGAAGATAATAGTGCGTGTAATAATGAAAATAATAATGTTAAAATTGATTTAGGCGATGGTAAAGTTGCTAGTTTTAATATAGACTCAATGGAAGAAATTAAAAGTAATGACAACAATGAATCAGAAAAGCAATAATAATATTCTTGTTTTAGATGGATATAATTTAATTTATAGAGCAAGGTATAGTGGAAGAAACACAGGAGAGTTTACTACTGTATTTAATTTTTTTAGAAGTCTTAGATCTATTATAGAAAAGTTTAATCCAGACTTATGCTATTTTGTTTTAGAAGGTCGACCTGTAAAGCGATTAGCTATTGATTCAAACTATAAAGGCCAAAGAACTTATCACAACAAGGACAACTTTCAAGAGCAAAGAAGAAAGATTATTGAGATAACTAAGAATCTTTTACCTATTGTTGTTGTTAAGCATGATGACTATGAATGTGATGATATTGCAAATTTCCTTGCCAACGAAAAACATGCAGACGACAATGCAATAATAATATCTACAGACACTGATTTTATTCAAAGTATAAACGAAAAGACAAGAGTCTTTAATCCTGTAAAGAAAGATTATTTCCAAAGTCCAAATTATAACTATATAATGTGGAAGTCTTTAGTTGGTGATAAGTCAGACAATATAATTGGCTTTTCTGGGATTGGTAATAAGAAAGCAATTAAGCTGCTAGAGAATAAAGAAAAGTTAGAAGACTTTTTGTCGATTGAAGAAAACAATCAAAAGTTTTTAAGAAACAATACAATGATAAAGTTTCATGATCTTAATGACGATATTAACGAAATAAAATATTATAATAAAATACTCAGTGAAGGTCAAATTAACTGGGAACAAATTAAGTCTGAATTTTCTTTTATGGGATTTAAGTCTATAGTTGAAAAAGAAAAGTCATGGAATAAATTTAAAGAGACGTTTGAAAAATTATTAAAAGGAGAAAGATATGTCAGAGGTAGTGCTACAGCCTGAAATGTTACAGAGTTTAAGATCACAAAATGTAATCTCAGAGAACGAGGTTGCTATAAGTGTTGGTGATCTTTTTTATGCTAAAAATGTGTTAACAAACGAGAAAAGAATTATTAAAACAAATATTATTAATCAAAGTAGAAACGAAAACCTACAAGAAACCACAACAAAAACTTTATTAAAGGGTTAAAATTAATGACAAATTCAATTGTTTTTGATGCAGAAGCTCAAAGATTATTAAAAGCTGGAGTCGAAAAAATATCAAATGCTGTTAGCATTACCATGGGACCTCGAGGAAAGTTAGTGCTTATTGAAAAAAATAACGAGCCTCCTCATCTTACAAAAGATGGCGCTACAGTTGCAAAGTCAATATTTCTAGAAAATAGAGTGCAAGATTTAGGCGCGCAGCTATTAAAACAAGCAAGCGAAAATACTGCAACTGTGGCGGGTGACGGAAGCACAACGTCTGCAGTCTTAGCAAAAGAACTCTACTTTAGAGCATCACAAGCTTTACAAACCGGGATAGGTTCACCTTCAGAAATTACTTCTGTCTTAAACGAAAAGGTTGACGAAGTAATACAAATGCTTACAGAAAAGGCTAGAAAAGTTTCTTCCAATGAGGAAATCAATCAGGTTGCAACTATTAGTGCTAATGGCGACAGTTATATTGGTGATTTAATCGCAAATGCGATGCTGGAAGTTGGAACCTCGGGACTTGTCACAGTAGAAAAGTCAAAGACAACAAGTACAGACTTGAGTCTTGTAAGAGGCGTAAAAATTGATAGAGGATATATTTCTCCTTATTTTATCAATGATACTGAAAAGTCTAAATGCATTTTAGACGACCCACTTATTTTAATACTTTCTTGTAAGTTAAATTCTTTGTCACAAATTCTTCCGGTTTTAGAAAAAGTTCATCAAACCTCTAAGCCTTTGTTTTTAATTGCAAACGACTATGATCAAGAAGTAATCCAGTCATTACTCACAAATGTTTCGAAAGGTTTACTAAATGTTTGTGCTGTCAGATCTCCTTTTTACGGAGAAAAAAGAAATACAATTTTAAATGACTTAGCTAAAGCATTAAGTACAAAAGTCTTTTATGACTTAGATGAAAAGTCTATTAGCAGCATTTTACTATCAGACTTAGGCACATGTAAGAAGACTGAGACTATTCATGATGAAACTCTTTTTGTCGAATGTGAAGGCACAAATGCAAAAGATATTTCTAGAGAAATAGAATCTAAACTAGAAGACAAAAGCCTAACCAAAGAAGAAGAAGCCTTTTATAGACAAAGACTCATTATCAATAAAGGCGTTGTCGCTGTACTTTCTATCGGTGCATATACTGAATCTGAACTTTTAGAATTAGTTGATAGAGTTGATGACGCTTTACATGCAACAAAAGCTGCAATAGAAAGTGGTTTTCTACCAGGCGGTGGTATAGCTTTAGCAAAAGTTAGTATCGATTTATACAATAAGTATAAGGCGTCAGAATCTTTGTTAGAGAGTACAGTTGCTAAAATAGTTTCTGACGCCTGCTTATCACCTTTAAGACAGATTCTTAAAAACGCAGATCTCTCAGTTGATTTTATTGTTGAAAATCTTAAGCAAAACAGTGACTTTACTTATGGCTTTAATGTAAGAGAAGAAAAGTATTGTGACATGATAGAGGCAGGAATTATCGATCCTCAAAAGGTAACAGCAACAGCACTAAAAAATGCTACGAGCGTGTGCAATTCACTTATTTCAATTGGGTGTGTTGTGTTAGGAAATGCAGCGCAAGATCAAGGAATACAACTAGTTCAGCTTTCTGATGATATGTATTAATATACATCAAGGAGTTCTAGAATGGAAGATATTGACGTTGTTATCTTAGATGAAATATCTAGAATTAGAAATAATGAAGAAAACAGAAGACTGCAGTTAGAATTACCTATAGAAGATTTATACTATAAAAAAGAGAAGGAAGACTATAAAGAAGAACCTAAGCGTGTAATAATTATTGAATTATAGATATAATCTTATAAAAAGAGGTAAAATGCAACTAAATAATAAATACTTTAAAGATACAATTAAAAACAATCCACTTCTTACAAAAAAACAAGAAATTGAGCTTGCAAGAAAAATGCAAAAAGGAGATTCTTTTGCAAGAAAAAAGTTAATTGAATCAAACTATAGACTTGTGTTAAGTATTGCTAAAAAGTATCACAGAAGTTATATTGACTTTGAAGATCTAGTTCAAGAAAGCAGCGTAGGATTAATTAAGGCAGCAGATAAATTTGACCCTGAATTAGGTCATAAATTTAGCACTTATGCTTGTTGGTGGATAAAACAAGCAGCTTTACAATACATAAATGAAAATACTTCAAACATTAAAGTTCCTACGCATTCAAGATTGCTTAACGCAAAAATCAAAGCTGCCTCTGAAAAACTTTCAAAAGAAAAAGGCTTGTCACCTACACTCAAAGAACTCTCAGAAGAAGTAGGTGAAAACGTTAAGAAAATTAAATATACAATTAACGCTAATAAAAATATTTCTTCGATTGATGCTAATATAAATGATAGTGGGTATTCAATAGCAAACAAAGTACAAGACGACAGTTTGTTTGTAGATCCAGAAAAAAATTATGAAAGAAAAGAATTAAACAGAATAGTGTTAGATTCTTTAAAACTTTTAACGCCTAAAGAAGAAAAAATAATTAGATTAAGATTTGGAATTACTGAATCTGAAAATAATTTATCACACTTTGTAATTACTGATGACATGAAAGAATACTTAAATGAAAAATAAAAAATATGTAACTGTAAATTCGTATAAAGGCATGCGTCTTCATGACATTGCTAAAAAGATGACATCTGAAGGTATTAAGATGAATCACTCGACTGTGAGAAATATTCTCAATAAAAGCTTTATTAAGATTGCAAAGAATGTTTCAAACCACTATGATCAAAAACATACAGATGAAGAACTAAAAAAAATTGCAATCTCTCCAAACTTTCAAGAGTCTATAGTTGAGTTGTTACAAGAAAGGATGTATCAAAAATGAAAGAAAGCTATTTAATAAGTTATAAGCTTTTCTGCTCTAGAAAAAACTTCTCTTTAGAAAGTTTTTTAAAACAAGAGCTTTTAAAAAAACAAGATTATTCTTTTGTTGAACTTAAAAAATATCTCAATGATAGAAAAGTTCAATCTCCGGATGAAGACCATTTTAATGCTATTAAAAAATCCATTATAGAATCTTTTCAAAAAGAAAAAGAAGAAAAAAGGTCAAAGCTTGAAGAGAAAAAAGTTGAAGTTAAACAAAAAACTAAAACAAGATCGAGAAGAAGAAAAAGCAAATGATTAATGAATTACTAGTTTATGACTTTACAAGTGTTTTTATTTATAAAAAAGAGTATACAAAAAAAGTTTACCCTTTAGACTTTAATTGTTTTAATCATGATAATTATAAAAAAGACAAAGTTAGTAAAAATAAACTAGAAAGTAATTACTATGGCAAAAAAAGACGAAATTATACTGATTATTGCTAAAGCATTTGGTAAACAAAAACTTACTAAAGAAGATACAGAAATTAGTAAAGAATTAAGCATGACAACTTTAATTTCTGATTTTGGTCTAACTTCTGAGCAAGCAAAAGAAGTTATACATTGGTGTGTTATAAGCTGTGCTTCTTTATCAAAAGAACAAGAAGTCTTAGAAGAAGGATTTTTTAGTAACCTCTTTGACAAAGTTACAGGAAGAAAAAAAAACAATAAAAACATAGCAAGCACAATAATGAGAGATACAAACAGTTTAAAAAGTATTTTATACTCCAACAAAGAAGCTTACAGACACCTATATGTTTTTTTTAAGCTGTTTAACATATTGAGAGAATCAAACAAAAGCTTTGCTCATTTTAGCAGAATTTCTTCTCAAGAAATGAGCCAGATAACAAATCAGTTAAAAGATACTAGAAGTAGAAGAAATATGCTTGCAACTCCTATTTCTAATTCAATCTTTACTGTAAAAGACTCAGCTAGAAAACTGAAGTTTATTTTACAAGAAGTTAGAAAAGAGCTTAAGAACGATATTGAGCCGTTTAAAAATAGAATGTCAAGTGCTAGATTGCCAGAGATACAATTGGAGTCTACTTCTATTGAAAGTGATGGCATTAGCGCTCACTCTTATGAGCAGATAAATCAAATAGCTAATATACTAAAAGTCGATATGAAAGAGCTAGAAGCATACGAATTTCGAGGCTTAGTAAAGCAAATAGCAAATCAAATTAAAAGACTTTGTCAAGATAGTGATCATGAAACTAAAAGACAAAATATTTTAACTTTAATAAACTTTTTTGAAAGAACACTTAACTCTGTTGATCATTATACGAAAATGTTTGATATAGTTCAGGATGTTCCAACAAGAAGCTTTTGAAATAAAAGACAAAAAAAATGCGCAATTACATTTATATAATTTTTGCACTATTAATATCATGTGCTAAGTCAGAATATAAAAATAACAATAGTTTTTTCTTAGAAAAACCAGAAATAACTTCAGGGGAAGTGTTAAGAGTAAACTCGTTTGAAGAAATAGATGTGTCTAAAAAACATTTAGTAAGTTTAGTAAACTCAAATAAACTAAAAGTTGAATCTTATTACCCAGTTCTTTATAAAAATTACTTTATTATAAACAGATTTTTAAATCAAAGAGTATCAAGTCTAGAAAATTATAGTATTTTAATAGAGACAGATGAAACAAGTCAAAATATACCAATACAAATATTGCCATCATTAGTTATAGAAAGCTTCTGCGGCGCTTTGAATTGTTCTACGTTGTCAGGCAATGTAATACATAATACTTTAAATACAATTAATGTAAGTGTGTTAAAAATAAGACCCGTTAGATTTGTATACACAATAACAACTCCCTATGAAGTTATAGAAGAAGAAAATATTTATTCTACACCAACAGATAGAGATTGGTTAAACAATGTATTTTTAAAGGCAGTTCCTGATGATATCGGATTTTACATAGCTAATGTCAACATAAAAGCTTATAACTCTGAAAATGAATTTGTAGAAACTTCATTACCCTTTAAAGTTGTAAGACCTCTTGAAGTTAAGCATTTTGGTAAATATGAGTTGGCTGAAGTCTATGAGCCTATTCCTGTAACCGGTTGTATTCCCGGAACTGTTGGTAGCAATGTACAATATTCCGAAACAGAGTCTGAAACTAGACAAAATAGTGTATCAATAAATATTAACAGAAGCTGGAGTGATAGCTTTTCTTTAAGCCGATCACAAACAACAGGTGAAGGTATTACCGTAAATGAAACTAAAAGTACTATTAATTCTTCATCAATGTCTTCTTCAGAAACACAGTCTGAGTCATATTCTAATACAAGATCTGAAGGTGAAAGTAACAATCTTTCCTTTAATACTTCAGATGGAGAGAGCTGGAGTTGGTCTTTAGACGAATCCAATTCACAGACACAGGGGAGTGCAGAAAGTCAAAACACAAACACAGGCCTTAATGGATCGACAACCGTAGGTGTAAGTGGTGAAGGCTCATTGCCTTTTTTAGCAAAAGCTAGCGGTAAAGTTGAAGTAAGTGCTGGTGTATCTAGAGACTGGGGTGAATCTAATTCTTCTTCGAATAGTGAAACAAGCTCAGAAAATAGAGGGTATACAACAGGTGGATCATTACAGACAGGCAGAACATATGGTAGCATACAGAATGATTCTAGAAGTAGTACTTTAAGTGGTGCATATGTTTTATCAAGTTCTAATTCAAACTCAATTTCTGCATCATCCTCGTTGTCTTCTGGTAGAGTCTGGAACATGTCTGAGAGCTTAAGTAGCGGAAATGTTGTAACTGAAGGTAATAGCGAGAGTATTGCGCAAACAGTTGTCAATTCAAGTAGCAGTTCTACAACATTTAGTTATAGCGGTTATATTCCTCGTGGAAGATACGGTATTTTTTTTAGACAGACAAGCAGATATGTCAAGCTATCAGAGATAATTACTTACAACCTTAATGGTTTTCCTCAACACGCTGGGTTTATTATGATGAACTCTTGGGCTTGGGCACCAGAATTATCTGTGTCTGAGACTTGTGAAAATGCCATCATTTCAAATTTGCCTCATGCTGAATGTTTAATTCCGCCGTGCGGAGAATAGAGAGATAAAATGAACGGAAGAAATCTAGATTATGGACATGTTAAGTCAGATTCTGGCGAAGGCAAAATGGCAAAAACAACATTACTAACAATGGGAAGAGACCTATACAGCTTATATACTTTGTTAAATGACCAGGATGATCTACCACAATGGTGCCATTATAAGCTGGCAAAAAGTAGTGCTGATTTATCAACAGTCACAGATTATTTGACTTCTAAGATTACAAAGTTATGCTTAGACAAAAACATTGGACAGAATCAACTTAAAGTATTTATAAAAGAGTCTATGAAATACGGATGGCCTAGATTTAAAGAAGAAGAATTTGATAAAAAAGGCACAACAACTTGGCATGAAGATAGAGAATGGACAAAACAATATTTAAAAAGCATAGGTTTGTTATAATTAGAAATATAATTTTTGCAAGGTATAAATAATGAAAAGAAAAAAATTAGTTAATTTATTGTTTGAAGAAGATCAAAAAGAAGAAAAAGGACAAAGCAAAAGTGAATTTAGAGAAATAGTAAAAAAAGCTTTTCCTCTTAAAAATGTAGATATAGAAAAAGCAAAAGCACTTATTCAAATAAAAGATGCAGATAGTAGTGATTCAGTTAAAGTTTCAGAGTCAAGTAAAAAAGTTGGTACGTGTAAATCTTTAAAGCCTTCTCAGAGCTCAATGAACTTAGGAAAAGCAGTACACTTTGCGCTAGGAATGTTAAACGGAACAATGTACGGATCAGGTGGTCCTGGTGGTGATTTAGGTGCTTTTACTTGTGGCGGTTATCTTTTAGACGGGCATCATAGATGGGTTGCAACTTGTATGGTTTCACCAGAATCTGAAGTTCGAGGTTACGAAATCAGTGGTATCGATCCTAAAGATGCTGTTAAAGTATTAAATGTTGCAACTGCAGCATTTATGGGACATAATAAAGGAAAGCCAGGCGATGGATCTTTTGCAGTGTTCAGTGATTCTGCTAAAATATTAGAGAAGCTTAAAACCGCAGACAAAAGTAGTAAAGCAGTTCCAGGAGAAAGTGGTGAAGGAAAAGCAACTAGCGTGTGTGAAAAGTGGGCTAGCGAGGAAGGTAATGGGGAAAAAGGTGATGATGCTTTATCATGGGCAGCAAATAAAATGGCAGATAATTGCAAGTCTTGTGATGGTGTAAATGATGGTGCTGTTTTAATTCAAGGAAGTAATAGAGTTGATATGCCTGTTGCAGACGATCCAGAACATGCGCAAGAAATATCAGGTGATATAGAACCTGGATTTGAACAGAAAGGAAAAGCTACACAAAATCTCATTAAAGTTCTTAATAAAGGAGGGCTTGATGTAAGAGAATCAATTGACTTGCAAAGATGGAATAAATTAGCAGGACTTATAAAAGGTTAAAAATTAAATGAAGACAAAGTTATTGGTAGAAAGCTGGAGAAGTTTTCTCAAAGAAGAAGACGAGATACTTTCTAGCGTTAACATAGAAAGAGAAGATCCTCAATTTTTTAGTGTAGGATTAGTACCAATGTCTGCAAAACCTTTTCATAAAGGTCATATGTTTTTAATACAAAAAGCTGCTGAGCAATGTAGTAAAGTAATAGTGTATGTTTCTATTTCTGATCGTTCGAGAAAAGGTGAGATAACTATCTATGGAGAAGATATGCAGTTTATTTGGGAAAATATTATAACAAGTTATCTTCCTGAAAATGTAGAATGTGTATATGGTGGTTCTCCTGTTGGTAACGTTTACAAGTTTTTAGGTGATATTTCTGAACAAGGAAACATAAACGACAAAACGTATGCAGTATATACTGGAAAAGATGACTCAAATAGATATCAAGACAAATTTTATAAAAACATAAAAGATAGAGTTTGGATTAAATCGTTTGAAAGAGGTGACGACTCACCAAATATAAGTGGAACATTAATGAGATCTTATCTGTCAAATGCTTCTCAAGATAAATTTTTATTTTTAGATGGATTACCAGATATAGATGATGAAGATAAAGAAGAAATATTTAATATTTTATTTAGTAGACTAAATTAAAAACAGATTTTAAAGATCTTCTATTTGATTCCTGTTTCATAAACTTTTGTTTAAAGGTTGGAAATATGCCTTTTTTATCTCTGTATGCTGCGCCTAAAATCTGATTTAACGGTGCAAACCCACCAGTAACTTTTAGAAGGTCACCTTGATAGTCATAAACACCTCCTTCAACTGAAGTCGATATTGTATTGTATACGCCTGCTTCAACAACTTTATCATAATGTGGTTTAAGTCTATTTACTACTGGATCCCATTTGTTTTCTGGCGTACTATTCATATACATCCTGAGATCATCAATCGCAGTTTCTAACTTGTCACGCAAATTATCAATATTACTTAAGTCAGTTTCAGAATCCATATACGCTGAAGGTGTGCCGTCTAACAAGTTCATACCTAGATCAACAAATATATCTTTAAACGGAGACAATATACTTCTTACTTTAGCTGCTGCCTTGTTAGCACTAGTTAAATTAATAGCTCTTAGCTTCTTTATATCGTCAGGCTTCATTAGTTTAGTAAAGTCTTTACTTTTTATTTTATTACCTAGTCTATCTTCACCATAAAGTGCAAAGTCATATAAAATCTTTATTGCTTCGTCACTAATATTAATGCCTTCAGCATCTAATTGTTTTTTAATTTGTTTTTCTACCCCGTCTCCAAGAAACTCAGACTCAGTAATGTCTAATTGATTAGCAATTTCTTTGATTCTATCTACATAATGAGTTATCTGTACGTTTGTAAGTTTATTAATATCAACTGTTCTATTAGATGCTAGCGTATAATTAGAAGATTCAATGCCCGGTTTCATAAGATTAATTAACTTATTGAGCCTTTGACTGTTGTTTGAAGAATAAACTGCTTCCCTTCCATTGATAAAATCAACAATGCTATGGAAAACAATAAAGTTTTCTCCGTATTCTAATTGATTTGGGTGGTCTTTATGCATAATTTCAAAGTTTATAAATGATCTAGCTTCACCATCTGGGTGAAAGATATCTAGTATTTCTTGACTTCCAAATGCACCTGCAGAGGATAACCACTGGTCTACACCTTTCTTAATAGCATTACCACCTGTAACAAATGGAACTTCTGCTGGGTGATTAGTAAACTTTTCTACTAGATCATCGTGCGTCATATCTTCTTTGTTGCGAGCGAACATAAGAGTGCCGTCTTCTTCGACTGTAAAGAATAAGTTTTGTCCATCGACTTTTTCTATAATCTTTTGTGAAGTGCTATATTCTTTTATTCTATCAATGATCTGTCTTGGCGTCATATCTAATGCTTCATAAGGATGCATCATATGACCTGCTAAACCACCTTCACTAATTATTTTTTTTTTAAATAAGTATGAATAAGCTTCTTTAAGCATGCTTTCTTTTTTAAAGGCATTTTCTTTTAAAATGTCATCAAAGCTTTTATTAATTTTTGAACTAGAAAAAGGTCTGTCTCTAGTAATTAAAAAATTAACTCTTCCTTCTCTGCAGCTTATAATATTGATTTGACTTTCGTATTTGTTAAAATTATCTTTATCAACAAAATAAAAAGGACTTAAAGGATTTTTTGTTTCATCAATACAGATAACAAAGTCAGCCTTATGTTCAAATGCAACACTTTTTTTAAGATCTTTCCACAAACCTTGTAATTCTTTTTTTAATTTATCATGCGTCTCTTTTTCAGTTTCGTCTTTGTTTAGATATTTTTTAAAGTTTTCTGTATATTTATCGTTATCAACTTGAGAAAAGTTAAACTTTGACTCATTCCAATTTTTAATATCGACTTTATCTTTGTAGATGAATTCAAATAAATTAGTAAGTGATGTTTTAATCTCATAAGACATCGTTGTGCCTGTTCTTACACCACCTGCCCTAAAGTTTTTTACTGATGCCTTTCCTTTATTAAAATTAAAAATAACGTCTGGCTCAATATTAAGAAGTGCATTGTTTGTATTAAACAATAAATGACAAGCAAACTCTCCAGGACCTATTGCATTTGAATTAGTAAAACTTAGTGAAGTTTTTGCAAACTCAGAATTATTTAATTTGTCTATTATTTCTTTTATGCTACTAACATCTTGTCTTAAATCATTTTCTGAACAATACTCGTATATATCAACAGACTTTTCTGTCGTATAGAAGTCTAAAATAATTTTTCCTATTTCTATATTCTTAGCTTTTCCTGCTTTGAATTCATCTCGATCAAGACTCTGTATATTAAAAGACATTAATTTATTGTCTTTTTTGTTTAAGAATTCGTCATAAAAAATGTCAAAAAGATCTTTGTTTTTAGACTTGCAATAAGGCTTTTGTGATGAGTTAAAGCTTATTCTATCTGCAAAACTTTCTCCAGGCCATGTACTAATAAATGATTTGTGACTTTTGTTTATTTTTACAGTTTTGTCACCATTTGTTTCTATTTTATACTTGGCAATAAGTAGCTCTATTTCTTTTTCATAGCAAGTCTTTATATTTAATCTAACTTTTTCGTCATTAAAACTAAAATTTATTTCTTTTGGCGACAGAGACTTACTAATGTAAAAGCTCTTAAATGCTGTAAGAAAACATTTTGAAAACAATCCAGATATTGATACACTTCTCGCTTTTAACTTTGTATTTAAAGCCTTGTATTCTGTGTCTAAAGAAGTATTTATATTGTCAAGTCTTCCAGAAAAAATTGTATCTACATAATTTAGCTGTAATTCTTTGTTGTTTTTCAAATCATCAATGTTTTCAATTGAGTATATAAAAGACTTGTCTTGAAGATCTTTGTTTTTTAAAATAGCATTTTTCCTAGGCGATATTTCAACATAGTCTTGATTAAAGTTTTCTTCTTCATTGTCTAAATAATCTACCTCAAAATCATCTTCACTGTACAAACTAAACATTTCTTCTTTGAGTAAACTTTTATATTCATTTTTAAGACTATATTTCATCTTTTGCCACCCCAGTATTCTTTAGCTAAGCCTTCGTTTATTAATTGTTTATTATAACTATTTTCAAACTCAGGTTTATCTTGTTCTAACTCCCAAATGGTTCCAAGCCATCTACCGAACTTTCCTCGCTTGGCTGTATGTAATAGCACCTTCTTACCAAGAATTCTCTCACGCAACCAATCACGTGTTGCTAAACCTTTTTCTTTCTCGTCTAAGTCTTTTGTTCTAACTTCTGGTGTATCAATACCTACAAGTCTTACTTTAATGCGCGTAGACGTTTTAAAGCCTAAGTCAACAACACATGTGCACGTATCGCCATCATAAACTTTTACAACATCAGCAATATAATAATACGGTTTCATATCTTACCTTTTTATAGCAAATCAAATATATAGTAAATATATGAGAAAAAATCATTATAGGATGAAATATGAACAATAAAATTCTTGAAAACTATATTAAAGAGAAAATAACTTCTTTAAACAAAAAAGTATTGCTAGAAAATCCTTTCAATAATATAAATAAAGACACTACATACGGTGAGTTAAAAAGCCTTTTAAATAAAACAGTCCTGAAAGGTAAGGCTAAAAAAGGGGGAGAAGTAATAAAGGCAGCACTAGGTTTTACTCCTGTTGGTGGCGCATTAGATGTAGCAGAACTTATTAAATCTTTAGCAAGCCTTAAAGATGAAAATCGGCCAAGTAACTTTATGGCTAATTTTGATGTCGATGATGATACGTCAGCAATTGTAGACAATGATTTAGAAAATGATTTCATAAAAGAGTTAGTAAAAAAAATCAATAATGTACCTGACGATCAAAAACTAGCGAATTTTAATATGACAGATGAACTTAGAAATTATCTTTCAAAAAGATTTAATAACAGAACTGTTAAAGGTTATAAAAAGTTTTCTAAAAAATAAATCACCACCATGTATATTTCTTTTTTCCTCCTGTCAAATGAGGATACCTGCCAGTTCTACAGGCCCAATAACTTGCTGTTGTTTTGTCTTTAGTTAAATGACATCGGTGACGAGCTGCAAATGATTTCCTTCTTTTAGGATCACTAATACCTACAGACATTCCTTTTGCACCCCACTGAACCTTTTTAATATTTCCTGTTTTTAGGTTTTTAACATATACATAAAACTTTTTAGAACCACCTCTTCTAGGTTTATTAAGCTCAACTTTTTTACCTTTATACATGTTGCCACTTTTTTTCGTGCTCTTTCCTTTGCGTGACTTCTTCTTCTTTTTTCGCTTTCGCTTTTCTTCTAATATTTCTAGAGGAATACTTGCTTTTAAAGATTCGTCACCTTCCAAAATAGGATAGTCTAAGGGGACAAGATCACCATTGTAAAAGTCCCATTCACCAATACTTGTTTCGTTAATATAATAAGCTTCTGCTGGACTTAATTCATATAAACCTATTTCACTTAAGTCTCTTACTTCTCTAAACAAACTGAAGTATTTAGAGGATCCTGGGCGGTAGATATTATTTTCTATTCCTATACTTTCTATTAAATGAAACTGCAAGCCTTCAGATAATATTTTTTTATGTTCTATTAGTAGATTGTTCATTTTTTCTTTTTGCCGGCAGCTTTCTTTTTAACAACAGCCCAAGGCTTTGAAGGTGTTGCTGAGTTAACTCTTGCATGAGCCCATTGATGTTGCGACATGCCTTTTCTACTACCGCTAGTTGCCCAAGCTGCTAAACCTTTTCTATACTCAGCGTAAACAGAACCTCTTGTTAAACCTCTTTTGTCTGCCTTTTTATTTAAAGTTTCTTTTGTAGCTGCAGACAAGCCTCCTGACGAAGACTTCTTTTTTGTTTTCTTAGTAGTCTTTTTTTTGGCAGAACTTTTTTTCTTTTTCTTTTTTCTACCTTTTTTGGCTTCATCTAATAATGATTCTCTAATAAATTCTTCTAATAATATCAAGTCGTTCATCTATATTTTCCTATTTCTTACTATCATGCCTTGGAACGTTTTTGTAACCTTTTTTCTTTCTCTCAGACTTTTCCATATTATCTCTCATTTTATAAGCTTTTTGTCTGTCAGATGCTTTGCTACTTTTTGCTAAATCTGTTGCACGATCTAACTTCTTTTTTCTTTTACCTTTAGCTTTATATTGAGATGGATATTTTTTCTCTGGAGATTTCTTTTTTGATTTACTCTTTTTCCTCTTTTGTTTTTTTCTTGCCTCATCTAACAAGGTTTCTCTAATAAATTCTTCTAACATTAATAAATCTTGCATTGTTGCTACTCAAAAGTCTTCTTTTATATAAAATAATTATTTCTTGTTTTTGCTTTTATTTATTCTTTTCGTTTTTTGTTTTGAAGATTCTTTTCGCTTCTTTGCATATTCATATGCTTTTTTGAGTCGTGCTTTTACTTTTGGGTCTTTTGCATTTCTATAAGCAGCTCTAACTCGCTGATGGATTAAATTTATAATTTGTGATTGTCTAGCATGAGATTTAGACTTAAAAGATTTTTTTGAAAGAGTATCACGAATATCTGTAGCTGTTCTAAATTTTACTCTTACAGTATCTTTAGGATTTTCGTCTGTATATAAACGTCTTCCACTTCCTTTGGGTTTTTTACCTGTGCCTACTTTAGGATCTTTCTTTTTCTTCTTGCTTTCGATTAATAAAGCTTCTTTAATATACTCTTCTAAAATAAAATCGTTACTCATTTCAATGCAACCTAATCAATTTTCGCCCTTATAAAATATTCCAGAATAGTTTATTTTAAATTTTGAAGAAAAATAATAATTTGCTCCAAAAACTCAACAAACATTTTAATTGTTATGTATTTTTCTTGATTTTCTTTTTTACCTAAATCATCTAAGCTTGCCAAGTAATTTTCCATTTCTGTATAAACTTTATCGCAAATCTCATACATTGACTGGGCTGAGTAGGGGTGAGTAGTATAAAGATTTTTGTTTTTCCACATTTGTTTATTTAAAAACACTCCAATATAGTCAAGACGATGTTCAATTTTTGCCATCTTTTTTAAATTGTTTTTTATTGAAATAATCTTTTCATTTATTGGTAAATTAACAAAGTTTCCTTTTAATCCAATATCAAATATTATTAATTCATTATCTCCAACATACATGTTTAAATTAAAAATATCGTTTGTTGAGTGGAACTGTATAAATTTTGCAATGAGCAATTTCTTTTTAGTTAAATCTGCCCATGCAAGTTTTCTATCAAATTCTACTTGATTATCTAGCTTTGCATCGTCAAAAAGTTCTGTTCCAAAAAGATCATTAAGTTGAGGATTTTTTACAAGAATATCAACAATTTTATTCATCGTAACCGGGTCATGTGGTTCTTTATTTTTTTTGTAATCCCGAGAGTATTTAATCTGAAAAATATTTTTAAACGTTCCAACTAAAACAACATTTTCTTTTTTAGATGAATTCAAGTAAACAGCTTGTATAGGTTCACTAGGATGTAAAGTTTTAGATCCTCTGTCATTTATAAAGTCTATATCAATAGAGTTTAACAGCATTGTAAAAATAGACCCTTGACGCACTCTATTTTCTTTAGGGTTGTTTATTTTATCTACATCAAAAGCATTAGCATCATCATCTTCAAATATATCTATATCATCTGACATTACTTTTGCAAGCATAAAACACGCATAATATAGTCCATGAAACTTAGACAATAATTCACTTTCTCCATTTTTACGATTAAAAAATTTATTTTGACGTGAATTAATTTTAAATTCTATTGCTTTAGTTAAGTAGTCAACAATTAATTCTACGCTTTCTCTTGGATATTTTTTGTCGTTAAGATTGACAAGATAGCATAAGTCTTCAATTAAAGCAAACATTGTCTTGCTGAATATGCTGTCTCTTGCTTGACTTGGTGTTGAATTAGCATTTATTTTTCTTTTTATACGACGTTTTGTCCGCCCAAAATTTATTAATCTGTTTTCTTCTTCACCAGAGTCAGATGGCGCTGCATATTTTATTGGATTACTTTCTAATTTTTTGGCTGAATTAAACATAACTGCAGTATGCACGATTGTTCTTAAGTCTTTTTTATAACTACCGCTATAGTTGTTGCTACCATCAGGTTGTATTTCTACAGATTGGGCACTATTAGATTTTTTAAACATATGAAAGTAGGGTCTTTCAATCGCAAAATTTGCCCCTCCAATGCTGCTTTTTTCAACGATATCCTTTAAAGACTTAACAGTAAGTGGATAAGCGTAATTTCCGTGAGGCGTATCATATGATACTTCAGGGCTTACTTCGAGTCTAGGAATTTTTTCATCATACTTATCAACAAAAGAAATAAAACAATTGCTACCAACATTTTCAAGAAGTTTTAATAAAACTTCTTGATTGCCTATTTCTGTCATATTATTACTGTAAGAAGCAGCACTTTGGTGTTGTCCTTGACCTGTAATGTCACTTGCTCTTTTAATAATAGCTGTCGATGCTGCTTCTTTTAAAAAAGTCTTTATGTATTTTTCTAATAAAATCATTTCTTAACCTTACTTAAATGTTTAGTCATAACTTGCTTTGTCTTTCCTTTACCACTTCTAAGCTTTATAATAGACATAGGCCCGGGTCCATCTGCTTCTACTACTTTAACAACTTTTCCTTTATACATTGCTTTTTTTGCTTTTCTAAGCCACTTAGGCGGCTTATTGCCTTCTGAAAGTATTATTTCAAGTATAAGATCTTTAAGTAAACTATTCATTTGTATTTTCTCACATTAATTATTAGATTTGTGCCGTTTTTATTAATTATTCGATGCCATGTTTCTTTTGGTATTTTGAAAATAGATTCTTTCTGCATCAACTGGGGTATCTCATTTTCTATTTGTAAATACCAACCGTCGCCTTCAACAACAAATACATCACGATCTTCTTCGTCCATGTGCCAGTTTAGGTCTTCTTCAATGAGTGTCGACATGAAATCACGCTGAACAAGTATATATGTTTCGTTTTCTTCAATTATCTTTTCTCTAAACGGTAACATAGTCTTTCCTTAAAAGTTGTAGACTTCTTTAAGCGAATTGCCAAATATTTTTCTATGACTTAAATCTAACTCAGGCGCTTCTATTTCTTGACTTACGTTTTTCTGTGACATTAAAGTATCGAACTCTTTAAATAACTTTTCTGTTCTTTTTGTCTTTCCTGAGTCTGTCTTTGCTCTTATTACTTCTAACAAGTAATTAAACCATTCAATATCACTAGGATTAATTACTTGTGACATATCTACTCGAGTGTTGATGTTGTTGTTGTATAGATTATACGCGTTAACGCTTAAAGGACAAGCTTGTCCTTTAAGTGGACTAATTAATCGATTAAGTGTTCTTTTAAAAAATCCATTGTCACTATATTGAATAAATGCGTCAAGAAGCTGTTTGTTTTCATAGAGATTCTTGAAAAAATTTTCAGACAGTTGACATGCATTTAAAATATTATTTGCTTTATTCTGTAAAGCAGATGTTAAAAAGCTACAATAAACACTTTGACTCATGTATTTATAGTCTATAAACCAAAATGCCTTATTACCTGCTGCAATTAATATTAGACTCATATCTTGATCACTTATTCTTATGTCTTTAAGATTAACTGAATAATTTATTACCTTGCACGTTGCTTCTTTTAGTTTTGTAAACTTATGATTAGACTTGACGTTTTCTATAATAAGATTAACAAATCTTTCATGCCATTCTTTTGGCTGGCTTTCAAAATAACGTTTTCTTGATGCATCATGATAAATACTGTGATAACTTAACAAGCCAGCTTGTGTCTTTGTTTTCTTTTCAAGGTTAGATATTAGTTTATTAAATTCTTTTTCAGCTGACTGCATTACAAGATCTAAGACAGCGTCAAATTTATCAGTTACTGAAGAATTGCTTGAGCTAAATTTATCAAAATAATCGGCAAGATAACCAGTTAATCTATTTTTATTTTCACTTTCTGGAAGCGCTAACAACTCGTCTACACACTTTTCTATAACAGTATTAGATAGAGGATGCTCGACATTTTTAAAAGCTAAACTAAGATCATCTAAAACATTTGCATTGTGTTTCTTAATCATTACATCAACAATATTACAAAATTTATCTATTACTTCTTTTGACTTATAATAATCTACTGGCTTGAATTCACCTGGGTTGTCTGGATCTGGCATTGACATTTTTTTCAATGGATGCTGTGAAATGCGGTCTGTTAGATTTGTTATTTTATCTTTAGTTTCTTGATTGCTGTTTTCGTATAAATCAATCAATTCAATCCAGCTGGCTGTTTTTAATTTAAGATCAGTGCCGTATGTATTATTTAGTTCTTGAGTTAATTGAACAAATTCTTTAGACACATTTGTATTTTTAATGTATGAATTTGCTGATTCTAAGAAGCTAGCAGCTGCTCTCTCATAATACTCAAACTTATCTATTTCTTCAAAGAATAGCTTAAAAGCACTATAGACACCATTAACTAAAAAGTCACTAGAGAAATTAATACTTGACATTAAGTTTAAAACGTAACCTGTGTTTCTTAACATTTCAGAAACTTCATCAATATTGTTTTTACTCTTATAAAACTGATAGGAATCTTCTAGGATTTTTCCATATTCCTGGAGAACTTTTTGACTCAAACTATCAAATTCTTTGAAGCTTTGTGTAAATTTACCTGTTCCAATTTCCCTATAAAATACACCAAGTTCACCTTCGTCATTGCTGCTTTTAACTTCTTCATAAAACTCTACTAGCTTTTGAATTGTTTCTTCGGCATATCGAATGTTGTCAAGAGAAGATAGAACATAGTTGTGCTTGGCATCATAAAATATTCTTTCATCTTCTTTCATCAGTTCTTTTTCTTCGAGACTAGTATTTTCATCTGCGACAGCGTTCATTGTCTGGAAATCTAATTTGTTTCTTGCACGTCCGCCTACAAAATCATTTAGACTGTCATACCAGTCAACATCTGCCTTCGCTGATCTTTTGCTAAGTCTTCCTAATCCTATTAATCTAGCATCGTATTTTGGGTAAAAAGAAACGCAAACAGGACCGTCTCCTCTTCCAAGAAAAATAATACCATCATATACTGCAGTTATAAGCTCTTTACCAAAAGCTTTCATTAAGGCATAACTAATTCCAGATGAATGCGGTCTCATTTCGTCTATTGTTTGATTTAACTCAAATTTGTCAAATCCAACTCTATTAAGAATTTTTAAAAACTTTTCTAAGCTTTCTTCATCTCTTGGGTTTCTTTTGTAAAGTTTTAATAGCTGGTCTTTAATTCTCCAGTCATTACCGTGAACTTGCTTAGCTAAATCTTCAAACGTTATTACAAAATTACTTATATCTATTTCAAAAGCAAGACATATATCTCCATAAGTTCTAGCAATACCTGGGTTAAACTTATAACATGTATAAAGACCTTTCCCGTGATGATCACCACCACCTGGATTAAAACCACTAGTATCTGTATATGGATCATCTAACATGTCCATAATGGTTTCTTCTTCTATATCGTAAGAATCTCTTGCAGAAACTCTATTACTGTTTTTTAGACTTTTTAATATTCTTACAGCTCTAGCATCATCTGGATTTACTTCTTGTTTTGGGTGTTTAATTAATGGATTTTCCATCTTGTCTTTTATACTTGGATTATAATTCGCCCATTTTTGATGTGAAGTCAAGTGATAGCATATTAATTTTCCATTTACATAATTAACTTTTTGCGGATCCAGACTAGATATTTTTGATTCTGTTAATAGCCATCTTATACTATTTTTCATGTTTTTACAAACCTTTAATATAAATTTGTCGTGTATTTGTGTAATAAATATGATTATTATTATATAAAATATAATAAAAAGGTGTAATATTATGAATCGATTTGGATATGCGTGCATCAATATGGAACTACGAGAAAAAGGTATATTCAATTCTAGGACAATGAGAAAAAAGACTTTCCTTGAAAAAGGGTTGACGTATGCTTCGTCACTTGTTTTGCAAAATGTCAAAGATATGTTACCAATCTTTAACTGGAATTACAAAAATAAAGTAGAAGTCTTTCGTCTCTCATCAGAAATTACCCCTTGGGCTAGCGAATATGAGTTGCATGAGCTTCCAGACTACGAAGAAATATGCCACTATCTTAAAATGGCAGGCGATTATACCAAAGTTATTGGTCAAAGAGTTTCATTTCACCCAGGTCAATTTAATTGTTTAGCATCAGAAAAAGATTATGTTGTAGAAAATTGTATTAAAGATCTAGAAATACATGGTAAGCTTTTCGATCTTATGGGTCTAGATCAAAATCACTGGTCAAAAATCAATATTCATCTTGGTTCATCATGCGGAGGCAATCTACAACTAGCCGCAGACAACTTTAATAAAAACTTTCAAAGACTATCGCCATCAGTTCAGTCAAGACTTACTGTAGAAAACGATGACAAGGCTGCAATGTTTAGTTCAAAGTTTCTATACGAAAATGTTTATAAGGTTACAGGCGTTCCAATTGTCTTCGACTCTCATCACTTTAGTCTCGGACCTCAGGATGCACCTTATGATGAGAGCTTTGACATGGCTTTTGATTCATGGCCTTCTACAATTCGACCAACTTGTCATCATTCTAACGGTAAAAAAGAGTTTGAAGATCCAACAACAAGATCATCTGCAGCACATTCAAACTTTTACTACAAACCCTTTGATAGCTGTGGCAAGTCAGTTGACATTATGTTAGAAGCTAAATGCAAAGAAAAAGCTTTAGCAAAATACAAAAAAGACTTTTTAAATAATAAATAACTCTTTGGTGTAAATAAAAAATTATTTATATACACTAATACTATAAAGAGGAATTAAATGAGAATTAATAAAAAAGAAGTATTAAGTTTTGATGATGTAATTTTAGAACCTCAATACTCAGAGTTAATAACTAGAAAGAATATTGATACTTGTGTTAATGTAAAATATTCTGGCAAGAATTTAAAATTTAAAATACCAATTATCAGCTCTCCTATGTCAACAGTAACTGAAGCGCATATGTCTAATGCGATGATCAGTCAAGGTGGACTAGGTATTATTCACAGGTATAATACAATTGAGTTTCAAGCAAAACTCTTAGGATATGTTAATCATAGAGATTATAGAGCTGCAGCGATTGGTGCAACTGGAGATTACAAAGAAAGATTATCAGAGCTTTCTAGAAATGATTTAAGTATTGTCTGTATTGACATTGCTCACGGTGATCATATTCTTATGGAAAAAGCAATAGAATTTATCAGGAGTGAATATCCACATCTATTTGTCATGGCAGGAAACGTTGCTACAGGTCATGCGTATAAACGTTTAGCATTGGCAGGCGCGCATGCTGTTCGAACATCTGTAGGGAGTGGAAGTATTTGTACAACAAGAATCCAGACAGGACACGGAATACCAACATTTCAGGCAATACTTGATTGTTATGAGGCAAAACAAGATCTATTAAATAACAGTAAAGATTGTTTAGTGCCTTATATTGTTGCTGATGGTGGTATTAAAAATAGTGGTGATATTGTTAAGTCATTAGCAGCAGGCGCAGATTTTGTTATGCTTGGTTCTATGTTAAGTGGAACAAGAGAAACGCCAGGAAAAACAATAACTCAAGACGGTAAAAAGTTAAAGCGTTATAACGGAATGGCTTCAAAAGCAGCACAGAAAAACTGGAAAGGCACATACAACTCAATCGAAGGCGTCGCTTCATTTGTCCCTTACAAAGGTACTACTTCAAAGGTGATTAATGAGATAATGTCAAATGTAAGAAGTGGAATGTCTTATAGCGGTGCAAATACTTTACAAGAGCTTATAGACAATGCAGTATTTCGAAAGCAAACATCTTCTTCACATGTAGAAGGTAATCCTCATATTTTTAACAGGAAAAAATAACATGATGTATTTAAATTTACCATACGAAAAAGTGTGGATTAAAGAATCTTTTTTAAAAGGCTCAAGCAATTTTATTTGGGCAAAAGATCATAATATGATTGAGGCTTACCTTGTAGGTGTTAGATTCACAAGGTACGAACCTCCTTTGTTTGAAGCTTATATGCCTGAATATAATGCTTGTTATGATAAAATATTACAATGCGCAATATTCAACAAAGAAGAAAGTCCAAATGTAAAAATCGATTTAACAGATGTTGCTTGGTGGGATTGTATAACAGACAGCGCTGAAATTTATCAAAAAGCATTTTTAAAAAACGTTGATGTTACAATGAAAAATAGAAACAAAGCTTTGCTAAGAGGAAGATACACCTTTACAGTTGATTTTAAACCGCCTGAGATAAATAATTCAGTTGACTATACAGAATCAAAATTTTGGACAGAGCATAAGCAAAAAAACTTTTTCTTTGAAGACGAATTAGGCGTTTTGTGTTGTGGCCCGAATAATAAGATTTTATGGAATCATAGCTCTCTTGGCTATGAAAATCCTAAAAAACCTGACTTTAAAGTTTTTGACAAACCAAGAGAATTTTCACATGAGACTTACGAATTGTTAGGTGAAACAAATAACTTTGATTATTCTGAAGAGAAAGAAAATTAATGCCAACAAAATTAGTATTAGGTCTCCAGCACGGAGACGAAGGTAAAGGTAGAGTAGTTGATGATTTAGTTCAAACTTGGGCTGACGTTGTCGTAAGATTTCAAGGAGGAGGAAATGCAGGACATACTGTCTATGATAGAAGAGGAAATAAATTTGTTACACACATCTTGCCTGTCGGCGTTCTTTCAAAAGAAGTAATTAATATAATTGCAAGAGGTTGTGTTGTAGACATAGAAGAATTTTGTCAAGAAGTTGCTGGCCTTAATGTAAAACCCGGCATAAACCTTTCAGTTTCTGGTTACTGCCCAATAATAGAGCCAACACATAAAATTATTGACAGACTTAAATATCAAAAGAAACTAGGCACAACTGCTAAAGGAATTGGCCCTGCTTACTCTGATTTTTACGCTAGAGATTCTATTCTTGTAAAAGACATCGTAGATTCTCCAGAAGAATCTCTTATAAAGATTCAATCAAAGTTTTTTGACTTACAAGAAAAGAGAGCACAAGATGGAGAAAGTTTAAAAGAACTCAAACCAGATTTTGACTTGTTTAATAATTGGGTTTTAAAATATAAAGAAATGTCTGAAATACTTGGTCTATATCGTCTCAACAATGAAAATGTGCTACAAGATTATTATAAAAAAGACTATAATATCTTACTAGAAGGCGCGCAAGGCAGTGGTCTCAACATATTTTCAAATAACTATCCAGATGTTACATCATCAGCACCTTCTGTAGGTGGTGCCTTAAATTCTACAGGTTTAAGTCATAAGCAGATAGATGAGGTAATTGGTGTTATAAAATCTTATAAAACTAAAGTTGGATCTGGCGATTTCCCAAGTATAATATCAGACGGCCAAGAAAAAGTTCTTTCTGAAGTTGGTCAAGAGTTCGGAGCAACTACAGGTCGCCCAAGACAATGTGGCTGGCTTGATTTAGACGAAGTTAAACGAGCTGTTCAACAAAATGGTGTTGATCATTTATGTGTAGTCAAAACTGATGTTATGACGCATATCGAAAGACCTAGTTTGTTTGTTCATGGCAGAAGCTATTTGTTATCTAAAATCAATACAGTAAGTGCTTTTGATCCAGGTTTTACAGAATTATTAAATCAGATAGAGATACATACTGGAGTCAATAAGATATCATATACAACTGGCCCTAAAAGAGGCGAAATAGTTTGGGCAAGTTAAAACATGGTGATCTTGTTATTAATAAATTTGACTATGATTCACCTGTAACTATCAAGTATGGTATAAATGAAGTTTACAGAAAAACTAAAAGCCTGTCAGAAATATTATTAGGTAAACAAATAGTTGAATTGCCAACAGAAACTATAGAAAAATATAAAGAGAAAAAATGATACCACGTTATAAAGTACAAGAAATTCATGATATATGGAAAACAGAAAATAAATTAAAAACATGGCTTAAAGTTGAAATGGCACACTTAGAGTCAATTTCTGGTAATATAATTGAAAAAACAATTACTGAAAAAGAGTTAAAAACTATTCAGGAAAACGTATCAATTAATATCGACAGATGGAAAGAAATAGAATCAGAAACTAGACACGACGTTCAAGCTTTCGTGCAAATGCTAGAAGAATCTATTCCTGGTAATGCTGGAAGATGGATACATTATGGCCTAACATCATCAGACATATTAGATACTTCACTTGTTCTTATGAGTAAAGAATCGTTAAAGCAAGTTAACAATTACTGCGCTGATACTTTATATCATTTAAACAAAGTTTTAAAATCAGATTTTTCTAAAAAAAGAATATTAGGTCGAACTCATGGAAAGTCTGCTGAAATACAAACTTATAGAGAAATCTTTTTAAGATGGATAGACTATTTAAGAAGAGGTTATGACGAAATATCTCGTGTAGAAAAAGGCTTGAAATGGGGAAAATTATCAGGAGTAATAGGCAATAATACTTTCAACTCATATCGAAACGAAAACAACGCTCTTCGATCTTTAGGCTTGTATCCAATAAGAAGTTCACAGATTATTCCTCGAGATGTTTTTTTAGATTACTTCTATGCAATACTTAAAGTAGTTTTAGCAGCAGAAAAAATTGCTTATGACATAAGAATATACAGTATTGATGGCGTAAATGAAATGTCTGAACCTTTTTCGAAAGGACAAAAAGGATCAAGTGCAATGCCTCACAAAAAGAACCCAATACTTTCAGAAAACATATGCGGCCTTACAAGACTTTATAAGTCTTACATGCATACAGCAATTGAAAATTGTACTACACTCTTAGAAAGAGACATCTCCCATTCAGCGCCTGAAAGAATCATATTTAAAGATAGCGCGCATATTGCTTGTTTTGTTCTCAAAAGATTAAAAACCATTTTTCAGTCAATTAACATTTTAACAGACAAAGCTGAAGAAAATTGCAATAATTTTTCCGAAAAAGTTTCTTCACAAGAAAAAATGAATGAACTAATAAAACTAGGCAAAAGCAGAAAAGATTCTCACGATAAACAACAAATAAATTTCATAGAAAAATTATAACTAAAAGCGTTATAATTAGTAGTATTATAGAAAAGGATTGTTATGAGTGAAAGAAAATTAATTAGAGAGTTTTTAAATAGAGCAAATTTAGATGTATGTTTGATGTGTGGAAAACCTAATTGTAATTGTATGGCTAACCCCTTGGAGTCATATGATGTAAAAATTGTTAGCGAACCACATAATAATAGTCATCACGACTTAGACCCGGATGGTGATGGTCATATTACGCCAGAAGACTTATATTCACACTTTGACTTAAATAATAATGGTCAAGTAACTACACAAGAATATGTAGATCATATTAAATTTCACTGTGAACATCCAGAGTCTCTAGATCATTATAATAAAGCAAGAGCACAATCAATCCATACAGTTCCATGTAAAGATTCTTATGATAGCTGTTCTCAACACTTAATGGGCACTCCAGATGATATTGATAAGTTTCTTAAGCCTATGATGGATTGCTCAGGTTCTACATGCAGAGAATCATCAGCTAAGGCTTTGTTAGATGTTTTGCAATCATTAGTTAACTGTGGCGTATTTGTTTAATAAAAGTGTAATTTTTTATTTTTTTTATTACAATAAACCATATTCGAAAGGTTATTAAAATGATAAAAAGAGGCGACAAAGTTTATCACTGGCAAAGAATAAACAAAATCGGAGTAGTAGAAGAAATCCTTACTGAAGGAAATAACCAACTAACCGTTGGGGGAACAACTGAGGCTAAAGTTTTTTATAGAATTAGATTTCAAGATGATACAATAGAAACACATAGATCAGGAGACGTACAAAAACATTTTGATTAAACTTTTAATTGCTTTATCTGTTCAATATAGTTTTTGCGAAGAGGTTTATCATAAATTATCTGACAACAAACCGCGAGAAGAAAACCTTGCAGTATGTTCTATTCTAATTGAAGAAGCAAAAAATAATAATTTAGATATACCTTTAACACTTGGCGTTGCTTGGGAAGAGTCTAGAATGACTGAGCAATCAAAACCTAATAAATTTAAATGTGTAGGACCACTACAAATTAAATATGAGTTTTGGTGTCCCAACAATAAAGGAAATATAAATGCTGTTAAACGAGATGGCTTACTACGAAAATGTGATTTATTTCATCACGGCGTCAAAGCTTTAAAGTATTATAAAAAAAAGTTTAAGCCACTTAACAAAGCACTTTGTTATTACAATAATTCAAACAAATGTTCTAAGAAGAACAAATATACTTCAAGATATGTTAAAGGAGTCAATAGTCATACCAAAAAGATTAGAAGAATATTCCAGAAATATAAAAACATTTAGATGACTCATAAGTGCAAAATTGTTTAAATATAATTTATAATAATATAAAAGGACAACAACATGAACCCTCAAACATACAAAAATCAATTTTATATTTTAACTAAATACATTAAGGACAATTACTTTGTTAATGTGATCCAAAAGCCTTACGAAGAAGATGCCTGGTATCCTCAACTTAACATGATTAGAATTAATCAAAACCTAAAATATCGAGAAAGATTTTTTACTCTTTTGCATGAAGCAGGTCACATGATTATTGATAATCAAATTAAACGTAAAGGTGTAATATGTTTTAACAAGAACATGCCTTGGACAGTTAGATCTAAAAAAGGATTTGTTCACTTAATGAATGAAGAAATTTTGGCATGGAATTACGGTAAAGAGCTTGTTGAGAACTTAAACTTTACTTACGGTAAAGAAGATCTTGACGATTATATGTCTGATTGTATTATGTCTCATGTAAGAAACGGTTTAAATAGTGTGTACGGTTCTGAAATTAATGCAGGAATAATATATACTAAGCGTGTGTAATTGTTTTAAAAAGTTTATATAATAATTATATAAAGGAGACTGTTATGTCATTATCTAGAAAACAGCTTAAAGAGCTTAAATCAAAGATGCAAAACACTAACCCGAACAGTTTAAAAGCTGCTAGGCAAGCGTCGAAGCAAACAAGGCAAGTATCTACGCAAAGAGTTGTTAAGGATGAAAATTTTGCAAAAGTAAAAAAAATAATCAGATATTCGTTTAAGCCTAATCAGTTAGTTGAAGTAGACTTCAGCACTGAAAAGTCCATAGGTTTAATTGTTTCTGATTTTGAATATTTTTCAAGAAGAGTTGAGAAAAACTGCTTCTTTGTGCTAGTTAAAGGTGCAGTTAAGCAGTTTGATGGTAGATATATACGCCAGATTTAAACTCTTAAGTGTAATTAAGATCAACAATAAAATATAATTAAGTATAATCAATCAACAATCACTTTTTAAAGGATTATTAAATAATGAAACTTAAAGTAAAAAACGACGGTATTGTTTTTGGCACAAACATTCTCGACATTAGCGTTCCTAGGAAACTAAGAGAGAGAAATCCGTGTGGCGTTGACTACATTGACGCAGCTTTTGGGGGTGAAGGCTTTACTCCTTCTACGATTTCGTTGTTTACCGGAGAACCAGGCGCTGGTAAAACTACACTCATGCTTACACTTGCTAACGCTTTAACATCTCAAGGATATACATGTTTATTTAATACTGCTGAAGAAAGCTTGTATCAAGTAAAGCTTACGTGTGAAAGACTAGAACTATCAAGCGGATTTATTGCCGGGCAAGAATCATATGTTCCAAGGCTTCTTAAACAATGTGATATGCTTCGAAAGAAGTCAGGAAACAAACCGTTTTTTCTCATTGTTGACTCTTTACAAACACTTAATGATGGTAAGTATGGAGAAGAAAATACAAACAGTCAGTCTGCTGTAAGGTCTCTTCAAATGCTTACTGACTATGCTAAAGAGCATTATATTAATGTTATCTGTATCGGACAGGTTAATAAAAGTGGTAATATGGCTGGCTCGCAAAAGTTAAAGCATATGGTTGACGCAATGTTACACCTTTCTATTGAAAAGAAAGATGAAGACTTTAAAGGTTTACGTGTTCTAGAAACGATTAAGAATCGTTTTGGCGGAGCTGGTTGGACTTTCTTCTTAGATCTTAAGAAAGAAGGTTTTAACGAAGTAGCTCGAGTGGGGTCTAAATAATATATGGCATATGCTTTAGCAGCTTATATTTTTGCTGCAACATTAACATTTTTGCAACAGAACTTGCAGTTTATCGATGATGTTTATAAAGATAAACAAGACTGGATCATTATCCTATTTAGTCTTCCTATTGCATACGGGTATCTTTATGCTTGGACTTATTTTGTTAACAACTTTAATGGTTCAGTTTGGTCTGCAAGATTTATGTTTTTTGGTCTATCTTACCTTGTCTATCCAATTTTAACTTACATGTGTTTAGGTGAAACACCTTTTACGTTTAAAACAGCACTTTGTACTGCTCTCAGCGTTTTGATTTTAGTTATTCAATACAAATTATAAACTCTAAAGTGTAATTAAGATTAATAATAAATTATAATAAAGTATAATCAATAACAAACAACTTCATTTTAAAAGGAATTTAAATTGAATATTAATAATTTTCTTAAAGTAGCTCCTAATCTCCCTCCACACATTTCAATTCTTATGCGAGGTGGAACTGGTATTGGAAAGTCTGCACTAGCAAATCAAATTGCTGGAGACGTTTCACTACCTCTTATTGATGTTCGAGCATCTATTATGTCTGAAGGTGATGTTCAAGGCTATCCTGATATCGAAGGCATGAAATCAAAAGGTGTAATGACGTTTTGTATGCCTTCATGGTTTGTTAGAGCCTGCAAAGAACCAGTTGTTTTGTTTTTAGATGAATTAAATCGAGGTTTACCTGCTGTACAACAATCATTTTTCCAAATTGTATTGGATCGCTGTCTTGGTAATGATGAAGAAGGAAATGCTTATAACATTCATCCAGAAACCAGAATTATTGCAGCAGTTAATCATGGTAATGAATATGATGTTAATGAAATGGACCCAGCTCTTTTAAGACGATTTTGGACTATTGATATTGAACCTTCAAAAAATGACTGGATGACATGGGCTAAATCTAAAAATGTTGACCCAATGATTTTAGAATTTCTTAAGACAAGAAAATCACATCTTTTTGTTAACCTCAACAAGGTCAAACCAGGACAGGTATTTCCAACTCCTGCTTCTTGGGCAAGATTTGACGAGGTTTTAAAACATACTAATACTATACTCATGGAAGATAGAGATACGTTTGACATCTATAACACAGCAATTGGTTTCATTGGTAATGAGGCAGCAATTGAATTTACTGATTTTGTTAAAAAATACGAAGTTGTAGTAACACCTGAAGAGCTTCTTAGATCATTTGCAAAATGTAAAGAAAAGATTGAAGCAATGTCTAACGATAGAATCAATTCTTTAATTGAAAGATTAGGTGAACATGGTGCTACAAATGACTGGACAGTTTCACAAGCTAAGAACGCAGCTAAGTTAGGTAAGTCTATTTCCGAAGAAATGATGATTCACTTCTGGTCTTGTATTACTAAAGGGAAAAACATAAAAACAATTCAGAACTTCCATAAAGAAGTTGGCCAATATGTAGTTGAGATTGTAAACAACAATAGAGACATATTAGGTAAGTAAAACACCTAGTCATCACTTAAGTGTATTCAAGATTATCTTTGTGTTATAATAAACTATAAGGCATTTAAGATTCATAAAGGATATTTTTTATGGGAAACAAAAAAGAAAATAATAACAGCATACTAAAGAAAAACAAGGTATCACAAGAAAACATTGATAACTTTGAACTAACTAGTCATCTAGTTGATTTTCTTTGGAATGAACCCTTTTATAGCAGGATTTTAAGATCACTAAACAAGATCGAGTCAATAGCAATACCAACTGCTGGTGTTTCTACGCACGAGTCAGAAATTACTTTATGGTGGAACAGAGAGTTTTTAGCAGGTCTCCCTAAGAAACATATTGGTGGATTGCTAAAGCATGAGTGTCTACATCTAGTGTTTGGTCATACAACAGAGAGAAGACGCGATCCTCATATTATTTGGAACTATGGCACAGACTTGGCAATCAATTCTACCATACCAAGAAATGAACTGCCAGAAGGAGGACTAATTCCAGGCTTTGCTTTAAAAATTTCTTCGGATCAAAAAGAACAGATGTCTGACAAAGAGTTAAAAACTTTTATGAAGCTTTCTAGTCTTATCGAAAGTATGCCTATTAATAAGACTTCTGAATATTATTTTGAAAAGTTAATGAGTGATAATGATGTCAAGGATTTTCTCGAAGATCAAGAAAAAATGATAAGTTTAGGCTTTGATGATCATGAAGGCTGGGACGAAATATCTGAAGCTGAAAGAGAAATGATCTCCGGTAAAATTAAAGAAATAGTAAAAGAGGCTGCAGAAGAAGCTAATAATAGAAACTGGGGATCTGTATCTTCAGAAATGCGTCAAGAAATTATGAAGATGCTTTCTAACGAAATTAAATGGGAATCATTACTAAAAAGATTTTGTGGATTTACAAGAAGAGATGATAGAAGATCATCAGTTAGAAAGCTTAATAGAAAATATCCAGGTATTCATGCAGGTTTTAAGAAAGTTTACAAGCCTATGATTGCTGTTTATATTGACGAAAGTGGATCTGTTTCAAACCAAGAGCTAATGAAGTTCTATTCAGAGTTAGATAATTTATCAAATAGGACAGACTTTTATGTATATAAGTTTGATCATGTCGTAGATGAAAAATCATCTTTTCTTTGGAAGAAGAACACGAGACCCGACATGCAAAGAACACTCACAGGCGGAACAAGTTTTGAATCGGTTACAAAACATGCAATCAAAAACAGGAAAAAGTTTGATGGTTATATTGTTTTAACTGATGGTGGTGCTCCAAAACCTTCAATATCTAGAGGTCTTAAAAGATGTTGGGTATTAGCTACTGGCTGTAATCTAATGTTTGATGCAGATCAAACAGACATCGTAATTAACATTAAATAAATTTATAAACAGGAAAATTATGTTATATAGTATAAATACAGAAACATTTAAAATTACTAAAGAAAACAATGTTTTTAAACTTTATCATAAAGCTGAAAACAGATGGTCCAGTGGTTGGACATTTGTAGGTAAGTACAAGACACAAGATAAGGCACAAACCGCAGCTCGGCTTTATACAAACTAATAGGTAAGACAATGAGAAAAAAGAATAGATTTAAGATTACTATTGACAAGAATGGTTTAGGAGAATACGAGACAAGTATCGTTGCATATGCTCTTAAGTCTTCATCACCGCAAGATGCATTAAGAAGAGTTGAAGTAGTCTATGATAGCTGTCGAAAGGAAAACAAACGTATTCCTTATAAATCAAGGTTGTTTTTAGAAGCACTTGCAATATCAGCTGAAACTGATTTGTATTACATAGAGTAACATGATTTATGCTGGTATAATTTTAATCTTGGTCTTTAATGCTTTTTTGTATTACGATACTACACAACATAACAAAGACCTTTTTGAAGACAAGAAGCTCGCGTTTAATATAGCAATTTGCATGTTTATTATCGTTGAGCTTCTTATTTTTTTATCTTTTTACGTTTTAGCAATTAAAACTATAGGAGCTTTTTATGATTAATGAAGTCAACGCTTTTCTAGAAGAGATGAATAAGTCTACTTCATCTAACGATAAAGTTAAAACTATTCTAACAGCAAGTAAAAACGTGAGAAAAGTACTGTATTACACTTACAATAATTTTCTTCAGTATTATGTTACAACAAAGCTTTTAGAAAAAAGGCCTGACATAACTCAGGATTATACCAAATTTGACTCCATGTTTCAGTTGCTTGAGTCTTTAAATCAAAGACTAATTACAGGACATAGAGCAATAAAAGAAATTAACGGGTATGTCTATTGTAATCCTGAGATTAAGGACTTACTATATCTAGTCCTAGATAGAAACCTAAAAATTAGAGCCTCAGTTAAAATTATTAATAAAGCTTTACCGGGTCTTATTCCTACTTTTAATGTTGCATTAGCAAATAAGTATGATGAAAAAACAAAGAAGAAAGTTGATTTTGAAAAAAATGTTTGGTATGTATCAAGAAAACTCGATGGTGTTCGCTGCCTTATTATTGTGGACGACAAAGGAAAAGCAAAATCTTTTGCAAGATCAGGAAAACAATTTCATACATTATCCTTGGTTGAAAAAGAAATTGAAGAACTAGGTGTTAAAAACGTCGTTTATGATGGCGAAATGTGTATCGTAGACGAAGAAGGTAATGAAGACTTTCAAAGTATAATGAAAGAAATCGGAAGAAAAGATCATACAATCCAAAACGGTCTATTTCAGATCTTTGACTTTATTCCTTACAGAATGTTTTCTAAAGGATCCGGAGAAACTGGTCTTTTTACGCAAAGAATAAACGCATTACAGAATATAATGCTGGGAAAACAAAACAATTTAATTAATTTTCTTGAACAATCTCCGGTATCTTCTTTTAAAGAGCTAGATGATCTAACAATAACAGCCTCTAAAAGGGGGTGGGAAGGTTTAATGTTAAGAAAGAACGTTCCTTATCAAGGTAAAAGATCTAATGATATCTTGAAGGTGAAAACTTTTTACGATTCTGAATATAAGGTGATAGAAACTTTTTTTGGTCCTCTTAGATATATTAAAGAAGGAGTAGAAGTAGAAGAAGAAATGTTGAGTGGAGTAGCCATTGAGCATAAAGGAAACACTGTTAGAGTTGGCAGCGGATTTACAATAGATCAACGTAAACTCTTGTTTAAAAATCCTCATGATATACTAGGAAAAACAATTACAGTTCAGTACTTTGAAGAATCTAAAAACCAATTAGGAGAATACTCTTTAAGATTTCCAGTTATAAAGGTTATTCACGGTAATGAAAGAAAATTTTAAAACAAATAAAAGTTTAACTGGTAAGCTTTGCGATTTTAGAGGGCATACAGTTTTAGTAGTTAAAAAGCTCAAATTGTCATTCAATATACATGATGATAATCTAGAAATGCCACAAAGATACGAAGTCATGTTTAACGATGGCTCTATTGATGTTGTTTCTATTAATTCTCTAAAGTTAATAAGATAATAAGATTTTTATATATATATATACTATATACATTTAAAGTCTGGAGTTAGTATGAAAATTACTGAAAGTAAACTAAGAAACATTATCAGAAGCGTTATCGCAGAAAACATAGGCGACCTCGACATAACAGCAGATCCTGGCTTGCCAGAATTTCAAGATACACATGACCCAAGACATAAAGATTTTGATCATGCAAGCTCTGCAGAAGAGCATCCATTTCTTGACATTTTTTCGCAAATGTGTTCATCTTGGATGATCTCTGACGCTATGACAAGAAAACAAATTGAGAATGCTGCACAATCTCTGTTAGATGAGTCTGAAAAGGATGTTGTAACATTTAGAAGGTGTCTTGAAAACACATGTGCCCCAGAGTCATTAGACGCTATCTTACCTAGAGACTTTTATTGATAACAAAAAAAACTAAGTCATGTCTAAAACCAGCTCATTGCTGGTTTTTTTGTATCTGCAAAAAGAATAGCAGATTTGACGAATCAAAGCGTATGCACGGCAAGGCACATTAGATTTATAAATTATAGAATATATTTATACTATAACTACATAGGAGATATTATGAAACAAAAATTGGTTTTACTTTTTTCATTGTTAGCATTAAACTGTTCAGATGAGTTGACAGGTTACCAAGGTTACGAATCAGATTTTAGAAGTAAGTCGTATTCTGAAGTTAAGCACGTTGGAGCAACTTGTAATACACAATGTATTTATTCTAGTTATGCAGTATCTTACAATATTCAGGAAAAACAATACGACTGTATTGAAGGTCCTTGCGCATGTGTAAAAGAAGGCGATGCGTATACTTTATGTAGTCAAGACTCAATTCCGGAAAACTTATGGATTCAACAAGAAGATGTTCAAGAATCAATAGAAACTCAAAATAATCAGACTTCTGAACTGCCGTATTACAATCAATATGATAATAGAAATCATCCGTCTTCAACATGCCAGAATACATCTGTTGCAATGGTTTTGAGTCACTTCCAATACAGCATTCACCCAGACGAAATATTTTCTAGATGGGGCAAAGACATGGCACAATCGCCATCAGGTCTGAACTATGTATATAGCAGTTACGCGGCAACAAGTAAAATCAATACATATACTAATGCATCACCAGAAGATCTAACTTCAGCATTATCTCAAGGTTACATTGCGATTGTCCACGGCTATTTTACGTCTTACGGTCATGTCTTGGTTGTTAGAGGATATGATAGTCAGTATTATTATGTTAATGATCCAGCTGGTAAATGGGATGGTTGTTTTAAGTGCGGATACACATCAGGCAACTATAACGGTGTTACAAAGTATTCGAAAAAAGCTTTTGAGAATGCAGTCTTTACTTCAAATGGAAGTGCTTATTTACCTGGGTGGATTCACCTTGTCAAAGGAAATTAGAATGAGGTTTTATTTTGGCCTCTGTTTGTCTTTCTTTGTTTTCATGAACAATATATCATGGGGTCAAAGTTATGAATGCGATAACAATTTTGAACAATGTGGTACGCCTAATCAAAGCGGCGGCGGAGGTGGCGGAAAAGGATCAGTGTTAATAGCAAACACAGATTTAGGCGATTCTCATCAGAATGCTGATGATTATGATGATGATGGTGTTGAAGATCCTTATGATAATTGCATGCGTTATCCTAACCCAGATCAATTAGACATGGATGGCGATAACACTGGTGATATGTGTGATAATTGCCTTGAGTATTATAATCCAATGCAAGAAGATATGGACGGCGATGATTGGGGAGACGGCTGTGATGATGACAGTGATGGCGACGGCATTTTAAATGTTGATGATGGCTGTCCTACGCAATGGGGCAGCACGTGTGCTGAACTTGATTTAGTAATTAGTGATAGTAATAACATTATAAATCATGACAATAAAAACAAAATAACTGCTAAAAGACAAGAAAGACCTAATATTAACGAAAGCCATGAAAGCTGTAATCAAAGTCGTGATAACAATCTCATGTGGGTTCTTCTTATTATCATGATATCTTTTCTTTTTGTCAAGTAGATTAGAAGCAGATTTGACGAAGCGAAACCTATGAAACGCAAAACAAGAAACAGGTTAGGTATTATCAATAGCGGTAATTATAAAGGTGCTCCGTGCTTAGTAATAGATGAATACAATAATGTAACAACAGATAGACTTAAGTGGTTTAGAATCTTATTAAACAATAACATTTTAGTAATGTCAAATAAAAACATAACATTTTTATAAACTTTGATCACATTGTATATAATTACCTCATAAAATAAGAGGTGATTACTATGAAAAACGAATGCGAAAACGCACCAATTTATTTAGCTATAATATACTTTATAACATTTACTATTCCAGGAATTTGTCAATATTTAACGTAAGGAAAGGAAACAATGACATCTAAAGGATTTACAGAGACAGACTATATGCAGTTAAATGCAAGTGCTGACAAGAGAGTCAAGTATTTTTTAAATGACTTAAGAGCTTTGCTAGATAAACATAGAGTAAAACTATATAGTCATGAGTGTGAGGTCTATATAGAAGGACAAGGCTATATAGGTTATCTAGAAGATAATGTAGAAACTATAGATATCGTTGAAGGAGAAGAAACACTTTACACTTCGCAGAAATCTATTACTATCGATCAATAATTTAATTCTTTTTTTAAATACAAAAAAACCAGCGTAAGCTGGTTTTTTTTTGTTTTCTTTTTTCAAAATCTTTATTTAAAGCTAATCTTCTTTTCTTTAGAGTCTTCTTTTAAAGGCATCGTGATTTTAAGAACACCGTTTTCAAGTTCTGCAAAAGAAGACTTAACATCAATATCTTTTCTTAGAGTTAAAGAAATATTAACAGGCTTGAAATAAGATAAATCTTTTGATTCATCAATAGTCTTTACGATGAGCTTTCTATCTTTAAAAGTTATAGACAGATTTTCTTTTGTAATACTAGTCGCAATACAATCAAAAACAAGATTACTGTCTATTTCTTTTAATAAATAAGATGAATTATTTGCTGAAGACGCAAGATTTAAAACATCATTTGTAATAGCATCAATTACTTTACTGTAGTCTTTATAAGAATAGCAATTGACTGGAAATTCTCCATAAACTGTGTTAAACATAATTTTTCTCCTAAAATATTGTTATGAATAATTTAAACACTAAATTTAAATTGGTAACCCTTTTGTCTCATTTTTTTTATAATTTTTTATTAAAGTATTCAAATCAACTAAATCAATGTTTCCTCCCCAGCTTTCAACTAAAGACTTTATTTCAACGTAAGACATTTTATTTTTTTCAATAATGTCACACAACTCTTCTTTGTATTCCTTTACATTGTCAAAAACATAAATCTTTGTTTTGTTTGCAATTTCAAACGTATTGTTTGCATCATTAACAGTAATTAATAAAGTGGACATAATACACCTCCTTATATTAAATATAAGTGTTTATATTACGAGTTTAATAATATCTTTATGTCTGAGTATTATTATTTCTCCTTCATATAATATTTCGCAAAATTGTTCGTCAATGTTTTTATTTAATAACATTTCATCAACAAAGCAAAGATATACACCTGTTTTTAAATAGGTAGACTTTATTTTTTTTGCAGGGTTTTTAATACTATAACCAAAAACAGAGTTTACTTCTTCAATATTGACTAAAAAGTGAGAAGCTACTCTGCTCAAAATGCTAGGCCTTTCTTGTATGAAGATCAGCAATTGATGAAGCAACGAATGATCGTGGTTTTGTTTTTACATTAAATCCACAACCTGTCACATAACCTTTAATCATATTCTTGTACTTAGAAGATAAATGATTTAAACTTTCATTTATATCAGCGTGAATTTCAATATTAGCTGTATTGAGTTTTTCTTTAATATTTATTGCAATCTTAATTGAATCTTCTGCTTCTTTGAGAAGTCTTCTTGATAAGTCTAAATAAATATCATCTCTATATTTTTCTCTTATATAAAAATATCTTCTGTCATAAAAATCAGAATTTAAAACGCAGATAGCGCTAGCAAAGACAAAGTTGTAGCCCAATTTAAAACTATCAGTTCCTACTATTATTTTATGCCCTTCACACTTAGACACATTCTCTAATATTTGAAACATATCTTTAATAGATATAGACTCTCTTTTTCCTGTCTTCCAGCATTCTTTCATTGCCAAACTTTCATTATCTGCCTAGAGTTTTTGCTTCATTTATATTACCAATAAACTGATATGCGCCTTTATTAAATAGGGGAGCAACACACTTAGATTTTCTTTTTGCTTCTTTTTTTGCAAATTTATCACCACAACTAATACATGTTTCATACCCTAATTCTTTTCTTTTGTTAGGGTATTCTCGACTGCAAACATTACAATAAGCCATATTATCCTCTCTGATAGAATTTAAGCGTCCCACAAATCTTTCTATAATAATCAGTGCTACTCAAGCCAGAAGCAGCAACCTCTTCAGTCCAGTCTTTGTACATTGCATATCCAAGTTCTGTAAGCTCTTCTTCAACTAAAGGATATTGAACTGGATCAACAAATCCATCGTCTGGCTTTTTCCATTGTCCTTTGTTTTTTTCATCTGTCTTATATAACTTCAATGCCTTAGGCGTATTAGAAAGCATATTGGCGTTAATAAGGGTTTCTGGTTTTAAGATAACTTCTAATTTGTTATTTTCCTTGTCGATAATATTGCAGACACAAACAAATTTTTTCCTGCCTGATGTTTTTATAAATTTTATAAAAGCTTTTTCATGAAGCTTAAAAGACTTAATAAGCGTTATTGCTTTCTTTGAAGAAAATCTTTTTTCATGAATGGCAATTGTTATTTTGTCTAGAATATGCTGAAACTCAACAGTATCAGTATGAAAGTATATCCATTTATGTTTTACACCACTAAATTTTTCTTTAATTTTGTTTTTCATAATTTCCTTTTTTTTGTTATTATAAAACAAAATTAATGTTAATACACGTTTAGTCCTCTTCGAAAACTACTGATTCAACTTCAAATCCGTAAATAGATTCAAGATATTCAAAGATATCTTCTTCTTGCGCGTCGCTATCAATATCATCTTCATTTATTTTTAACGACTTAGGTAATACTGCAATCTTTCTTGATTCTTCGTAATCACAATCTTCAAAGTCTGTTCCATCAAACGACCAAACAATTTTCTTAACTTTAATCATATTAAATCTCCTATTTTGAGTCTATATATAACATAAAAATTGTATTTGTTTTTACTTTTTTAAAGAATTAATTTCGTGAGTAATATACCAGACAGCTTTTTCAAGATCTTCTACAGCTTTATCTGGATTCTTTTTTCCTGCTCTACCAATATATTTAACTGCATTTCCTAAATTAAAATCAAGACGCCATGCATCAATCACGTCGATGACTTCATGGCCTGATGTCTTCATATAATGATCAGGATGATTTACGCTTGATCTTTCTTTCTTTTTTGATTTACCACATTGGCACATAATACCAGCAGTACAGGTTGTACATCGAGCACACTTTGACATATTAATTTACCTTTTCTATCTTGGATGAATTTTTACAAGAACTATTCCAGATTCTAAATTTATGAATAGATTCTGGACAAAACAAATTGTACTGAAGAAAATAATCCTTAGTAGGGATATTATATATCTTGTCAATAGAAATTATTAAACACAATAAACCTTTTTGATACATAGGTGATTTAAATAAAACAAGTTCACCAACCACTAACTCAGGCATCTAGCAAGTCTTCTAGTCTTATAATACCTACTGCATCTAAGTCTTTAGTTTCAACAGGAATGTTGATAATTTCTTTTATGCATTTTTTGTTTTCAAAGATTCCTGTTTCTAATCCTAGATTATGAGGAACTCCTTCAAGATTGACTACATTATTATTTAATAAATCTGTATTTTCTATTCTTACTTTTATATGGTCTTCTAGCTTTGAACCTTTTGTTCTTATCTGAAATTTTGAAAATCCTTTCGAGGAAGAAGAAAATCTTATCCATGCAAACCCAGCACTCTCAAATATATCAATCATATTACTACATTCTGCAAACATATTTGAACTACTGACAGATGTTGATATCTCATGACTTAAAGAGTTTTTTATTTCGACCCAGGCTGGGTTATTATCGTCTACATTAACTTTTGCCCAAGCACGCCCTCTACCTGAAAACATAGCTTTAATACTTACATTGCTTGTATGACTAATGTTTAGATGACTATTGATTGCATCATTAAATATTTCTCGAAGTAATGTTAGTTTAATTTCGTGTTGATCTTCTTCAAGCTTAGCAATGATATCATTTACTTTTGGGAAAATAATTTTTCTGATTGATTGAATGTCCATTTTAATATTCCTTTTCCTTGTTTTTATTATTATAACACTACATTTTAAGAGTTACACTTTATTATCTTCTTTCCTTCATTATCTCATTGAATTCTTTTCTTGACTGTAAGAGTTTTGAAACCATTCTTGCGTTTGGTTTCTCTATTAGCTCAGATGTTTTCCCCATTCTATAACCACCGTTAACTAAACAATGAAAGCAAAAAAGCTCTTCTTTGATTTCTTCATCAAACCAAACTTCTTTAACTTCACCATGGCCATAATTTTGGTCTGGACCTTTTAAGTGAACCCATATCATATCACCAGGATTTAAATAGAAATCATCTGTAGAGGTCGACATAGTTACCAAACCAAATATCAAAAGTATTAATCAACTGATCATAATTACCCATCATCATTGTTTTTTTAATGTCGTTTCTAACTCTTTTTGGTATGTTGATTTGCTCGCCAATTGTGTCCACATATCCTAATAAAACAAAAGCATTACCATCTCTGCCTCTTAAGTCTATTTCTATTTTTCTATCTATAAGTTCATCGCTAGATCTAATCATTTGCAACCTCGCATGTTTATACATTCAACAAGTTTTCTATCTTGCTTTCTTAATTTTATTTCACACATTTGTAAGCTAAACTCAATGTTTTTAATCTTAAATTCAAGCTGTCTTACATCTTGTGTTAATAGGTCGTTTTTCTCAATTGTTTTCATGATATCTTTGTTTTCATTTAACACTCTATCATATTCTCTTTTCGATATACAAGAATACAAAGTTATAATTATAAAACATATTACGTAAAGATATTTCATGTTTATTCCTTAATAAACGTGTCCGCCTAGACTGCTTTTGTTTGATTTAGAAAAGTATGACATTAAGTCCATTTCTGATACAAAGAAGTTAGAATTATCAGAAAGTCTTAATAACTCACATTTAACAACACGAGTTGCACCTGAAACAGACTGAACTGTGCTTTGGCTAAAGATAAACTCTTCATTTTTCAAAATAGGCTTTGCAACACCTTTAATTCTCATGCCGACTTTTGCCGGCATAAAATAGTTTCCGTTGTTAGAAGTAAATACAACTGATCCTTTTCCAGACTTTTCTTTGAAGTGAATAGTATCACCTTGTCTGATTTCAACCCATTGTGTCATAGCTAAGTCCTTTATTTAAAAAAGCTTTGGAAGTTAATATAAGTAAACAATAAAGTAAGTTCTGTAAATAAAAATATAAAGTAAACGTCTGTTCTTTTTCTATGGTTGTAGAAAGAATGCAAATAACTAAATAGTATAACAAACGCAGTTAAAGTATAAAAGTCAAACATTTTCCTCATAAAGCCCGTTAAGCTTTAAAAACTCATACCAGTTTTCAAGCTCTTTGTTTGAAGGTTTAGTTAGTGCTGCTTCTTTAATAATTGTAATTTCTTGTTCTATACTTTGATAGTCTTCAATTACTTCTTCACTGTTTTTAACAATCTTACGTTTGAAAGTATTTACTTGTTTTTTGCTTTTCCTGTTTTCTGGAAGTACTTCGATATCAATCTTAACAGGAGTATTGCCTAGTAAAGGAAAGTCTTTAGACACAGAATGAGGAACGTTTAAAATATTTTCAGGATGATCAAACCTAGATCCTTTATATCTAACTTCAAATAATTCAACAGGATTTGATTCATCTCCTTCGACTTTGGAAAATCTAGCCCAACCAAAACCTTCGCGATTAACATGATCAAGAAACATAGTTCCATCACTACAACTAGGAATAAGACTTAAAAAACTTTGAAAAGCAGGAGAGTCTTTTGGAATCTTTACCCACGTATTTCCTCTACCTTTGTACTTTTCTTGAATTTGTTTTTTAAATTTATTTTTTGACATATTTTTGTCCTCAATGATTGTTGTTTACATTATATTATAAACATTAATTGTACAAATTACACTTTGAATATCTTCCTAAGAAACCCATAAACTGTATCTTCTAGCTTAACAAAGTTAATTTCCATCCATATTATGATACTTAAAATAATTGAAGGATTTACAGAAATTAACATACGCTCAGCAGTCTTTGATTGCAATTTAGTTATATTGCCTGACGTTAACAGAGTAATGTTTCCGTCAACATTTATATAAACTAATATTGCACCACTTTCTTTAATTTCGTCAATAACTTGTTTTTGAACTTCGTTTGCATCTTTATCTTTCATTTTATAACTCTATGTCTATATCAGCAAAAACAAGTCTATTCCACTTTGGCCCTAATACTAAACTAGTTATCTTGCCTTGTCTATTTAAAAGAATTTTCTTGAATTCACAGTAAGTCATTACTTTGTTTTTCTTATTAATACCTCTTACTTGAAAAAGCTGTAGTATTCTTTTTTTTTGTTTTTTATTAAGATTCAAACTATTGATACTGTAAAAAAACTCTTTAATGTTTTCTTCTGTCATTTTAACTATAAAATTCCTAAAATAGTAAGTGTTGTTCCTATCATAACCATTGAAACAGGTATGAAAGTTAAACAGAAAAAAATACCAGATAAAATACTAAGTTTGTCGATTTTCATAGAAATTCCTCTATTTTATCTGCATCAATATAGCAAGTAAAAAAGTTGTGTGATGGAATCATTATTTCGTAATACTCATATCCATCTTCACGATAACCATGTATAACTTTTGCATGAGCAAAAATGTTTTCTAGTTTATCACCAGCAACATATAGATAATCAACTACGACTGGAATCCATTTATGTTTACTTTGTACTTGCTGCATTTATATTTCTTTCTATTTAATAAAGTCTACTTGGATTGTGTGAAGGATACAATACAGTATGAGTCGACTTTTTAGAGTCTGTATAGATGTGTTTAATTGAAACGCATTGAATGAAGTAGTCATTTATTGTAATGTCACAAAAAGTTTGTGGTTCATAGTTTTCAAATGATATACTATCAACAGGCGTAAAATTAAATCTCGAGCAGATCTTGATAAGATCATTTGCAGGCAGATCATTTAAGTCTATACGCCTTTGTATATAACCTTTACCATCAAAGTATATTTTATTTAATTGAATCACTATTTTCTCCTTATAGACTATTATAAGTTTTTATTATATAAATTACACATAAAAAGTCTTTTTAGGCTTTGCTTTTTTCGGAACAAAGAATGGATTTTCTCTATAAGTATTCCATCTTTCATATACATCTAAGACTTTGTTTCCTTCTCTTTTAATTAAATACATTTTAGTAGCGGAGACCTTTGTTCCATTGTACCATTTGCTAAACTCTTTGAATATATTTTTAAGTCTTATGTGATGGTAATTGCTTTCGTTATTTAATACTCTGCTTTTACAAAAGTCGCTAAAAACTAAATCAATATCTGGATGGCTGTCATAATCCAGCAAATCTTTCATTAAGTTTTTTAATATCAACGTAGAAGACTTTGTCTCACCAATATCAAAAAACTTATGTTTACCTTCTGGTAACTCTTCACATAGTCTGGGATGTGTAATTCCGAATACTACACTAATCATTATACTTAACTCCTGTAATTTTATGTAAGTCTGAAACTAATGTTGTCTCTACTTTATTTTCTATAAGAACTTCGACAAAGTCTAAAGACATATTATATACAACGTCCTCTTCATAACGCAATTCTCTTTCAGTTTCTAAGGCGATAACAATCTTGATGTCATCAAAACCATTATCAAGAATATAAATTTTACCCTTTTTTATTTGTTCCATCAGCCCACTCCTTATTGCAGTGAACACACCAGTCGTCACACTTATTGCAACCGTAATACTCTGACATTGATCTTTCACATTCATGCAGATAGAATGTAACTGTCTTCTTTTTACAATACGGACACTTTTCTAACTTTGTTTTAATTTCTTCTTTTTTAACCATTTTTTTGACTCATTTCATGTTTTGCCCAGTCAACTTCAATAATTTTACTACGCATAAAACCATACCCACTTTTACTTGCTACTCTGTTCATGTGCGTAAACATTCCCAGGAAAAGGCAAAGATCTTTGCTGTCTAGCTCGATACTAGAATGAAGATTCTTTACAGAACTAGACATATCGAATGCACCATTATATACATCAGGCCACTTTCCTTGCAGTATCTTATATAGATAATCTTTGATCTGATTTCTAAAATTTTTGTTATCATCAATATCAAACATGTATTTTCTTGTATACTTTGTTATTCTACTTGAAAGATATGGTGACTCAACTTTCTCAATATTCAAAATGTTTCTAGAATTGTAAAACTCTGCTAAGTCTGTATAATGTAAATAATATTCTCCACTTTTGAATGATATTGCTAGTTTAGAATTAGAAAAGTCAAAATTATCAAAGCATTCATTAATGTCTTTAAATATAAACTTATTAACAAACTGTGTCTGTATTACACTAAACTCTAAGTCTACTTTTAGGGCTTCATCTACATATTTAACTTTGTTTTTCTTGCAGATTTTATTTAAAGCAGTTAAATTTCTTTCGTAATTAAAAGTAAAAGGTAGTTCAAAACTGTTTACGTCTTTAATTGCATCACTTACTTTATTAAGACAAAAGCCGTCATACATTATTTCTTCTCTAATAGCTTTAACTCTATTACTAATTACGTTGGTGATATCATTAACTTTATCTTTATTGCTTGAAAAAATGTCGATATCACCCATGTTATAAAAATATCTATAAACTTTTCCTAAAGTCTCTGACGTATTAGAGTTAAGTTCTTTACTAATAATTCTGGGAAAACCCCCGGCAATCCAAGCTTCTTCTTTTAAGTAATCATAAACATCAATTGTCTTAAATAATGTAGAAAGCACGTATTGAATATGGTTAGGAAGTCTGATGGAATTGATATGATTATTCATTTATTTTCGGTCCTTTAAAACTGGATTAATACGTGATTAGTTTTAATATCGTTTTATATCTATAACTGTCTATTATGAATTATTAAAGTTTGTTAAGTTGCACGCTGGAATAATCTAGAATAGTCCTCAACCAAGTCGGACATACTAATTGAAGGGTTTCCAACTGTATCATACTTATGTGTGTTATTGTTTTCTTTACTATACATTGTTTCAAATAGCTTTTTAAAATTATCAAATACTCGCAAATCACATTTTATAAAGTAGTGTGAAGAAGGTGATATGTTTTTATCAAATTTAAAAATCTTACCAGCGTTTACACCAACTCTCCTTATAGCAAATTTTGGATTGTCTTCTTTCGAAACCCAAGACCAATCTTTGTGATTTTTACTTCTTAACACAACTTTACGACTAAAGTTTTTCTTTTCCCATACTTGAAAGGTACATGGCACAGAATAGTCAGTGTTATCAACTAGCTTGAATGATTTTTTTTCTAAAATTTCTTCATATACCAAGTGAAAGTGTTTATCTAGTCTATTAACTACTGACTCTTTACGAAACGTTCTAGGAACAATAAAAGCTATATATTTGGCAAATTCAGCGCTGTGATTAAAAAATTTAATTGCTAAAGATGAGTTCTTCCCAAAAGGAGGATTTCCTACTACACAAATACTGTTGTATGATTTTATTAAGTTACTGCTATCGAAACTAAAAAAGTCTTGCTTTTTTATTTCTTCATGCTTAGGGTCGATATCTAGACCCATCCTTTTACCTTTAGGCAAAAAGTTATAAAAAGAACCAGACCCAGCTGATGGTTCTAAATACATGTCTATACTTTTATATTTGTTCTGCAATTTTTTAATTAAGGTATGCGCAACTGCATCTTTTGTATAGAATTGATCGTTCGTTACTTCGCTCTTAATCATTGTATTTCCTTTAAAATATGAAAAAACTTTGATGGGTACATCATTATATTGTTTTCATGACCAGACTTTATTATCTGAAAAGTTCTTGTTTCTTTTTTCGTAGCTGATATGTTGGGAGGCTCATTACAAACTATAGTATGAAATTTCCAGCCATTAGCACGACATATATCATATAAGCTGTTTTTTTCAATAGAGTTATATTTTTCGCCCCTGTTTAGCTGTTGACCTCCTCCCCAAAGACTTACTTGAATATAACAGACTGCATTATAGTCTTTACTTTTAATTAAGAGATCGATCTTGTCTATTGGAATATCTTTTTTTAAAAAGTCAGGAAATAAAATGCTTTTCTTATCTATTTGAGTATATATTTCAACATCTTTACTCGCTGTTATTTTTAAAGAATTACTAAGTATAAATTCTTCAAAAAGGTCACCACGCTTTTTTGCTATAGCTTGAGACTTTATTAAACTTATATTTAGTTTTTCTAGATCTAGCAAAATATCTGCACCATACTTTTCAGTTAACAAAGATATGTTTTTCTGCTTCAATAAAAGTTTTTTAATTTCTTCAAGTTTTAAGTCACTAAATCCTTTATAATCAAAGGATTTTTTCCACTGTTCTAATAGATTATGCTTTATGTTGTTTAACTTTTTTTTCATTTTTTAAATTTTTCTTTTAATTTAAATTTAATATCTTTATTGTTTTTTATATTATAACATAAATATTTTTATTTTACACACAAGGAAAAAAATGAGGATTAAACCTAATAGGATGTCTTGGGAAAGTGCAAATAGTTTATACCAATTAGAGTCAAAAGATATTGTTTTTGTTCTTGAGCAGAATGGCATCCAAGTTAAAAACATTTCGCCTGCAGGATCTTTAAGAAGAGGAAGAAAAACAATAGGTGATTTAGATATCGTTATTGAAGTAGACAATCCCCAGCTTGCAGGGAAAACATTAGAAGATACAATGGATTACCAGTTTTTCTCTAAAGGATCTTTTTATAAAGGTCAAATACTTGATACGGGTATTGATTTATTTATTGCTGGGCATCACAATTATTATTCTATGCTTTTCTTTTTAACAGGATGTGAAGATTGGAATTTAAGAATTATGAAGCACTTAAAAAACAATACTGATATAAGATACACACCTTTTAGGTTTATTAACCATAAAACTAAAAAAGTCTATGACTTTAGCTCAGAAGAAGATATATTTAAAGTCATTAAACATAGTTATGTATTACCAAAAGATAGAAAACCTCAAAACATAAAATTCGGAGAATAGATGAGAAAGTTATTAAAAGAGCATTATCAAAAGCTGCTTAAAGAAGAAATAGATTATAGCTCAAAGAAAGCAACTGTCTACCACTTGACAGGATTTAAGACATCTCAGTACGACTCTGCCTATAAGAAAAAGTTGGACAAAACAGACAAAGGCTTGAGAGATGAAATTGAAGCAAAAAGCAAGAGCAAGAAAAAAACAAGAGCAAAAAGTATTTTATCTAAAATGGAATACAAAGCCGCCGCAAAAGATCTTGAGAAATTTAAGACGCCTCAAGGACAAGCATATCATATAGCAGATAGTATTAGAACTGGTTCTTGGGACGCAGGTAGCTATTTCATAGCTGGAGAGGGTAGGATGTATGCTAAAGGTCTTTATACATGTTATAAATTAAACCCAGAAATTGCAAGAACATATGGTAGCGTTATTTTAAGATTTGATGTTGATATATCTTCAATGCTAATTTTTAATGCAGGAATAGCAAAAGGTATATACGGAGACAATTTTAGATTAGAAGACCAGTTTTTAGAAATATGCAGAAAAATGAACGTTGATATTCGTGGTTTCTATAATCAAGAAGTTAAACTAGATATTTCACCTGATGCTGATGATGCTATAAGCAGCTTTCTTGATGTATTATCAAAAATGTCAGACAGACCTGAATTTTTAAATAGCACTTATGAGACAGATATTAGAACTGCTCCAATGGCATTGCATGTTATAAATAAATATAGTAAGCTATTTAAAAGAGGAAAGTATACAAAACTGAGAGATGTTATAACTGGTGTAATCTTTCACGGGCGAAATGATGGTCCTGTTTGCGTTATTTATTACCCGGAAATGTCAAATTCATATAAACTCACAGGTGCAGGATATTTTGGCAAAGAAGGTGAACCTATAATTGAAGATGAAATTGAAAGGTTAATAGGCAGATCAGGAACAAGTCTTGAAGATGTATTTACTTTCTCACAAGAAATAGACGAAGATGATAATGAGTTTAATCTAAAGAGAGGTGAAGAACTAAAACAAAAACTTGCAAACTTTTCAAAAGAAAATGATAGCGATGATGAGTTTTTAGAAAACTTTCCTAAGGAAGTTAACAGTGTGCTAGATCCTTTAATGGAAGCTTATGGTGATGCCGCTGAAGACCTTATTATTTCAAGAGTAGAAAATACTCAGCCTGCTTTTGACAATTATTGTAGAGATTTAGCTAAGTCATATAAGTACATACAATTTATCTGTTCTATCTTAGCTGAACCTTTTCTAACTTTTGTTGATACTTTTGGTCCAGGACTTGAAATTGTTAGTAAAGATGAATTTGAAAAGTATTGTTATCTATTAAAAAAGTATGCACTATCTTTTGATCCAAATGAACCAAAGTTAGCAGACTTTGAACTTAACGGTTTAAAATGTGTAGCACAAAACGAAGAAGAATTTGCAAGACTTGTAGAGCAAGAGCTTGAACCTTTAAAGGGTAAGTTTTATTTAATGAATGACGAAGGTCTTGCTGATGAATTTGTATATAAAATTTATGATGATGTCATTGGTAGCGGAGGCACTTGTGTAGTTGATAATTCTATTTCTAGATTTAAAATAGACGACATCATATTAAATACAACAAACGATGCGAAAGCTTTAAATGATTCACTTGAAAGTAATTCGTCAACAGCAAGTGATGTAGAGAAAGAATTGATTGATTTATTTAATGACGAAAGACTTAAAACATCCGAAAGTTTGACTGTTTTAAAAAACTTATTTAAATACAACACAGTTATCAACCTTGAAAAAGAAGGACTAGTCAATGGTTCTATTAATTTTGACGAGATTGCTAAACAATTTGGCTATTACTCTAACTCCTGTGGCGGCGGGGGAGACATATTTTACACACTTTCAGAGCAAATTGGTGTAGTGGACTTTGGTGCATCAGCTTACACTATAAATAGAGATAAGTTTGATCCTAAGTTTATATTAGAAAAAATGTATGATGTAAAAGACGGATATGCTTTAAGAGATGCAGCGGATTTACCTAAAGAAATGTTTAAAGAAGGCATGAAAGCATTTAATAGTGCTACTGCTCTTTCAAGTGATTTTGTTAAGATGAAGGTTATTAGAGAAAAAATAGATAATCTTGGATGGATCGTTGAAGATACATTTAACTTGCCTACGCTGAGAGATGAAGTATTTATTTAGGATATAATGACTAAGTTACCGTCTTTACTTTTCCTAACAAATCTGGTCCAGAATGATTCTCCGTTTTCACTCAATAAAAGAAAATCATATTTATAATCATCTTCTTTTTTCTTTAAAACAAGGTAAACTGGCCTATCTTTTAGGGGCATATATGACCGGCCTACTATTCTAACAAGATCATTGACGTTTGATTTTTTTATCATTTTTTGCTTTTCATATTAAAAAAACATATAAGTACACCCGGTAGGATTTGAACCTACGACCAATGGCTTAGAAGGCCACTGCTCTTCCGCTGAGCTACGAGTGCTGAATGGGACATGTAGGACTCGAACCTACACTCAACGGATTAAAAGTCCGGTGCTTTACCGATTAAGCTAATATCCCTTAATTATTTTACTACAAAAGTATTATATCCTTTTTTGAAGTTAGTGTAAACATCTTCTTCAACGAGAACCCAATATTTTTCGCAATCAACGTTCTTAAACATTTTATCTCTGCTTCTATAGTGATCAACGCCGTTTTGAAACTTTATGCATCCTAGCGCTTTTACTTGGGAACCTGAAGCACCTATACATACAGCATAAACAAAGTCTTCAAACTTAAGACAACCTTTAAGGTAATTGTTTTCTCTTAATAAGTCTATATAAGAATGCATGATTTAAACTCGCATTTTAAATTAAAAGGTTGTAAAATAAATGCTCCGAGCGGGATTCGAACCCGCAAGCCTTAAAGGCGGAAGATTTTAAGTCTTCTGTGTATACCGTTCCACCATCAGAGCTAAATTATTAATTATCTGTGATGCTCATGATCAATATAAGCGCCAAGTAACATCACAATTGAAGAAAATAAAGTTAATGCTGCACTAAGATAAGCACCTTCATATAGATTTAATCCTGTTTCAACAACATGAAAAGAACCATGCAAACCTAATAAAAATCTTACTACTTTGTGCAACATAAAAACTCATTACTTCTTGGATACGAATTGATACAATGTCTCAGCAGTTTTTAAAACTTCTTGAACGTCGTACGGTTGAATTTCTTGTTGCTTACCTTCAGCTTTTAAATACTCGTTTTCACGCAAAGTAGCGTTTCTTGTATCCAAAATTCCGACTGCAAGTCCAAGTAAACTCTCACGAATCTCGTAACCGTTTTTATTTAAATCTCCCATATCAAACTCCTTTCTGTGTCTGTGTCTGTAATTGTTTAATTACGGGAAAGCTGATGAGGGGACTCGAACCCTTAACCTGCTGATTACAAATCAGCTGCTCTGCCAATTGAGCTACACCAGCATATTTGATTTATTAATTTAAAAGAATGGGCCCTCTGGGGTTTGAACCCAGGACCTGCCGATTATGAGTCGGATGCTCTAACCACTGAGCTAAAGGCCCTAAATTGGCTTATCCCGATGGATAAACCTTAGTTACATTATATAACTAATAAGTTAAAAGTTTAAACAAGTTTTAACGAGGTGTTGTAATAATTGTTTGACCATCTGCGTTAACAACATTCATAGTCTGATCTGTAGAATAGAAAGCTCCTACCTCTTGGATACGACCAAGTTGGTCTGATAGACGGTGGAGCTTTACAAAGCCACCATTACCTGACTGTCGATAATTTACTGAATAAGATCGTGTACGTGGTTTAACAATTTGACGAGTAGTATTAGTTCCATCAGATGTTACAATTGTCTCGTTAGTCTTAATTACTCTATTGATGTTTCCGTTACGATGAGTTGTGTAATAAACTCCTGGATTTTGTGTGTCCATAAATTGGATTGTGCCATTCTTCAATTGGTTTACAGAAGTATTCTCAACAAAACGATTAGTATCAAAAAGTGTATTTCCCATGCTTTTTCCTTTCAAGTGGTGTGTTTAAGTTTGGGTAGCTTAGAAAAACTATATTATAGTTTAACTAAGTAATTCACAATAAACTTATTATTGCGTTTGTTTTGACTACAGATGTAGTCTTTTATTGTTAAAGTAAGCGATCTAAAGATCGGCGGCCGATGATTATTAACTTCATTCCAGGATAGAAAGCAAAAGGGTTTCCTGCAATGTTTCTAAAAACTACATCAAAAAACTCACCGTTATATTTGAGATTAAGTGTTCCCATCTTATTAGACTTATTAATTAAGCTGTTGTAAGAATTAGACTCTTTGCACATCATTAAATCTTCTGGTTTAGAGCTAAGAAGCTGGCAGTATTTTTTCGTGTGTTCAAATTTATTAAAGTCTAGCATCATAAAGTCTTCTTTGATAATCAAATTAACCTCTAGTTTTAAGTAAGTTTTTGTAAATTTTTAAAGAATAAGTAGAAGATTTCCAGTCATTATAATATGATTCTATAATGGGCTTGTCCATGTTAATTGCTTTTTCATAGCCAAATAATTCACAAGCAAACTCGAACTTTGAAATATACCTTGCCATTTTTTATACCTTTAAAGAATTAATTTTTGTTGCCTTATACTATTATTATATTTGTATTTAATCTAATTTACACATTATGTTTCAATTAATTTTTCTTTATCATCTTCATAACCTTTTTCATGAAAACTGATTGAAATGCCACCAAACTGCTTGCATTGAAGATAAGATTCAAATGCATCTTCTAAAAGCCTTACTAGTGATTCGGCATCACCTAAAGTAGCATTAGTATGATCTAAAAAAGGTCTTTCTTCAGACTCATAAACAGAAAACATTATTTCATCTTCATCTCTTGAAGAGCCTTCAACGAGCATCCAACCGTTTGAAACCTTTTTAATAGAAATATCTCCAAACTTGTATTCAATTAAGTCTTTCATAAAACCCTTTCAGTAAAGATAAAAAGAAGCTGCAATTCCCAAAGATAAGATCGGTGCAGCACATTTTTCTACTACAACAAAATAATCACCTGTCTTTATTCTTCTAAATATGTCTTTGATGTCTTGAATAGAATTTAATATTAACATTGCGCTAATTGGAATAAGATAAAGCATCATTAAGCTTATATAAGGAATGTTCAAGTATTTGCTCCTAAATTTGTTTTTTATTTATTATAATATATTATAATTTATTATTTGATAATTTACACTTTATATTATTCTTTTATATCTAAGAAATATTTTGTATTAAAGGTTAAGACTAATTGATCTTTGTCGAACTCAGAATCAAAGCTGTCGTTGTTATAATACCTTTGACACAAAATCTTGTTTGGCGTAGAATTATCTTTTATTACTTTAAAATCACATCCATTTTTACTGCATCTTGCTAAGAGCATTTCTAAGTTATTAGAAACAGGAACAACTTCAGCAGTAAAGTCATATGAATTAACTGTGTTATTATATGCCAGATTACATGATAAACGTTTGTAACCGGAATCTTTTAAAAATTCTATATGACTTGTAGATTTAGAATCAGCTTCACAGCCATATTGTAGAGAGAGAAGTAGGGCAAACATATTTCTAAATGTCACTAAATAAGTCCTTGTTTTTGTTTTTAGTCTTCTATATAAATTATATCACAGTCGCTTGAAAGCGTTGCAGGAGTAACGTCTCCTGGCTTTGCATGCCTGTAATCAGGTGCTGAAATTACTTCCCACTTGGCAAAGTAACCATCACTATTTTTTTCATTAGATACCTTGCCTGTAGATATCCCATGAAAAGTAATCTTGCCGCCACTACGACAAATAATTTCAGCACGCTGTCCGAACGTTGTATATCTACTAAATTCAGCATCTGTGCATCCGTCTAATATTAAAAAAGCACTTGCTAATAGTAATGTTAATTTATACATTAAGCAACTCCATTGCAAAAGTAAAAAGTTGGCTTAAAGGTATCTGTTCAATTTTTTCTTCACAAATACATGCTCCAACAAAGTAGTCGTAATAACAACTCACAAAAGTCTCCTAACAATTAGAAATAAAATTAAAGCTAAGAACACAAAGGCTCCTGCTAAAAGTCTTTCTATTTTAAAGTTAATTTCAATTAGCCAAGTACAAAAGCTTAACGACCAAATGAAAAATGCGTATTTGACAATGTCAATATCTAAAAAACTATCATTCCTTTTCAAGAAATTATTTTGCTCCAGTCAATATTTTGGTCTAAGATAAGAATTGACAAAAGTCTGTTTTCGTTGACTGCTGTTAATCTTTTATCTTCCAAGATTGTTTTTGAACTACTTTTCAAATCATAATAGATAGTTTTCAAGTCTATAACTTTAATTAGAGATTCTTCGTTTATATCTTCTCTACCAGATTCTGTACAATCAGTAACAATTCTTATTTTGCAAAGTTTTTTAGATATTGACATAACATCTATCACTCACTCTCGATATGTTTTTCAAAAATATTGTTAAAACGATAACTATAATTTGGTGATTGAGCATTAACTATATCAATAGACGCTGAGCCTTTTTCAACTTCGAAGTTTAAGGTAATAACATCATCGTCATAATTGTACTTATAATTAAAATACTTGTTTAATTCATCACTGAAAATTATGTCTAAATACATGTTGACTCCGATTTCTTGTTCGGCGCCGTCAGCGATCTCGTAAAAGTCTGTTATGAACATTTTGCCTCCTGAATAATTTGATCAAAAGTTGTTAAGTCGTTAAAGTTTTTGAATGAAAACAATTTATATTTATTCTTTCCGAATTTTTTATTGCAAAGTTTTATTGCAAAATCGCTGCTTCCTGATTTAAAGTTAGTTGAATTAATATCAGACTTTCTACTTTCTTCAAGAGTTTTATCACCTGAATATGCATAATAATTTATCAAATTTATTCTCCTTTTTTTCCTGACTTTATATTATAAACAATAATTTTATTTATTACACGTGACAAAACATATATTAGGATCTATTCTTTCTGCTTGCATATGAACAAGATAAACTATTCTGTCTTTAAATAAACATTTATAAGCGTAAGGCATAGACTTTCTCTTCTGCGTAAAAGTTTCTAAGATAAGTAAAGTGTCATCTTCTAGCGCAAAGCCATCATGATGTGGTCCTAGATAGTAAGGAATAACATCAAACTTCTTTGTAAAGTCAGGTAACTGGTTTGCTAAAGGAAAGCTACCCATATCTTTTCTTAGTGTTATTAAACTTTTTACTTTGAAGGCTTCCAATTTCATTTACCTTACAGATCTTTCTTTATAAACGCATCTATAAAAGAGTAGAACAATAGACCAAAAAAGAATCCGGCGAAATAAGTTGGAAAAATGACGACAAGATAAAAAGTCATAAATACTGCACAGATTAAAAGTATAATAGTTACAATGCTTTGTAAATCTTCATTGATTATCATAAAACTACCTAATCTCCAACGGGCACTCTTCTTCAAATAAGTCCTGCCAGTATGCTTTGCTTTTATCACCATGTGTAGGCTTGCAGTCTAAGATCTTAAAACTTTTTGACCCATGAACTCTATGAACTCTTAATTCTAACTCTTTTTCTTTATACACAGCAGCTGCCTTGTAATTATGTGACTCATAATAAGCATGATAAAAGTGATATGTTTCCTTAATATAATTGAGTTTAGCACCTACTGGCACAATACAATTTAAATCTTTACTGTTTAACACAAAAGAGCTTTTTACTGTTAGTAATTTCATTTTTTCATAAAGCCTTTCATGGTGGAGTCTGTATAACACCCTAGACTAGATTCAACTAAAACACCATTGATATCTCTAAAAAACCAGATAGAGTTTCTATGTTTATATGGTCTTATATTTTTGTAAACATCTTTGACAAAATAAGATACGTAACCTTTATGTGGGTGTTTACATATAACTTTAAAAACTGGGATTTTAGTCTTGCCGTCGCGACGTGGCTCTTTAAAATTGCAACCGCATATTACAAGCAAAGCTGAAAGCATGAGTGTTTTCATGTGTCTCCTATTTTAAAGTGTCAAGGTAGTCACCAACATCAGCTGTTACATCGCTCATCGATTCAGCGACGTGAACACACTTACCACTATGGAACCAAATCCAACAGCCTTCGCTTTTGTCATTAATAACATGAGACACAGCTGAGTATACAACTAGAACGTTTGCTTGATTATTGAATGTAGTGTATGTAGAATGATTCATAATATAATTTCCTTTGTATTGAATAAGATTAATCCTGTCGTAAAACAGAGACCTCTTGGGCAGGATTGAACTGCCGACCTTTACTTTTTAAGAATACTGCTCTTACCACTGAGCTACAAGAGGATATTTGCCGAACACAAAAAGAGAACGGGCTTGACGGGACAAGGGGTAGGACACGCAAGACATGTATTATGTATTAGATCTCGTCATCAATCATATCAAAGTCATCATCAATAAGACCTTCTGAAGCTAAGAATGCTTCCCAGTCTGCAGGATCGTTACTTTCTGGAGTGTCATTTAGTTCTGGCTCTCGAAGCTCTAGATTAATTTCTTCACTTAAAGCTTCAAGCTCGCTAACAGCTGGTTTTGATTTTGGTTTGTTCTCTACTTTAGACTTAGAAATTCTAGGCATTGGAGCTGCGTCTTCTTCAAGCTTTAAACCTTTTGGCGTACCAGGCATAACCTCAATTAAATCATCCAAGTCATCAACATTAATCATATGAACCTGCTTGGGGTGATCAATGGTTGAGCCTTCAGTACGAACTTCAAATGCAGCACATTTAATACCACTGTCAACCCGAGCACCATTAAATCGAACCCAAGCCTTACCAAGCTTCACAACGTTTTTACGATAGTCAGCGCAATCAATGCCGTTAGTTTCAAGCTGAACGAGTGTTTGTTCGATGCTTTCAAGCGAAACAAAGACCCATTTAGCACCTCGGCCGCTGAACTTGGATTTAAGATCAGCACGCCAGTTATCACCAACTTTAGAACTGCGAGAAGCAATAGGCTTGATATTTTCCTTGAGAAGGCTTTCAATTTCTTTTCGATAAGAAGTAAATCCTTGAGGATTATCATTAAAGTGAGTAACAAGTGCTTGAATCAAAGAATTTGTTGTGTTCATGGAAACCCCTACAGGCTGGTTGTTATTATTAGTATTGATGTTTTGAATGTTGGTATTCATAATAAAGTCCTTTTGAATGATTAATTGTTGTTGCCTTATGGTATATTATAATATGAAGTTGATCTAAGTTACACTTAAGAGAGCATTATTTAGATTTAATTCTTCTGGATTGAAAGGCTTGTTGTTTTTATAGGCACTTAAACTATAAGTGTTACCTGAAACATTTGACCAAACCAACATGCCATTATAATTTTCAGGCTGACCGTACTTGTTAACGTAGTCTTTAATTAAGTTAATTAAGTCATCTGAAGATAGATTATTTAGTTCTCTATTTCTACCTAAATTTCTGCTACCTCTTATCACATCAGATGCCAAGCTTGCTGAATAATTGTTTTTCATTTAAGACCTTTTGAATGATTAATTGTTGTTGCCTTATGGTATATTATAATATGAATTTAATCTAAGTTGCACGCAAGAGAATCTCTCTAGTTCTATCCTCTAGTTCTATCCTCTAGTTCTATCTACATTATCAATGTGATCAATCATACGATTAACAGATTGGCGAGCTCGAGACTGTAAGTGTTGCATGACATTATGAATAGCTTCAATCTTTGCTTCCTGAGAGTTGAAATTAAACCTATGTCCTGGGATATCTGTTAGCATCTGGTCTAAACGGCTTGCGATAATGCCAGGTGTTTCGTTAAGCATCATACTTGAGTGAACAACCTGGACAATGTATGATGGCCACTTCAAGTTCTTTCTAGCATTAGCATAAGATCTGCTTCTATGAGATATACTTTTATCAAGATTTGTGTTTGTAGTAGTATTAGTTTTAAGCATAACTTCTTCTTGTTGTGTATTAACTTGTTGTGTATTAACTTGTTGTGTATTAACTTGTTGTGTATTAGACTTAAACTTTAAACTTCGCTGATTAATAAGCGCAAGCCTTTCTTCTTCTGTATCAATCATGACACGCTGCGTATTTTTGAATGTCATATTGAGTGCAGCATTAAACACAGGGAAATTTTTCTTTTTGTTTAACTGGTAAAAACGTTTAGTATTGTGACTTCCGTTAGTTTTTCTTCTTACGTAACCTGATGCGTAACTTCCGTAATGTGCTCCGGTACGAGTGCACTCAAACATACGAGTTCCGTTTTTAGATTGAAGTGGAGTTGTAATTTCAATTAAGTTGTTGTTCATATTTAATGTCCTTTTTAAAAAATTTGTTGTTGTTACCTTATGGTATATTATAATTGGTATTTGGTCTAATTTACACGAAGAATTAATTCTTTTGGTTTTTATTCACCTTGAAAAATCTCGAAGATATTGTAACAGCAATTTCATGGCTGCAAAGGATGCAGAGTAAAGCTATTAATGATGTATTTAAAGTGCCTATGCATTCAAAACAAAACAAGTTTTTCGCAATGGATAACATGATTGTCAATAAAAAAAACCAAAGACTTGTAAAAAGTAAAGCAAAATCATCAGCCATTATAGAAACCTCGACTATTCATATTAACTCCCGTATATTTCATTATATCTTTTTGCTTCGATAAAGCCTGGTGTAGCGTAAGCCATTCTTCTTTCAATACATCTTATTGCAGCAGTTGCACCACCACTCCAACCCTCATCAGGTTTTTTCAACTCTCTTAAAACAACTTGTAAAGCTTTATAAAGAGGTATGATCGAACCACATGTGTTATCCCAAGATTTTTCCATAACAAAAGAAACATGTTTACCGTAATCGTGTGAAGCCTTATAGTCTCTACCTGTGCATTCAACTACAAGATCTTTTGCAATGGTCACAATTTTTTCCTTGGAAAAAGAAAACTCTTTATAGTTTGCAAGCCAAGGATTGTCACTAACATTTACTTTGACTGTGATCGATTCCATTTTTATCTCCTGTAGATTTTTCCTGTGCATATATTGTACACAATATAGAAAGAGTAAGCGATTAACGATATAATGATTCCTGATGTGATATAAATCATTGTTGTTGCCTTATGGTATATTATAATATAAAATGAATCTAAATTACACGATTAGTGTCTTATCTCTTTAATGATCCAGACACCAGATTCTGGAATTTGTGCTGTTCTGAAAATTCCTGTAGACTGCAGTTTCATTGCAAAATCTTTAGCGGTTCCAGAATTAGTCTTAATTGCGTAATCCCATCTCCTGTTATCATACCTGAAAAAAGAAGGCAGCTTAGTAATACAGTCTCTCTCAACTTCAACTCCAAAAAAACTCATCTTGTCACTTTTCATTATAGCTTACTACCTTTAATGCGTATTCTTTTAAAGTATTTACTCTACGACTTGTAGTTTTAGACACAAAGCTTCCACCTGTTGCTGTGTGATCATAGACTGTATGAACCCCGTCAACAATATCAGCAATCAATAACTTGTAATAGTAAATACTTCCGTCATTATATAGTTTAAGATTACCACTGTGATTACTATAGCATATTAACTCGCCTTCAACTTCTCTTTCACTGCCAATCATAGAACGCCATTTACTGATAATAAAACCGTTGTTTAATCTTTTAATTTTCTTCATACATTTACCTAAGGATACGTTAACTCATAGTACTCTGTGCACCACATCTTATATTCGCTATCAAAATAATGATATGCTCTGAACTCTTTTTTACCTGTGATGTCTTCCATTTTGTTTGCATAGTTTTCTATATCAGCAGCACCTCTGCACCAACTACTTCTTCTTACCTTAACACCCTTGTCATATAAATCTTTCAGTGAAGGCTTCTTGAGTAATTTAGTCTCACCAACAAAGTCTGCAGCTGGATCAATTAAAGCTTCTCTTTCAGGTTTTATACGCCACTGCTCTGAAAAATGAAACATATCTTATCCTTTCAAACCTAATTACTTTAAACAGAAGCCATCACAAGCTTATACTTTTTTTTGTCTTTATAGATAGTAGTATAACTAAACAGCATGTATCTATTACCAAGAATACTTTCTGTATGTTTAATTGCGTCTTCGTTCGTGTTACTTTTAAATAGAATTCTGCCATTCTTACCAATCGGCTCTTGGCCATATGGTGAAGGCTTATAAGCATAGAACTTCATATCTTATGCTCCTAAATTGTTCTTTAAGAAATTGCTGAGACTTGTTAGATCATCTTTACGACCAAAAGATACAAACTCTACATTGTTATTTAATAAAATTTGCTTGAGGACTTGATTGCTTAAATTGGTATGTTCACCTATATTTAGGGGAATGTGAACACATGTATCTGGATCTGTATCATATCGTCTGTTACAAACTTCAGATTGCGTTTGACTATCCCAGACTTTGGTAATGTCGCTAAGGTTATCATCATAGTCTTCACATATAATGTCATGTGTTATTATGATAACTTCAATACCCTTGTGCATTGAACCATCACTCATTTTTACAGTTTCGTGCTTGTGGATTTCTCCTACTACACATGGATTGGAATGATGACCATGATAGTAAATTATCTTATCAGCTTCTTCTTCTTGAAAACCGTTTAACTCAGGATCTTCGTCTGAAAATGTCTTATAATAATCCTCAACAAAACATTGATCATTATCAGTATAATGATTAATTAAACCTTGGTAAGCTGACTCCCGCATTGTATCGAAATCCATGCTTTCCAAAATTTTTCGTGTAAGCTTTTCGATGTTTTCTAAACTATTTGGAACGTATTTATCTCTTGAAAGTGTCATATTAAATGTCCTTTTTGATTGAATGATTGAATGTACCTTATGGTATATTATAATATGAAATTAATCTAAGTTACACGATAAGAGTATTACATTAAGCTATACAAGCAATACTCTGTGATGTCACATGTGTTTGTTATCTCTTTAAGAACTTTAACTTTTGTTTTAAGCGGCTTTACAATCTTAAGCGAAAAGCTGTCGTTTGGATTACTCTGTATATGTTTGCTTATCTTGAAAGCATTTTCTTTTAAAATGCCTTCGAAAACTTTTTGATCGTTGTGAGTAAATATAAAAAACATATTATGTCCTTATTGAATGAATGTTTGTTGTTGCCTTATAATATATTATAACCAACAATTAATCTAACTTACACGTTAATAACTTTATAAGCGTAATTATGATTTTCTAAAAGCGTCAAATTAAGCTGTCTAACATGATTACTTGTATTTAAAACCTCAAGAAAGATGTAGCTATTATGGTATTTCGCTTTAACTATTAAACCATAGTAAAGACTTCTAAAATTAATAATGTCACCAGTCTTAAAAGGATTCTTAATCATATTCTTCTATTTCCTCATTGCTTGCATCCAAAGCGTCATACTTTGATTTATACTCAGAATTGGTTGCTACATCATATTCATCCTGACTGAACATATATACATCATCTTCCGGCAACCAGTTTAGAAGGCTAAACAAAACTTCTTTAGGATCTAAGACCTCGTTTTCAACTAAGTCTCGCATAATAATAGTATATTCTCTAGGCATTGGCATATTATTGATCTCTTTCTTTTAATGTTTCTTTTTTAAACGCTTCGATACACACGTCTGTATATCCTTTGTTAACATATTTACTTGCCAAAAGTCTTGCTTTAGTAATGTTATCGAAGTAATAATCATTAACTTCTTGTCCACCAACCCAAACAGTATACAGCATTAGTCTTCATCCTCTTCATCTTCTTCATCCTCTTCATCAAACTCTTCCAAGGTATCTTGCATGCTACACATACTACCACCAAGATAACCATGATCTTCGTCTAATGCTGTAGATATGTGTGCATACCAATAAGACTCAGCTCGAGCTCTTGCATGATCAGGAACAAGATCAAATGCCTCATCAAGTAGTTCTTTGATTTGCTCTTTTATTTCTTCAAATCTATATTTGTTACTCATTATTGTTTTCCTTTTGATTGATTGATTGTTTGTTTTTACCTTATGATATATTATAATATAAAGTTGAACCTAATTACACGCTAAGATTACTCTACATATTAAACCCAAAAGTTAAAGAAACTCTATGCCCGGCATCAAGAGTTTTAGACGAATCATCCTCATCTTCAATTCGTGTTGAAGGCACCCAAGAAAAGTTTAAAGGTAGATTTAAACTTCCTATACTAAAGTTATATCCAATAGCAAAAGCTAAACCAACGCCCACTAAAGATAAATTAGGTCCAGCTCCTATTTCAAAACCATTCTTAGCTCTTAAACCAATTATAGAAGTTACTGATGGTAATACGTATCCCTTCTCTAATCCACCTGCTAAAAGCACCCACTCTACTAAACCAGCTAACTCATCTCCAGAAACAAATCTTGTTTCAAATTGCCAGCCATACTGTGTTATGAAACTTCCATCAATCTCATTTGTTATTTCTCCAGGGGTAATATACGTCAATCCTAGCCTAGGGCCAGATAACTCTTTAGGCTTAGCTTGAACTGCAGCAGCAGACATCATAAATGCTGTAACCAATAATACAATAAACTTCTTCATCAACTCAACCTCATCATGCTGTTAGATACGTATTTTCTTTTACCAGATCTCTGATTAGATCAAGATCTGAAATCTGTTGACCATTAAAGTAAATCTTAAACTCTGTATAAAGATTAAACAGCTTAAACTCTCCCTTTTTCCATAACTCAACTTCATCTTCAGATGGTTGTGTCCTATCTTCTCTTGTCTGCTGCATCATACAAAGTCTGTCTTCAAAACAACTAAGCTCATCATCACTATCTAAATCAGAAACAATTTCAGTCTGCAATTCTCCATTTGAGATGAAGTTTAACTTATTTCTTAACTTTTCAGATAAAGTGTCAGGTTGAGAGTAAAAACAGTATTCAGCAACATTATGATAAAAATAATACTCTTCTAACTCACCTTCATCGTAAGAGTCGTGTATAAGAGATTGATCAAGCTTTATCTCGACATTATATTCTTCACAAATAAGCTCGTTTAGTTTCTGGATTGCTGGATTCATATATTATATCCTTTTTAAATGAATGATTGAACGTACCTTATGGTATATTATAATACAAAATAAATCTTATTTACACATATCAATAACCCTTTTCAATATATCTAAAATTCTTTTCCAACCACACTCTAAACGTTCGAACGTTAACTACACCATACATGCCTAACCATCCCGCACCTTGTTGACCTTTTCTAACTGCTCTTCTTGAACCGCTAGTAGACATATGCCAGCCATCGTGTCTAGGTCTTGTCCATACTTGTAAGTTTGCGCTTCTCCAATTTGTTTTCTTTGTAAACGATGCAATTTCCCATGCAATCAAAGATGGATCAATCATACCTCTAACTTTATCTTTTTTGTTTGTGTTTGTTATAACTATATTATAACCACCACTATGACTGTGAACTATTCCAACATGCACATCGTATCTTAAGTTTTTCATTATCGATCGCTTAAGTTTCTTTGCTGATTTGCTTAACTTTTCTTTACTAATCTTAAACTGGATTTTCTTTTTGTTTCTGCACTTTTTTTCTCTATAGATTACTCTACCCCAGTTGTCATAATAATTCTTGTAACCACACTTAACTTCAGTTTTTATTTCTATGTCATCATCATATCTACAATAACCTGATTGGCATTGGCCTGGAGCGCCAAGATCGTTCTCACACTCAGTTCCGTTTGGCAGCTGCTTAAAAGTATTTTCTTTCATAGAAAACTTCATACAACTATTACTTGAAAAAACACATTCGTCTTCATTAAAACCTTCAGCTTCAGTATCACAAACGTTTTTTATGTTTTCTTCTAACGTCTCTTTTAATACAACACAAGTAGTGCCTGCGCAAATACCACTCAATCCAGTCTCAGGATCCTCACAGCTACTTTTACTTGAACTACTATAAGGTTTACACATTCCTTCTTCACAAGTATGCACAACACACGGATTGCTATCAAAACAATCACTATCATACATACAGCCCGGACCATCAGTAACACATACACCTTGCACGCAAGAAGCTGAAACGCCTGTTGAAGTTGTGCAGTCCAAGTCTTCATTACAGATTAAGTCTTCTTTAGCACAAAATAGTTTTTCTTCTCCTGTTTCCAGATCAAATCCTTTTTCATTACGATCTTCTTGCCTAATTTGTTCTTTGTCAGAAGTCGTTATGTTTTTACTTTCACTGCAGCAAAATAACGGCACGCACAAAATCAACAAATGCTTTTTATTAAGTTTCATATTTTATAGCTTCTCCATTGTATGTGTAGACTAAGTAACTTGCGTTTACCTTTAAACACTTATATTTCTTCTTTACTTTTTTATATTTTTCTACTGCTACCTGCTCATAATCATTAACATCCTTATACTCAATGACCGGATCCCCGTACTTGTCGTATAAAGGCTTTTCTATTATCTTAAAACAATTGTCATTTTTTACTTTAAAGCCTACAACATAATTTATGCCGCTATTTTTAAGTTTGCTTAAATCTCTTTTTACTATGAACTCATGCACATATAAATGATTACCTACTTCAAAACTTATTTCACCTTGAACTTTTTTGTTTATGTACTCAATTTTAAAGTCTGCACTTTTCTCAAATATAGTTTTCTTTCCAAGTTTTAAAGTTTGATCATAAATCTTTCTAACTTCTTTTTCTACACTCTTACTACTATGTCCAGACTCTGAAAAGTTTTCTGCATATTGTCGAAAGAAACCATCGTAGCCTTCTTCTAAAGCAAGCAAATATAGTGCTAGAAACTCTTTACTATCCTGACTAATTGCAATTTGCTTAACTCTGTTTGACTCCAGCTTACTCTTCTCTGCTAATACTTTAGTAAATTGTTTGTTTAAATCTGCATACTTAGCATTGATACTCTTTATTTGCTGACGCAAGACACTAACAGACTTTTCTTTTCTTTTAATGCTTTGATTTAGAACAACATGTTTATATTTATAATTTGCATTCTTTTCTTCTATTTCCTCTATTGTTCTTTTTTTAACGCTGATTTCTTGCATGTTACGTTTTATAATCTTATCTCGAGCTGAGATAATCATATTATGACTTTCGACTGTCATCAAAACGCCACAGCCAGAATTAGCTATTATAGATGCAGCTATTAAAAATTTCTTCATAATAATAAAGCCTTGTGTGATTGAATGATTGAATGTACCTTATGGTATATTATAATACAAAATAAATCTTATTTACACATTAATAACATTACAGAAGTATTACAAATCGCTATAAACAAGTCTTTTAATGCTTAGCTTCTCCATGGCAAAAACTACTTCTAACAATCAGTCCATTTAACGTCTTAAATCTAAAGATTCCGCCTCTTGTATTGACAGGACTCCAGAACGTATCAAAGCTTACGGGATATCTCACAATATGTCCTATAGGATGCTTACAAACTAATTCGTATTTCTGATCGCCTTCAGCAGCGTTAGTTTCGCTGCATGCAATAGAAAACATAACTAATAACAATAACATATACTTCATAGTAAAACTTTCTAAATTAATAACACTCAGACAAATCTTCTACTACGTTGTCTGTCTTAAAATCGAGCTCTCCACTCTTAAAGTCTTTAAACATCCAACGCTGAGGGCCGTAACTTGGTATAGACTTCAATCCTTGCCGATAATCGTTAAATAAGAATATAACATAGTTTAAACTCACAAACATTTCTAATAATAAATACTCGTATCTTCGAAAATAACCACCTTCTTTTTCAACTATGTCCCTTATAAACCAATTTTGTTTTATTTCAATATTCTTTGAAGGAGTATTGTTTAAAAGAAAACTTCTCAAATCAGACCTTTTAATATTAAAGTCTTTTTTAAAGATTAACTTTTCTTCAAGAATGTTTTCACTTAAATACTCAACGGTTCCACCAATAGGATCAAAACCAAATACAGCCCGAGTAGCATCTTTGAATAGAATTTTTTTGTCTAAATAGCTAAAAGCCGTTTCATCAATTGCTTCTTTGTATTTAAAATCTCTTTCTTTAGCCCATTTGTCATGATCATTATTGGAATATGAATCTTCATCATCATAATCATTATACCCTCTTGACGACCAGTATCTTTCGTTATTAGGATTACACTGCATAGACCTATTATCATTAGAAGTATATTTACCCATATTGGATTTCCTTTTAATTGAATGATTGAATGTTGTTGCCTTATAACATATTATAATATACCACTAATCTTATTTACACTTATTAAGTGTCTTTCTAGATCACGTACACTCAGACCAATGCTCACCAGTCTCCTCACCCCATTGGGAACGAGAGGCTAAGAGCTGCCCGCTTCCATTATAATCTGCATCACACAAGCTACAAGTATTAGTAAACTTACCTAAGCTTAACCAGACATCACAACACTTAATCTGTGCTGGCACCCTGTAAGAAAATTCGTTCTCATAATAACCTAACTCATACTCTCCGCTCTCTAAAACACGTAGATAATTCTGATAACCTATGTCGCTGTCTTCACTCCACTTGCCCAAACCTATATCTTTAAAGAGCTGCTTGCGTGAAGCAACATAAGATTTATGAAAAACCTCAATACTCTCAGAATAATCATCTCCATGCACATCAAAATTACAGATACCCTCGACTGAATGCGACATATAAGTCGTCCGCTGATAACCCGTCTCAGTATATGCCTTCTTAAAGTTCGTGCTGCTCATGATACTACCCTTCTATATAATTGATTTCTTCTTAGTGTTAAGCTGAGGATTATAAACATTGATATATTCTATTTCTCTCTGATGAGTTTTCTTCTTACCACGAACAACTTCTATCACTTCATAACTAAAGCTCTCATATCCATACTCTCTCATTTCCTGATATAATAACCACTGCTTACCAGATGTTTTACAACGAGATACATGCTGCTTAAAACGTAACTTCACACTACCAATAACTTTTTGATCTTTTTGCACAGTAATACCAATATACTCATTACCTGTCTCAGCATTCTTCAGCCGGTAGATTATATGATTTCTATCAGATCTTCTTTTTCTTTTTATCATATATCCCCCTATGGTATATTATACCTACACACTAGTCTTATTTACACATATACAATACTACTAAACGCCTCTTGCATTCAAACTAGAACATAAAGATTCAAAGTCTTTTTTCTTAGTTGTAAAAACATTTCCTTGCTGATCATAAACACCATATAATATATCTGAAGGATAATACCTAAGCTGACCAGGATTAACTCTTTCATTACCATGAACATCAGTAGAAAAATGAGCTTCTGTTATTGTCTCCTTATATCTAAAGGCAAGCCCTAACAATCCATCATCTCTCTCAATCAAAGAAACAGGCTCCAAACCAGAAACACACGCAGCAACTCCCATCCACTCAATAGAACTCTCTTCTTCAATATGATACTTCACAAAATCTCTGCTGCTATCAAAAGCTTCAGCTGCCTCATTAAATAAATCCATGCTGCTTCCTCCTAAAATAATAATCCAAACATACCTTATAATATATTATAATATACAATCAATCTCATTTACACCTATACAGACTCTAACTGATCATCAAACTCTTTCAAATCTAATAACATACTTGCTATAGCATCTTCTAAAGTAAAGACTCTCTCTGTATCAACACCACCTGCAGCCAAAACATCTGCTTCTCGATCCGCAAGAATCTTATAATACTTATAACCATCTACAATCATCTGCTTAGGAGAAACATCTACTACCTTAAACTCCTCTTCTCCACGCTCCCTATCCATCCTATACCGATTAAATCCCACATACTCAAACAACGCTTCTTCCATACCAAAACAATTAGTCCAATTACTCCCACAATAAACTACAGAATGCTTCTCCCTAATCCACTCCTGCGCCTTCTTAAGACTCACAACAAGCTCCGGAGCTATACCCGCTTGAAAATCTCTAGCTAACTTGTTCGCTGCTGAATACTCCGAAGTAAACTTATCATAAGGATCATTACTCACATAAATCTCCTGCGCTACATCCGCTAAAGCTCGCAGCTCACCAAAAACATCTTTTACCCTCTTCATAATATATCCCTCTAATTGAATGATCGATTGAACGTACCTTATAGTATATTATAATACAAAGTTAATCTAACCTACACCTATAAATAATTCTCACAGAAATCTTCTAACTTCATAAACTTATCCTCATTAATCTTCCCTAACGTCACATACCCAACATTATGCGCCTTCAATAAGTTCACCAAAACTAAATTCCCCAATATAGGCTGCTGACTTATATTAACAGGTATATGCAACACCTCATCAAACTCTTCTCCCTTATGAAATCCCCACTCCACCCTCACCTGCGAATCCCAAGTCTTCGTCACATCCCTCAAATCAAACTTCTCTACATGATCTACGCTCCCCGCATACGTCACTGCCTCCACTCCCCTCTCCCTCGTATGCAACTCTCCCAACATATTATGCTCAGAATGATCATGCACATACACTATCTCTTCAAACGGATTAATCTCATGAAACTCTACTTCTACCAATGATCTAACCATATCATAACCCCTCTCAAATAATTGATTGATTCCCTATATTATATTATACTCTCTCGCATACTCAATATACACTCGATAAATCTCATAACAAACACACAATCACTTCCCCTCCAACTCCTCTATCTCCCTCATCAACTCACCATACTCCCTCAACTTCCCACTACGCTGCAACTCCATCCCCAACTTCATCTTCCTCTCTACCTCCCTCTCTAATCCACTCTTCCCACGCAAAAACAAAAACATCACTAATACATACATCAATAACCCCAATCCTAACACTCCACCAATCATATACGTCATATCAAATCCCCCATCTCCATCCTACAACTACTACTAATCACCCTCAATAACTTACCATCTCTCTTCCTCTTCCCTACAAAATCCCACACCCTCTTCTCAACGTCATACGCTAAACTCCCCTCCCTCACTCTCACCCACTCATACACAACCTCTTCTCCCCCCTCCATACAACTCACCTCATAACTCTTCTCACTCCCAATCTCATACCTCTTCACTCCATTCGAAGAACCCAACATCGCTCCACAACCACTCCACAATAAACTCAATACCAACACTAAAATATATCTTCTCTTCACTCACTCTTCTCCTTCTATCATATACCACCCTATCTTAATCAACAAGTGGCCGAATTTACACACACGTTAAACTTCTACACTTATACAAACAAACTATCATCGCGACGCAAAAAACCAAAACAGCGTTAACGTAAGGATTCTATTCTGCCTCACGGCTACTACCCTCACGACTAAGCTCGAGACGCGTACTGATATTGATAATCATTATCATTAACATTTTTTTCAATTCTGTCCCGGGGAAAGCTGATTCAAAGCTGTGCTACGTGAGACAGAGCAGCTTGACTAGAAAGTGCTGTTGTTGCCTTCCATAACCCATTCACAAACGATCTCTTCTGCCATCTGGTCACCGTATTCATTGAAGAGGTTTCGGGCAATTTGTTTACCTTGTTCGAAGCTGATAGGAGCTCTAGCTTGTTCGCTAGCGCTGTAGACTGTGAGTTTTCCGAGTTCATCGTTGTTTGAGATGATGAAGTCTAGACCTGGAACATCGAATCGATCGTAGTTATCGTAGCAGAAGTAGCGTTTAGAGTTGCCGAAGTTACGTGAGCTGATGTATAGAGTGTCATCTGCTTGGACTTTAGTAACAGGTGAGTTCTTAACAGTTTCGATGAGCTCATTCCATTGAGTTAAACTTATTTGATTATTCATGTTGTAAATCCTTTGGAAGGTTGTTATGATATATTATATAAAGAGATTAAACAGGGTTACACGATTGAGGAGGTAACTTTAGCTGATGGTTTGATTAAAATGTTTGCAGCAGTGATGATGACGAGACGTTAGGGTTGTTCGGTTGAGTCACTGTTATTTAGTTTATCGAGATAGTCTTGGCCTTTTGGAGTGAGAGAAATGTATTCTTCTTTAGGCTCGACAGCTTTAGTGAATAAGGAGCCTGCAAAGAAGCCGATGACTAATCCTATGAAGTAAGTAGTAAAGTATATCATGACTTACCTTTTAAGAGTTTGTTGCGTTTATTGATGAGGTCTTCTAGGCGACCAGTAAGGCCGCGACTCTGTCTTTCGTCGTGGATAGCTTTGTTTAGTTGTTCTAATGTCATGTTAACCTCTCATCTTTAACCATTGATTTAGAGTGAATGTAGTTTCGCCGTTGTTGAATTCGTATCCCATTTCAGAATCGTAAACGTATTTGACGTTATGATGTTCAAGGATAGTGCTTAGTGCTGATTGGCCGACTTTGTAGTGTTCAGATGTGCTGAATGGAATGTGAGAAACATCTGATGGGAGAAACTCTTTTTTGATATGTTGTTTTGCTTCTTCCATGTTTTTTGGTCCGCATTCTTCGTCTGTGACGAGTATTGTCTTGTCGTCTGGAAAGACGATAGATCCGATGCCTGAAGGGAGGCTGCGATAATCGATAATGAAGTAGGTGTTTTCTTTTAAAACGTTATTCATGTTTGTTTCCTTTTGGGATGAATGATTGTTTGTATTGGATTATGATATATTATAAAACAGGATTGATCTATATTACACGATAAGTGTTAATCGCAGAATCTTCTTAGGTCTGAAGACATGATATCGAATTCGTGTTGGTTATGAACTACAGTGACATAGCTTTCTCTAAACTTTGTTTCAGCTTTGCCTTTATTAATAACAGCGAGTTTTGTGCCAGGTTGTATGATGTATTGGGTATCATTAACCTTTGGGTATGCGCAATCAGGATGTGAGCTGTGATTGGTGAGGAATCTTCCGTTAGGGTGATGGCCATAGATCTGTGCTATCTTTTTGATTGTTAGAGTATCGCCGATTTTAGTTGTTCTTATTGAAGCCATGAGGATTCCTTTGAATTGAATGATTGTTTGTGTTGCCTTATGATATATTATACACTAAAAAAGTAAATATTACACGCTAGACGGGATGAGCTGTTATACCCTTGAGCATACTCTGAATACAAAAAAGCAGCGACCAGATCTACGCAAAAGTAGATCAAAATGTCACTGCTAGTGATTAGGACGACACCGTAGGGTGGACATAGCGAATCAGAATGGACCAGGTATATTGCATGATGAGAGAAGAATAATCATGAGATAGATTACAACAGCAGCCATAAAAGAACGAACTGGAGTTGCTTTGCCAACAAGCATGATAGGCAATGCAAGTAAAGAAACAGGAACAAGAGCACTAAGCCAAAAGTTTGCAGACATAATAGTTTCAATCATATATTTAGTCCTTTACAATGTAAGAGTCTGAAGAGATAACAACTTCAACACCAAAGTCATCCCAGCCTTGAAGGATTATTTTGAGTGTTTCGCTATTTGGTATAACTTCCGTTCCGTCAGCCAGAAAGGTTTTTGTTGTTGCAAGGTAGTTATTAATCCTCGCCGTTTGAGTGACTTTGTTCGACGCTGCGATGCCTGTTGGAGTTGGCCATGTAAGGATTTGTGTATGATCAACATTCATTATACTTCCCCGAGTAGATTGAAACGACGTGCTATGATATAGTAAAAAGCGTATACGGAAACTGTTGCTCCCATCGCGATCACACCGTGATACCCTAGTACGTCGCCGAGATAAATGCATAAACCGAAAGGTGCCAAAGAAACAACTATGATTCCGATCGTACAGGCAAAAAGAGCTGTCATACCTGAGAAGAGATAGAGAAACTCTTTTGTATATTTGACTATATCCATCTTACGTTCTCCATTTCACTTTGCACGAGTCGAAGCTCTTCTTGATGCTGTTTGACGAGGCTCATGTAAGCCATCTTTGCGCCTACAGCTTTGGTGAGTTCGCATATATTGTCACGTTCTACAAAGAAGTTATATCGACTCCGGAATTGATTAAGGGTAAAGCCTTCTGACAATGTTTTGTTGCGCCACGTCTCGAAGATTTCTTGGTATTGATAGTCGCTCATTAAGCTCCTGATTGATTAAAAGATTGATTGAATGTTATTGTTTGGATTATGATATATTATACAACGTGGATTAACGTTTTTGCACGTAGTGCCATTCATTGATTAGCCATCCGTGTTCGTCGCTTAGTGCGTCTGTAATCTGGTCGTCACTTGCTGCGTGCGGGTTGTCGAAGAAAAGATCCATGTCCACGTAGCGAGGAACACCCATTTCATCACAACATAGATCGTGAAGCTTTACTGCATCATCCTCGTCGCTAAGCATCTCAGCAACATCACCTTCAGTAAGACCTAGTCGCGACTGCAACTCTTCATTGGTCTCGATGTCAAACTCCCATTGCACTTTTATTTTGTTTGTTACAGACATATTGTCTCCTCGTTGATTGATTGATTGTTTTGCCTTATGATATATTATATCTAAGGTATGTAAAAGTTACACGTCCCGGGACGACGCTACCAAGGGTGGCAACGCCGAATCAATATCGACCTAAACCTTAGAGGTCCATCTCTTCGAAGTCCATGAGCTCATCGATATCATCCATTACATCAACGTAATCTTCTTCAACTACTGGAGTCTCTTCAGTTTCGCTGAGCTTAACCTCGACCTCTTCCTCTACTTCTTGAGGCTTCGCAACTTCTTCAACTCTCATTGAGTGCGGAGTTGTGTTCATGAATGTAATGGTCTCATCTAACTCGCTTACAGGGACATAGTGAAGTTGTTTTGGATGATCGATAGTTGACCCATCAGTTCGAACTTCGAAAGCTGCCGATTGAACTCCATTATCAATTCGAGGACCGCTGAATCGAATCCAAGCTTGGCCGTGAGCTTGAGTAAACTTATTATAATCTTCGATATCGATACCTTCAGTTGCGAGGCGATCAAGAGTAGGTTTAATGTTTTCAAGGCTGACAAAGACCCATTTCGCTCCTCGGCCTCCGAACTTAGATTTGAGTTCACTTCTCCAATCATCGCCGCCTGTTTTGGATGAGCGACCACAAAGAGCCTTAATCTCTTGATTGATAAGTTTATCAAGGTGACGTTTGAAACTTGTAACCTTTGGTTCGCCACCGGACTCGACGAAAGCTTGGAAGATTGATTGAATGTCTGACATAGGAACCTCGTTTGAGTTGATTGATTGATTGTTTGAGTTTTCCATATTTGTTATCCTTTTGGATTGAATGATTGTTTGTTTGTTTGGATTATGTTTTATTATAACTTGATTATTTGAGACTTACACGTTTGGAGTTAAAACCCTCTTGATTTGTTTTCCAAGACCTGAGATAAGAAGTAAGCCTGATTGCGAAGCTCATCAGCCTTTTTGTAGTTTGTCAAGTTCTCCTCATGCATTGCTCGGTTTGAAAGATTTTTGATTTGTTTTCGAATCTTATTGTATTTCAAGATCAAATCCTTTATTTAGTTGATGTTGCCTTATGGTTTATTATACCAAGATTATTTAAATCTTACACGAGGAGAGACGACGCCATGCAGGGTGGTAACCCCGAGTCATTAGCTTAGTTTGTAGCCGTACTTGTGCTTAGCTTTACGAATGTTGTATTCAAGAGAATCACGAGAAGCTGCACCGCCAACGATAGTTTTAGTATCAGTTCCCTTCACGCCGTGGAAGATAGTATATCCGCCGTTTTTGTTTGCCTCACTCCAGATTAAAGTGCTTGGTTTGTCTGTTATTCTTCTTCTAACTTTTTTAGTTTTAATCATATTGATTATCCTTTGTTTGGGTTGATTGATTGTTTGTTGCCTTATGATATATTATACTAAGCTTATTTGAAAGTTACACGATGAGGGACGACGCCACCAAGGGTCCTAACGGTGAGTCACTAAGTTTAGTTGGAAGTAAGGTTGTTCGTGACGTGAATGAAGAACTGTTTTTGAGTAGCTGTAGATATTGTTGATTGTTGCAGCTAATCCGTTGTAGTCGTAGAAAGAAAGAAACTCCTCGATGAGCGATGCGGTTGGTTGTACGCCGTTAGCAAGTAGTGTATTGTCAATGATGAGTTCAGCGCGACGTCTGTGATTTTGAATAACTTCGATGTCCATGTGATTGCTCCTTATTTGTTGAATTGAGTGATGATGAAAAGTAGTAGTAGCATATAGATTAAAGTCATAGTTTATCCTTAAAGTGCATCTGTAATGTAGGCGTATAGAAGTGTCGCCATAAAGAAACTTGCGAAGAGAAGCCCACCATTTGCCGCAGATTCAGTAAAAGTAATCATACTCTTAGTGTTATAACCTTTCGTGTTTCTACGTCTTCTTGCGTCGCGAGACGATAATCCTGTGTAATAACGTCCTCAACAATCCTGTCTTCTTTCAGAAGAACGATGTCATCATGATTCACCTCAATAACCACCTCGTTGTGAGGATCTAAAGATTGTAGCTTTTCGATTAGCTGTTGAACTGTCATTTGTTCCTCCTTATGTTTTATTATACATTGTCTTTCGTCGTCTTACACGTTAACGTCGTTACATCCTAGTTGTAAAACACTTCACTTCTTAGATTATCCTCGTCACCTTCACACTCATCGTCAAGATGAACGTAACCAATCTCCTTCATCCCGTCAGTTGTCATCTCGAAGAATGTATACTTGGTCTCATCACCATCATGTCCTCGATCAACACCATCAGTCACCTTTCGTTTCCCTTCGTCAACTGAAGTGAATGGACCATAAAGTTCAGAGTCAGAGTAACCTCGTTGATTAACTGTTATGAAGATCATATTGAACCTTTCGTCACGTTGTTGTTTGTTAAACCTTATGTTATATTATACTTAATCTCTTAAAGAGTTACACGTTAAGAGACGACGCATCGAGGGGTAGACACCCTGAGTCTTAGCAACCTTCTACTTCGTCCTCCTCGTCTGCATCTTGACAGATCACGTCGTCAGGGTGGATGAGACACCAGTTAGCATTCATCATGTCAATGTTTGCACCGTCACCGTCATCTGATTCGTCCTCCTGCGAAATGATGATCACCTCGTCCATGTCAATAACTTCAGCTGAAGATTGAATCACATAGTCATCAAACACATATGTCTCGACGCGAGGTTGAATCACATAGTCATCAAACTCAAGATGTTGAACAGGAACCTCAACCGGCTGAGCGACGTTGTAAGCAACTGCTGAGAGACAAAAGGAAGCGATGAGGGTAAGGAATGTGCTGTTACTTCTCAAATAGAAGTCCTTTCACGTTGTTGTTGTTGTTTGTTTAGTTTGTTTGTCCTTATGGTCATATTATAACCTAAGGTATTATTATTTACACGAAGCGAGACGACGCCACGAAGCCACCACCACCCAAAACACCTTAGAAGTCTAAGTTGTCCTCGTCGTCCATGAGGTCCTCAATGTCACCCATCATGTCCTCGTCATCATCTTCAGCCCAAGCTGAACCGCCGTCGTCGTCCGGGTTTAACTCGTAACCGCTAAGCTCGATAACCTCTTCCTCTACTTCAGGCTCCTCCACTACGGGAGTCGTCGCGACCTCTTCAAGCTTCATCGCGTGGGGAGTCGAATTGAGAGGCTCGATCTTGTCGTCAAGCAACTGAGCGGGAATGTAGTGAAGCTGTTTAGGATGATCAATCGTCGATCCACCAGTTCGAACCTCAAAGGCCGCACAATGACTTCCATTCGCGACGCGAGGTCCAGCGAAACGAATCCACGCAAATCCCGCTGTCTGAACCCATCCCATATATTCAGTTGTATCATCAAATCCTTCGAGAGTCGGAAGGATATCATTAACAGATACCTTAACCCACTTCGCCCCACGACCTGAGAAACGGGCCTTCACCTCGCTACGCCAATCGTCGACGAGACCAGCCTTCGCCGAGCGACCACAAAGACCTTTAATCTCTTGATTAATCAACTTATCAAGATGTCTCTTGAATGAAGTCACTTTAGGTTCACCACCATCGTTAATGAACTCCTGAAATAGTTGTTGTATTGTTGTTGTTTCCATGTTGTCTCCTTGAATGTTTGATTGAATGTTTTCCATGGTTTATTATAATCCTTTGTTTTATTAGTTACACGGGTTGAGCTGAGTTTGGTTCCTTATTAATTGTAATACCAGATCGCGAAGGGAATCGCCAAGAATGCTGAGCCAAGAATGAGTGGGATTAAGCTGTAGATCATTTGTCCTCCTTATGGTTTATTATATCTTTACTTTAGATGAGTTACACGTTTCGAGTTGACGAGGTGAGTGGTTACAACCACCAGACAAATGCCGCAAGAGAAAGAAAGGTTATTACGTCGGGAATCATATAAGCCTCCATGAGACCTCCTTGATTAAATGATTGATCGTTTGTCCTTACATCTGTATTATAGACTAAGGAATCTAGTTTTACACGTTTTACGTCCTTTTCAGCTGAGTCATCTCACATCGCAGTCCTCGTGTATCTTGACCGCTTCATCAGCTGGAGTTACCTAGTTTTCAAATATCTGGAGTTGGAATCCCGAAGCCGGTTGCCATCCCGTCCTCTTCGTCCTTAGGAACCGCCGTTCCTATCCCTCCTTATGGTTTATTATATCCTTACTCTTCTAGAGTTACACGACGAAGGCCCAAAAGCCCCGGGGCCCTAAGGGGCCTTTCTAGGGGGCCATGCGAGGCCTATCTGCACTAACTCTGTGGGACTTACACGGGGGCTGGGCCTGGTCGTCTACCCGAATTTTCTTCGCGGGACTTTTTCAAAAAGCTTTTAGGGATCACATCTGAATACATCGTTTTCCACAAAAAAACTTCGAGAGAAATTTCAAAAAACTTTTTAATAATTCGAATATAAAGTTAAAGGTTTTCAGTATGATTAGAAAAGACATGTCTTTGTTATTAAGCGAGTGGAAAGTTTTTTTAAATGAGTCGCGAGAAGTAGCTATTGAGAGTGAAGTTGAAGTTATATTTCCTGATAGTATTAATAGAGATTTGTTATTGAAGGGAGACGCTGATAGTGAGATAAGTGGTTTTGTTTATCCTGATGGTGGTAGTCGTTTGAGAGGTGGTATATATTGGCGAGGTGAATTGGTTGGGTTTATGACGCCGAGAGAAGAGAAAGGTGGTTGGAGAGTTGGAGCAATATATATTGATAATGAAGTAAGAGAGAGAGTTAAGGGAATTGGAAGTATAGCGATATCGAAGTTTTTTGAGGGTAGAGAAGCTTCTGATTTGCTTATTGGTGTGGACAATATTTCTTCGCAGAGAGCGTTTAGTAATGCTGGATTTAAAGATACTAGGAAAAAGTATGTTGATGATAGTGATGTTTGGGAAGCGACTGTGTGGAGCAGGGCGTCTCGTGAGTCACAGACGTAGAAAATTTTTACGGCACTTACTTGGAATAGTAATTTCAGTTTTTTAGCAAAAAACTTCGAGAGAAATTTTGGAAAACTTTTTGTTTATAAACTGATAAGTAGAGTTATATAATGTTTGTTGTAGAGGGAGATTAAACGTATGCGTATATCTGAACATAGATTGAGAAGGTTGATTCGACAAGTGATAAGTGAAGTTTCTGATTCAAGTCGAACCGTAGACAAAGAATTGTTTTTCAAGAAAATTGCTGAAGGTGTTAGCGCTGTATTTTTTGTAAATGATGATCAATTTTATAGTTTTGAATATTCTAGAAGTAGATTTAGAATGAAGATAAATAATGAGGAAGTTGACTTTACGATGACTGAGTCGGGTCGAAATCTTTTGGAAGAGTTATGGGAAGAGCATACTGATTCTGTGTCTTATATGCCGATTGGTGTTTGTGTAAAGGCTGTTGTTGCTTACTTAGAAGACTTAGGATTGCGTACGCAGTCGTCTAGAGGCTTGCATCGTGATATTAAAAACAGAGAAAGAAAAGATCTTGAAGCGCGTCTTGTTGGTAAAGGTTTAAAAAATATTTGGGGTGACAAGATTTGATCGAGCTGGGAATCTCTAGAGTCACGACGTTTATATGTGTTAAATCTTTTTAACTGATTTGTTTAAACATATATGATAATGTAGAAAGAATAGACAAGGATTTATATATGACACAGATTAGATATGTGCCTCAAGTGCCTAGAACTTTAGGTGAAGCGTTGAGAGTAACAGCAAAGCGTATTGCTTCTGGGAGTCGTTATAAGTGGACGCATATGGGAGCATGTAATTGTGGGCATTTAGCACAGACTGTGACATTTAATTCGCCTGAAGTGTTGCACAAGATTGCTCTGCAGAGGGCGGGCGATTGGGCTGAGCAGACAAGAGAGTATTGTCCGACGAGTGGTTATCCTTTGGATTTTGTGATTAGCGCTTTGTTGGATTTGGGTGCAACTTTGCAAGAGTTAAGAGATCTTGAGCGATTGAGTGATCCTAAAGTGTTGAAGCGAATTCCTATCGAAAGGCGCCGAAATTTAGATCATCGTCGTCGAGAAGATGTTGTGTTGTATATGGAGACTTGGGCTTGTTGTCTTAAATAATAAAATATATTTAATATTTGCATGATAAATAGTAACATTAATGAAAGAAATATTAGATGATGAATAAAAAAGAATATAATTTATTAGTTGAAAGTTGGCGATTATTTTTAAAAGAAGGATCAAGTCAAAATAATAGTTTGTTTTTTTTGATCGGACCGCCAGCAATAGGTAAGAGTTTTTGGGTTGAGAACAATTTAGATAATCCTTATATAATAAGTCTAGATGTCGAAAATGAAGCTGTTTCAAAAAAGTATGGATTGACTTATGATGATATGTTTTTGTCACCTACAAAAGAAGAAATAGAAAAAGATGTAGTTCATCCCGAGTTTGGTCCAATTATTGATCAACAAATAAGTTGGAAAACTTGGGTACCGAAAGCATGGGAAAAAATTAATAATGCTGAATTAGAAGTTTTAGAAAATCACGAAAGAAACATAGAAAACGCAAAATCTTCTGGTCGTGATGTTGTAATTGACATGACTAATATGAATCAAGCTAGTAGAAGTAGAATAAAAGATCAATTAGATCTTTCTAATTACAAGACAGTAGGTGTTGTTTTTCATTGGGAAGAAGACGGTATTTCTTATTTAGATGATTTAAAATCAATTTCTAAAGATAGAAGTAAAAAGTATCAAGAACAAGGTAAATCTAAAACTATTCCTGATGCTGCTTATGACAGAATGACCTCAAACTATCAAGGCCCACTAGAAAAAGAGTTTGATGAAGTAATTGACGTACCTGTGAGCAAAAACGCTATAGGTCATTTCAGATCTTTGCATAAAAACAATTAATCGAGCTAGGTAGCTCTAGAGTCACGACGTTTATTCTGAGTTAATATTGTACGCAGAAATATATATATTATCAAGTGTATGTATAAGATTAAACTGGGATTGAAATATGAATCGTAAAGAATATAAATTATTGGTTGAAGGATGGAAGGGTTATTTAAACGAAATTGCATCTGATATAAGTGGTGTAACGAAGATTAAGTCATTTGTTGATAGAATAGTTGCTTTACGTGAAGAGACTGGAAAAGATATCAAGATTAGGGCGAGACTAAATGGCACTGTATTAGAAGTTAATTTATTAAACTATTCAGTTTTAAGAATGAATGGTGTATTTTATCAAAAAGCATGGCTTAATCATCTTGGAACAGTAGATAGAAATGTAAAAGTTAATGGCGAGCGTGATCCTTACGTAATAAAATATTCAGATGTAGGAGGAGGATTTGGTCCTTTGCTTTATGAGATAGGATTAGAGATTGTTAGCTGTAACTTGGATGGTGCATTAATGAGTGATAGAAGTGAAGTATCTGAGGAAGCTGAACGTGTTTGGGATCGCTATCTTAGAAGAGCTAAGTCTGAATTTAATCTTGAAGCTGTTAAGATGGATTTTTCTGATGAGTCTTGGGATGATGTAATGTATGATGCACCTTTTTCAGATATGTCTGATGAGGAACAGGAAAGATTCAAGCAAACAAAAAAATACACAGAAGATGATCCGACAGATGACATATACCAATATTCAGCTATTTTAAATTCAGCTGAAAAAGGTAATTTTGTTGATGGTGACTGGAAAAATTTTGAAAGCCCTTTAGCGTATGCTTATTATAAGTTAGAACCTGAGGTGCTTAATTATATAGAAACCTTAGATGAAAACTTAATTGAAATAGATTTATAATTTGAGCAAAGTCTTGAAAAAGTTATGCTTTATACAATGCGATGGACTTTTTCAAATGCAATAAATTATTTGAAATTTAGGAGTATTTTTGGAGGCTGATTAATAGGTAGATTTGACTTATTTGAAAGGGCATTTATTATGAGTCGGATTGCTTATTGTTTTTTGTTTTTTACGTTATGCTGCAGTGATTATCATGACAACGAAGGTTTTGATAGTTTGGGTGAAAAGAAGGTGTGCGACTCAATAAAAGTGAGAGTGCGTGCCTGTACTGGAACAGGCGTTGAGACATGGGGGGGATGTCGCGAAGTGCCTACGGATATTGCTTGGGCGAGAGATTGTGAAGAGGTGAAGTGGAAACTAAGATTAGAAAATTTAAAAGAATAGCAGTTTTTGTTTTTTAAAATATATATAATAAACAGACCAGGAAAAGGATTTAAAATGAGAATAACAGAAAAGCAGTTAAGAAGAGTCATAAAGAGAACAATGAACGAGATGCATCACGAAATGGTTTCTATGCCAGTAATGCATTCAACACCAAGCACAGGACATTCAATGATGCAAAAAGCACAAGCTTGTATGGGAATGGATGCACAAAAGTTGTTCATGATGTGCACAATGATTTGTTCACAAAACCCTGAAATGTGTGATCTTTGCAAACAATTATGCAAATGCGTATGTGATGGTGACATGGAAGGATGTTGTGATTGCTTAGATCAAATTTGTGCATGTGCAAAATGCTGTGATATTTGTGATATTTGTTGTGGCGCCTAATTTTTTTAAACTGAGGTAAAAAAACATGTCTGAAGTGAACAATAGCAATAAAAATATGTGGTTAGCAGTTTCTCTAGCAGTAATAACATCAGTGACGTCGTTAGGGACTGCCTTTATTTCTAAAGATACAACTTCTATTGATGACTTAAATGAAAAAGTTGAAAAACTAGAAGAAGATTATAAAAGTCTGCAAGCAGTTAATGAAAAGCTTCATAGTTTAATTATTTTAGCTAATGATAAAATTAAAGATTGCAGTTGTAATTAGGTTTTTGTTAATTTTTCTACAGTTTTGTAAATTTTTTTAATTTCTTCTTCGTCAAAGCATTTTCTATTAATTGCTTCTTGCAATATTTTTATTAATATATTAATACATGTTAACTGCGTGTGATTTATTTTATAATTCATAATATTTATATTAAGTTAATATAAGAAGGTTTACAATGTTAAAAAAAATAATAATTTGTTTTGCTTTTTTCTTTGCTTCAACAGTTTCATGTTCAGAGAAAAAGCAAGAGGTAGAAGTAGAATCTGAGTGCAAGCAAATAAAAGACATCGTAACAGATTGCATGGGATTACATAGAGGTGCCTTTGACTATATTAAAAGTTGTGGTGATTCATCTTTAAATGAAATTAAAAAAATAGATAGTTGTAAAGGTATATTGTTTTATATAGAAAACAATTAAAGTTATTAAAAAATGAATAATAGAGAATATAAACTTCTAGTAGAAAACTGGAACAACTATTTACTTGCTGAGGATAAAATCTGTATCCTTGAAGAAAATTTAACTCAAAGAAATCTAATTAATGAAAATTTTTTAAAAAATCTAAGAGCTAAAGGAATAAAAAATTCTGTATTGATTCCTATACTTTTAATTAAAACAATATCATTATATACAGATGTGGCACACGCTCATGACGGCAGTGAAAATAATTTACCGACATATTCGCAAGTGCAAGCTGCTGCAGATGAGCATGACAAAATTAGCACTGAAGATTTTGATGAAAACGACTTTAAGCAAGCTTGTAAAGTTGTTAATAAGTTTAAATTATTTAATCCAAAAGATTTAAACAAAGATAGAAATGTTTTTGATAAAATATTTAATAAATCAAATGAAGCTGATATTGAAGATCTTTTTAGAAAATCTTTTAAAAAAGGCTTAGATAGCGTAGAAAATCAAAAAGTTAACAAGCTATTTCAAGGAGTTTATACTAAAGTAACAGCGCAATGTCTAAATCCAGAGTCTAGCGAAAAAGTAACAAAAGAAATTTATGATTCTGTGACAAAATTGTATAAAAATAAAAGTAGTGATATTATAAAGGTTAACGTAGCAAGCGATTTTGATTTGCACGTCGGAATTATGAAACCTGGAAATTATAAAAACTATGCAGATATTATTACTAAAGTTTTTTTTGAAGATAAACTGTCTGTGAAAAAAAATGGAAAAGATTTTCCAGATCTAAAAAATAAAATATTACAAGAAGTATCTAATAGTTTTTTTAAGATGATAAAAAATAAAACAGAAAAAGGTTTAACATATCCTTATCACTATTTTACTTTTTTATTAAATAAAGCATTAGATAAAACTCTAAATTCTGAAGATATGAAGGGTATAACAATATCGCTAGAAAATATAGACACAGGCGAGCATGGAGGTTTAATTTTGCTATCACCAAGCGCATCAGAAGCTGTTGTCGAGCATGAGCTGGGGCATGTTATTAGCATGAATATTGACGATGTTAGAGAAAATATTAATAATTCATATTATGATTTTATGGAAAATATGCATAGTAATCAAAAAGAAAAAATTACGCTTAAAGACGTAACCGACTTTTTGTTAAAAAAAGTTTCAAGTCAATATAATTTCAACATTTCAGACATTAACGATTTAAACGAAAGTGGTCAAAAAAAGTTAATAGAAAACTCTAAACTTTTTATAAATATGTTAATAGGCTCAGGGTGCATAAAAGCGTTAGAAGATGGAAGTTTTAAGTTAGAAGTTAGCTCTGGTTGGTGGGATATTTATTTGCACAGTCTTGAAGAGAGAGTAGAAACAATACATCATAGTTTAATTGAGGGTCTTAAGATGGACAAGTCTACTTTGATTAAGACCTTAAAAAAGGTAAAAAAGATAACTAAGAAAAATGTTTTTTACGATAAGTATGAAAAGAAAAACTTTGATATTCAAGCTTACGGTGAATGGCAGAAAAGTCTTTTACAAAATGATGTTGATAATGATATTTCACAAAAACTATCTAGTTTAATGGGTATTGAATTAGGAGCTAAAAAAGCCTATGACAAAGAATACGTAATTTCTCAAATGGATAACTTGATAATTTTGATAGATTCAAATTTTGACTAAAGTAGAATATATAGTATAAAAAGAGCGGTAAAGACGAAATGAATAAACAAGAAACAAAACTTTTAGTAGAAAACTGGCGAAAAATGCTAAATGATGATTTATATAGCGAAAATCAAATGCTAAATGAAATAAATTTAAAAAATACACTTTTAACTTTAGCAATGTCAGCAGCAGCTTTAGTGCCAAATTATGCTGAAGCAGTTCCTACATCTACGATTCAAGATGAAATCTCAATTTCAGTAGAGAATAGAACAGACGGTGCAATATCAGCTTATAATGTGTCAGGTGACAATGGTTATATGACTATTCTTGCAAAAAGTAAAGAAGGTGCTGAAAAGACTTGTGCTGAATATAATGAAAATGGGGAAAAAAACTCTAACATTTTAATATACGGTTCAGATGATGCAAGAAACATGAATGCTAGAGAGCTTGCAATATTAAAGCTTTCTATTGAGCACCGTGGGCCGTTATCTAAATTGGCTAAAAAAGCGAGACGTGATAATTCTAATGATTTAGCAGATAAATTCAATAAAGAAGTAGCAAGGTCTATAAGTGAAATGAGTGACAGAGAAATCGAAGACATGTATGATATAGCAGAAACTGCTGTTGGAAGTACAAGAATGGGTAAAATAAAAAAATTTGCGTCAAAAAAAATGTCGTCCGGTGAGTCTTATGAAGGAGTCGAAGGAGTAGGAAAAATTAATCCTGCAGATATTAATACAGATGACGACGTAAATTTTAAATCTGTTAGATCTGGGCGTCTTGTGCATAGAGAATACTTTAAAAGTGAAATAGCTCATAAAAAGGCATCACTTGTTTTTTTCTTTGTCTTACCTGATACTTTAAAGTCTGGTTCACATCATGATAGACTTAGAAGCAAAATGTTTGATAAATCAAACGGTAATTTTGACTTTAATAATTTATTGTGAGACAATTATTTATCATGTATAACTACCAAGTGTAAAGTAGACTTGTTTTTATCACGATGTCGTTAGTCAAAATATCTTCTGGTGGCTTTGTATCGTACATATACTTTAAAGAGTTATCTAAAGATATGTTCCAAGAAGATATTAAAATTGTTCTGACGTTTGCTTCTAGATTGATTCTATAGTCTTCTTGATTGGTAAATAGCGGTTGATAATAAAGTGTAAACAGGATTAAATTCTTTTTATCTTTTGAAACTGATTTTGCCATGGTAATATAAGACGTGCTACGAATTAAAGTGCTTTCTTTTCTATCTTTTAACATTTCATAATCTGTCATTACTCCTGTGCCTAAGCTTAAAGAAAGATTTTTTGATTGAATTATCTCAGATCTTAGGCCTATACCATTTAACTGTCTTATATTGAGTGCTTTAAATTCATCTTGCTGTATCTGTGTAAACAACTCAAAACCTAAAATCTTCCAAGTCATCCATGTCCATCTAAGATGTGCAAACGAGTTGTTTTTAAATTTCTTGTCTGATTGACGTCCTTGTGAAGATTTTGTTTGCAAAAAAGTATGATGCTTATTTTTTTTAAAATGAACTAGAATATCTGAGTCAAAAGCAGTAATATCAACATTACCTCTTTGTAATTCAAGTCCTCCTTTAGCCTCACCCCAGAAAACTGTGTCTTTATTTTGACTTCTAATAGATTCTATGTTGACTTGAGAAAAAGTTATGTTTATATTGAAAATACAAACAAAAAAAATAGTTGATAAATAATTTAATTTCAAATTATAACTCCTTATTAGCTATAAAGTATATTATAAACTGACTTTAAAGAATACAAATTTTCTTTTAAATTATTTTTTGCTCTTTCATGTGCTCTTTTTAATAAATTTGTATTTTTTTCTGCTCTTTTATTTGAAGATTGTTGTGCATGATATTCAGGAGATCGATTCTTGATTTCTTCAAACATATTTTTCAGAGACTGGATTTCTAATTGGTCATTATTGTCTGCAATTGAATTAATATATTTTTTAACAAAGCCTTGAAAGTTAGGAAATTCTTCTTCTAAGAAATACATACCTACATTATAAGACATGTCAATAATTACATCTTGCACATCTTTATCCATCTGGAAAAAATATTTTTTAAAAACATCTGAGTTAGTATTATGATAATCTATTGATTGGTTAATATATCTATTTAGACATTCTTCTGCTAATTCTGCTGATATAAATCCTCTCGATTCTGCAGTTTCTTTTTCTAAATCGAGATCGTTTTTTTGATTTTCTAAAGAATCTTTTCTTTCTCCTAATCTTTCAATTTCAGCTTCAACAGTGTCAGTATACCTTTTTCTTTTTTTCGTATCTTTTATTTTTTTCCATTTTTTAAGTTCAGCATTTTTTAGTTTAATTTTATTGTTAACTCTTAAAATTATTTTATCAATTTTTGTTTTTTTTGCTTTGATTGTCTCGCTAAAGTGTTTAAGTAATTCTTTTTGATTTTCTTGCTCATACTGACTTTTTTCACTATCAGATATGTTGCATTTTTTATACAAGTTATCAACCCAATTTTCAGGCAAGTTGTCTGGTTCGATATTGTCAATAAAAAAAGTACCGTAGCCTATTGAAACTCCATCTCTATCTTTGTAGGGATAGGGTTTAAACCCTTCAAAGTTTTTTATCCTTGTTTTAGATCTTGCTAATAACTTTGACTTTTCGCTTAAACTTACATTTTTCATCTTTGTTTTTTGATTTTCTTTAGACACATTAGATGTTGCACTATAAACTGTTTCTTTTGGTTTGTTGTTAATAACTTTTATTACTTGTTGCACTTCAATATTGTTATCATTAGCAATTTGTCTTAAAGCTTTAAATTCTTCATCTGGAGTATCGCCACTAAAAAACAAAGCTGCAGCCAATGCTGATATTTTTAAGCCTTTTTTAAGGTTAAATAAAGAAAGTAAATTTTTCATTTTAGGCTTTAACTGTGAAGCTTTTATCAGGTCTTCTTTGTCTACCTTTGTTTCTAAATTATCAGTTATTATTGGATTGTCAATTATAGTATCATTTAAGTCTAAAGCACTAATATCTAGCGCTGTGTGCTCTCCTGCTTGATCTTTTCTTAAACTTTCATTTATATCTACTTTAGATATTTCTTTATAGAAGTTTTTGAGTAAGTAGTGATTATGTTTATTTTCAGCAATTATAATCATATTTGTCTGTACCTTTTTGTTTTTTATTATAAGATAATTATAAAATGTTTTAATTAATTTTAGAAAGAAGTAATATGAATAATGACGATTTATATATTATTCAGTCTGATATGACTGGTATGATAAAAATAGGTAGATCTAGAAATCCGCAAAAAAGATTAAAACAGCTTCAAACTGGAAATCCTAACAAGTTAAAATTAATTGCTTCGTTTAAAGGAGAAGGGTGGAAAGAAAAAATAGTGCACGAAAGACTTGATAGATATCGACTCGAAGGTGAGTGGTTTAGTTATGATTGTGTTGGAAGTATTCCTGAGAGTTTGTATGAAAAAATAATATTTGGTTCTTTTGATGAGTGGTGGAATGTTTAGTTAAAAAACATTTACTTCTTATTTTTTATCAATTTTTGGCATCCATTCATCGACTTCAGGATGTAGTATAACTTGAGATTGATCCTTTGTTTTAATAGGTTTTTCATTTTGAAAAACAGAAAGTTTATCTATTACAGCATTTTGTAATTCAAATATTTGTTCTCTTAATAACTGCATTTGGATTTGAGAATCACGCAGACGTGCTATTAATGCAGCTCGATCAGCGTTAGCAGTTGCAAGTTTATCTTTTAATTCTTCAACTTCAGAAGGATCTCTACCAGAAGCTATGGCAAGCATTGACGAAATACTGCCTGTGAGCATGCCGATAATACCAATTAATATATCCCTGTTTTCTTCAACTATTTTTGTTGTAGATAGAAAATATATAAGTTCACAGATGCAAAACATAAATACGACACTTGCCCACCAACCTCTTTTAGCTTTATCGCTTTTTGTAAATTGTTTGTTTGTTTTTTTCTCGTCAGACATTATCTAAGATCCTGTTAATGTATTATATAAAAATATATATATTTCTTTTAAAAAAGGATAAACCCATCCAATATAACTTTTCAAATCTATTCCTGTCATTGTATAGAATATTGCGTTACCGTGAAAAGTATTTGCTGTTTTAATTAAACCCCAGGAAAAATAGCAAAGAATAGTAAAAGATAGACGATACATTATCCACCAAAAAATTTCTTTTAAAGTTTTATTTCTGAGTCTTGTTCTTATTTTTTTTGCGCCACCAATTCTTTTAGCTTTTTCTCCACTTGATGGAGGTTGTAGTTGTGCTTCTATTAAACCAATTGCATAAATAGATTCAGGATTAGAGACACCTTTAAACTTATATAACCCAACTAGTGCAGCTTGTGCTTTCTTAGGAATAAACATACTTCTATGACCATATTTTTTATACTGTATAAAAGCTGACTTTGAAAGCAAAATTTGTTCTTCACCACATATTGACATAGTTCTTGCAGCAATATTTTTACCAATGCCTTCTAGATTTATTCTTTTCCCGCCTGCTCTGACGATATGCGCTTCAGACTTTACTATGAGCATTTTGTCCCAATGTATTCCTACTCTGCTTCTAAAAGGAAACTTCTTTTTCCTAAGATACTTTTTATAGTCAAATGCAAAACCTATCGCATTTGATACTGACGGAAACATCATTAGATGACCGTCAGAAGCATCAATAAGTTGACCGTTATGTCTAGCAATAAAATTCATGACTGCCTTGTCGTGTATCTTAAACCACGTTGCTGCTACGTAAGAACCATTTTTTTGAACAAATCTAGTACTTCCAATAATATCTGTTAATACTATTGCTATGTTTGCTTCTATAATGTTTTTATCTATTTCAAATGACATTTTAAAAAATCTTTCTTTGACATGACAGTGCGTTTACAATAAAAAAAGATTATTGTATTTTATATGAGATTCTTTTATACATAATAAATATTTAATATCGATGAATAAAGAAAGATAAAGGCTTATGTTCGATAAAACACCTTTGAAAAGTAAAAAATTTTTAGCTTATTTACTAGCTGATCTCGGATGGAAAATAATTATTTTATACATGCTTGCACATTTACAATCTAAACTTGATCCAGAAGAACTTACTTTTTTATTGACCGTTGTAATTACAAGTGGTATAATACAAATAGGTTACATTCTAGGTCAGGCTGCTTTAGACAAATATATTACGGCTGCAGTTGATATATTTGACAAGGATAACAAAAATGAAAAAAACAAATAAAAATATAGTTATTGATATCAATGGCTGTTCTCTACTTTTAAGCGAATCCCAATCTCTTTACTTATCAAATAGCTTAAAAGATATTTTAACTATTACACAAAAGCTAACAAAAAAAGACATAAAAAAAATTATTTTTAATATTTATGAAAATTCTCATGAAAGACTTTTTAGAAATAATGATATTGACTTAATTGTGGAAAGTATTACAAAAAAAATTAATGAGGAGCCAGGTAGGAATTATTCTTCTCATTTGGTAGGTGATAGTGGTAACATAACTAAAAAAAAAATTCTTTCAAAAAATAACAACGTAAACTTTGAAGTTGGAGTTGATACAAATACGCAGAGAAGCACAATAAATGACGATGAAGAAGAAGATTATTATGAATACACAAGGTTTGATGATGAAAGCGATGCGAATATAGCAATAAACAACTTTTTCATAAAAAATATTAATAAATTGTAAATTTGTATTTTTTGTAATATAATTTTTCTTTGAATTAATATAAATCAAAGAGTATAATAAAATTGAATAATAAAGAAAAATGGAGCAATTTTTTTCCTTACACTAAGCCAAGAATAGAGCAAGAAAGATCGATCAACAGTATTATTAATTCTTTGTCTAGTAACAAAAAGTATATTATTGTTGATTGTGGAACAGGTATTGGTAAAAGCGCTATAGGACTAACTTTAGCTAAATATATAAATAGTGACAAAAGTCTTACAGGAAACTTTCAAGAAGGAAGCTATTTTTTAACAACACAGAAGATTCTTCAAGATCAATATGAAAAAGATTTTTCAAATAAAGGGTTAATATCACTTTACTCTTCTAAAAACTACACTTGCAAAAGAGATAAAAACAGCATTTCTTGTAAAGAAATTCAAACATCTATAAGAACAAGCAATCAAAATAAAACGTATAAGGAATGTAGTTATGATTGCATTTACAAAAAAAAGAGAAAGTCTTTTATTGAAGAAGATTTAAGTATTACTAACTTTAGTTTTTTCTTAACAGAAAAAAATTATAGTAAAAAATTTCCTAATAAAAAGGTATTAGTAATAGATGAAGCGCATAACTTAGAAAATGAACTTACAAGATTTATTGAAATAAACGTAAGCGAATTTTTCTCTGAAAAGATTTTAAAACTTAAAATTCCTAAGGAAATAAAAACTCAAGGTCAAGTTTTTAGATGGATCAAGAACGAGTATTTAAAAAAAGTAACTGATAAGATAAATTTTGTATCAATACAGCTTGAAAAACTTGGAATCACTACTAGAAAGCTAGAAGAATTTAAAAAAATCACAAATCACTACGATATGCTAGTTGCGCACCAGCAGAAAATAAATAGATTTGTTGAAATATATGATAGTGATAATTGGATATTCGATATAGAAAAAAACGATAAATACAAGAAATTTATTTTTAAGCCAGTAGACGTATCTTCTTACGCAAAACAATATATGTTTGATTACGCAGACTATGTAATATTTATGTCAGCAACAGTCATATCACAAGAGTCCTTTTCTATATCATTAGGACTACCTTATGAAAATACAATTTATATTAAAGAATCATCTCCTTTCCCAAAAGAAAATCGACCTGTTGTGTTTTGTCCTGCAGGGAGCATGTCTTACAAATGCATAGATAAGACTTTGCCTGTTATGAGTGAGATGATCAGCAAAATAATGGAAAATCACAACAAACAAAAAGGTATAATACATACACATAGTTTGAAAATAGCTAATTACTTAGTGAAAAGTATAAAATCAAAAAGACTAATACTAGCTTATGGAGAAAATAGAGAAAAAATGCTTCAAAAGCACATAAACAGTAAAGGCAATACAGTACTGATTTCACCTTCTATGTCAGAAGGTGTTGATCTTAAAGGAAAACTTTCAGAATTTCAAGTGATTTGTAAAGTACCTTTCCCATTTCTTGGCGACAAGGCTGTTAAAAAGAAAATGAATAAGTGGAAATGGTGGTATAGCACACAAACTTTAAGGACAATAATACAAAGTATAGGCAGAAGTATTAGGTCTGAAAATGACAGTGCTGTAACTTACATTCTCGACCAAGACTGGAGTAAGGTTAAATCTTACGCAAAAAACAACACTACAAGCGAGATATTTGATAATTATAGCGAATTCTAATATCAGTCACAAAGGTGTTTAAAAATGAAAAAAGCTTCCGGATTTTTATTGTTCTACGATAATGTTAAAGGTTTAGTTAAAGGTTTAGCAAAAGAAAAGTTAATATTGGTTTTAAAAGATATTAACGGTAAAGGAGATTTTCCAAAAGGTGTAGTTGAAGAGGAAAAACTTGAAAGTCTAATACAATGTGCAATTAGAGAAACAAAAGAAGAAACGGGTCTTATTATAAATAAAGATTATAAAATTATTGACAATTCTTATTTTTCTAATAAAACTGGCTTACACATTTTTCTTGGAAAAGTTTTATGTATCAACGGTAATTTACCAGAAATAAAATTTACAAAAAATCCCATAACAGATATAATTGAACACACAGAATATTATTGGTTAACATACGAAGAAGCTTATTTATTATTACCTAGTTATCTAAAAAAATTTTTAAAAACATACAAAGAAAAACTAAATGAACAGTGAAGAAATAAAAATCATTACATTTTTAAACAATTTCAATAAAAAATTTGAAAAAAACAAATTAAGATTTATTACTAATAAAAAAGTTTTTAACTCTAGCTTTTTGTTTTTTTTCCATCTATCTAGATCAAAAGATCTTCAAGCATTTTATTTTAAAGATCTTTTGATAAATTTTTTTAGTAAGTCTGAAAAAGTTAGTCCAGGTTCGTCTTATTATTTGTCAAAATTAATTGTTCAAAGTTATTTTAAAAACAACGAAAAATTAGAATTTAAAGACATACAGAAAAATATTGAAAATACAAAGAAATATTTTAGTTCTATTGTGAACAAAGATTACCTGGAAATGTTTTTCGAAATTATAAGTTTTGCAGGACCAGACGCAACATTAGTTTGTCAAAAAACTAATAATAACAAAATAAAAGTATCAAAATACAATAGTAGCTTTTTTAATATTGAAATTGACCCGAGATTTAGAGATGTTTTCTTTAAAAACAACAAAGAAATGACAAAAACATTCATTACAGTAGTTTTAGATGCTTATATTGAAAGAGAATCAGAAATAATGACTTTAATTGAAAAGTCTATAAAAGATAAGCTACCTGTGTTATTAGTCTGTCGAGGAATGTCAGACTATGCTGTCAAAAGCCTTAGAGAAATAATGATTAAGAACAAAGCATATGTCCTCCCTTACACTTCAAAGTTTATAAACGACGACCCGTTTATGTTTAAAGACTTATCTGAAGCTTTGCAGTTAGATATTGTGAGCTCAGAATTTGGTGATATAGTTTCAAAAGCTGTAATTGAAAAGTCAAAATTAAAGTCACTTAAAGTATCTCCAGAAAAAATATATTTTTCTAATATTGATAAAAATCTGGTTGAAAAAATTAATAAAAAGTTAAGCGAGACAAATAATCAAAGTTTAAAAGACTATCTACTTAAAAGAAAAAAAAGATTATCTTCTAATGTAGTAGAAATTAATATTCCAAACAACATGACGCAATTTTTATATGAAATTAAAAACTTGATATTATGTTATAATAATATATTAATATACGGTTTAGTAAAAGATTGTTCTGGAAAGATAAGGCTTAAAAAAGAAATAGAATATAACAATATTCTCTCAGAAAATTTTTTAAAAACCTTTAAAAACTTAGGGTTTGTAGTGAGGCAAAAATGAATTTTGTAAAACATTTAATAGAATGCCAGTGTACTTTAAAGATTTACAAAAACAAATCGAAACCAATATTTCATAAATTTCAAGTTTTTTCAAAAATTGAAAATGAAAAAGTTGTTGAAAAATATGTAATGTGTAATAATTGTGACATTTTACATAAAGTAACTGAAACCTTTAAAAGTGAAATACAATGGGGTAAAGAAAGTTTAAAGAGTCTTGTTAACAATAAAGAAGATATTAAGTTTAACCTAATCTCAAAAAACAAAAGAGATATTGTTGACTTGTTAGAAATAAATGATATAGACATAAGTGACTGGGAACTTGTAGAACATCTTATAGAAAACAAAGAAGAAGGAAGAATTCTGTTAAGTCGAGAAGAAATAGAAAACAACATTGTATATAAATTATTATACATTGAAAAAGATCATCATAGAATTAAAACAGAAATCACACAAAGGTACGTTTAATGTTAGATCCTAACAAGCCGAAAGACTTAGAATCAATAAAAAAATGTAGAAGTATTACTAACGAAATTTTAAACTTTGGTGTTTCGCAAGGTGAAATAAAAAAATTAATTGAACTTTTAAGTTTAGAACTAGAAGATACAAGCATAATGAAAGCTGTTGTTGCAGAAGTAACAAACAAACAAGAAAAAATAATAATTTAACAGGAGAAAAAAATGACAGATCAAGAAAACCAAACTGACGATTTACTAGAAAACTTAAATGATAACGCTGAATATTATAGTGCTTTAAGGGTTTTTGTAGAATCATTAGAGACTGATGTCCTTAAATCAAATAAAGGAAATAAGGCAGCAGGAGTGAGACTAAGAAAATCTTTACGAAGACTCAAACAATTTTCAGGTGACTTTGTTAAGTTTACATTAAAAGACTAGTTTATCTTTAATTTTTAAAAGCACAGACTTTTCAATTTGACAAACTCTCATTCTAGTTATTCCGAATATATTTCCTATTTCCTCAAGTGTAATGTTATTATTTTGGTCGTTGATTTTATTAATAAAACAATTATTGTTTTTTCCAGATAAGTCATGCCAGTATCTACAATCTTTGATTTTGCAAGATACATTACACTTTTTGTGTTCACTAAAACATGTTAACTTATTATTTTCTGAAGACATATATTAAACCTTTCTTTTTTATATAATATTTAGTATAATATACTTGTTAGGGGTTTACAATGAGCTTAGAAAAAAGAAAACTTTTTATAATTGATACTAGTGTTATTTTGTATGATAAAGACTGCATATCAAAAATGTCTGGAAATGACATTGTTATTCCTTTGATTGTTTTAGAAGAAATAGATAAATTTAAATCAAGAGAAGGTATTTTAGGAGAAAATGCCAGGTTTATTAACAGATTTTTAGATGATATAAGAGAAAATGGAAACTTAAATAAGGGTATTCATCTAAGCGAAAAAAACATAACAATTTCTGTCGAAACAAAAAGTCTTTGGGAGGAATTAGATGGGTTAGATAAGGACTGTAACGATAACAAAATCATTGCAGTCTCAAAATTCGTAATAAACAAAAATAAAAAAGAATATAGAGAAATTATATTAATTACTAAAGATATTAATCTTAGAGTAAAATGTGATGCTTTAAACATTAAAGCAAATGACTATTACGCAGACTATGAATTTATTAGTCAAGAAAAAGACAACTTATTTTCTGGATATAAAGAAATAGTTGTTGAAAAAAACGTAATAGATAAAATTTACAAAGAAAAGTTTTTAGTTTTATCAAAACTAGAAATAAATGAAATTGAATTGTTCGAAAACGAATGTGTTATTTTAAAAACTTCTTGTGGTCAAAGTTCTTCTTTGTGTATTAAAAAGCATAATTCTTTAAATCTAGTTAAAAGCAAAAGTGAGATATTTAAGCAAATAAGAATTGAGCCAAAAAACAAAGAGCAGACTTTTGCTTTAAGCATGCTTTTAGATGAAAACATACCTTTGATTTCATTAACAGGAATTCCTGGCAGCGGCAAAACATTTTTATCACTTATGACATCACTAAGTTTTATCGAAAAAGAAAAAGTAAAAAGAATAATTTTTACCAGACCTATTCAGACTGTTGGGAAAGATATTGGTTTTTTGCCAGGAACTTTAGAAGAAAAAATGGCTCCATGGCTTGCTCCGATTGTTGATAATTTTAGAAATCAATTCGGTGATTTAAATTACTTTAATCTAATGATTGAAAAAGGTATTATTGATGTTGCACCTTTATCATATATAAGAGGCAGAAGCTTTAATGATTCTATAATCATTGTTGATGAAGCACAAAACGCAACTGTTCACGAATTAAAAACTGTTATTACAAGAACTGGATCAAATTCTAAAATTATACTTTTAGGGGATATAGATCAAGTTGATTTACCTTACGTTAATAAGTTTTCAAACGGCTTAACAATAGTCACAGAAAAAATGAAGCAAAGCAAACTAACAGGACACATATCATTTACAAAAGGTTACAGATCTTCTTTAGCAAACGAAGCTGCTAAATTACTATAAAGGATAAAATATGCCTAAAAACATTTATGACTTAAACAGACAAAGAAAAACTTACCCCATATATAAAAGAAAGCCTGTCTATGTGGACCTCAATAGTAGTGTAATTGAGTCAATTAAGCTTAGATTTGTAGAAAACCAGTTCTCAAAAAGATATGATTTTCAAAAGGCTTTTAGCGAGGCTCCTATTTGCGTAGCTTCACCAGAAAATGAAAACGTGAATGTTTACATTGCAAGTATAACAAGAGATCATGTTGTTGTTGAAATATCAGAAGCAGCTGAGGCAACTCCGGAAGTTTATGTGCATCTTCAGATTATTAGCAGAACTGATACTTAGTATTAAAAGGAAATTATTACATGTCTATTACTTTTACAATAACAGCTACTAATGATATCACATCTTTTAATGAAGTTGACTTGTCACCAAGCTTAAATACAACTCTTACAATAAATAGTATTACTGATACTGAAAGAGCTGGAGATACTATTGCAAATAACAGCTTTAGATTTGAGTGGTATATTGTTGATAAGCCAACATCATCTAACGCTTCTATTGTGCTAACGCCTAACGATACTTATAAAAGCTCAATAACTTTTAATAGCATCGATATATGGGGTTCTTATAGAGTATTTGTTGTAGCACGAAACTTAAACACTGATATTTATTCAGAACAAAATTTATTTGTAGCACCTGAGTCTCATTTTATTAATCTAAGTGTTAAAAGTACAAATAACGATCTTGAAAAACCGGCTGCAACTCAAAGAGACTGGAATACAATATATAGTAATTTGACTGAAGTCGTAGACAGCTCAGTGAAAAAAATAAATCAAATAAAAGTTGCTTCAGACAAGACTTTCGTTTTGCCTGTTGTTTATGGCACGGGAGGACAAGTTTTAACAACAGCAGGCGACGGAAGCTTGTCATGGCAAGATGCTGCTGGTGGAAGTTCTTTAGTCGGCTTGTCTTCTAATGACACTGATACATTAACACTAGACACAGGTTTTAAGCTGAGATTTGCTGACGGGAATGCACAAATTGGCGAATTAAACGGAAATAGGCCTTCTTTTGTCTTTGCAAATACAATAGTTGCAAACAGTGCTGTGTTAGGTGTAATAAATGATGTAACCTTTGACTTTAATGTTCAAGGAACAGCAGGTCAAGCGCTAGTAACAAACGGAAGTGATATAGTTACATTCCAGGACATCAGCTATAATAACTTAGTAGATATACCTACAGTTACTCAAAATCTTGGAGCTGACACAGGTTCAGAAATTTTAACTTTTGGGGGAGGAAGAACTTTAAACATTATAGGCGGCAATAATGTAACAACGTCAGTAGCATCAGATACCAATAACATAAGCATTACAATAAATGCATCAAGTGGGGGTGGAGGTGTAGTAACAGGTGATAAAATTGAAGAAGGAGATACGTCTGTAGAGACAATTGATTCTGGGTCCGATGGACAAATTGTTTTCAAAACAAATAATCAAAGCAGATGGACTTTTAACAACTCTGGACACTTAATACCTTCAGATAATGAGCAGTATGATATTGGAAGTGCTGAAAATAAAGTTAGACATTTATATTTAAGTGACAATTCTTTAAGCATAGGTGACGCTAAATTAAGTATTGGTATTAATGATCAAATGTATAGCACTAGTAATAATAAAAGTTTAGACTTAGATATATCAAGTATATCATTAAAAAACTATACTTTTAATAATTCACAAGTAAGTCCAGAATCAATTATAACAGGCACTACATATAGAATAGAAAATCCTGGGTCGATTGATTTTAAAATAGTAGGGGCTGATTCTAATACAGCGGGACACATATTTGAAGCAACAGCAGACGGCACAGCGCTTACTAATGATGGCATTGCATATTTAAATCAAAGCAGCAGAACACCTTCAAACAATTATATATACGTTCAAACCAATTTTGATGATAGTAACAAAGTCGATTTAAAATATAATGATGGAATAACGGGGAAAAATATAGTCACAGTCAATGATAGTGGTATTCAAAATAACAGTGTTTTAAGCTACAATAGCGGTGAGTGGCAAAGTCAGTCTATAAACGATTTGTCTCATAAAACTTGGCATGCCACGCATAGCAATGAATGGACAACAAGTTTAGCTTTTGTTGCAAGTGGAAGCAAGTATGCTTCTCAAATAGGAGCTTTAAAATACATCTTTTCTTTTAAAAACAATACAGGAAATTCTCTTGTAATTAAAAAAATAACTTTGACATGTAACGAAATGTACTCGTCAACAATTAAATGGTCAGCAAGCTTTGCAACCAATGCTGAATTTATAACAAATCAATCAGAAACTTTACCAGCTATGTCAACTTCAGTAAGCATGTCGCAACAAAACAAGATTGGCGTTCAAGATGGCGACTTAGGTATTGGCTTTAGCGAATGGAATGATGACACTTACAATCAAAACAACCAGACAGCGCTACAGTCAGACTACTTTCTTCTTATCTCAATTAATGACATGTCATCAATTCATTCTTCTTATTCAAACAAAAAATTTACAGCTACAGTATATTATGCATAGTAGTAGGATGAAATATGAGTATTGTATATAAAAATCACCCTGACTTAGGATTTGGTAGTCCTTCTTTATTAAAAACTAGTCATTTTAATATTTCTACATTGACATACACAAATACTGGTTTTGGTTCTCCAGAAAGCGTTATAATAAATAATATAGAGTATGTTAATTTGCTGGACGCAAAATTTGGAAGCCCCTTTTTTGAAACAACATGGGCAAATTTAACTAGAACTAGAAGTCAAACAATTGAATACACAACAATATTGGAAGCAAGTAAAGTCTTTATCAACAAAGAAGAAGCTCTTCAAGTTAATTTTAAAAATAAAAAATTTACTAATCCTTTTATTACTTGCTCATTTTCAGGAAAAAACACAGTATTAACTATAGAAAATATTAATAATGAAAGTTTTTATGTAATCAATTGTACAAAACATTCTGGTATTGTTAACTATGTTGCTTCAGAAACAATACAACAACTTAACGATATAGATACAGATCTTGATACATTTTCTGATTTATTTGAGCTAATCGAAGGTACAAATCCTTTCGTTAAATATATTTAATATTAAATAAAAAAGGAATTGCAATGTCTAGAGACTTTTTATCAACTAGAATAAGAACGGGATCCTTAATCGGGAGTAACGAAGATAGTCAGAATTTATTAGAACCAAAACTAATAATATACTCAGAAGATTTTGCTAGTGATCACTTAGGTGGTCAAACAAATGACTTAGAAGTATTTTTGCAAAATAGCAATAACTATCCAAGTAATACTCTGTTATACGTCCACGGCGATCCTACGCAAAACGGTGTAGACGGAAATGGAATTCTTCCAAATGATCATTCGTCTGTATTTGGTGGAGATGTACTTATAAAAGGAACTTTGTTTTTAGATTATCTAAGAACAACTGCTGGCGAACTTATAAATTTCAATCAAATCGGATATGATTTACAAAATACGAATTATCTAAGTACAGCCCAGCCTGCACCTACAACTGCTGGTGAAGCAGATGCTATACTTGATAATAAAATTAAAATTAATGAAAATAGTATTGCGCAAATAAATTTAGTCAATACTCAAACAGCGACAAATTTAGATACTATTAAAAGTAATATCGGGCTAAATCTTCAAACATTACAATATACGCCAGATGAAACCACTAACTATATAAATACACCATCTGGAGTATCCTCAGTTTTTAATGCTCTGTCAATACTTGATGATAAAATATTTATTAATGCAGGAAATATTGAAACAAAAGCAGAAGCATCAGAAGTAAGTGATCTTCAACAAGAGTTGGACGATACACAATTAGGCTCGGGATTATTATCAAATGGCGCCTATGATGCAGATTTAAATTTAGAATATATTGATACAGCTACTTCTCTTTTTAACGCTGATGCTATTTTAGATCAAAAACTTCTGGAAACCCGGCAAATAGTTGATGCTAATGCAACATCTACTAGCAGCAATTCTGGCACAATAAATACAATAAACACAACATTAACGCAGCTTCAAACTGTAGTTGATGGAAACAGAGTTAGATCGCAAACTAATGTAACAGAAATTGAAAATAATTTAAATGGCTCACTTTTACTTCTAAATTATATAAATCAAAGTAATACGCTTGTTGGCATTACAAATAACAACGACACACTCTCGTTTAATAATTTTAATAACTTATCAGTACTAGACTCAAACGAAAGTATTATTAGTAATCTTTCTACAATTGATTTTGAAATAAACTCTATTGATAGCGACCTTACTACAATTGTTAGCTCCATCGGTTTATCATTAGAAGAAGATAGTTTTGGAGAGCTAGAAGCTTTTGCAAACACTACAAATATACTGAAAAATGTTGGAACAAATCAAAACCCGAACCCTCTAACAATAAAAGGTGCTTTAGTAGCATTAGATTCTGAAATAAACGATAATTCTCAATTAATTGCAGGACTTAATAGCGAAGATATAAGAATATCAAACTTACAAAATAAAATAATTACAAACTTAGGTTTTACAGACCTTGAAAATAATGATTTTTCTTATCTGACTTTGTTCAATAATCAAAACCCGACACTAAACGATATAAGTAATGAAAATATAATTAGCGCCATTAAAATACTTGATAACAATAGAATAAGTCTTAAAAATGAAATCGACAGTCAAATTTTAGGCATAAACAATAATATTTCTAGAAACGGAAATATTATTTCTTCAATATCAAACAATACAGGTCTTTCGCCAGCAGGCAATTTGCCTACTAGTTATGTTGCAAATAATACAGTAACGTTTATAAATAATACAGATACGCATCATATTGCTATTGGTAAACTAGATTTAGCAATTAAAGAAAGTAGAGCTTTAATAGCAGGAATTGAAGGCGGCAATCAGCAATTAAACTTAAACAATATTGCGTCTGCAGTTGGTTTAGAAAACACAGCAAATCTAGGTCAACCTGCAGTCTATGAGTTGCCTTCCTACGGTAACAACCCAATTAATATTACTGATGGTGACTCACATCATGACGCAATTATTAAGCTAGACGCTGCAATTAAATCAAATATTTTTGAATTAGATGGCATAGATCCTGATCCTAATAACATAACAAAATCGGACGGTAGAATACTTCAATATGTCGCCAGAGATGAAACTGATCCTAATAATATAATTGAAGAACACTTTAGATATGTTGATGCAACAACTGGCCCGCAAGGACCACAAGGCGAAGTTGGACCACAAGGTCTACAAGGCCCAGAAGGTCCTCAAGGCATTCAAGGTGATCAGGGGCCTCAGGGCTTACAAGGTGACCAAGGTGCCCAGGGTGACCAGGGACCTCAAGGTGAAGCCGGTCCACAAGGTCTTCAAGGTCCAGCTGGTGCTGCAGGCGCCGCCGGTGCTGCCGGGGACCAAGGCCCTCAAGGTGAAGCTGGTCCTCAAGGTCTTCAAGGCGCTGCGGGTGCTGCGGGTGCTGCGGGTGCAAATGCGCCAACAATATCAGGAGTAAACATAAGTGGATCAACAATTACTACTTCATTTAATGGTGCAATTGATGCTGTTGTTCCTGATGGTTTTAGTGTTTCAATTGCTGATTTAGATAATGTAGACATTAACTTAAACACTATTACTGATGGTAAAATTCTTAAGTGGGATGATAATACTAACAAGTTTGTAGCTGCCGATGACATAAATGGAGGCGGAGGGGGAGGAGCCGATTTAACCGTTACAGATAATACAACATCTGTTTTACAAACTTCAACTTTAGACGTCGAACAATTAGCAACTGTTACAGATTCAGGAAACAACGAAGCAACTCTAGTGGGTATTATAGGTAATGCTGAAGACAATTACGACGATGGGCTATTTACAGACTTTACTCCTAAAACAACAATAGGCACTGCAATTGATAGATTTAATGAAGTTTTAAAGGCTTTAGCACCTTCACCTGCTCCAGATCTTGACCAATTTGATGTCGATACTGCAAACA